>Ga0209125_1000003_pt1 | contig 608713 bp, 549 predicted proteins | sample BarGraIncub1131A_FD_184503 | JGI IMG/M metagenome (GOLD analysis project Ga0209125, IMG submission 184503) | Arctic peat soil microbial communities from Barrow, Alaska - Barrow Graham LP Incubations 11-31A (SPAdes) (version 2) | ecosystem: Environmental > Terrestrial > Soil > Wetlands > Peat...
GCTGACATAAGTGGGCGTAGGTGCACGTTTTCTTTTGGCTATACTCATAATTCCTTGCACTTGGTTATCCAAAGATAGCTACAATTATCTAAATTTCAGTACAATTAAACTTTAACAGCAGACCCTAATTAATGCTGTAATTCGGCGATTTGGCAATTCGACAATGGTGGGATTTCAGATTTTTAGATTCCAGGTTTCTCCATTGTCGAATTGTCACATTTACAAATTGCCGAATTGTTAAAAGAAATCACTCTCACTTACCGGCGCATCATTGTCTTTCATCACCTTCGAACAATCCAGGTCCATTCTGAATCCTTCAGGGGCTTCGAACCGTGTCTCCTGTGATAAACCTAAGGTAGGATCGCGGTAAACTTTATTCATAAAATACCCATAAACGGGCAGTGCCATATTTGCACCCTGACCCATCGAAAGCCCTTCGAAATGGATAGCGCGCAAATCGCCGCCAGTCCAGACGCCTGTGACCAATTCCGGAGTAACGCCCATAAACCATCCGTCCGATTGATTCTGGGTTGTTCCTGTTTTTCCTGCGATATCTGCTGTTAAACCGCCATAGATCAGTCCTGCCCGGCGAAGCCTTGCGCTTGTTCCTTCATTTACAACGCCTTCCATCAGATTTAGCATCAGAAACGCCGTTTTTGCATCTATGGCATCGTGGTGTTCAGGCGAGAAACGGGATAGAATAATGCCGTTTTTATCTTCAATTCTTGTAACAAAGATTGGTTTCGTATAAACACCATTGTTGGCATAGGTGCCATATGCCGCGACCATCTCATAGATACTCACATCCGAAGTTCCAAGGAACATCGAAGGGACAGCATCGATCGGACTGGTGATTCCGAGTTTTCGCATCATATTGGCCATGGATTGCGGATTAAACTGCTTCATTACCCATCCCGAAACCTGGTTGACGGAATTTGCAAGTCCCCATTTTAACGTCACCATACGTCCGTCGTAATCTGTATGTCCTGAGTTTTTGGCAGTCCATGTTCGACCGTCGGACAAGTAAAATGTCTGTTCAGCATTCGGAACAAGGGTGCAAGGAGAATAGCCATTTTGCATGGCCAGTGTATAAAGGAATGGTTTCACAGTCGATCCGACCTGTCTTTTCCCTAACTTCACCATGTCGTACATGAAATATTTGTAATTCGGGCCTCCAACCCATGCTTTTACATGGCCGGTTTTTGTCTCCATCGTCATCATGGCCGACCGCAGGAATCCAAGTGTATATTTCACCGAGTCGAGCGGTGTCATTGTCGTATCAATTTCCCCGCGCCAACTGAATACGGTCATCTCTGCCGGTTTACCAAACTCTGTTGTGATCTCGTCCTGATTCATACCTTGTCTTCGGAGTTGACGGTACCTTTCGCTTTGTTTGATTGAATAATTAAGAAGGTTTTGTGCCTCTTCGTCTGTCATTGAATTGGGAAATGGCGGATTGCGTAATATTTTGATTCTTTTGTCGAAAACCGGTTGTATTTCAATGCTAAGATGTTGTTTTATCGCGTATTCGGCATAGGTTTGCATGCGCATGTCAATCGTTGAATAGATCTTCAGTCCATCCGAATGGATATTATAAGGTGTTCCGTCAGATTTTAGATTTTTATGGCACCATCCGTAAAGCGGATTCGTTTCCCATTCGAGCGAATCTTCGTGAAACTGTTGGTTCTGCCATGCGCCATATTTCTCCCGGTCGGGTTTCTGTGACATCAGAATGGTACGCAGGTATTCCGTGAAATAGGTCCCGGGGCTTGATTTAAAGTCCTCTTTATGGTAATTGAGCTCCAGACCTTTCACCTTCAGTGCATCATACTCCGATTTCGAAATTGATCCGAATTTTCGAACCTGATTAAGTACAATATTTCTGCGCTGTTTGACTAACTCAGGACGTCGCAGCGGATTGTAAAGCGATGGATTTTTTGCCATACCGATCAACATGGCAGCTTGTACCATCGAAAGTTTATCGGGAGTAACTCCAAAGTAGATCTCAGAAGCTGATTTAATTCCAACGGCAAGATTTAAAAAGTCGAACTTGTTAAGATACATCGTAAGTATCTCTTCCTTAGTGAAATTACGTTCGAGTTTTACGGCGATAATCCACTCCCTGAATTTCCGGAAGGCAAGGTCTTTTTTACTGTCCATTTCCTCGCGGGGAAACAACATCTTGGCCAGTTGCTGACTGATTGTACTTCCGCCTCCTGAACTTTCATCTCTGATAATGATCCCTTTGGCAACCCGAAACAATCCTTTGATATCAATTCCGGAATGGGAGTAAAAACGCTCGTCTTCTGTTGCAATAAGTGCCTTAATTACATTCTGACTGATTTGCTCATAGGGTACATATGACCGGTTCTCCTTGTAGAAAAACTTACGCATCACAACATTGTCGCTCGAATAGACCTCTGACGCCAGTGACGATTCAATGTTTTCAAGCTCTGTCAATGTGGGCATAAAACCAAGTTTGCCATTTGCCACAAGTGAAAATAGTATGACAATCAATAGAATACCAATTCCGAAGATGCTCCAGAATATTTTGATGTATTTTTTAAACGGATGATCAGTGCCAGTCATAGACGGATTTATTTGAATGTTACAAACTTACATGAAAAAACTTAAAGTGGGAGAGGAGGTGTTGTAAAATCACCTTAAGGAAGCTTAATTTTGTTAGTGACCGGGTGAGTTTTTGGATACTGGACACTCACCCGATCACTATTGGTCAAAAAAATAACCGGCTGTTAACCGGTTATTCAATGATATTGTGATTGAAACTGCAAATGCGCAGTGAGAGGGTTGTCGTTTTATGGATATGCCTCAGTTAATATATATTTCAATCGTGGTTGAAACTGAATTATTCGAACCATCAACGCAGGTAACTTTAAAATAGTACTTACCTGTAGTAACGGGATTTGTATTGATCAAAAGGGGTATCGCAATATCGCTAAGGTTGATTTCCTGCTGTTTAACGTTTGAACCAAAGCTTGTTGAACCTTTTGTGTAGCTCCATGGAACTGGAACCGGAACATTTTTTAAGATAAACCCAACCGGCGGCAAATTCGTAACCGAAATGTCATAGCTGTTGATTTTCACATTGTCTGCGAAAGTGGCCTGAAAAGTAATCGAGTTTCCCGGTACGAATGCCTGTCCTGCAGTAGGTTTTACGATTGTAATAGTTGGTTTTGTGGTATCAGGAACCACTGGGTCGGGTGTGCTTCCTCCTTTTTTACACCCATAAAACGTTGCCATCAGTAGGCTGAATACAATAAAAAATTTCAATGCATTTCTCATGGTCGTTTGTTTTGATTAAGCCTGAATTTTGAACAACTACTTATCTGAAATTTTCGTAATCAAAATGAGTAATTTGCATCAAAGATGGTTGTTTTTTATCTTTTTCTGACAATTTAACCTCGTCGGGTGTAAGAATCCAGTCAATATTAATATCAGGATCGTTCCATGCAAGGCCCCCATCAGCACCCGGATTATAGTAATTGTCACATTTATATGAAAATACAGCCTCTTCGCTTAACACCGCAAATCCATGCGCAAATCCCCTGGGAATATAAAGCTGGCGATGGTTGGCTTCCGAAAGTCTTACCGCAACATGTTTTCCATAGGTTGGTGAGCCAATCCGGATGTCAACCGCAATATCCAATACCTCTCCTTGTAAGCACTGTACCAGTTTGGCCTGTGTTGCAGGCGGTTTTTGAAAATGGAGACCGCGTAAAACGCCGAATCCCGATTTTGACTGGTTGTCCTGAACAAATTGGATATTCCCGACCTCCTTTTCAAAAATATCCTGACGAAATGACTCGAAGAAATATCCGCGATGGTCGCCAAAAACATCGGGCTCAAAGATTAATACTTCCGGAATATCTGTCTTAATAACTTTCATTCGTTAATAATTTGATTTTTATAGGCCAAATGGAACTCGTACTGAAGTCAAATATGATCTTGATTTCAAAATCATGCTCATTCCATAAATGGAATGTTCTGATTGAATAATTACTCTGCAGCTAACCTGACAAGGTATTGGCCATACTGGTTTTTAATCATCGGTTGCGCTAAAGCAATTAACTGGTCTTTTTGAATCCAGCCATTATGGTAGGCGATCTCTTCCGGACATGCAACTTTTAATCCCTGACGGGTCTCGATTGTCTCGATAAAGTTGGACGCCTGAATCAGTGAAGTGTGGGTTCCGGTATCCAGCCATGCAAAACCACGTCCCATCGTTGATAACTTCAACTGTTTTAGATTCATATATTCCTGATTAACAGTTGTTATTTCGAGTTCTCCCCTTGGTGATGGTTTGATTTTTTTTGCAATTTCGATGACTGAATTGGGATAAAAATAGAGCCCGACAACTGCGTAATTCGATTTTGGAGCAACTGGCTTTTCCTCGATTGAAATTACGTTCCCTGCTTTATCCATTTCTGCAACCCCGTACCGCTCGGGATCCGAAACTACATACCCAAATATGACTGCTTTCTGGTCTTTCTTAACCAATTCAACCGACTCACGAAGTATTCCGGAGAAACCATACCCGTAAAAAATATTGTCTCCCAAAACGAGACAGACATCATCTTTCCCGATAAAGGTTTCGCCCAGGATGAATGCCTGTGCAAGTCCATCCGGTGATGGTTGTATTTTATAGGAAATATTGATTCCCCAATCTTTTCCGGTTCCTAATAACCTTTCGTACATCGGGATGTCTTCAGGTGTGGAGATGAGCAATATATCTTTGATTCCGGCAAGCATCAATGTTGACAACGGGTAGTAAACCATCGGTTTATCATACACTGGCAACAATTGTTTAGAAACCCCTTTCGTGATTGGGTACAACCGGGTGCCCGAGCCTCCTGCAAGTATAATTCCTTTCATAATGACTTTTTTAAATGAAACGATTTAAAAATATTTTGTCAACGATTTAAACTTAAAAGCTACAACTAACTGGCCATCAGTTTTTGATTGCCTACTTTGCAACTATATGCATAGTTTTCACTGGTTTCCTTTGTAACTAAAGATTGTCGCAATTACTGGTTTACAGCTCTTCCGATGTCGATTCTCTTCTTAAACTGTGCCATCAGGATGTAAATCAATACGCCGATCAATGTGCCCAATGAATTTCCGGCAATATCATAAAGATCGAATGAGCGCCCTATGTGCATGATATATTGGAAGATTTCCATCACTACGCCCCAACTAATCGAGAAGAGAATGATCAGGTAATACCAGACGCGTTTGACTTCCGCATGCATAGACCAGCAAGCAAGCCACGTAAGACCCAGGTACATACAGGTATGGACTACCTTATCAGCCCCTGGAAATAACGGGATATCGGGAAAGTCCTTCGGAGGAAGCAGGGAAAGGAATGCAATGATGGTCAGATATACCAGGCTAAGTGTGATACGGAGCCATTGAGGAATTGAATAGAGGAGTGATATCATTTATTTTGTTGAAATCCTTAGAGATGCGTTAATATTTGCTAAAAACTTAGCGCGGCAAATTTAAAAAATGTTTTTGTTAAAAAATATTGATAAAACTTAGAGATTGGGTCGGTAAAAAACCCGGTTTGATATTAGTTTACAGATTTTAGGAGTATATCTCAATTATCTACCGTCTTTCGAAATGAAATTAGCACAGGTTTATTGTGTGGCGCATACAGCAATTTTGTTTTGTTTCGCCTTTCCAGATGCGCCTATTTTCAATATTCCTATTTTTACCCCAGGTTATGCTTCCTTCGGTCGCTCACCCGGGGCTATTAATATTCGACACCTTCAGTGTCAGGTATTTTAATTTTTATTATTCCCGGCTACTCTTTGGCCCCTTTTTTCTCGCAGTCACTAAGTCTCCCCCTCTCAATTTCATCTTCTTATCTTAAGTTGTATCCCATTTTTGATCGGGTGATCTGAAACCAGAACAAGATAGCCACCACCGCCAGCGCCTGAGATCTTCCATCCCAAAGCTTCCGGTTCGTAAAAATTGATCTGCTCAAGGATGTAAGGATTCACCATATGAGGGAACATTGCTATCTGTGCTTCAAATGATTTTTTGATATTTTCGCCAAATGAAGGTAAATCTTTGTCTGAAATAGCTTTCCAGACCCCTTCTGCAGCATCGGCAAGCAATTGTGCTCCGTCAGTATTTATTGCAGTATCTGACAATACATTATAACCACTCACACGGGGTGAAAGATTGATCATCCATAAATGTTGTTCAATCCAATCCAATGTATTTTCGTCGGTGACCGAGGTGATTTTTTCAGGCCAATAGTTTTCTCTTGGATAGTCAAGTTTATTAACGCCCGGATAAACAATTCCGATCGAATCCTGAGAACCACTCACATAACTTGTACCTGGAGGATTTTCGACGCAGAACAATGTCCTGGCGAGTTTCTCTTTGTCACCTTCCGGAATATCTGTTTGCCAAAGTTCGATCGCTTTTGCGCGTGTACTGCTTGACATTCCTGATCGGTCATTGAACTCATAGTCGGGCTCAATTGATATGGTGATCACTGGACCCGGCGCATATTTTGATACAAAAGGCTGATCAAGCCATCCTCCTGCGAGGTCAAGCCGGAAAGGAACCTTACACTCTTTACGCAATGCCGTGGTTGAGCGGGCCGGGAGACCCTGGTGCGGAATTCGTTTACTCACTTCAAGGGTTATGCCGTGTCTTTTGCAAAACTCCTGCTTATCAGGCGTAAAACCATCTTCGTTCACAAAGAAGATATCGGGATGTAACGCCACCACTTCTTTTTCGAAATCCATTAGTCCGGAACCGCTATTGATCCAGGCATCTTTGACCATACGGAGTGCTTTCACCATATAAAGACGTTCCCGATCGGTGTTGATCGTTTTTCGTCCTTTCAGTGAGCTGATTGTCTGGTCAGAACCTAGTCCGACAAACAGATCGCCGTAGGATGCTGCCTCCTCGAAAAATGCCACATGCCCGGAATGAAGCATGTCGTAACAGCCGGATACAAATACTTTTTTTGACATAGATGCGAATTAATACGAATTTTATACGAATTGGAGCGAATTAGACCGTAGGGTTTATAATCCGTTTATAGGTTAAGGATGGTGTCCCGAAATTAATTAATAGTCCTAATTTATGTTTGGATGACTTTAATGAGTTTTTAAGTTGTTTAGATTGACCCTCCGATATAAATTGTGAAACCTTTAATTCCAGAACAACTGAATCATAGCAAATAAAATCAGCGACATAATATTTCTTCAACTTCTCACCGTCATAATAAAGGGAAAGTTTTGGTTGAGGTTTATAAGGTATTTCACGCTTGATAAACTCTTTTTCCAACGCTTCCTGGTAGACAGCTTCCAAAAACCCGGGACCAAGTTCAGTATGCACTTTCATACATGCTCCGATAATTTTGAAACTCTCGTCTTTAAAAAGAATCTCGGTCATATGATTCGTTTTAATTCGCCGTAATTCGCATTAATTCTTTTTACCCAAGTACCACTTTAAAAGCTTCTCAATCCCTTCCCCAATCTCAATCTGATGGTGCCATCCCAATTGATGAAGTTTTGAAGGATCGGTCAGTTTGCGCATCGTTCCATCGGGTTTGGAAGCATTGAAGATCAATTCTCCGTTGAAACCTACTTTTTCTCTGATCAGGTAAGCCAGGTCGCGGATCGAGAGTTCGATACCCGTACCGATGTTGATATGCGAATTGCGAATTTCACGAATTGAAGACGAATTATCACGAATGACATCCTTGAAATCTACGTTTTCCATCAGGAAGACACAGGCATCGGCCATCTCTTCGCTCCAAAGGAATTCACGCATGGGTGCACCTGAGCCCCAGATTTCGACGGACACATTTCGAGGGAGAGACTGAGAGAGGGGGAGAGAGTGAGATGGGGAGAGTGTGATGCCGTATTTTGCCAATATTGCAATAATTTCTTTTTCACTTTCCCCTGTTCTCAAACTCTCATCTTCACTTTGTCTCTTAGTCTCTCTATCGCTCAGTCTCTCCCTCTCTCCTTCGCCGCTTACTCCTTCAATCGGTCTTTTATTCAGATCTTCCCGAATGGCAGTCATATTATTTTCTTCGAGACATTTACCCAGGTACATTTTCCGGAGCATGGCAGGAAGAACATGCGATTTTTCGAGATCGAAATTGTCATTGGGCCCGTAAAGATTTGTAGGCATCACCGATATGTAATTGGTGCCGTATTGGAGGTTGTAACTTTCGCACAACTTAATTCCGGCTATTTTGGCAATCGCGTACGGCTCATTTGTGTATTCCAACGGACCAGTCAGCAGACAGTCTTCGGTCATCGGTTGGGGGGCATCCCGCGGATAGATGCAGGTGCTTCCAAGGAACAGCAATTTCGTAACCTTGTTCAAGTATGCCGCATGTATCACGTTGTTCTGAATCATCAGGTTCTCATAGATAAACTGTCCGCGAAAAATGCTGTTGGCCATAATGCCTCCCACTTTGGCAGCCGCGAGGATCACATATTCCGGCTTTTCTTGCTCAAAAAAAGCATTTACAGCATTGGCATCCATCAGATTTAATTCATTGATAGTTCTTCCGATCAGGTTGGTATATCCTTTTGACAGGAGATTTTTCCAAAGAGCCGAGCCAACCAGACCGTGATGGCCGGCGACGTATATTTTTGATTCTTTATTCATTTTTAAAAAGGATTATACGGATTATAAAAAAGGATTACACGGATTAATGCGGATTACACGGATTAATGCGGATTACACGGATTTGGTGTTAATGAAGCGCTTCCATTTCAGACTTGATTCCCCAAAATTCACAAGCAGACCGACTTCTAACCCGGTTACTTTTAGATAATTGATGACTTGATCTGAATTGCTTTGGTGCAAAAAGGTCGCACCTTTGATTTCAAGAATAATCGTATCGTAACAGACAAAATCTGCAACAAAGGATTTATCCAAAGGCTTTCCGTCAAAAAGGATGTGTAAGTGCTTGTGTCTCGAATAAGGAATATTCAGCTTTAGAAACTCCTTCTCCAGCGCTTCCTGATAGACAGACTCTAAAAAGCCGCAACCTAATTGTTTATGAACCTGCATGCAAGCACCAATTATACGGTGTGTCTCGTTTTCAAAGAGCAGAGTCATCTTTTTAATCCGTTTTAATCTGCGTTATCCGTTATAATCCGTGCAATCTGGACTCAATGTAATCCGTTCTAATCCGTGTAATCTTTCTTATTCGAAATAGTTTAACGTCCTATACCCACCTTCCCTGAGCCATGCGTCTTTTTTCATCAGTTTAATGTCCGACTGCATCATATCTTCTACGAGACCTTTCAGGTCGTACTGTGGTTTCCAGCCTAATTTTGTATTTGCTTTTGTAGGATCGCCGATCAGCAGATCAACTTCTGTTGGACGGAAATATGCTGGGTCGACACCAACTATTTGAGAGGGAGAGACAGAGAGAAGGAGAGAGGGGGAGAGGCGGGATTTGATACCTTCCAGGTATTGTTCTCCGACGGTGGCAATAAATTTTTTCTCATCAACACCGGCAATAAAACCCTTTTCGTCGGCTCCTTCGCCTGTAAAAGAGATTTCCAGTCCGATTTCGGAACCAGCCATCTTAATAAAATCGCGGATGGTGGTCGTAATTCCTGTTGCAATCACATAGTCATCTGCCTCGTCTTGCTGAAGGATCAGGTACATCGCCTTGATATAATCTTTGGCATGACCCCAGTCGCGTTTGGAAGAGAGGTTGCCCAGGAAGAGTTTATCCTGCATTCCCAAGGCGATTTTACTTAGTGCGCGTGTAATCTTGCGTGTTACAAAGGTCTCTCCCCTGATCGGACTCTCGTGGTTAAACAGAATCCCGTTGCTTGCATGCATCCCGTAGGCTTCGCGGTAGTTGACCGTAATCCAGTAAGCGTACATCTTTGCAACCGCATACGGTGAGCGCGGATAGAACGGGGTTTTCTCAGACTGCGGAACCTGCTGCACCATACCATACAATTCGGAAGTCGAAGCCTGGTAAATACGCGTCTTCTTTGTCATTCCAAGTAACCGCACCGCTTCAAGTAATCGAAGAGTCCCGATTCCATCGGCATTGGCGGTATATTCCGGCGTTTCGAAGCTCACAGCCACGTGACTCATCGCTGCGAGGTTGTAGATCTCATCCGGTTGGGTTTCCTGTACAATGCGTGTAATGTTCATCGAGTCGGTCATATCACCATAGTGCAGCAAAAAGTTGCGGTTCTCGACATGCGGATCCTGGTAAATATGATCGATGCGTTCGGTGTTGAACATCGAAGAGCGGCGTTTGATACCATGTACGATGTATCCTTTTTTCAACAGGTACTCACTCAGGTAAGCGCCGTCTTGTCCGGTAACACCGGTAATTAATGCTGTTTTTTGTGTCATCATATTAAATGATTAAGCTTATTGATGAGTATTAAAACTGATTCTAAATAAGAAGAAAAATTAATTATTTATGATTTTAATCTTGCCAAACGAAACTTTTCACAGAGGTTGTAGTATATAGAAATCAGATGGGTTATTGATTAAGCCCCCGGTATTTATTTTCCGATCATGTGTTCAATACAACAAAATACTTTTCCGGATAACAGATACCTGCTTTTGATCAACAAACCCGATTGAATTTCTTTTTTTTAATAACTAATAAAAAATGTTTATGAAAAAAGTATTCATCAACAAAGGTCGCATGTACTACGCGACTAAGCGTGTTCTTGACAAGTATGCCGTTGAGTTTGCCGGCAATGCTGAATTGAACGAAGCAGATCAGCAACTCATTTCCTGGATCGGTGTGATTAACATCGAACAAGAGGTGCTCGTAGTGGACAATACCGGTTTGACAGCGTCCAAAGACGAATTACGTGTCGTATTTACGTTGTGTGTGCTTAAAATGGCAACAGGATTAAAGGCTCATGCGACAGCGCTGAAAGACACGAAGTTATTTGTGAAAGTCAATTACCAATTGAATGATTTAAATCGTCTTCCTGACCCAATTCTATTAAATACGGGGTCCATGTTGTTTAAGCTTGCAGATCCAATGCGCGATAAGCTTGCACGGTTTTTTCTTACGGATGATGATTTTACCAGTATGGAAAAAATGCTTGTTGATTTTGCGGCTGCTTTTTCGGATAAGCGGGTAGCCACTACAGTTTCGAAGTCATCGAACCTGAAAGTCAAAGAAGTGTTTGGTTCAATTGATAAATTATTGAAAGAGGTGATTGATATATTGGTTGCACCTTATCAGTACCAAAATCCCGATTTTTACCGCGAGTACACCAATGCAAGGATCATTGTAGGCTACACGGGTCGTGGGAAAAGCAAACCCGATCAGGAACCACCTGCAGAAGGTAAAAAGTAATCTTCCACTGGAGTGAAGGTAACCTGGTATATGTAAAAATGGCTAGTTGTTCGAGGGGGGCCGACGATTAGGAGAATTACTTAAATAAAATCACATTAATACGTATATTTCTTTACCTGTTCTTAAGTAATATGAATTGAAAAACCCAGTGCAAGGAGCACCGGGTTTTTTTATGGCTTGTCGGATAGCACTTTATCGATTGTGAAGTTATTTTGAAGGTGCATAAAACGAAATCAGTGTGCAAAATCATCGGATAGTCGCGCAAAATGATGTGATTGTGACACAAAGTCAGCTAACAGTCGCACAAAACGATGTGATTGTGACACAAAGTCAGCGAATTGTGACACAAAGTCAGCGAACGGTCGTGCAAAACGATGTGATTGTGACACAAAGTCAGCTGATGGTCGCACATAGAATAGTTACTGCAACACATACGAAGTTGTTGGTCGAACATAGTATGTTTAGTGCAATGCATACGAGTATTGAAGGCGCGAAAAGGGGTCTCAGTGCAGGACATAGTGACTCTCTAAGGATACAAACTGATTTTTAAGATGCTTATTAAAACCGACTGAAACCGAAGTTTGGTTTTTGAAAAGTTTTATAAGCTGGTAGAGTCGTTCATTTGAAAAGGACAGGTGAACGATATACTTAAGGGATTATTCATATAGATTGAGAACCGTTAAAATGAGATAATAATTTCTTCCCTACCCCTTTTGCTCAAACTCCCCTTCTCCCTATCTCAATTCCTCAGGCCTCTCCGGTAAATCTTTAAATACCTTGTGCACTAGGTCGTTTTGTGGTGAAATAAGCGCATAAGCGGTTAGGAAAATCAGCATTAAATCGGTATACAACGACAGGTTTTTTTGATACCAAAGTTCCAATTCCCCTTTGTAGGGTGCAATATGTAGCTTGCCAAATTCATGCGGATCGATGGTAGTATTGGAATAATATTTTTGTTCATCCCTGAATATAATGGAAGCTATACCTGTCAGGCCCGGACGGGTATTGTAAAATATTGTTTGTATCTCCGGTGAAAATTTCATGAAATCTATTTCCATTAATGGTCTGGGGCCAACGACTGACATATCTCCCAATAAGATATTAACAATTTGTGGAACTTCGTTAATTTTAGTTTTGCGTAAAAATTTCCCGACTGGCAAAACCCTCGGGTCATTTCGAATAGTAAGACTTCCCGTTCCTATTTTGGATGAATTTTTCATCATCGTAGCGAATTTCCAGATTTTAAACCTGGAATTTTTAAAGCCAACTCTTTTCTGACGGTAAAAAACCTCGTGCTCACCGGTTAACAGAAGAATGATACAGATGGGTATAAAAAACGGGGATAGAATTATCAATGTAATAATGACAAGAAAAAAGTCAGTGAAGCGTTTGAAATAACGTTTGTACATAGGTTTTAATTAGATTTTTGTCGGAAGGAATTGCATAGATTGATAGCACTAATTAACCTACTATCTATGAAGATTGGTATTCGTTTTCCTTTGTAAAATTGTAATGTCTTTTTTTAATTGAGAATCAATCACATCTTTGAATCCAGCCCTTTGCCTGTTTCAATATGTTCGAAATTCGGGAGGTAAACTTTAAGAATATCGACAATCGAAGCTTTTGTTATGTTCTGCGATTCGAATAGCTGATGGAGCTGATCAAAAATTGCATCAATTTCCTGGATGCTACGTTTTTTTGAGTTTTTTACAACACCCAGGTTGATAAATGTAGTGTTGTCCAATACTTCTTTATCGGTGTAAAACTCCTCGAATGCTTTTTCACCATTCGTGTCTGAGCCAAAGAAATAGATGGGGTAAGTAGGCGATGGGTGAGTGGGCGAAGGAGCGAAGGGGCGATGGGGCGTTACCAATGATGTCTCGCATAATAATAGTGCTTTTTGTTTTGCTTCGTCTTCAGTCGGGCAGATATCGGGAGTAAACCCAAGTGTTTTTAAAAGATCCAACGCCATCTGATCAAAAGGAATCATATCACGCTCCTCATCCAGTTTTGGAAAGAAAATATCGCCTGATTCACCCATGATTGAGGCCATTAAACACAATTCTCCAGACTCCTGAGGGGAAACAAAAAAACGGCGGATCCCTAATGGGCATGACCAGGGTTGTTGCTTGTTCATCCGGTCCAGAAAACCCAACGGTAAACTGCCGTTTGAGAAAGCAACGTTGGCAAACCGGGCAGTTTTGATGGGCAGTTTATCGGAATAGGCCATAATCATTTCTTCCATCAATTTCTTACTGGCACCCATGATATTAACCGGATTGGCGGCCTTATCAGTCGAGACGCAGAAAAAATGTTCCGGCGGAAATTTGAGCAGTAAATCCAGCAGCTTGCGCGCCCGAAGTACATTGTTTTCAATCATCGCCTCGATGGAGAAGATGTCTTTTTCGCTTCTGACATGTTTGTGTGCAGCAAAATTAGCCACTATTTCAAACGGTCCATGTTGACGAAAAATCTTTTCAAATACCTGATCGCCGAAGTTGACGGGATAAGTAATAAAATCATCCGGTACATTGTATTCGGTGGAACTTCTTAAATCGCGTACCAATTCAGTTAAACCATTTTCATTGATATCAACCACTACAAGTTTAGAAATCCGAAATTTTAAAATGGCTTTGATATAGGATGACCCGATAGTACCGGCGCCGCCGATTACCAGAACCTTTTTCCCGTTTATCCTGGCATTTAATTCTGCATTGTACTTTGAAAAATCATCAGCTAACAGACTGTTTTCACGCCTGGTTACGAAAGTGGATATAAAATTATCGAGGTTAAAATGGATTTGCATGAAGTAGGAAAAGATTAAGATTTTTAGTTTTTATAAAGGCAACCCTTCGTTATTTTCTGTATCCGGGGATTATGGCACTGCTCGGGATATTCACTACGCGATCTGCAAACCAAATCGAGTTTTCAAGAGCATCGGTCTGGCAATCTGTAAACATGGGTAAACGGCTCATTAGTTCCCATATCGGGCGCATCATTACGCCATTTGCGTTGCTATATTGTAACAGTTTATCGCGTTGGGCCTTATCTTCTGTGATGATGGCGTTCAACCAGTAGTTGGATTTGCAATCTGTTGGTTCCGCAAAGAAGGTAAAATCCGAATTCCTGAAAAATTCCTTGTATTGTTCTGCCAGGTTTCGTTTAAGACTGAGTAAATAATCCAGACTTTCCATTTGTGCACATCCCAGGGCCGCATTGATATTTGTAAGCCGGTAATTGTACCCGATATGGTCGTGCACAAACTCATATGGATGTGGTACCTTTGCTTGGGTTGTAAGGTGTTTGGCCATTTTAGCCAGTTGTTCATCATCCGTAAGAATCATTCCTCCACCTCCTGTGGTAATGAGTTTGTTACCATTAAAACTCAAAACGCCAAGTTTACCAAAAGTCCCTGTGTGTTTTCCTTTGTAATAACTCCCGATACTTTCGGCGGCATCTTCTATCAAGGGAATGTTGTAACGATCACAAACAGCTTTTAAATCAGCTAATTTCACCGGATGTCCGAACGTGTGCATTGGGACGCAGGCTCCAATACGGCGACCTGTAGCTTTATTGAAGGGCTGAAGAAAAGAGGAGGCGAAGGGCTGAAGTGGCGAGTGGGCGATGGGGTGACTGGGCGAAGAGGCGAAAGGGCGAAGTACAACGTTTTCTTCCAGCCAAGCTTCTAATGCTTTAGCCGATAACCCCATTGTCTCTTTGTCAACATCGATAAAGACAGATTTAGCGCCCGTATAGGAAATAGCATTGGCAGTAGCAATAAAAGTAAGCGCCTGCGAAATGACTTCATCATCGCGTTGTACTCCCGCCAATAGAAGGGAAATATGCAAGGCCGAAGTACCATTCATCGCAGCAACGGCATATTTTGCACCTGTATATTCGGCACACATCTTTTCGAACCGGCCAACAAATTCGCCAACACTTGAAACAAAATTGGTGTCAATACATTCTTCCATGTATTTTTTTTCATTCCCAATAAATCGGGGATCATGAAGGGGAATAAATCCGGTGGGTTCCTGAAAAGTGGAACGAATGAAGTCTAGCGTATAATGAAATGATTGCATTTTGAGAATTACTTGGTAAACATTCTAAAATTTGAAATAATCGCTTTTGGGAAGCGAAGGAAATATCTTGAATTCCAGTTTACTGTGTGGTATTATAATCTTCAATCCAGTTAAAAATAATATCAGGAAATCAACCCCAAACGATCTGTTTTCAAAGTACCATTTCTCCAATTGACCTTTGTATGGGAATATGCGGTTTTTATAGAATTCCTCTGGAGTCATTTCTGATTCAGTAACCAGTTTTTCTTCATCTCTGAAAATGATTGAGGCTATTCCGGTTATGCCTGGCTTTGATTGGTATATTAATGATTGTACATCTGGCGTGTAAAGTTCAAACCCTTTGATTGTTAAAGGTCTTGGCCCTACAAAACTCATTTCACCAATTAGTACATTAAATAGTTGTGGTAATTCATTCAGTTTGGTAATTCTTAATATTTTACCCATTCTGGTAACTCTAGTGTCATTTCTTAGAGTTATTATTCCTCCCGGTAAGTGTTCAGAGTTTTTCTTCATTGAAGAAAACTTTAGTATATGGAAAATTCTATTTTTATAACCCACGCGCAACTGCAAGTAAAAAATGTCTTTATTATTTAATAAATAGAGTGCAATAATTATAATAAGGATAATGGGTAAGAAAAACGATATAAGAATAAAAGATAAAATGATATCCAATATCTTTTTTAAAAGGAAATACATTGCATTATATATTTAGCATTAAAACTACTTCAACATTACTTAATAAATGTTCCAGAGGCAATATTATGAAAAATATTAGCACCATTACCTATAACCACTCCCTCACCAATTGTAACATTAATGTATATTGTTGAACCCATACCTATTATACTATTACTTCCTACCTTAACCAAACCAGCTAAAATTGCACCTGGTGCTATGTGAACATTGTTATATAAATGGCAATCATGGCTTACAATACTTCCAGAGTTTATAATGCAATTTGATTCAATTATTGCAGCGCTTCCAATTATAGCTCCTGCCATAACCTGGGTACCCTCTTCTAATTGTGCTGAAGGTTCAACTATCGCTTTTGGATGTATAATAATTGGTAGGTAAAAGCCTGTTTTTTTTAAACTTTCATAGATTTTTGATCTAATTGATAGATTATTTAGTGATCCGATCGCAATTACGGCATTTTTAACACCTTGACTATACAAATCTTCCAGTATCTTATCTTCACCCAGAACTGGAACACCCAGACAATCTGCACCTACAGGCAGCTTTGGATCTATAATACCCAATATCTGATAGGTTCCCATTTGCCTGATAATATCGATGCACATTTTTGCATGACCCCCCCCTCCAATTATTACGATCAAATTAGATTTACTATAGATATTTGGAGGATTCTTTAAGTAACTATTATCCTTTTTATCCAGATAACTTTGTACATCTTCTTTCCGAATAAAAGGTTTATCTTCAAAAACACTGATATCTATTTTATTTTCATCAATCAATGATTGGGCTTGTTTAGAAATATTTTTATTATCTGTTCCATTTATCTTGATAGGAGCGGGAATTTCCTCAGTCAATTTTTTAGTAATTTGTTCGAAATAGTTTATAGGTAGACTATTCGAAGGTGTTATTACTGCAAAAATGGTTCCAATAAGTATTTCTTCATCTATCTTGAACGTATTAAAAAAGATGTATCCTTCTTCTCCAGCTTCCAAATCAATTGCTGCCTTTGATGATTCTAATGATGCAATAATATCATTAGAATTGACTTTATCTCCATTTTCAAAAAAGATACGTTTTAGAACGTAAGCATCGTCACTTACTGATTGCTTATTAATTTTAATATGATGAAATTTAGTTTCCATTGCACATATTTATTATGTTTGTATAAATAGATTTTACATTTGGTAACAAATTTTGCTCAGCTATGATCGAGCAAGGAATAATAGAATTATTACCCATTTTTACAAAAACTTTAGTATTCACATTATTTTCCAATAAAATAGAGGCTATTTCAGAGCCAAAGCCGCCAATATTGGAGCCTTCTTCAATAACGAGTATTTTTCCGGTTTTCTTAGCAGATTCAATTATGGTATGTGGATTTATTGGATTGATTAAACTAGGACACACAACTTCACAAAGAATTTCATCTTCGTAAAATGCTTTTTGTATTGCATCTTCAACCTCCTCCAGAAGACCACCGTAGCAAATAATAGTAATATCAGGTTGATATTTATCATCGGGTTGAATCAATATTTCAGGATAACGACCAATTGTATTTAAAATTCGATATCCTAAAATATGTTTTGTTGCCAAGTGGCGGGTATATAGTACTTTATTTTCAATTACTAAAGTTGGACTATTTTCTTTAAAAATACTTTTATATATTAAATCTGCAGGGATCCGGTAGTTTAGGGCTACAATATTCAAATTAGGAATGCCAAAGAAATGTTTTTCTATTGATTGGCTGTGAGTAGGTCCATAGCCTCTTTTCCCACCCATTGGGGTTCTAATTATTAAAGGAATAGCTATTGTTTTACCAAACATATTACAAAACTTGCTCGCATGATTGAAAATTTGATCAAAAGCGAGGGTCATAAAATCTCCAAACATAACTTCAACAATAGGTTTCATACCACCAATTGCTAGGCCTGTGCCTATACCTATTATAGCTGATTCACTTATTGGAGTGTTCAAAACCCTATCAGGAAACAACTGGCTCAAATCTTTGCTAACTTTGAATGCTCCACCATAAGGAACAGGAGTGATATTAGTTGTATATTGAATATCTTCACCAATAAAAATGGAATTTGAATCGCTTTTAAGTCTTTGTTTTAAAGTTTCAAAAATCATATCATTGAATCTTTTCGTATTTTCAATAAAAGATATTTCTTTTTTATTTGCTGATTCAAAATTTTCTTTTCTTTGATCGATATTTTCAAGAACAGGTGCTTCATTGGCCAAAGTAACAGCGTTCGAAATTCGTTCATCAACATTTAATAGAACCTCACTTATTTTGTCAGTTTTTTCCGTTAGAAATCGTGATAAAATATCTTTCTTATTATAACTTATAATTTCAGTTGTGTTTCGATTATCGTCACCCTTTGAGTGTGATTTTAAACGGTAGGTTGTTATCTCAAGTAATGAGGGTCTTTTTTCCCCACGAGTATAATTGACACAATTTTTAGCAGTTGTATCTAAATCGAATATATCCCATGTATCGGAGTGAAAATATTTCATTCCAAAGCCTTCAACTCTTTTAATTATATCTCCACTAAAAGTTAATGACTGAGGTGTTGACTGTGCATATTGATTATTTTCTAGTACAAAAACTACTGGAATATTCCAAATAGAACAGATATTAAATGCCTCATAAATTATTCCCTGTCCTAATGTGCCATCACCAATAAAAATTACAACAATATTATCCTTCTTCATCAACTTAAAACTAAGGCCTAAACCAGAAGCGATCGGAGTCATTCCACCTTGTATACCATTAGATATAAATCCTTTGCTAAACAAATGCTGACTGCCACCATATCCTTTACAAACTCCAGTGGTTCTTCCCATCACTTCAGCAATTAATCCTTCAACATCATCTGTTTTAGCAATATAATGACCATGACCTCTATGGTTTGATATCATCCAATCATCCACATTCAAATAATGCTCTACGATAGGACCAATTAATTCCTGACCTATACAGGTATGCACGGTTCCGTTTAATTTACCTTCTTCAAATAGCCTTAAAAGACGTTCTTCAATTTTCCTGATTAATATACCTTTATTGATTATATGGGGAAAATTTTTATATATCTCATTTAGTTCATTTATTGTCATAATATGTGATTTTTATAATTGGTATTATCAGTATTGCAAATTCATTTGTTTTTTTTATTGTAAAATCCCTTGACATCATTTTTTTCTTCATAAACCCTTATTTTTTTCTTTAAAATTAAAAAGCTAATGAGGGTACTTAAAAAAAGTGGAACTCAAAAGCTGTTGGTTAGTGTTTCTGTATGAAGTTTGGCCAATAATGATTAATCTGTTTCTACGGCCGTTCGGAGCTCAATAATTCGATTGCTTAAAATGATTCAAAATCCTTATATATGAATTCAAAACTGTATAGTTTGTCAGCATATAATCAAATCCTTTTTGACCCATCTTGTTAATTATAACCTGATTATTTGTCAAATTGCCGATGCACTGATTCATCGCTTTCAGATTTCCGCTTTCTACCCAAAAGCCAAATTTATTTTCTTCCAATATTTCACCTAGGTCAGTATTTGGGTCAGTAGCAGCAATGACAGGCATTTTATATTCCAAATAGGATAACAATCGTGAGGGGAAATTGGGTATGGTAAACCTCTTGTCTAAAAATATCATTCCAACATCACACGATTGAATTAGTCGGTCGAAATCACTTTTAGGGAGACCGGCCAAAAGTTTTGCGTTGGGTGGGTTATTTGCAATAAACCATGATTGCACTTTTGAAAATTCAGTACCTGAACCAACAATCACAAAAAAGATATCTTGTCTTTCCTTATTGTAACCTAAAACTTCCAATAAAAAATCGATCCCCTGCGGTCTTCCCAAATTTCCACCATAAATAAAGGTCGTTGCTTTGAGCGGAATGTTGTAGCGCTTCCGGATAGAGATGACTTCCTCTTTCGGGATCGAAGCAAAATCCGGTTCTATGCTATTGGGATTAACCTCTATAATATTAGGATTGATTTCCGGGTTGTGCTTAATGAGGTAATCAACATTGGCAGGTGACATACACCCAATAAAATCGGAGACACGATATAGAATTTTCTCTTTACGCCTGAAATATCGATGAATGAATCCTCCTTTTGGGATCATCTCAAGATCAACGGCATTCTGCGGGAAAATATCTTTTAGTAAAAGGTAAGATATTGCTTTATCCCGATGCTTAATATAGCGGATGACTTTGGTGAAGGTTATCGGTGGAGTTGAATACAGCACCAAATCAAATTTCACGTCTTTAATGAACTTTTTTATAGCGTAGAGAAACAGGTGTTCAATCAAAAGAATTGAAATCCCTTTTTCAATTACGTTAGTTTTCTGAATGTTGAAGGTTTTCACCTTCAGCAGCGTAATACCATCAAGGTTACTAATGCTGGTGTTTTTTTTAAGCCGACGTTCTGTTGGAGTTACAATAAATATATCGTGACCTTCATCACGGAATTTGCGCATTAAATCGGTATATAAATTCCTTTCGTTAATGTTGTCGATATTAACAAGGGTAAGAAAAAGCACTTTCATTTAGTTATCTTCTTTGTTCCAAACAACCCGATTAATATAGTCCGTGTAGCTGATTATGATTCGCAACACCTTATCCGAGACATTCGGCATCGAATAATCCGCAACTGACCGAAGCGTCCGGGTTTGATTTAGATTCTGATTTTCAAGAATTGCCAGGCCTTGTAATATACGTTCGTAATTCATTCCAACCATCATTACCGAAGCTTCTTCCATGGCTTCCGGGCGTTCGTGGGCATCACGAATATTCAGTGCCGGAAAATTCATAATGGATGATTCTTCTGAGATCGTTCCGCTATCAGACAGTACGGCTTTAGCATTCTTTTGAAGATGGTTGTAATCATGAAATCCCATTGGTTTCATCAATTGAATCAAAGGATGAAATTGAATCTCTTTCTCATTGATCTTGTTTCTCGTCCGCGGATGGGTTGAAACAATGACCGGCAGTTGATATTTCTCTGCAATATAGTTTAATACCTCTACCAGCTTATCAAAATTGCCCGAATTGATATTCTCTTCGCGATGAGCAGATACCACAAAATAGTTGTTCTTTTTGATTGAAAGTCTTGTTAAAACATCTGATGCATCAATCTGCGGCATGTTCGCATGTAAAACTTCAAACATCGGACTTCCTGTCTTAATAATCTGGTCAGCGGGTAACCCTTCACGTAATAAGTATTCACGTGCAATATCGCTGTATGTGAGGTTTATATCTGCAATGTGATCCACTATCCGGCGGTTGGTCTCTTCCGGTACGCGCTGGTCAAAACATCTGTTTCCTGCTTCCATATGGAAAATCGGAATGTGCCGTTTCTTGGCAGGAATCGCACACAGACAACTGTTGGTATCTCCTAAAACCATAAAGGCATCCGGTTGTTCCTGTTCAAGTACAGGGTCTATATTGATGATGATCTGACCAATTGTTGCAGTGGCATTTATCCCTGCAGCATTCAAAAAATGATCTGGTTTCCGTAATCCCAGATCTTTAAAGAATACTTCATTCAATTCGTAATCGTAATTTTGACCCGTATGAACGAGGATGTGCTCAATACTCGCAGATTCGTCAAGTCTTTTAATTACCTGGGAGAGACGTATTATTTCGGGGCGGGTGCCTACAACTGTAAGGACTTTAAGTCTTTTCATATTTATGATTTCACTGTGTTTCACAATGTTTTAAACAGAGTTACACTGGGTTTTACTCTGAGGAACACGGTGGTCTAAACTTTTTCGAAGTAAGTATCCTGATCCTCAGGATTAAAATGTTCGTTGATCCAGAATATCGTGTAAAGCTCATCTTCTCCGATATTGGTGATGTTATGTGAGTACCAGATGGGCATGTCAACAAATGAAGGTTGGTTTCCATCTAATTCAAATGAAATTACTTTATCTGTTCCGATACGACGAATGTCAATTCTAGCTTTTCCTTTAATCACTGCAAAACGTTCTGCTTTTCGCGTATGAAAATGATTGCCGCGGGTAATGCCAGGTACTGTTGTTGAAAAAGATACCTGACCTCCGCTGTGAAGCCTTACCGTTTCAACAAAACTACCCCGACTGTCAGTATTCAGCTTCAGTTTAAATGGGAAAAATGAGGCGTGATCGATGTAGCAGAGAAAGGTATTGAATAAATTTCTGTCGAAGGAATTATCCAGATTTGGAAGGATCCCATTTTCAAAATAGTTTTCTTTAAACGATGTTAGTTTCTGAAGCAGTATAGAGACTTTGATCTCTGAAGTATGTGGTATTAAAATAGTTTCACTGGGTAACTCTATGTTTGACTTCTGTGTAACACTGTGTCCTGTTATATTATCAATGAAATGCCTAACCAATTCGTTCACGTAAATCAGTTTCATTTCACCATCCACCTCAATTTTAGGTGTTTCGTTGTGGGTGAGCTGGTGGCTAAATGTCGCGACAACAGAGTTGTAATAGGGGTTTCCAAACGGACCATATACATTCGGAATAATAAACCCTGTAAACTGTGCATTATTCTTCTCTGCCCATTTTTCAAATAACTCCCGACCCTCTTTTTTCGATTTTCCATACAGGTTATCCCGTTCCTCCTGAGTACTCGATGAAAACAGGATGTGAGGGGTTGAGCTCGTTGCTTCGCAGGCTCCGATAAGTTGTTTTACCAGTCCGATGTTCGTTTGATAAAGCACTTCCGGATCGTTGTGGCGATTCATCGCTGCCAGGTGAACAATCGCGTCGCAGCTTTTCACAAATGCTTTTAGTTTGCTTTCGTCCGAAAAATAAGCATCCTCAAACGGGATTCGTTCGAATTTCTCGGGTTGTAATCCCAGTGTATTGAACAGGTGCGTTCCTACAAATCCTGGCTGGCCGGTAATACCTATCTTAAGTATATTCAAAATATATAGATTGATTTAAATTGAAAGAGAGAGAGGAAGAAGGGGAGATGGGGAGAACCGATTAAATTGACCATTTTTCTGGTGAATTAATCATGTTAACCAACATCCCAATAACATGTTCGTATTCCTGATTAATTTTTTCACAAGTGTCCGAATTAATGTATTCGCAATCCCTTGCAAAATCAAGCCAGGTCTGAGTTTCTGCACATTCACCTTCTGAATCAGAGAGCTTAGCAATAAAGGCTTTTTCGTAACGACGTTTGCGGAAGGCTTCAGTTAAATTCGCTGATACAGATCTTGAAGAACGTCTAATCTGATTGGTCAAAGAATATCGTTCGTCAGCAGGAAATTTCTTTGAAAGATGGAATATTCCCATTGCCAGCTTATAGGCTAATTTATAAACCTCTAATTGTTTATGAGATAATATTAGCTTCATGTCGCTATTTATTATTAGATTTTCTCCCTTTCTCTTAGTCTCCTATTCACCCCTTCAAAATTTACTCCAGTCCATCCATTTTTTAGCTGGATACCTGATATTTTCATTGACAGAATCTTCCAGACTTGTATCGGAGAAGATCATGATTTCTGAATCTGGTTCCAACGCTTTTAATCCATCGGCATACCCTTTCGGGACGGATAAAATTTCACTGCTTTCTGCAGATAGGATATGATATTCCGGGATTAGATCGTCTGAAGGATTTTCAAAGTTGTCAATTTTTACCCAAGCAATTACGAAACTTCCAGAAATCGGGTAGAAGTACTTTTTCTCAAGCTGATGACCCTGCCATGCACGAATAATTGTGGTGTCAGGATGTTTAATCAGGTAGAACCGTTTTACATTACTAAACCTGAAATCATTGACAAATCGCATGGTACCGCGCACATCGGAGAATGTTCCTCCTTTGAAGATGGTTGGTTTTTCAGTCATATTAATAATATGAAGGGGAGAGTGGGAGATGGGGAGAGTGGAAGACAGTTCTGCCATTCTCATTTTCTTACTCTCTCAAATTCTCCCCCTCTCGCGTTCTCCCCTTCATTCCCTTCAGTCCGGATATTGTTTGTTCTCTTCACCCAATATATCTCTTCTGATCATTGGTAATTTCATTAACAACGCTTTTGTACCTTCCACATCCAGGCGATGGGTATTGTGGGAGTGATAATCTTCAATCACAGAAACTTTTTCTTCTCCTTCGGTGAAATAACTGTCATAATTGAGGTCGCGGTTATCTGCAGGTACTCTGTAATAATTTCCCATATCGAAGGCTTTCGCCATTTCTTCTCGGTTGACAAGCGTTTCGTAAAGTTTTTCTCCATGACGCGTTCCGATCACCCTTATCTTGCTTTTTGACTGGTACAATTCGATTAATGCCTTCGCCAAATCGCCAATTGTTGAGGCAGGTGATTTTTGAACGAACATATCCCCGTTCTTCCCATGTTCAAAGGCATAGAGAACCAGGTCTACCGCATCTTCGAGTGTCATCATAAACCGTGTCATATTGGCATCTGTTATTGTAAGGTCTTTGCCGGCCTTAATTTGCTCAATGAACAATGGAATAACGGAACCACGTGAAGCCATCACATTTCCATAGCGTGTGCCACAAAAAACAGTATCATTATCTTCAACCATGGACCGCGCTTTGGCTTGCATCACCTTCTCCATCATTGCTTTCGAGATACCCATAGCGTTAATTGGATACACTGCTTTGTCAGTGCTCAGCACAATCATTCGCTTTACGCTATATTCAAAAGCAGAATCAAGCACATTCCGGGTACCTAAAACATTAGTGTTTACCGCTTCAACCGGAAAAAACTCGCATGAAGGGACTTGTTTTAACGCTGCTGCATGAAAGATATAGTCCACACCCCGCATCGCATAGTCGACACTACGTTTGTCACGGACATTCCCAATGTAAAATTTCACCTTTGGATTATTCAACCGATGCCGCATATCATCTTGTTTTTTCTCGTCGCGCGAAAAAATGCGGATCTCTTTGATATTCGTATCTAAAAAACGGTTGAGTACAGCATTGCCAAAGGAACCTGTTCCTCCTGTAATTAGAAGAATTTTGTTTGAAAACATAATGTATTATTTGAATTTAAATTTTTTAATGATTTTTTTTGTGATTCAATACACATTATTCTGATAAAATTAATGTACTCATACTGTACTTCTTAGTTGCAATATGATAGACCGGTAAATATTTTGAATTATTCATGCCAGAAGTGAAAACCAACACTCCAAATTGAAAAAGGTAAAATGGGAGAATATCCTTTTTTACCTTATAGATAACCTTGAAGCCATTCTTCAAATTTCCTTTATAAACATAAGAAAATTCGCTTTTTATACCAATACCGCGTCCTCTTCCAAATAATTTGTAAAATAAACTCTGATTTCGGCCGTCTCCTTCAACTGAGGTTGAAAATACAAAGTCATTCTTCCATTCGCAACCAAAAATCGATGGTCCATTTATTGTTTGAAGTTCTTTTGATATCCATTTTTCATCAATTCCTTTTGTTAATAGACGTATTGAATTATCATCAAATGGACAATCTGTTGCATAAATCAGACCCTTAGAAGTTGGAAAGGCAACACATCCTCTATACTTTTGTTCACCTATTAAGAGTGGTTCTACAGAAGTGAAATTATTTTTAGCAATCCAAATACCTGCTGAGTGATCAAAATCTCCTGTTAATATAAAAACGGTATCGTTATATTTGTCTGGTACAATGTGGTGTACATGTTCGATTGCTCCTTCGGGAAATTCAAAAATCTTATTCCATTTGTCAGTTGAAATTCTTTTATAGATCGCAATAGGTTTTTTGAAAGGATTACCAACATACCCTCCGAAATAAATACCATCATCAAAGCCACTTATAGCTGTAATTTGGGAAAAAGCTAATGGTCTGCTTTTATCCGCAGTTGAATAACCATTTGATATTGATCTGTCATGTAAATTCAATTCATAAACCGTATTTTTAATTACAAAGAGAACAAGTTTGTTTGATATTTTCATTGAACAACGGATTCCCATCCTTAATATTCTCGGGAGAATGGGGCACAGATAGATTAATTTTTCAATTAGCGATAAACGTACATGGCCTACTTTTGAATACTTAGATGATGGAATATCTAAAATATAAAAGGTGTCTCTTTTAAAAAGCAAAAGTGATTCAGTTGATAAAAAGCATAAAGGGTAAAAATAATTATAGATTTTCAACATTTTTTTTTCTTAAGTGAATCTTCCTCTGTTAAATAACTAGTTTTTATTAAGTGATTATATCCAAAGTTAAAATTGAAAGTATAGTTCCTATTGTGTCACCGTAAATGCTTTTTTACACAGAAATATGGATATCCTTTACTATTTTTACTGTTTAAATAATCAATAAGCTCTTTAGCTTTTATGACTTCAACTGTTATTCCATCAATATTTTGAGAGTGAAGAATATTTTTATTAGTGAGATCTTTGCATAATGTTCTTCCTGCCCAATGCAAAGTCCCCCACTTAGGACGTCTTTCTCTAACAACTTTTAATGTTTCAAAATCTTTATCAATTATTTTAAAAATCTTTTTTCGGTACCAGTTTTTAATGGGCCATTTATCATCAAGCATATCTTCTGCCAGATGAATCATTGTCAAGCACCCGGTCAAGTCTGTACCTAAACCAATCAGATATGCATTATGGTCTAAACAAAACTTCCATGATGAATTTATCCCACAAGGAGTAGGAAAATCACCTAATAAGTTTTTTTCCATCATAGGCTTAGCAAGGGGTCCAATTGAAACCAATGTATTTAATGGAAACCTGCTTACAAAGGCTTCAGGCATTTGAACCATGGTTGCAGGTAAAGCTCCTGTTTGCACTTTAGTGTTATGAACATCATATTCAAAAATTATTTCTGAAATATCAGCTTTTAAATAGTTTTTTAAGTCGGGCTCACCCTCATACTTTCTTATCGCCGGCATTGCTAATGTTCCTTGTTCACCAACAAGATTCTTAATTTCATGAATTATCTCTATAGGTTTTTTTTGAGTGCATTTTAAATCACCATAAGATGAATGTACAAGTAGTAGATCCCCATTTGATATTCCAGTTTCCTTCAGATAATTTGTTATTTTAGAAAATTCCACAAAATCTAAATCTTTGCGTTTCTTTTTACTCTTAACAAATCTGGAAAATAAACCTATGTTTTTCCAATATATATAGCGCACCAGCAATTCAATATATGGTGAAAGCCCCATTATCTTATTTTTAATTCCAGTATTAGCCATAATGTATAATAATAATTGAAGATTATTTGTTAGTTTATTGATGTTGGTAATATCTGAGGAGCATAATAATGCAGGAAAAACAAGTAAATATCACTAAATTATTCCCCCATTAATATCAATTGAAGCACCAGTTAAATATGGGGTTTTAATAATAAAATTGATCGCTTCAAATATATTTTCAGGATCTCCAAATTGATTGCCAACAGGTATTTTTGCTTTTATAGTTTCTTTTATTTCAAGAGGTATTTCATTAATCATGCCTGTATTAAAATAGCCTAAATTTAGCGTATTAATAGTTATTTCTTTTGAAGCATTTTCGATAGCTATAGCCTTAGACATCCCCCAAAGTCCTGCTTTTGATGCAGCATAAGCAGAGGTTCCGGGAACACCCATTTGAGCAACAACAGATGAAAAATTTATGATTCTTCCATAGTTTTGCACTCTCATTGATTGCAGAACATGATGAATCATATTAAATGTTCCCACAAGATTTATGTCCACAATTTTTTTCCATATATCTATGTCTGCTTTATGCGCAAATGCACTATAATTGGCACCAGCAGAATTGATTAGAATAATCTCATTTAACCTGTCGTTTATTTTTAAGAAGAAATCATTTACCTGTAAATAATTTGTAATGTCAACCTGATACATTGAATTTGCCGAATTTCCTGCAACTTTGGTTGAGTTAAAAGTCCCAATGACTTCTTTCCCTTGTTCTGAAAATTTATCAAATAGAAACTTCCCTATTCCCTTCGAAGCGCCGGTTATAATAATCATATTATGCCCATTTAATAATAGATGCTCCATACGTCCATCCGCTGCCTACAGCAGCAAATAGCACGATATTTCCTCTTTTTAGTTTCCCCGATTTATTCACCTCATCCAATAATATGGGAATAGTTGCTCCTGAGGTATTAGCGTATTTATCCATATTAGTCATTACTTTTTCAAAAGGCAAACCTATAATTTCAGCAGTCTTTTGCAATATTCGGATGCTAGGCTGGTGTGGAATCATAATATCTATGTCATCAATCGTAAGTCCTGTATCTTCAAGAACTTGATTAATTGCTTTCGGGAGTGCAATGGTAGCAGAGGCAAAAACTGCCTTACCATTCATTTGAAAATATTGTTCAGACATATTTTCAGCGTGCAAAGGGATTTCCGATCCGCCTCCAGGAATAGTAAAACCCAGCATCTCATTTGATGTATCCGTATATAACCTGTATGCTAAAAACCCTTCCGTAACATTAGCAGAAGTGACTACAGCAGCACCTGCTCCATCTCCAAAAAAAACAGCATCTCTTTTGGTCCAATCTGTAATCTTAGAGAATGTATCGGCACCTATGACTAATATATTGTTGTAAACGCCTGAGGCAATATATTGACTGGCAACTGACATGCCAAATAGAAATCCACTACATACCGCTGTTAAATCAAATGCAGCTGCATTAATTGCGTTTAATTTGTGCTGTACAAAAGCGGCTGTTGAGGGTGCTTTTCTATCAGGCGTTGAAGTCGCAACAATAATTAATTCAATATCTTCATTTTTTAAACCTGCATCATTAATGGCATTTTGACCTGCTATTGTAGCCAAATCACTTGTAGCCTGATTTGGGAAGGCGATATGTCTTTCTTTTATACCTACATTCTCATAGATCCATTTCGCATTTGTAGGCAAGATTGTCTCCAAATACTCATTTGTATATACTGTTTCTGGAACAAAAGAACCAGTTCCAAGTATTTTTACATTTCTAACCAATTGTTTCATAAATATCTTATTAAATATTAGAATCTAAAGTGATTGAATCTATTAAGTTCAATCTCAAAACTTCATTATTTATTAGCCTATTAAATTTTTCAATGGCATAATTTTGGGCCCGACATCCCATCATAATCTGCTTATTATTGTCTAACAGAATTTCTTTCAATTTATCAATTTTTGTATTATAGGTATCGATATCCGTCAACGTAATTCCAATGTTGTTATCAGATATTAATTTAATTGATGCAACTTCGTTTGGACCAAAAAATAATAAACATTTTCCAACTGCAAGATATTCAGGTATTTTTGTTGATATTGATAAACTTGTTAGTTTGCGATATTTAAGGTCAAAACTTTCAACATGTACTAAGATATCAGAATTTAACATTACTTTATTTACGTCTGTTCCGTATACGCTACCACAGAAATGTAATGGATGTTTATTCAATTTGTTTATAATTGAATGCGAAGGATTAGAAAGAGTATAGATATTTAAAACTATTTCATTCGGTATCATAGATTGTACATCGTTAAGAAGTATTCCTAATTCTACCAAAGTTCTCCATCTGTCCAAGTGCAACCCTCCAACGTATGAAAGAATAATGTTTTCTCCAAATGATTTATTTCCTTTTTCAGAGTTTGGTTCATTTATATCTGTACTTGTTCTAACTACTATTACCTCTTTCCCATATGCTTTTTGATATTGCATTGCCATTAAATCACCAATAGCAAAAAGTTTTTTGGAATGGTTTAAATTTCTATCATGAAAATATTTTATTCTTTTGTGCTGTATCCTTTTTAGCAATCCACCATAATTCGAGTTAAGTACATAATCGTCGCCATAATAAAGGCATAACGGTATATTTAAATAGATTGATATCCAATAAGCAATATCTGCTGAGAATTTACTTTCTCCAACACCCCAAAATACAACTTCAGGTTTAAAATCATTTAACCAAGCAATCAATTCTTGTGTTTTCCACACATCAGTCGACCATAATAAATCGCGCAAAATTTTTAAAACAATTCCTTTATTTGATAGCTTAAGAAGAGAAAATATATCCCTTTTTAAATTTACATTTTTCTTAAATATTTCGACTTTATTTTGAATTATTCCACCACATATTTTCGACCGTTTCAGAGAAAAGCAAGTATTAAAAATATCTTTATCTGTTATTCTAAAGTAACGTTTACAATAGCTTGATTCAGGAGTTTCATCTGAAAAGTATAATTGTGCAATACTGGTGGAATCCCATCCATAAAAAAGTGTGTTAAAGGTTTTACCATTATTTCTATGATGATCAAATGAATTGTGCGTTATGATTAATATTTTAGGATATTTATTCATTAGATTTAAATATGAAATTACTATTGCTGAATTAAACAAGATCTTTCATTAACTTTATTAATATCAAAGCTTTTGCAAAATAAGTAAATTACTTTAATTTTACGTTTGCAATATATGAGTATGTTCATAGGAAATCCACAAAGTAAATTATTGTATATTATTAAACTTTATTAGTGATTTATATATTTGAATATGTTTTTGTGCCACTACACTGCTGCAATATTCGTTTAAAAGTACTGTTGTTGCATTATTTATAATTGATTTTGTATATGTTGGATTTTCAATAACTTTCAACATAGCATCAGTTATTGATTTGGGATTGGTTACATCACACAAACAACCACATTTGCCTTGTTTCAGAACATCTGGTACCGCTCCTGATGATTCTCCTCCAATAATTGGCACACGTCGAGACATACCTTCTAATAAAATATTACCAAAAGTTTCTTCTAAAGATGGATGAACAAGGCAAGAAACGTTATCCAAAATTTCCATTAATCGAGTATGGTCGATATATCCCAAAAAATCAACATTTTGCACTAAACCTTGTTCCTTCCATTTTTTATATAATGTGGCATTAAAATTAATTTTCCCGATCATTATTAACTTGGCACCTGGATATTGATGATGGAGAAGAGAGAATGCTTGTAGCAATTTATCACAGTTTTTACGTTTATCTTCAATAGAAGGCGATATTGAAATAAATGTGTATTGTTGGGGATAATTTTCTCGTTCTTTAAGAATGTATGAATCTTCGATTGAATTAAATACAATTGGAATGTTATATTCTGGGTGTAAGTTTAGAATTTGTTGTTGGGTATAATAACTATTCGCAATAAAATGAATCTTTGAGTTATTTATTACCATTTTAGATGTTATCATTTGAGTAATCCAAAAGAGTTTTAAATGAAATTTACTTATACAAGTATAAATATATGGAGCCCAATCTCGTATCGTGCATACCACCGGAACTTTATTAACAAACTTGGCACTTGCATATGCAAAATAATAAGTCCATTGAGCGTGTAGTATATCAATACTGCTTAATTCTTTGTCGATGCACGTTTCAATTCGTCTGGTTTTAATAAACAGAGGAGAAAAATAGGTGAGAAAGCGATTCATTTTTTTTAACCCTACAATATGAATGGTTATCTGTTCACCTGACAAAACAATGTTGGAACTGGTCCAAAAATCAGATGTAACAACAACGATATTTTGATCAGCTTCCAGTAATGATTTTACCAATACATTAATAGATGTAGCAGAATCATTAATAGGCTTTACCTTTAACTTGCTTTCTTCCGTTAAATAATCAAAGACAGTATATGGATTAAAAGGTCCAACAATTCCAATTTTCATAATATTAATTTCAGAACAAAAATAGTAAATTATTTTAACTTCATTTTTTATTAAAATAGCCTTTATAAAACAATTTTATTTTATTGGGAATTAGCATAAGCAAATCGTCCCTTAATCTCTTGTTATATGTATGAATTAATAGCAGATAAGATGTTATAAAAAGGGCAGAGCCAACCAATAGAATTAGATATTTATTGGTAAATAGATAGTATGGTATTATACAAGTGATTGAGGATATTATTGTAAATGTTATTGGAAGGAAAAATTGTCCAAAATACTCCTTGAAATTTGCAGCACAAATTCTATAAACGATTACCTTCCATTCAGGCACAATAAAAAGTAGAATGTTAATCAAAAGTGCATAAGAAACACCTATGAAACCGTAAAAAGAACCAAAATAAATAGCTATGGCCATAGCAGAAAAATAAATGATATCCCAAATAAAAGCAAGTTTTGCTTTCCCTCTCGACATTAGCAGACTACCAATTGGAGAACTTGAAGCTCGAAATAATGCATAAATTGTAAGGATTTGGAATAGTTTTGCGCTACTTAAAAACTTCATTCCATAAAATATATTTAGAATTGGGATAGGAAAAATTACAATCAAGGCACTGATTGGCATAAGTACAAAAAGCAAATAATTGATCGTTTTTAGGTAATATTTTTTTAAAATTAGATCGTTCCCCTGTGTTTTGGCCATCATAGGAAGAGTTACATTGGTTATCATTGATGTAATTACTTGAGAGACTTTAAAACTAAGTGTTTTTATTAAAGAAAAGACTCCTACAGCTTCTGTCCCAAAAAGTTTACCAAGTATTAAAACATCAAATTGATTTCCAAATACATTAAGAATCTTTTCTGACATTTGGAATAAACCAAAACTCATATATTTCCTAACTTCATTAAATTTAAAAACTAATTTTGGTTTGTGAATTCTTCGTCCTTTATAGATTAATTGAATAGTCGAAATTATTGAATTAGATAAGTTTCCAAAAACTAAAGAATATACCCCAAAATCTAAAAGTGCCAGGATTATTGTTATGACACCAGAAAATAATCTGGATATGATATCAATTTTCGAAACTATTTCAAACCGAAGATCTTTATACAATAATACTTGAAATTGTTGACCTAATGGAACTACCAAGAATGTTATCGAAATAAATAATAATATGCTCGTCAGTCTTGGTTCATTATAAAAATCACTAACCAAAGGACTAATACATAATATGATCAGGAATAACACAATACCTATTAAAATATTTAACCAATATAAAGTGCTTAATTCCCGTTTTGAGATATTCTGGTAATAAATAATAGCATTTGATATGCCAAAATCTATAAATACTTGCGAAAAACTAATTACTATAATTGCCATTGCCATTAGACCAAAATCAGATTTTTCTAAAACTCTGGCAAGAATTGAAATTTGAAGAATATTAAGAATGTTGTTTATAATAACAGAACTTGATGTCCATTTAATGCCCGCAAATGTATTGGATTTCAATGATGTCATTAGCAGAATTTAATGATTATAGTCTTATAAAATATCTGAGTCGTAACCATAAGTCTATTTTTAATAAGTATATATCCCTTATTACATAACAAAATGGATAATTAGCATTTATTCAATAATATAGATAAATATATTGAGTGTTACAATTTTTTTCTTGTACTTAATATATTTCAGTCTTCTTGTCCTAATATTTTTCCCAAAATATAAAAATATGAATGCACTAATTTTTCAAACCGGCACTTTTCTCCCCGTGAAAATTGAAATATTTTCATTTAAATCCTCGTAATCTTTTACATGGCAAAGGTGATACTTATCAAAAATATTTTCATAGTATTCAATTGGTCTAGATTTCCAATGTTTACTCGACTTTGTAGCTGTGGTATCTTCAATTAATATTATTTTACCACCATCTTTTAAAACCCGATCAATCTCCTTTATAGATTTGAAAAGATGTTTATTCTTTACAATTCCACCTAAAACTAAGCATATCCAGATAACATCAATTGATTTACTTTCTATCGGGAAATTGCCAGATGATTTCATTAAACGATATTCAACATTATCATTTTTTGGTGCTAATTCAAGTAGTTTCTTTGTAGGATCAATGCCAATTGCTTTTCCATGAATTAAAACTGCTAAAGCACAAGTAAAGCGGCCTGGGCCACACCCAAAATCTAATATAAGGCGTTCCTTTCCAGATAATATATTTTTAAGTATTGGGAAAATTATTTCTTTTTGCCTATTTGTAACGTCAGAAATATTACCTTCCAAGTGCCCTAAATTCAAAACCGATCTTACACCAAATCTCTCTGCTCGATTTGACCAATAATAATTACCAATAGTAGTTTTGCCTTTGATAAAGCAATAGATTGCTGAAATTATACTATTTAGTCTATTTTCGATACTCGTAATATTCATAGAAATACATTTATAGAGTTTTTCTTCAATTGAAGGCAAAAATAATAAATTAAAATTTTGGAAGTAAACTAAATCATCATCTATTGTTTAGTAATATGATTTCCAGAGCATTGCTCTTTGCGGGGATATTTTTTTATTAAATACACTATAATATGGGTAAAATTGTACTATTTGCCTATCGCCATAAGAGGTATTAATTTGAAATAATGCATTTATTGAAGAGTAACTAAAAATGATTATAAAGAAAAATATAAATGATTTACTAAAATTTGGCAACTTGATTTTTGGGTAAAAAATAGTAAAATTCGATAAAATACTTATTAATATTGGAGCAAAATATAAATTAAACCTGTTAAATATTGGAATTGAAGAATTTAATATCATAATAAAGAGGTAGGTAAAAACTATTAGCAAATCACTAGTGGAATTGAATAGATTATAACGATAATTGAAAAATATAGTCCACAAATATAATAAAGACAGAAGCAAAAAGGAAATTAACGGGACATTACTATGGCCGTACTTTTCATTGTTAAGGTAAAGTTCTGCCAACATAAAAATGTCTGACTTTATTAAAATCGTTAGAGAGTTTAAAAGAAGATCTGTTAGCGGCAATAGTCTTATGCTTAAAAGAAATGCTAAGATAGATATTGATAATAATACCAATGATTTTTTATTAATCTTTAACAATTGAAGAATCGGCAAAAACAATAATACTATAGCGGAATTGTGAAACATTATGGAAATAAATACAATGATGTAATATTTCAACCAGCTTTTATCCGTATAGTATCTGTATCCTAGCAAAAATATTGCGACAGCAATAGATTGTCGCATAAGATTTAGATTGAAATCAAGATAAAGATATATTGAGTATAATAAAATACTGGTAAATATAGCTTTGGTTTGTCTCTTAAAAAATTGGAAAAATATAACATTTACAAAAATTGCTTGAATGGTCTTCAAAAAAACAAAATCATTTGATAGTAATTTGGATAAATTCATCAACAATATCCAACCGAATTGTCTATTATTAAAACCCAAAAGTGTATTCCATGAAATGTCTTTCCAATGGGTATCATTATACTCATTCATATAACCTGGCATGTCTGATCCCATAGAATACTGAAATGCCGATATTGCAATGTACCAGCACATTAAAATATAATACGCTGTCATTTTATTTTGGGATTTCTCATTTACATCGTAATGAAAAATAAGAACCAAAAGTATCAAAATGGTTATAATATATATCATAGATTCATAAAACTATAATCAATTCAAATTTATTTCGTAATTATCTATTTTATATATTCGTTTTATTAAAGATTAAATTTTGGTTTCAATTATTTTGATATCATTCTGAGAGTCAATTGAATTATAAACTCCACAAGCTTGTTTTTGAGCAACTACAATGTATTCCATCGAAAATTCTTCACTTCGATCTATGAAGTTAATTAAATAAGCAAGAGCTTGGATTAGAATATTAAGCGGCGGCACAAGCCACCAAAGAGGGTTAATCTTACCACCTCGTCGAAAGCGTAATAGATAATATGTAGTTTCCTGGGCAACCATGACAAAAAAACCTGTAAGTGCCTTGCATTCTATTACATGAAATCCATTTGATTCGAAAATATATTTTAATCCATGTTTGGTATAACGATAGAAATCTCGTGGTTCCTCGTGCAAATGCCAGAAAAGTGGTACTGTATATATAGCATAACCTCCATTTTTTAATACCCTGAAAGCTTCTGCAATTGCCGTTTGAGGTTCCTCAAGATGCTCCAAAACATATGTACATAGTATTGTATCGAAGCATTCGGAGTCTACAGGAATATTATATGCAGTTCCGAAAAGATCTATATTTCCAGTATTGTGGAGTGTTTTTTCGTGATCTAGCCCAACATGTTTTTGGATAAATGGTGCAGCCATTTCCTGATAAGGTTTTTCTCCACAACCAATATCTAATAATCTCCCTTTGGCATATTTTTTTAGCCGCGCTCGTAACTCGGAATTTACAATTCTAAATATTAGCCAGTTATAATGGCTTGCTGGTTTAAACATACTTTATTCCTTTAAACGTATGAAAAATTATTAGTTTATAATCACGATGTGTTTAAATTTTCTACCCAATGTTTGACATCTGAAAAATTTAGAGTATTATTTAACAAACCTGAAATTAACAGTGATTTTTCTATATTTTATTACGAAAATATTTTTAAGAACAATAAAAGAATCTGATTTATTAACGACATAACTATCGTTTTAAAAATTTTGATTCACTAAACTTAAAAGACGACTCAAAGAATATTTCTCCATCATTATGCTTTTGTTTTTTAAAATATCCTCAGCCGATAGCCGAACCTGCAAACTTTCTTTAGACAACTCGTCAGTGCTGAATATTCTAAGTCCCTGCGATTTGTAAAATTCGAGCAAAGGATTGCGTGAATTCAAAAAAACCTTTCCACCCAAATAAAGAGCTATCAATATATTGCCTACAGCCTCTTGTCTCAAATTTCCATATATAAATATACTCGCAGACAGTAATATCTTATTATATTCATTAAGAGGAAGAAAGTCCTTAACGGGTATAAATTTATTCCCAAAAGACTGGTTTCCATATTTGACAATCATATCTCTGTATTTGGTATTTCCGCCGTAACTTAAAGGGACTATGATTTTATTCTCAATGCTCAAGTCTTTAAGATTTTGCAAAACGGTTAGATGATTACCTGTAAATGAACAAGAATTGCCTATAATTATAGAATTACCTTCACAAGTTTTGTTAATTAATTGGGGTCCTAAAATTTCATCTATTGGATAATAGAAGAACTCTCTGTATTCTAAGTGTGAAAATTCAGGATAATAAGTAAGCAATAAAGGATACTCGTCATACATACTGTCTGGAACAAAATATTTGACCTTTCTAACGGCTTGATGTAATATTTTCAACAATCTCTTTTTCTGAAAATATTTGAGAAATTTGTAAACACAGTAAGGTATATTTTCATGGGAGACGTTACAAATCAATTTATCATCTTCATATAATCTATATCCCTTGTATGCGAGAAAGGTGTCGTATAAGTCCCCTCCCCATTCAATCCAATAGATATTTGGATGTTTTATCCTGTTTATAAACTTTGCTGTATAGATAGATAAATAATGTATAATTATTGAATCATAAACCATCACGTCGCCAATGGCTTCCCAAAATTCCTCCGTATCATATCTATAAAAGTAAACATTTTCGTTTTTTTTTTGAACAAACTTGGCAGATATTGCTTTATCTCTCAATAAAATGATGTATTTATTTTCTCCTGGATAGACCTTTTCAAACAAATCAATTGTTCTATTGATTATTTTTTCATCATGTAATAAATGCAGTCTCATATCAACAATTTTGCAAAGAATTCTCTTATTAAGTTAATAACAGTCTTAATTTCTTGATCGCTCAAACCATAATAAAAAGGAAGTCTGACAAGGCAGTCAGTGTATAAATCTGCTTTAGGCAATGACTTACGGCTTAGTTCAGGATTATGTTTTTCATAAAACCTACTTTTGTGAAGGCTAAGATAATGGAATACAAGTTGTATTTCATTATCTTTCATCCATGCTATCAACTCCGAACGTTCTTTTTCTGATCTGCAAATCAAATAGAACATGTGTGCATTGTTAGTAGCGTATTCAGGGATTTTTGGTATGGTTATCTGTTTGATATCTTTTAGGCCTTCGTAATATATATTCCAAATATCAATTCTTCTTTTTTGAATAACTTCCATTTTCAATAATTGGGCATATAAAAATGCTGCAGTATATTCAGAAGCCAAAAATGACGAACCTAAATCAACCCATTCGTATTTGTTGACTTCACCCCGAAAAAATTCGGCTCTGTTGGTACCCTTCTCCCAAACTATCTCTGACCTACCAATAAGATTCTCGTTGTTAACAACGAGAATACCTCCTTCGCCACATTGAATATTTTTAGTCTCGTGGAATGAAAAAGCGGCGAGATCACCAATACTACCCAGTGGATTTTTCATATTAGTTTTTGGTGAAATGTAATACGAGTCGATTGCTTGGGCAGCATCTTCAATAAGTATAATACTATGCATTTTAGCTATTTCGACTATTCTATCCATGTTGCAGGTAATGCCGGCATAATGGACGACTACAATTGCTTTTGTTTTTTTTGTTATTAATTTTTCAATTGCATCTGGATCAATATTCGGATTTTCAGTCGTACTGTCCGCAAATACTATTGTGGCTCCCTGCCGTGCAAATGCCAGTGCCGTTGATACAAATGTATATGATGGAATTATCACTTCATCTCCATAAGCAACACCAGCTAAAATGGCACACATCTCAAGGGCATCAGTACATGAAGTAGTCAAAAGGCACTTTTTAAAACCATATTTTTCCTGAAAATAACTTTGACACAAATGGGTATAATACCCATTTCCACAAAATTTTCCACGTTGAATAACCTGTCTAATAAATTCTAACTCATCACCTGTACAAAAAGGTTTGTTAAATGGTATCATATTTTTTTTATATATATTGCATATGTTAAATCTTTTTTTTTAGCGGCGGTAATTCAACCACTATTTTCTGCTGATACAAATTATTAATTGTTTATATTACTGTCAGTTTATTAACGACTTGCAATTAGCAGAATTGCCTGCCTTATAGATACTATTAATAAAAAAGGATTAAATTATGGAATCTTAAAATTCTTTTGAATTTCGCCAGTTTACTCATTATCTGATTATTTTGCAATTCTCGCTGACTTTCATGGCTTCGCCCTCTCACTCCCATTGCAAGCCTTATTTTGGCATTTAGGTGCAATTTTTAGCCTTTTTAAATAGTGGTGCAAAAGTAACTAAAATCACCAAAGCTCCATTTTGATTTAAATTTTATTGCCGAAAATTAACAATATTGTTTAATAGAGGAAAATGTAATTTCGGCTATTAGACAATTTAGGAATGTGAAGATTGAATCGAATGAAGGCTTTTATGTTTGAATTAGATTTGTGGGTTATTCTAATTATCACGAATTTTTACGAATTGTCTCGAATTTGGCAATTGAAAACGAAAGTGATACCGAAAGTTTCATTTGTATATTTCACTATTAAGTTGCTGTATATCTTTTGGATCAAAGAGTATAATTCCTTGCAATCCAAATACCTGCTCATGGAACTCGCCTGAGTTTATATATCTCCTTTTGCGGTATTTGTACCATGCTCGTTTCACGGGTAATAATATTATATCGGTTTATGCGGTCAAAAAGGTACGCAGAATTGTCCGGTGGTTTATTCAATTACTCTGTTTCACTGTCTATAACCCCGTGCGACACTGTGTAATTTTTATAGTCTGTAATAACTCTTATACCAATCAATAAACCTTCCTACTCCTTCTTTAATAGGCGTGTCAGGGCGATAGTCAAGATTGGCTTCAAGGTCAGAGGTGTCGGACCAGGTCATCGGTACATCACCAGGTTGCATCGGAAGCATCTCTTTTATTGCCTGAATACCTAGTTTCGTTTCAATTGCTTCGATAAAATCCATTAACCGGACAGGGGAGGAGTTCCCTATATTGTAGATTTTATAAGGAGCTGTCTTACTGACCGATGGATCTGTAAGGTTTTGCGAATTGGGGAGTGGCTTAAGATCAAGTACTCTTGTTACACCGCCAACAATATCGTCTACATACGTAAAATCCCTTTTCATTTCACCATTGTTAAAAACCTGGATGGGCTCTCCTGCAAGAATTGCTTTTGTGAAAAGGAAAAGTGCCATATCAGGGCGACCGTACGGTCCGTAAACTGTGAAAAACCGGAGTCCTGTGGTTGGTATTCCGAACAGATGACTGTAAGTGTGCGCCATCAGTTCGTCACTTTTTTTTGTGGCGGCGTATAAACTAATTGGATGATCGACACTGTCTGCAGTGCTTAGCGGCATCTTGCTGTTGTTTCCGTAAACACTTGATGAACTCGCATAAACGAGGTGTTTGATTTTGTTGTATCGACAGCACTCCAAAATATTTAGAAATCCTGTGATATTGGCATCAATATAAGCCTGCGGATTTTCGAGTGAATAACGAACACCGGCCTGTGCTGCAAGGTTGATTACCTTGTCAAATTTTTGGATAGTAAAGAGTTGCTCCAAATTGGCGCGATCAGAAAGGTCCAGTTTTACAAACTGATAGTTTGGAAATATTGAGCTTTGAACGGAATGGTTGTAAGTAATTGCATCCCGCTTGATACCGGTTTCAGCTAACCGGGAATATTTAAGTTCAACATCGTAATAGTCATTGATATTGTCGATTCCGATGACTTCATCACCTCTTTCGAGAAGGGCTTTGGCAAGGTGGAAGCCGATAAAGCCGGCTGTGCCGGATACTAATATTTTCATGGTAAAATGCGAATTAATGCGAATTGAAAACGAATTTTGGAATAAATTACACGGATTAGGCTGAAACGAATTAACACGAATAAGAAACGAATTGACTCGAATCGTTAAATGATACGAATTTAAACGAAGTTCTGATAAGCTAATTTCTTGTTTTATTCTTCTTTGTGAGAGTTTTTTCTGCTTTCAAGATCATAACCAATCCGTTTTCTTTGTAGGAACGTGCGAATTGGACGAATTAAAACGAATTTCAGCAAATTTAATTGACGAATGAATATCATGCAGTCATTTTCGTCGTTTCAGTATCTTGAATCATTTTTAGTCAGTTTAGTGCAAATATCTGTATCGTCACAGCGATTCACATTATTGCTATATTTACACTTATTGCTTTTCTGAGTTTAATATTCCGCTTAACATTGCAAGTCCTTGCTCCGTAAAAGCATAAGGTGTAGCTGAAATATTACGTTTATTTGGTAATGTGGTCACATTTTGTGACCGCATAGTCTCCCACTCTTCGGAAGTTAAGACGAAACATAAAATCTATTGGAAACCTTTGAAAATTTCATCTGTTAATAATTTGTTTTTTAATTGTCAGATGGAATTCGCATGAAGTTTATTATCATTTAGCTTAGAGTTTAACCATCATGCTCATTTCTTATTACTTCCTGGTTTAACGCTTTCGTCTGGACTTCATACAGTTCAGCCAGATCAAAATCAAGCATCACTTTATGACCTCGAATGTCATAAATCTTATTTTGAATAAGCAGAAGATCCATATTGGGGGCTTAAATAAAAAATGAAACGTAGTTCAGAAATACAAACTTACACGAATTTTGAGACGGATTACATGGATTAGGATGATACGAATTGACTCGTCCTGATTTTTGTTTACAGATTTTGTATTGATACTGCATTTACTTTTTTAAACGTCCTCCCCTTTACAAATACCAATTTGTCCGCAACCTGAAGGATGAATATGTCGGAAGTTTGGCTATGCGGCGCGTACAGCAATTTATTTCAATTTAGCTTTGCAAATGCGCCTTTTTTGTCCTTTTATCGCTTTCCCCGGATTTCGTCGTTCCTCCTTACCCGGGGTTATTCATATATAACCCCGGGTAAGACTTCAAGCACAATCAATTTTCTATTATTCAAATAAAACATTGTCGAATTAACTAATTGATCGATTAATTTTCATTTTCACCTTCTCCCCGACGCTCAATCTCCTCCTTCTCCCTCTCGCCAAGTCTCCTTGTCGCAGTTCCGTCTACTTCTCGTTCCACTGTTTTTTGATAGCGACGTAATAATCTCTGCCAAATACAATTACTGTTCCAATTACTCCTCCCAGGAAGAGCCAGGTAAAGAGAATCATAGGACGGTTGGGTTTTGATCGTAATGTTGGGACGGATATGGGTTCAATAATTGTAAAGACCGGTGTATCCTGCTTGACCTGTATTTTGGCCTGTTCAAGCTGCTTGGCAAGTTCGGAGTAGATACCGTAGATAAGACTATACTGACTTCTTAAACGTTCTTCTTCTGTTTTGGCAGTGGCTAATGAGACATTTTTATTTCGGTCACTAAAAGAGGCCAATTGTTGTTGTGCTGCCTCATATTTCTGTGTCGTTTCGTCAACCCTTTGCTGTATAAAATCGAGATTGGCTTTAGCTTTTTTGATTTTAAACTCGATAATATATTGTTGCAAAACTTCCTGGGCTCGTTGTCCAAGTTGTGCAGCAGCGCGAGCTTCGGGCATTTTGGCTGAAAGAGTCAATGTACCTTCTTTTGAATTTACCTCCAGTGATATTAATTCAGAAAGAATTAGCCGAACATCCCGTTGTTTTGCACTTAATTCCACCGGCTCATTTTCTTTTCTTGTTGCAATTTTATCCCGTTCTTTTCCTTTAATTAATTTGACTATTACACCGGGCAGACCAATTGTATATTTAAGCAAAAGATTCGGTTCTTTAATTCTGGAATAGTATTCATAAAAAGTGACTGAGTCTTTAAAATCTTTAAAGTTAAGTGGAGTTTTCATCAATTCCAGTTGAAAGGGGAGACTCGAAACAATCTGTGGATAGACCGTCGGCGAGAGTTCACTGCTTGTGGCGGAACCAATATTAATTCCTGCCATCGCGGCCAATCCACCCAATCCGCCTAGTTTGGAACCTGCATCGCTTCCTGAAGGAACCATAATTGTAGTGGCTACAAATTCTTTAGCGGTGAAAATGGCAATAAAGAAGCCGAGTATCCCACAAATCAGGATTGATATCAGCACTGTTCGCCTGCCGGACCAGAAGGTTTTGGCAAGGGCGATCAGGTCTATTTCGTCTTCGGCAATTGGAATGGCAGGTTTTGTATTTTCAGGAGACATGGTGAATAATTACGAATTATAAATGGAAAATTACGAATTGGGAATTATGAATTACGAATGGGGAGGTTGCGTATTACGAATTTTTTGAACGAAGTGTTTTTTGGATAGAGCCGATTATTCTTAAGAGTTCTTCAACATCCTGTAGGAGATCTTCTCCTTTGTCCTTAGATAAATAGTCGGTAGCTGTTAGCAATCGAATCCAGTAGTGCGTTTCCCTTGCTTCTTTATAGGATATTGTCAATTTCGCAAAAAAATCTTTATCTGACTGTTCACCAGTCGATTCTTCAACGTTTGCACCAATTGAAGTTCCGGCCCGCAATAATTGTTTGCTGAGAACAAACTCCCTTTTTTCTTCAACAAGTAATTGATACACCTTTACAATTTTTACGGCAAATGCAAAGCTTTTTATTTGTAGTACATTGTCATTCTTCATAATTTGTAATTTTTAGTTCGTAATTCGTAATTATTAATTCGTAATTCCTTATTATCTTGTTACAATCACAAGTGTTGCGACTGCAGTAGCGACCGACGCGAGGGCCGATGCGATAGCTATCCACTTCATGGTATTGTCAACTTTCACCGCTTTTTTAGGAACGATAATCTCTGACCCGGGGGTAATGCGCGGACTTCGTCTGAAAATAAAACCCTTTGTGGAGGCCGTTGTACCATTGGGGTAGATCACATATGTTCTCGATTTCCTGGCCCGGTCGTCATACCCTCCGGCACGGTCGATGTACCTGCTTAGCGAAAATCGTTTTTCGTAGGTTAATGCCAGCGGATTCATCACATTACCCGATACTTTGACAGTCTGCAATTGACGGGGAACATTGATCACATCACCCGGTTGTAACAACAGATCGATGCTGCTGCCCGGACTTGCGAGAATTTTTTCGAGCTCAATTCCGACAGGATACGTACTTTTTAAGGTTAAAAGGGAATCTCTGAGTGTGGTGTCCCTTTTCATCAGTTGTTTTTTCTTTTCAATCTCAGCCTCCGACAGTTTATAAGTACGGGTTAATGTTGCCCCGCTGATAAATGCTCCGGGTATTAACCCTCCGGCTCTTTTGATAATATTGGATATCTTTTCGTTTTTATCAGAGATGGCGTAGGTTCCGGCATAAATCACCTCCCCAGTAATCATAACGGTTCCCTGGTCGCGGTAACCTGGTGCCCGGCGTACATAAACCTCATCAAATGGCATCAGTTTAAAAGCGGCATCGGTGGGAGAAAGTTTCAGGTCGCGTGTAAGGGCGAACTGGAAGATATCATTCATTTTATCGGTCACTTTGGCTGCCTCTTCATAGCTTAACCTGCGTGATACTTCAACAACCGAGATGTCAGCCTGCTCACGGAATCCCCCGGCTTTGAAGATCACATCACCGAGCGTCATATTGTCCTGGTATTCCAAAGAATCGGGTCTCATGACTTCACCTACAACCGTGACCGATCTTTTCTCGCGCATCTGAAAGATGGAACTGATCAGTACCTTATCTTCCTTACGGAGTAAAATGTCATTGCTCCCCTTCATGACCTCTTTAAGATCGAAGGAGATATTCTCGGGTGAGTTATCCTCTTTTATCCGGCTGATCAGTCCGCGGTTCATAAAGGCATCTTCACGCAAACCATCCGCTTTTTTAATCAGGTCAGAGAGCTTCATCCCCGGTGTGAGTTCATAATTCCCGGGATGGAAGACGGATCCTTTAATTGCCACGCGGTTACTGAAGCGGTTCAGGATCGAGTCGGCCCTGATTGAGTCACCGTTCTGTAAGGCGAACTTACTAAAATCGGTATCGGCAACAGACCGTACTTCGCGTTCCCTGTCATTGTTGCGAATAACAGTTAATGAATGAGCGTATGCTTTATCACCGAATCCACCTGCAAACCGGATCAGGTCAGACATTGTTTCAGTAGTTTTGATTTCGAAGATCCCTTTTCGCTTGATCTCACCGGCAATCTCAACGCGTGTTTTATAGTTGGGAACGAAGATGATATCCTGTTCGCGGAGTTGTACGTTGGCTGTTGGATCAGCATTGATCAGAAAGTCGTAAACGTCGATTGTTTTGAAGGTCACCCCGTCGCGGATCAGTCGTATTTCGCGGAATGATCCGTTTTCGTTGGGTCCGCCGGAAAGGTAAAGGGCGTTAAAAGCCGAAGCTGTAGAGGGGAGGGTATAGGTTCCGGGGGCATTGATCTCACCGATTACATTGATCTTGATCGAACGGACTGCACCGAGACTCACTTCTGCCCATGTGTTTGGGTACTCACCGGACATACCGCTGTAGATGGCCATCAACCTGTTTTTAATCAGTGACTGTCCTTTTTCGAAAGAGAGTCCTGCAAGATAGACAGGTCCTACATCGGGAATTGTGATTGCACCGTTTTTATCGATCGTGAGCTGGTATTTCGTTTGCGAGGCGCCCCAAATATTGATGGAGAACTGATCGCTGATACCAAGAACGTAGTCTCTTGGAATGGGAATATTGACAGCCGGTTCGAACGAGAGGTTCTGGGAATTAAAGAGCTGGTAACCGAATATTTTCTTAGTTTTTTCAGAGACGATCACGCGTGCCTTGGGAGAAGTGTAGGCTTTCCGGGTGGTGTTAGCCGAAGGATAATCAGATTTTGATGACAATGTATCAGAAGGATTCATCTGCAGTTGCTGAATCCTCATTGTGAGCTGATCGATTTGTGTCTGGGTAGCCCCCTGTGCTTTTGCGAGCGCAACGGCTTGATCCTGGGTTAATCCCCGCGTCTGCATCTCCTGCATGATCCGTTGTATCTGGGCATCGCTCAGGTTATTGACATCAACGGTGGATGGGTTGATACTGCTTTGACCAACTGCAGTTTGTTCAGCAGTCAATAGAAACAGGATGAGCAGGGGAAGTAAAAAGAATAGTCTCATTTGTTGATAATATTGTGGGGTGTATTATTAAGGGGGTGTAAATTCCAAATAATTTCTAAGCGGTCGATTTGCGGCGCATACAAATGACCTTTTTTGTTTCTGATTTGCAGATGCGCCTTTACTTAACTTGATTGTCTGACCCGGGTGGTATTCCCTTCGGTCATTTACCCGGGGTTATTTATATTCGACCCCTTCAGGGTCATATTTGACTATTTTATTCTATTCATGTCTTTATAAATTGCCACGGCATTTATGCCGTGGGTTGTTCAATAGAAGGCAAATCGGGCTTTAGCCCCATGTTGCTTAGTGAAATCAAATATTGAATGGAGTCTAAATCCTAATTTATCTGATGTGTCAATTTGTGGCGCATAGATCGTTTCATCTTGTCTGATCGGTAGCAGTTGCACCATTACCATACCTTTTCTTTTACCCTGGGTAACGCTCACTGCGTTCGCTCACCCGGGGTTATTAATATTAAACCATTTAGCTTCGCTGACCGTTGATTCAGGGTTTTGTCAATTAATTTTATAAAATTCAAGCTTTTTGTTTTTTCGCAAATAGACTTTCATATCAAATTTCTCTCTGACTCGCCCCATCCACCCCCTCGCCCCTTCACCTCTTCTCTCTTTCTCCCCTTCTCCATTCCCCTTCCCCTTCTTAAAACCGATAACTTACACCAATATTTGCCTGGAAATTAATGATATTGCGGGGTTTCCATAAGGTGTAAAGATCTTCTGCGATAGGTCTGTAATAATGCTGATAATTGAGGGACTTTATGAATTCGAGTTTTGCAGAAAAAAGGAGATTTTTGTAGTCCCATTCCCCAAATGCCGATGTGCCTAAATCAACCCAGATTGCACGAGGGTCCTTGATTACTGCATTGTGAAAATCATTATTTTGGACCAGACGTTCAAACTCCAGTCCGATTGTTTTTAGTCCTTTTACCCAACTGACAGATAACGATTGCATATTACTCCCTGGACCGATACCTGGACCAAGTAATTGCCCTCTGTTGGTATATCCCTGGGATATTCCTGCATAATGAACATAAATATATTTTGATGCCCTTTCCGGATTAGTTGTGGTTTGTTCGAGTTGAGTGATCTCAAGGTTAACCTGAATAAATTGATTTTTGTGGGATTTTAGTGGAATCAGCTTACGCATCCCGAAAATATAGGCATGCGTATGATCGGGATCCAAAATAAAATCTCTAAGATCGTAAGCATGATCTTCACGAAAATATTCTACATAGATTTCTGCATGTGTCTTCATCCATAGCCAACGCAGAAAAAAGGAGGCACGCTGGTCGTTAGAAATCAGACCTTCTGTCTCCCCAGTATTCGCTTTTTTTGAAATAGGTGTTATTATGGGTAGAAATTCTTTTAGAGTACGACCCATATCTTTGTAGTAGGTGATAAACGTCCTGGTCAATCCCAAAAACAGACCAGGAACCCATTTGGGCTGATAACTGACCACCATTCCGTTTATGTATCGCCAATCAGTTCTTTTAGGAACATACAAAGTAGTGTGATTAGTATCGGCAGGGGCAAATCCTGAGTCTTCGAGTCTTCCACAAATTATTTGACCTTCGAACGATCCGATCCAGCTTCGGATCGGTTTTACCGTATTAAGTGTTAAATGTTTGAATCCGGGGGCAGTGTTGCTCATCATTAGAGAATTACGTACGCCTGGTCCCCACCATAGATTTTCATTGGATAGCCCCAATGATAACGGTCCATAGGTGAGACGAATACTGCTTTGTCCCCAAAACATTCTTTTATAGGTATTATTTCCAAATTTTTCAGGAGTATCTATTACATTGTTTAACAGATAATATTCAGCCCAAACCTGATCGGATTGTTCTTTATAAAACCCCTGGAAACTTTGGTTTTCGGCAAATACATACTCTGGGCGCAATTGAATGCTTAATGGGCCATATTGAGCATAGACACCGCCACTGATCAACGTTTGGTAGCCTTTGGCCGGGATCATTGCTCCGTCATTAAGGCTATAAGGATGGTGCGTATTGAATTGTTGTTGCCAGGTAAAAGGCAAAAGACTTATAATTCCTTTGTTATTCGCAAACCGAACCGTACCATCAGGTTTTGTCCACCGTTCTTTTTCTAGTGTGCTGTAAGGATCGAAAGTATTGGTTAACTTCATCGAGGCAGTTGGAAATAACGGGCGCGAGGTGAAAGAGATGGAGGAGTCGATCTCGCCAAGTAACTGAGCTCTGCGCAACGCATCCTCAAGTACAGGAGTACCCACGGGAAGAGCTTGTGCTTTAGATTCTAAAGGTTGGCAAACCATGCAGATCAGCAGGAAGGAAGGAATTTGAAAAAATAGCTTCATGTTTTGGCGGTAATCTTTATTGTTTAAGAGTTGAATTAAAGGAGTATCCCCATTTTTATACTTTCTCCAAAATATATTCGACCCTGTTCCTATAAGAGTGATATTTGCTGATAGTGTCGTACAGTCTCTGATCTTCCTGCGTTATATTATTGTTGACCTGCAGACGGATCATTTTAATTAACTCCTCATCAGACTTATATGTCCGAATATTGTAACCAGAGAAGTATTCTTCAATAAAAGGTTTATGATCTACGAACTGGAGGGCGTTTGCTCCAAGAATTTCAAAAAAGCGTGGATTTATGCCATATTTCGATTGCTCATGATGCATATTTAGACATACTTTTGATCTGTTGTATAATATATTTGCTTCCGAAGGGGTTACGAATCGGTTAATGAAGATATTGTCAGTGAGACTTTCAAAATATTTAATGGGCGTTTTGTAAAACCTGAAACGTTCGCAAAACACTTTCATTACAAGCTGAGGAAACTCTTCGTGTATTTTTTCCAGTAATTTAATTCTGGAATCGTGTAGTGTCCCGATAAATAAGATGTCAATATCTTTTTTTAGGTTTAGCTTTTTGAAAATCTGATCGTCGAATGCTGAGGGTAAATAAAATGCATTTTTATTGTAGTCTTTAAGCTTCTCGACATCTGTTTTTTCAAAAAGGAATACAGCATCCACTTTGTCTGCAAGTTTTAATGACTGGGGATTGTAAAAAATTCCATCCATCATCCAGAGGATATTTTTAGATCCTTTCATTTTTATTACAGTCTCTTCGTTTATTGTGTCTCCTTTAATAATTAATACAACGTCAGGGCCATAAATATTATAAGTTGTAATAATAGAATTGTTGAGTTTTGCCAGCAGTTTTGATGTTGTTGCTGTCCTGTTTTTAGAAAAGAAATATGAAATTTTGTTATACATGTTTATTTGACCGAATTGTTCTGCATAATCAATGATTTTTACTTCGAACTTTTCAGGGTTAAAAGCAGATCCAACCGACTGGTTATAATTAAAACATTTCGGTCCAATTAACAATACTTTTGTCCTCATTCTGAGTTAGCTTCCTTTGCATTCCCATTAAAACTTCCGTAAGAGCTTTTAAAGTAGTCTTTTATTCCGGCAAGTACATATCTGCAATATTGAATTCTATTTTCTGAAAACAATAGAATCTTTATAAAAACCTTTAAAAGCACTATTTTTCTTGATCTGACAAATTCCGGAAATATCTTTTTGTATTTACTGAAAATGTAAAAATTGTTCCTGAAAATATAGTATGCTCTAACAGGTGAATGAGTTATGATTGTATGTTTTTTTAATAGAAAAAATACCTCCTTATTCAGGCCTAACTCATGGATGAATGAAATATTTTTAAACCTTACTATTTTAAAGTCACCAAAAACAGCTTTTAAGCAATAGTCATTGTCAACCTCATCAATAAAAAGTTTTTCCTCAAAACCACCTAATATTTTCCAGATTGAAAGGTTCAGCAAATTTCCGGAGGTGATTACAGTCAATACCTCCTCTGCTTCATTGAAGTTATCGCTGGCGTTCCGGAATTGTGAATCGGGCGTTGGACAAAATATCGCAACATTTTTCATATCGCTTTTACCAAATGCTTCAAAAAAGTGAACTGAACTGAACCTAGAATCCTGATCCATTGTTAATAACCAGTCATAGCCCTGATTCATCGCCTTTAATGCAGTTCGGTTTAATGCTGAGGCAATTCCAATATTTTTTTCATTAACGATTACTTGTATAGTTGAATATTTCGTAGTTAATAGTTCGATAACATCATTTTTAGCAGGACTATTAAATACAATAAAGAGTTGTTCTATATAATCAATATAGGTGTCAATATTACGGATCAATTTGTTGAGATCTGGAAAATAGGCAATAACAACTCCGGCTATTTTTGGCATCTAATGGTTCCAGATTCCGGAAGCTTTTCCGTTAATAATTTTGTAATATTGAATTGGATTCAGGATAGCGCCGGACAAATTTGTAATGCAAAGAGCAATAACTATTCCGGTGATTCCTAATGATTTACTAAGCCACAAGGCTAAAGGAATAAAAAGGCAGGATACAACAGCTATGTTAATCAGTTGAACTTTCAGTTTCCCAATACCAAAAAGAAAGGTGGAGAAACAAGTGCTCCATAACAAGACGATTGTATATACTCCCATCCAAAAAGTTAGTTTAAATGGGATTAAAACAGCAGTGCCAATCCATAGGCGGTATGTTATATTACCAGAGAGTATTAATATCAACACACCAACTGAACTAAGAACAGAAACTTTCATCATTGCTTTCATACTTCTTTTTATCCATGGCAGATCAGCTTTTGCATATGCATCTGTTGAGGCGGACCACATTGGTGTGATAATAATATTGAATGCCATTGTTGCTATACTAAAGTATTTGAACGCAATATTGTAGGGCGTTACTTGTTCAGGACCCATTATTCGTGAAATAATGATATTTGATGTTCCGAAAATAATCAAACCGGATATCTGCAATATGAAAAACTGTGCCCCTAGATTCATCAGATCTTTGGCATAATAGGGTTTAATGGCACCGATTTTGGGCTTAATCCCTTTAAAAATTCCATAAAAAGTAATAGGATAGGCGATCAAAAGAACGATTGCCGGCGTTGCAGAAAATACAAATGCAACATTCATTAGAGTGCCGTCTGTTGTTTTTGTCAGGATGAAAATAGTGATTAACGACAGCAGACTTCCAAGTAAGGATATGAAATCGTTGACAGCGGGCTTCTGGGCGGCGGAATAAACGCTTCCGATAATTTTAAACAGAAAATTGATACAAAAGAAAGCGAATGAAAAAATAATGACCCTGTTCAAATCTGCTACTTTTGCAGGATCAACATTCAGGATTTCAGACCAGTTTAAAAACGGTTGAAAAGCTAGGAACAACAGAAAAACCAGCGTGACAATAAGTGAGAGAATGAAGAAAGTAGTGCTGATATATATCTGGCCTAATTTTGTATTCCCAGCTGCAAACGATTCTGCGAGTCGGTTACGCAGCCCGTTTCCCAAGCCGATGTCAAAATAGTTGATCCAAGTAAATATAGAGCTAAGCGTCAACCAAACTCCAAATTCATAAACCGAAAGATAATGAAGAGTTAATGGAACAAGAAGGAATGAAATTGAAATACTGAGCCCTTTTATCAAAAACGAGAAGTAGATATTTTTTTTTAAGAGTGCTGTGCGTTCATTATCTGAAATAAGATTTAACTTTTTGCTTAGAAGCGCGATGAATCTTTGGGTTGCCATTTATTTTCAACTTGCCTGAAAGGAGGAAAACAATCTAAAATCTGTAGGTCATTCCTACCTGGGCCTGGAAGTTATATTGATTTATTCCTGGTTCAAAGAATTTTCCCGAATTGGGGTTTTGAGGCCGATAATAATGCTCGTAATTATAAGAGAGTATATTCTCAAATCTTGCCGATAAAAGAAGATTACGCCAATTCCACTCAACAATGCCTGTGGCACTCATATCTACCCATGGAGCACGCAAATTTCTGACACTAACGTTTTGGTAGTCATTGTTATGCACATATCGCTCAAGTTGGACTCCGATTGTTTTCAATCCTTTTATCCAGCTTACAGAAAGTGATTGCATATTGCTACCAGGGCCAATACCCGCACCCAATAGCTGTCCGTTATTTGTGTAGCCTTGGGTAACTGTCTTGTTAGTATAAAGATACCTGTAAAGCCAGTCGGGATTAGCATTGGTTTGCTCCAATTCTGTTAGTTCTATATTGATCTGGATGTATTGTCCTTTGTGCCGGTTTAAAGGGATCATTTTGCGTAACCCAAAAATATAGGCACTACTGTAGCGAGGCATAAGCGTAAAATCACGCCAGCTGTCGGGCTGGTTTTCGCGCATAAACTCAAAATAAACTTCTGCATTTTCAGGCACACAAAGCCAACGAATAAAAGCTGACACCCTCTGATCAGGCCCTTTGGGTCTGTTTGGTAAATCAAGTTGATTCTTTCTTTCGAGCGGGAAAAAGACAGGAAACATGGCCCTGAAACTACTGTCTTTTTGGCTGCCATATTTGGTGAAACTTCGGGTTATTCCTAAAAAGAGGCCGGGTATCCATTTGGGTTGGTAGGTTAATACCATTGCATTAATATAGCGCCATTCATCTCTTTTGCGTTGATAAAGCCTGTAACCCCAGGCAGCAACAGTTCGCATGGTATCTGGAACATCAAAACCTGAATTTTCCAGTCTGCCCGCGATAATTTGTCCTTCAAAGGAACCAATTGGCGTGCGAATTGGTTTGACTGTATTTAATGTGTAATGTGAAAACCCATCAGCTGTATTGCTCATCACCAGGGAATTGCGCAATCCTGGACCCCACCAGAGATTTTCATTTGATAAGCCGATGGATACGGGACCTAGTGACAGACGAATGCTACTTTGTCCCCACAATAGCTTTTTGTAGGGTTTGGTTCCAAATTTCTCAGGAAGGTCGCTAAACAATTGCACCTCATAATAATCAAACCATTTAAAATCGTCCATTTCCTTGTAAAATCCTTGGAAATCCCTATTTTGAGCATAAATGTATTCAGGTCGTAGCTGAATACTTAATGGGCCAAACTTTGCATAGATGCCACCGCTAATTTGTGTTTGGTAACCTCGAGCCGGAATCATCGGACCGTCATTGATACTGTACGGGTGATCAGTATTGAATTGTTGTTGCAAAGTGAATGGCAGCAGTTGGACCAGGCCTTTTTGTTTTGCAAACCTAAAGATGCCATCGGTTTTTAACAATCGATCATTTTCCAATGAGTTGAGAGGGTCAAAAACATTATTTACTTTCGTGGACGCAACGGGAAATAACGGTAGGGAAGTGAAAGAAATCGAAGAATCAATCTCACCTAATAGCTGTGCTCTTCTGTATGCATCTTCCAGAACCGGCGTCCCTACAGGTAGCGATTGAGCTTGAGAGAATGCAGCATAGAAAGTGGCATAGATGAAAAGAGAGAAGAACAGCAGAAAGTGTATTTTCATCAGTCGATGGTTTAGAATATTATCCCTTAGATAGTTAAATTATTGAACTATTTTAGTTTTTTATTTGATCTCCGAACTCGCTTTTGAGAGTCCGGTCTAAACCTTCGGCATATGTGAAGGGAGCTTCAAACCCAGAACTATGCGCCAGAGAGGCATCTAATTGTGTACTAGCACAGAATTTTTTAATCCGGATGCTACTGATCGAAAATTTTCTTCCTGTAATCCTTGATATCAGATCAAATATTAATCCACCTAACATTCCTAGCCAGTAAGGAAGGCGTAAGGATGGCAGCTTCCTGTTAAGACTCTCTTCCGCCTGAAGTACAAGTTCATTCATGGTCAGATCGGGTTGATCAGTGTAATTTAAAACGCTTAATCCGGGTTTATTTGTCTCGAGGCAGAATTTAATAAATGCTGCAACATTTCCCACATATGCCATCGATTTTCGATTTTCGCCTCTTCCGATCATTAAAAACCTCCCTGAAGCGATCTGACGAAGAAGATTATGGACATTCCCCTGATTTTTCTCTCCAAATGCTACGGATGGTCTTATGATTGTGAGCGATTTGTTTTCCGGATCTTTTAGTTGCCACTCACGCAACACTTTCTCTGCCTGCCATTTGCTTTTGCCATAATGGCTAAACGGATCTGGTGGAAACTGCTCATCCGGATTTTTATTGTTGAGTCCGTAAACAGCTGCCGAACTTATGAAAATAATGCTGGAAATTCCCTGTTTATCCATTGCATCAAGTACATGGCGCGTTCCATTCACATTTACATCATAATACAATGAAATCGGTGAAACATCATCACGGTGTTCTGCTGCCAAAAGAATTACAGTATCTGTTGAATCTGGCAATACATTTTCCAGGTTTTTTTCCCTTATATCCTGTATCGTAGTAATATCGTTGTATTTCTCACTAGGATTTTTGTCAATGTTGTAACAATTCTCTTTTCCTATAAGCTCTATCAATCTTGTCCCGATAAACCCACTTGCACCTACTAAGGCTATTTGTCTCATTTATAAAGAAATTTATTATCTTCCATAATTTAGTTTCCTCAATATACTTTGATTGGTTTTAACCCTCTTTAAATCATAAAACCAACCCCATTTATTGAAGTATTTTATCATATTTGCAGTATGTATCAGAAGCATATCTCCTCTTTTATAGGACTCTTTGGCGTGATCATGAATAATATACACATCCGGAAAATAAATGGTTTTGTATTTTTCGTTGATCCTTCTGGTTAAATCAATATCCTCGGGATACATAAAGAACCGTTCATCGAATAATCCCACTTCCTTTACGGAAGCTGTCCGTAAAAACATGAAACACCCTGATAAATAAGGTACTTCCATTATTTTATCATAACCTGTAAATAGGAGCTGAAATTTTTCTTTTCTTTTCTTTAACAGGGTTGGTGGCAGGAATCGTCTGAATATTAAATCGAATGGTGTTGGAATCAATTTGCATAAATACTGCATCTCTCCATCGGGCGAAAGAACCTTTGGCATAATCTGTCCAACTTCAGGGTGTTGTGTCATATATTCAACCAATGAACCAATCACATTTGGCAAAAAAGAGATATCTGAATTTATAACTAAATGAAATTCAGATTTATTTAAGATCTCTTTAATGGCCAGATTGTGACCTCTACCATAACCAATATTCTTACCTGTATAAAGATAGGTTACGCACTCTTCATTAAGAACATCTTTAAGTGAGTCGTCCGGTGAATTGTCTATCAGCAGTAATTGGAAACTTACCTGAGATTGAATAAAACATTGGTAAATATGCTTTAATTCTTCAGGATCAGTTTTATAGAGGACAATACTTGCAGATATTTTCATTTCGCGCTTCGTGGAATATTCATAATGCGCTTTATAACGCTTTACTAGTTGTTATTCAATAATTCTATGGAATCAATAATCTGATCAGTCTGATTTTTCCAGGAATAAACTTTTCTTGCCGAATCAATCTCACTTTCAGTTGGTTTTGGCAGATATTCAATATTCTGAAACAACGTGACTAATTCATTGATGTTGAAAGGCGAAAAATAATGAATGCCCAAATTATTGAATTCAGCAAGTGCACCCTGGTTTGAAGAAAGTACCCTGGCTCCGGCACTGTAGGCTTCCAAAATTGGTAATCCAAACCCTTCATATAAAGAAGGTATCACAAAGGCCAAACAATTTTTATACAGATATTGAATTTCATGATCCTCCAGAATACCTGCAAAAATAATATTTTCATTTTTGTTCTTTGGATAGCTACTTTCGCCTACAAGTACAAGCTGATAAGGTGTGTCGCTGCTGTCAAAGGCATCAATGAGGAAAGGTATATTTTTCTGCCGACGGAAATTACCGACATATAAGAAATACTTTTCCTTCTGAATTTTTAAACGGTTGAAGACGTCAATCGTTGCTGATGCTTTTTCATCTAAATAATTGACCCCTTCTCCAATCACTACCGAATCTGTATTGAAATATTCCAATAAATCTTTCTTCGTGGTTATGGAAACACTTATAACCAGGTTGCTTGAACGAAGACCCGATTTCACGATACAATTTAATAGAAATATATTTAACGAATTCCTAAATGTTGAAGCTGAAAAATAATTTTCAATCCGAAGGTACATCAAATCATGTACCGTTAATATCTGTTTCTTTTTTTTGTCTTTGAAGAAGATTCCGGAGTAGAATGTTGAATAATAAATGGAAAATTCCTGCCGGTATATGAAAATTGAGAATAGAAGATAATGGATTGGATTATAAGGCTTAAGTCTGGTCGAAATGATCTTGTAATTATTGATGTTCGAGTATTTGGCGTCTACCAAAACAATAATATTACCGCGACCGTAATGCTCAATAAGTGCCTGAACGACTTCTTTGGTGTACCTGCTGATTCCGGTTGGCTTATCCGACAATAATCGTCCGTCAATTAAGATTTTTTTCATTTTATGTTTGGTTGACGGAACCGTTCATTGAATGATTTTTTCAAAGAGCATTTTCCACTTCAAATTGACTGCTTCAGGACTGAATTTCTTGACATTTTCAACAGCGTTTTTACCAAATATAGTTCTTAAATTATAATCAGAACATAGCAGGCAAATTTTTTGTGCCATTTTTTCAATATCGAAACAATTGATTAAAAACCCATTTTCGTTGTCCACAACAATTTCAGATGGTCCGGTCTCGCAATCGAAACTGACAATAGGTAAGCCACAAGACTGTGCCTCCAATAAAACCATTGGAAGTCCTTCAGTACGAGAGGTCATCAAATAAATTGAAGAGTTAAGGTATTCTTCAATGATTGAATCAGTTGTGGGTAGTAATGATACTTTTTCTTTTAAGCCTGATAACTCAATTTCTTTTAATATATTATTTTTTAAGGGACCATCTCCGATTATTCGAAAGTTCCAGTCAGGGTGTATTTTATTTACCTTTTTTAATACGTTAATCAGCAAATCATATCCTTTATCTGAAACCATGCGTCCAATAAATAGTATTTGCTTATTTTTCAATGGTGCTATCTTTTCAGAAACAAGCAGAATACTGTTCGGGATAACAATGGAATTGTTGTTTAGTTTTTTGAATTTTGATAAATCAATATTTGTTAAGGAGACGACAGAATCCAATCTTCGAAAGAAAATTTTTCTTAATATTGCCCAAATATTTTTTATCCCTGAAAAAGCTAAATGTTGACAACCTATTGTTTTAATATTCGTTCTTTTTGGTAAAAAACTCAGCAACAAACTTGGGTAATTACCAATACCTAATACAATGATTGTGCTTTTGTATTTATTAAAATGGGAAATGACCTTGAAAACTGAAAAGATTTTCTTGATTATTTTGCTACCGGTATTGAGATTTATATCTAAATATTCGATACTAATCTTTTTGTTAATATCGTAGATATTTGTCTTATTCGACGGTGAAACAGATACAATTTTAACAAAATATCCATTTTCAACAAAATAATTAGCAAGGTTTGTTGTTACTCGTTCACCTCCACCACCATAATGGATGTCATGAACAAGAAAAACAATTTTCAGCGGTACATTAGTTTGTTTCACTCATTTTGTTTTTTCCGTTTGCGATATAGAGAATAAAAAGGATGAAAATCATTTCAAAACTTGGAATAATAAGAAATCGCACCCAAAGAATCAAGGTATGAAATAATATAGGTATTAAAAATTCGATATTTGAGAATGAGGTTACTTTGTTAAAAATAGATAATGAGAATAGCGAAAAGAAAATAACTGTGATTAAACCAAACTCTACAATAGCATCGAACAATTCGTTATGGGGCATGACGGCCGATTCTTTGGTGGTCATGAGAAAATTCTCAATTTTGCCAAATCCAAACAGAACATTCTGATTAAGTGGAGAGGTATAAATTGTAGCTAAGACCAGGGTATTTGCAAGGAAACGCATTTGATTAGAAGAATCATTTAATGTCGATATCCTGCCAACGGTAATTCTATTCGATTTTTCAACTTTTACATTTGCGACATACCAAAGCGAAAAAAGCGTAAATAAAATGTAACTGATAATTATGATACTGGTTGAATTGAACTTTTCCAACCACGCCTGAAAATAATTTTTAAAATGACGAATAAGGTAAAATATTATTATGCTGAAAATAAGTAATCTGCAAAGCATAAATAATGAAAGTGCAAATACAATCAGCTTGCCCGTTTTGAACTTCAGAATATCGGAAAAAAGGAAAAAAAGGAAGAGGTAAGCCCCTGCTGCATTGAACTGATATGCCAATGAGGGTCTGCCGTCATCCGAAGAAAAGAATAAAAACTGAACTAAAAACGAGAGAATACAAATTATATAAATGTATTTTAGATTTGTTTTTCGAATTGGCGTGAGATCGAAGAATAAATGAGGAATGCAAAGCAATCCAAGTAAACAAAGGTAGGCATTAATTAAGGCGGCCTGAAATGTCCCGTTAAGAATTACGAAAATAACTAAGAGTCCTCCGGTAACTACAGGCCAGAGGGTTTTAAGACTGATTTCTTTTTTAATTAACAGGGCAAGATAGATAGTGGCAAATGATAAACCCAGGAGTATTCTGAATGGTTTTTGTAGACCTAGCACATCAGGAAATACAAAAAACACAATCATCATACTTACAAAAATCAAAAACCCTACATAGCCTGATTTGATCATTTTGCCTTGTACTTGAATTTAATATGCAAATTATTTACTTTGTGAATATGGCTCTCTCCATTTGTCCCTGGTTTGTATCATAAAATCTTTACCCAATATAAATACAGTCCCGGCAAAAAGACCAATAAATGCTGAAACAACCAGAATTAGAGGTCGGTTAGGGCTTGATTTTTCAGGTGGAACTGAAACTGGTTTAATAATTGTAAATACCGGAGTCTCCTCCTTAACCTGTATCTTGGCTTGCTCTAGTTTTTTTGCCAATTCTGAATAGACACCAGTTACCAGCGTATATTCTCCATATAGCCCTTCTTCCTCCGTTTTGGCAGTGGCTAAAGAGACATTTTTGTTACGGTCTCGAAACGAAGCAAGTTGCCTTTGAGCTGCCTGGTAATTTTTTTTGGCTTCGTCATACCGTTGTTGAATAAACTCCTCATCAAGTTTAACTTTTTCAATCTTAAATTCGGTAATATAGCGTTGCAAAAGCAACTGTGTATTCTGTACCAATTGTGCAGCAGCATATGCTTCAGGCAATGTGCAATTAAGAGATACATATCCATCTCCGTCATTTACTAATATACCAACCTGCTTTTCAATAATTTTTTGTACTTCGATCTGCTTTTCAGTAAGTTGATACAATGGATTGGCCACAGGCGAACTGAATTTATATTTTTTCTCTCCTTTTATCGCTTTAATGATTAGCGAAGGAAGCCCAATGGTATATTTTACAAATGGATTAACTTGTTTTATTTTAGTATAGTAATCATATAAAGTTATTTGACTGTCCAACTTTTCAAAATTGAGGGGAGTTTTCATCAATTCCAATTGAAAAGGTACACTCGAAATGATACTTGAATAAGTTTTGGGTGATAATTCGGATCCTGTTGCTGTGCTGAGATTAACTCCGGCCATTGCGGCCAGTCCCGAAAGTCCCGACATTGCTGAGAGGCCTCCTAATTTGGACTTAGGATCCGAGATTTGTGGTACCATAGTTGAAGAAGCAGTAAATTCATTTGGAATAAGAATAGCCACAAAAAATCCGACTAAAATACCAAACAGAATTAACTTGCCAATGATAACCCTGCCATCCCAGAATGTTCTTGCGAGATTTATAAAATCAACCTCTGTGTCCTGAGTTGGTTTATGATTTTTGGTGCTATCCGGGGTCATTTCAAGGAATTATAAATTACGAATCGTGAATTTGAATCGATATCGATTGGAAGGTCAAATAATGAATAACAGACACTGATGAAGCAGATCCGTCAGATAACGGAACACTGATTATCGCTGATTTTTAAATCCGTTTAAATCCGCGATGGAACGTCTGCGTTATAAGCGTTCCAATTTTCTCCATTCCTCATTATCTTGTCACAATCACAAGTGTTGCTACGGCAGTCGCCACAGAAGCAAGGGCCGATGCGATGGCTATCCACTTCATCGTATTGTCAGCTTTCACTGCTTTTTTAGGAACGATAATCTCTGACCCGGGGGTGATGCGCGGACTCCGTCTGAAAATAAAACCCTTTGTGGAGGCCGTTGTGCCATTGGGGTAGATCACATATGTTCTCGATTTCCTGGCCCGGTCGTCATATCCTCCGGCCCGGTCGATATATCTGCTTAGCGAAAATCGTTTTTCGTAGGTTAATGCCAGTGGATTCATCACATTACCCGATACTTTAACAGTCTGTAATTGACGGGGAACATTGATCACATCACCGGGTAGTAACAACAGATCGATGCTGCTGCCTGGGCTAGCGAGAATTTTTTCCAGCTCAATTCCGACAGGATACGTATTTTTTAAGGTTAAAAGGGAATCTCTGAGTGTGGTGTCCCTTTTCATCAGTTGTTTTTTCTTCTCAAGCTCAGCCTCTGAGAGTTTGTATGTACGGGTTAATGTTGCCCCGCTGATAAATGCGCCGGGGATTAAGCCGCCGGCTCTTTTGATAACATTTGAAATCTTTTCGTTTTTATCAGAGATGGCATAAGTTCCGGCATAGATCACCTCGCCCGTAATCATGACGGTTCCCTGGTCGCGGTAACCTGGTGCCCGGCGTACATAAACCTCATCAAATGGCATCAGTTTAAAAGCGGCATCGGTGGGTGAGAGTTTCAGATCGCGGGTAAGGGAGAACTGGAAGATATCATTCATTTTATCGGTCACTTTGGCGGCCTCTTCGTAGCTTAACCTGCGAGATACTTCAACAACCGATATGTCAGCCTGCTCACGGAATCCCCCGGCTTTGAAGATCACATCACCGAGTGTCATATTGTCCTGGTATTCCAACGAATCGGGTCTCATGACTTCACCTACAACCGTGACCGATCTTTTCTCGCGCATCTGAAAGATGGAACTGATCAGTACCTTATCTTCCTTACGGAGTAAAATATCATTAGTCCCCTTCATTACCTCTTTAAGATCGAAAGAGATATTCTCGGGCGAATTGTCTTCTTTTATCCGGCTGATCAGTCCGCGGTTCATAAAGGCATCTTCGCGCAACCCATCTGCTTTTTTAATCAGGTCAGAGAGCTTCATCCCCGGTGTGAGTTCATAATTCCCGGGATGGAAGACGGATCCTTTAATTGCCACGCGGTTACTGAAGCGGTTCAGAATCGAGTCTGCACGGATTGAGTCACCATTCTGTAAGGCGAACTTACTAAAATCGGTATCTGCGACGCTGCGCACTTCGCGTTCCCTGTCGTTATTGCGTATCACCGTCAATGCATGGGTGTATGCTTTATCACCGAATCCACCTGCAAACCGGATCAGGTCAGACATCGTTTCGGAGGTTTTGATTTCGAAAATCCCTTTTCGCTTGATCTCACCGGCAATCTCCACACGTGTTTTATAGTTGGGAACGAAGATGATATCCTGTTCACGGAGTTGTACATTGGCTGTGGGATCAGCATTGATCAGAAAGTCGTAAACGTCGATCGTTTTGAAGGTCACCCCGTCGCGGATCAGTCTTATTTCGCGGAACGATCCGTTCTCGTTAGGGCCGCCGGATAGGTAAAGTGCATTGAAAGCAGAAGCGGTTGAGGGTAGTGTATAGGTTCCGGGAGCATTGATCTCACCGATCACATTGATTTTGATTGAACGGACAGCACCGAGACTCACTTCCGCCCATGTATTTGGGTACTCACCGGCCATACCACTGTAGATGGCCATCAACCTGTTTTTAATCAGCGACTGTCCTTTTTCGAAAGAGAGACCGGCAAGATAGACAGGTCCTACATCTGGAATTGTAATAGCCCCGTTTTTATCGATGGTGAGCTGGTATTTCGTTTGCGAGGCACCCCACACATTGATGGAGAGCTGGTCGCTGATGCCAAGAACATAGTCACGTGGAATGGGAATATTGACAGCCGGTTCGAAAGATAGATTCTGTGAATTAAAGAGCTGGTATCCGAATATTTTTTTTGTTTTTTCAGAGATTGTCACGCGAGCCTTGGGAGTGGTGTAAGCTTTCTTAGTAGTAGCCGAAGGATAATCAGATTTTGAGGACAGCGTATCAGATGGGTTCATTTGAAGTTGCTGAATCCTCATCAGCATTTGATCGATCTGCGTCTGGCTGGCTCCCTGTGCCTTTGCCATGGCGATTGCCTGATCCTGTGTCAATCCGCGTGACTGTATCTCCTGCATAATCCGTTGTATCTGGGCATCACTCAGGTTATTTACATCTACCGAAGATGGGTTGGTTGGAACTTGGGCAAATAGTGGAGTCGAAACAATCAGAATGAATTGGATCAACAAAATGGTAAGCTTATGAAATCTCATAATTTAAATTAATGATCAGAAGGAAAATTGATATGGATTAACTTAAACATTATTAGCAAGTTAATTACTCAAATGATTTTAATGACTGAATTTACTGCGGATTAAATTACTAGGTTTTATAAAAAATCATAAGGTATTATTTAATGGCAAACCGGTATAAACTGATGCTTATACCGGTTTGCTACAATGGTTTGAATTTCATCAACCTGATAGAATAACAACTCACGGATTAATTATTTTCCTTTTTTGTGAATACGATCAGATTTATCTACCAAAGATTGAGTTTCTGAAAAAAAGTTTGACGTTTCACACCTTGTGGAGCTGTCCTTCTTTGTGAATCTTTAAGCGCATATTTTCTGTTTTTTAAAAGTTCGTAAGTGAATCCTGGCATAAGAAGCTGCTGATGAGGGTCGTTTTTCTTAATCAAATGCCTGATATGGATAAAATAGGCTGGTGTCATAAACAGAATTCCGCTCACAATTATTATGAATCCCATCAGACTGATAATTCCGAAATGCTGTAATGCAAAAACCGGAATAATAAAAAGGATATTGATGCCAATAATTGTGTAGGTCGCTCTCTTGTGCGAAAAGCCTAATGTGAGCAAACGATGGTGTAGGTGGTTCTTGTCAGCTGTAAATGGCGATTTAAATTGCAATAATCTGATTATGAATACCCTGATTGTGTCTGCCAAAGGATAAATGAGGATTCCGAATGAAACGGCAGGTGCAGAGGCAATAGCAAAGGGTTGCGTCTGGTCAATATTGAATTCATTGAATCGGATTACAATTATAGACATTAAAGTACCGAGAACAAGCGATCCGGTATCTCCCATGAAAATCTTGTAATCTTTTCCGTAAAGGTTGTAATAGAAAAAACCTGCAATTGCTCCTACAAGAGAGATTGAAAGGATGGCGTAATCGTTATGGCCGCTAATGAAAAACCAGCCGCCGAATACAATTGCTGCTAACATACTCAGACCAGCCGCTAAACCATCAATGCCATCCATCAGATTGAATGCGTTAATAATGACGATTATAACAAAAAAGGTCAAAATTACACTTGTGACCATTCCTATTTCTCCAATTCCCAGAAAGCCATGAAGATTAGTAAAACGTATTTTAGCCAGAAAAACGATTATTCCAGAGGCAATTAACTGAGCTATAAGTTTTTTCCATGCCGACAATGTTAAAATATCATCTTTTAATCCGACAAAGAACATAAGGATTACAGCGGATAAAATATAGATCATCTCTGGTAATTCATCACCACTTAATCCAATTGTGGATGCAAATACGAAACTGATGAAAATAGCAATTCCCCCTAAAGTGGGAATCGGATTTTTAGCAGCTGATCGTTCATTGGGATTATCCATGAGCTTCAATGAATGAGCTACTCGTATGACTATTGGTATTGCATAGAGGGAAATGCCAATAGCCAAAAGAAAACTTGTTATTAAATATGGAAGATTTTGCATAAAGCTTGCATTGTTATTTAAGTTGGGTTTTAGGAATGCATTTATATAATGCCTTTAAATCAGCGGGTTGTGGTTCTATAGCAAACATTTTCTTATTTTATTATTTGATAATAAATGGTTTGAAATGTTTTGTCTTAATACAGCTTCGCCCTCTCAGTCACAAGATATGACCTCTGATGGCTATGTAAATGAATCGATTCTGTCTTGAACAAATAATTGTTAGCAGATCGTCATTTATTGACTATTTTACAAAAGTACTTAATTTATCGAATTTGTCAATCGGTAAAAACACCGAAATTTTGATAAATCCTAATAATTTCATGCACAATTAACAATCAAAATTTATTAATGTATACTTCACTCATTTAATTACGGACCAATTTTTAAATTTAAACTTACACTCTAAAATAGTTATGCTTAGCTGAAAAACAGGCGCAAATGTCGTTATTTTAGTTAACACTACGACATTCTTATTTGATTATTCTTTTCAAAATTTGGCAGATGTATGAAAATATTAAACAGATGTATGGAATTTTACAATGGATGTAATATATTTTGAAATATGCTGTTAACTTAATTATTCAAGGTGAAATCGCTTTTCATATTTGCTGAACTTTTAGGTGAAAAAAATGAGAACGGAAGAAATTGGATCACTCAAAAGTCTCTTTTTTTCATTCATCCCTGTGAATAGTTTTTGTTTTGTTTTTCAATTTGTTATATATTTTGTCCGATCACTGCCTGATACTGTAATGTATTTTGACTGAATATTAACTAATGAAAATTCAAGTTTTTTACTAAAAAATATCTTGCATTTTAATTCACAAATTTTGAAATATTGGAAAATTTTAACCGTTTCAAAGAACTTATAAATTACTTCTCATTTTAGCCTTCTTTGCAGGAGCTCCTCCTATTGCTACGAATTGTAAGGTATCAGGTTCTTCCCGGGAGCTTCAACAAGAACAGTATAACCAAGTGGAGGGATTCGAAGGGCAACTTTATTTTTTCCCTTAAAATCAATTAGTTCGCCAATAACCCCGCAAAGCGGACCGGCTACAATTTCAACCATTTGACCAGGTTTTAAATGCTCCACTGTAATTTCAAGTTCAACATCAACTTGTCCCAACATTCTTTTCAAAAGATCGATATCTGCATCACGGATGATGGCTGCCTTTCCTTCAAAGAAGACGTAACTAACTACATTGTAGGTTTTAAGCACGACTTCATATTCTTTTCTGCTAATGTAAACAAATACATAACCTGAGATCAATGGCATTTCGACCCATTTTTTTCGATCGCTCCATTGTCTTAATTTTTTTTGTAATGGCAGGTATGATTCGATGTTTTGTTCGGTCAGATCGGAATTTACTTTTTTTTCAGATCTCGATTTAACCCGAATAGCGTACCAATTATAATTGAGTGTATTATTGTCCATTTTTTTCTAATGAGATGCAAAGATAACGAATTTAGTTATACCATTATTCAATTTTAACTGGAAGAATCTCTTATTATTAATGTTGTAGGTAGCACGATCTGTTCAAACGGAATGATGGTGCCGGCGCTTTCAATCCGATGAATAATTCTTTTCGCAGCCTGAAATCCCATTTGATATCCAGGTTGTTTAACGGTTGAAAGTGATGGTGTAACGACTGCACTGAATGGTTCGTCACTAAATCCGGTCAGGGCAACATCATCCGGGACCTTCAGATTATTTTTCTGGCAATATTCAAGGGCACTTAACGCTGTGGTATCATTCCCGCAAAATACGCCGTCTGGTGGATTTGGGAGTGCCATTAGTCGGGCAAACGCCTGCATACCTTCATCTTTGGTCAGTCCCGTCACCTCCAGATATGCTTCAGTAAATGGTATTTTGGCCTCGTTTAATGCTTTTAGATACCCATTTTTCCTATCTTTGTAAATGTTCAGCAATTCCGGCCCTGCAATATGGGCAATTCGCTTGCAACCCCTCTCAATCAGTTGATGCGTAATTTTATAGCCTGAATTAAAGTCGTCAACCACAATTCTGTCGCTCTCAATTGTTGGACAAAATCTGTCGAAAAAGAGGATAGGAATGTTTTTCTCAGAGAACAATCGGAAATGTTTATCCTCATTTGTCTGCATCGATATTGAGATAATTATTCCATCTACACGATTATTAAATAAGGTCTGCACACAGTTAATTTCTTTTAGGAGAAGATCATTGGATTGAGAGATGATCACATTAAAGCCTTTTGTCCATGCGTAATCTTCGATACCGCTGATGGCAGAGGAGAAAAAATATCGGTCAATACGAGGAACTACCACTCCAATGGTGTTAGTTTTTTTACTGCGAAGATTGGCCGCAAGTACGTTTGGGCGATAGCCCATCTCAATCGCCTTTTTCTGAACCAATTGCCGGGTTTTCTCGCTGATTCTCCTGTTGTCATTTAATGCCCGTGATACAGTTGATGCCGAAATTTTCAGTTCGGATGCGAGATTATGAATCGTAATTTCGGGATGCTTCTTCATTTCATGATTTTAAGTCGCGGTAAAGGTTCTTTCGTATTTGATTCAAATTGCAAAAGTGGTAAAATAATAGGAACAAATATCAACGAAAGTATATTTGTGCAATCGATTGCAAATTCATTTCAAATGTATTATTTTTACAACTTCTATTTGAATTGTATTGTTCAAAATAGAAAATCCAATATTGGCGATTTTAAATTACAGATATAAATTAAAGCTATGAGTACTATATTTGATGAGCGTTTTGCAACGCATCCTCAGGATGCAAAGAATTACGATACAGATCGTTTGCGTAAAGAATTTCTGATAGAGAATGTGATGGTTGAAGACCAGATTCATCTCTCATATTCGCAGTATGACAGGTATATCGTAGGTGGTGCCGTTCCGGTTAACGGGAGTCTGACGCTCGAACCAATAGATCCTTTAAAGGCTGAATTTTTTTGTGAGAGAAGGGAATTAGGTATCATCAATGTCGGCGGAAATGGTACTGTTGCAATCGATGGAACAACTTATGATTTAGGGTTTAAGGAAGCGTTGTATGTTGGTCGTGGAAGTAAATCAGTTGTCTTTTCATCGGTCGAAGCTTCTGTTCCTGCCCGTTTTTATATCAATTCTGCTCCGGCGCATAAAGAATACCCAACTAAAAAAGTGACATTGAAAGATGCCGAAGTTGTTGCAATGGGAGAGATGGAACAATCGAACGCCCGGACAATTAATAAGTTATTGGTTAATTCTATGGTTAAGACCTGTCAATTGCAAATGGGGATGACAGAACTTAAACCTGGAAGTGTCTGGAACACAATGCCTGCTCACACGCACAGCCGCCGCATGGAAGCTTATTTCTATTTTGAAGTTCCCAATGGGCAGGCGATCTGTCATTTCATGGGTGATCCTAAAGAAACCCGACATATCTGGATGCAAAACGAACAGGCTGTTTTTTCGCCTACCTGGTCGATTCATTCGGCTGCCGGAACGAGTAACTACACTTTTATCTGGGGAATGGCAGGGGAGAACCTTAACTATGGGGATATGGATATCGTTGAGACGGATCAACTCAGATAAAATGATTGATTCATTTGAATGATGAAAAACGAATAATTAAAAACGTATATATATGAAAATGTTTGATTTGACCGGTAAAGTGGCCCTTGTAACCGGAGGAACTCACGGTATTGGGATGGCAATTGCCAAGGCGCTTGCTTCAGCCGGCGCTAAAATTTGTGTAAACGATATTTTTGAAGAACGTCTTGTAGCTTGTAAAAAAGCTTATGCAGAGGATGGAATCGATGTCTTTACCGTTGTTTTTGATGTTACTAACGAACAAGATGTTGACAAAGGAATTGGCATCATCGAATCTAATGTTGGTCCGATCGATATTCTTGTGAATAATGCAGGTATTATCAAACGGGTACCGATTCTTGATATGCCAGTAGCAGATTTCCGCCAGGTTATTGACATTGATCTTGTTGCGCCATTTATTGTCTCAAAGAGGGTTGTTCCATCAATGATCACTCGCGGAGGAGGAAAAATAATCAATATGTGCTCGATGATGAGCATTTATGGCAGGAATTCTGTATCGGCTTATGCATCAGCGAAAGGCGGACTTAAACTTCTGACAGCAAATATGTGCTGCGAATGGGCAAAGCATAATATTCAGGCAAACGGAATCGGGCCTGGCTATATTGCAACCGCCCAGACCGAAGCAATCCGTGTCAATGGCCATCCTTTTAATAACCTCGTGATGACCCGTACACCCGCAGGACGTTGGGGTGAACCAGAAGATCTTGCTGGTGCTGCAGTATTCCTTGCTTCTTCAGCAAGTAATTATGTAAATGGTCATTTGCTATTTGTTGACGGTGGTATCCTCGCAAATTTTGGCTACGTCGCCGGCGAGAACAATCTGGAAGCTTAGTCCATTTAGATATTAAATAAATTTTTGGGTTCTCTGGTAGTTGTATCGGAGAACCCAATTTTATTTATTGCTACTTTTACAAGCAATACCAGATATACCAAAATTAAATGTTATGAAGAAATATGTTTCAGAATTAGCTTTTTTGCTGTTAATAATTACATTTTCAACTGAATGCAACGGCCAATCTTTGGCAAAACCATTAATGCTTTGGTACAGCCAGCCTGCTTCCGTTTGGGAAGAGGCGCTTCCGATTGGAAATGGACGGCTTGGGGCGATGGTATTTGGCGGAATTACAGAAGAGCATATTCAGTTCAATGAAGAAACCCTCTGGACTGGCGCTCCACATGACTATTCTCACGAAGGTGCCTCAGAATATCTTGGCCAAATCCGTGAACTGATCTGGCAAGGAAAGCAAAAAGAGGCTGAAACGTTGGCGATGGAGAAGTTTATGAGCGTCCCCCTTGGTCAGTGCAAGTATCAGCCATTCGGTGACTTATGGATTAAATTTCGTAACGAGGGTGAAATAACCGATTATAAGCGTGAACTCGATATTTTGACTGCACTTTGCAGAACAACATACAAATCAGGTGCTACTACCTATACCCGTGAATACCTTGCCAGCGTTCCCGATCAGACCATTGCGGTAAGTTTAAAGGCTGACAAAAAGCAATCGTTATCTTTTGATCTTTCGCTCACCGCGCTTCATGAGGGATTTACTTCTATTGCGAAAAACGATGGTACAATAGAATTAAATGTGAAAGTAAAAGACGGGGTTTTGACCGGTATGGCGAGGTTAAAAATGATCATTACAGGAGGAAAAATTTCCGTTAAAGACAATCAATTGCTTGTTGAAAAGGCTGATGAAGCGGTGATATACCTTGTCGCTGCAACTAATTTTGTTAATCCGAAAGACGTTTCAGAAAATCCAGTGCTGAAGTGTGACAAATACCTGTCCGCTATTGGGATTAAGAAATTCGATGTAGTGAAACAAAACCATATCAAAGATTATCAGTTCTATTATAACCGGTTCGAAATCGATTTGGGCAATTCTACATCTGAAAATCTTTCAACCGATCTTCGGATCAAGGAAGTTACGACGAAGATGGATAATTCACTGGCTGCCCTTTACGTCCAATATGGCCGCTACCTGATGCTTTCGAGCAGTCGTCCGGGTACCTATCCGGCCAATCTTCAAGGAATCTGGAATGACAAACTGAACCCGCCGTGGGATAGTAAATATACCGTAAACATCAATACCGAAATGAACTATTGGGCAGTCGAACCACTTAATATCAGCGAATGCCATGACGCTTTGTTCCGAATGATAGAGGAGGTTGTTCCTTCCGGACAGAAAGTTGCCAGGGTTCATTACAATGCCAAAGGATGGGTTTTGCACCACAACACCGATTTATGGAGAGGTGCTGCACCGATCAATCATTCGAATCATGGCATGTGGGTTTCGGGTAGTGGGTGGTTGTCTCAGCATTTCTGGGAGCACTTTCTTTATAATCGAGATACTACCTTTCTTTCTAAGCGTGCCTGGCCGGTACTAAAAGGTGCCGCTCAGTTTTACATGGATTACCTGGTACCTGATCCAAAGACAGGTTACCTGGTTTCATGTCCATCCAATTCTCCCGAAAACGGCGGACTCGTATCCGGACCTACAATGGATCACGAAATTATCAAAAGTCTTTTCAAAATTTGCATCGAAGCATCCGCTATTATAGGTAAGGATAAAGCTTTTGCCGATTCGCTCAAAGTTATTTTACCCAAAATTGCACCTTATCAGATTGGAAAATTTGGTCAACTGCAGGAATGGGTTGCAGATCTTGATGATCCGACGAATACACACCGGCATGTCTCCCATTTATGGGGAGTTCATCCAGGGAAAGAAATCAACTGGCAGGATACACCTGAACTGATGGATGCAGCTAAAAAATCTTTGATCGCACGTGGCGACGAGGGAACAGGCTGGAGCCTTGCCTGGAAAATCAACTTCTGGGCCCGTTTTCGCGATGGCAACCATGCCTGGAATATGGTGCAAATGTTGCTCAGGCCTACTGGTCAGACAGGTACGAAAATGACAGGTGGCGGCTCCTATCCAAATCTTTTCGATGCGCATCCACCATTTCAGATCGATGGCAATTTTGGCGGTGCTTCAGGAATAGTCGAGATGCTGATGCAAAGTCATCTCAATGCAATTGATATTTTGCCTGCCCTTCCGGATGCAATTCCAAATGGAAGTATTCGCGGAGTAAGAGCCCGAGGAGGATTTGACCTTGATTTTGAATGGAAAGATGGACAATTGGTTCGTTTAAAAGTGCTTTCAACTGCCGGTTACCCTTTGACAATTCGTTATGGTGAAAAAAAATATACTGTGGCAACGAAAAAGGGAGAAGTACTTCAATTTAACCACGATCTGAAAAAAATATAGATAACTTCGGAATTCGTGCTTCAATCAAAATATTTGATTTTGAGGCTTTAAATAAAGCCGTTGGCGGCAACGGAATGTCTTTAAATAGTCTATCTTAGCAACCGGTTTTTAAACTAAAAATGAATTAAACCTTAAACAGAGATGAGAAAATTATTAATATTTGTAATTCTGATCGTTATTTCGTTTGGCACGTATGCGGCCAAGGGTGATTGGGAAAAACTCTTTAACGGAAAAGATTTAACCGGTTGGGAACGTCTTAACGGAACGGCTGAATATACCATTGTGAATGGCGAAATTGTAGGAACGAGTAAAACAAATTCGCCCAACACTTTCCTGGCAACCACAAGAACTTTCGGGGATTTTATTCTCGAATACGAAATGAAAATGGACACAGGTCTTAATTCGGGTGTTCAAATCAGGTCGTTAAGCAAACCGGATTTTAACAACGGTCGTGTTCACGGCTACCAGGTCGAATGCGATGACGCTCCAAGAGGCTGGTCGGCAGGTATCTATGACGAGGCACGTAGAGGCTGGCTTTATCCAATGGAATATAATCAGGCGGCGAAAAAGAGCTACAAGCGTGCACAATGGAATAAGTACCGCGTTGAAGCAATAGGGAATTCTATCCGTACCTGGTTGAACGGCATTCCCTGTGCAAACCTTGTCGATGATATGACACCTTCCGGATTTATTGCACTTCAGGTTCATGCAATCGGGAAAGAAGAAGCCAATGCCGGTAAAACGATTTCATGGAGAGATATCAGGATTATGACGAAAGATCTCGAAGCCAATCGTAAGAAAATGGACAAAAGCGTTGTCGAAGTTAGCTATTTGAATAATACCCTCACTGATAATGAGAAAAGCAATGGTTGGAAATTACTTTGGGATGGAAAAACCACCAAAGGTTGGCGTGGTACAGGTTTGTCCACTTTCCCCGACAAAGGATGGACAATCGAAGGAGGAATGCTCATTCCAAATAAGGGTGAGAATAAAGGTGGCGGAGATATAGTTACCGTAAAAAAATATAAAAACTTTGTACTTGAGGCCGATTTCAAAATTACTGAAGGGGCGAACAGTGGAATTAAATATTTTATCCAGTCAGAGCCGGGCAAACCAAATACTGTAGGATTTGAATACCAGATTCTTGACGATGCCAAACATCCGGATGCTAAACTAGGCACTGATGGAAATCGTACCCTCGCATCACTCTACGATTTGGTAAAGGCTGACTCCAGGGTTTTTGACCCTGCTCAACCGGTTAAAAGAGTGAATGGAGTTGGACAGTGGAACCGCGCAAGGGTTGAGGTTAATGGTAAAAAGGTGACCCATTATCTCAATGGTGTTAAGGTTCTCGAAATTGTAAGAGGATCTGATTCATTTAAAGAACACATTGCCCAAAGTAAATTTAAAAAAGAACCGGGGTTTGGTGATTTCGACAATGGGTATATCCTTTTGCAGGATCATGGAAATGAAGTTGCATACCGCAATATAAAAATAAAAGAACTGTAAGTGTTCGGTTAAAAGTCTTGCAGAAAAGCTCTCCGGATTAATCGGGGAGCTTTTTTTTGAACCTGACGATCCTGTAATTTCAACTTATTTCAATATATTTCGGGGTATTTCAATCTCGTCTAAAAATGGCACTCTATTATAAGACAATGGATAGTCCGATCGGTGTATTAATGCTGGGTTCGGACGAATCGCAACTTAAATCAATTTCATTTGATGCAGAAGATATAGAGGAGGAGTCATATATTCCTGGTATATTGATTACTGCTGAAAAACAGCTCGAAGAATACTTTACCGGAAGCCGCAAGGTCTTCGATTTGCCAATTGATCCTGAAGGTACCGAATTTCAAAAATGCGTTTGGGAGAAGGTTATTGGTGTAAGTTTTGGTACAACCAAAAGCTATGTTGAGATTGCACGCGAGGTAAAATCTGAGAATTCAAGCAGAGCAGTTGGAATGGCAAACGGTAAAAATCCTTTACCGATTATCATCCCCTGTCACCGTATCATCGGACATAACGGTAAACTGACCGGATATGCAGGTGGTTTAGAACGTAAAAAATGGTTGTTACTTCATGAGCAACAATACGCGTTGAATAACAGATTATTCTGACTTTTAATCTATACACCTGGCAAATGTTTCGAATTGAGGTGCATACAGCAAATTTATTTGAATTTACCTTGGCAGATGCACCTTTGTTTGTTTTCACTTCTTACCATGGGTTGCGTCGTACCTCCTTACCCATGGTTATTAATATTAAACCCTTTCAGGGTCTTGTGACTGTTATCCAATATATTATAATTTCAAATAAAACACCATTTCAAGTTTTCGCTCAATCACTCCGTCATTCAGTCTCTCCCTCTTTCTTCAGATTCCCAATGGATTGTGTTCGTCAAATCCGAAATTCTTACTACTTCCCATGCCGGTAATCCGAACTTCCGAACTGCTTCTGATAATCGTTTCAGGCATCAATCTTTGACCGGCAGGATGAATCAACCCAGGATCGTCGGCTCCCGGATTTTTTATTGTCGGTGCTATTGGGTAAGCATTCATTAACCCGCCAGGATATGGAACCAGTAAACGGCTAATTTCTGATAATGGCAGACTGTTTGACAACCAATTTTTTTCCTCGCTGCGATGGAGGATGACCGGGCATCTGTGGTGAGGAATCATTTGTAACAATTCATTCGCTACAGTTGTGATGATGGCAAACGAATGAATCAATTCACCTGATTCAGGATTCTTCCAGCTATCCCAGATTCCGGCGAAAGCAAATGGACGAACTTTGTCGCGTAAGTAAACTACAAATGGTTTGTTTAATTTCTCTTTTTCAGGCCCTTCAATAAACGCATCAGCAGGAATCAGACATCGCTGACTTCTGATTGGCTTACGGAATGCCGGTTTTGTGATGATTCCCTTCGCTCCGGTATAATTTGGATTGTTATCTGAATTGTGGTCACCTTCAGAACGTGCATTGATAAACAGGCTTGGTTTTGTCATCCATGAAGGTGTCAATCCAAACCGAAATAGTTGAATTTCACGTGGATGGTCGTTTGTGATTACGGGAGCATATTTTCCTGGCGCAATATTATACGAAGGAACAAGGTTAATCGTGTCGGGGACGCTTACCCCAAAACGTTTTTCAAGAACCTCTGCTTTTTGGATGAGGATATATCTGCCACACATTTTCGTTTGAGATATTTTTATAAAAATACGAAATTTGGTTTTTAATTTTAAAAGATTGGTGAAATAATTGTTAATTGGCTATTTTTGAACAACCTTAGAATTAAACTTATGACGAATAAACAATGGGAGGATCTTCTGTCTGTCATTGATGGAAAAAGTGCAACCGGAAAAGACATTGGTTTTATCATCGACAGTCCCTGGTTGCCTGGCTGGTCTGGAATTACAACACTTGACTATTATACTTCTGACGAAATATGGCTGAAATCGAATCTTAAAGCGATTGAGACATTTCCTGAAGTCACTTTTTTACCGGGTTTCTGGTCCGAATATGGAATGTGTACCGAGCCTTCTGCTTTTGGGGCACGTTCGATCTGGTACAACGAAAACCTGCCTCATGCCGAAAAGGTGATTCATGCCACTGAGGATATCTCTTTGTTACCACAACCAAACGTTAAAACGGATGGTTTATTGCCGTTTGTGATTAACCGGCTCAAAAATCTGGAACCACGGATTGCGGAATCTGGACATTCCATCAAATTTGCAGTTACACGTGGCCCTTTAAATATTGCCACGTTTCTGATGGGAACTACAGAGTTTATGATGTTGCTGGCCATGGATCCGGAAAAGGCGCATGAACTGCTTGAAAAAATCACCCGGTTTATTTGCGATTGGATTCAGTATCAAAAGAAATGTTTCCCGTCAATCGAAGGGATTCTATTACTGGACGATATCGTTGGTTTTGTAGGTGAAGACGATTGCCGTGAATTTGTAGTTCCATATCTGAAGCGATCTTTTGAAGCTATTCCAACAAAGGTCCGGTTTTTTCACAACGATGCGTTTGGGTTGGTCTGTGCCCCTTTTCTAAATGAAATTGGCGTTAACCTTTTCAATTTTGCATTCGATCACCCGATTAACCAGATCAGGGAATTAGCTGGTCCAAATGTGGCGTTGATTGGAAATCTCGCACCGCGCGATATCCTTGCCGCCGGCACACCTGCCGAAGTATACGCTTCTACTCAATCGATGATGCGCGATGTGTCAGACAATCGGGGAATTATTTGGTCGTGTGGTGGCGGGGTACCACAGAATGTCCCTACTGAAAATATGATCGCCTTCGTTTTGGCGGTGGAAGAATTTTCCTGAACATGCGGGTTAGGTTGAATCTCAATTGGTATACTAAAATTCACAATCAAAATAATTGATCAAATGGAACGAAGAGATTTTTTGAAGAATTCATCGGCTGTTTTGGCGGGGACAATCATTCTGCCAACAATTGTTCCGTCGACAGTTTTTGGGAAAAACGCACCAAGCAATAAAATAAACATTGCTCAGATTGGCTTCGGCCGGATTGCAAAAGGTCACGATCTTGCTGAAACATTGAAGTATGATGAGGCGCGAATCATAGCAGTTGCCGACCTCGATTCGAACCGGGCTGCCAAAGGAAAGGAGTTTATTGAAGATTTCTATGCGAAAAAGACCGGAAGCAAAGACGCGGTTAATGTGAAAACCTATGGTGATTACCGTGAAATGTTGCTCAATAAAGATATCGATGCGGTGATGATCTCAACACCAGATCACTGGCATTCTCAACCTGCAATTGAAGCAGCCCTTGCCGGGAAAGATGTTTATCTTCAAAAGCCTACTTCATTGACGATTGCTGAAGGACGGTTGCTGGTTGATGTTGTTAAACGAAAAGGAACTATCCTTCAGGTTGGAACACAACAACGAGCTATGCCTCAATTCCGGATTGCAGCAGAACTAGTCAGGAATGGCAGAATAGGAAAACTTCATACTGTAAAAATTGGTTTGCCAGGCGATCCCGCCGGACCAGAGGCACCGGAAATGCCGGTTCCCAAAAATTTGAATTACGATATGTGGCTCGGATCAACGCCGGAGGTTTACTACACCGAAATGCGCGTTCATCCGCAAAACAGTTTGACTGACCGTCCGGGATGGTTACGCTGTGAACAGTTTGGTGCCGGCATGATTACGGGCTGGGGACAACATCATTTTGATTCTGCCGCCTGGGGAATGGATACCGAATATACGGGGCCTATATCAATCAATTCAATGGCCCAGTTTCCCAAATCCGGACTTTGGAATGTTCATGGTGAATTTATCGCGGTTGCGGAATATAAAAACGGCATCACAATGATCACGAGCGGTGGTTATCCGAATGGGATCAGGTACGAAGGCTCCGATGGATGGATTTTTGTTACGCGTGGTGACTATACAGCCTCGGCAAGCGATCCGGTTTCGAAAAGCAAAAGCAGCCTGGCACTTGATGCGAGCGATCCTAAAATTCTGACATCTATTATCAAGGAGAATGAAATCCATCTGTACAAAATAGATAATCAGCATGGTAACTGGCTCGATTGCATCAAGTCCAGGAAAGCTCCTATTTCTCCTGTCGAGATTGGTCATCGAGCATGCTCAATTTGCCTGATTACTCATATTTCGATGAAATTGGGACGTAAACTAGATTGGAATCCCGAAACTGAGATGTTTGTCAAGGATGAAGAGGCCAACAAAATGCTTTCACGGTCGCAGCGTTTTCCTTACGGAACGAGCTATATTAAAATGTAGATGAAAATTACCACATAGTCACATAGAAAACATAATTTTAGTCTATGTGAACTATGTGACTATGTGGTAAAAATCAATTTCCAGAGATTTAAAATATTGAGCATGATAAAATTAAAAATCCCAATTGTCCTTCTTTTACTGACTGTTGGGTTTTCCCAAATCCAGGCAGCCAAGATTTCTGCCGTTAAGGTTGGCTCAAAAATTAATGTATCCATCGACGGGAAGTATTTCACAAGTTATATTTTCTCTTCCGACGAAAAATATCCCTTTTTCTATCCAGTAAATGGTCCCCTTTCGGGAGGTTCGGTCACCTCAATGCGAAATGGCGAATACCCTCACCATAGTTCCCTGTTTTTTGGTTGCGATATGGTAAATGGGGGAAACTATTGGCAGGAAGGGTTGGAGAGAGGCCGGATTATCTCGGTAAATGCTGAAATTCTTCAGGAAGGTGGTGATACCGTCGTAATTTCTGACGAGTGTATCTGGAGTCGTCCGGGTGCTATTTCACCTGTAAAAGACATCCGGAAAATCACGATCACGGCACCTTCGGTAAATGTCAGGCAGATGGATGTCGAAATAACAATGGAGATGCTCATTGATGTTCAGATACTTAAAACAAATCATTCGTTGTTTAGTGCACGCATGGCAGCTGATCTTTCCGTCAAAAATGGGGGAATGATGGTAAATGCTGAAGGAGCAAAAGGGGAGAAGGATACTTTTGGCAAGCCGTCAGCCTGGATCGATTTCTCAGGGAAAAGAGGGGAATTTATTGAAGGATTGGCAATTATGCAACATCCTTCAAATCCCTGGTATCCATCACCTTGGTTTACCCGTGACTATGGATTTATTTCACCCACCCCAATGTACTGGCCCAAAAATGGTGTGCAAACATTCATGAAAAAGGGCGAAACGCTTCAACTACGGTACCGTGTTTTAGTACATGGTGGCAGTTCGGAAGAAGCGAAAATCGGGGAGCTGTTTGAAATTTATAAAAAGCAAAACTAAGAATAGACAGGTTAAAATTTAGTCGTAATTTAGCGGGATCACCATTTCCGGTTTCGGATACCTGGTGATCCCGCTAAATCATTTTACCTTTAGGGAAGATTGATGATTATAGAGAAATAAATATTTACCAACGAAAGATCAGAAATGAAAAGATCATTATTATCAGTTATGGCACTTGCAGTTACGGTTGCTTTAAGTTCTTGCGGGGGTGGAGGTAAACCCGCTAAAAAGGAAGATTTAAAACCAGCTCCGTTTACTGGCGCTAAAGGAGAGGTGAAAATTATGACGCTCGATCCGGGTCATTTCCACGCGGCACTTGTTCAAAAGGATATGTACGAACAGGTAAGTTCGGATGTTTATGTATATGCGCCTGAAGGAAACGATTTAAAAGAACACCTCAAGCGGATTATAGGTTATAACTCAAGGAAAGAGAATGCAACAGCGTGGAACGAAAAAGTTTATACCGGTAGTGATTATCTCGAAAAAATGCTTTCGGAAAAACCGGGTAATGTGGTTGTTATATCGGGTAACAACCGGATTAAGACTGAGTATATCAAAAAGTCTGTCGAAGCTGGTCTGAACGTTTTAGCCGATAAACCAATGGTGATCACCGCCAATGAATTTCCTAAACTTGAAGAGGCTTTCAACATTGCCCGTGAAAAGGGTGTGTTGCTTTATGATATTATGACTGAACGTTTTTCTGTAACGACCATTCTTCAGCGCGAACTTTCGATGCTTCCTGATGTCTTTGGAAAACTCGATTCCGGAACTGTTGAAAAGCCGGCTGTTGAAAAAATAAGTGTCCATTATTTTTATAAAAACGTATCAGGCAGCGCACTTGTTCGTCCGGCCTGGTTTTTTGACGTTGACCAACAGGGTGAAGGTATTGTAGATGTGACGTCGCATCTTGTCGACTTGGTGCAATGGGTTTGTTTTCCCGATCAGGTAGTACAGAAAGTTGATATAGATATGATTGCTGCAAAGCGTTGGCCAACTGTATTATCAAAAGATGAGTTCAAAGAAGTTACGAAACTGGATCAGTATCCCGACTATCTTACCAAAGATGTCAAAGATGACAAATTGAATGTTTTTGCAAATGGCGAATTCGTTTACAAAATCAAAGGCTCAGTTGCAAAGGTTTCTGCAATTTGGAATTATAAAGCTCCCGAAGGTGCAGGTGATACACACTATTCAATCATGCGTGGCTCCAAATCAATTCTCGAAATCCGTCAGGGTGTTGAAGAAAAATACGATCCTACTTTGTTCATCATTGCAAAGGAAGGAACCGATTTAAAAGCATTCGCAACCAACCTGGATAAAGTGGTGAAAGTACTCCCGCAAACCGGTCTTACAATTGAAAATGTGAATGATAACACGTGGAAGGTTGTTATCCCAGCTGTGCTTAAAGTCGGTCATGAGTCTCATTTTGCTCAGGTTACTGCCAAATATCTTGAATATCTGAAAGATGGGAAACTTCCGGAATGGGAAGTCCCGAATATGATCACAAAGTATTATACAACAACTTTAGCCCTGAAATTGGCGAAACATGCTAAATAGTTAATCCTGGAATATCTCAAACAAAAGCGCCCGGATCACCGATCCGGGCGTTTTTGTTTGGAAAAAATAATTTATTTGAAAAAAAAATATATTTGTAAATATCACAATACCAGCAGTTATTAAATATTTGTTGCGATATTGTTTAAAAAAAAGTAAAAAAGAATAAACAAAAATTGTTGTTCTTCGTTCTAATCTAAAAAACGTTCAGGAATATATAACAATTAAATTTTTTAGCCATGAGAAATTCTTTTAAATTATTTTCATTTTTTTCGATAATGGTTGTTTCAGTCGCTTTGCTTAGTTGTAAGAAGGACAATAATTCCAATATGGTGACTACTCATACCATTACAGATGTTGCTTCATCGAATCCTAATTTTTCCACGCTTGTTCTGGCATTGAAAAGAGCCGGATTGGATGTTACACTGGCAAATCCCGCTTCCAGTTTTACTGTTTTTGCACCTACAAATGCCGCATTTACAGCACTTCTTACCGAACTTGGTGTTGCATCGTTAAATGATATCCCTGTTGAAACGCTGACCAAGGTATTGCTTTATCATGTTAAATCCTGAAAATCAACCGCTTCGGAGGTAACTTCCGGTTATTATTCAACTTTGGCAAATGGGCCCGTAACAGATTCTCATCTTTCATTATATGTTGACATGACCACTACGATGATTAATGGACGGGCCAAAATAACACAAACCGATGTAATGGCCGATAATGGTGTTATTCATGCTATTGATAAAGTTCTGCTCCCGATGAGCATTTCAGACCATGCGGTTGCTAATCACGTATTTGCTTCGCTGGTAGCTGCTCTTACAAAAGCGAATCTCGTAACTGCCCTTGCAGATCCGACCAAAACTTATACTGTTTTTGCACCCACGAACGACGCTTTTTCTGCCCTGCTTATGTCTTTGGGCGTCACACTTAACGATCTGTCGGCTTCAACATTGTCACCGATTCTGCTCTACCATGTCGTGAATGGATTTGTTCCAGCCGCTGCTGTTACTGCCGGCTATGTCCCGACACTTAGCACCGCGTTTGGGAAAAATGTTTCACTTCAAATTAGTGTGGCAGGAGGCGTCAAGTTGAATAATACGGTGAATGTAATTGCGACAGATGTTGTCGCTACAAATGGAATCATCCACGTTATCGACAAAGTTTTGCTTCCACCTACTGTTGTGGAAATTGCCCAGCAAAATAGTCTGTTTAGTACACTGGTTCTTGCAGTTATAAAAGCAGATCTTGCCGGCACTTTATCCGGCACGGGCCCATTTACTGTTTTTGCACCTACCAATGAGGCTTTTAGCGCTCTGTTTACTACTTTAGGTGTTAGTGGTATCGACGCTCTTTCAAAAGCTGCACTTACCCCGATTCTTTTGGCGCATGTTGTCAGCGGGAATGTTCAGTCGGGAAATCTTACCTCAGGTAGTGTCCCTACTTTGAACCCGGCTAAGTCGCTCAATGTTGTAGTAAGCAGCAGCGGGGTTACCATTGACGGTACAATAAATATTATAAAAGCTGACGTCCAGGGCAAAAATGGCGTGGTTCATGTAATTAATAAAGTCATTGTTCCTTAATATATAGTCCGATTAATCTTTGAATGATTCCCCGGAGAAGTTTGGTCATAAAAATCCTTTATATGGTCTAAATATCAGGATGTTAATTTTTTATGATTAAATATTTCTTCGGGGAATGCTTTTATTTACCGGTTTTCTTTAAATCAATAACGTTAATTGAAAGTTTTTAATTTGATTTGTGAATATATTTGTTTAATGACTAATTTAGTGATGATTAAATAAACAGTCAATTTGGTCCGCTAAGACTTAACTGATTTAATGTCATCAGTCGCATACCAAAAAATGTATTTTAATAAAGAATTCGAATATGTCAACCTATTCAATTAAGGATTTGGAGAAGTTATCTGGTATCAAGGCTCATACCATACGGATATGGGAACAGCGATATCATTTGATTGAACCGCATCGGACAAATACCAATATTCGATATTATTCTGATGATGATGTTGTTAAGCTAATGAATATCTCGGTATTGAATCAGAATGGGTATAAAATATCAAAGATATCGCAACTTGATGAGCATCAGATTAGCGAGGTTATGTTGCAGTTGAACAATGAGGTTCCTTCATTGAGTACTCAAACCGAAAGTTTGGTGATGGCGATGATTGAAGTTGATGAGCGCCATTTTAACCAGGTGTTTGAGAAATCAGTTGCGAACCTGGGATTTGAAACTACAATTGAACAGGTACTGTTCCCTTTTCTGGAACGAATCGGTGTTTTATGGTTGGCGGGTACAATAAATCCTGCCCAGGAGCACTTTATCACGAATCTGATCCGGCAAAAACTGATTGCTGCCATTGACCATGAAGGGGTTAAAACTGAGGGTACTCATCCGAGAATTTTGTTTTATCTTCCTGAAGGTGAGTTTCACGAAATTGGATTGCTCTATTACAATTATCTCGCACGAAAAGCCGATTTTGAGGTGCTGTACCTTGGAAGTTCCGTTCCTTTCCGTGATATCATTCATATTGATGAAATACGACCTGTTCAGCTGATTTTCACGTCGTTTGTAACTTCTCCAGGTAACGGTATACTTTCAGAAAAAATCAAAAAACTAAAAAAAGCGTTTCCTGATAAAGCTGTTTTAGTGAGCGGGTGGCAGGTAAAACAGGAACAGCCACGACTTCCGGAAAACTTTCTTAAAATTGCATCATCGACAGAATTTAAGAAAGCATTAGCATCCTATCTGAAGAAAGGGAAGATTAAATAAAGCTGCCAGCGGCTAGCAACTGGTAGTTTGCAAGTCACAGCCAGCTGCTTACTTCTTTAAATCCGTTATTTCAGGTAATTGCTGATAAAATCCTCCCGGTGTTTATTAACCGTGTTTTCCCAGGTCTCTTTCAGATAATTTGCCGGAGCATGATGTTGACGATATGGAACGGTAAAGATTATTTTCTTACCTCTTGACTGATTGACAGCTGCATAAACTGATGTTGAAGGGCATGTAACATCGATTAACCCAATTTCTGTGAGTATTGTTGCTTTCGAACCTTTCAACATATGGGCGGCATCGAAATAGGGGAGTGTTGCCTTCATTTTGTTTGTATCACCTTTAGATTCGAACGGTTGTGGCCAGCCGCCTTTCCTTCCGACAAGCGTTCCACCCCAGTCGCACATGGCAGGTACAGTAGCAACAACCGCGCTTACACGTTTGTCTATACCTGCTGCAATCAATGCCTGACCGCCACCCTGACTTTCGCCAATTACTAAAATGCGTTTTCCGTCCCATTCGGGCTGACTTGCGAGAAAATCGAGTGTCCTTATTAGCCGGAGGTACATCCCTCTGAAATAATTGTCATTCTTACTTTCGAGTCCTTGCAGGTAATAGCTTTTTAATTCTCCATTTTCGAGATTTGCATAATACTCTTCTGACTGACCATTCAGCATGCCGTGCGCATTTAAATCAAAACAAAGTGCACCGTTACCCATTTTAGCATAACGCAACGCATTTCTGGGTTCCGAACGACACCACGATCCTTTTACACCTGCCGCATGAACCAACAGGACAATCGGCAAAGATTTGGGTTTAGCCATAGCTGGTTTGGCAAAGTATCCTCTTGCCGGTTTGGGACTAGTACAGTTAATTTCCATATCGAAACAGTTAAACTCATTTCCGCTTTCTTTGACAGAAACCTTTTTTACATCGATTGGAAGTGCCCTTAAGGTTTTTTTCTCGGTATTCCAGAATTGATCGAAATCTTTTGGACGGTTAGTACCGGGCATAAACAGTCCAGGATCAATGATTGAGCCAATGCTGGCGGTTTCAGTTTTGGTACTTGCTTCAAAAATGACAGATGATGGCTTGTTGAACGTCTCATTAAAGATCTGCAATGTGTCGCCAATAAATTTGATTTTTTGTTCCGAAACCTGATCGCTGTGGTTTCGGCGTATTCTAACTGAAACTGAATCATTAGCGTGATCTTTTAAGAACAGGGTAACCCGTACTTTCTGGCCCTTTTTATAAATGCCCGATTCATTCGATTGTTTAAGTACAATATTCTGCCCCAGTGCAACCGCTATAATGCAGGTTGAAAGGATTACAAATAGTAAAAGATGGCGGATTGTTTTCATAAATGATATTGGTCTTCAAATTTACTTGATTGTATCGGGTTTTAATCCAGGTTAAACCAATCGCAAATAAGTTTAGTTTTGTCTTCCGGTTCGTTTAAATGCTTGAATTCATTGGTTTTATGATTGTAGCTATACTCTTTTCCCCAGTTGTTGTGATTTTTTTGGACCTGTTGAATTGCATCGGTAATAAAATAGAGTTCTGCGTTTGTCATAGTCGGATGGAGCGATAGTCTTATCCAGCCTGGTTTATGGGAAAGATCGCCAAAATTGATCTGTTGGGTGATTTGATTCGACTGATCGTGACTTACATTTAAAAGGAAGTGGCCGTATGTTCCGGCGCAGGCACAACCTCCCCGGACTTGGATACCAAACTTGTCATTCAGCAGTTTTACTGCAAGATTAAAATGGAGATGATCCATATAAAAGGAGATGATGCCCAGCCGATTGCGGATATTGTTGGCCAGAATATGAAGTCCTTCGATCCTTTCAAGTTCAACAAAGGCGATCCGTACCAGCTCTTTCTCGCGTTTTTCCATATTTTCGACACCCATGCTGTTTTTAAGTTCAATGCAAAGTGCCGTGCGGATGGCTTGTAAAAAACCGGGTGTTCCGCCATCCTCCCGTGTTTCGATATCGTCAATGTATTTAAACTCGCCCCACGGATTTGTCCAGTCAACCGTTCCTCCACCCGGATTGTCGGGAACTGAATTGTTGTAAATGGCAGAATTAAAGACCAATACTCCGGAACTTCCGGGTCCTCCCAGAAATTTATGCGGCGAAAAGAAAATGGCATCCAGCGCCTGAAGCGGATCTTCGGGATGCATATCAATGGCGACATAGGGCGCGGAAGCTGCAAAATCGACGAAACACAATCCGCCGTTTTCGTGCATGATCCTGGCCATTTCGTGATAAGGAGTTGCGATACCGGTAACGTTTGAACAGGCCGTAAATGAACCAATTTTCATTTTTCGGTCCCGGTATTTCTCCAATTCAATTTTTAATTGCTCCGGGTCGACCAGAAGCTCCTTATCAGGGCAAAGCTGAACAATATCGGCAATCGTCTCCAGCCATGAAGTGTGATTGGAATGATGCTCCATATGCGTGATAAAAACTACCGGGCGATCCTCTTTTGGCAAACAGTCGAGTTTATCGATTTTATTCATTGCCCTGAATCCCAGAATCCGCTGAAACTTGTTGATCACCGTGGTCATTCCTGATCCGGCAGTAATGATCACATCGTTCGGACCGGCATTCACATGCTCTTTGATCTTTTTTTGGGCCAGGTGATACGCTTTGGTCATCAATGTGCCTGTTTCGCTGGCTTCGGTATGGGTGTTTCCTACAAATGGCCCAAACTGGTTGGTGATTTTTTCTTCAATGGGTCGGTAAAGCCGGCCACTGGCAATCCAATCAGCATAAACGATCTTTTTTTCTCCATAAGGGGATTGAAAAGTCTGGTCTATTCCGATAATTGCTTCCCTGTATTTTTTAAAATAGTTTTCCAAAGGTTCGGTGCGAAAGTTTGGCGGTAATTTTAATAAGAATTAATGATAATATGTATGAGTTTTATTACTATGATTGGTAGTAAATGGGATTTGTCTGTTGTAAAGCGCCGGTTATCTGAAAAAATACAGGCGAAAGTCCGTCCATCAGGTAGTTCTTTGCTTCGCCCGTGGAAAATCGTTGTTTCAGGGCTCGTTTGACCATTCGCCCTTGGGCGAACCATTGTCTTTATACCTGTTCTATCATTCGCCCCATGACGAATGGGGATTCATCGTGGTATTCTATAGTTTGAAATATGCAGCACTTTTAAATCATAGCTAAAAAAGAATCGGAAATACCTGCTGCAAAATGATGCGGAGAATGCTGAATCTCAATTAAATTTTCATTAACTTTTGCCTAAGAAATTAACGTAACTAATCACTATGGGCTATTCTCTGAAAATCATGCTTTTAGCATTTTGGTCAAGTAGCTTTTTCGCTTCCCAAGCGCAGGTACTTACCATTCAGGATGCTGTTGATCAGGCTGTCTTAAACAATGCATCGATCAACCAGATGCGGTCCCAGTTGAAACAAAAGAAGGAGGCCTGGCGGATGCAGAGCGGGATTTCGTCTCCCGAAGTCAGTTATATGAAGGAAGGAATGAATGGTAAAACTGCAGATCCTTTTCATGAGCAGCGCCTTACTGTTTCTCAAACGGTCGACTTTCCGCTAACAACCTCATACCGGATGAAGGCACTTAGGGAGGAAGTAAAGGCAATGGAATTTGCGATTAAGGCCGAAGAGCGGGAGATCAAAGTTGGCGTTAAAACCCGCTACATTGAAGTGCTTTACGCGCTACATCTTCAAAAATTGCGCGACCAGCAACTAAAACTGACCACCGAATTGTACAATGCTGTTTATACCCAATTCGAAACTGGCATGGGAAATGGCATGGACCTTACCAAAGCTGAATTGCAGGTGGCTGAAGCGAATAATGATATTGACGATGCCCGGAGGCAGTTGCACCTGGCTCGTTACGGACTATTCAACCTGATGGGGCTTCCGCCTGAAAACCAGAAATACTCGATTCAATTCATGGATAGCCTCATGAGTACCGATGTGGATATTTCGCAGATCCAGGCATTGGCGGTGCTGACCGATCAGCCTTTGTATAAATCATCAACCAGTGAACTTGCTGCATCCAACTATTTTCTGAAAGAAGCAAAAAGCAATATTCTTCCCGACATCCGCTTCAATTTGTATAAGCAAGATTACGGAACCGGCTACAATTTCAATGGGTTCGAAGTCGGTCTGAGTTTTCCTATCTGGTATCCGCTCGAGCAAAAGGGGCGTATTAATACAACCCTTGCCCGACAGGATGAAATTCGGTGGAAGCAGCAGGAAATCAAGCTTGATATGAAAAAACAAATCGAGCATGCCTGGCACAGTTACGAAGTGAGTCGATCAGTTATCAAGCGGTACGATGAAACCATTCGCAGCAAAGCCGAAAAATTGCAGACACTAACACTGACTGCATATCGCCTTGGCGAGGTTGATTTACTGAACCTTATCAGTGCTCAACAAATCTACCTCAACAGCCAGCAACGCTACTTATCATCCCTTAGGGATTTCTATATTCAGCTTGTCGAACTCGAAAAGTTCCTCGATAAAGACCTTGTTTATTAGTAAGTTATTTGCAAAATAATTGATCCATGAAGAAACTTCAATTCGTCAGACGTTTGGTTTTAGTAAACCTCCTATCTTTCCTGCTGGTTATCATTTATTCATGCGGAGGCAAACAAGAACCTACTCAAAAGGAAAAAGGTGCCTCCGATTCGCCACCTTCTGTTTCAGGAATAAAACCTGAAAATCTTGTCAGGCTTTCTAATAAAGAGATCGCCGAATTAAAAATTCAAACAATAACAGTTACCAGCAGCCTGGCGGACTATAGCATTACCGTTCCTGGCGTGGTATTTCCGGCTCCTAATCACATTAGTATTATTAGCACGCCTATTAATGGACGTATCAGCCGCATTGATATTCAGGAAGGAGAGATAGTAAAGCCCGGTCAGGAGATGTTTAGCATCGAGAGTCTTGAATTTGGCAATATGGTTTCGGAGTATCTCCAGGCAGTTTCCGAAGAAACTTTTCAGACGTCCAGATTTCATCGGCTCGAACAATTGGTGGAGCAAACAATAAGCTCAAAAAGCGAACTTGATCGCGCCCAGTCTGATTTCCAACGCGCAAAGACAACCGTTATCGCGGCTGTCTCAAAATTGAAAGCCATTGGTGTACCCGCCAATGAAATTAATGCGTTCCGAACGGCAGAAAGTATTGATCCTACCCTCAAAATTCATTCACCCATCGGTGGCAGTCTGGATCAACGGTCAGTCGAACTTGGACAGTCGGTGAATGCCCTTCAAATGCTTGCGCGCGTCTTAGACATCAGTCATGTATTGGTTCGCGGTTACGTTTCTCCTGAGGACGCACAATACATTAATAAGGGTGATTCGGTTAGAATCCTTCGTCGTCTAAATGATCCTTTCGAAATGAAAGCGGTCGTTACTTCAATCAATCCTGGTCTCGATGAAAACAATCGTTCGGTGGTAGTTAATGTGTTGCTGGCCAGCATCGATAATTGGCCGAAACCCGGAGAAAACCTCCGATTGTCAATTAGTACCTCTTCTCAGACTGAAGTGATTACCATCCCAATTGAAGCGTTGACTTATGAAGGAAACGATCCGATTGTTTTTGTGAAGATCAGCGAATCAACTTTCGAAAAACGGAAGGTCGTCGTTCCTGAGTTTCGCGATAAATTTGCAGTAGTACAAAAAGGACTTGAAAAAAATGAAAAGCTGGCCACTACCCAGATCTTTAGTCTTAAAGCCCTTTCCCGTTTCAATAAGATAGCTGAAGAATAAAATTTCACCTGAAACCTGGAACTATGCTCAACCAAATAATCACATTCAGTGTCAGACAAAAGTTTATCGCTCTTTCATTGGTTCTTCTGATGGCAGTGGCGGGTTATTTTTCGCTGATCAGTTTGCCTATTAACTCACTGCCCGATGTTACACCTGTTCAGGTTTTGGTGATCACCAAAGCTGGAAGGTTTTCTCCATTTGATGTCGAAAAGCTCGTTAGTTATCCCATTGAAACTGCGATGAATGGCTTGCCTGATGTAAAACAGGTTCGTTCAACCTCTCAATTTGCGCTATCAGCTGTTACCATCGAATTTGAAGAAGGGACCGATATTTACTTTGCCAGGCAAATGGTCAGTCAAAGGCTGCAGTCTATCTCCTCCGATTTGCCGCCCGATGTTTCGGCTCCGCAACTGGGGCCCATCTCAACTGCACTAGGCGAAATATTTCAGTACGCTGTTCGTGGAGAGAATAAATCACTCACCGAGCTGCGCGAAATTCAGGACTGGCTGATTGTTCCCCAGCTTAAAGTGGTTAAGGGAGTGACCGAAATCAATTCATTCGGAGGTTTCGTCAAGCAATATGAAGTAATTATTGCCCCGGAGAAAATCCGCACTTTTGGAATCGGGATCAAAGAAATTATTGATGCGATTGCAAACAATAACAGTGTCTCAGGTGGTAATTTTCTGGAGCACAACCGTGAGCAATACATCATTCGCGGGTATGGGCAAATTAACAAAGCCGACGATATCCGAAATATCATTGTCCGAAATATCAATAACAAACCTGTTTTTATAAAAGATATTGCAGATGTGGTGGTGGGAAACCAAATCCGTCAGGGTGGAGTAACACAGGATGGCAAAGGCGAAATTGTGAGCGGCATCGTGATGATGCTTCGGGGTGGAAATGGGCGTGAGGTGATTGCTGGTATTGAAAAGAAGATTAATGAAATCAACAAGTCGCTTCCTGATGGCGTTCAGATTGAAAAATTCTACGATCAGTCGGATTTGATTAACCGCACGACTGCCACTATTTCGACCAATCTGGTTGAGGGAGGTTTTCTTGTTATTGTGGTGCTTCTATTATTGCTTGGCGAGATTTCAGGTGCCTTAATCGTCGCAATGGTGATTCCGTTTTCGATGTTATTCGCTTTTATTGGAATGCGCGAATTTGGGTTAGCCGCTAACCTGATGAGTTTGGGCGCCATCGACTTTGGGATGGTCGTCGATGGATCGGTGGTGATGATTGAAAACATTGTTCACCGCTTGCAACAAAACAAGAACCAAAATTCGGACGATCTGATTATATCCGCTTCGAAACAGGTTGTCAGACCAATATTTTTCGGCGTGTTAATTATTCTGATGGTCTATGTGCCAATCATGACTTTTAGCGGCATGGAGGGTATTTTGTATCGCCCTATGGCAATTACTGTGGCGGCAGCAGTTTTGGGTTCATTACTGCTTGCCCTGATTTTTGTGCCGGCCATTTCGTCACTTATTTTTAAAAGGGGGGTAAAAATACGTCGCAACTATCTTATCGACTGGATTAAACCAAGGTATCAGGGTGGCTTGGAGGAACATATTGACCGACGGAAGTTTGTCAGTATTTCAGCGGCTGTTATTTTTGGACTTTCGATGATCGTGATGAGCCGGCTTGGAACAGAATTTCTGCCTGAACTTGACGAAGGTTCTATCCTGGTTGAACAGGTCAGAATGCCATCGGTGACACTGAAAGAGTCGATGGACAATGCCAACTGGCTGGCCGGAAAACTGATTGAGAATATTCCTGAAATCAAAACAGTGGTTCCGAAAACGGGCCGGTCGGACCTCGCGAACGACTGGATGGGCGTACACCAGACCGATGTTTGGATCGTACTGAAACCTGCCGATGAATGGCGGAAAGGAATGACCAAGGAAGGCATTATTACTCAAATTGAACCCTACCTGAAGACGGAACCAGGGTTGGCCTATAATTTCACCCAGCCAATTGCCATGCGTGTCGATGAGTTGACTAGTGGTGTAAAATCAGATCTGGCTGTAAAAATTTTTGGCGAAGACCTTGATCAACTGAATCAGATCGGAGAAAATATCTCTGCAATTGTTTCCGGAATGGCTGGTACGGCCAACTTTTTCGTTGAGCAACCTGTTGGTCAGCCTTATCTGACCATCGAGATTGACAGGGAAGCTGTTGCTTCTTTTGGATTGAATGTGAACAATGTACAATCAGTTATTGAAGCCGGTATCGGAGGACTGGTTGCGGGACAGTTGTACGAAGGTCAGCGACGTTTCGATATTCAGGTAAGGTATCCGGCCGAATTCCGTTCCGAATTGCAGAAAATTCAGGAAATCCCTGTGCCGCTGCCTAATGGCGATTTTATCCCAATCAAGCGGGTGAGCCGAATCATTGCACAGGAAGGTCCGCGTGAAATTCAGCGTGAAAATGGGTGGAGGAGACTTATTGTGGGAATTAACATTAAAAACATCGATATTGGAACTTATGTTGGTCAATTGCAGGCGGCTATCGATCAGAAAGCAAAAGTTCCGTCTGGCTATTTTCTTGAATATGGCGGAACATTCGAAAATCAGAAACGGGCCATGAACCATTTATTGCTTGTTGTACCCTTTTCCCTTTTTATCATTATCGGACTGTTGTACATCAACTTCGGAAAAATGCGCTATGCGATCATCATTTTAATGAACCTCCCTTTTGCACTTTCAGGAGGTATTTTCCTGCTTTGGATTCGTGGAATGTATCTTTCAGTTTCAGCGAGCATTGGTTTCGTAGCGTTGTTTGGAGTGGCGGTTCTGAATGGGATTGTTCTGCTTGACCATATCAACGAACTCCGGAAGGAGGGAGGGCCGCTACGAAAAACGATTATCGATGGAGCAACCGATCGTCTGCGACCGGTTTTAATGACGGCCCTTGTGGCGAGCCTTGGTTTTATTCCGATGGCTTTTAACTCCGGTCCCGGTTCTGAGGTTCAGCGACCTTTAGCGACTGTTGTGATTGGTGGCCTCATCACTTCAACACTATTAACGCTGCTCGTTTTACCGATTATCTACTATTGGGTGGAGGAGAAACGGGATAAGAAGATTGGTGAAAATGAGGCAGTAGAAAATTAAAATCTTTTCTGGTTTTAAGAATTTTAGCCATCAGAAATGTTTAAACCGACAACAAAAAATTATGGGATTGAAAGATAGCTTTATGGTGCAATCTTCGAATCCCATATTTTAATATTCCCCAGGAGCATTCTTTCCTGCTTTCCGCTTATGATTTGATAAATATCATTTCAAATGCTTAAAATTAATCCTGATTCAACGAATTGGGTTCAGGGTTTTCATTGCCTTCTTTGGGCGGTTTGGTTCTCCACCAGCTAGCCAAAGCCGAACCGGTTACATTCATTAAAGGACCAAAGATGGCAGGGGCGAGGCCAACTGTAGCAATCTTACCCATTTGAAGTGCCAAACCAGAGGCTAATCCGCCGTTTTGCATACCAACTTCAAATGCTACAGTACGGCGGTCTTTTTCTGGCATTCCAAACAACCACGATACCGTATACCCCAGCGTATAACCGGTTAGATTGTGCAAGAGGCTGGTTACCATCAATAAGGCACCAACCTGAAGCAGACTGTCACGACCAGTGGCTGTTATAATTGTAATGATGATTGCAATTCCAGCCATCGATAAAAACGAAAGGATTTTCCCCATTAACTGTTTGTCTCCTTTCAGAAAATGACGAAGAAATAAAGCTCCGATTATTGGCAGAAAGTAAAACCAACCCATCGATTTGGCCAAAGCTACCGAGAATCCTGCAACATCAACATGTTTGGCTTTCATGTAAACCAGGTTTGTAAGTAGAATTATGATGAAAAAAACGGTAAGCTGAATCACTTTTGACCGTAATTTTTCTTTTCCTACGTTGAAAAGATTGAATATAAAACCTGCCACAATCGGAAGGATTATCATATTTAAAATATCGAGCATCATGCTCCAGAAATTAACCTCGATATACTGACCACCGAGTAATTTCATCAGTAGAGGTGTGACAAATGGCGAAATAAGTGTAGATATTGCTCCGATGGTAACAGCTAATGCAAGGTTTGCATGGGCAATGTAAGACATCACGTTTGATGCAAGTCCGCTGGGAACACATCCGATCAAAATGATCCCTGCGGCTATTTCTGGCGGGAAATTGAATATTCGGGAAATGGCAAAAGCAACCAGTGGCATAATGAGATAATGTGATCCAACCCCAATAATGACTCCTTTGGGCATCTTTATCACACCGGTAAAATCATTCATACTCATTTGAGATCCCATTCCAAACATGATAATCTGCAAGAGGGGCACGATCAGTAATTTAAGCTGAAATTCGCCCACAGAAGTAAAATACTGCGGATAAAACATGGAGGCAGTTACTGCGGTAAAAATCCAGATTGTATAGGCGAAACCTTTCACTGCTTCAAATCCTCTTACACCAATCGCAAGAGAGACGAAAAATGCGATCAGTAAAGGTCCGGCACTGGCTACATTCCCGGAAAAGATGAGAGCCAATGAAATTATTAGAAATATTACAGCAAAACCCATCGCAATCCTGTAAGCGGTCATTTTTTTCATGGTAGGAGGTTTACAAGACTAATTTTTAAAATTACGCGGGAAATAAAGTTTCCCGCGTAATGGTGTTTAAGTTTTTGTTTTAATAGTCATCGGCTTTTTTCATTCCAAAAAGCGAAATGGCAGATCGGTTTTTATTCAAAATCGGCCCGGAATTAACTCCAGGTTCTGTCATGTGAACGCTTTTCGTTCCATTCATCCGTTGGCGCAAAAAAGCTTTTATCTTTTGCATGCAAATGCTCTTTTACGACATCTTCATTCAATTCAATTCCTAAACCAGGTGAATCCGGAACATTTGCAAATCCTTTGGTAATTATCGGTTTGCCATCAGTCATTTTCACCAGACTTTCCCACCATGGCAGGTCAACAGAGTGATGCTCCAGCGCTAAAAAGTTTTGAGTAGCTGCGGCACAGTGAACACAGGCCATAAATGAAACTGGTGTCCCTGCCTGATGCATCGCCATTGCAATACCATGTTCCTCCGCGTAATCACCAATTCTCTTGGTTTCCAAAAGTCCGCCTGAAGATGATATATCAGGGTGAATGATATCAACTGCATGGATGTCGATCAGCGGTTTAAAGTTTTGCAGCAAGAAAATATCTTCACCGGTATTCGTAGGCGTTTCCAGCGCGTCAGTTATTGTTTTCCATTGATCAGCATATTGCCATGGAATCATATCTTCCAGCCAGGCCAACCGGTACTTCTCAATGGCCTTTCCTAAACGGATACAATTGTTTAAATCGAAGTGACCAAAATGGTCCGTCGAGATAGGAATATCCCAGCCAATATGCTCACGCGTATGTTCCGCAACTTTAACCAGTTCCTCCAGTCCTTTATCTGTTATTTGAATCTGTGTAAACGGGTGTTTTGTATTTCCATAACCCATATAATCCCGAAGGTCGTATTGTCCGGATGCTCCATCCCAGAATTCATGATTCACCAATGCTCCCGGGATATCCTTCAGGTTGTTGATGGAAAGATCCATCTTTAACCATGTGTAACCCTGGTCCTGAATGCGATACCTGATTTTTTCTGTTTGCTCTTCATGTGTTTTCCCTTCAGGAGTATCCGCATATAATCTGATCTTGTCACGATACCTACCGCCTAATAATTGCCATGCAGGAACGCCATATGCTTTGCCAACGATATCCCAAAGTGCCATCTCAACGCCACAAACACCACCAGCCTGACGAGCAGGTCCGCCAAACTGCTTAATGATTTTAAAAATCATCTCCACGTTGCATGGATTGAGTCCCAATATCCGGCTTTTTAGCATCAATGCATAACGAACATCAGCACCATCCCTTACTTCACCCAATCCGTAAATGCCCTGATTGGTATCGATCCGGATAATGGCCGTCTGACCAAGGACCGTTGTCAGTGCATAACGCATGTCCGTTATTTTTAAATCGGAAGGACTTGAAGAGCGCGAAACCTTCGAGGTGGTCTGCGCGATGGTATCTTCAATCGATAAATTCATTAAACCACCTAATGCAAGACCTCCGAGGGCCGTCTTCTTCAGGAAATTCCGACGATTATTGGTTGTGGCGGGATTTGCAATTTCTGTCCTGACAACTTCAGCTTCTTTTTTTTCCTGCTGCTTATTTTTTTCAATGATTTGCTGCAAAATATTTTTTATCATGTAATAAGTTTTAAGAATGAATGGTGTAATCTTAGTTTTAATGCGCGATTAATAATTCCTTTCTTTCAGGTATTTATCTAATTCTGCTTTTGACATCGGCAATTTACCCGGGTAGTTATTCACCCAGTTTAAAAAATCTTTTTTGATCTCTTCGCTCCATTCACTGTCGATCTCACCTGCCAGGTATTTCTTTTCCCTGAGACGCAGATGTCCGAATTCGTCACGAAGTGCTGTAACTTCAGAGGTCAGCACCAGGTCTTCGACGAGATAGGCAGGAATGAAAATGACGCCATATTTTTTTGCGAGTACAACATCTCCCGGTAATACGGTTGCACGTCCGACCCGTATCGGTGCATTAATGGTTGTCAGCATCATCTGTTGAATATAAGAAGGATCTGATCCTTTGATCCATCCATTAAAACCTTTGATTTCTGATATTCCTTCCTGATCTCTGACAGATCCGTAGAATACGACGCCTCTTTGCGATTTGGCGTAAATAGAATTACCCAGGTTATCACCGATTAAGGTACCATCGGCAATTTTTCCATAGGCGTCGGCCACATAAACATCGCCGGTAGTCAATAAATCGATTGGCCATGAATTTGTTCCTCCCTTTTGGGCCCTGTTTTCAGCTTTACCCTGTTCTTTTACCTGTTTTTCAAGATCGGGTCTGAGCGGCATATACTGAGCTGTTACTACACGTCCGGTCATTGCTTCGCTGGGATTGATAATTGTCCAGTCACCTTCAAACTGGTTCTGAAATCCTTTATTCCGAAGAACGCCCCAAGCTTCTTCAATGGAGATATTCTTTAACCTTTCAAGTATCGCATCGGAAACCTTGGGTCTGCCGTCCGGAAAACGTTCACCTTTCCACTCAGACGTTAATGCCTTAATATATTCGGGCGTTGAACCAACATGCTGTGCATTAACAAAAACACAACTTAATACAAATGCAATAAGTAACACTGTTTTAATATTCATACATCAATTTTTAATGAAATTTCTATTAGACAGAACAATTTGATCTTTACACCTGGTTCAATCAAACCAGGTGTAAAGAAGCAAAATGTTTTTAAAGTAAATTATTGTTATAAACAAAAATTTAATAAATGCTTAAGCTTTATTTATCCCAAAAAACGCGGGTAGCGAGGTTGTCGGCTCCCATTCTGGCAACAGCTTCATTGTAATTGGCGGTGTTCACAGATTTTTCCCGGACAGGGTATACCAACCGGTGAATAAAACCTCCAGCAACTGCCGGGTCGGCACTCGGATACGTATTTGGTGCTAATGCAGGAAATCCGCTGCGGCGAAAGTTGGCCCATGCTTCAGATCCATTCTGGAAAGAAGCAATCCAGTATTGCGTATTTATTTGCTGCAAAGCAGTAGCCGCATTAAAGGGGTTGGCCAACAAGTAGGCGTCCTGGCTGACTGGAGCGATTGTTGCAGTAACATCATACTGTTTCATCTGATCCATATGGGCTTTAACACCTGCATTATAAAAAGTTGCCGCCGAACCTGTGGTCCAGTTTCTTTGAGCCGCCTCAGCAAGTAAGAGCTGGGTTTGGGCATACGTAATAAAGAATTCGGGAATATCAATCTTGGCTACCGTGCGCCTGTTTAGTTGTGAATATTTCCATGCAGCACCCGATTTACCGGGATAAAGAGGGTCGTTGACAATGGAAGATTCATTATAACCAAAAGGCATTCCATTCTGGTTCAGAGGATTCGTATCTTCTGATCCGGCTGATGCCAAAGCATTGGCAGGAAATTGATATTTAACCGCAATGACGTTGAGGCGAGGGTCATTTGTACTTAAAAGATAATCGACAAATGGTTTTCCCAGGTAATAATTGCCTTTCTCTGTACCCTGATAACTATTTGCAGAAGGATGGTTAAAAGCGCTGTTAAATGCAATTAGTGCATTGTCCGAATTTGCCTGCATCACGCCGCCACTAACAGCAATTGTAATATATTGCTGAGCTTTAGCTGCATCGGCTTTGGAGTAACGCATCGCAAGGCGCAGGAGAAGCGAATTTCCCAGTTTTTTCCATTGGGCAATGTTTCCTTTGTAAAATAAGTCGCCTGTTTCAATTGCTTTGGTGGCATCAAGTGCTTTGGTTGCTTCATCCACTTCTTTCAGCAAATCGTCATAAATGGCTTTGTTGTCATCATATTTTGGCAAATTGATACCGCCGAGGAAGCCTTGTCCGGCTTGCGAATAAGGAACATCTCCATAAGTATCAACCAATACCGAAAACACATATGCTTTCATAATCCGGGCCATATTGTAGAGATTGGTGCGCGCCGCATTGGTTTTCGTCTGGTTGATCACATCGGTAAGCAATACCACAGGGCCACCCGGGGCAACGAACAAGGAATTAAAGTTGGCATTTGTATTCGGGTCGTAAACCAGGTTGTGATTGCCACCTTCGAGAACACCTGTAAAAGGAGTTACAATTTGCTGTACAATTGCACTTTGATAAGAAAGTGTATTGATCGCTGAACCAAACTGTGCATTTGAAAAAAGGTAGAGCGGATCAAGTGTGGTTGCAAGCACCGGATTGGTGTTAATCTCTACAAAACCTTTGTCGCAACTATTTAAGCCTGTTAGCAAAAATGCCAGCGCCATGAATTTATATATACTTTTCATAAAAAATAATTTTTGTGAAATTACAATTTGACGTTTATATTAAAACCAAAACTACGGGTGGTAGGAAGTGTGTGCGTCTCTATACCCTGCAGATTATCAGATGCGGAAACTTGCGCTTCAGGATCAAGATTGTCAATATGTTTTGTAATCATCAGCACATTGTTACAGACAGCAGAAACAGTACACCCTTTGATAAATGTTTTGGTTAGATACTTTGTAAAGTCGTAACCAATAGAAAGTGACCTCCAACGTATAAAGCTTCCATCATAAATAAACGGAGTTGCAACTCCGGTACTCCGGTATTGGGTATAAAATTGCTGTGCTTCTACTTTTGTTGTATTAGGAGTGCCATCTGCATTTACCCCAGGAAATAAAACACCACCTTCGCGGCCTACCAATGACGATTTGGTCAATCCTTCACGGATAAAGTTCAGGTTGGAATTCGACATGATTTTGAACCCGGCTTTATAATCAACCTGTGTGAAAACACGGAAGTTTTTGTAGGTAAATGTATTGAGCCAGCCGCCAACCCATTTTGGAATTGCGCTGCCAAAGGTTTTAATATTTCCTTGCTGGAAAAGACCACCTACAGTGATAATGTTTCCGTTTGCATCGCGTTTGTAATCGAAACCGCGTAAGGAAGCCAGCGGCATTCCTACTTCATGTGAAACGAAACCAAAAAATTCGCCCGTTCCTACATCAAATCGTTGCTGGCCATTTGCCAATGCTACAACCTTACTTTCGTTATAACTGGTATTGAAAGTGGTTTCCCATGTAAAATTTCTGGATTTGACCGGAACAAGTGTCAGTAAGAACTCAATCCCTTTATTCTCCAGTTGGCCGACATTTACCTTCGTCTGACTAAATCCGGAAGTGTTTGAAATATCGACATTCAGGATTTCATCTACAGTATTTTTCTTGTAGACCGCAACATCCAGGCTAACCCTGCTATTAAAAGTTCTTAGTTCAAGACCAAGTTCCGCTTCCTTTACTTTTAAAGGGCGAAGATTTGGATTAGGACTTACAGCACCTGAAATAGATCCAAGTGCGTTTCCGTTAAACTGGTTCGAATTTACCGAGTAATATAAATTATTGGAATAAGGATCGGTATCACCGCCCACTTCAGCATAGGAAGCACGAATTTTTCCAAAATTCAACCATGCTGGCAAACTTTTAAACGCCTGCGAAAAAATGAAACTCATACTTGCAGATGGATACAGGTAATTGTTTGATTTTGGATTTAATGTGGAGAACCAGTCATTACGGGCTGTTGCGTTCAGGTATAAATAATCTTTGTATGAAAATTCAGCAGAGCCATACAACGAATTTACACGCTTTTTCGAATAGTTGTAGAACGGATTTTTAATCTGTCCGTTGCCAATTGTGTACAAATCCCTCACATAAAAATTGGTTACTGAAGCGCCTAGGTCATCGTAGGTTTGTTGCATCTGATTACCACCCGCTGTTATATCAATACCAAAATCTCCGAAGGTCTTAGTTGCTCCGATCAAAAAGTCAAGGTTCCGCTCGCGGAATGTTGATGCATCCTGGTAATAGTAACCATTAAATCCCGATGAAACGGCTCCGATGGAACGGGTACCTGTTGGACGGTCATAGTTATATGGACGTGTAAAATAATCCTGACCTACACGACCCTGTACATAAAGCCAGTCGAGTAATTGGTAACGCAAAGATGCATTGCCAAACAAACGGTCGCGCCTTACATTTTCAAATCGTTGATAAGCCACCCAATATGGATTGTTCCGGTTTGTGAAACGCGACAATGGCTGTTCATTTCCATTGGCATCCTTATAGGTTTTTTCCAGCCAGCCTGCGGCAATACTGTTCGCCATTGTGTAGATGGTGGTATTTGCATTCATATCCTGCAACCCAATCTGTGGCGGGTTGTGATTGAATTCGTTGGAGTAGTTAAAATTGAGTTGTGTTGAAAATTTGGGAGTAAACTTGTAAGTTAATCCAAAGTTCAATATTTTTTTGTGATAATCCGAATTGGGGACAATCGCATTCGCATCGGTGTTGGCAAATGATATGCGGAAATTTCCCTTATCACTGTTTCCAGTCAATGCGACAGTATTTGTTGTGCTAATACCTGTGCGGTAGAAATCTTTAATCCGGTTTTTGTTTGGCGAATAGGGTTGCGTGCTTCCATCAAACTGGGGCGCTGGCTTGCCATCAAATTTTTCGCCGAAACTAAATACGCCTGAGCTTTGAGCTTCTGCAATAGTGGTCTGGCGTTTGCCGAATTCACCTTGTCCATATTCATATTGAAAATCAGTATAATCAAGTGCTCTGTCGGCCAGAAAATTCGAAGTTATTTCAACCCCGATGCCTTGTTTACCGGTTCCGCTTTTGGTTGTTATAATAATAGCCCCGTCTTTTGCACGAAAGCCATACAATGCCGCAGCAGCTGCACCTTTAAGAACAGTCATTGATTCAATGTCGTCCTGGTTAATACTCTGGAGACCATCACCCTGATCCGAAGATCCGCCCGTTGGGTTTCCTGTACCATTTCCTGAAGATCCACCAGCGGAAATACCCGAATTATTAATGGGGACACCGTTCACGATAATTAACGGGGAATTGTTTCCTCCAAATGAAGACTGACCGCGAATACGAATCTTGGACGAACCTCCTGGTCCACCTGCCGGCGGTGATACATTCAAACCAGCTACTTTTCCCTGAAGACTGTTCCCTACATTGACTGTACGGTTATTTGTTATAAGTTCCTTTGTAACTGTACCTGTGGAATATCCCAGTCTTTTGGCCTCTTTTTTGATGCCCAAAGCGGTTACAACGACCTCGTCAACCCCGAGAATTTCCTCGGACAATACGACATCAATCGTCGTTTTATTTCCAATTGCTACTTCCTGAGACAGCATTCCTACGAAAGAAAAGACAAGTACATTACCACTTGCCGCAGCTGTTAACGAATAATTGCCATCATTATTGGTGGTGACTCCTGTTGTGGTGCCTTTTAAAACTACGGAAACTCCCGGAATAGCAGTTCCACGGGCATCGGTTACCTTACCAGTAATCTTACGTGCCTGTTGCATTGTAATGGCCGGATCGGCGGCGCCTATTTGTTTTACAACGACATAACGGTCAATTATTTTATATTCCAGACCGGTTTTGGCTAGTACCTGATCCAGAATATCGGTAACAAGGGTCTCTTTCAGATCGACTGACACGAGTTCTTTGGATTTTACTTCCTCTTTATTAAAGTAAAAATAGAATTCGCTTTGATCCTCGATTTGCCTGAAAATGTCAATCAAAGAGGAGTTCTTAGCCGACAGGTTTAGCTTTTTGTTCTGCGAGTAAGTTGAGGCGCTCATCGCCATCAGACTCCCAAATAACAGAATAACAGTTAGTTTCATAATTCGCAAAATTTTTGTCCACGGACTTTTACCTCCGAAGATAATTGAATTCATTTTCATAAATTTGCATGATTTAAATTTAACAATAAGTCTTTGTTTGAATCGATTACAGCGGTGAGGATGGTACGAACATCTTCATCGCTTTTTATTAGGTTATTCTTTCATCATAGGCATTCTCAGTTTTAGGGTATGGAATAAAATTAATTACCTGGTTTCTCAGTTTTTGTATTCCTGCTTCACATTTTTCTTACTTCAAAGACGAGTGTGAACTTTATCACACATTTATGTCCTTTTATAGATCGTTATTTTGTCTCTTCCAATTGCATTTACCTGGTGCTTAAACCTGATGGGAGAAATTAGTTCCAACGCCTGCATAATCTGGTCAACAGGTTTATTTTTCAGTATAGTTCCGGTAAATCTGTGTGATTTAAGGCGCTCATTCGCAAAAACGATTTCCACATTGAACCACCTCTCCAACTTAACAGCTATCTGATCCAATGGTTCGTCATCAAAGTAGATTTTACCATCAATCCAGGCTGCGTAAAAAGCTGTTTTTACATTTCGGATTTCGATGTTTGGTTCGGTTTTGTTTTTTGTTGCCATCTGACCGGCGTTAATGTGGGCGATAGTTTTACCCGCGCTGGTTTGAATGTCAATTTTACCTTCTACCAACGTGGCAGAAGTAGTGGCGTCTTCAGGATAGGCCGATAGGTTAAAGGAAGTTCCCAGAACTTCAATATTCATATCAGGCGTATTGACTGTAAAAGGCTTGTGAGCCATCTTGGATACTTCGAAATAGGCTTCTCCTTCAATCGTAACCGACCGGCTGTTTTCTGCAAATCGTTCAGGATAGCGAAGGGTTGTGCCCGAATTCAGCCAGATTTTTGTTCCATCGCTTAGTTTGAGTTGACTCATTTGTCCAAATGGTACTTTGATCTCGGAATAACGGATTTCCTGATCTGCCGGGGCGGATGGTTGCAGCAGATTTCCTGCAAGAAATGCAACGACTATAATGGCAGCATATTTGAGCACAACTTTTATCCACCGAAATTGGTAAGCCCTGATTCCATTTTCAACATTCGTCCAGGAATTTACTCTTCCCGCAGCAGGAACAACTCCGGCTTTAACCAGATTATCATGAATGATTTGTGTTTTTTCGAAACCATACAAATTGGTTTCATCCTGCATCATCTGGTCGAATATAACTTCTTCCTCAGTGTTTAGTTCACCGTGAATTTTAGCGGCTATTTTTTCCCATTGAGAATCGTAGTTGTCGGTCATCAGTAGTGGCGGTTTTGTAAGTATGACGTAAAAAGGCTTCCGGAGGGTGACAGGGGAAAGAACGAATTACACGAATTAGAACGAATTTCACGGATTATGGGCTTAATATCATTATCGGACGTTCAACCAATTCATGACTGTTTTGATATAGATATCCAATCCATAGGTTAGTACCTAAGATTATTGACATTTTGCCGCTTCTGATTTTTTATCAGGATGCCAAAATCAATCAAGAACATTCGTCAAAATTGAAATGCAATCAATTAACAGTATACAAATCATCCTTTTGGGAATCCGTGTAATTCGTAATAATTCGTGCAATCTAATTTAACGAGAACTTCGACTGCATCATAAACAACAGGTTGATACTCCTCGGGTCGAGTTCTTCCTTCAGGAAACGGTAAGCGCGTCCCATCTGTGTTTTTACGGTGTTGATAGAAATATTTAGTTTTTCGGCAATCTGGGCATAACTGCACGATTCAAAAGCGGCTAATTCCAATATCCGGCGTCGCTGTTCCGGAAGTTTTTCCAAAGCATTGTACAACCGGGCATAATGGTCAAATTCGCTCAGCGTTTCGGTATCCGGTATTTCGGGTAAGGAGATCACATCAAGCAGGATGATCCCATTTTTTTTGCGGTTGAGATCAAATAATCCGTTACGCAATATCACGAAAAGGTATGATTTTACCGACCTGTCAATAATAATTTCTTTTCGCCTAGTCCACAATTTGATAAAGCAATCAGCAACAGTCTCGTCTAATCCGCTCTGGTTGTGGTATATTTTTTTTGCATAGAGGTATAGCTGATAATAATACCGGTCGTGCAACACCTTTAAAGCGTGGGTATCGCCATTTTGGATATTCTTCCATAATGTCAGGTCGTCATCCATAAAAAACGATTTATTGTCTTATCCTGCTTGTTAGTTTAAAAGCAGGCATATCTAGTAATCTATAAAAGTAGATATTTTTGACATTAAACCAAATGACCGGGTGGAATAATACATGTCTTCATTAGAAGTGAAGCCTGGTTAACCAAGATCAAAAAAAGTCCCGGCCTGCGGGCGCCGGGACTACTAACCAACTAAATCTAATAATTATGGAAAAAAACAGTGCTCTAATGTATGTATTGAATCTATGCGGATATTTTATCTTCTATTTTTTCAGCACTCTCTTTGCGCGTTCCACGTGCCCGTGCAAGGGAAACAGCTTCGGTAATAATTTCATTGATTTTTTCTTCGGTTAAACCAAACAGCGCCGGTTCAATTTGGCTATTGGTTTCGGTATAGCTTAGTAATCCCTTCAGAAAAAATGTAATCGTCTCTTTTGAGTTTTTGAGCAACGGGAAGTCGATACCTGCATCAGCCTCTATTTTTGACTGATAGACTTTTTTGAAATTCTGTTGCTTTTCTTTTAACCGTTCAAGCCTTTCAGTGGCCATTATCGTTGCAAGCGCCTCCGCGGCTACCGGAGTGCAAAGGTCCTCAAACAGCACATCCAATCTGGTTGTTTCGGTGGCGTAAGGCATCCGGTTGATGCCATTGCCAACTGATGATACAATTTCTGAAAGATAGACACCGGCCTTGTCTTTTACAGTATCACCACTGTTGCAAAAGGAGCGGATGTAATCGCGGAGTCCGACAAATGCATTGTCGCGCATCTCATCCGAATCCAGCAATTGGGAAGTAAATTCACTGTTAAAAGTTCTGCCGAGTCCTCGCCGAAGGTCGTTGTTAGCGACGAGAATAAGTACGCATAGTTTCATAAGGTACTCATTGTCGGGATGAGATAGTTTGCACGCTTCAACAATACGATCGGCAATCGCATAAAGTTCGTTTGAACTCAAAAGACTAAATGGCAAAGTTTTCATACAGATTTATTTTAGTTATTATTAAAAATCGAATGAATGAAGGAGCTTGGTATTTGTATTGTTTATACTCCATTATCTGAAGATGGTTTCATAATAATGACTTTTTTGTGAAAAAAAATTGGATTTATTTTTGGATTACATGATTTTCTGTCCCGGAACGGTTGATTTCCCTGAAAATTCGTTTCAAAAGGCTATTTACAAAGTGTGGGAGCGAAAACCGGAGCATGATTTGCCATTTAAAAAGTGTGGGAGCGAAAACTGGAGCTTGATTGGCTATTTACAAAGTGTGGGAGCGAAAACTGGAGCTCGTTTGCTATTTACAAAGTGTGGGAGCGAAAACTGGAGCTCGTTTGGCTATTTACAAAGTGTGAGAGCGAAAACTGGAGCTCGTTTGGCTATTTACAAAGTGTGAGAGCGAAAACTGGAGTTCGTTTGCTATTTACAAAGTGTGGGAGCGAAAACTGGAGCTCGTTTGGCTATTTACAAAGTGTGAGAGCGAAAACTGGAGCTCGTTTGCTATTTACAAAGTGTGGGAGCGAAAACTGGAGCTTGATTGGCTATTTACAAAGTGTGGGAGCGAAAACTGGAGCTCGTTTGCCATTTACAAAGTGTGGGAGACCGAATTGACGATCGTTTTTCTATTTACAGAGTGTGGGAGCCCGAATGGACGGTCAGTTTTGCTATTTACAGAGTGTGGGAGCAAAAATGCAAATGTATTTCTTAGTATTCAATGTTGAAATTTTTCTTTCAGGAGAACGGATAGTTGCCCTGTATCCGGTTTTCGTTGCAACGATATTTATTGAAAGTTTGTGAAAATGAGGGTAAAAGGTTCCCCCGTTTTAAACCGCAACAAATTTAAAAATTCTGATATCACAATTTATTTTGCATAAATTTATTGTAAATGAAAAAATCCGCACGGAGCGGATTTAGTTGATTGGCCAATTTGACCATCTATGGTTTATTTCGGTTCTGATCGAAGATCATTTTTGCGAACCAAATACTTTTTGCAGTAAAGGGGTGACGCGTGCTTTTACATTGGTGCGGATATCTTTTTCGCGCTCGGCAATTTTCAGGAACATCCCTTTCAATGCCTGTTCCAGGATGTAATCCTCGAGTTTGACATTCACTGTTTTCATACCGGCGAATTGTCCCAGTGGCGAGGCGGCTATTTTATTCCACTGAACTGTCAGTTCGTTCCACGATTGCTGGGTAGAAATCCCGGCTACGAGGTTTTTATTCAGTGATTCGCGAATCTTCGGACGATAGAGTTCGCCCAGTTGAAGGCTTGTTTTCTGTACGAAGTATTGTGTCGCGGCATCGTTTGGCCCTTTCAGGATCTGGAGACCGTCAGTAAAAGTCATGTCGCGAACGCTGTTTACAAAAATGGGCTTTGCACCTTTGGCAGCATCTTCGGCAGCCCTGTTGATCCGGACAATTACATCGTCCACCAGTTTTGCGCCTCCGGGAAGCTTCGACAGGTTATCGGTAATTGTTCTCGCTTCGGGTGGCAGCAAAATTTTAATCGTCAGATCTTTCAGGTAACCATCCACGGCGGATAAATGTGTAACGGAACTGTCGGTTGCGACCAATAGTGCTTCTTTCAGGCCACCAACAATATCTGCATTCGAGAGCGGCACGGTTTTATTCGTTATTTTCTTTAAAACCTTACTGAGTTGGGCACCCGAATTCAGCGTGAAAAATAAAAGGACGAGTGTGATGATTTTTGCTTTCCGCATTTGAAATATTTAAATGATAAAGGACAAAAGTAATACGAACGCGGAAGGAATGGGTTTAAATCGGCCAAAACTTGCATCATCTCCGGAAACGCCTGGTTCATAAGATCATTTCTTTAAAAAAAGGTTTTATAATGGATGTTGATAAAATTTGAATCTCTGCAACTCTTTTTCAGCCACCAAATCACAAAAACACCAAATTCCACCAAGATTAAAGTTCTAAATATGAGCTATTGGCGGATTTTAGTGACTTGGAGCTTTGGTGGCAAAAAAGACTTTTGATGTCTCAAATATGAAATACGACATTACACCTTTTCTATTACTTATCTACTTTGAGAATATTTGAATTTTATTTTTCTGTTCCGTCAGGAACAAAAGGTCGGTAGAATTAATGAAGAAGAGAAGGTCTGTTGTCCCGTACGGGACAATACATTGTTCGTTAATCATCATTTCTACCGACCTATTTTCCCTGACGGGAAATTTTATCAATATCTTAATCTTTTGTTATTCCCCATTGTTTATTCGGCACATCACCCATCTGCAATTCCAACGTACCACCGGCCGCAATGTCCTGGTGATTGATCCAGCAATTATTATAAGATTTGCCATTGAGTTTTGCAGAGTGGATATAGATGTTTTTGTCTGAATTGTTGTGTGCAATGATCGTAAACGATTTTCCTTTCGCATAAGTCTGATCGAGGTGAAAGGTAATCTTTTCGAACACGGGACTTGTAATTTCATAACGGTTGTCGCCCGGGCAAACCGGATGCAAACCACTCGCCGCTAAGACATACCAGGCCGACATTTGACCGACGTCTTCATTGCCAACCAGTCCTTCTACCGAATTGTGGTAAGCCCTTTTGCAAATCTGGCGGCTCCAGAACTGCGTATACCATGGCGCTCCAAGGCGATTGAACAGGAAAGGGATATGGTGAACCGGTTCATTTGCATGATTGTAGTAATCGTTCCACATCATGTTTTCAGGAACTTTACTGAAGAGATCGGTCAGATCGGCCAGCGCTTTCTCTTTGCCACCGAGCAAATCACACAATCCCGGAATATCCTGCGGTACAAACCATCCCTGCTGGTACGGGTTGCTTTCCACACTGCCGTAATTCTGGGTCAGCCGACCGTTTTTGGGCCATGCCTCCCAGGTTCCATCACTCTTGCGGGGACGAAACCATTGCACCGAAGGATCAAAAATGTTTTTGTAGCTTTTCGAGCGGTTGAGGTATTTCGCGGCATCCTCTTTTTTATTCAAACTATCGGCAAAGACCGAAAGGCACCATTCAAAATAGGAGTATTCCAACGTTGCTGAGATCGAACTGGAATAGCCAAGTTCGCCGTTGCCAAACTTTTCGCAGCTGTTTTTCGCAAAGCGGTAACCCTTGTCGACATCAAAAGTGCGGATACCTTTATTATAAGCGTCGACCATCACCGAAACAGCCGGATTGCCGATCATACAGCCACTGTAAGAATTCAGAAATTCCCAGCGCTCAAGGTAATTATTCCCACTTTCGTCGGCCAGTTCAACCAGCGAATTGACCATATCGCTAACAACTTTCGGATTGATGATGGTCTGTAACGGGAACTGGCTTCGGAAAACATCCCATCCGCTGAAAATGGTTCGCTTTACGAACTTGTTAGTCTGATGGATTTTGCCATCGCCTCCCGGATAACTGCCATCGACATCGGTGAAGCAGCGGGGATCAATCATTGTATGGTAAAGCGCCGTGTAAAAAATGGTTTTGTTTTCCTCGCTGATACCATCCACGGTAATCTTGCTTAAGGCATCGTTCCATAAACGGGTTGCATTTTCCCTGACCAGGTTAAAATCGAAATCTTTTATCTCCGAAAGGAGGTTGTTTTTCGCCCCGTCGATACTTACAAACGAGATCCCTGATTTGAGGTAGACTTTTTCGGCTGCGCTGGTTTCAAATTCGGAATAGAATCCAAGGTGTTTTCCCTGTTTCTCGCGACAACCTTTTTCAACCGCGGCTTTTGCAACGAGCTCGCGGAAGCGGTCGCTTTCAATGTCTTCGCGTTTGCGGCTCCAGTTATCGGGGATGGCTGCGCTCCAGACACCGAAGTTTTTCAACGGTTTACTGAATTGCGCATAGAAATAGACCGTATAGTTGGGTTTCCCGTCGCCATTTCCCCAGCCGCCGCCTTCGGGTGTGCATTTCATCCAACCCTGAATCGTATGATCATCGACTACTTTGATGTATTGCTCTGTCGATGTTCCGCCAACCCTGCGGGCAAGATCGATTTGAATCCGCGACTGGTTGTTTTTCGGGAAAGTAAAGCAAAGGATACCGCTGTGTGGTGCGGCCGTTGCTTCCGTCCTGATTTTGTAATCGGTGAGTGTGGCAGCGTAATAACCTGCTTTGGCAATTTCATCCTCTTTCGAGTAGCGCGAACGATAGCCTTCTCCCGGGTTGGCAGCACGTCCGGATGAAGTTTTGAGCGCTCCGGTTGTGGGCATTACCAGGAAGTTACCCAGGTCGCCATACCAGCCAATACCGCTCATTTGTGTAAAGGCAAACCCTTCAATGGTTGTGTGTTCGTAGCTGTAACCCGGACCGTTATCACCTCCTGTGATGGTGTTGGGACTGACCTGCACCATTCCAAACGGTGTGGCCGCACCCGGAAAAGTCTTCCCCAAACCATGAGCTGCTCCTGCTTTTTCAATGTTAGTGCTCGCCCCGATAAAAGGGTTGACGTAATCAGCCGGATGCTTTGTTTGAGCCTGGGTTATGATCGCAAGGACACTGAGTAATGATAGTAAAAGGATTGTTTTCATCATTTGAATAGATTACATAGGGTTTCTTCGGTTTCAAAGGTAAGTTTATTTTCTTTCCGGTCTTTGGTTCGGAAGTTCCATAGTTAAGCGTCAACTAAATATTTCGGTGCATTTAATACGCGTTTATAAAGAATCGGATCAAGGCAAAATCCGGGTTTTTGAAGCCGAAATTTGGAATAAAAATAAAATATCTATTTTTTCAAATGTCAAAGTATTATTTGTTAATCAAATACAGCGACTATAAAAATAGTCAAATATTTTTGCAGATTAGTACACAACTATAAATATAGTCGTATATTTGACATGAAGGATTGACACTTAAAAATTACGGCAATGCAATTAACAAAAGCAGAAGAACAGGTGATGCAGATTTTGTGGGAAATGGGAGAGGGGCTTGTCAAGGACGTCCGCGAGAAGTTCGATGATCCCAAGCCTGCAAGGAATACGGTATCGACTGTAATCAGGATTTTGGAGAAGAAAGGGTTTGTCGGGCACAAGGATTATGGGAAAGTATTTGTCTACTATCCGCTTGTGTTGAAGAAAGAGTATTCGGGAAAGCAACTGTTTGGTTTGCTGAACGATTACTTTAATAACTCGTTTCCGGCGATGGCATCGTACTTTGCCCGCGAGAAAGACCTTTCGATCAAAGATCTTGAGCAATTGCTTGAGGATACCAAAATGGAATTAGCGAAACGCAAAAAAACCGAATAACATGGAAACACTTGGACTGTACCTTTTAAAATCGGCCGTCTGGCTGACGGGTTTCACACTTGTATTCCTGGTTGTTTTACGCAACGAGCGGTATTTCCGGTTGAACCGATACTATCTCCTCTCGGGGATTGTTGCGTCGATCGTTTTTCCTTTTTACACCTGGCATTATGCCGTGATTTTGCCTTCCGTACAAGTCGCCTTCACAACAACTTCTGATTTTTCAGCCGTGGCAACGACGGTGCCGGTTTCAACCCCAATCCCCTTTTACTGGTGGTTGTATTTGGTTGGAATGGTAAGTATTGCCATCCGGTTGGTCTGGCAGACGGGAATGGTTGTCAGGAAATTGCAGAAGACCGGTTATGTAAAGACCGGTTCCGTTAAACTTGTACGTACTTCGGAATATGCCGCATCGTTTTCATTTTTCTCATTCGTTTTTGTCAATCCTTCAACATCTGATATTGAAACGAAAGAGATTGTGAACCACGAGCGCGAGCATATTCAGCAAAGGCACTGGTTCGATTTACTGCTTGTCGAATTGCTTTGTATGTTGCAGTGGTTTAATCCGTTTATATGGATTTACGCCCGTTTGATCCGTCAGAACCATGAATACCTCGCCGACGAGATGGCTTTGCAACACACTTCGAATCCTGCAATTTACCAGGCAACGCTTTTGAACCAGATGTTTGGCGCTCCTGTGATCAGCCTCGCCAATTCGTTTAACTATTCACTCAACAAAAAAAGATTTAAAATGATGAAAAAGAAAATAGATTCCCCATTCAGAAAACTCAGGATGCTGCTCGTTTTGCCTTTAGTGGCGATGGTTTTCTATGCGTTTGCGAAACCGGAGTATGTTTCAACCACAGCGGCATTTCCGACTGATAAAGTAAATGTTAGTGCAGATGGCAATGATGTAAAAGGTAAGGTCGTGAACCCTGATGGAAAACCACTTAGAGGTACTTCGGTTATTATTGCCGGTACTACAATTGGAACCATCGCAGATGTGGACGGTAATTTTAAACTGAACAGTGTTCCCAAAGACGCAAAAATCGCGTTTTCATTTGTGGGATTTAAAACGGTGATGCAGAAACCGGATTTTAATCAGTCGATGACAATTAAAATGGTTACTGATACTGTGAAGTTTGAAAAAGGCGTCGTTGCTGTAGGATATAGTCCCCTCCCGGCTCTTGCTTCAAAAGAAGGCAAGGATTTAAACAGTTTGGACAACCCCCCGTTGTATATCGTTGATGGAAAAATAATTGAGAAGAGCAAATTCGACGAGATCAATACAGACAATTTTGAAAGTGTATTTATTTTAAAGGACAAGCTAGCCACAGATAAGTATGGAACAAAAGGGAAATATGGCGTAGTGGAGGCTATTTCAAAGAAGGATGTCAAGGTAACGGTGAATACAAAGACCAACGTCAATGCAGATACTAAAGCTAATGTAAAAGTTGATGCGAAAGCCAACGTTAATGTTGATGCGAAAGCCGATGTAGCCGTTAATTCTAAAAGTCAGCAAACAAAGGAAGGCATCTTTGTAGTAGTTGAAGAAATGCCTGAATTCCCTGGTGGTGAGCAGGCCTGCAAGGATTTCATTGTAAGAACTTTGAAATATCCGATCAAAGCTATGAATAGTGGTAAAACGGGTAAAGTGGTTGTAACCTTCATAGTCAATAAAAATGGCAAAGTTGAAAATGCAAAAGTGATCCGGAAAATTGATCCTGCGCTGGATGCAGAGGTAGTCAGGGTGGTAAATTCGCTGCCGGACTGGAAACCCGGAAAACAGCGCGGGCAGGCAGTTGATGTTGTTTATACAATGCCAATCGAATTTATGCTTCAATAAAATAAATGGCTGAAAAACAGTTTAGTATTTGGCTGGAACGATTACTTTTATAAGTCATTTCCCGTGATGGCACGATCATCTGCCCACGGGAATGACTTTAAAAACTGCCTGGGGATTAAAAATGGAACATAACGAAACGCAATTAAACCGGATCATATGGAATCAATTGGACTTTACCTTTTTAAATCGGCCATCTGGCTGACTGGATTTGCCCTTGTATTTCTGATCGTCTTAAGAAATGAGCGGTATTTCCGGTTGAACCGGATTTACCTCCTTTCGGGGATTGTTGCGTCGATCGTTTTCCCACTTTATACCTGGCATTATACGGTTACTTTACCTTCCATACAAGACGCTTACGCAACAACTTCGGGTATTACAGCAGTCGCAATGGTGCCACCTCCAAGCGTAATCCCTGTCTACTTTTGGTTTTACGTTGTGGGGATCGCAGGTTTGGCTTTTAGGATGCTCTTGCAAACAGGAAAGCTTGTCCGGAAATTGCGGAAGGCAGGATATGTAAAAACGGGCTCCATCAAATTGGTGCGTACTTCGGAATATGCAGCCTCGTTTTCATTTTTCTCATTCGTTTTTGTCAATCCTTCAATAACTGACATCGAAACAAAAGAGATTGTGAACCACGAACGTGAACATATCGAGCAACGGCACTGGTTCGATTTACTGCTTGTCGAATTGCTTTGCATGTTGCAGTGGTTTAACCCGTTTGTGTGGATTTATGCGCGTTTGATCCGCCAGAATCACGAATACCTGGCCGATGAAATGGCCTTGCAACATACTTCGAATCCTGCAATTTACCAGGCAACACTTCTGAACCAGATGTTTGGCGCTCCGGTAATCAGCCTAGCCAATTCCTTTAACTATTCACTGAATAAGAAAAGATTTAAAATGATGAAAAAGAAAATAGATTCCCCATTCAGAAAACTCAGGATGCTGATTGTTTTGCCGTTGGTAGCGATGGTTTTCTATGCATTCGCGAAACCGGAGTATATTACTTCTGAACCTGCTACTTCAACGGAAAAGATTTCTACAGTAACTGAAGCGTTGAACGAGCTAATTGTGCCAATGCCTGAGCCTGCTCCTGCTGTTAAAAAGGATACCGTAAAACAGGTCGGAAAAATTAGAGTTGTAAAAGGGAAAGTGGTAAATCAGGAAGGGAAACCGATGGGGGGAACGACGGTTATCATTAATGGTACTAATACGGGGGTGATCACCGACAAGGAAGGAAACTTCAAAATAAAAAATATTCCGAAAGGGGGAGAACTGGTATTTTCATTTGTAGGATATCAAACCGTTACTGTAAAACCTGATGATGGAAATACAATGCTGATTAAGCTGGAAGAGGCTGTTGTTGTAGCCGATAAAAATGTGGTTATTGGTTATCCAATATCAAATAAGATCCAATTCAGATCTAAATTTGCGGATAAACAACCATTGTATTTACTGAATGGCGCCGTGATCGACAAAACCAAAATGGATGCACTGAATCCTGATGATATTTCTAGTATTGAAGTTTTAAAGGATCAATCCGCCACCGATCGCTACGGTGACAATGCAAAAAATGGCGCTATACGGATTTCCACTAAGGCCAATTTCATGAATGATCCATTAAAAGATCCATTATTTGTGTTGGATGGTGAAATAATCAATAGAGCCAGAATGGATATATTGAGTCCGGATAAAATTCAGAGCATAAATGTTCTGAAAGGTGAGTCGGCCATTGCAAAATACGGTAATTCAGGCAGAAATGGGGTGATTGAGATTACATTGAAAAAGCCTAATTCAATATCACCTCCATCTTCGAAATTTGAAACAATAAATTCTATAAAATTAAGCGACATTCATCCCGATAATACGATGCTAATCTATCTTGATAATGTTATTATTGATAAAGCTAAGTTAAAAGAAATTAATCCTGATAGCATTAGCTCTGCATATATTGAACGTGACGGGGACAAAGATAAAAATGGCATTATTGTTATTACATCCAGGAAAAAAGAGGTGGAGATTAAACAAAATATTGACAACGCACAATATTATGTGGATGGGGTTGAAATAACTAAGGATGAATTAGGAAAAATTGATCAAAGTAAAATTGAATCAGTAAATGTGCTTAAAGGTGAGGAAGCGATCAAAAAGTATGGTGAAAAAGGTAAAAAAGGTGTGGTAGAAATTGTGTCTAAGAAAAGCGAAGTTAAAAATAAGTAATTGAATCTTTGTTTAAAGACCTGACAGGTTTCCAAAACCTGTCAGGTCTGATTCTTAATAGTTATTTTCCAAAACCTGTCAGGTCTGATTCTTAATAGTTATTTTCCAAAACCTGTCAGGTCTTTCCTTTAATTCAGCACAAATTCATTTCCTGATTCGGGGATTTCAATATCGCCAAACCCGGCTTCTTTCATCCGGTCCTTGTAATATAATTGTGCATCGTAATCGCCATGAACCAAAAAAGTCTTCTTAATCTGTGACTTATCCTGGCAACTCAGATACGACAACATCTCGCTGTAATCGCCATGTCCGCTGAAGGCTTCGATCTTCTCGATTGTTGCATTTACTTCATATTGAGTTCCGAATATCGAGATCAACCTTTCGCCACGTATGATCCTTGCCCCCAACGTACTTGGTGCACAATAACCAACCGCAAGAATGGTGTTATTCGGATTTGATATATTGTTTGCCAGGTGGTGTTTAATGCGTCCGGCCTCCATCATCCCCGACGCGGAGATAATCACACAAGGTTTTTTGATGAAGTTAAGTTTTTTGGATTCTTCGGCAGTTTTAACATAGTGTAAAGAGTCGAATCCAAAAGCATCATTGTCTTTTTCGATCACCTCCAATACATAGCTGTTGAAACATTCGGGGTGCAACCTGAAAATATCGGTTGCATTAATTGCCAGCGGACTATCGACATAGATCTGAACTTTCGGTAATCGACCCTCATTGAAAAAGTTATTTAATGAAAGAACAAGTTCCTGGGTACGTCCTATGGCGAACGACGGAATGATCAGTTTTCCACCTCTTTTGACACATGCCTCGGTAACCACGCGCAGCAATTCTTCCTCTGCGTCCTGCATTTGCGGATGTAATCTGTTACCATAAGTAGCTTCTGTGATCAGGTAATCGCACTGGGCAAAAGGTTCGGGAGCTTTCAGAATCCTGCTCGATGGTCGTCCGATATCACCAGTATAGGCTAACCTGGTAGTTTTCCCGCTTTCTGTGATTTCGATTAATGCAGCGCCCGCACCCAATAAGTGACCGATGTTAGTAAACCTTACTTTAATCTGATCATTAATGTAAAATTTCCGTGTAGGTGCTGTACCAATGAAAAGCTTCATGCAATTTACTGCATCATCCTTTTTATAGATTGGTTCCACTGGTTCCAATCCTTGCCGCGCCCTTTTCTTATTGTGCATTTCGGTATCACTCTCCTGTATATGACCGCTGTCGGCGAGCATAATCGCACAGAGGTCGCGCGTTGCATTTGTGCAGATCACTGATCCTCTGAACCCCAACTTGTAAACATAGGGAATCAATCCCGAATGGTCGATATGGGCGTGAGTCAATATGATATGGTCGATCTCGCGCGGTTCGAAGCCGAGGTTTCGGTTCATACTATCGGTCGCCTGACCTTTCCCCTGGAACATTCCGCAGTCGAGAAGGATCTTTTTCCCGCTGTCAAGCGTGATCAATGTTTTACTGCCGGTTACTTCGCGTGCAGCTCCTATGAATTTAATCTTCATGATACGAACGTTTAAATGATGATCTAAAGGTAAACAAAAAAAGCTGCCACTGAAAATCAATGGCAGCTTTTGGTATCTATCGAATTGAATTCTATTCTTCGACTTGTTCTGCTTCGTATGCTTTGAGCAATTCTTCCTGAACTTCGGCAGGAACTTTTTCGTAGCTCGCGAATTTCAGTTTGAACATCGCGCGTCCCTGTGTAATAGAACTCAATGATGTGGAGTACTTGTTCATCTCTTTTAGCGGAACCTTGGCAAGGATCTTTTCGAACCCTTTTTCGGAACTCATTCCCATGATCAAAGCACGACGTCCCTGAAGGTCGCCCATTACATCGCCTAGCCGATCAGAAGGAACCAGGACTTCAACATCATAAATAGGTTCAAGAATTTTTGGTCCTGCAATCTTAAAGGCGGCGCTGAAGGCGTTACGTCCTGCTAGTCTGAATGAAATTTCGTTCGAATCGACAGGGTGCATTTTACCATCGTAAACACAAACCCTGATGTCGCGGGCATAGGAACCGGTAAGCGGCCCTTCCTCCATTTTTTCCATGATCCCTTTTAAAATGGCTGGTAAGAATCGTGCATCGATAGAACCACCGACCACACAATTGCAGAAAACCAGTTTGCCACCCCATGGTAATTCAGTAACATCAGTTCCGCGAAGGCTTATTTTCATCTCCTTACCGTCAATTCTGTACATTTCAGGTACGGGCATCCCTTCTTCAAAAGGTTCAATCACCATGTGAACTTCACCAAACTGTCCGGAACCTCCGCTTTGTTTACGGTGACGATAATCACCTGCGGCTATTTTGGTGATGGTTTCACGGTAAGGGATTTTAGGTTTCAGAAATTGAATATCGATTTTGTAAACGTTGTCGAAGTACCATTTCAACGTATTAATATGGTATTCGCCCTGTCCATGGAGCAGGATTTGTTTTAACTCTTTGGAATACTCAATAATATAGGTAGGATCCTCTTCGGCAAGTTTGTGAATATACTCGCCCATTTTTTCTTCGTCCGACTCATTTACCGCCTTTATGGCTGTTGTATAACGAGGGGCCGGATATTTTAAAGGAGGAAAACTAATCTCTGCGTCCTTGTCGCAAAGTGTGTGGTTATGTTTGACATCTTTCAGTTTTACGGTAGCACCGATGTCGCCTGCTTGCATTTCGGGGACTTTCATCCGGTTTTTTCCGGCTACTGCATAAATCTGCGAGATCCTTTCTTTCGAATTTTTGGTGGTATTAATCAAGTCCATACCTTCTTTTAAAATCCCCGAAATCACTTTGAAATAGGTGACTTCTCCAACATGCTGTTCAATTGATGTCTGGAAAACAAAGATGGAGGTTGGACCATTAATATCCATTTTAATAAATTTCCCGTCGACTGTTTCAACAGGTGCAAGTTCGCCCGGATTCGGGGCTACATTGCAGATAAATTCCATGAGTCGGCGGATTCCCATGTCGCGTGCTGCGCAGACACAGAAAACGGGATAAAGGCTACGGCTTACCATTCCAAGCTTAAGTCCTTTACGCATTTCGTCTTCGTTGAGGTTTCCTTGTTCGAAGAAAAGTTCCATTAACTCTTCGTCGTTTTCGGCAGCCATTTCAAGCAATTGGTTATGAACTTCCTCTGCGTGTTCGAGTTCATCTGCTGGTATTTCGTGTTCTACTGGTGCTCCTCCGGTTGGTCCCCACTGGAGCATTTTCATTTTTAGTACGTCTATTACTTTATTGTAAGCTAATCCGGGATTAAGCGGATATTGAACGATTGCGAGTTTATTGCCAAATGTAGTTTTGGCCATCTCAATCGTATTTTCCCAGTTACTGTTTTCATGATCGAGGTGATTGACAACGAACATCAACGGTTTGTTGAATTTTTCCGCATTCCTGTTCGCAATCTCTGTTCCTACTTCAACCCCATTAACTGCGTTGAATACCAAAAGCCCGGTAGCGGCTACACTTAGTGCAGGGATAACACCTCCTACAAAGTCGTCCATCCCGGGAGTGTCGATGATATTAATCTTGCAACCTTCGAATTCGGTGTAAAGAACTGTGGCGTGCACCGAATTGCCATATTCCTGTTCAACAAGATTGTAGTCTGATGCAGTGGTTTTGCTTTTTACATCACCTCTGCGACTAATTACACCACCCTCGAAGAGCATCGACTCGACAAGGGTGGTTTTCCCGGCGCCGGAATTACCAATTACAGTAATGTTCCGGATCTCTTTAGTTTGATAAACTTTCATGTGATAAAATTTAGATAAAAACTTGGAAATCTATTAGTTCGAAATTTAACTTAATTCATCAAGTGGATAAAAAAAATCAAAGTTGCAGAAAAACAACTTTGTCACATCAAAAACGGAATAACTGGGATATTTATTTTCCAGTTTCATCAAAAATAGAAATTTTTTAAAAGCTTCCAACTTTTTGGTAGAATAGTTCTATTTTTTTAAGCACAAATAATTTCACTATTTTTAATCTGCAATGATTTGAATGTTAAATAAATACTTCAATACGGGGCGGATCGGAGGTCTTTGTTCTGTGAAATAAATATGTTTTTAAAGTATAAAATAGTTGAGGGAACAGCTGTCGGATCTTTGAGCGATTCACATACATTGATCCCTAAAGAACCCAATTCAGGATTGGTTTCTTTAAATAAGTTCGGTGCTAAAGGTTAAACTTTTGATTAAAAACACTTTTTTTTTAGACGAGTGATTGTTTTCTAGTGGAAATGTGTACTTTTGCAGTCCATTTTGGGGAAGATTCGTGCGGGCGATATTCGTTTACCGTATTGATCTTTTGTGAGAATGGATTGGAATTGAGTTCATTTTCGTGTGTTTATAATAATTCAAAATTTAAAAACGTTTATGCCTACTATTCAACAGTTAGTACGTAAGGGAAGAACAAGTCTGAAGGATAACAGTAAATCCCCGGCACTTAATTCTTGCCCGCAACGAAGAGGCGTATGTGTTCGTGTTTACACCACGACGCCTAAAAAGCCGAATTCGGCCATGAGAAAGGTTGCCCGCGTAAGGCTGACCAATCAAAAAGAAGTAAATGCATACATTCCTGGTGAAGGACACAACTTGCAGGAGCACTCGATTGTGCTGGTTCGCGGAGGACGTGTAAAAGACCTTCCAGGTGTACGTTATCACCTTATTCGTGGCGCACTTGACACCGCTGGTGTTGAAGGCCGTCATCAGCGTCGTTCGAAGTATGGCACAAAACGCCCAAAACCAGGACAAGCTGCAGCAACGACTAAGAAGAAGAAGTAATTGATTTAAAAATTAGTTATTTGTTTGGAGGTTTGGTTGAGTAAGGGTCTGCCTTGAGCAGGCTATTTAAACTGAAGACTGAACAACAACCGATTCGAATAACACAAACAATGTGTAACTAAGATGAGAAAGACAAAACCAAAGAAAAGGGTCATTTTGCCTGACCCAAAATTTAAAGACGTACTGGTAACAAGATTTGTTAACAGTTTGATGGTCGATGGCAAGAAAACAATTGCTTTCAAGATTTTCTACGATGCACTTGACATCGTTGAGAAAAAGATGAAAGACAACGAACTATCTCCACTTGATATTTGGAAAAAGGGTTTACTAAACATTACCCCTGCAGTTGAAGTAAAGAGCCGACGTGTTGGAGGTGCTAACTTTCAGGTTCCGATGGAAATCCGTCCGGAACGTAAAGTTGCAATCTCAATGCACAATCTTATTCAATTTGCGACCAAACGTTCGGGCCACTCAATGGCAGAGAAACTTGCAGCTGAAACGGTTGCTGCTTTCAACGAAGAAGGTGGAGCATTCAAAAAGAAAGAAGACACACACAGAATGGCTGAAGCAAACCGTGCGTTTGCACATTTCCGATTTTAATTGAAATAAATAGTAGATATCAGGATCAAATATAATGGCTAAAAGGGATCTCACAAACACCAGGAACATTGGTATTATGGCTCACATCGACGCGGGTAAAACAACGACCTCTGAGAGGATTTTGTTTTACACGGGTAAAACTCACCGTATTGGTGAGGTTCACGATGGAGCTGCAACGATGGACTGGATGGCACAGGAACAGGAGCGCGGTATCACAATAACTTCTGCTGCTACATTCACAGAGTGGAAGTACAATGATATTGTCCATCAGATCAACATTATTGACACCCCTGGTCACGTCGACTTCACTGTTGAAGTTGAACGTTCTTTAAGGGTGCTCGATGGTGCAGTTGCTACGTTTTGCGCCGTTGGTGGTGTAGAAGCGCAGTCTGAAACTGTTTGGCGTCAGGCTGAGAAATATGGCGTACCAAAAATTGCATTTATAAATAAAATGGACCGTGCAGGTGCCGACTTCTACCGTGTCTACTCAGACATCAAGGAAAAGCTTGGCGCAAACCCGGTACCAATCCAGCTCCCAATCGGAGCTGAAGAGAAGTTTGTGGGAATTATCGATCTTATTCGCATGAAGGCACTCTATTGGCACAATGAGGCTATGGGCGCTGAATACGATGTTGCAGAAATTCCTGAAGATATGCTCGAAATTTCACGCGAATGGCGTGATAAAATGGTGGAATCAGTTGCAGAACAGGATGAAGTCCTTATGGAAAAATTCTTTGCAGATTCTGACAGCATCACCGTTGACGAGCTTATTGCAGTTATACGACAAGCTACAATCACAGGCGCGATTATTCCAATGCTTTGTGGTTCGGCTTTCAAAAATAAAGGGGTTCAGACATTGCTTGATGCGGTTTGCGCCTTTTTACCAAATCCGCTTGACATTGGTTCAATTGAAGGAAAAAATCCTGATACGGGTGAACCTATGGAGCGTAAACCTTCGGTTGATCAGCCGCTTGCAGCTTTGGCTTTCAAAATTGCAACTGACCCATTCGTTGGCCGCTTATGCTTTATACGCGTTTATTCGGGTAAGATCGATGCAGGTTCGTATGTGTTAAACATGCGTACAGGCAAAAAAGAACGTATTTCGCGTTTGTTCCAGATGCATGCCAACAAACAAACCGCCCGGGATGTTATTGAAGCCGGTGACATTTGTGCCGCCGTAGGTTTCAAAGATATTCGTACTGGCGATACACTTTGTAGTCTCGACCATCCGATTATTCTCGAATCGATGACTTTCCCTGAACCAGTTATTGGTATTGCAATTGAGCCTAAAACTCAGAACGACATCGATAAACTGACTACTGGGTTGTTAAAGCTAGCTGAAGAAGATCCAACTTTCCAGGTTAGAACTGATGAAGACAGCGGTCAGACAGTTATTCGCGGTATGGGTGAACTTCACCTCGAAATTATCGTCGATCGTCTGAAACGCGAATTCAAGGTTGAATGTAACCAGGGAGCTCCGCAGGTAGCATACAAAGAAGCGATTACTAAAGAGGTTGAACTTCGCGAAGTATTTAAGAAACAAACCGGTGGTCGCGGTAAGTTTGCTGACATCAGCGTTAAAGTTGGTCCGGTAGACGAAGGTGTTACAGGACTTCAGTTTGTTGACAGTATCAAAGGGGGAACAATTCCACGTGAATTTATTCCTGCTGTTGAGAAAGGTTTCAAAGAGTCGCTTAACAATGGTCCACTTGCAGGTTTCAAAATTGAAAACCTTAAGGTTACATTGATTGACGGATCTTTCCACCCGGTTGACTCCGATGCACTCTCATTTGAGCTTTGCGCGAAACAAGCTTTCAGAAGCGCTGCTTCCAAGGCAAAACCTGTTTTGCTTGAGCCGATTATGAAAGTAGAAGTCGTAACCCCGGATGATTACATGGGTGATATTGTTTCCGACCTTAACCGTCGGCGTGGTCATGTTGAAAGCATGGATTCCAAATTTGGAGCACGTGTAATCAAAGCATTGGTACCGCTTGCTGAGCAGTTTGGGTATGTAACTACATTACGTACATTGTCCTCAGGTCGTGCTACTTCAACAATGGAGTTTTCGCATTACGCTGAAGTACCGAAAAATATCGCCTTGGCAGTTCTTGAAAGTGTTAAAGGCAGAACTGAATTGTTATAACCATCACAATTAAAATACGTTCTTATCATGAGTCAAAGAATCAGGATCAAACTGAAATCCTACGATCACAACTTGGTTGATAAATCGGCCGAGAAGATTGTCAAAACAGTGAAAACTACCGGAGCTATTGTAAGCGGACCAATTCCACTTCCAACACACCGGAGAATTTTTACCGTGTTGCGGTCAACATTTGTAAACAAAAAATCGAGGGAGCAATTCGAATTATCTTCTTACAAGAGGTTGATCGACATTTACAGTTCCACAGCTAAAACGATCGACGCCCTTATGAAACTTGAGTTGCCAAGTGGTGTTGAGGTAGAAATCAAAGTTTAAATTTAAACTGCTTAATCAGTAAAAAATGCCAGGATTAATTGGAAAGAAAATCGGAATGACTTCCGTATTCAGTGTTGAGGGGAGAAACATCCCATGCACTGTGATTGAGGCAGGTCCATGTATTGTATCGCAGGTTCGTACCATCGAAAAAGATGGTTATGAGGCGGTTCAGTTAGGCTTTCAGGAAAAGAAAGAAAAGCATGCGACAAAGCCAGAGATCGGCCATTTTAAAAAGGCCGGTACTACTCCGAAGAAAAAACTCATTGAGTTTGAAGGTTTCGGAGATGATGTGAAACTTGGAGATATCATTACAGCAGATATGTTCGAGCCATCAAGTTTTATCGATATCTCAGGGATTTCGAAAGGTAAAGGATTTCAGGGTGTTGTTCGTCGCCACGGATTTGGTGGTGTAGGCGAAAGCACACACGGTCAGCACAACAGGTTACGTGCTCCGGGATCTATTGGTGCTTCCTCTTATCCATCACGTGTATTCAAAGGAATGCGCATGGCCGGACGTATGGGTGGTGTCAAAATAACAGTTCAGAACATCGAAGTTTTGAAAGTTATTCCTGAGAACAACCTTGTGATTGTTAAAGGTTCCGTACCAGGAGCTAATGGTTCATACTTAATTCTCTTGAAGTAATGGAAATCGCAGTCTTCAACAAAGCAGGGCAGGAAACCGGAAGAAACGTAGAATTGAATACCGAAATCTACGCGGTGGAGCCTAATGATCACGCGATTTATCTCGACGTGAAGCAATACCTGGCAAATCAACGTCAGGGTACGCACAAAGCTAAGGACCGTGGCGAAATTGCGGGATCAACCCGTAAGATCAAACGTCAAAAAGGTACAGGCGGTGCACGTGCAGGTAGCAGAAAATCTGGAACAATCCGTGGTGGTGGTCGTATTTTTGGGCCTCAGCCAAGGGACTACAGTTTTAAACTAAACAAAAAGCTCAAAGAGCTTGCACGTAAATCAGCATTGACTTACAAAGCACAGGCAAGTGAGATTTTGGTGATGGAAGATTTTTCTTTTGATGCCCCTAAAACGAAAGAATTTGTGGCGATTCAGAATAATCTGAAGATTAGTGATAAAAAATTACTAATTGTGTTACCAGAAGCAAATAAAAATATATATTTGTCCTCCAGAAATTTACAGAACGTAGAAATTGTAATCGCTTCAGAATTAAGCACATACAAGATTATGCGAGCCCAAAAAATAATTTTGGTTGAAAGTTCTGTGATCAAAGTGGAAGAATTATTTAAGATTTAACGCTTAAGACAATGGTTGATATTTTGATTCGCCCTATAGTAACCGAGAAAATGAACCAATTAACGGAGAAGTATAACCGTTATGGATTCAGGGTTGAGAAGAAGGCAAACAAGCACGAGATCAAAAAAGCCGTGGAAGAAATCTATGGCGTTAAGGTTATCACTGTTAATACAATGGTGTATGCCGGAAAGTTAAAATCACGCTTTACAAAGGGTGGGGTTATATCCGGCCGTAGCAATGCTTTTAAGAAAGCAATTGTTACGTTGACCGAAGGAGAAAATATTGATTTTTACAGCAATATCTAAAGTAAGAGATGGCAGTTAGAAAGTTAAATCCAGTAACTCCGGGACAAAGGCACAAGATCGCTGGTACCTTTGAGACCGTCACAACTGGCAACACACCTGAAAAATCATTGTTAAGGCCCATGAAGAGTACCGGGGGACGTAATAGCGCCGGTAAAATGACAATGAGGTATATAGGTGGAGGGCATAAAAGGAAATACCGTGTTATCGATTTTAAAAGAGAGAAAGACGGTGTTCCTGCACGAGTAGATTCGATCCAATACGACCCAAATCGTACGGCTCGCATCGCGCTTTTGGTATATGCCGATGGGGAAAAACGTTACATGCTTGCACCGAATGGTCTCCAGGTTGGACAGACCGTTCTTTCAGGCAGTGATATCGCTCCCGAAATCGGTAATGCACTCCCTTTAGCAAAAATACCTCTTGGTACTATCGTTCACAATATTGAGCTGCATCCCGGACAGGGAGGCATTATGGCCCGGTCTGCCGGAACATATGCACAGCTCACCTCGCGTGAAGGACGATACGCCATCATTAAGCTCCCCTCTGGCGAATCCCGAATGATACTAGTTACATGCCGTGCAACGGTTGGTACAGTCGGAAACTCAGACCATGGCCTTGAAAGATCAGGTAAAGCCGGTAGAAGCCGTTGGCAGGGACGTCGTCCTCGTGTCCGCGGTGTTGTAATGAACCCTGTCGATCACCCAATGGGTGGTGGAGAAGGACGTGCTTCCGGTGGTCACCCACGTTCACGTAAAGGATTGCTTGCGAAGGGTTTCAAAACCCGTTCGAAGAAGAAAGCTTCAAGCAGGTACATCATTGAACGCAGGAAAAAGTAATCACTAAATTTAAATGAAAAGTAGATTATGAGTCGTTCGCTAAAAAAAGGCCCTTTTATCGACTTTAAGTTGGAGAAAAAAGTTCTGGTTCTTAATGAAGCAGACAAAAAGTCGGTAGTCAAAACATGGGCAAGACATTCAATGATTTCGCCTGATTTCGTAGGTCATACTATAGCAGTACACAACGGGAATAAATTTATCCCTGTATATGTAACTGAAAATATGGTTGGTCATAAATTAGGGGAATTTGCTCCTACCCGCACCTTCAGGGGACATGGTGGTAATAAAAAACGTTAACCATGAACGCGGAAATGTATAATAGTAGTAAAAAGTACCAAGATGGGTTCTAGAAAAAAGAAAAGTGCTGAATTGCTTAAGCAAGCAAAAGCCGCGAGATTTCAGGCTTGTCTGCACGAAGTCCCAACTTCGCCTCGTAAGATGCGCCTTGTTACCGATATGGTTCGTGGAATGGCGGTAAATCGTGCACTTGACGTCCTGAAGTTTTCCTCAAAAGAGGCTTCTCGCAGAGTAGAGAAACTCCTTCTTTCGGCAATTGCCAACTGGCAAGCTAAAAATGAAGGTGTTAGACTTGAAGAAAGCAACCTATACGTGCAGGAAGTTTTCGTAGATTCAGCTCGCATGCTTAAACGTCTCCGTCCTGCTCCGCAGGGTCGCGGTCATCGTATAAGAAAGCGTTCGAATCACGTGACGATCCGTTTGGCAAGTAAAAATGTTGTAGAAGCAAATACGAAATAATAGTATGGGACAAAAAGTAAATCCGATTTCAAATAGGCTTGGAATCATCAGAGGATGGGATTCCAACTGGTTCGGAGGTAACGATTATGGTGATAAACTGGTCGAAGACCACAAAATCAGAGGTTATCTAAATGCGCGGCTTTCAAAAGCCAGCATCTCAAGGATCATCATTGAGCGCACTTTGAAGCTTATTACCATAACTGTTCACACTTCAAGACCTGGTATTATTATTGGTAAAGGTGGTCAGGAAGTTGATAAGCTGAAAGAAGAGCTTAAGAAGATCACTAAAAAAGAGGTTCAGATCAATATTTTCGAAATCAAACGTCCTGAACTCGATGCTCAAATCGTTGCAAGTAACATCGCGCGACAGGTGGAAGGTAAAATTGCCTACCGCCGTGCCACAAAGATGTCAATTGCATCTACCATGCGAATGGGAGCTGAAGGTATCAAAGTTCAGGTATCGGGACGATTAAATGGCGCCGAAATGGCCCGTTCTGAAATGTATAAAGATGGTAGAACACCTTTACACACGTTCAGAGCTGATATTGACTATGCTCTTGCCGAAGCGTTGACCAAAACAGGTTTGATTGGTGTGAAAGTGTGGATCTGCCGTGGCGAAATTTACGGTAAACGTGATCTGTCGCCTAACGTTGGACAATCTGCACAGCAACCACAACGTCCGAACCGCCCTGCAGCCGAACACGGCAAAGGTGGGTTTAAGAAACGTAAAAAGTAACCATCGACAAAGCAAAACAAGATGTTACAGCCAAAAAAAGTAAAATTTAGAAGAGTACAAAAGGGCAAGCTGAAAGGAAACGCACAGCGTGGAAATCAGTTATCATTTGGTTCTTTTGGTATAAAATGCCTGGAAACAGCATGGATAACCGGCCGCCAAATTGAGGCAGCCAGGGTCGCGGTAACGCGTCACATGCAGCGTCAGGGCCAGATCTGGATTCGTATTTTCCCCGATAAACCAATTACCAAAAAACCTGCAGAGGTTCGTATGGGTAAAGGGAAAGGTGCTCCTGAAGGATTTGTTGCCACTGTTACACCTGGGCGCATTATGATCGAGGTTGAAGGGGTTCCCTTCCTCCTAGCTAAAGAAGCATTACGTCTGGCAGCTCAAAAGCTGCCCGTGACTACCAGATTTGTTGTTAGACGTGATTTTGTTGAATCTTTAATTATTGAATAATGAAAAATTCTGAGATAAAAGAGTTAACAACTGCTGAAATCATCGAGAAAATTTCTGTTACAAAAGAGGAGTTAATCCGCATGAAATTGAATCATAGCGTTAACCCACTGGAAAATCCGATGAAAATACGGTTTACCCGAAAAGACGTCGCTCGTCTGAACACCGAATTACGTAATCGTCAAACTGAAAATTAATTATGACTATGGAAACTAGGAATCTTCGGAAAGAGCGTATCGGGGTTGTTGTAAGTAACAAGATGGAAAAAACCATTGTTGTCGCAGAGAAGGGAAAAGAAAAACATCCGATTTACGGAAAATTCGTAAACAGGACGACCAAATTCTATGCGCACGACGAGAAAAATGACTGCAACATAGGCGATACCGTTATGATAATGGAAACACGTCCGCTGTCGAAGCAGAAAGGATGGAGATTAGTTAAAATTTTAGAAAGAGCGAAGTAGCCATGATACAGCAAGAATCACGTTGTACAGTCGCAGATAACAGCGGCGCTAAAGAAGCCTTGGTCATCCGTGTTTTAGGAGGGACCCGCAAGCGTTATGCCACCGTTGGAGACAAAATTGTCGTGACTGTAAAAAATGCCCTGCCTGGAAGCGATATGAAGAAAGGTACTGTTTCGAAAGCAGTTGTCGTGCGCACTTCCAAAGAAGTACGCCGTGCTGACGGATCATATATTAGGTTCGATGATAATGCAATTGTGTTGCTCAATGCTGCCGGTGAAATGCGGGGTACCCGTATTTTTGGGCCGGTTGCCCGCGAGCTTCGTGACAATTTCATGAAAATCGTTTCATTAGCTCCTGAAGTACTTTAACAAATTCAGACCATGCAGAATAAGTTACACATAAAAAAAGGAGACACGGTAATCGTAATTGCCGGTAACTCGAAAGGACAGGAAGGTAAAATCCTTGAAGTTGTTCGTGAAACCGAGCGCGCTATCGTCGAAGGGGTTAACCTGGTGTCAAAGCACACCAAACCCAACGCTAAAAGTCCTCAGGGTGGTATCATCAAACAGGAAGCAACAATACATGTTTCTAACCTGATGCTGAAAGATCCCAAAACAGGTAAACCGACCCGTATAGGTCGCCGCCTTGATAAAAAAGGAAAATTAGTTCGCTATTCAAAAAAATCAGGGGAGGAGATTAAGTAATGGGTTATGTACCTACTTTAAAGCAGAAATTTCGCGAGGAGATCGTTCCTGTAATGCAGACCGAATTCGGATACAAATCTGTAATGCAGGTTCCTCAGCTCGAGAAAATTATCATCAACCAAGGTGTTGGTGCTGCTATAGCTGATAAAAAAATTATGGAAGTAGCTATTGAAGAGCTTACTACCATAACCGGTCAAAAGGCTGTTACTACAATGTCTAAAAAGGATATCGCAAATTTTAAACTCCGCAAGAAAATGCCGATTGGTGTTAGAGTAACATTGCGCAGCGATAAGATGTACGAGTTTCTCGAAAGACTTGTTAGTATCGCATTACCGCGTATCCGTGACTTCAAGGGTATTAGCGACAAATTCGATGGACGTGGAAATTATACGCTCGGTGTTACCGAACAGATCATTTTCCCTGAAATCGTTTTAGATAAAGTGACCAAAATGAACGGTTACAATATCACGTTTGTTACTACCGCTAACACTGATGAAGAAGGTTACGCGCTGCTGAAGAAATTTGGATTACCTTTCAAGAACGCTAAAAAGAACTAATTGATATGGCCAAAGAATCATTAAAAGCCCGCGAAGTAAAACGCGCAAAGCTTGTTGAAAGGTATGCTGAGAAGAGAGCCCGTCTTAAAGCTGAAGGTGACTACATCGGAATGAGCCAATTGCCCCGCAATTCAGCTCCAAGCCGCATGCATAATCGCTGCAAGCTGACAGGTCGTCCTAAAGGATATATGCGCCAGTTTGGTGTTTCGCGTATTCAATTCCGCGAAATGGCTTCTGCCGGATTAATTCCCGGAATTAAAAAAGCTAGTTGGTAATCGTTTTAAATTTATTGCAAAGATGACTGATCCTATTGCAGATTATCTCACCCGACTTCGGAATGCCATTAAGGCAAAGCACAAAGTTGTGGAAATACCTGCGTCGAACATTAAAAAAGAGATTACCAAAATTCTGAAGGAAAAAGGGTATATTCTCAATTATAAATTCGACGATGAGGTAAATTATCAGGGAAGTATTAAAATAGCCCTGAAATATCATCCTGCCGATGGTACCTCAGCGATCAAATCGCTGACACGCGCTTCAAAACCTGGTCTTCGCAAATATTGCGATACAGAGCATGTTCCACGTGTACTAAATGGTCTTGGTGTGGCTATTATCTCGACTTCAAAAGGTGTTATCACCGATAAAGAAGCGAAAGCATTGAATGTTGGTGGTGAAGTTTTATGTTTTGTTTATTAATTAAGGAGGAATTACAATGTCAAGGATAGGAAAACTACCGATTGAAATACCTGCCGGAGTAACGATAAACGTGAGCAAAGAAAACCTCGTTACCGTTAAGGGCCCGCTTGGAACACTTACTCAGAAGGTTGATCCCGATCTTGAAGTTGCTGTTGAAGCAGCCCACATCATCGTTAAAAGACCTACCGAGCAGAAACGTCACCGTGCTATGCATGGTCTGTACCGTTCACTTCTTCACAACATGGTTGTTGGAGTGTCTAAAGGTTATGAATTAAAACTCGAGCTTGTTGGAGTTGGTTATCGTGCGGAAGCTACGAATCAGGTTTTGGACCTGGTACTTGGATTTTCTCACCATACCTATTTACAAATTCCTCCGGAAGTGAAAGTTGTGGCCGTGACTGATAAACGTGCTAATCCGATTATTACGCTAAACAGCGCCGACAAGCAATTGATTGGTCATGTTGCAGCCAAAATCAGATCATTCCGTTTGCCAGAGCCTTACAAAGGGAAGGGTGTTAAATTTGTTGGCGAAAAACTTCGTCGTAAGGCTGGTAAATCAGCTGCTAAAAAATAATTGACTTTATAGTTATGGCTCTCACAAAATTAGAAAGAAGAGAAAGAATCCGTAAACGAATCAGAAAAGTAGTTTCCGGTACTAATGAGGTTCCCCGCTTGAGCGTATTTCGCAGCAACACGCAGATTTCTGTGCAGTTTGTTGACGATGTAGCGGGAAAAACCTTACTGTCAGTTTCTTCATTGAATAAAGATATTGTCGCTGTTGCAGGTACTAAAACAGAAAAAGCTGTCCTTGTAGGAAAGCTGGCTGCTGAGAAAGCTCTTGCTGCAGGTATCAATGTTGTAAAATTTGACCGTGGCGGTTATTTATATCATGGACGTGTGAAAGCAGTTGCTGAAGCGGCACGTGAAGGAGGTTTAAAATTCTAAGCATTATGGCGAAAAATATTAAAAAAGTTAAAACCAGCGATCTCGAGCTTAAAGATAGGTTAGTAGCAATTAACCGTGTCACAAAAGTCACCAAAGGAGGTAGAACATTCAGCTTTTCAGCTATCGTCGTTGTGGGCAACGAAGACGGAATTGTAGGCTGGGGTCTTGGTAAAGCCAGCGAAGTAACTGCAGCCATCGCCAAAGGCGTTGACGCAGCAAAAAAGAACCTCGTGAAGGTACCCGTTATTAACGGAACTATCCCTCACACGCAAGAAGCCAAATTTGGCGGAGCTAACGTTTTACTTAAACCTGCTTCTTCGGGAACAGGAGTTAAGGCAGGGGGTGCTATGCGCGCCGTACTTGAAAGCGTTGGAATACATGATATTTTGGCTAAGTCAAAAGGATCGTCTAACCCTCACAACCTGGTGAAGGCTACATTTGCTGCATTACTCGAATTGCGTGATGCATACACTGTGGCTGAACATCGTGGCGTGGCTCTGGACAAAGTGTTTAACGGATAAATTTTATACAAAATGGCAAAAGTTCGTATTACACAGTACAAGAGTTCGATAGGCGCAACTAAGGCTCAGAAGAAAATTATGAAAGCTCTCGGGCTCGGCAAGTTAAACCGTCCGGTTGAACACGAAGCAGTTCCTGAAGTTTTAGGTATGGTAAGAAAACTACAACACCTTTTAAGGGTTGAAGAAGTTAACGAATAATATATTCTACAGATATGGAATTGCATAACTTAAAACCTGCAGAAGGTTCCACTAAGAAGGAAAAACGAATCGGTCGGGGACAAGGTTCTGGTCACGGTGGAACATCAACCCGTGGACACAAAGGAGCTAAATCCCGTTCAGGTTACAAATCTAAACGTGGTTTCCAGGGTGGTCAGATGCCACTGCAGCGTATTGTACCAAAATTTGGTTTTACAAACGTGAACAGGGTCGAATTTAAAGGTGTAAACCTTAGTTCTTTACAATCATTGGCTGAAGAACACAGCCTTACAGTTATTGATTTTCAGTCGCTTCTGAATGCCGGTTTTGCTGGCAAGAATGACAAGGTTAAAATCCTTGGCAATGGAGAATTGAAACTGAAACTTGAAGTGAAAGCACATGCTTTCTCGAAAAGTGCAAAAGAGGCAATTGAGAAACTGGAAGGAACTACTGAAATACTTTAAACCGGATGAAAAAACTAATCGAGACTCTAAAGAACATTTATAAGATTGAGGATTTAAGAGCACGGCTTGGATTGACACTTTTGCTTTTGGCGGTTTACCGTTTTGGCTCCTTTGTCATCCTTCCGGGTATCGATCCTAATCCTGCAAATTTTGAAGCTTTAAGGAGCCAAAGTTCCGACGGGATTCTTGGATTATTAAATATGTTCTCGGGTGGAGCATTTTCGAATGCGTCAATTTTTGCATTGGGGATTATGCCTTACATCAGCGCCTCGATTGTTATCCAACTTTTAGGTTTTGCTGTTCCTTACATTCAGCGGTTACAAAAAGAGGGAGAATCAGGACGCCGTAAAATCAACCAGATGACTCGTTATCTAACGGTTATCATCCTGGTTTTTCAGGGTTGGGCTTATTTGGCCAACTTGCGGTTCCAGCTTCCTGAATCTGCTTTTGTAATGAGCGCCTTTGCCTTTAATGTTAGTTCAACAATCGTAATGGCTGCCGGTTCAATGTTTATCATGTGGCTTGGTGAGAGAATCACCGACAAAGGTATCGGCAACGGTATCTCTATGATTATCATGATCGGTATTATTGCGCGTCTTCCACATTCGATCGTACAGGAATTTGCAAGCCGGTTGGCTGAGCAGGGAAAAGGTTTCATCATGATTATTATCGAGTTGATTATCTTTCTGTTCGTTATCGCAGCTACTATTCTTTTGGTTCAGGGAACACGAAAAGTCCCTGTTCAGTATGCTAAACGAATTGTCGGAAATCGTCAGTATGGCGGCGTACGTCAGTATATTCCTTTAAAGGTGAATGCTGCCGGAGTAATGCCAATCATTTTCGCACAGGCAATTATGTTTGTCCCTATCAGCCTTGCAGGGTTGTTCTCTTCAGCTACACTTGGTAGCATGATGTCATCATTTTCGGATTATACCGGATTCGTGTATAATTTTACGATGTTCTTGATGGTTATCGTGTTCACCTATTTCTACACTGCCATCACGGTTAATCCTAATCAGATGTCGGATGATATGAAGAAGAACGGCGGATTTATACCGGGAATTAAACCAGGAAAGAAAACGGCAGAGTACCTCGACACAGTTATGTCGAGAATCACTTTACCAGGATCTATATTCCTTGGAATGATTACCATCCTTCCTGCCTTTGCAATGATGCTGGGGGTTAATTCAGAATTTGCTCACTTCTTTGGCGGTACATCACTGCTAATCCTTGTAGGTGTTATTCTGGATACACTTCAACAGATTGAAAGTCATTTGTTAATGCGTCATTATGACGGATTACTTAAATCAGGACGTATTAAAGGACGTACTGGTGTTTAGATAGTGTGAACCCTCGCAAGAGGGATTCATATTTTTGAAATGCGTATAGTTAATTCGCAAGTCAGCTGAAAAGCAATATATAATCAGTCGTAATTCAAGTTAATACGAATTTATACTGATGCGTTCTGTGAAAGATTTTTGAGAATCATGGTTCTGATGTGATCTATGTTTCTATCTTGCTTCTTTTTCTGAGGCCGGATTAGAAATTGTTTCGTTACGATTGTTTGCCATTTATCTGATGGCTTTCAAGCGCGGCAAAGCGAAACCTGCGGCATGTTTAACCTATTGCTGGTGTTGGCGCATATTTATTACCGGGGTATTTTTTAATACCAGATATCTCATTAATTTTGTGGACGTTTTTAAAAATCGCTCGTTTGAGCGAAACGTGAGAGTTTACAGGTCTTTCAACACATTACAGAATTTTGGAGAAGTAATTAGTTTCTATGTCAAAACAAGCATTTATAGAACAAGACGGAACCATTATTGAAGCATTGTCAAATGCAATGTTCAGGGTGGAATTACAGAATGGTCATGTCATCACGGCCCATATCTCGGGTAAGATGCGCATGCACTACATCAAGATTCTGCCAGGGGACAAGGTAAAAGTTGAAATGTCTCCTTACGACTTGACCAAAGGAAGAATATCTTTCAGATACAAAAATTAAAACGTAGGAAAATGAAAGTAAGGGCATCTATTAAGAAACGTAGTGCAGATTGCAAAATTGTCAGCCGTAAAGGCCGTCTCTACGTTATCAACAAAAAAAATCCGAAGTTTAAACAACGTCAAGGATAATATGTTAATTTTGTAAAGATTTTAATCGTAAAAGAATATGGCTCGTATAGTTGGCGTAGATATACCGAATAACAAGAGAGGCGAAATTGCCTTGACTTATATTTATGGGGTAGGCCGTAGCCGCTCGCAGTTGATTCTGGAGAAAGCTGGCGTTGATAAAAATATCAAAGTAAGCGACTGGAACGACGAGCAGTTAGGTGCTATCCGTAAAGTTATTACGGAAAGTTACAAGGTTGAAGGCGAATTGCGGTCTGAGTATCAGATGTCTATCAAACGATTGATGGATATTGGTTGCTACCGTGGCATTCGTCATCGTATCGGTTTACCGGTTCGTGGGCAGAGTACTAAAAACAATGCCAGAACCCGTAAGGGCAGAAAGAAAACAGTTGCTAATAAGAAAAAAGCCACTAAATAATCTTAAGTAGAAATGGCAAAAAAGACTGGAGTATCAAAGAAAAGGGTAGTAAACATTGAGGCTGTTGGTCAGGCTCATGTCTCTTCTTCTTTTAATAATATCATCATTTCGATGACCAATAACAATGGGGAAGTCATTTCCTGGTCATCTGCTGGTAAAAAAGGGTTTAGAGGTTCAAAGAAAAATACGCCTTATGCAGCGCAAACTGCATCTGAGGAGTGCTCTAAAACAGCTTTTGATCTTGGATTACGCAAGGTGAAAGTTTTCGTTAAAGGACCGGGAAACGGACGCGAGTCTGCTATTCGTGCAATGGCTAATGTTGGAATTCAGGTAACTGAAATCGTCGACGTTACTCCGTTGCCACATAATGGATGCCGACCTCCTAAACGTCGTCGTGTATAATTAATAGGTACTTTTAAACGTAAAATCACATGGCAAGATATATTGGTCCAAAATCCAAAATTTCACGAAAATTCGGGGAGGCTATTTATGGTCCCGATAAAGCTTTTGAGCATAAAAATTATCCTCCGGGAATGCACGGCAACAGCAAACGCCGTAAAAAAGTCTCGGAATACGGAACTCAGCTGAAAGAAAAACAGAAAGCCAAATACATGTATGGTGTACTTGAGCGTCAGTTCCGCAATCTTTTCGAAAAAGCACATTCTCACAAAGGGGTTACAGGTACTGTTCTTTTACAGTTGCTCGAAAGCCGCCTCGACAATGTTGTATTTCGTCTGGGTATTGCTCCAACCCGTGCTGCTGCGCGTCAGTTGGTATCGCACAAACACATTGTAATCAACGGATCGGTAGTAAACATACCTTCTTACACACTTCGCCCTGGAGAAGTTGTGAGTGTTCGCGAGAAATCAAAATCGCTTATTGCGATTACAGATGCTCTTGCAGTGAACCGCCACAACAAATTTCCTTGGCTCGAATGGGATAGCGAAGCCAAAGCTGGCAAGTTTTTGAATGTTCCAAGCCGCGAAGAGATTCCGGAAAATATCAAGGAACAATTAATCGTCGAATTGTATTCGAAATAAAAATAATTTTTAGGTTTATGGCAATTTTAGCTTTCCAGAAGCCGGATAAGGTGATAATGATCGAGTCGGATGACAAAATCGGTAAATTCGAATTTCGTCCGCTTGAGCCTGGTTATGGTATTACAATAGGTAATGCACTGCGCAGGATTTTGTTATCTTCTTTAGAAGGATACGCAATCACAACGATCAAAATTGAAGGGGTAGAGCATGAGTTTTCTACAATCCCCGGTGTAATAGAGGATGTAACCGAGATGATCCTTAACCTGAAACAGATCCGTTTCAAAAAGGTTGTGGACGATTTCGACAGCGAAAAAGTGTCTGTGACTATTTTTGGTCAGGACAAGTTTAAGGCTGGAGATATCAATAATTTCATCACGGGATTCAGAGTTCTAAATCCGGAGTTGGTGATCTGTAATATGGAACCGGAAGTGAAACTTCAGATTGAACTTTCAATCGAAAAGGGTCGTGGTTATGTTCCAGGTGCTGAGAATAAACCTTCGGAAGAAGAGTTTGGAGTAATTCCAATTGATTCTATTTTCACACCGATCAAAAATGTAAAGTATGATATCGAAAACTATCGTGTCGAGCAAAAAACCGACTACGAAAAATTGGTGATCGAAATCACAACTGACGGATCTATCTATCCTAAAGATGCCTTGAAGGAAGCAGCTAAAATTCTGATTTACCATTTTATGCTTTTCTCCGACGAGAAAATTACACTCGACTCAGATGAGAAATTTGCCAATGAAGAATTCGATGAAGAGATTCTTCACATGAGGCAGCTTCTTAAAAACCGGTTGATCGATCTTGACCTGTCTGTCAGGGCATTAAATTGCCTTAAAGCAGCTGATGTCGATACACTGGGTGAATTGGTTACTTACAATCGCAACGACTTATTGAAATTCCGCAACTTCGGAAAGAAATCACTGACAGAACTTGACGATTTATTGGTTAACCTCGGTTTGAGTTTCGGGATGGACATCAGTAAGTATAAATTAGACAAGGAATAACAGAAATGAGACATAAAAAAAGTTTCAACCATTTAGGGAGAACAACTGCACATCGGCATGCGATGCTTTCAAATATGGCAAATTCACTGCTTATCCACAAACGGATCAGCACTACAGTTGCCAAAGCAAAAGCATTACGTGTATATGTTGAGCCAATTATTACCCGCGCAAAAAGTGATACAACTCACAATCGCCGCGAAGTGTTCAGTTTGCTGCAAAGCAAAACTGTTGTCACTGATCTTTTCCGCGACATCATATTGAAAATCGGCGATCGTCCGGGTGGTTATACCAGGATTTTGAAAACTGGTAACAGACTTGGTGACAATGCAGAAATGTGTATTATAGAGTTGGTGGACTATAACGAAAATATGTTATCCGCTCCCAAGAAAGAGGTTGGTAAAAAACGCAGATCAAGGAAAAAAGGTGATGCTGTTGCCGCTGAAGGAGCTCCTAAAAAGGAAGCTGCTGCACCAAAGGCAAAAGCAGAAGCCAAAGTTGCTGAAACACCAGTTGTTTCGGCTGAGACAGAAGAAAAAGCTGAATAATTTTACAGTTATTATATTAAAAAGGGCAATGGAAGTTGCCCTTTTTTTGTGCCTTTTTGTGGCCTTTTAACCAACCTTTTCTATTAAACTTTGTTAATGAGTTGATATTTGTTATTAAGTGATGAATTCTTATCGAAAAAATCATATATTTGAACCAACTAATAGGCAATCACATGGACTATATTAAGAAAAAGCTACTTGAAAAAGGTGAAAAAGAACGAGCTGTTGTAAAACGGTTGATTGGGGAATTTGGGGATGTTGTGGTGGAAAATGTCAACATTGACCAAATCCTTACAGGAATGAAAGGAATGACAAGCTTGCTGACAGTAACTTCAAAACTCGATCCTGAAAACGGGATCAGGTATCGGGGACATTCAATCCCCGAACTGCAAGAGAATCTTCCTAAAATAAACCCTGAGGGAGAACCATTACCGGAAGGGCTTTTTTATCTGATGTTGCTTGATGAAATGCCTACACCCGCGGATGTTGAACATTTAAGCAAAGAATGGTATAACCGTAGCCATGTGCCTTATCACGTTATTAAGGTAATTGAAGCGATGCCTACTACAAGTAAGCCAATGACGCAGTTCAGCACTGGTATTATTTCTATGGCAACTGATTCGATCTTTCAAAAAGCGCACAGGGCAGGGTTGAATAAAAATGATTACTGGGATACTACCTATGAAGACGTAATGAATCTGATCGCACGCCTTCCTGTTATCGCGGCATACATTTATCGTCGTAGTTTCAAGGACGGCAGTTTCATCGAACCTGATCGTAACCTTGACTGGGCTGCCAACTTTGCTCATATGATGGGATATGACAATGAAGAAATATACCGGTTATTCCGGATGTACATGTGCATTCACGCTGATCACGAAGGAGGTAATGTTTCTGCTCATGCAACCCATCTTGTAGGTTCGGCGTTGAGCAATCCTTATTATTCTTATGCTGCCGGTATGCTTGGCCTGGCCGGTCCTTTACATGGTTATGCAAACCAGGAAGTGATGTACTGGATATCCGAAATGTTGAAGGAAATAGGTGACAGTACTGATGAAAAAGTTGTACGCGAGAAGATTGAAACTTATGTCCGTAAGACAATTTCTGAAGGCAAAGTGATACCTGGATATGGCCATGCAGTTTTGCGTGTAACTGATCCCCGATTTACGGCCCAGCAGATCTTCGCAGAGAAATACGTGAAGGATGACCACTTAATTAATACGGTGAATATGCTTTACGACATTGTACCGCCGATTTTAAAATCACTTGGAAAGGTAAAAAATCCCTGGCCAAATGTTGATGCTTTTTCTGGTGCACTTTTACATCATTACGGAATCAGTGAATATTTCTTTTATACCGTCATGTTTGGCGTCAGCCGCTCATTGGGAGTTTTGGCGCAATTGATATGGGACAGGATGTATAACCTGCCACTCGAAAGGCCTTCTTCTGAAACGCTGGAATGGTTTAAGGGTAAAGCTGGAATTTGATAAAGTATTATCTTTATATTTCAATAGGGGACCTTAAAATCCCCTATTTTTATGCTCAAATTATTAGATATGGCATACCGGGGATTAAGGGAATTTATAGAACTGCTTGAAAGCAAAGGAGAGTTGATCCGTATCACTATTCCGGTGAGTCCTGAATTGGAAGTTACCGAGATAGTTGACAGATTATCAAAAAGTGAAGGGGGAGGCAAGGCCCTTCTGTTTGAAAACAACGGTACTGATTTTCCAATTCTTATAAATGCTTTTGGTTCCGAAAAGCGTATTGCGTTGGCTTTGGGTTGCGACAATCTTGAAAACATCGGAACCGAAATCGAAATGTTATTCAAGAAATTGGCAATGCCCAGAGCGGGGTTTCTGGATAAATTAAAGTTTCTTCCCTTATTGTCACAGATGGCTTCGTGGATGCCAAAACGGATTTCTGGCCGGGGGAAATGCCAGGAGAATGTAATGAAATCTCCTGATTTATTGAAACTCCCAATTCTTAAATGCTGGCCAGCCGATGGTGGCAGGTTTATCACCTTGCCATGTGTGGTTACCCGCGATCCGGAAACCGGACTTCGAAATGTCGGAATGTATCGCATGCAGGTTTTTGGTCCTGATCTAACCGGGATGCATTGGCACAAACATAAAACAGGCGCCCGTCATTTTGCAGGATATAAAGAGAAAGGGACGAGAATGCCAGTTTCAGTAGTAATTGGTGGCGATCCTGCTTATACTTACGCCGCAACTGCTCCGCTTCCCGATAACATTGATGAATACCTGCTGGCCGGATTCTTAAGGAAAAAGAAGGTTGAACTGGTTAAATGTCTCACCAATGACCTTGAAGTTCCCAATGATGCCGATTTTATTATTGAGGGTTTTATCGATCCGCAGGAAGAATTCATCTGGGAAGGTCCTTTCGGTGATCATACCGGGTTTTATTCGTTAACCGATTGGTATCCAAAGTTTCATGTAACCTGTATTACTAACCGGAAAGATGCGGTTTACCAGGCAACTATTGTTGGCATTCCACCCCAGGAAGATGCCTGGATTGGAAGAGCAACCGAGCGTATTTTCCTTGCACCAATGAAAATGACATTGATTCCCGAACTTAATGATATGGAATTGCCTGCGGCTGGTGTCGCTCATAATATTACCCTTGCAAAAATTGAGAAAACCTATGCCGGTCAGGGTCCAAAAGTAATGAACGCGATGTGGGGTGCAGGTCAGATGATGTTTAATAAGATACTTATTGTCGCTGATCAGAAGACCGATATTAAAGATTACAAAGCATTTGCCAAATATGTTTCCCGGGTTGTTAATCCGCTTCACGACATCTATTTTTCTCAGGGCCCTATGGATGTTCTTGATCATTCCTCCTCCCGTTTTTCATATGGTTCAAAGCTAGGAATTGATGTGACATCCAAATTTAAAGAAGAGTCGGATAGCGAAGAGCAGAACATTGAATATAACCCTGATGTAGAAATATGCAGTGAAAAGATCTTAAAGATACCTGGCGTTTCATCCTGTAATCTTTCCCTGTTAGCAAATGGTATCTCTGCAATCATCCTTGGGATAGTAAAAGAGAATCCCAAAGCATTGAATGAGATAGCTGAAAAGATACTTTCTGTTCGTGAATTACATGGCGTGAAACTGGTAGTTTTTGTCGATCCCGAATTAAATATTTATGATCTTGATGCCGTTTGCTGGTATGTATCGGGGAATATTGATCCCCGTCGTGATTGCCGGATTGTTCCGCCTGTTCATCCTGGTGAAGTGGCTCATTTTATAATGGACGGAACCCGCAAATCGGATGAAATTGACGGGTTTAAGCGAGACTGGCCAAATCCCGTCGTCTCTTCACCCGAAACGATTGCCCGGATTGATGAACTATGGTCTGCTTTAGGATTAGGTCCGTTTATTCCTTCACCATCACTTAAATACATTCCCCTTCAACGGGGAGGTGAAGCTGTAAGCCAATAAAATTAATCCCATATGGTTAAATGGGTTCAGAATTTGCGTACTTTTAATCTCTTTATTTAGAAATATAGTTTCGTTTCGGTGAAAGGAAAAGTCTGGTTTAACCTTAAATAAATAAACAATGAAAAGTATCAAAGGATCTAAAACTGAGCAGAATCTGCTCAAAGCATTTGCAGGTGAATCGCAGGCGCGTATGCGATATGATTATTTTTCAAAACAAGCGAAGAAAGAAGGTCTTGAACAAATTTCAGCCATTTTCGAAGAGACTTCATTGAATGAACGTGAACACGCCAAACGGTTTTTCAGTTTTCTCGAAGGTGGTCCTGTTGAAATTACAGCAACCTATCCTGCAGGTAGAATAGGAACGACACTCGAAAATCTTCAGTCAGCTGCTGAAGGTGAAAACGAAGAATGGACATCATTGTATCCTGAATTTGCAAGGATTGCTGATGAAGAGGGTTATAAAGAAGTGTCCGCTTGCTTTAAGATGATCACTAAAGTTGAAAAAGCACATGAAGCACGTTACCGAACTTTATACGACAACCTTGAATTGGGTAAGGTATTCAAACGTGGTGATAAGGTGATCTGGAAATGCCTTAATTGCGGATACCTTCACGAAGCTGAGAGTGCACCATTGATTTGTCCTGCTTGTTTGCATCCTCAATCTTATTTCCAAATTAAAGAATCGAACTATTAAATCTTTCTCCTCCGGGAGATGTCGATCTGCCCTGTGCAATCAGTTGTTACTTTTTTAAGTATAAACGAATTGGTTACACAGGGTATTTTTATAATTTTAAATCCTGTAAACAGTCTGAATGGAGAATCTGGTTAAATATATCGAAGGGTTACCCAAGGCAGAACTTCATCTTCACATCGAAGGAAGTTTCGAGCCAGAATTGATGTTCAGGATCGCTGAACGGAATCATATTCACCTGAAATATGAGTCTGTAGAAAGATTGCGTTCGGCCTATAATTTCACAAACCTTCAGGATTTTCTGGATTTGTATTATGCCGGAACAAGTGTGCTGATTTGTGAACAGGATTTTTATGACCTGACCTGGGCCTATTTGGTTCAGGCAAAAGCAAACAATATTGTACATGCAGAGATCATGTTCGACCCGCAGGCACACACGGCAAGGGGAATCTCTTTTGAAACTGTTATCTCGGGAATCAACAGGGCTTTGAAAGATGGTGAAGAAAAGCTGGGTATTTCTTCGGCGCTTATAATGTCGTTTTTGCGTCATTTAAGCGAGGAGGAGGCATTTAATACATTGGAGGAATCAATTCCCTTCCGGACGATGATTACTGCAGTAGGACTCGATTCTTCGGAAAGGGGGAATCCGCCCGAAAAGTTTAAACGGGTATTTGCAAAGGCGATCGAATATGGTTTACTGACTGTTGCACATGCAGGGGAGGAGGGACCACCTGAGAATATATGGGGTGCACTCGACTTCCTGCAAGTTTCGCGAATCGATCACGGAAACAGTTCCATGCTCGATAACAAATTAATTGAAAGGCTGATTGCCGCGAATGTTCCGCTTACAATATGCCCGCTTTCGAATCTTCGGTTGAAAGTTGTAAACAATCTTTCCGAACATCCTGTCAAATTAATGCTGGACAAAGGATTACGGGTAACTTTGAATTCGGATGATCCTGCTTATTTTGGCGGATACCTGAACGATAACTATATTGCAACTGCTGAAGCACTCTCGTTAACGAAAGCTGAAGTACTTCAATTGGCGAAGAATTCATTTCTGGCTTCGTTTTTACCCGAAAGCACCCGCAAAACATACATTGATCTTCTCAATGATATTCATTTATCAAATTTGTGATTGATTCGTTCGAAAGTTCATAAAACACTGTAAATCAATTAAAAGCATTGTTTTTTAATGTGAATTATTTATATTTGCACCACTAAATAAAAATTCACAAATGAAGAAGCTTATTGTTTTTACAGGTATTGTAATGTGTTTTAATCTTGCATTTGCAGGTGGCATACTAACCAATGGCAACCAAAGTGCACAGTATATCAGAATGTTATCGCGTAATGCATCGACCTCAGTTGATGCCGTTTATTATAATCCGGCGGGATTGATGATGATGAGTAATGGCTTATATATTTCCGTACAAAGCCAGAGTTTATTTCAAACTAAAACGGTTGAAAGCGGATTTCCACTGCTTCACACACCAACCTTTGAAGGAACTTTGACTGCTCCTGTATTTCCTACTGCTTTTGCGGTCTATAAAATGGACAAGTTTGCATTCTCACTGGGTTTTGGTCCCAACAGTGGTGGTGGAAGTGTTGAATTTGACAAAGGGATTCCTTATTTCGAGAAAGATATCTCATCGCTTGTTCCAAAACTGGCCGGATTAACGAAGCTGGGTAAGAATGTAAGCGATTACAAAGTTGATATTTATTTCAAAGGTGAATCGGTTTATTGGGGAGTACAGGGCGGTGTCTCTTATAAAGTCAACGATGTATTCTCTGTTTACGGAGGATTGCGTTATGTCCCTGCAACTACAAAATACAACGGTTATCTGAAGAATATTGAATTGAATGTGAACGGCACCTTCAAAAATGCATCGTCATTTCTTGGAACTGAAGTCGCACCGTTGATGACAGGCGCTGCCAATAATGCAACAGGTGCAGTGGCAGGCGTTCAGCCGTTGATCGCTGCAGGAGCAGGATCATTTAATCTTGCACAGGTTCAGGGAGCCGGTTATATCAATGCTGCTACCCGCACATCACTTGAACAAGGATTACTTGGACTTGGGGTTTCGCAGGCACAAATTAATCAAATGAATATCGCTCAGGTTCAGGCAACTTTTACTGCCGGAGCTGCTTCTCTGAATGGACAGGCTGCAACGATGGTTGGAACAGCTGCAGCGCTTCAGGATAAATTAGTTGATGTAGAACAGACAGGTACAGGATACACTCCGATTCTTGGTTTGAATATTTCACCGGTTCCGGGATTGAATATCGGTGTAAAATACGAGTTCAAGACGAAACTGGATCTGACCAATGCAACAGTAATAGACGGAACAGGTAAATTCCCCGATAAAAAAGTAACCGGAAGTGACCTTCCTGCTCTCTTTTCGATCGGTGCCGATTATAAATTGACGCCGAAGCTGGATCTTTCAATGTCGTATAACTCTTACCATGATAAAGGTGTGAACTGGGGAACTAACATTTACGGCGAACAACGTACAATGGCTACAAACGGATGGGAAGTTGCAATTGGCGGACAATACCAGTTGCTGAAAAAGTTCGCACTGAGCGCCGGATATTTACATACTGAAATGGGAATTTCAAAACAATACCAAAGCGATTTCAGCTACATTAATTCCGGAGATTCATTTGGTGGCGGATTCGAATGGAAACCATTGCAACGATTTACGGTTGATGCCGGAATGATTTGCACGTTTTACAAGGACGAGAACAAGGACTTTGTAGATCCCTCTTTTGGAGCTTACTCCGAAACATACAAAAAACACAACATTGGTTTTGCACTAAGTCTGGGATATCGCTTTGGCGGAATTTAATCACATAATGAAACAGGGATACAACCTGTTTTTTTAAAATTTATGGTTGCAATGAAAAGGGAGGCATTTCTGTAAAGGAAAGTGTCTCCTTTTTCGTTATGGGATTTTTCCCTTTTGCAACAAATTGTAACCTGTTCCCCCTCGTTTGTAATAGCTTGCCCCGTTTTTTCGGGGAGGGGGTTATGGTTGTGAGTTTACAACTCATTTTATATTTATCTCGTATTATTGTAAGATGTAATATTCGTTGCAAACGACTGACAACTAATCCCTCGTTACAAACGAGGGGTATCGCATGGTTTACCAAAGTTCGAATCTTTACGGCAACAATTCTTTGATCATCTTCAGCATTTTTTCCGATCCGGGATAAGCGGTAACTTTATCTTTCAATACTCCTTTTGTGTCATAAAACAGGTAGCTCGGTATTCCACTAAAACCAAAACTATCCATTACATATGCCCATTCCTCCTTTGTGAGGTAGTAATGTTCGCCTCCGATTATTTTGATGTTCTCCTCCCATAGTTTTTGAGGGGAAGAACCATTGGTGATATATACAAATGCGATGTCTTTACCATGCATTTCATTCTTGACTTCCCGGGTTTCTTTCATCGCACTCATACATGGACCGCACCAGGTCGCCCAAAAATCAACTAAAACTGCTTTCCCCTTATATTTGGCGATAATGACATTCATTACTGCTTCTTTGGGAACTGCCGGTGTTTTATTAATGACTGTTTTGTAATAATTCTTTTCCTTTTCCAGTTTTATTACTGCTTCATTCTTTTTTAAAAGAATCTTTGTAAACTCTTCATTCTTAAAATAGCTACTGATATTTTCTTGCTGTTTATCCGACAAAGGTTTTAGCTCTTCATTAAACTGCCGGGCATATGAATTGGCAGCCAAAAGATCATAGAACAAACCGGAATCAAAACCAATCAAACCGGCCATTGTGATTTTTACCTCTTTAAGCCAGACATTTACCGGAGTATCTTTGATCGCTGGAATATTCAGTGTTTTATTTGAAAGTATGTTTAGCAATACCTTTGTGTAAGAATCATTGTACAGATATTGAGGATCGTTCAGATTGAAATCTTTGAGAAACGAATAATAAGATCTGTTAGGTACCTGGGGCGTAAAATTGTCCGGCTCTCCTTTAGGTTTAAACTGCCGATAGTTTAGAGCTATATAGCCTTGATAAGACAGAAGGCATCCTTTAAGATATTCTAATTTGCATTGATTTGTAATGTAGTTCTTCGCTTTATCCGATACAATTGAATCATTTATTGACCTTTTTAATCGTTGTACCAACAGCTTTTCGATGGCATAATGACTGAAATCTTCAGGTGACATTTTATAAGAACTCTCTATTTCACGATCCTCTATGAAATTAATGAACATCTTAAAAGTTAATGGCAAATCATCGGAAGTTAATTCAAGGCTACTTACCATGTTTGCCTTAATCTTTCCGGTGGCATCATAAGAGATTTCCAGCTTTGTTACTTCACCGGGTATCAAACCAAAGCTGACAGCATCAGCAGGGAATAGTTGTGAACCGATCATGCCAACATTAATCGAACACTCAACCGGAACTTCGAATTGAAAGCTGCCATCTTCACTCAATTTCTTTTTGTATATACCCATTTCTGCTGTTACCGGGCTTGGAACTGCCAACGTCAGTTCCGGTAAATCATCACCTTTTTTCAGTTTGAAATTAGTGATCGTACCAGTCACTTTGGCGATTCCTGCCTGTATTTTGGGAACAGGTAACCGGTCATTTTGGGCATTTACGGCTGATAAAAACAGGAAGCAAATTCCAGTCAATAACACTGATTTTAAAGAAACTTTAAAATTTTGCATGAAAATTTATTTTTCGTTTATAAAACGGCTTTGTTCTTTCGCTTTGATCCTTAGGATCTGGCAATAGAAAAATGCTGAACAAGCCTGATAAATTTCAAATTAGTTTTATAAAGATAATGTTTACTATTTGAAATGCATCGAATAGTCGTTTTATTTATTGTAAATATTATATACAGATAATTGCATATTTGGCGATGCAATCAATTTGAAAGTAAAGTTATTAAGCACTATAAAGCTACTGAGTTTAGCTGAATGCTTATGTTTTGATGAATTTGGCGGGTTGTGAATTTACAACTCATTTTAAATTTCTGTAATAATATTCATTATTCTTTTGATGCGCTTTAATTAATGTGGCTAAAGCCGCTTTTGTTTTTGATTCAGTTCTCAGTCAGCTAAAGCAGACTGCAATAGATGTCTTCCAGTCTTTCTCCATTGCAGTTGCTTTTAATCAACAGCTGAAATCCATTGCCGTTGCTTTTAAGCAACGGAAAGGAGATTTAATATGAAAGTGCTTTAGCATCATTGTTTGCTAAAGATGGAAGATCTTGTTATTAAATGAATTGAATAAGTCAGTCGCTCACTTTACCTTATCTTGTTCACTTTTCTTTTATGAAGCTCCATCCATATTTCTCCATAAATTCATTTACTTCGTCGGTAAAAGTTTTTTTTGTGTGATGCTCTTCCTGACTGTGTATATAATTTCTTACCGATTGAAGATGACTTTCACTCACTCCTACAGCCCAATAATCATCTTGCCACTCAAATTTTTTCTCAATGAGTTTATTCTGATTTATCCAGAAAGATGATTCGCCTTTAATAAGTTGCGCCACTTTACTGATGTTTTGTTCTTTGCCGAGTGAAATTAAACAGTGTGCATGTTCGTACCAACCATTTACACAATCGAGCCAAATATCCTTTTCATCAGCATTTTTTTTAATATGCTGAAATACTTGTCTGCACAATTCTTTTGAATTCAGAAATGGCTCTCTGTCCTTTGTAGAGAATACCATGTGAATGTAAACTCTTACCCAACTCATAATCCTGGTTTTTAAATATATATATGCTTTTTGTTCATTGCAGTCTGCTTTAGTTGACTGAGAAAGAAATCTTTGAATTGAAACTTCTTTAGCATCATTTTTTTCAAATGTTTATAACTCTTTCTGTTAATTTGGAAAGTCATCATTTAGTACATTAATAATCAGCTTATAAATTTACTTTCTATTTGTGAATATATGGCTAAAGCCACTTTTGTTTTTGATTCAGTTCTCAGTCAGCTAAAGCAGACTGCAATAGATGTCTTCCAGTCTTTCTCCATTGCCGTTGCTTTTAATCAACAGCTGAAATCCATTGCCGTTGCTTTTAAGCAACAGCTGAAATCCATTGCCGTTGCTTTTAATCAACAGCTGAAATCCATTGCCGTTGCTTTTAATCAACAGCTGAAATCCATTGCCGTTGCTTTTAATCAACAGCTGAAATCCATTGCCGTTGCTTTTAATCAACAGCTGAAATCCATTGCCGTTGCTTTTAAGCAACGGAAAAGAGATTTAATATGAAATTGCTTTAGCATCATTAGTTGGATTTGTCCTTTGTAAGCTTGTTTTTCACATACAAAAATACATCCCTGTTTTTTATCAGATTGAGTTGCGTTCTGTTTTTAATTGCATATATCATAAACAGAATAATTACAGCATCGGCATACGTATCCTTCAGGTCGAAAACAAACAATGGTACCAGGTAGATATAATCAAGTGTGCCTTTTTTCCAGATCAAATTTCCAATCAGCGCACAAATTAATACAGCATATAGAAAAATAATTGTTGCGTCGAGAAGTTTTGTGTTTTCGCGAATGTTGTTTCTGTAATAGGAAAAATAGGCCGAACTTAAAATCCCGATTAACAGATACAAAATAACATGCGGCAACAATCCGACATTTAAACCAAAATAATCATTCATCAAATTATTTACCCAGCTATGCTGCGTATTAAAAGATGGTTTAAATTCCAGCAATGACGGAACAATGTCAAAATGACAATCTAAAAAATAAGAATTAATAACGATTTTAATGGATTGATCTGCAATAATTAATATCAATATCCATAATATAATTGTGCGTATTCTCATATTTAATCGCGTTTTTGCAATCCCGAAGTTACTGAACTTTATTCTGTTTTTGATGCCCTTTACTTGATGTGGCTAAAGCCGCTTTTGTTTTTGATTCAGTTCTCAGTCAGCTAAAGCAGACTGCAATAGATGTCTTCCTGCCTTTCTCCATTGCCGTTGCTTTTAAGCAACTGATAAAGTAATCTTTGACTTGAAATTGCTTTAGCATCATACTTCGCAACTGCCTGGTTAAATCGCGTTTTTGATGAGTAATTTATCCAGTAATTTGTCCAGTTCTTCTTCATTCGCTTTGGAATAAAATCCCCAGGAACCAATTATTTTCCCCTCCTTATCTATTAGAAATGACCTGGGAATCGGTCCATAGGTATAATTTTGAAGTGAGTTACTATTCATAGGTTCACCATGATAGAAAAGTGTTGCCAAATTATACCAATTATCAATGCCTTCTCCTTTTACAGCCGACATCCAGGTTTTTTTATCAGTTTCAGGCAAAGCAATTGCAATAATCTCGAAGCCTTTTTGGTTGTATTTTCGATGCATCGTTTTTAAGAAAGGGAAACCCTCGCGACATGGACCGCACCAACTTGCCCAAAGCTCGATTAAAACCACATTCTTGCCTTTGAATTGAGAAAGGGTTAAAGGTTGATTATTTGAATCTACTGCATTAAAATCCGGTGCTATTTTTCCAATTTGGGTATTTTCTTTTATTCTGATGTATTTCAACAGCTTCCTACCTTTGGCGCTTTCTTTTACCTTTGTATCCAACTTGTTTACAATTATTTTCAATGAATCAAATGATATATAATTACGTTCCTCAAGCATAATTAATTGTTGGGGAACTAAGAAGGACTTCGGATGCAATTTGACAAAACTTAGCCAGATTCCGTATTGATCATTAAGGGCATTCAACTTGCGTTTTTCAATTTCCTCATTTTCCTTTTCAAGTTGTTTCTTTATTGCTGCATTCTGAGAATTGTTGATTAGATCATTGTTTTTTGAAATCTGATCTATTAAAGACAGCAGGATCTTATCTAGAGGTTCCTCCATCTTTACAAGTAATTCCGATTCCTCCTGGGTTTTTGAACCGGTCAATTTAAACGCGGCAAACTTGTCTTTTGTAAGTACCAAATTCATAACGCCGGGTTCAATATACATTCTGGTTTCGTTTAATTGATTACCTGCATTTAAATTAACTTCTACTGGGTAATTAATAGTTCCCTTAAATACAAATTCACCCTTAATTACCTGAATGGTATCAAAAACGACAGTTGAATCCGGAACATACCTTATAATAATAGTCCCGGCATCCTGACCAATAATCTTTCCATTCAGCGTAAACTGATTGTCTTGTTTTTCAGTTGGCTTGCAGTTTGTGAGTGTCAGGCAAAGCAAGAGTAACATGTAAGAAATAGAGGTTTTCATAGTTTTGATTTTTAAGTTTTAACAGGTCATTGTATATTGAAATTTCGTTTCTGATTCGATTTGTGATCCGATCCCCCGTTTTTGCAATCTTGTAGTTTCGGAACTTTATTTTGTTTTGATGCGCTTTATTTAATGTGGCTAAAGCCACCTTTGCTTTTTATTCAGTTCTCAGTCAGCTAAAGCAGACTGCAATAGATGTCTTCCTGTTCTCAGGCAGCTAATGCAGACTGTAATAGTTGTCTTTCTGCATTTATCCATTGCAGTTGCTTTTAAGCAACTGATAATGTAATCTTTGAATTGAAATTGCTTTAGCATCATTATTTGGATTTCAAATCCTGATCTGATTGGCGTGGATTACAATTGCAAATCAGCGTTAGCTAAATCCGCATCAACTCGGGTTGTTTTCTGATTTATAAGAGTTTCAATTAATACTTCTTTTGCTTTTTCAATATATTCGTCTCTGCCTTCTTTGATAGCCTCAATTGTTCTTTTGACAGGAAAATCTGGTCTGAATCCTATTAAATGATGTTGTGATCCATCATGTTTTAAAGTCTTCAATCCTGTCCACATAATATTATAGCCACCCATCAAATTGATATAGTTAGCGTTCCCATTTGTTGCCGCTGTTGTATCACCCACAAACTTTCCAAGTTTATAGTAATCCACAATTCCTAATAAAGTTTCACTTGAACTAACATTATAAGGATGTGTAAGAAAAATTAATTTAGCCTTGATAAAAGGTTCCTTCGGTTCAATTTTCCAACGTTTACTGGTGTCAAAAATGGTATTCATTCTATCAGAATAAATATTTACCGGAATATTCCATTTTGGACTCCAAACAGGTTCTTTAATGATATGAGAAATTAATTCGTATTCATCATTGAAATCTAAAAAACTAATTATGAGTCCTTTCGCATTTACTAATTTTGTCATTACTTTCTTAGTATCGATAGGATATTTGTTCAAATAATAAGTACTATCACCATAATCTATAAAGTTAGATGAAAGTCCCCCAAACAAAGAACTAGAAGACAAACTACATCTTGTTTGACGAGTTGCCTTTATTTTTACTTTTTTATTATTTCTTATTACGATAACATTAGCTTCGCTATGAAGGAAGTCAGAACCAAACATATTTAATGCCCGATTCCGTTTCAATTGCGAAGATCCGGAAATCAAACTTTCTTGCTCTTGCAATTCTTCCTGAGCACTCCTTCCATCAATACTATTAACAATATCGCCAATCCGAAATTGAGTTGTATCCAAAGATGCCAAAACAACTACATTGTTCTGAATCCAACCAACCATTATCGGAAGTCCCCATTGTTTAATTTCATTAGTGTAAACTACACCATGTCCATCCTTCAATTTTGCGACCATTTTACTTAATGTCTTAAAATAATCAGGTTCGGTTTTTCCTGCATAAACATTGTGTAATGTTTTGGATAATTCCTCTTCCCAATCAACACCTACCACATCAAAGTAAGGGTAGAAATGCTGAAAAACATTCCATGCAATAACTACATTTGCTAATTTAGTGGTATTGTCAGTTTCACTTGGTATTTGGACTGGAATTAAATGTAATTGTTTTAAGGATAAAATATCTGAAATAGCTTTTGGTAATTTATTAGTATTGTTGTTGTTCAATGTTTCACCTGGTATTTGACCTAAATATAAATGCAATTGTTTTAAGGCCAGCGTATCTGAAACCGGAAAAGTATGTTCATTACTGCCATATAAAGCTAAAGGCATAATTATAACAAGATTACTGCCAATATCCTTTTTAATAAATTCACCTATCTTTAAAAAACGATTATCAAAACCTGTTACAGTATCTCTATTGTACCTTAAACTCTTATAAACATTGCTTCTTTTTCCAAGGTACACTCCAAAATGCACCCATGAAATTTTATGTAAACCGCTGGTATCATTTGGAGTAATTGATTTTAATTCGAAACTGGCATCCTGTTTTTTATCTGTAATCTGAATAGCAGGAGCTATTGGCTTAAACATTTCGATCAAAATTTGTTTGAGTTCGGTTTCATTACTCGCCGGTTCAACTCTTTTTACTCCATAAACGGCAAATTTATCCCAGTCAATTTTTGCAGCTTCGTCACCAGGATAAAACCAACGAACATACCCATATACTTTAGCAAAGGCATGAATGTTATCAACTTTTCTATCTGTATTCTTACAGCTTATAAATAAGACTGAAAGTCCAAAAACTAATAGTTTAATCTGCATACAATCTTAGTTTTGTTTTGTATCTGAAATTTTAATATCATTCTCACTTTTTCTACGACGCAAATTACAATGTAGCATAACTCGTTTGTAAAAACAGAAAAACCCTCACACTTCCGCCCCAATTTGATTTCTTTATATGGTTGTAACTGTATTTTATTTATTATAAAGATAATCTTTCCGATTAAAAATATCCCAAAAAATATTTTAATTATTGTAACCATTTTTTTGAGCCAAACGTATAGTTAATCATACAATCAATTTGGAGGTTATTACATTAAGAAAACTACGACCTATGCGTATTCCTGCTTGTATATGTTTACATGAAAATAAGTGGTTGTTAAGAAACAGCGGTGTCAACGCCCTGTCAGGGTTCCAAACCCTGACAGGGCTGAACGTAATCTGCCAATAATACCGGTGGATTACTACAAATTATACTACAATCCGGGAGAATAGCCCCGAATTTTTGAAAAGAAATGTATTTATCAAGATTTAATTTCCAAAAAAAAGTGGATTATTCATTGAATTTATTTTGTAAATATGTGTTATTGTTTTAATTACTAATTTTTTTTAAAAAAATAAAGCTATGTCCACAAATACGATTAAGTTGCGTACAGTAGTGCTCAATTTTCCGAGGATTATTGCTGTTTTTATTGTTTATGCAAAGGCCATTTACCTGGCCATGTTCGAAAATCCAATCTTCGCAGCTTCGGCAGCGAAAGTAGCTAATCTGTATCTCGACATTACGGCACTTGAGATTGCTGAAGCCGGTTTTAAGAGGTCAAAGCCAACTCATACTATTTCGGAACGTAATGGGGCCCTCGAAAAGGTGAAAGCCGATTTACGCTCGCTGCGTAACGATGTGCAGGAATTGGCCAATGCCGACCCAGCCAATGCGGAGTCAATTATTGAAAGTGCGGGTATGTCGGTAAAAGGCGAAACCATTCATGGCAAACAACAAAATACGGCTAAGGATGGTGTTGAATCGGGATCTGTCGATTTAAAAGGTGAAGGAGCGGGACCTCACGATTGGCGCATCAGCACCGATGATCTCACCTGGACGCTGTTGTCTGCAAGCCACAACGCAAAAAAAACAGTAACCGGTCTGATACCAGGCAAGTATTATTACTTCCAAAACCGAAAGTGGCTTCCAAATGGCGAGGAGTGTGAATGGAGTCAGAGTGTTAAGATAATGGTTAGGTGAGTATTATAGAATGTTCATGGTAGTTTACGAAGCATTCCTTTTAACCAAAATGTAACGGTTATCAGGGATGCTTCCTTTTTTATGCCAATTGGAACGATAATTCCGAAGGTTGGAACGATTCTTTAAAAATGTTGTTCGACATTTGGGAATTGTTGTTCGACATTTTGGAAGTTTGGTTCGACATTTGGGAATTGTTGTTCGACATTTGGGAAGAATCGAATGAATGTTGGAAATTTGGTTCCACATTTATCAAATGTGGGACGATTTTTTAAAAATGTCGTTCGACATTTAAGAAGTTTGGTTCGACATTTATGAATTGTGGTTCGACATTTACAAAGATTCGAACGAATGTTGGGAAATTTGGTTTGACCGTGAGGTTTTGACTTATTAAGGTATTGAAAATGAGTAAAAACCTTGCGGAACTTTAAAATAAGTTTGCTTAAAATGCAATCGCCTGACCTGTTCAGTTGATGAACAAGCCAGGCGATGATTAATTTGGGGCAAAATCCTTTACAGCGTTCGAAGCCCTTTTGTTTTCAGTTTTATTTCGTGTCGTGCAGAACCAATTCGTGCGTAACAGGCATCGCTTTGCGGTACACTGCCGAAACTCCACAGTAACGTTCGTGCGAAAGGCTGATTGCCTTTTCGAGTTTATCAACGGGAAGATCCTTTCCCCAGAACTCATAAATGATGTGCATGCTGATATAATGAACCGGTTGTTCCTCCGACTGCTCTCCTTCGACTTTTACATCGAAATTATCGAGTTCAACCCTCATTTTGGTAAGGATCGAAACAACATCCATCCCTGTACAACCGGCCAGTGCAACCAGCATCAAGGCTTTTGGACGTGGCCCAAGGTCTTTTCCGCCATTCTGTTCGCCGGCATCGAGCATGATTTTATGACCGTTCACCTCGGCTTCGAATGCCATCCCTTTCTTCCATGAAATACTAATATCTTGCTTCATTTGTGATTAATATTAAGTGTCTTATTAGTTTTAATAAATATGATTGAACCCACTTCGGGGTTCCTAATTACTGGTATTTTGCTACCTCCGGTTTAGCTTCGCTGATTTTCAATTCACCGGAGGTTATTCATATTGAAGTCCTTCGGACTTTGCTTTTAGAAAACCCTGAAGGGGTTTAATTTGAATCGAAGATCGGCGAAGCCAATAACCATGGGTGCTAACCCATGGAAAGGAGAGATCTTTAAGACCACAGCCCTGAAGGGGTTGAACATCAAAATAGACTAAAAGCAGCGTTCGATATAAGTATTGGTTTAATACCTTAAAAATAAGGTAATAAGGTTGTTTCCTATTGCTAATTTGCCTTCTACTGAGGTTGAAAAACAAGATAAGGTTTTAAAACCTTATTTTCTGAACCTTACCTTAGTAGCAATTTTTGAACCATTAGCCGTATAAACCTTATTACCTTATTGGTTTTCAAATATTTTATACTTTGTCAACTATCGAACTCAGGCGAATATTAATTCAGCGAAACTTTCAAAACATCACTGATCGCAGATTTGAACGTGTCTTTTGGTAAAGCGCCCATCGCCATCTGTGGTTGTCCTTCGACAGGAACAAACAAGATTGAAGGGATGCTCTGAATACCAAACATCGAAGACAATTCCTGCTGTTCTTCTGTGTTGACCTTGAAAATGGTCAGCTTATCGCCATATTCAGACTGCAACTCTTCGAGGATAGGGGCAACCATCTTACATGGGCCACACCAGTCGGCATAGAAATCGATAATGGCCGGTACTTTTCCTTCGAATTTCCATTCTTTGTTCAGTTCAAAATTGAATACTTTCTCTTTAAAACTCTCTTTTGTCAAATGTTCAAGTGCCATAATATTTAAATTTAAATTTTTAATTTCAAAAACATGCTAATAGCAATAATTGTGATGCAAAAGTATTAAATAGTTTCGAATAAAAAAGGTTTTTAATAAAAATATTTGCTATTGGCAAAAAATGTGCTTGTAAATAGTTGTCTTCTTTGTAGTTTTGCAAAAAAAATAATCAGACAATGGAATCGATGCCCGGAATATTGAGTTTGGTCTATGAAATGAAACAGAAATGTGCGCAGGTCGATCAGCGGTTGATGGATGATCTGAATATTTCGCAGTCGGAATTGCTTTTCTTTTCGTCGCTCGACAATTGCCAGGGATTAAGCAGTCCTGAATTGGCGAAGAATATGGGTCTCTCACTCTCGCGGATCAGTCGTGTTGTCGATAAATTGGTGGTGAACGGGTATCTCGACAGAAATGCCGATACGACCGACAGGAGGGCAATCATACTTTGTCTTACCCCGAAAGGGAAGGTGGTAAGGGGCAAGATTGATGAGGTCCGGAACGAGTGTGAAGCCAGGTTGCTTGAAACAATTCCATCCGAAGAAATTGAAAAGTTCAGGGATATCATTTCCAAAATTGTGAAGAATATGTGAATTGTTTTAATTGTTAATTTCGGGTGCGAAGAATCTTTCGCCGCTATGCGGCTTCATTTCGTTTATTCTCCAGGCTTTTACCAAACTTCCGGTGCTCCGCACCTATCCCTTTTTGCAAAGCCAAACATCGGCAATATGATGGGGATAATTTATCATACTTCTGTTGTTTGCAACTTTCCCTTTTTGTAATAGTCACACACTGGCAATTAAATGGGAATAATTTTTACCAACCTTTTATTGCTTTAAACCTTTCCATATTTGTAACAGCCGCGTAGCGGTGATAGTATGGTAGAAACGATATTTTAAAACATTCATAAGCCGCTTCGCGGCGAAAGAATTGTTTCAATTGTGATTTATAATCCAACAATATTTCAGTTCAATCACCTTTTTCCTTTTAATCTGTAAAAAAACAGGCGCTTTTTGTTTTGTTTGTTCTTATTATCATTGTGTTTTATTTATTTTTCCTAATTTTGCCGGCAATTGTCTGATGGCAACTTGCCGGAATACAATTAAATAAAAAACAGATGTTTAATCTTTCGGCTTAACTTGCTGACAAACAAATTTATATGTTTAGATTGATCGGGTGCCTGCTCCTTCTGTTGCCTTTGGCTGCCATTTCACAAGAGATAAAAAAAGAAAATCCTGTAACTTTTTATGGTTTTGTAAGAAACGATTTCTATCTCGATACTTACAAGGGTCTCAATGCTTTTCAGGATGTATTTTACCTCTATCCCAACTATATCGGAACCGATGCAAATGGAAGGGACATCAATGATCAGACAACCGCAAATCTTTTATCAATCGTTACCAGGGGTGGTATAAATATCATCGGACCCGAAATCTTTGGTGCAAAGACAACGGGTTGTATTGAAGTTGATTTTGCCGGAAAACCCGAGATATATCTTGTACGGCTTCGAAAAGCCTACACACTTTTCACATGGACAAAAACAAAACTTCTCGTCGGTCAGACATGGCATCCTTTTTTCAGCAATGATGCCTTTCCGCGCATCGGGGCTTTAAATACAGGTTCGCCTTTTCAGCCATTCAACCGCAGTCCGCAGGTTCGGTTTGACTATAAAGCCGGCGCATTCACATTGTCTGCAACCGGATTGTACCAGCAGCAATATCTATCTGTCGGACCTATCGGCTCATCGAATACCTATAAAAGAGACGCCGTGGTTCCTGAAACCGTTTTAAGTTTTGAATACAATAAAAAAGGGCTGACACTTGGCGCCGGTGTCGACTTTAACCGGATCAAACCGCGCGTTTCAACAACCGGAATTGATGGTAAGATTTATGTGTCGGATGAATGTCTGAACAGTACGTCATGGATGGCTTATGGAAAATATGCCCCGGGAAAACTGATGATGCTTCTGAAAGGATATTACGGTCAGAATATGGCACATCTTACAATGATTGGCGGTTATGGGGTTGCTACCTTCGATCCGCAAACGGGAAAAGAGACTTACACGAACATCAACAGTTATTCGGCCTTGTTTAATATCACTTACGGTACCAAATGGAAACCGGGGCTGCTGATTGGTTATCTCGAAAACCTGGGTAGTTTAGATCCTCTTGCCAATAAGGGAGGAAAAGCCGATGTATGGGGCTGTGGTACGAACATTATGAATATGTCGCGCGTTTGTCCTTCCATTTCGTACAGTGTTCCGAAATTTCTGTTAACTGCCGAATACGAACTGACGACAGTTGCATACGGTGTTGGTGAATTCAATTTCAATAATGGATTATATGCCGATAATCATTCGGTAACAAATAATGGAATTAGGTTGATCATGACTTATTTCTTTTAAAATACGACCTATGTATTGGGAAAAAGAGTTAGAGGTTCTTGACCGTAAAAATCTGGAGAAACTCCAGGTTGAAAGGTTGATGAAAACATTACGACAGGCTGTAAATTCACCTTATTACGGAAGAATCACTGAAATCAGTAAAGCGATTCATTCGGGGATCAGTTCAATTGATCAGATCCGCGAACTTCCGTTTACAACCAAAGAGAACTTAAGGAACGATTTCCCATGGGGATTTCTTTCGACGGATAAACGCGATGTGGTGCGTCTTCATAGTTCAAGTGGCACAACCGGAAATCCGACCGTTGTTTATCACAGCAGGCATGACCTTGACAGTTGGGCAAACCTGATGGCACGCTCTCTTTATGCCGCCGGGGTACGCGACACCGATGTGTTTCAGAATATGGCTGGTTACGGATTATTTACCGGAGGTCTTGGATTTCAATACGGAGTCGAAAAGCTCGGTTGTCTGAGTATTCCGGCAGGTGCAGGTAACAGTCTTCGCCAGATAAAACTGATGCGTGATTACGGAACAACTGTCGCTCATGCCATTCCAAGTTACCTGGGTCGTTTGTTTGATGTATTCAAAGAAGAGGGACTTGATCCACGAAAAGATACAAAACTTCATACGTTGGTGATTGGGGCAGAACCTCATACGGAAGAACATCGCCGGCGTATCGAAGAAATGTTTGGTGTGAAAGCTTACAATTCCTTTGGTCTTTCTGAAATGAACGGACCGGGTGTGGCTTTCGAATGTACCGAACAAAACGGATTGCACATCTGGGAAGATGCGTACGTGGTCGAAATCATCGATCCGATAACTTTGCAACCGGTTGCAGATGGCGGGATTGGTGAGTTGGTAATGACAACACTCGATCGCGTTGCTATGCCGGTGATCCGCTACCGGACACGTGATTTAACAAGGTTCCTTCCCGGAGAATGTAAATGTGGCCGGACACATCGCCGGATCGACCGGATTGCAGGGCGTTCGGATGATATGTTTATCATGAAAGGTTGCAATGTCTTTCCGATGCAGATCGAAGGTGTGCTGATGAAATTACCCGAAGTTGGAGATGATTACCGTATTATGCTTGAAACGATTGACGACCAGGATGAAATGATCGTTGAAGTTGAAGTGAAAAAGGACTGGTTCAAGGGTGATCTTTCGTTTCTCGATAAATTGCAAAAGCATCTGATACATCTTATCCGTGATGAAGTGCTTGTCCGTCCAATGATTAAACTGGTTGAGCCGGGTTCAATACCCAAAACAGAAGGTAAAGCGGTAAGGGTTTTTGATCACCGGAAGAAATAGGGACTTTTGAAAAGTGAAATATAGGAACCGGGTAAAATAGGAAGAATATTAAAATTGAACCCTTTAGCTTCGCTGACCGTTGGTTCAGGGCTCCGTCATCATTGCCTTGTTGCCTCCGGTTTGCACCGGAGGTTATTCAGATTTACCCCGTTTCACGGGATTTGCACAAAATAAAAGTCATGAAAGGGTTGGATCTCAATAAATGCGGGCGCACCCATCGTAAAAGCAAGAGCGAGGCTGCAACCCTGAAAAGGTTTAATCTCAATAACCGTGGTTCAACTCACGGTAGATGCAAGAAGCGAGGTTGCAACCCTGAAAGGGTTTAATCTGAATAACCGTGGGTGCAACCCACGGAAAGTGCAACACGTAAGACCACAACCCTGAAGGGGTTGAACTATTTTAGAATTGAATAATACAGATCAAGGCTAAGGATTTTTTCTTTGCAATTTGATTAATGTTAAACCATTAATAATATAACTGACTATGACTTATCAGGTATCAATTTTTTTGGAGAACAAATTGGGACACCTTGAAAAGGTGACTGCTGTTTTGAAAGAGGCGGAGATCAATATCCGTTCCCTACACCTGAATCATACGGCCAACGGATGGGGAATCTTAAACCTCGTCGTATCAAACCCTGAATTGGCTTATCAGTTGCTGAATGAAAAGGGAATGTCAGCGGCACTACGCGAGATAGTCGTTGTTAAAATGGCAGATAAACCTGGTGGTCTCGACGGATTGCTTAAAGACATTGTAAAGGCGGGTGTGAACTTTACAAATGCTTACGGACGTGTTGTTAACGACGGCGACAGCGCTTACTTTGTGATTGATGTGCAGGATATTCCTGATGCAAGAACACACCTCGCAAATGTCGGGCTCGAAATTATTGCCGATCATCTTGTTTATGGAATTCAAAGTCATTCATAGTCATTTAATACCGACTTAATGACCATTTAATATTAAAACTACCCACAGATGAAAAAAAATGATCTATTCTTTTTGATTTTTGTCCTGGTGCTATTTGTACCATTCTTCGTTTCCGGAGAACTTTATACCGGCTATAAAACGACCAATGCGGCACATCCTTTTCTGATTGGATTTCTTAAATTTGCAATACTGGCGACAATGGGTGAGTCGATCGGTTTAAGATTAAGGGAAGGTGTCTATAATAAAAAAGGATTTGGGTTGCTTCCACGAGCCATCGTCTGGGGATTTTTAGGAATGACGATCGTAATGGCTTTTAAAATATTCTCGGCCGGAGCGCCTGCCTTTTTAAAGGCACTTGGGATTGAAGGAGCAGCAGAATCATTGGTTGGCCCGATTTCGGGTTTACGAATCTTAACGGCATTTACAATCAGTGTTACGCTTAATCTGATTTATGCCCCAGTGATGATGACGCTTCACAAAATTACCGATACCCATATCGTTAAGAATGGAGGTACAGTTGCCGGTTTACTGAAACCGATAAAGATGGGCGACATCATTGCAAAGCTTGACTGGAAAGTGCAGTGGAATTTTATTTTTAAGAAGACGATTCCGTTTTTCTGGATTCCGGCTCATACAATCACCTTCCTTTTACCGGTAGAGTTCCAGGTGTTATTTGCTGCTTTACTTGGTATTGCACTTGGAGTGATCCTCTCACTGGGTGTTTTAATGTCTAAAAAAGGTTAATCTTAATAATCATGATATGATTTGGAACGAAAAAATTGAATGTGCAAGTCGCGAAGAGATGGAGGTCATCCAATCGGAGCGGTTGTGCGAAACTGTCAAACGTATTTATCACAATGTCCCTGCCTACCGGAAAAAAATGCAGGAGGTTGGACTTACGGCTTATGATATTCACGGTATCAGCGATCTTCATAAACTTCCCTTTACGATAAAAACCGATTTACGCGACAATTACCCTTATGGACTGTTTACTGTTCCGATGAGTGAAATTGTTCGTTTACATGCTTCATCAGGAACTACCGGAAAGCCAATTGTTGTTGGTTATACACGGAAAGATATTCAGATGTGGGCAGAAGTGGTAAGCCGTTCATTAACGATGGCTGGCGTTCATCGCGATGATATTGTGCAGATTGCCTATGGATACGGACTGTTTACGGGTGGTCTGGGACTGCATTACGGTACCGAAAATATGGGTGCTTCTGTAATTCCGATTTCGGGTGGAAATACCCACAAACAAATTCAGTTAATGGAAGATTTCGGAAGTTCAGTTCTTTGCTGTACCCCATCGTATGCACTCAACATTGCTGAAGTGATGAAAGAGATGAACGTAGATATCAAAAACCTCAAGCTCAGAGTCGGCATATTCGGGGCAGAACCGTGGTCAGAAGCCATGCGCAAAGATATTGAAGCCAAACTTGGAATAAAAGCGATTGATATTTATGGCCTTAGTGAAATAGTTGGTCCCGGTGTTTCGTGCGAATGTGAGCATCAGTGCGGTATGCACATCAACGAAGATCATTTCCTGCCAGAGATTATCAATCCTGAGACGCTGGAACCGATGGCTCCCGGTGAAGTTGGTGAGCTGGTGTTTACGACCATCACAAAGGAAGGAATTCCTTTGATCAGGTACCGGACGCGGGATCTTACCCGACTTATTTACGATAAATGTGTTTGCGGTCGTACACTTGTAAGAATGGAAAAATGCAAAGGGCGTAGTGACGATATGCTCATCATCAGGGGTGTGAATGTATTCCCGTCGCAAGTTGAATCTGTTCTTTTAAGTATGAGTGAAGTCGAACCGCATTACCTGATCATTGTCGACCGCGAAGGAACGCTCGATAAGATGTCGTTGCTCGTCGAGGTTCAGGAGCAGTTCTTCTCGGATGAGATCAAAAAACTGGAGGATTTACGCGTGAAAATTGCACGCAATCTCGATAGTGTACTTGGGATTTCGGTAAATGTGAAGCTGGTTGAACCAAAAACCATCGAAAGAACAGCCGGCAAGGCGAAACGTGTGATTGACAATCGAAAGATTTAAAACAATACTAAAATTCAACAATATGCTTATCAAACAATTATCAATTTTTCTTGAGAATAAGTCGGGACGTTTGAACGAAGTCTCCCAGATACTGGGAAGCAACGGCATCAATATGTCGGCATTCTCGGTCGCCGACACTTCGGAGTTTGGTATTTTGCGACTGATTGTTTCAGATCCTGAGCGTGCGTGCAAGGTTTTGCGCGATAATCAGTTTTCGGTAAGTCTGACAGATGTGGTTTGCCTCAATTGTCCCAACGAACCGGGAGCTTTGGCCAAGGCGCTGCAAATCTTATCGGATAATAAGATATCGATTGAATACCTGTATGCTTATTCGATGGGCGATTCAGCCAATGTTGTATTGAAACCCGATCAGCTGGAACTCTGCATCAAGGTTTTGCAGGAGCATAAGATGGAACTTGTGAAGGCAAGTGAGTTGTATAAAATCTGATTATAATGGATATTTAACCATAAATCCCGGTATTCCCGGGATTTTTTTTACATTGCGTCAAAATTAATGAAGTCAGGTTTAACAAGTTTAGAATGAAGAAAGTTTCAATTCAAGGGATAAAAGGTTCGTTTCATGAAGATGCAGCACGTCACTATTTCACTGATGAGGTTGAGATTGTAGAATGCAAGTCGTTCCGAAGTGTATGCGAGCTCATTGATGCTGATAAGGTTGATTATGCAGTGATGGCAATTGAAAATTCGATTGCGGGAAGTATACTTCAGAACTATTCGCTGATCCGCGATTATCATCTGCGAATTATTGGTGAAATCTACATCCATATTCAGATGAATCTGATGGCACTTCCCGGTGTCCGGAAAAAGGACATCAAAGAGATTTATTCACATCCGATCTCATTTCTTCAGTGCGCCGAATATTTGGAGAAATATTTTCCGAATGTCGAAACCAAGGAACTCGGAGACAATGCTGCTGTAGCCAAATTGATTGCGAAAGAGAAAATTACATATGCTGCAGCTATCAGTAATCTGCGGTCAGCTGAATTGTATGGACTCGAGATACTTGAAAGGGGTGTTGAATCAAACAAGAAAAACTATACACGATTCCTGATCCTTGCCAAACATGCAATTGCATCTGTTGACGCCAATAAGGCTTCTATTTGTTTTGAAGTGGGTCACTTTCATGGTGCTTTGGCTAAAGTATTGAATACTTTTGCTGAACATGAAATTAACCTCACCAAAATTCAATCATTGCCGATCATCGGAAAACCCAATGAATATTCATTTCATGTCGATGTTGAATGGGATTCGATTGCAAATTATGAAAAGGCCATACACAAGGTATTAAAAAATGTCTCCAGCCTTGCAATTCTGGGCGAATATGTAAGGGGAGAAGTATCTATACACAACCAATAAATATTTAGTTATGAGTAAAGTAGCTATTTTTTACGGACCGGAGAACGGAGCTGTTCACCGTGTAGCCAAATTATTGGCGTCGAAAATTGAAAATCTAAAGCCGGATCTGATTCATGTAAATGAGGCTTCAGCCGTTGATATGGAGCGTTATGATACCATCATTTTCGGTATATCGACAATTGGTCGCGACACCTGGGACCAGAAATTTGGAAACGTTGACTGGGCCAAATTCATGCCTAATGTTACGTCATTTGATTTTACAGGTAAAAAAGTAACCATTTTTGGTTTGGGCGATCATATCACCTATGCTTATCATTTTGTAAATTCAATGGGAATTCTTGCCAGGCTCGTAGTCAAAAACGGGGGCCAGCTGCTTGGAAAAGTAAGTCCTGATGGTTATACGTTTCAGGATTCCGATGCACTCGAAGGTGGTCTCTTTCTTGGATTGCCGCTTGATGAAGATTTTGAACCTGAATTAACCGAAGATCGATTAAATTGTTGGGTAGAACAGTTAAAAAAGGAGTTTTGAACCAGATTATCCAAAAGAACACGCCTATAAACCGCGATGTTGTTGATCGTAAAATCGAAGAACTCGAAGTGCCTGAGATAGGGAATGCTTCGATCAGGGAAATTGTTCAGCTGGTCACCAGTATCGAAGCAGTCACAGGCGACCGTTATATCCGGATGGAGATGGGTATTCCTGGTCTTCTGCCGGCAAAAGTTGGTGTTGAAGCGGAGATAGAAGCATTGCGAAACAACGTCGCATCAGCCTATCCACGTATTGATGGTATCCAGCCATTGAAAGACGAAACATCGCGTTTTGTGAAACTCTTCATGAATATTGATGTGAAGCCCGAAGGATGTATTCCGACAGTTGGTTCAATGGAAGGAAGTTATGCAGCTTTTTTGGTGTCTGCCAGTTGCCGGAAAGAGCGCGATACCACTCTTTTTATAGATCCCGGATTTCCAGTTCAGAAACAGCAGTTGCTTGTGATGGGACATAAGTACGAAACTTTTGACGTGTTCGATTTCCGTGGCGAGAAATTGCGTGCAAAACTCGATTCCTATCTTTCAAAAGGACATATCAATTGCATTGTTTATTCAAATCCTAACAATCCTTCGTGGATTTGTTTCAACGATGAAGAACTTAAAATTATCGGCGATCTTGCCAATCAGTACGATGTAGTCATAATTGAGGACCTGGCCTATTTTGGAATGGATTTCCGGCAGGACCTTTCACGTCCTGGCGTTCCCCCTTACCAGGCCACGGTAGCCCGTTTTACCGGAAATTATATTTTATTGATCTCCAGTTCAAAAGTCTTTTCGTATGCCGGGCAACGGATTGGGATGATGATCATTTCAGATGCTTTGTATCACCGGCATTTCCCTTACCTTGAGGATCGTCTAAAAGTTCATGGGTTTGGCAATGCAGTTGTTCACAGGGCGTTGTATTCCCTTACATCCGGTACTGCTCACTCTGCGCAATATGCTTTGGCAGCAATGTTTAAAGCAGCCTGCGATGGAACTTTCAACTTTGTTGAAGAGGTAAAAGAGTATGGCGAAAAAGCCAGGATCATGAAGAAGCTATTTCTGGAAAATGGGTTTACAATTGTCTATAATTCAGATCTGGGTCAGCCTGTTGGCGATGGATTTTACTTTACAATCGCCTATCCGGGAATGACAGGCTCTGAGCTTTTACACAAATTACTGTATTACGGAATAAGTGCTATTTCGCTGAGCAATACAGGTAGTACGAAAGAGGGATTAAGAGCTTGTGTTTCGCATGTAAAAAGAGATCAGTTTGGCGATTTGGAAATCAGGCTTCAGCAATTTCATGCGGATTATCATGTGAAATCAGAACAGGTATGATTACGTTTGCAGCCCCAAACAGAATGAAAGAGAGTTAATAATTTAATAAACACCATATAAAGATGGCAAAAGTCAGAGGCGCAGTAGTTGTCGACACCGAAGTGTGCAAAGGGTGCAACCTTTGTGTAGTTGCCTGTCCGACACAAACTTTGGCGCTTAACCGCAATGTAAACAGCAAGGGATACCACTATTCATACATGGAAAATCCCGAAAACTGCACAGGTTGCACAAATTGTTCCGCAGTTTGCCCCGATAGTTGCATCACCGTTTACCGGGTAAAAATCGAATCATAAAACATTAGAAAATCCTGAATATGGGTGAGTTAAGATTAATGAAAGGGAATGAGGTAATTGCCGAAGCAGCAATCCGGTGCGGTTGCGATGCATATTTTGGCTACCCTATTACCCCACAGTCTGAAGTCATGGAGACTTTAATGGCCAATCGGCCCTGGGAAGATTCCGGTATGGTCGTTTTGCAGGCCGAAAGTGAAATAGCTTCTATTCATATGGTTTACGGAGCTGCCGGTTCCGGAAAGCGCGTGATGACATCCTCATCAAGTCCTGGCATCAGCCTGATGGCTGAAGGAATTTCTTACATGGCAGGTGCCGAACTCCCTTGCGTGATTGTAAATGTACAACGTGGTGGTCCGGGTCTCGGAACGATCCAGCCTTCGCAAGCCGATTATAACCAGGCAACAAAGGGTGGCGGTCATGGTGACTATTCTCTGCTTGTGCTTGCACCTGCTTCAGTTCAGGAGATGCACGATTTTGTGGTGCTGGGTTTTGAACTCGCTTTCAAATACCGTAATCCTGTGATGATCCTTGCTGACGGCGTGATCGGACAGCTGATGGAGAAAGTAGTACTGATCGACCAGCGTCCGCGCTGGACGAATGAACAAATTGCTGAGATTTCAGGAACCTGGGCAACGACAGGCAAATCGAAAAATCGCAAAAAACATGTGATTACATCTTTAGAGATGGATTCTTTCATCATGGAAAATAATAACCTGCGGCTCCAGGCAAAATACGATCAGATGAAAGCCGAAGAGGTCCGTTTTGAAGCAATTGAATGTGATGATGCTGAATATATAATGGTTGCATTTGGATCGGCCGCCCGGATTTGTCAGAAAACGGTACAGATAGCGCGCCAAAAAGGGGTAAAGGTTGGTTTAATCCGCCCGATCACTTTGATGCCGTTTCCGGTGAAGATCATTGCTGAATATGCAACTAAAGTGAAAGGTTTCCTTTCGGTTGAATTCAATGCCGGACAAATGGTCAATGATATCCGTCTGGCTGTTAACGGGAAAACAAAGGTGGAATATTTCGGAAGAATGGGAGGTATTGTTCCTACACCCGATGAAGTTGAAGCTGCACTTGAACAAAAACTTATAAGAGGATAATCATGTCTGAAGTAGCTGATAAAATCAAAGAAATAATAAAACCGGAAAACCTGGTTTACGCAAAATCGCCGCTTCTGAACGACGATATCATGCATTATTGTCCCGGATGCAGTCATGGAGTAGTTCACAGGCTGATTGCAGAGGTGATTGATGAGATGGGGATACAGGAACAAACGATTGGTGTTTCACCTGTTGGATGCGCCGTTTTTGCCTATAATTACATCGACATCGACTGGCAGGAAGCTGCACATGGTCGCGCACCCGCTGTTGCAACAGGTATAAAAAGGGTGATGCCGGAGAAAGTTGTTTTCACCTATCAGGGTGATGGTGACCTTGCCGCAATCGGAACTGCCGAGACTTTTCATGCGGTGAACCGTGGCGAGAACATTGTGATGATTTTCATCAACAACGCTATTTACGGTATGACCGGAGGACAAATGGCGCCGACTACGTTGATCGGACAAGTTACCGCAACAACGCCCAATGGCAGAAATGTTGATTTAAATGGTTATCCATTGAGAATTACTGAATTATTGGCACAATTGCCGGGAGCCGCCTATGTAACCCGTCAGAGCGTTCAGAATCCGGCGGCAGTACGCAAAGCTAAAAAGGCGATACGCAAAGCATTCGAAATTCAGGCGATGAAAAAAGGAACTGCGTTTGTTGAGGTTGTTTCTACCTGCAGTTCAGGTTGGAAACTAAATCCTGTCGAATCAAACAAATGGATGGAAGAGAACATGTTCCCGCAGTATCCGTTGGGCGATTTGAAAGATGGTTCGCGTGCTGATGCCGGTTTATACAGTATCAAGGGTTAATTCTATTTTAAACTACACTGAAAATGACTGAAGAAATCATAATAGCAGGATTTGGAGGACAAGGGGTTCTTTCGATGGGAAAAATTCTGGCTTACTCTGGTGTAATGCAGGACCAGGAAGTGGCCTGGTTCCCGTCATATGGTCCTGAAATGAGAGGTGGAACGGCAAACGTTACGGTTATCATCAGCGATGAACGGATCAGTTCACCGATACTTCACGAATTTGATACGGCCATTATTTTAAACCAGCAGTCGATGACCAAGTTCGAATCGCGGGTTAAAGCCGGAGGAACACTGATTTATGATCCTAATGGGATTGTAAAGCATCCTTCCAGGAAAGATATTAATATTTTGAGGGTTGAAGGTTCACGGTTGGCTGTTGAAATGGGTAATCCGTTAACTTTTAACATGATTGTTCTTGGCGCTTTTTTAAAGGCAAAGCCGGTGATCAAACTCGAAAATGTGAAAAAAGGGTTAGAGAAATCGTTACCGGAACGTCATCATAAGCTAATTCCGCTTAACCTTGAGGCCATCAAAATTGGACAGGAAAACCTTGAGGTGGTTCAAACAATATAAAATCGGGGTGATATATCGGTTTGTAGAGACGCACGGCCGTGCGTCTCTACAAATGTCGCCAACTGCCAGTTGCCTCCTTCAAATGATCCCCGCGTCAATCTGCCAGATGATATATTCAATCATTTGATCTTCGTTGGCTGCATCGTATTCCGATTTCAGGTTATGACCAAAGATACGGGCAACACTCTGCCATAAAAACGCACTAAATCCTCCTTTAAACTCTTTAATGATTTCGAACGACGATTTCCCGGTTTCGCGGTCGATCAGTTTAATTAATATTCGTCCCTGGGATACTGTCATTGAACGTATTTCGGGTTCGTATTCTGCAAATAATTCTTTTTCAATATTTTTGACGTAATCTTTCCGCTCACGCTCTGATTTGAAACTCAAATAAGCTCTATTGTATTCCTCGATCTTTCTTGCAGCAAGTTTGGCAATCGGGTAGACTTTTTTAACCTTAAGCTCCAACGCTGTATACTGTCGAAGCTGTTTGTGCGACATATCCTTTGCCTGAGGATAAATTGAAATTTCAGGTAAAGTAACGTGAAGTATTGAATCCGGAATTGAAGTAAGATCCTTATCGTCGTAATGATATGGCGGAAGTTCTTTTACCTGACCAGCGCCCATAAACGGCAACCATAAAACCATTAAAAAACTAAACCATTTTAACATCACCTTCTCATTATTATTCGATGGCAAAAGTAGTAAACGATCAGATAAGCGGTATTGTTTGAGCGATTATTAAATTTCAGACTTTATGAACCTCTGATTTTTAAAACAATATCTTTGTAAATTATTTGATTAAACCCTTAGACGAAAGCAAAAAATGGATAAGATAAATGTTGGAGTATCTTCGGAAATAGGTAATCTGGAAGGTGTCATTCTTCATACGCCTGGTCACGAAGTCGAGAATATGACTCCTGAGAATGCCCAGCGGGCGCTTTACAGCGATATTTTAAACCTGTCGGTCGCAACAAAAGAGTACGTTCAGTTGAAAGGAGTATTGGAGAAAGTGACCCAAACTTTCGAAGTCAAAGACCTGTTAAGGGAGACGCTTGCGAATGATGACGTTAAGGTAGATCTGGTTCGAAGAATCTGCGCGCAGGAAGATGCAGTTGCAGAAACTGATTTTCTGTTGAATACACCAACTTCAATACTAACCTGTCAATTGATAGAAGGAGTGGTGCTTCGGCGCGATAATCTGACTCGTTTTTTAAGTAATGAGCGTTATTCGATGCGCCCCCTTCATAATTTTCTTTTTACGCGCGACGCCTCTATGACCGTTTGGGACGAGGTTCTGATCGGTAAAATGGCAAGCAAAGTGCGTGAACGTGAGACCTTGATTATGGAAGCGATCTTCAAAAACCATCCGACTTTCGGAGTTAAAACGATCAATCCGGCAAAACTTCCGGGAACTTTGGGAAGTTTTCCGAATGCAACGATCGAAGGGGGTGATGTGTTAATTGCCAGCGAAGATGTTTTAGTGATAGGAACAGGTTCACGAACCTCCACCCAGGGGATCGATTACCTCATTGAAGTAATAAAGGCCAAGAAGACAAGTCTCAAGCATATTATTGTGCAGGAACTTCCCGACAGCCCGGAGTCATTTATCCATCTCGACATGACCTTCACATTCCTGGATAAAGATGCCTGTATGGTCTATGATCCTTTAATTCTGAAAAATAATAAATTTCATACAATCCATATCACGATTGAGAACGGGAAAGTTACCGGTATTAAACAGCGTAAGAATATTCTGAAAGCGTTGAACAGCATCGGATTTAATCTCAACCCGGTATTCTGCGGAGGCAAACAGGATCTCTGGATCATGGAGCGCGAACAATGGCACAGCGGCGCTAATTTCTTTGCTTATGCTCCCGGTAAAGTGATTGGTTACGAGCGGAATGACTATACACTCGAAGAGATGAACAAGCATGGTTTCGAGATTATCCGCGCCATCGATTTTATCGAAAACAAAGTTAATCCCGACGATTATAAAAGAGTGGTGATCACAATTCCTGGTTCCGAACTTGCCAGAGGTGGCGGTGGCGCTCGTTGTATGACAATGCCCATCTCCAGACAAAAGGTTGATTGGTCGCTTTAATTATTCTGATTTCAATGATGCGTAAAATAAATAACGACGAACTTACACGTCTCACTGTCGATGATTTCAAGGTCGCCGATAAAATGCCGCTTGTAGTGGTGCTCGATCATATAAGAAGTTGCAATAACGTGGGCTCTGTATTCCGTACTTCCGATGCATTGCTTGTGAAGAAGATCTGCTTATGCGGAATTACAGCAGTTCCCCCCGATAAAGAGATTCATAAAACAGCCCTTGGTGCTGAGAACAGCGTTGAATGGGAATACTTTAAAACGACCGAAGAAGCGGTTGAAATCCTTCGGAAAGAGGGATATACGATTATTGCCATCGAGCAGGTCGAGGAGAGCATATCTTTACACGAATACCAACCGGCACCAGGCGAGAAACTGGCGCTTATCTTCGGGAATGAGGTTAAAGGAGTGCAGCAAGAGATTGTAAACCTCTGTGATAAAACGATTGAAATTCCGCAATTTGGAACCAAACACTCTTTTAATATTGCTGTTAGTGCCGGAATTGTGCTGTGGGATTTATTTAATAAACTGAAGCATTCATGACTTGTTTGTTACTAAATTTTCAGTAAGCTTGCCTTAATAAGGCAAGGTCGAATTTATTTCAGGCGCGGTTGCCTTAAAAAGGCAAGGTCAAATTGTTTTCAGGCGTGGTTGCCTTAAAAAGGCAAGGTTAAATTGTTTTCAGGCGTGGTTGCCTTAAAAAGGCAAGGTCAAATTATTTTCACGCGAAGTTGCCTTAAAAAGGTAAGGGCAAATTATTTTCAGGCGAGGTTGCCTTAAAAAGGCAAGGGTGATTCAATTTTAATGGAGCTTGCGTCAAAAAGGCAAGGGTCAAATTTCTATTAACCATTGTAAGTTGTCTGTTTCAAACTAGTTTGAAAAATTGAATTTACGTTTTAAATATTCACATCCGGTTAATTTTATTTGAATCTAAGTCTTTCTGGCAACTATTTATCTGATTTTTTTAACTTGTTTCTCAATCCAGGCTTACGCAAACTGATCAAGTAATTCAATTCTTTTTTGAATAGGAGGATGTGTGGAGAAGAAGTTGCCTAAGGAGAATTTCTTCTCTTCGGGCTGTGGATTTTCGATAAAGAGTTGCGCAATATCGCGGCGCTGTACAGCTTCGATATATGGATCCTGGTCAATCTTACGCAATGCATTAGCGAGTGCATAAGGTTTACGCGTCATCTCGGCGGCTCCGGCATCGGCCATGTACTCGCGTGACCTCGAGATCCCAAAGCGTAGCAAAATAGCGATCAGGTAACAGACGGCTGAAATTGCTAAAGCGATTAAAATAACAACTCCACCATTTTTATTGTTTTTCCCTCGCGAGAAGGCACCAAACTGCAAACTTCGGAGAGCCATTTGGGCAATAAAAGCGAAGATGCCGACAAAGATAATGGAGATAATCATCAGCCGGACATCGCGATTGCGGATGTGAGAAAGTTCATGAGCGATCACCCCTTCAAGCTCATCGTCCTCCAGTTTGTCGATAATTCCACGCGAAAGCGAAACAGAATAAGTTCTTTCGTTGATTCCGCTCGCAAAAGCATTCAGCGAATCATCCTCGATGACAAAGATCTGTGGAATTTTCATCCCTTTCGAGATACACAGGTTTTCGACTAGGTTATAAACCCGCTTGTTCTCCATCCGTTCGAGTGGTTTCGATCCAGTGGCCATCCTGATCATCGAATTGTGGAAAAACCAGGCAATGGAAAACCAGATTGCCGTTCCGATCAATACAAAGGGCATTGTATTGACGAAGGAGTTATTCACTACTTGCGGATCGTATTGCTTCGATGTGAAGTATAAAAAAGCATAAACCATCCCGAGCAATACAAGCGGAAACGCAATCACCAGGAGAGCACTGTTGAAATTGTTTCTCCTGATTTGTGTCTGTATACCGACGTAAGTCATTAATTAAAACTGATTTTGGGAGGGTCTTCCATATTAGTCCGCTCTGTACCAAGATCGAACATCGTTTCGCGCTTAAAGCCGAAGTTGTTGGCAATAAGGTTTGACGGGAAGGTCTCGATCCCGTTGTTATACTCTGTTGTGGCAGCATTGAAATACCTGCGGACGGCGGCGAGTTTGTTTTCGATATCGCTTAACTCTTCCTGAAGTTGCAGGAAGTTTTGGTTAGCCTTCAGATCGGGATATGCTTCGACAGATACCTTCAACCCTTGCAATGCGGATGAGAGTTGTGTCTCAGTTTTGATTTTCTCATCAATCGTGGTGGCACCCATCGCCGCAGTTCTTGCTTCGGTAACCCGCATTAAAAGCTCTCTTTCGTGTGTCGCATAGCCTTTTACCGTTTCAACAAGTTGAGGAATCAGGTCGTGCCGCTGTTTGAGCTGAACATCAATGTCTGCAAAAGCATTTTGCCTTGTGTTGCGCAGACGAACGAGGCTGTTGTAAATGCCAATCAGCCAGAAAACAATAACAACAATAACAATCAGAATAATCCAGATCATAACAATTAGTTTTAGGGTTTGAATACAACAAATCTACAACATTAGAAGGATATTTTGATGCATGATGAAAGTATTTGTTACGCATTATTCAGTTCTCTGTTTGCTAGTTGCCAACTGCTTCTACACCTTTAATACCTCCCCCTCCGATTTTGCAATAATTACAGCACAACAAGTGTCGCCATATACGTTAATTGTGGTGCGGAACATATCGAGCACACGGTCGACAGCGAGGATTAAACCAATTCCTTCGAGCGGAAGTCCCACAGCTTTCAAGACAACCGTCATCATTACAAGACCTGCCATGGGAATTCCGGCTGAGCCAATTGCTGCAAGCAGTGCCGTGAAAATCACGATTAATTGTTGTCCAAAGGAGAGATCAACCCCATAAGCCTGGGCGATAAACATTACCGCCACACATTCGTAAAGCGCTGTTCCATTCATGTTCACAGTCGCTCCAAGCGGTAGCGTGAAACTGGCAATTTTGTTCGAAACACCATCTTTAAATTCAACTGCTTCCATCGTCAATGGAAGTGTTGCATTGGAAGATGAGGTGGAGAAGGCCGTGAGTAATGGCGTGGTCATGTTTCTCATATGTTTGATCGGATTGGCATGACCCAAAAGTTTTACGGTGAGTGGAAGTGTGATCAGCCCGTGAATCATCAGGCCAATTAGTACTGTGATGAAATAGAGACCCAAACGGCTAAAGACTTCGCTGATCTGGTTTCCCATTTGAATTTGTTGAGCGATTACCTTTGCCGCGATGCTGAAAACACCGATTGGAGTAAACCTGATCACAAACAGTGTGATCTTCATAATCGCATCGAGACCTGCATTGAAGACATCGACCAACAGTTTTTGCGGTTTTTCATCCATTTTGGTGATAAAGTAACCCAACAGGATTGCGAAGAAAATAATCGAGAGCATTTGACCCTGCGAAAGCGCCTCGAAGATATTTGAAGGGACAATCTTAATCAACGTTGTTCCAAAACTATCGGTGATTGCTGTAAGGTTATCGACCGGCATTTTAAAGCCCAGTTCAGCGCCAACTCCTGGTTTGATCAGGTTGACAAGAAAGAAACCCGTGAGAATCGCTATTAATGTAGACAGCAGGTAATATCCCATTGTCTTCAGCCCAAGACGCCCAAGGTTATCGCCGCTTCCCACACTGGCAACTCCGGTTGTAATGGAGAGGAGGATCAAAGGAACTACCACCATATTCAAGCCGCGCAGAAAGACATCGCCGATCCAGTTCGTATAGGCGACCGTGTCGGGAGTCAGGTAGCCAAAAAATACGCCGGCAATCAGTGCGACAAGTATCTGGAAATGCAAAGGGAAGGATAATTTTGATTTCGACATAGAATTCAGTTTTGAAACGCCAAAGAAACCTAATTTAATGCGAATAGAATCAATGAAAACTGATCACAGTTGATAAAATCGAAAATATTTGTAAACTTGCTTAAAAATGTAAAGTCATTTTAATAAAGAGTTTGCGTAAAAACCAAAGAAATGAGAACTAACCGTTCAACGAAACAAAGAGAAAACCTATTGAAGGATTTCGGAAACCTAAAGGATGATTCATTTGATTTTAATTTCATAGAGAAATACTTCAGAAAAAAGGATCATTCACAAGACTACCAGGTTTTGTCTGATAAGAGTTGTGAAGATCTCGATTTTCGTGATTTGTTCCAATATATCGACCGGACAAATTCTCAGGTCGGACAACAATTTCTGTATAATAAACTAAGAACCATACCGGTGAATTCTCACGAAGTGGCTGGTCATGAGAAGTTGATCGATCAATTCACGAATGATCAGGAATTAAGGGTCGATGTTCAAATTCAATTGTCCAAATTGAACAAGAAGGAGACCTATTACATCACAACACTTTTTCAGGATAAGCACCTTGAGCCGCCAAAATGGTTTTTTATCGTCCCGCTTCTGGCGTTTACAAATCTGATGGCATTCATTCTGAGCTTTTTCAATCCTGTGATGTTGTTTGTGATTTTCGGCGTTTTTCTGATCAATTTTGTGGTTCACTATTGGAACAAGAAAAACATTTATCCATATGTTGGCTCATTAACACAACTGTTAAGATTAAAAGGTGTTGCGAATGAATTATTTAAAGACGAACGATTTAAAGAAATTAATCCTAATCTTGAGAAATCGATTCGGGTGTTGGATGAAGTAAGAAACCGCATGGCGTTTTTTAAGTTGGAAGCCAAGATAGAAAGCGATATTGAAATAGCAGTCTGGGGATTACTCGAGTTCATTAAAATTACCTTCTTACTTGAGCCATTATTGTTGTTTGGGATTTTGAAACGGCTTGATACTAAAAGAAAAGAGATTGAAGATGTCTTTAAATTTGTCGGCCTGATTGATGCTTTAATTTCAATAGCTTCATTCCGCAATAGCCTGACAAATTATTGTTTGCCAACTATTGTTTCCGATAAGAAAGAACTTTTAGCCAAAGATGTATATCATCCGTTAATACCTGATTGTATCGAAAACAGCATTCAGGTAAATGGGAAATCTATTTTGCTGACAGGTTCAAATATGTCGGGAAAGACCTCATTTATACGAACAATCGGGATCAGCGCAATCACAGGACTAACGATCAACACCTGTTTTGCATGCCATTTCTCGATGCCCAGGTTGAGGGTGTTTTCTGCAATAAGGATAAGTGATGATTTACTGAATGACAGAAGTTATTATTTTGAAGAGGTGCTCACTATGAAAGAAATGATTGACGAAAGTGTCAGCGGGAAACCAAATCTGTTCCTGCTTGATGAAATCTTTAAAGGCACCAACACGATTGAGCGTATTTCGGCCGGTAAAGCGGTCCTTTCTTACCTGACAGGAGCTGATAATGTTGTCTTTGTATCGACACATGATATTGAATTGGCCGACTTATTAAGCGAAGAGTACGACTTATACCATTTCAGTGAGAAGGTGGATTGCAAAACTGTTGATTTTGATTTTAAACTCAAGGAGGGTAAATTAAAAAACCGAAATGCGATCAAAATATTACAGATAAACGACTATCCGGATAGCGTTATAAAAGAGGCAATAGAACTATCAAAAGAATTGGATAAAACTATAATCAGGACACCGATTCTGAAGGAAACATCCATTAGACTGTAAAGATTGAAAATGGAGGATATTGTGCTTACAGGACAACCATACAGTGAATTGACATAACCCTTAAGCAGGTAAAGGTTTGCTGCTATGTTTGAATTATACACAAAATAGATTACTCTATCTATTGAAAACAAAAGCGGGTTTATATATGTTTGAAGTTGGAAAAAGAGTGAATTCAAATTTAAATTAATTAATATGAACCGACTAATTGGAGAGATGCCCAAAATAGGCATCAGACCAGTAATAGACGGCAGGCTTCAGGGCGTGCGGGAATCACTGGAAGTACAGACAATGAACATGGCAAAGGCTGCTGCCAAGCTGATTTCACAGAACCTTCGTTTCTCCAATGGAGAAAAGGTGGAATGTGTAATTGCCGATTGTACTATTGGCGGCGTTGCTGAAGCTGCGATGTGTGCCGATAAATTTGCCCGTGCCGGAGTTGGTGTATCGCTGACTGTTACGCCTTGTTGGTGTTACGGTACTGAAGTAATGGATACAGATCCCTTGATTCCAAAAGCCGTATGGGGTTTTAACGGAACAGAACGTCCGGGAGCTGTTTACCTGGCTGCTGCTTTGGCAGGATATGCACAGAAAGGGTTACCCGCATTTGGAATCTATGGCCGCAATGTGCAGGATTCAGGCGACACCTCTATTCCCGATGATGTAAAAGAAAAAGTGCTACAGTTTGCCAATGCCGGTCTTGCTGTGGCTCAAATGAGAAATAAGTCGTACCTCTCGATTGGTGGTATGTCGATGGGTATTGCCGGATCATATGTAGATCAGGAGTTTTTCCTCGATTACCTGGGGATGCGTACCGAAGTGATTGATATGTCAGAATTCATCCGTCGCTCTGAGCGGGGAATTTATGATCATGCTGAGTTTGAAAAAGCCCTTGCCTGGGTGAAGAAAAACTGCAAAATAGGGGCTGATCTCAATGAGCCTGCTAAACAGCTTTCTGCCGAACGCAAAGCATGGGAGTGGGAGATGGTGGTTAAGATGACTTTGATTGCCCGTGACCTGATGATCGGTAATCCGAAACTGGCTGAACTGGGTTTTGGAGAAGAGGCGCTTGGACACAATGCGATCGCAGGTGGATTCCAGGGACAACGTCAGTGGACGGATCATTTCCCGAATGGCGACTTTATGGAGGCGATCCTGAACTCTTCGTTCGACTGGAACGGTATCCGTGAAGCCTTTGTGATGGCAACCGAAAACGATTCATTAAACGGTGTTGCGATGTTGTTTGGACACCTGCTGACCAATACTGCCCAGATATTTTCGGATGTTCGCACCTTTTGGAGTCCCGATGCTGTTGAACGCGTGACAGGTAAAAAGCTCACAGGTAAAGCGGCTAACGGAATTATTCACCTGATCAACTCAGGATCAACCACCCTTGATGCCACTGCAAAACAGCTGAAAGACGGCAAGCCAGCAATGAAACCTTTCTGGGAAATTACGGAAGGTGAAGCCAAAGCCTGTCTCGATGCAACCGACTGGGCTGCTGCAAGTCTTGGTTATTTCCGTGGAGGCGGTTATTCCTCACACTTCAAAACGGAAGGGGAGATGCCCGTTACAATGTCGCGTGTGAACCTGATCAAAGGGATCGGCCCGGTGCTTCAAATTGCCGAAGGATGGACCATCGATTTGCCGAAGGATGTTCACGAAGTACTCGATGTACGCACCGATCCAACCTGGCCAACAACATGGTTTGCTCCGCGTTTGACGGGCAAAGGACCATTTGCCGATGTCTATAGTGTAATGGCCAACTGGGGTGCTAACCACGGTGCAATCAGTTACGGGCATATCGGCGCCGATATGATATCGCTTGCTGCTATGCTTCGTATCCCCGTTTGTATGCATAACGTTTCCGACGAGAAAGTCTTCCGCCCGGCAGTTTGGAATGCATTCGGAATGGACAAAGAGGGTTCCGATTACCGTGCCTGCGACACTTATGGCCCGGTTTACGGTAAAACAAAATAGAACCTCCATCAAAATTAACGAACCGGCATTTGGCCTCCGATTTCAATTATCGGAGACTGATTGCCGGTTCGTTTGCGTTATGATATCATTAAAACGGACAAAAAATATTTTTTGCGATTTCATGGGGTAAAATCTGTAACAAAAATAGTTTTTAGGCGTCTATTCTATTATAAAACAATCAAGCCATGAAAAGAAAACAATTTCAGTTAACCGGAATTATTGCAGTTCTATGTATCTTACTTTCATCCTGCATGTTTATAGGGCCTTCTGTAAAGGGAAATGGGAATGTTAAGGAAGAAGTCAGGCAGGTTGGTGAATTCGACCAGATTAAAGTTAGCCGGGGAATGAACGTTTACATTACACAAGGAAGTCCGGCTAAGGTCGTTGTCATTGCCGACAGCAATCTGCACGAACTGATCGAAACCAAAGTTGAGGGTGGTGTTTTAAAGATCACTACCAAGGAAAATATTCAGTGGGCCGAAGAGAAGAAGGTAATGGTAACAGTTGAAAAACTGACGGGTGTTGATGCCAACTCCGGCGGAAATGTCTGGTCGCAAACGCAAATTAAGTCGGATAACTTGAAATTGGGGGCGAATTCGGGCGCTAATCTTACGCTGGATGTTGATGCAGGAACTCTTAATGCTGATTGCTCATCAGGAGCCAATATTAAACTTTCGGGAATGGCAAAAGATGCCGATTTGGGAACTTCTTCAGGAGCAAACCTAATAGGACAAAAACTGAAGGCTGAACAATGCAAAATGAGTGCATCGAGCGGCGGAAATGTCTCTTCAACCGTTACCGGGAAATTGGATGCTCATGCATCGAGTGGTGGAAACGTAACTTATTACGGCGAACCAACTTCAACTGACATCAATTCTTCATCTGGTGGAAATATCCATCACAAACAATAACAATCAATTTATTGGATATGAGAACGATTAATCTATTTACACTTTTGCTCATATTGGGAGCAATATTTCAGAGCTCATCAATACAGGCAGCTCAGTCAAACGATGGTCGTCAGACACGTCAGATTTCTGGATTTCATGGCATTTCAGTAAGCAGCGGAATCGACCTGTTCCTGACACAAAAAAACGTCGAGGAAGTTTTTGTCGAAGCTAAATCTGATGATTTCGACAAAATAATTACGGAAGTTGAAGGTGGTATTCTAAAAATCTATATCAAGGATAAATCCTGGCCTCACCTCAATTGGAAAAATGAGCCCCGAAAAGTATATGTGTCATTCAAAACCCTTGATAAACTTCATGTTTCTGCGGGCTCGGATGTTAATTCACAGTCGGTTTTAAAACTTGACAAATTTGAGTTGGATGTTAGCAGCGGATCGGATGTTAAACTTGAATTGGATGCGAAACAGCTGCGTGTTGATTCAAGTAGTGGTTCAGATGTTTCGTTGAATGGGAAAGCGGAAGTTGCCGAGGTCAGTGCATCAAGTGGCAGCGATATCAGTGCTGGTGATCTTGAAATTAAAAAGTGCTCTGCCAGTGTTTCAAGCGGATCAGATATCAGTATCAGGGTAACCGAAGAGCTCAATGCCGATGCCAGCAGCGGGAGTGATATCAGTTATTCCGGCAATCCTAAGGTAAAAAATATCAAGAAATCAAGTGGTGGTGATGTAGTGGGAAGATAGTCGGAAATATTGTTGCATAACCTAGGTGCAGCAATTATTGAATGGTTAGGGTAATGCAGATTAAGGTCAGAAAGCAAACTGTTTTCTGACCTTTTCATTTATAGGTGTGACAAATGTCTTTAAATGAATACATTTCATAAAAAACCGTGAGCATCGAACCACGGTTTAAACCAAAAGTAAAAAACAATTGACATCAAATAAATGTGCGTCTGAAGTAGATTTTTGTAGCCAATCTGAATTTATTGACCTGGAAAAACGAATATTTTCAAAACTGCGAGAACAACGATTACAAAACCTACAAAAAGGGACATCGCCAAACCACCGGTCATTTTAAATTTTTCCATGATATGTGTTTTTTAGAATAATATTAACATTGACAAAGGTAGATTTGTATTATCAGACAGTTGGTTAGTGAATGATTAGAAAGTAATTAGAATCTCATTAGAAAGAGGTTTCCTCCAGATTGTATCTTACTTTTGTACAAAATAACTCCCTGGTATGAGTGATGCCCGTATTTTAGTCGTTGAAGATGAACAGCGGCTTGCTGAAGTTCTTCAAAAGCAGTTACATGAATCCGGATTTCGGGCTGATGTGGCAAGCGATGGTTATGTAGGAAAGCGGTTGGTGGAAGAGTCTGATTATGATCTTGTAATTCTGGATATCAATCTTCCTTTGATGAATGGGTATGAATTGTGCCGTGAAATCCGAAAAACAAACAGCAATACACCCATCATCATGCTTACAGCGCTTGGCACACCTGAAAATAAACTGATCGGGTTTGAATCAGGAGCAGATGATTATGTGCTAAAGCCTTTTGATTTCAGGGAATTGCTTGCCAGAGTCAATGTTTTTCTGAAGCGGTCGAATGTTATAACAGCGCAGGATCGTAAACTGAAGATCGCTGATTTTGAAATGGATCTGGATTCAAAAGCAGTCGTTCGTGCCGGTCAAAAAATTGAACTGACATCCAAAGAATTCTCCCTGATGGAAACCTTGTTGAAAAATAAAAATAAGGTTCTTACAAGGGAATATATCATTGAGAAAGTATGGAATCTTGATTTCGAAACCGGAACGAATATCATCGATGTGTACGTGAATTACTTAAGAAAGAAAATAGATAGGGATTTTGAGCCCAAGCTCATTCATACCAAATTTGGATTTGGCTTTTACTGCAGCGAAAATGAACTTTAGGATGAATATAAAAACCAGGTTGTCTGTCCAATTTACCTTATCGGTTTTTGGAATACTCATGGTCTTTTGCATGCTGGTGTACTATTTTTCATACAGCAGTCAGTTATCGACCTACCGTCAAAATCTGTTGGTCAGGGCTCAGAATACGGCTATTCTTTTGATAAATGTTCAGGAAGTTGATTCAACACTTTTAAAAAAGATATACCTGACAACCAAGTCGCTCGAAGAAGAGGAGATCGTATTGAATGATTCGAACGGTAAAATGCTTTACAGCGACAAGATTCAGTATTTGAAAAACATAAGTTCTTCACGCAGTTCGCTTTCGGCCAGTCCTGAATTTTTTTCGATTGGTAAAAAGGATGGCGTATTGTATAATCACATTGTAAATAATCAGCTTTACCATGTTTATGTATTAGCTTACGATCAATTTCGTGCTGAAAATTTGCGCGGATTAAGAGTTGTTCTCCTTTGGAGTATCGTTTTCATTCTCTGTCTGTCAGTGTGGGCCTCTTATTTCTTTTCAAAAATAGCGATCAGACCCATATCGAATATCATTGCCAAAGTAAAAGAGATCAATTCCTCGAAGTTAAACAGCCGGTTAGATGAGGGCAAACGGCAGGACGAAATTGAGCAATTGGCCATTACGTTCAATCAGATGCTATCTGACCTTGAGCTTGTTTTTAAGAGTCAGGAAGAATTTGTCTCGAATGCTTCACACGAGTTAAGGACACCTCTTGCCATCATGATTGCTGAATCTGATTATATCATCAGCCGTAAACGGGATACTGAAGAATATGAAGTGCATATTGCCCGTTTGACGGAAGATCTTCGAAAACTTAATCTTCTCATAAATAGTCTTTTGGAATTAGCGCAACTCAACCGTGATAAAAATATTTCACTTTCACCAATTAGAATTGATGAATTGGTTTTTAATGCCATTCATTCCGTCAAATTAAAATATCCCGGCAGAAAGATCCTGCCACGAATTGAATATTCTGACAATGAAAACGACTTTATAATCAACGGAAACGCAGGGTTACTGGAGATCGCATTCAAAAACTTAATCGAAAATGGCTGCAAATTCTCAACCGGAGAAGTTGAAGTAGAAATCTCAAACTCCGGAAAAGGCGTGGTCGTTCGTATAGCCGATTATGGCGTGGGAATTCCGGAGAATGAAATCGGCAATATATTTAAGCCTTTTCATCGCGCAACCAATACGAAATTTATTGGTGGGTTCGGTATCGGTCTGTCGATTGTTGCTAAAATCGTAGAGTTGCATGGTGCTGAAATTAAGGTTACAAGCACCTTAAATAATGGCACTTGTTTTGAACTTCAATTTGGAGTTTAAATTCAACAAATTCTATAAAACATTCCGCAACTCCTGATCCCCGGATTTGACTACAGTGCAAGGTTGAAGGATCAACATCAAATATCAATAATAAAAGTGAAACTGCATTGGTAGATCGTTCGTTATAATGCATAGGCTTTGTCGAAATTTTTAACTTTAACATTATTAAGAGGATAATGATTTTCAATTGGATTAGATACGGAATTTGCTATCTGGTATGGAATTAATAATGTGCCAGTAGCCGGAACTTCACCTGCCTCATCGTTCCTAATCTTTGGCCGATTCTGATGGTTTGGGTAATTTTGTTCAAACGGACATGTTTTGTTATATTTGCTGTCTACAAAAATGTGCAAACTTAAGTGTGATTCAGATGGATTGATCTTTGTAAATTTTAAGATTTATATGAGTGTAGAATTGACAAGTTGCTTTAAATAAATTAGATATGGAAAAATTTACATTGGAGGATGATATAAAGGTTTTCTGCGAAACAGCAAAATCTTTCCCTGATGGAATTATGGAAGCACACAAGGAATTAGAGTCAATAATCAGCTGCTCTAAGCAAAGGAGATATTTTGGAATTTCAAGTCGTAACGCGAAAGGTATTATTACCTACGACGCAGCGGCTGAAGAAATATACCAGGGAGAAGCCGAAGAATTAGGTTGTGAAAAGTTTGTGATCGAGAGTGGCCAATACATCAGTTTGCTCATTGAAAACTACATAAGCGATGTATCGGCAATTGTTAAAGCATTTCAACTGCTTATGGCTTATCCCGGGATCGATCCCCAAGGTTATTGCATTGAATGGTATCTCAATGAAAATGACGTCATGTGTATGGTCCGCTTAAACCTTTAAAACCTATCATTATATTGAAATTCTTCTCACGGGAATAACAGGTATCGTTTATACTTTTCATCTGACATTATATGGCGTCCGTTAAAATTAAGGTTTCCCTTGGCTATTTTACGCTTGTGATATTGGCGGCACTTATAATATGGGTCACTTATTCCGAAATACTCCACTATTCAACCGAAAAGGTTGATTTTAATCCGGCAAATAATAAATTCATTTACGTCAATACCATTTTAACCAACCTTTACCAGGCAGAAGGATTGGAAAGAAGTTATGTCCAAACCAGGCAAAAAGCGCAGTACCAGGACTACATAAAATTGATGGACACGATAAGCTTGCAGATTGATACGCTTGCATTAATGGTAAACTCGCCCATCCAACAAATGCATACAGACAGTATTAAAAAGCTTTTGGTCGTAAAACAGAAGAACCTCAAAGAACTATCTACAATCAAGAAAAGCAATTCATCCACAGCCCATTATCAGCAAGCTCTAAATAAATTAATGGTTGGAAAAGATTCAATTAGCCATTATATGACGGTTTACAGGAACGTTTCAACCAATCGTGACTCTGTTTATATAAAGCAAAAAAAGAAGAAGTTTTTCGAACGTCTTGCTAATGTATTTGCAGCTCAGAACACAGCAGACTCAAATCTTCGTGTGCAAACAATACAGTCTGTAAGGGTTGACAGCCTGATAGATCCAGTCAATCCGGTCGATACCATTGCCGGTTTTATAACGGCTGTTATGGCTGAAATCAGAAACGATAGCATTGCCATCGATTCGCGCTTAAGACTAAAGGAGCAGGAAATATTAGCCAATGATCGTACCATCACGTTGCAATTGCGTCAAATGTTGTCCAATATCGAAAATGAAGAGTTGATCAACTCCTTTCAAAAAGTAAGGGCGCAGCAAAGCCGGGTTGAAAAGAAAACATGGCTGATTATTATGGTTGGCGCATTTGCCATCGTTACAATCATATTCTTTTTGGTAAATATACTGAAAGACATTACCAAAAGTCAGCATTTCCGGCAAAGACTCGAGGAGGAAAAAGCTTATACCGAATTGTTGCTCAAGAGTAAAGAACAGTTTATGCTGAGCCTTACGCACGATCTGAAGTCACCTTTGAGTTCAATTATTGGTTTTACGGGAATCATGCAAGATGAAGTCGGTGTTTCGACCCGACACCAAAAGTACCTTCAAAACATCAGCAAGGCTTCTACTCATATTTTGAACCTTATTAATAGCCTGCTCGATCTGGCCAGACTTGAAACAGGGAAGTTGACAATTGATCATATCCCAATCAGTTTAAAACCGTTGATGGATGATATTGTGGAAGGATTCCGGCCACAGGCCATTGCTAAAAATATTGATTTGCAATTTCAATTTAATATCACGCCTTCAGTTGTTTATGTGAGCGATCCAATGCGGATCACACAAATATTGGGAAATCTGATTTCAAATGCCCTTAAATTTACTGAAGCCGGGAAGGTTACGATAACGGTTTCAGCAGTTGAAACATCAGAAAAGAGTGACCTGGTTCAAATTGATGTCGCAGATACCGGGATCGGCATTTCAGAAGAAAACACCCGGCGAATTTTTGAGGAATTTGAAAGAGTTGCTACTTCCCGGCAATACGAAGGTACCGGCCTTGGATTGACAATCACTAAAAAGCTGATCAATTTGCTGAAAGGGACCATCAGCCTTGAAAGCAAAGCAGGTGAAGGCAGCCATTTTAGTATTGTCTTACCCTTCGAAAAAGGAGAACAACTTGCAGTCAAATCACCCCAGCCAATTGTCGACCAAAATCAGGCGACAATGAAAGACATTGCTGGTAAGAAAGTCTGGCTTATTGATGACGATGAAACGCTCCTCGAAATGACCTCAGCTGTCTTAAACGCTGCCGGGTTTGAAGTTCACGCCTTTTGCGATCCTGAAAAAGCCATTGATTCGTTTGAAAAAGGTTGTGCCAATCTGTTGATTACAGATATCCAGATGCCGAAAATCAATGGATTTGAGGTGCTTAAAAAGATTCTGATTATAAATAAAGGGCCGATCACTGCCATTGCAATTTCGGGAATTAACATGGAAGAAAAGGATTTTGCCGGATTCTCCGCCTTTGTTCAAAAACCTTTCCAACCCAAGACTTTAATTGATGCAATATCGGGACAACTAAAAGGTGCATTGGCAAATGACCAAAAGGAAGGTTTGGTATATTCCTGGCAAAATGGGTATAACCTGAATCAATTTGCCGCTTTTGCGGAGGAGGATCCGGAAAGCCTTATGCAAATTTTGGTTTCGTTTATCAAAACGGGTAAGCAAAATGCATTACTTTTCAGGCAATACCTTTACGATGAAAACGATCATGCCCTTTCGGAACTGTCGCATAAAATGCTCTCGCTGTTTCGTCAGCTCGAAGCAAACGATCTTGTGGAACTTTTAACCCAACTCGAGCAAAATGATTTCGCCGCCAAAAGCAACAAAGAATTCTACTTATGTGGAAATTTGGCGATCGAAAAGATCGACGCTTTACTTACCACAATACAAAAAGAAGAAAATATTTGCATCGATTGATCAACAGGTTCAGTGGGGATTACTTTTTTCAGGGAGTTCAATCTTATAAAGATCGAGTTTGTTATATAATGTTTTACGATCAATTTTTAGCAACCTGGCGGCTTTGCTTTTGTTATAACCAACAGACATCAATACCTTTAGAATTAGTTCGCTTTCATTCTCCTCGTTGAACAATTTAAACTGGTCATCTTTCTTTTGAGGATTAAAAATTTCGGCGGGAATTTCGTTGAGGGTGATTAGTTTTCCGGAAGCAAGCAATGTCGCCCTTTTAACCACATTTTTCATTTCCCGCAGGTTTCCTGGCCAGCTATATTCCATGAATGCAGTTTCAACAGCAGGTTCAAAGCCGGATACGCACTTTTCAAGAACAGTATTGGCCTGATTAAGAAAATGTCGGACAAATAGCATAATATCTTCCCCGCGTTCGCGGAGTGGCGGGACAATAATCTGAAACTCGTTTAAACGATGGTACAGATCTTCGCGAAAGTTACCCTGCTCTTGTGCCAGTATGAGGTTTTCGTTGGTGGCGGCAATGATCCTAACATCAACCGGGATTTCCCGGCTGCTTCCGACTGGTTTTATCAAACGTTCTTGCAAAGTACGCAATAATTGAATCTGCGTGGCGTATGAGAGATTTCCAACTTCATCCAGAAATAAAGTACCGCCATTTGCGGCCTCAAAGTAACCTGTCTTATCGACAACGGCTCCGGTAAAAGAACCTTTAACATGCCCGAAAAATTCACTGGCTACTAACTCTTTCGGAATCGCACCACAATCAACTGCCAAAAACGGGCCATCACAACGTGTACTTAAAGTATGTATGGATCTGGCAACATATTCTTTTCCTGTTCCGCTTTCGCCCGTTATCAAAACCGACAATGGTGTCGGTGCAACTAAAGCAATATATTCTTTTAGCCGAACAGAAACCTTGCTGATGCCATCCAGAAAATTTTTCTCAGTCAGATTATTTTGATGGTTTTTTGCCTGGTGATTTTTCGTCACCTCCTCCAGCGCCTCGCGAATGATATTTAAAATCTCTTCAGGTAAAAAGGGTTTAGGGATGTAATTAAAGGCTCCTTGTTTTATGGATTGAATTGCAGTAGAAATATCTGCATATCCGGTCATCATGATGATTTGTGTTTCCGGCGATTCAAGTTTGATCATTTGGATTAAATCCATTCCGCTCACTCCCGGCATTCGCAGATCGGTTAATACCACATCATAAAATTCCTGACGTACAAGCCGTTTAACTTCTTCCGGTGAAAATACTGTAGTTGCCTGATAATGATGTTTTTCAAGCAGTTTTTTTAACATCAGGCAGAATGTTACATCATCATCAACAATCAGAATCTTTGCCATACGCCTTTATATTGTTTTTACTGATGTTTATTAAAGTTCAAAGATCATCATTTTGTTTAAGTAATTTCTCCAAAAAATGTGTACAAAACAAAAAACCTCTGCCAAAGGTATTTGACAGAGGTAATGGCCATCCATTCTTAACTTTTATTCAAACAATTGTTGAAGAAACCATTTTAGAATGAAGTCGGTAGAATAAACTTAAGAAGCCTATTTAATCAATTCTCCCTTGCTTGTAAAGAGAAGTGTAGTCTTGACTGCTTCCTTATGGAGGGCAATTTTAAAAGTACCATCGTCGCCCTGGAAGATTTTGTCTACAGAATAACCAATATAATCCTTTGTAAGCGTAGCAGTGACAGCCTCAGGAAGAGATGCTGCAGTAACTTCAGTGTATTTTACTGCTTTCTGCTGAGTAACAGTGATACTATTTTGTGTTGTTGAAGCTTCTGCGAACTGAGGCATTGCGAAGGAAATAGCCATTGCGGCTGCTGATAAAATCATTAACTTTTTCATGATGTAAATTTTTAAAATTTGTAAATACTCATTGTTATATATCTTATAGTCAAAAACGTGCCAGGCTTGAAGTCCTTTCCTTTTAATACAGTTAAATATCAATAAGTCAGGATTATACAATGATTAAAATATAAATCGTCCGATTTAATACGCAAGAAAAAGTTGTGGATTCTACGTGTTTGGTGAGGAAATAGTCCCCATAAATTATGTGAAGTTTAGTAAAAATATGTATATGCCATTAATATCCGTAAAGTTAACAACCTATCAGTAATCGATAGCCTCCAGCCAATCCCGAAAAACAACGCATATACAACTTTAACAAGCATCTAGTGTAGCCAGATGCTGCAATAAATTAGTTTTATTAAGGTGTGACATTTGACCGAATAAAAAAACCTCTGTCAAAGGGATTTGACAGAGGTAATTACCACCTATTCTTAACTTATATTCAAACAAATGTTGAAGAAACCGCTTTAGAATGAAGTGGGAAGAAAAAACTTAAGAAGCCTATTTAATCAATTCTCCCTTGCTTGTAAAGAGAAGTATAGTCTTAACAGCTTCTTTGCTGACAATTACCTTGTAGGTACCGTCATCACCCAGGAAAACTTTATCGATGGCAAAACCGGCATAATCCTTTGTAAGAGTAACAGTGACGGGTGCCGGTAATGTTGCCGCAGTAATTTCCTGGTATTTTACTGCTTTCTCCTGGGTCACTGTGATGTTATATTGAGTTGATGTAGCTTCTGCTGTCTGAGGCATTGCCAAGAAAATAGACATTGCGGCTGCTGTTAGAATCATTAACTTTTTCATGTTTTCAATTTTTATTGTTTGTAAATAATCATTGTCAGGCATATAATAGACAAAAGCGTGCCAAACTAAATTCACTTACCTGCTGAGCCGGATGAATAACTATAAATTAGGTCATTAGTGATAAGAAAAGAGGAAGCAATAAGTCAAACTAACAAAACTGGGGTGTGGAATCCCCGTGATTCATGTGGAAAAAATCCACGGAATTTGTGTGGAATTCAATTTAAACAACATTTTGGCCGAAAATTAGCCGCCTGGCAGCAATTCAACGAGAACCGCTGATATCTGAATACCGCATTCCCTCGCGTTAGGAGTTGATAATGGCATTTACCGGATATGCAATCGCAACATTGACCAGCAGACGTTAAGGTAGTCGGGATCATTTTGATTATATTTGGGCATTAAATTGGTTTTCATCATTGAGGAATTTATAAAACTGTCGGTCACTTCATATCAACAAATACATATTCATGAAAAAAATTAAAAATCTACTTACAATGGCACTCATTTGCATTGGATTCGTGGCACAAGCCGGCACAAATGTTCCTTCAGATCCTAAAGCAACGGCTGAAGTTGTTCAATTGTATCAGAAAATGCTGAAACTTCAAACCAGGGGAATGATGTTCGGGCATCAGGATGCACTGGTATATGGAACAAGCTGGTATGCTGAAGATGGACGCAGTGATGTGAAAGACGTTTGTGGTGATTATCCTGCAGTTACCGGTTGGGAATTGGGTCACCTTGAACTCGGCAATGCGTATAGTCTTGATTCTGTTTTCTTCGAAAATATTCGAGATGGAATCAAAAAATCATATAAGAGGGGAGGTATCAATACCATTAGCTGGCATTTCCGCAACCCTTTGACGGGAGGTACAGCCTGGGATGTAACCTCAAACAAAACAGTGGCATCAATGCTGCCGGGCGGCGAAAAGCACGGCCTGTACAAACAATACCTCGACAAACTGTCTGATTTTATGCTCAGTCTGAAAACAGATCAGGGGACATTCATCCCGGTTTTCTTTCGTCCTTTCCACGAACATACCGGAAGCTGGTTCTGGTGGGGAAAAAACCTGTGTACAGTTGATGAATACAAAGCGTTATGGCGGTTTACCGTGAACTATCTCCGTGAAACAAAAAATATCCACCATTTGCTATATGCTTATTCCACTGACCGTTTCGCAACCTCAGAAGAATACCTTGAACGCTATCCGGGTGACGATCTGATTGATCTTGTGGCTTTTGATTTGTACGATCGCGGACCGGAATATGCTGCCACACTGGGGAATTGCGCAAAAATGGTCACGAAAATCGCTGCGGAGAAAGGCAAAATCTGTGCAGTAAGCGAGGCTGGCGGCCCAATTACCAAAAATCCCGAATGGTGGACAAAGGTATTGCTCGAAACCTTGCGTCCGTATGATTTGTCGTATGTACTGGTGTGGCGCAATGCATTTAATCAACCTGTCCAAACCGCATTTGGTCCTTACAAAGGTTGTCCCAACGAGAAGGATTTCATTAAGTTCTACAATGACCCGAAAACCTTGTTTCTGAAAGATATTCAGTAATTTAATTAAAAATGGATCACTATGAAAAGGATAATCATTTACATTTGTTTTCTGATTTTATCAAATACCTTATTTGCCCAGGACCTAAAACCAATCGCGTTAAATCCTCCAGAACTGAAACGGGGTTTGCCGGTTATGGAAGCGCTATCCTTAAGAGCATCGGCGACAGAATTCACAGGCACAAAATTAAGTCTTCAGGATCTCTCTAATTTATTATGGGCAGCCAATGGAGTCAACCGCAAAGAAATCGGAAAAAGAACGGCTCCGTCTGCAATGAATTCACAGGATATTGATGTCTATGTGTTTGCGGAAGAAGGAGCCTACTTCTATGATGCTGCAAAACATATTTTGAACCCGGTTGTCAGTGGCGATCAGCGTGGTCTGGTAGCAGGTAATCAGGTTGAATTTGCAAAAGCTGCCGTAATTTTGGTATTGGTTTCCGATATTTCAAGATTTAAATCGGGAGATGAACCATCGAAACTAAGTTGGGCTGCCATGGATGCCGGTATTGTATCCCAGAACATTGCCATTTTTTGTGCCGGTACTGGTCTGAATACCAGACCACGCGCTACGATGGATCTTGAAAAGCTGCAAAGTGTACTTCACCTGAAGGATTCACAACATTTGATGCTAAACAATCCGGTTTCATATAAAAAGCAATAACCTCCCTCGAAATTGATCTTTAAATGGAATACCAGGTAAAATCATGCACTGAAAAGCAACTTCCGGAGATCCTTGAAATATTGAATGAGGCAATTCTCCATTCGACGGCTTTGTACGACTACAAACCTCGCACGATGGAGAATATGAAAAGCTGGTATTCTGCAAAACAGCAAGGAAACTATCCCGTTATTGGCGTTTTCGATTACGAAGAAAATCTTTTGGGATTTACATCGTTCGGCTCGTTTCGAAACTGGCCGGCATACAAATATTCGGTTGAACATTCCATCTATGTCAGATCAGATATGAGAGGTCTAGGCTTAGGAAAGTTATTATTAAAAGAGATTATTAAAAGTGCCGATGCGCAAGATTATCATGTTCTGATAGGTGGAATTGACGCATCAAATACTGCAAGTATCCATTTGCACGAAAAGGAAGGTTTCGTTTTAAGCGGTACTATCCAACATGCAGGATATAAATTTGGCAGGTGGCTGGATTTATCCTTTTATCAGCTGATATTGAAAACACCGGAATATCCCGAAGAAGACAATTAGCCGATCAATTTCAATACCAAATTATGAGTGTATTTTTTTAAATTATACTGTTCTCGTATACGATTGATATTAATCTGAATAAAAACAAAGAACGACAAATGTCATTGCGCCCTGCAATGACATGAAATCAAGTATCAATAGGTCAGAATTATAGATGCTTTGAGTTATGATTGGCTGTAATTTAGAACAGATATAAATAAAAAGAAATTCAAAACAATTGACTTATAAATCGGTTACCAATTAATATTTCAAAGTATTTATTTTAATAATTTTAAATCTATCAGTATGAAAAATTTCATAACCTTAAGGTGGATTGACTTCTATTTGAGTACTTTAAATCGTATTGGAAACACAAAACCTGCTATCGGTATTCTTAAGCTGGTTATTTTAATGCTTGTTTCGGTGATAAGTTCCGGTGTCGTCAAAGCCTTGCCAAGTTACGCCCGGCAAACTGGAATGTCGTGTGCAGCCTGCCATTATTCGTTTCCGGAACTTAATCCTTTCGGAAGGCAATTCAAAATGAATGGTTATGTGCTGACCGGTATGAAAACTATTGATGCCACAGACGACAGTAGTCAGGTGACCAGGCTTAAATTGCTGACTACATTGCCTTTGTCGGTGATGGTTCAGTCCTCCTTTACTCATATTTCAAAGGATGTTCCGGGTGTTCAAAACAATTCTGTTACTCTGCCGCAACAATTAAGTGTATTTTATGCAGGGCAGGTGACACCACATATCGGGACTTTTATTCAAATGACTTACGATGGTCATACTTTTGGGATGGATAATGCCGACATCAGGTATACAAACCAGGCAAAAATTGGGACTAAGAGCATGGTTTATGGTTTGACATTAAATAATAACCCGGCTGTTCAGGATGTTTGGAATACTTCACCAGCCTGGAGATTCCCGTCAGCCGGATCTGATGCAGCAAAAAATCCGGCCAAATCGACTATCATGGAAAATTTGGGTACCCAGGTTGCCGGTCTGGGAGCGTATACATTGTTTAATAATCTGATTTTTGCTGAATTAACATTGTATAGATCGGCTCAACAGGGTGCCGCCAATCCGGCAGATATTACGAGTACGATGGTAATAAAAGGTATCGCTCCTTATTGGCGTCTCGCTCTTCAACATCAATGGTCCGATAATTATGTGGAGATTGGGACGTTCGGTATAGCGCCAAAACTTTATTCCGAGGGCATTTCAGGGAAAATGAACAAGATTACCGATATTGGATTTGATTTTCAGTTTGAACGTCGTTTGCCCATTGGTGCCTTCACCTTGCATAGTTCATTTATTTCGGAGTCTGAACGACGGGATACTTCACTTACACAGAATGTTAAGTTGAAGTTTAACTCCTTCAAAATAGATGGTAATCTCTATTTTAAAAATGGGTTAGGCGCAACATTGGGCTATTTTAATACTTCAGGTTCAGAAGATTCAAATGTGGGAAGTTTGACCAACAAACCAAACAGCGACGGATTTATCGCTCAATTTGAATATCTCCCATGGTATAATACCAAGTTTGCCCTACAATATGTTATGTATAATAAATTCGACGGAAGCAAACTTAATTATGATAGCAGTAGAAATGCCGCCGATAATAACACCCTCTATCTTTTAGTTTGGCTTAATTTTTAGTTAATCATTACATTCGCATATTATGAGAAAGTTTTTTTTGTTTTTTGTTTTCATTGCCTTATTTATCCTGATAGCAGGCACAGGTACCCTGATGGCAAGGTCATTGGATCTTAAGATGACGAGCGCCTATAATTCGGGGGTTACAGAGTCAATGTCAGCACCTCAGGATAAGGATCATGGGATAGGTCCGATAAAAAGTGTGGAACTTGGTCCCTTAAACAGCAAAATGGTAAATGAAGGCAAGGTTATCTTTAACAACCAATGTATCGTTTGTCACGAAATGGATCAAAAGAAATTGGGTCCGCCGCTCAAAAACGTCACGAAAGAGCGTACACCAGAATACATTATGAATTTGCTTTTGAATTCAGCTCAAATGCAAAAGGACGATCCTTTGGTGAAATCGTTGTTGAAACAATACAATAATCTACCGATGCCGGATCCTGCACTCAACCAGAGTAAGGCCAGGTCAGTGCTTGAATACCTTCGATCAATGGCTAAATAAAGCCAGATACATCGTTAATGAAAAATATTCCTCTGTTGAGATCAGCTATGCGATATCAACAGGGGAATTCATTTTGTATTTATTCGATTCCGACAATCCGGCTTCTTCTTTCCAGCATTACTGTATCGCGCCAGATGTTGTCCATTTTCCCGATTTTCTCACGGGTCCCCAAAATTCTAAATCCATTTTTAAGGTGCAAGGCAATACTTGCTTTATTTTCGGGGAAAATACCTGCCTGAAGTGTCCATAAGCCATGCCTTTCCGACTCTGAGATTAACTGTTTCATCAAATGATCGCCAACGCCCATTCCACGGAAGTCTGAATCAATGTAAATACTCACTTCAGCAACTCCCGCATAGACGCAACGGTTTGAAACATTCGACAAAGCTGCACACCCTGCGACCTTGTTATCTATTCTCGCAATGAACCGGCAATCTTTACGATGCGACTGATCCCAGGCTTCCCATTCCGGAGTTTCAGTCTGAAAAGTGGCATTTTTAGTAGCGATCCCTGCGTTATAGATTAGTTGAACTGCCTCCCACGATTCATCCCTCATTTCTTCTATTATAACCTTGCTCATTGCTGTTGATTTTATCAGAAATAATTCACACATTGTCATCACTTTATTATCATTTATTTCCTGAAAATTACTGCTACTCACTTTGATGAGCTATAATAAACGGAAGGATTGATAATCAGATCAAAGCTAACAAATATTCAACAAATAATTCTTCTTATGGTACGCTTATTAACTATTTCAATTTGCTTCATTATGATGATGTTAATGAACTCTGCTGAATCTGTTGCACAGAATCATGGCGCATTTACCAACGCAAGTGATGTTGGCAATCCTAAACTGAAAGGTTCCACTAAATTCGATAATTCCCAACAGATTTATACCCTTACCGGCAGCGGACTAAACATGTGGGCGAATGCCGATGAGTTCCATTTTGCATCGGTTAAACTAAGTGGCGATTTTATTCTGACCACTTTCTGTAAGTTTGAAGGGAAAGGGGTGAATCCTCATCGTAAAATGGGACTGATAATCAGGGAGAATCTAAACACTGGTTCCCGTTATGCCGATGCTGCCGTACATGGTGACGGTCTTACATCATTACAATACCGGACAAAAGAAGATGACATTACAAGTGAGGTCAAAGCCACTCTAACCGCTCCCGATGTGATTCAGCTTGAACGCAAAGGTGATACAATTATTATGCGTGCAGCAAAATCGGGTGAACCGTTCACCGAAACTGGCAGAATAACAATGGCATTCAATGCTCCCGTTTATGCAGGATTGTTTATTAGTTCGCACGATATTAGCGTGATTGAAACGGCAGTGTTCCATAATTTCAGAATTGATGTTCCTGCTGCCGAGAATGTGGACGGTTATCAGACACCTTCTGCAAGCCGTCTTGAACTGATGGATATTGCTACAGGAATTCGCAAAGTGATCTATACCACCAAAGGACACATCGAGGCGCCAAACTGGTCGAAAGATGGCAAGTTCCTGATCTATAATTCCGGAGGATTACTCTATAAATTTCCGTTAGACACCAAAACTCCCGTGAAAATCAATACCGGCGAAGTGGTGAATAATAACAACGACCACGGCCTGTCGTTCGACGGGAAAATGCTGGCGATGTCAAGTTCAACCAAGCTGGCGGATGGTCGCTCCGGATCGATGGTTTACACGGTGCCTGTTGAGGGAGGAATTCCCAAAGCCATTACCAAAAATGTACCATCGTACTGGCATGGTTGGTCACCCGATCGGAAAACATTGGTTTTTTGTGCAGAAAGGAACGGGGATTTCGATGTCTGGGGAATTCCATCGAATGGGGGAGAGGAGTTTCAGCTGACCAAATCAAAAGGTTTGGATGACGGTCCGGAATATACGCCGGATGGCAAATTTATCTATTTCAACTCAGTACGTTCCGGAATGATGAAGATCTGGCGTATGGCACCCGACGGATCAAACCAGGAGCAGGTAAGTTTTGGAAAGTATAACGACTGGTTTGCCCATCTTTCACCTGATGGGAAAAGTATGGTCTATGTTTCTTATCCTGCCGATGTTCCCTCCAATTCACATCCTCACAACAAAAGGGTTTTGGTACAAATGCAGTCTGTAAATTCGCCGGATGCTAAAGTTCTGGCCTATATTTACGGCGGCCAAGGGACAATGAATGTTCCGTCGTGGAGCCCTGACAGTAAAACAATTGCCTTTGTTACTTTTACTTATGGCGATCCGAATTATTAAATCAAAGTTCTGATGGTTAGTTTAATTTCCAGGATTGTATTGTTGATGATCATTTTCGCTGCCTTTACCGGAAGAGGTATCCGGGCAGCCGGTTCCTTTAATTCGGGGGATGAAAAGAAATACCAGGTGACGTTTGGCGAAAGTTACCACAACTATTTACCAGGAAGTTTATTGAGTATAGGAATCGTCTTTAAAAACAACTCAGCCGATAGTTTAAAGATAAGGCGGGAATTACGTGTTACTGACAGTGACGGTGTTAAAGTTTGGAATACAGTAATTAACCTCGGGTTACGTCCTTCCGGAAGTGTTACCATTCCTTTAATGGTGCCGGTATCCAAATCTTCCGGTGCATTCACACTTACAATTGCCGAAGAGGCAAATGGTGCACCGGCCCCTTCTTTTTTATTCAGTGTGATTCAACCGAAGAAATCGCCACGATTGTCGAAGATATTGGTTCATACGCCTGATTCGGAAGTAGGGTTGAACAAGTTTCTTAAATCCTGGGACATCAAAGCTCCGACAATTTCATGGGGGCAGGTTCTTCTTTTGGGGAAAAAGAGCTGGACTCAGTACGTTGCAGGTGATAAGGAGATCACACAATTGGTTGACAGGGCACTTAAACGGGAGATGTCGGTAATCTTTATTGATTTTGGACCCGTCGGTAAGACTGAAAATACTCTCAAAAAAATAAGTTTGCCATTTGATGTATCCGTGAGTTTTATAAAGGCAAAAGCACCCGAGCAAAGTTTTGTCTTGAAATCGGATTATAAGGAACTTACTTTTGATTTTTCAAGTAGCCAGATGCAGCACTGGAATGGTTACCTTGGAGTAACGGTACCTGCCTACGATTTGATGTTTGACGGGAAAGATGTGAAAATAAATGCATATGCCACAGCTGGTGAAAATCCTTACCGGTTTCCGCTGGTTGAATTGATACCGAAGCATGGGAAAGGTAAAATTTACCTGAGTCAGATCATCACCGAAAAAAGGCTCGACGAATCGGTGAAACCTCAGCGTAGTCATCCGGAACTTCCTGCTTACGACCCTGTGGCTGTTCAATTTCTGCTAAATCTGATCTCCGCAACGGTCGGGGATAATTTATTGAAGTGACGGTAGACTAACAAACCTGCCTCTGAATCCTCTTTATTTCTGATCAAAGTTATTACGGAAAAAAAATGAATCTGTCGGTAAAATCGGGCAGTTCTTCGATTTTGTTTCCACGTTTTTGTTCGTCCGATTAACTTTCAGCAAATCAAAACAAAACTCCGAATTCCAAATTTCAGGTATTTAACTGGGAATGTCATGCACTTTATCTAAGTATTAATTTCTAATATCAGTATTATGAGAAATGTGATTTTAATTTGCTGTGTATTTCTACTCTGCAGCTTTTCGGGAGGAATTGAAAAGACAATCTGGCTCAACGAGCTGGATTTAAATTTGTTCGATCTCGAAATGGGACAAGCTATGAAGAATAAAACGATGATGGGTTCCCCGATCGTTATTTCAGGTATAACGTATGAAAATGGGGTAGGAGTGTCCGCTCCGGCCAAATACCTCATCGATTTGAATGGAAACGGCAAACGATTTTATGCCGAAGTAGGTCCTTGCGAAATGAAATTTCCCGGCAGACCTGAAGGCCCTGCTCCGGATGGCGACGATAAAAAACCGGGTGGCAACGGTGCAGCTCCTGCCGGTTCCCCGATGCCCGGTGGAGGTCCGAGAATGGCCCCAACGATGGAATTTTATGTGCTGGGCGACAAACAGGTGTTTTGGCACAGCGGAACAATGAAAAATGGTGACAAAGCAAAAATAGTTGATATTGAAATTACGGGAATAAAAAAGCTGGCACTGGTTGTTGTCAGCTTAAGTGGCAGAGGTCCAATGGGTGGAATGGCGGCTCTTGCTAATTGTAAAATTACCTATTCGGGCGATATCGCACCAAAAGCATTGGCAAACAAAACTGCTTCGGGCAATGCGCCACAGATTTTAACACCCGCAGAAAGCGAACAACCTAAAATCAATTTTCCGAAAGTCATTGGTGCAACTCAAAACAAACCTTTTGTTTTCCCGATTCCGGTTACGGGCAAAAAACCGTTACTGGTAACCATCGATAATTTACCGGCAGGATTAACATTGGATTCAGGTACCGGAATCATTTCCGGAACTTCACCTGCTCAAAAAGGGTCGTTCATCTTAAATGTCATGGTGAAAAACAGTCTCGGTGAAGCGAAAGATAAAATTGAGTTGAAGGTTGGCGACTTACTGGCGCTCACACCTCCGATGGGTTGGAATAGCTGGAATGCAGGCGGAATGACCGTTGACCAGGTGAAAATCCGTGCCGCGGCTGATATTATTGCTGATAAGTTACGTGGTCATGGCTGGGCATTTGTCAATATTGACGACGGATGGCAGGCGGACAAGCGTACCGATGAGGGTTTGCTGCTTACCAATCAAAAATTCTCCGACATCAAAGGGATGGGTGATTATATTCATTCCAAAGGATTAAGGTTTGGAATCTATTCGTCGCCTGGGCCACAAACCTGCGGACAAGCTCTTGGAAGCTACCAGCACGAACTCCAGGATGCAGCAACCTGGGCGAAATGGGGTGTTGACTATTTGAAATACGACTGGTGTTCTTACCGGAATATTTCGGGTGGTAACTCGCTGGATGAGCTGCAAAAGCCTTACAAAATTATGCAGGAAGCAATTGCTAAAACGAACCGCGATATTGTTTACAGCCTGTGCCAGTACGGAATGGGCGAGGTTTGGAAATGGGGGCCTGAAGTCAATGGTAACTTGTGGCGCACAACCATGGACATCCAGGATAACTGGAAAAGCATTTTGAATACAGGTTTCACGCAAACCAATAACGCTGACTTTGTGGGACCAGGACATTGGAATGATCCTGATATGCTTGTTATCGGAACTGTTGGCTGGAGCAAGGACACGAAACCAACCAAACTCTCGCCCGATGAGCAATATTCGCATGTTAGTCTGTGGTCTTTGTTGTCGTCGCCGCTTTTAATTGGATGCGAAATGGATAAGCTCGATGACTTTACACTGGGATTGGTAACTAACGACGAAGTAATCGGCGTTAACCAGGATATGCTGGGCCGGCAGGCGAAACTGATCAAAAAAGGGGATGATTTTCAGATCTGGGCGAAAGATCTTTCCGATGGTTCAAAGGTGGTGGGTCTTTTTTATACAGGAGATTCTGAAAGTTCAGCAAGTGATCCTGTTAAAATGATCAATTGGGGTGAAAAGAAAGCTGAATCAGCCAAACTTATCAGTGTCGACTTTAAACTGCTGGGTTTAACCGGGAAACAGGAGGTTCGCAACTTATGGTCGCAGAAGAATATCGGTAATTACGATGGAAGTTTTGAAACAGAAGTCAATTTCCATGGCGTTTGTTTGTTGAAACTGTCAGCGGTCAAATAGGTAGATTTTTAAATATCGGATAAAAGTTATGTCAGGAATCCCTCTTTGTTACTATGGCAAAGAGGGATTCATTTTTAACCGGGATTTTCAATTGCGGAACCCGTTAAATCAATAATCTCACGGATTATTTAGGTCAAATTCTCTTTTTATTGGAAAGATCTAATCTTCCGTGCAATAATTATAGTTTTATCTGAATTTTTGTATTTTTGCTTGCAGACTAATAATCATCCACAGTTTTCACCTCTAAAATTTTAAACCTTATGGATTTCAAAAAATTTATCGTTATTCCTGTGTACATCGCAATTTTAGCCGCAGGATTTATTGTGCTTGATCAACTGATCAGCCCTTATATGCCTATCGCCAACAATAAAGGATTTGGCTGGGTTACTTTCCAGGCATGGGCCATGTATTTTATGGCAGGTTGTACTGTTAAAGGCGGGGCACGCACTTTTCTGGGTTATGTATTGGGTGTTCTCTCTGCTATTCTGATTATTGAACTTGCCGGCGCTTTAAGTTCTACAGGTTTCTGGATGGTACCGCTGGCTGTATTGGTGATGGTTATTCCGATGTGTTCAATGGAAAGAGCCCATTCGCTCATCGATTTTGTCCCAGCGATATTTGTTTCATCAGCCGTATATTTTGCATTTACACAGATCTATCCGGCAACTACAACACGGACCTCAATGGCAGTTACAATTCTTGTTTACTGTGGCATTGGTATGATTTTAGGTTACGTTACAATCGCAATAAGAGCAGCTTACGAAAAGATGGTAGCAAAACCTGCCTGATCAATCGCTTACTTAAAATACAATCGCCACCAAAAAGATATTGTTCTCTCTTTTTGGTGGCGACTTTTTTGCAGATGTATTTGGTCTCTAACAACCTTGAAAATAGCCAAACATGATTGTATTTAGGCTCTTGAAATATTTGAAGAAGCCAGTTGAAAGTGCGTTTGGGCTCTTCAAACATTTGAAGAAGCCGGCTGCAAATGTATTCAGCCTCTTGAAATATTTGAAGAAGCCGGCTGCAAATGTATTCAGCCTCTTGAAATATTTGAAGAAGCCAGTTGCAAATGCGTTTGGGCTCTTCAAACTTTTGAAGAAGCCGATTGCAAATGCGTTTACGCTCTTGAAATTTTTGAAGAGACCGACTGCAAATGTATTTCACCCTTCAGATTTTTGAAGAAGCAAAATACATGTTAATCACAGTTTACTAAAAGAAACAGGGAGTTATTTTATGACTCAGGATAAAATTCTGGAATCAATTAATAGTTACCACGATCCACCGGCACCACCTCCTCCGAAGCTTCCGCCGCCAAAACCGCCAAAGCCGCCGCCTCCGGAACCTCCGTCGCCACCCGAGAATCCACCCCACGATCCGCCGTGACTTCCTCCGAGCATATTCCCAAGGAGCATACCACCGAGAAAACTTTGAGTCGTACCGAGTCCGCGGGAATTACCGCTTCCTCTTTTGAAAATAAAAGCAATGACCAGGATGATCATGATAATGGCAAATCCGCCAAGACCTCCCGATTTACCACCTTTCTTCACTGTTTTGACATATTGGTCTGCAGTGAATTCACCGGAAGTTAATGAAATGAGTACATCGGTACTTCGGTCAAGGCCTGTGAAATAATCATTTTGCTTAAACGCCGGAAGCAATTCTGCACCTACAAGTGCCTGACGGGCTACGGCATCGGGAACCACGGCTTCGAGTCCATAGCCAACTGCTACAAATACTTCGCCTTTCTCGTTTGCCAATTTGGGCTTAACAAGAATCAGGATTCCGTTGTTTTTTCCCTTCTGGCCGATTCCCCATTTTTCGGAAAGTTTTTGAGAATAATCCGCCTTATCATACCCGAAAATACTTTTCACCGTAACGATGGCGATTTGCGTCGAAGTTTTCTGGTAAAAGTTCACAAGTTTATTTTCGAGAGAAGCAACTTGTTCTGCAGAAAGTACCCCGGCAAAATCATTCACCAGACGTGGTGGTTCCGGACGTGTCGGGAACTCATCCTGTGCATTGGATTTTAAGCTCCAAAGCATCACCACAAAGAGCAGCAAAAGTGCTGATTGTATTTTTATCTTATTGTATTTCATTATTGTCCGTATGAAATTTCGTCCGGGAGCTCATTGACATCATCTTCCTGCCAGGGGAAATATTGCTTCAGATGCTCTCCTGTTTTTTCAATGCCTTCAACAAGTCCAATGGCAAATTCGCCCTTTTTGAAATGATCAATCATCATCTCTTTAATGTCGTTCCAAAATCCTTCAGGAACCACCTTATTGATACCCGCGTCGCCAATGATCGCAAACTTACGGTCGTTGATCGAAAGGTAAATCAGTACACCATTCCGGTCTTTCGTTTCATGCATCTTTAGCTTTTTAAAAAGCCAGGCAGCTCTGTCGAGCACCTCTCCCCTGCACTTACTTTCGACATGTACACGGATCTCGCCGCTGGTCTGGTGTTCAGCTTTTTCAATGGTTTTCACGATCAGAACTTCATTCTCTTTTCCGAGAAATTCTTTAGGACTCATACAGTGAATTATTAGAATTGAACCTTTGGTGCTTTATCAGCGCCTTTTTCGGCTTCAAAATAGGCCTTCTTCTCGAAATTACGCATCGATGCAATGATACTTTGAGGGAACTGGCGAATATAGGTATTGTAGCCTCTGGCTATTTCGTTGAATTTCTGTCGCTCAACGGTAATTCTGTTTTCGGTTCCTTCAAGCTGAGCCTGGAGATTCATAAAACCTTCGTTGGCTTTCAGCTCAGGATACTTTTCAACCACCACCATTAAACGTCCCAATGCTGAAGACAATCCGCCCTGGGCTTGTTGGAATTGCTGCATCGATTCGGGTGTGAGTTTTGTCGGATCGACGGTTACCTGTGTGGCTTTGGCACGCGCCTCAATTACGGCAGTTAAGGTCGATTTTTCGAAGTCAGCATACCCTTTAACGGTACTTACAAGATTTGGAATCAGGTCGGAGCGGCGTTGATAAACATTCTCGACCTGCGACCAGGCTGCTGCAACACCTTCATCCATTGTAACCATTTTATTTCCGGTGGAGATACCCCATTGAAAACCAAAAAATAGCAGCAAAACAATAACGACCACAACAATTATTCCTCTTTTCATCTTAATTCTCTTTTTAAATTTTAATACAACAATTAGTCGCACAATTGGGTGTGAAATTACTCAACAAAATCAGATTGGGAAAAGTTTTATTGTAAATTCTTATATAAGAATGGATTTCGGGTAATTAATGACTGATTGACGGAACATCAAAAGCGATTCGGGTTCCTTCGCCTGTTTTGCTGTAAACATGAATAGTGCCGCCATGTTTTTCGATAAATTCTTTGCAGATCAGTAGCCCGAGCCCGGTACCGCTTTCCTGCAATGTCCCCTTTGTCGATTGATGTGTCTTGATATCAAATAATTTGGCGAGGTTTTCTTCCGGGATTCCCACGCCACGATCGGAAATTGAAATCACAGTTTTATCAGTTTTCTGATCAAACACAGCTTCCAATGTTACCTCTTCACCTGGTCTTGAAAATTTGATGGCGTTGGATATCAGGTTTCTGAAGATGGTTTGAATCATATTGCGATCGGCTGTAACTACATGGTTATTCAGGATGTTATTTTTGATTTTAACCTGTTTTTTTTCAGACAATGATCCGATTTGAATAAGTACTTCTCTTACTGACTCATTTAACAAGAATGAAACGGGGGTAAATTTAATCTCACCTGTTTGTGTTTTTGCCCAATCAAGCAAGTTATCCAGCAATGCAAAGCCTTGATTTGAGGCATTATTAATTACGATTAACGACTTTTTCAGATCTTCATTGTCCAGGTTATCAAGCTGGTCTTTTATCATTTGCGAAAGTGAAATCAGCACTGTAAACGGATTTTTCAGATCGTGGCCGATGATCGAAAAGAGACGATCCTTGGTCGCATTCATCTCTTTAAGCTTTTCATTCTGCAATGCAATCTGTTCATTTTTCTCATTCAACTGTTCATTAATTTGCCTCGCAAACTGCAATTTCTCTTCAATGTATTCATTCTCTTTCATTTCGAGGGCAAGTCGCAATTCACTCTGATTTTTTTCTTCAGCGGTTTCTGCATGACGCGTCACCATTCTGTTGACAAGATTAGGAATATGTAGCAGCAACAAACCAAAGAAGAGGAGATAGATTGACTTATAGATCTGTCCGCTTGGGTTGGTTGAGATTACCTGGTTCAATATTACAGGATCAAGGTTTGGGTATTGCAGAAAATAGATCAGGTTGAAAGAGAACAGGGTGAATACGATTGTATAGATTATCAGCCTCTTGTCATAGCGTAACACCGATAAAAACATCATAATGGGATATAGGAGAATGGTGGCGGTGGTTGCCACAGCAAACGGCGAAATAAAAACCGACAACGAATAGATGTGGACGGAGACCAATCCGATATCGAGCGAAACAGATAAATATCTCACCCAGTGAAACACTTTCCCCTGACGGAAAAGATTGATTAGAAAGAGATTGTATATTCCAAATAATGAGGCAATTATTGAACTAACTATCGCTTCTTTATAATCTCCCTTTATCATTACAATAATGATAAGCGAAAAGACAAGTGCGACTAAAATCCACCTGAATTTCAGCGCCACTTTCTCTCCACGGTTGGCTTCGTCGTCGTAAAGGTTCATTAAAGTCATTAGCCTATAATAATTAGCATTACGTGTTCAAAAATACTAAAAGATTAAATTAATGCTGTTTATTGGAGAACAAATTAGTGGCATTGGCAATTTGCTCGGGTTTACCAAGAATATAGGCTATATCACCCTTCAACAGGCGGCTGCTTGATAAAGGGTGATCGATGAGTATATTCTCACGTTTAATGGCAACCAACGTAATTCCGTATTTATTTCGTAGTCCCGATTCAACGAGCGATTTGCCTATAAGAATTGATTGTTCATTAACTTTAAGCGCGATAATCCAGGTAAACAGATAACCGACAAGCGTGGGAATCCTGATCTTTGTGAAAATGAAATTTGCAAAAGTCGACAGGGCAAAAATAATCGCCACATCTTTTAAAATATCGGACGTTATATAAGGACTAAAGGATTAATAATAGGATGTTTATATTTACGCATTTGAAAAACGCGGACTTATTTTTCTGCTGTCCGGCTGATCACAACGCCATTCGCAGTAAACGAAATTCCCTGCTGTCCTGCGGTGCCGATCATTACAGATTGGATCAGCAACTGGTTCATGTTTCTGGTTCCGCCCCATTCAATAACGAAACTGGCTCCGGCACCACCTTTATCTTCTGCATCTTCAATTACATATTCAATCGACTCTAGCGGTTTCAACAGGATGGTTTTTGTGGTAAAACTGCGTAATTGCTTTCCGTACGAGTCGTTATAGACCGCGTTCAAAACGTATGCACTGTCTTTCATCGAGATGTTTCTTACACTCACTGTTGTGGTCAGAAGGAATCTTTTCGTGCCATCGAGGTGATAAATATCCGAGTAAACAGGTACATAGACGGTTTCCTTGTATTTCAGGGCCGCAGTATCCAAATTCACGTAAGTATAGTTATGACTTGGATAATTGATCTTTTTATTCGTTTCTGTCTCTTTATTTTGACACGAAATAAGGACCATAAACAACAAAAAGGGGAGGAAAATGATTTTCATGGCCGGTTCTATTAAATAATTCTCTGCAATATATATAAAATCAAGTATAAACCTTTTAAATTGTTGCTGAAAAACCCACCGGTAATCTTTATGAGAATGGATAGTAGGAGAAAAAAAATCCCGGAAATCTGTTGATCGATCTCCGGGATATATCTTAATTTCAACCAGATAACTATGAAGATAAAATCCGGATTGAATCGAGTAATTTAGGATTCAATACTTTATCGTATTTGATCGCTTTATTGAATGGCACAAGCGCGATTTCGTCGTTTTCGATTCCAACCATTACGCTCTGCTGATCGTCGAGCAATGTCTCAACTGCTGCGACACCCAGGCGGCTCGCAAGAATGCGGTCAGAGGCCGTCGGAGATCCGCCACGCTGAATATGACCAAGTACTGTAACCCGGACGTCGTATTGCGGGTAATCATTCTCAACCTGTTTTGCGATAGCAAATGCGCCTCCTGCCTTTTCACCTTCGGCAACAAGGACAATGGAAGAGTTTTTGCTTTTCCGGTAACCAGATTTAATGAAGTTTTCAAGCGTCATCAGGTCTGTATCGGTTTCCGGAATCAGCACGGCTTCGGCTCCGGAGGCAATCCCACCATTCAGTGCAAGAAATCCGGCATCACGTCCCATTACTTCAATAAAGAAAAGACGTTCGTGTGCAGTTGCCGTATCGCGGATCTTATCCACCGCTTCTATAATGGTATTCAGTGCAGTATCGTATCCAACAGTGAAATCGGTTCCGAATAAATCGTTGTCGATCGTTCCGGGAATACCCACGATTGGGATACCAAACTCCTGTGCAAAGATTCTTGCACCTGTAAAAGTACCATCACCACCAATCACTACCAAAGCATCAATTCCTGCTTCCTGGAGGTTCTGGAAAGCTTTTTCGCGTCCTTCTTTTGTGAGAAATTCCATGCTCCGCGCTGTTTTAAGTATTGTTCCACCCAGCTGGATAATATTACTTACATCGCCCGAAGCAAGCGGTTTGAAATTTTTCTCAATTAACCCTTTGTATCCATGAAAGATACCAACAACTTCACGGCCATAAAAAATGGAGGTTCGGGTTACGGCACGCACTGCAGCATTCATTCCAGGCGCATCGCCTCCCGAAGTTAAGACACCAATCCGCTTGATAGGATTGTCGATATAATCTTCCGGCATTGAGATCCTAATTTCCTTAGCCATAATATTTTATTTTAATAGTTGCAAAAGTAGTGTGAAAAAAGCAGGGAACGGAAATTTGCCGTTAAATTTACTTAAACTTTTTGGATGCCAATTTGCGCAAAGCCTCGGCAACCGCTTCAAGAAGGTTTTTTGGGGTGGAAGTGGCACCGCAGATACCAATGGAATCGACATTTGTAATCCATTGTTCATCAATTTCTTCGATTGAAGAGATGAATTTGCTGTTTGGATTGACCGATTGGCAGATGTGATATAGCATTTTCCCGTTCGAGCTTTTCTGTCCGCTCACAAAAATAATCAGTCCAAACCGTGCCGAGAACTTCCGGATGGCCGGAATGCGGTTGGCAACCTGTCGGCAAACCGTATCGTGTATTTTTAACGGAACATTCACCGCCTTGCGTTTTAACTCATCAGCCAGCACGTGAAACCCATCCAGATCTTTGGTCGTCTGCGAATAGAGTTCGATGGGACGCGTAAAATCGATTTTGTCTATTTCGTCAACGTTTTCAATCACAATTGCTTTCCCATTTATTTGACCGACAAGACCGTTTACTTCGGCATGATTTTTCTTGCCGTAAATCACAACCTGAGTATTTTCACTTTTGTCCGATTCGCTCCCTTTACGGATTCGTTGTTGTAATTTAAGCACTACCGGGCAGGTTGCATCAATCAGATGGATATTGTTTTGACGGGCAAATTCGTAAGTGGAGGGCGGTTCTCCGTGAGCACGCAACAAAACTGTGGTATCTTTCATTGTGAAAAAAAGCTCATGGTCTATTGTAATTAACCCCTTTCTTGTAAGTCGTTCTACTTCTGCATCGTTGTGAACAATATCGCCCAAGCAATAAAGCACATCCTGCTGCTGAAGCGTCTCTTCCGCTTTTCGGATCGCTTCAACGACACCAAAACAAAATCCCGAGTTTTTATCTATTTCTATGATCATTCTACTTTATTTCAGATTCCGGCAACCCGGCTGAGCACCCAATCAAGCTGTTCTTCACGAGTCATATAGCTATTGTCCAGAACAATTGCATTTTCGGCCATTCGGAGCGGACTCTCCTGTCGGGTTTCGTCGTACCGGTCGCGCTCGATAATATTGGCCCTGATCTCTTCGTAACTCACCTTTTCTCCTTTGCCTGTAAGCTCATCGAACCTGCGTTTTGCCCTCACATCGGGCAGGGCAGTCATGAATATTTTCAATTCAGCGTCAGGAAACACCACCGTTCCGATATCGCGCCCATCCATCACAATCCCTTTCGATTTTCCCATCTCCTGCTGAAGTGCCACTAAAAGATGACGTACTTCAGCTACTGCTGCAACGGGACTAACATTCTGAGATACTGTGAGCAACCTGATTTCCTGTTCGACATTCTCGCCATTTAGCCAGGTATCGTTATGATTGGTTTCGATATTGAACCTGAACGACACTTTGATCTTACCGAGACTGGCCCTTAGTTCGGGAATGTTAACTATTCCGTTGTTAATCAGATTGTGACGCAAACAATACAGGGTAACTGCCCGATACATAGCGCCCGAATCGATAAAGATGTAATTCAGTTTTCGGGCGATCTCTTTCGCAACGGTGCTCTTCCCGCAGGAGGAGTGGCCATCGATGGCTATGATGATTTTATTGAGGTTATCCGACATTTTCCATTTTAATTATCGAAGCAAAGATAATGTTTAAGCAGATAAACGAGGGAGGAGAGAAAAGGTTTAGCGAATAAGTTGCGAAAGGTTGGCAGCGAGAGAGAAGTAATGGACAGTTGCAGCCAGATGATAACTTGCAATCCCATAATTAATACTAAATTTTGCAATTCGGACACCAACACCTGCGGAGAAACCTACGAGTCCGGGACGATCACTGACCGACAATTCTTTCTGCCGTTGGTAATTGTACCCAAACCGAAGCGTTACATGTTGTTCGGGTAGAATTTCAGCTCCAAATATAAAGTGACGCATCAGCAATGATGTAAACCCTTCGGATTTCTCAGTTACCTGCGACACATCAACAGGGCGATTGAGGTATGATAAATTCCATTTATTCAAGTGATTGGCAGTAACAAATAAACGAAGGGGCGCATGGGCCAGCTTTTTGGAAAATCCTATTTGAAGATCCCAGGGAAGGTTTTCATGATCTCCGTTTTGGTAATAGGTGGTGATCTGACTTCCGATATTTTTTACAACAAATGAGGTTGCCGAGCGTCCATCTTTCGATGAATAGGTAATTCCCAGATCGGCAGCAAGACCAAAGGAATTGTAAGTTTCGAATGAGGAAAGGATAGGTTTCAGATTTATTCCGCCTCTTAGCTGAGGCGTGATAGTTCTGGAATAGAATAAATTAAGGGCATATTCTGCTGCACCGAATGATCCGGTTAATTGTCCGTTTTCGGAAGCTCCGTCGAAAGTTCCATAGTTAACGTAGTGAATTCCAACTGCAAAAAAATTTGGCCCACGCAGGTTTGGTGCAAAGGATGCATATCCCACACCAATTCCTGCAATATAACTCACATAATTGATTGATAACTGATTCCTCATCGAATCGGAGAGAAGCGATGGATTGTAAAAAGTCAGATCAAGGTCGTTGTCTGTAAATGCGATTTGTGTTCCACCCAGAGCTGCCACTTTTGCGGAATTGGTGAGATCGAGAAACCTGTAAGTACCATTTCCCCCGATCTGGCTGAATAACAGACAAAACGGATATCCGATCAGGAGAAGGGTGATAAACAGCGTTTTCATCTGAATGCTATTTGTTTTTTAAATTCCGTTTACGCGGGACTCATAGATTTTCATGTTCCTTGGCGGGCAATGCCTCAGGAGTGCTTCTTTCAATTTAACTATGAGCGCCCTGGTCTTGACCTCTTTGCACCACTTTTGTGTTCTTTGCCTTTGAAAAGGACTTTTGGGGCAACCTCATCCTTTGTACCGAAATCTTCCTTTTTCAATCGTTCAACTACTTCATAAACAATCGGGCAAAGCTCACGATTTACCATCGTGAGGTCCAAAAGCTGATAGAACCTGCGACGATCGGTATGCGGATATTCGCTGCACGCTTTGGGCCGGTAATCGTAAATCATACAATAATTGTCGGGCATCAGAAACGGGCACGGCGTTTCGTTGAAAACATACCATTGATCATCATCGACATGGAGATAGCGGGCGATAAAATCGACCTCCTTCATTTTCTGCTTGTGCGCAATTCGTTCGATATCCTTATCGGTGATTCTCGGACTAATTGTTTTACAGCAATTTCCGCAAGTTAAGCAGTCAAATTTACTCGACACTTTGTCATGAATCACGTGTACAACATCATCGAGTTGTTTTGGCTTTTTCCTCTTTAATTGATTGAAAAAGGTAGTCGTCTCTTGCTGATTTTGCCGGGCGAGCGCTTTAACGTTGTTTTTATCTGCCACCATTTTGTTGAATTGAAACTAGTCTTGCAATAAATTTTTTCATTCTGATCTGTGCAATAAAAAGACCGGCAATTACAATAGCAATTCCCACCACCTTCCTAAAAGTAAGTGGTTCACCAAGTATGTACCATGCGAATATAGCTGTTAAAACTGGAATGATGTTGATGAAAATATTGGCACCATTGATCCCTAGCTTTTTAACGCTGTAGGCATAAAGTATAAAGGCGATGCACGACGCGAACACCGCGAGTTTTACGATGGCAATAAATGCTGGAAGGTTAAATGCGGTGGTTAGCAATGTCTTACTTTCAAAAATCAGCCAGAATGGGAGAAAGAAAAAGATCCCGATAAAGTTCTGATAAGTGATTATCGTTGTTGTATTGTAATTATTCGACAGGTTTTTAAGAACTACGGTATAGCCAATTGCCGAGAAAACAGCAAGAAATTCAAGCGCGATTCCAAGTGGCGAAGTGATAAAGTTGACTGAATCGTCAAATACAACAATTCCAACGCCTATAAATGAAAGTAGAATCCCAATCAGGTTACGAAGCGAGAGCTTTTCACCATGGTAACGCGATGCTGCTAATGGCGAAAATAGCGGAATTGTGGCAATGATGATGGCGCCCATTGTACTTGAAACATACTTTAAACCAAAGCTTTCACCCATAAAATAGAGAAAAGGTTCAAAAAATGCGAGTAGTAAAAAAGTTCGGTAATCCTTTTTTTCAATTTTGACTAATTTCCCGATGATCAGACCGTAAGTCAGCATCAGAACCGAAGCAATTATTAATCTGAAAAAAACAGTCGTTAATGGACCATAAGCCACGTAAACTTCTTTCACCCAAACAAATGAAAATGCCCAGAAAACCATGGCGAAAACAACTGCCAGATAAACAAACCCTTTTTTTTGCCCCATTTTAATTTTTGAACTGCAAAAGTAGGATAAATTACCCAGAGAACCATCGGAATTGTTTGCCGCACAATCGATATCGCCTTTTGCAAAGGTTGTTAAAAGCAAAAGAAGGTTCTCTGTCAAAAAGTTAAATTAAGCAGCTGGAAGTTTGCAGGTGGCATCTGCAGAACGTATTCCGAAACTGAAAAATCTCTTTAAGGTCCTAATTAACGACCTTTAGCGGTCTTATAGAATATGGTCACCGTGCCGGATTCCGCAAAGCAAGTAGTCAGACGCCAGTCACTAACCGCCTATCTTTAGAATATAAAATACAATATTAAGGGATGAACTTTGATTAGCCAATTTAAGACTATTTATTCAGTATTTTATTGAAAAACAGTGTCATATCGTTCCATGAATCCATATCTGCTTTTTGATTGTATTCAATGGGCATATTAAATTGTTTTCCAATTTTAGTTGCATCCGGATTTGTGAACGCATGCGTAGCATTTGGATATACAATAAATTTATAATCAGCACCAATAGAATCGAGTTGATGCTTAAATGTATTTATGTCATTTTCGGAAACGAACTTGTCAATACCTCCATGGCAAACCAGGATTTTTGCTTTTAAGAAATCTTTATTAGCCGGTACGCCTGCAAGTCCTCCATGAAAACTGACAACTCCCTTTAAATCAGAACCCAACTTGGCTGAGTTCAAAACAACTGAACCTCCAAAACAATATCCAATTGCAAAAATATTCTGGATATCAGTTTGTTTGTATTCCTTAAGTTTGGCAAGTGCAGCTTCTAAACGGGTTTTCGACAATTGAGGATCTTTATAAAACGGAGTTGCCAATTCCTGGGCTTCAGTCGGATTTGCAGCGATCTTGCCATCACCGTACATATCCACTGCCATTGCAATATAACCAAGCGCTGCCAGTTTTCTTGCCCTCATTACAGGATAATCTGTTAGTCCCCACCATTCATGAACAACCAACACAGCTGGTCTTTTTCCTTTTTTGTTTTCATCATAAACAATTGTCCCTTTAAAGGTTTTATCGCCAATTGAGTATGTCACTTTCTCTTCTTTTATTTTTGAAGAAGGTGCCATTTTTCCGAAACTTGAACTTACTGTGAGCATTGTTAGAAAAATTATCGAAAGAATTAAACTATTAGTTCTCATTGTTGCTGATTTTAAATGTATAAATATTCAACTATTCGCATAACACCAAGGTGGAAAAAATAGTTTAATGATATTTTAAACAAATTGCTATTTTGAATGTTATAGATTTGGCTTATAATTGTTTGACAAGTAAAAGCATTTTGTATCTTTTCACAATAGCCGATAGTGGCCGGTATTTTAAAACAAAAGACGATGACAGACAGAAGGATGTTTCTAAAATCGCTTGCAGGTGTAACTGCCGGTTTAACATTAGGTGGAGCAACCCCCGCATTTAAGAGCGAAAGTGACCGTCTGGGTGAAGTGCTTCCAAAGCGGAAACTTGGCCGGACAAATGAATACGTAACAATGCTCGGAACCGGAGGTTATCATGTTGGCTGGACAACTGAAAGTGATGCGCAGGAGGTCATTGAAGCCGCTCTTGAAGGCGGTGTCCGGTTTTTCGACACTGCTGAAAGCTATGCCGATGGAACCAGTGAAATACGGTATGGCAAATACCTGACACCAAAATATCGCGACCTGATTTTTTTGACGAGTAAATCGACAGGCAAGGACGCTAAATCTGTGAAGGAACATTTGGAGGGAACGTTGCGGAGACTGAATACCGATCATCTTGATTTGTACCAGGTTCATGCTATTTCAACACCTGAAGATGTCGACAGTCGAATTCAGTTAGGTGTTCTTGAAGTTTTGTTAAAAGCCAAAGAGGAAGGAAAAATAAGGCATCTGGGATTTACCGGCCATCAGAATCCGTTTGCACATGCTCAAATGCTCGAAAGAACCAAGGAAAGCGACATTTTCGATACCGTTTTAATGCCTGTAAATGTGCTTGACCAGACATATTTCAGTTTTACACATAATATCATGCCCAAAGCCCTGGAAAGAAATATGGGAATTTGTGCTATTAAATCGCTGGCAGACGGTCGTTTCTTCGCAAAGAAAGAACAAGCCGGTTGGACATCTGACGATCCACTGATCCCAAACTATCTGAGTATTAAAGAGGCAATGCATTTTGTATGGTCACTGCCGGTTTCTGTTTTAATTTCGGGGAATGAAAATGCAACATTCATGCGTGAAAAAATTGCCCTCGCCCGCTCGTTTACCAAACTTACAGAAGAACAAAAGATCGCCTTGATCGACAAAGTAAAAGATATAGCGCTTACCGGAAAAGTTGAATATTTTAAAAAGAAGGAGAGCTGAAAGGATTGAATGTCAGGTAGGGAATGAAACTGGGACTTTCTGCGACTTTCAGGCGTGATCAGTTTTATTGAGATTGGTATTCTGTGCCATTCAATAGTCGCTTAATATTTGGAATGTGCTTGATAATGATTAAACTGGAACATATCAGCAAATAATAAAAAAGAAATGAAATTTCATGAACTACTAAATCAGAGATTGTCAATGATATAGCTAAGCAAATTGATCCAAGTGAAACATATTTGTATCTCCATTTAACAATGAAATAAATCAATACTGATAAGAGCACAGAAAAAGGAACCAAAAGCAGTGACGCTCCCAAAGTGGTGTTCACTCCTTTACCACCTTTCAATTTTAAAAAGAGCGAAAAATCATGCCCAAGAATTGTTGCCAATGCGACCAGGTAGAAATCGTATTCTTCAAAATGATAGAAATTTTCAATATTGAGAAAATAAACCAATGCTACCGGCAGAAGACCTTTCAACATATCGCAAGCCTGCGTTAAAACTGCGATTTTTTTGCCTGCAATCCGTCCTACATTTGTAGATCCTATATTCCCGCTTCCTAATTCAAGAATGCTTTTGCCGGTATATTTTCTGGTGAAAATATATCCAAAGGGAATTGATCCAATGATATATGCGGTCAAAATCAACAATATTTCAGGCCATAAGCTCATTTTAATTCCTTCAGAATACGGATAGCTTCTTCAATATGCTTTTCGGCTTGTATCTGGGAATTAAATATAAATACCACCTTGCCGGCCTTGTCGATAACATAAGTCACGCGTCCTGGAAGCAGGCCAAGCAGATTTGTAGGGACATCGAATAGTTTTCGTACATTGTTCCCTTCATCGCTCAGTAACGTGTAATTTAACCTGTATTTATTGGCAAAGTCTAAATGGCTTTTAACCGACTGGGCGCTTATGCCGATGATTATCGCATCGTATTCGCTGAAAACTTCAAACTGATCGCGGAACGAGCAAGCTTCTTTTGTGCATCCGGGACTATCGTCTTTGGGATAAAAGTAGATCACCAGATTCTTTTTTCCCTTTACCGAATTGATATCAAAATCTTTTCCAAACTGATCTTTTAATGAGAAAGAGGGAACCGTACTCCCAACGCCTATTTTGTCCATTTCGTGTGTATTTGTTGTTTGAGAATAACTTTTGAAATTGAAATAGAAAAAGAATAACAGGAAATAGATGGCCAGGTAAAACCGGTAAAAATTTCTGAATTTCTTGTATTTCAAGTTGTCGGGATAAATATTCCCGAATAATCCTTTAAGCTCTTTCATAAAAACTGGTTTTATATTGATTATCCAACTATCAGTCTGATAGACTAGTTTCCGGAATTTACTCCGGTAAATTGTCAATGGTAACCCCCACGCCAGAAAAAGTATCAGCCAAATATTCTCATATATAAAATTCATAGGTACTATTTTTTAGGAAACCACGGAAAAAATGAGTTCGTTTTTTGGATATAATACAGGTATTGAGGCTTTTGAACTTTCAAAGTTTTTTCAAGCAATGCCACCCCGGAAACTTTTATAATCAGCAAAGTCATTAAAACGGAACCAAACAAACACCCGTATTCACCTGCCGCAATGCATAATAGGCCGTATCCCCACCAAACAGCGGCATCGCCAAAATAGTTCGGGTGCCGCGTGTATCGCCAAAATCCGGTATTCAGAACTTTCCCTTTATTCGCAGGATTCATTTTAAATCTGGCCAGCTGGTAATCGCCGCCTGCTTCGAAAATAAACCCGGTGACCCAAACCAAAAGTCCGACGTAATCAATTATATTTAAGCTGGTTCCATCTGAAAACCGGTTAACGCCCCATAAAGTCGAAGAAATCAGCCACATTAATATTCCCTGAAGCAGAAATGTCTGAAAGAAACTGATCCACCAGTAGTTTTTCTCGCCATATTTTTTCCTGAATTCGCGGTAGCGGAAATCTTCCCCTTTTCCGATATTTCGCCATGCGAGATAGATAGAGAGCCGTAAGCCCCAAATTGTTACTAACACAAGCAATAAAATCTGACGGGAAGTAACTGCCTCGTTTGCAAAAAAATACCAGCCATTTACGATCACGAATCCCATTCCCCAAAAAAGATCAACGATGCTTACATTTCTAAGGAAGATACTGATAATCCATAGAATAGTCATTAAGAATAAAATCAAAAGTAATCCTTGAATATATACCTGGTTCATTAGGAAAATGTTATAAATCATTCAAATAATAGAGAAACTGCAGTTGACCCGATCCCTGCATTCATGCCAATTACAGGGGAGATATCCACCACAGAAACCGGTTTTTTACCCGTTAACTGAAACATCTTTTCACAGTAAATTTCTGTACCGGAAGGGTTTTGCGCATGCAAAACAATGTAATTCCAGATCTGTTTTTCATTGCTTATGCTTGTAATATGTTTCATCACTTTGCTGATGTTGGCGCGTTGGCTGAATGTCTGACCAAATAATACCGATTTTCCGCTGCTATCCATTGAGACGATCGGTTTGATACCTAATAAATTGGCAATAAACCCCTTCGGTTTCGACACCCGGCCTCCTTTAATCATGTATTTCAGATTCTTGACACTAACGAAAATTTTTGAATTGTCTATCCATGTTTTAGCACCTTCGGCTATTGCTTCAATTGGCCATCCTGCTTCAATAGATTGAGCAACTCTCAGTACGATTAGGCCCAACGCTCCGGATAAATTTTTTGAGTCGATGACTACAATGGGTATATTGAATTCATTTTTAATTCTTTCGGCCGCTTTTAAACTGCTTTGATACGTTCCGCTGAATTGTTCCGTTAAATGAATGGAAATAATTGCATCGTAATGAGAAGCTAAATGAGAATACAGATTAGTGAAAGTGCGCTCGTTTATTTGTGATGTCTTTGGAAATTCGGCGCTCGTTGCCAGCAAACTATAAAATTGTTCAGGTTTAATCGTCACTTTATCAAGATAGTGATTCTCTCCGAAATTAATATTTAGCGGAACAACATTTATTTGGTAATTATCAATGATTTCCTGGGATAAGTCACAGGTAGAATCGGTTACCAGGGCAATGTTCCATTTTCGTTTGGTAGCAGCCTCATGCTGGCGAATCATGTCATCAACTTTTTGAAAAGTAATAGTGCCAAAATCTTTCAGGTCATGAAAAAGTTCGGCCAATTGATTTGTATGCACATGAATACGGCAAAGATTTTCGGAACCGGCGATAACGACTGAATCGCCATAACTGCTTAGCAGATTTTGAAGGTTTGGTTTGCTGAATTTGAGGTTCCGAAGGATTGCCTCTGCACAAAAACGATAATTAATATCTTCATCTGCAATATTCTCAGTATGAATTAGCGAAATATTCTCGATGGATGGTACAACCAGGTTTCTAATATTCCGGCTTCTGATAAAATCAATGATTCCCTCAATAAACAGGACAAATCCTTTTGCCCCGGCGTCAACAAAGTTGTATTGTTTTAAAATTTTGAGCTTCGATTTCGTTTCAATCAATGATTTCTCAAGAATTTCAAATGAGTCGACAAATATTTTCTTAAAATCATGAATGATAGCCTTTTTGCTGAAAATGTAATTCGACCAATCCTTGATAACTGTCAGCATTGTTCCTTCCACCGGATTTGCAACAGCTTCATAAATATATGGAATTGAATTTTTTATACTGTCTGCGAATTCGGAAAGTGTAATAACTCCTTTGTTGATGGTTTCCTGGCTTATTCCGTAAAGGAACTGAGCAAATATAACCCCTGAATTTCCGCGCGCTCCAATCATCGCAGCCTCTGCAATATTATTTACGGTGGTTTTATATGATTTATGAGGTTTGATATTGTCCAGGACCGAGCGGATAGTGGAGGCCAGATTTGTACCGGTATCTTTATCGTTTACCGGAAATACATTGATCCGGTTGATTTCCATTTGATTTTGCAGAATTTTTTTCCCGCCTGCCAGAAAAGCATAATAAAGAAACCGGCCATCTATTTCAAGCATTAAAGTCTTGTCCATTATTAGTTTATATCATATTAAAACGCTCATATTTTATTCTCGGTTGAATTCACCAAATCAGGGTGTTTCACCAATTTTGTTTTTCTCAATATAACTTAACAACATCTATTCCGTTGAATAGTTTAGGATAAAACCAATATTCATTTTTTAATAACGGAAACAAATGAAAGCTCAAGATTAAATGGTTAATTATGAATTTTATAACGGTTTTAATCAGCAGTTTTTCATTGGAACGTTGAAACGAACAAATGTTAAAAATCGGGAATAAAGGCGCCTTTCCCGGTAGCAAACTATTCTTCCCTTGGTTTGTTCTTACTGCATGAATAAACAGAATCGATTATCGAAGGCGAGCAGTCCATATCTTCGGCAACATGCTGACAATCCGGTCGATTGGTACGAATGGGGTGATGTGGCTTTATTGAAAGCCCGGCAAGAGAACAAACCGTTGATCATTAGTGTAGGATACGCTGCGTGTCATTGGTGCCATGTAATGGCGCATGAATCGTTTTCGGATGAGGAGATTGCAGCTTTTATGAATACCCATTTTGTCTGTATCAAGGTTGATCGGGAAGAGCGTCCTGACATCGACCGAATCTATATGGATGCTGCGCAACTTTTATCTGGACATGGTGGATGGCCGCTCAATGCTTTTGCATTGCCCGACGGGAGACCATTTTATGCAGCCACCTACTTTCCGCTCGATCAGTGGATGGATGCACTTCATCGACTTAGTCATTTATTTCAAAACGAATACCCAAGGGTTTTACAGGCTGCAACATCTCTTACTGATGGAATTCGGACCACTCCTTTTCCCGGTGTATTGAATTCAAAGCCATTTACCATTGAAGAATATCATGCGGCCTTTGAAAATCAAATCAATACAATCGATTTTGAATTTGGCGGATATTCCGGAGCACCCAAATTTATGATGCCGACTGGTTTGGAAAGTCTTCTCCAATACCAATACCTGACCGGCAATCAGAAAGCGCTTAATGCCGTTACGATTGCACTTGAAGCAATGGCAAGAGGGGGAATTTACGATCAAATCGGAGGTGGCTTTTCCCGCTATTCCACTGATCAATTCTGGAAAGTACCGCATTTTGAGAAAATGCTTTACGACAATGCCCAGTTGATCACGCTTTATGCACATGCCTTTCAATTGACGAACAAGCCACTTTATGCCGAAATTATCAATCAGACAATTTTATTTGCCGAGCGTGAATTGCAAAATACCGATGGTGGTTTTTATGCTTCGATTGATGCTGACAGCGAACACGAAGAGGGAAAATATTACATATGGACAAAACAGGAAATCGAATCTGTACTTGATGCTGAAACGGCTGAGATTTTCCTTCGCTTTTACCAGGTATCCGACTATGGAAATTGGGAGAATGGGAAAAATATTCTGCATTACAAGGATAACAAAGCTAAGTTTTCAGGCGAAAATGGAATGACAGTCAATGAATTAAATGCTGTTTTGCAAATAGCGAACAAATCTTTGCTTAATCAACGAAACAGCCGCACCCGTCCTGCCACTGATGACAAAATTCTTACTTCGTGGAATGCTCTGATGATATCAGGTTACGTAAATGCCTATAAGGCTATTGGTAACGAAAAATATTTGAATGGTGCCATCAACACAGCTCATTTCCTGGAAACCAATATGATAAAAGAAGATGGATTGCTTTATCGTGTTTCCAAAGATGGGAAAGTGAGTACCGTAGCATTTTTAGATGACTATGCACTTCTGGCAGATGCTTTTATAAGTCTGTATGAAGTAACGTTCGATTTGCACTGGTTGCAACTATGCCAACTTTTAACCGGCTATGTTTGGACTCATTTTACGGATGCCGAAAACCACCTTTTTTTCTACACTTCCGATCTCGCTGAGAACCTCATCGCCCGAAAACATGAGATTTCGGATAATGTGATTCCGGCATCCAATTCTGTTATGGCACATGTGCTCTATAAACTTGGGATTTTGATGGAATATTCCGATTATTCAAAAATGGCGGCGAAAATGCTTTTCAAAATAAGAAATGAAATCGCCCAACAAGGAGCCTATTACGCTAATTGGGCAATGCTCTTGGGTAAGATGGTTTATCCTACTTATGAAGTCGCAATACTCGGCGAAAATGCTGCATCGATTAATCTCGAAATGCAGAAAAACTATTTGCCCGCTACTGTTTTTTCCGGAGGAATAAGTGAAAACTTACCCCTGCTTCAGAACCGTTTGGTTGATAATAAAACAGCGATCTATGTCTGTCAGAACAACACTTGTAACAGTCCTGTTTATTTGGCAAAGGAAGCTTTGGAATTGATCAAAGCTGGCTTTTAAGTGGGTTTCGTTAAAAAACATTAATATAATATCGGTTGACATTTTCTTCACGATTCCTTCATATTTGAGCTTTTACATTTGATCCATAAACAATATAAAATTCTCGATTATGAAAAAGTTAGTTCTGATATTAAGTTTTGTGTTTGCATTGGGTTTATTTTCTGTTGATGCTATGAGTAATAAAGTGGTTAATAAAGCGCCGGTCAAGTCTGAACAAACAGCCAAAAAAGTAGCTGAAAAACCGGCTGCCAAACCCGCCGTCAAGAAAAAGTCCAACGGGAAAAAATCAACCCCAAAGGCCCAAACAACAGTTAAAAAATAAACTGTTTCGAAAAACATATCAAGCCGTCTCATAAATAAAAATGAGATGGCTTTTTATATACTAAAACATTGATAGTAAATTTAATGTTTCTTGTTCCTTAATTAGAGGCAACTTTAGAAATTAGCTGTTTTAGTGTAAGTTACATAATCGTAAATGCGTTAAGATTTCTTCCGAATGAAAAAATTAAAAATTTACCAGTTTCCGCTTTTTTTAGCGGCCGTCTTGTTTTTAACCGGTAGCTGCAAAAAGGACCTTGGTAGTTCAAGTTCGTTATATACTCCTACAACTGCCGATGTTACTGCAACTGCAACATTGGCGCAATTGCAACAAGGACGAGCACTTTACTCAAGTAACTGCAACAGTTGTCATGGACTTTATATGCCCGAAAATTATACACCAACTCAATGGGGAAGCATTTTGAATAGTATGGCACCAAGGACTGGCATGTCGGCATCGCAGGTCCTTCTGGTTACAAAGTATGTCACTAAAGGTAAATAGAAAGGTTATTAGAAAGAACGGCCCATTGAAAATCCAATCAAGAGAAAGATTGGTGGATTCGGCAGAGATTCTTCTTACCTTGCGAGAAAATGAAAATGGCACAAAAAATTGTTTTACGGTACATTGTAATTTGTTTGCTCAGTTTGTTTGGTAATAGCATTTGTTTAATTGCTCAGGGGGAAAATACAATTATTGATTTGCCTTTGCAGATATCTGATTCCAAAGGGAGTAATGATATTCTGGTTCTCTACCTTTCCGGAGACGGAGGGTGGAATGATTTCAACCAGCAATTAGTTGAGACGTTTGAAAAACAGGGATATGGAGTGGTAACCCTTAATACACGAAAATATTTTTGGAATGAAAAGTCACCGGAAGTATTTGCCGGGGATATCGATCAATTGTCAAAATACTATATGAAAGAATGGAAAAAATCATCTGTAATGATTGTTGGGTATTCTTTTGGTGCAGACGTTGGGATTTTTCTTCCTGGTCGGGTTTCTGCGGAATTGCAGAAAAAAATAATTAAAATAGCTTTAATTTCACCTTCAGCCAGTTCTGATTTTGTGATCAGATTGAGTGATATGATCGGAGAGAGTGAAAATATCAATCGGAAATATAAGGTGAAACCAGAGATTGAGAAAACTGATTTGCCAGTTACTTGCGTTTTCGGGAAGGATGAAGTATTGACGCTTAAGACAAGTCTTCGAAATAATAAGAATCTTACAATCCATGAATTGCCTGGAGATCATCGATATAATGATGATTTCACCGCACTTTCGAAAATGATAGGGTTGGATTAAATTTTTTTAATTTTCAATATTGATTTCTGTTAAAAAAAGTAAAGCCCAACAATGTATTTCACAACATGTTGGGCTTTTAAATGGGTGGAAGATGGGGTTCGAACCCACGACCCCTGGTACCACAAACCAGTGCTCTAACCAACTGAGCTACATCCACCATTTAGCGGTTGCAAATATAGAAAATGTTTTCCGATTCGTACAACTGATTTTTCAAAAAAATGGGCTAATAAGTAATTCGCTGTGTTCCTTGACGATAGATTAATTGTATTTGGCAAAGTGATCATATTGGGAAAAATGACCTGTCGTTAGTGCGGTATTGTTAACTTTGTTTTCTGGTATTAACTTTTAACAAAGCGATGGATTATTTACTCGACAATCCCGATGCGGAGCGGATGTTTCAGGAAATCTTATCAAAGATCAAACCGTTGCAAAATATTGAAGTAGTCAACTCAATGCAGAAAAGAGGTGTTGATTATAAGGTGAGTTTTGGCGTCTCAATTCCATTGTTGCAGGAAATAGCTTCGAAATATGAGAAGAATCATCTTCTGGCGCTCAAGTTATGGAATAAACAATGGCGTGAAACCATGATTCTTGCTATGCTCCTTGAAGAACCGGCCAAAGTTACCGAAAACCAGATGGATTTTTGGGTGAAGAACTTTCAGTCAATCGAGATTGCCGAACAAGCAGCTATGAACCTGTTTTCTAAGACCGGATTTGCATTCAAAAAAGCATTTGAATACTGTCTTGGTAAAAAACTGTTGGTTAAAATTGTAGGGCTGTTGATGATTGGACGCCTGGCGCTGACCGATCGTGAAGCGCAGGATGAAAATTTTGATCCGTTTTTTGAGCTGATGCCACCACTTTCAAAAGATCCGCAATTGTCGATTGTATTTTCACGGGTTTATATCCAGATTGGAATGCGTAATCTGAATCTGAATGAAATGGCGGTCAGTTATGCGAAAATTCTGAATACGATTGATTCGAAAACGGCCAAGGAAAATGCAGCACATATCCTAAGTGAACTCGACTGTGAGGATGCACGGGATATTGTAAAAAGGAGGTAATAGAAATTAACTAATAAAAAATGTGATGGTTAAACATCTTTCCCCATCTTCTTTTGAACACAGTTTTTAAATCACTAATTTCGCAGCGCAAATAAACCCCATCTATTGTTTATGGAAGTCATTGAAGTAAAAGATCATAATGCAGTCAAAGCTTTTCACCAGGTTAGTCACGATATTTACAAAGACGATCAGAATTGGGTCCCGCCTTTGGAAGCACTCGAAGATGCAGCCTTTGATCCCACAAAAAATGCTTTCTATAAGCATGGTGACGGTACACGTTGGATTTTAAAAAATGATAATGGTAAAGTAATCGGGCGTATTGGTGCTTTTTTTAACGCGAATAGGGCCTATACATTTAGTCAGCCTACTGGTGGGTGCGGTTTTTTTGAATGCATCGATGATCAGAAAGCGGCTGACCTACTGTTTAATACTGCCAAAGCATGGCTCGCAGCACGGGGAATGGAAGCCATGGATGGTCCTGTTAATTTTGGCGAGAACCTGATCAATTGGGGCTTGCTTGTCGAAGGGTTTATGCAACAGGGATTTGGAATGCCGTACAATAAACCTTACTATCTTCAGTTGTTTGAAAATTACGGGTTTAAGATCTATTTTGAACAATACAGCTACCACCTTAACCAAAAAGTACCGTTTCCTGAACGATTTTGGAAAATTGCCGAATGGGTCGCTAAAAAACCCAATTTCAGATTTGAGCATGTCAGATTCGACAATATTGAGAAGTACATACAGGATTTTGTAAAGATTTACGAACTAGCCTGGGCACGGCATGATAATCATCAGGCAGTTGATCTTGAGGATATTCGCGGCATGATGAAGATTGCCAAGCTGATAGCTGAAGAAGAGTTTATTTGGTTTGCCTATCATAACGATGAACCTGTTCTCCTTTTCGGAATGATTCCTGACTGGAATCAGATATTGAAGAAGCTGAATGGAAAGTCGAATTGGTGGAGTATTCTCAAGTTTATTTGGTACAAAAAAATCAGGACGATGACGCGGGCAAGGATTTTAATTATGGGAGTCGTTCCTAAATTTCAGGGGACAGGACTTGAATCAGCAGTGTTTTGGCACATGGACAAAGTTATGCATCGTAAATTGTGGATTGATGAGGTGGAACTTTCATGGGTGGGTGATTTCAACCCCAAAATGATGGCAATTTATCAGTCTGTTGGTGGTGTTCACGCGAAGACACATTACACAATGCGTTATCTTTTCGACCGCACTGCACCATTCGAACGGGCGCCAATGATTATGAAAGAGGTTCGGTCGGTCCGCGAGGAGAACGTTTCAAAGGCACAAAAATAAACAAAATGAAAAATTGTAGATTCTTTTAAAAATATCTGTTGCAAATTATTGAAGTATGCTTATCTTTGCAACCCGTATCGAAGGAAAAGTTTAAGAACAAGATATTAATAAATTATAGTTCACATGAAAAAGGGAATACATCCGGAAAGTTATCGGCTGGTAGCATTTAAAGATATGTCAAACGAACATACTTTTCTTACCAGGTCATCAGCTGCATCAAAAGAAAAAATCGAAATTGATGGCGTTGAGTATCCGCTTATTAAGGTGGAAATTTCAAATACTTCTCACCCATTTTATACCGGTAAAATGAAGCTTGTCGATACAGCAGGACGTGTTGATAAGTTCCTGACCCGTTATTCAAAACACATGGATAAACGCAAGCAATAGGCTTTTAAAGAGCTTGAAAAACCCCGTATTTTAACAGTACGGGGTTTTTTGTGTCTCTTTTATATTTGGTTTGAATTTGCTTATACCGCCTGACAGAATGCGCTTTTTCTGCTATTAATTGTGCTGTGATCGGATTTGGCACATGAATTGCGACATGAATTGTCACCTCTTTTGAATGAGGGTTGGGGACAAATTGTCATCACAATAAACGTAAAATGGAAAACAAAAAAAATAAAATCTCAAAAAATAACTTCTTATATTCGAGGGAGATAGACGATCAAGACGATTTTATCCCAATCCTGGTCGATGGTGATGATGCCGACCTCAGCGCGATTGAGGTTCCTGATGTTCTGCCAATCTTACCGCTACGCAATACCGTTCTTTTCCCGGGGGTAGTAATGCCAATTACTGTTGGTCGACAAAAATCGCTTTTGCTGATCAGGGAAGCCTATGCAGGGAATAAACTGATCGGTACCATTGCTCAAAAAGACGGACAGATTGAGGATCCCGAACCTGATGATTTGTTTCAGATTGGAACAATGGCCGAGATTTTGAAAATTCTGGAGATGCCGGATGGTTCAACTTCGGTAATCATCCAGGGTAAACGGCGCTTCAGATTAAAAGCAATTGACCAAACAAGTCCATACCTTCGTGCAGCAGTACAGGTACTTGACGATGTTTTACCAACTACCAAAATGCGTGAATTCACTGCATTGGTCGAGTCGTTGAAAGATTTGGCGCTTAAAATTGTAAAATCTTCGGGTAACATTCCACCAGAGGCACAATTTGCAGTCAAAAATATTGAGAATGCTACCTTCCTGATTAATTTTATCTGTAATAATACGGAGCTCAATGCTTTGGAAAAACAGGAATTACTAGAACTGGATGATTTGCGCGACCGTAGTACTAAGTTGCTCACCTACCTCGTTCGCGAAGTTCAGCTGATCGATCTGAAGAAGGATATTCAGAAAAAGGTGAAAGTCGATATGGATCAGCAGCAACGCGAGTATCTGCTTCATCAACAAATAAAAACTATCCAGGATGAACTGGGGGGAAATCCTTCGGAACAGGAGATCGCCGATCTCAAAAAACGGAGTCTTGATAAAAAATGGAGTAAAAGTGTCCAGGCAGTCTTTGATAAGGAGCTTTCGAAACTGATTCGGATGAATCCGGCTGCCGGTGAATATTCAGTTCAGGCAGGTTATCTCGAAACGTTTCTCGATCTTCCATGGAATGTCTATTCAGAAGATAATTTTGACCTTAAGAATGCCGAGAAAATACTTGACGAGGATCATTATGGTCTCGAAAAAGTGAAGGACCGGATTCTTGAACACCTTGCTGTTTTAAAATTAAAGGGTGATATGAAGTCGCCAATACTCTGTCTTTACGGCCCTCCGGGGGTTGGGAAAACTTCGCTGGGGAAATCTGTAGCAAGAGCACTTGGGCGCAAATTCGTCCGGATGAGCCTCGGTGGACTTCATGACGAGTCTGAGATTCGCGGACACCGTAAAACCTATATTGGCGCTATGCCTGGCCGGATTATTCAAAATCTGAAAAAGGCAGGAACTTCAAATCCGGTTTTCATTCTTGATGAACTTGACAAAGTATCAAATGACTTTCATGGCGACCCCGCATCTGCATTGTTAGAGGTTCTTGATCCTGAGCAAAATGCTGAATTTCATGATAACTATATCGACATCGACTATGATCTGTCGCGTGTAATGTTTATCGCTACGGCAAATAGTTTGAGCACCATTCACCCGGCATTACGCGATCGTTTGGAGTTGATTGACGTAAGTGGATATTTACTCGAAGAGAAAATTGAAATCGCGAAGCGGCATCTGATAACACGTCAGCTAGAAGGCCATGGAATGAAAAAGGATGATGTGAAATTCTCCAAAGAGGCGCTCATCAGGCTCATTGAGGATTATACACGGGAATCGGGTGTGCGTGAAATGGATAAGCAACTTGCTAAAGTGATCAGACGGGTTGCCCGCAAAATTGCTTTCGAAGAGGAGTTTAATAAGAAAATAGGACCTGCCGAAATACGCGAGTACCTGGGTTCACCTAAATATAGCAAAGAGAGTTACGAAGGAAACGAATACGCCGGTGTGGTGACAGGTCTTGCCTGGACTTCTGCCGGAGGTGAGATTCTTTATGTCGAGACCAGCCTGAGTCAGGGGAAAAGTAAATTTACGATAACCGGTAACCTTGGCGAAGTGATGAAGGAATCAGCTGCAATCGCTTTGGAGTATTTAAAATCGCATAGTGGTCAGCTTGGACTGAAACCCGAAGTCTTCGAAAAATGGGATGTGCATATGCATGTTCCGGAAGGTGCGATCCCTAAAGATGGACCCTCAGCCGGAATCACAATGGCCACAGCACTTGCTTCTGCATTTACGCAACGCAAGGTTAAAAAGGGGTTAGCCATGACGGGTGAAATCACCTTGCGTGGTAGAGTGTTACCCGTTGGCGGAATCAAAGAAAAAATTCTTGCTGCAAAACGTGCCGGAATTAAGGAGATTGTGATGAGTAAGGAGAATAAAAAGGATATCGAGGAGATTAAAGAGATTTATCTCAAAGGCCTAACTTTTCATTACGTTGAGAATGTGGGTGATGTATTTGAGATTGCGTTGATGGATGAGAAGGTGAAAAATCCTTTGGCCATCTCTTAAATCAATTATATCATAAAAACGGAAGAGCCGCTGCACGAATTGTAGCGGCTCTTCTGTTTTTAAAAATCTTATTCTATTCAATAGATTGATAATATGCAACGTACAGATATATTATTCGGAACATAGTTGGCAATTTCCGGAGCGTAGAAGATGTTTCACGGCGGCGTAGCATGTCTTCTACGTGGCGTAACATGTCTTCTACGTGGCGTAACATGTCTTCTACATGGCGAAACGAGTCTTCTATATAGTGTAACATGTCTTCTAAACGGAGGAGCAGAACCTCTCTGAGGCGGGCCTTGACTTCTATGCGGAGGAATTAATCATCTATGTGGCGGAGAACATCTTCTTCGATGATTTTCTTGCAATTATTGTAAATGCTTTTCGTTCATCAGTTATTTCTTCAATATCAAAATCTGCCAATTTCATAAAAATCGCAATCTCATCCCTTGTGAATGCCCGCAATGTTGTGATATCATTAAACTCCGAAATTTCATTGTCTTTCTCAATAATATATTTGGCGAACCAATCATATGTCCAGCCGGTTGCAAGGTTCTTTTCCAGGTGACTTATCCTCCGGATCATTTTGCCGTTGTGTCCGATGTTTTGCTCAAAATCATTGAAGTTATCGAATATTTGTTTCGCGTCGAAAACGCCAAATACAAACAATCCATTGTCTTTTAGTGATTTGTGAACACCATTTAACGTGTCTAAGATTCCTTGATTTTCGATCACGTACGCAATCGAGCGGCCAGTAATCAGGATTGCATCAAATTGCCGGTCGAATGACAAGTTGCGCATATCGCATTGGATAAACCGGTCGGAATGTACTTCGCGGCGTGCAATTTCCAGCATTTCGTTGTGTAAATCAAGTCCAAGATAGTCGTATCCATTGGCAAGAAACCGCCGTGCAAGCATCCCCGAACCACATCCTACCTCCAAAATCTTGTGGCAGTTATGGGTTTTTAAGATGGTATCATAAAAATGAAATTCCTTCTCATAGTCAAAGACATGCTGATACATCTGATGGTAGATCTCAGCCAGGGTTGAGTATAATTGTGTCATCTTGTGGTGGTTTGTATTTTAAAAACCGGAAATAGTTTCGTAACTTACTATTTGGCCTATTGTCGAATTGTCAAATTTTCACATTGTCGAAACGAAGTTCGACGCAGTCAATTAACCAATCTTTTCTATCAACACAACAGCCTGCACTGATATTCCCTCTTCCCGGCCTTCGAAACCCAGTTTTTCCGTAGTGGTTGCTTTAATATTAACTACTTCAACATCGACTTTCAATACAAAGGAAATTGTTTCCTCCATTTTAGGAATGAAATCTTTCAATTTTGGTCGCTGTGCCGATATCGTGGCATCAAGATTCACAAGATGGAAGCCCTTTTCAGTTACAAGCCGGTAAGTTTCAGCCAGCAATACTTTGCTGTCAATATTTTTGAGTTCCGACGACGTGTCTGGGAAATGGTACCCGATATCCCTAAGTTTGGCCGCACCCAAAAGCGCATCACAAATGGCATGGAGTAAAACATCGCCGTCGGAATGGGCTACAAGACCTTTGTCATGTGGGATCAAAATTCCGCCAAGCCACAGCGTTTCCCCTTCGGCCAACTTGTGAACATCATATCCTAATCCTATTCGATAGCTCATCGTAAATATATCTTTTAGATATTCGTAACTTATTTTGCCCTGATAATAAAGTTGCTGGCTTCTTGCAGCAGTTGTCAGGCAGAGAGATCACCTATTAAATCCGGTCAAGAACAAAGAATTGTAAATCGTATACAAATTAAACGTTTTACCGTGTCAAAATCAACTGTCCCGTTTTTATTGCGGTTGATCCATCGAGAGCAGTAAGTCGAACCCGATAATGATAAATTCCAGGGACAAGGTTGTGATTGTTGAGTCCCGGATTCCAGCGGATCGGCAGCGTTGTGAAACCGGATGAGCCTGATTCTGTTTTCACCTGGTCGATCAACACCCCTTGTTGTGTATAAACTTCGATCTCGACCGTCATCTTTTCTCCGAAACGGTTGTGTATCGCAATGATATCTGTTGACACGCTGACAGGGTTGGGAAATGCAGTCAGATTTTTAATTTCCAGACCTGATGCAACGGTAAATCTGATTTCAGTCTCAGTAGAGTTATTTGCCAGATCCCATACTTTAAATTTCAGGATGTGCTCCCCGTCATCGAGACCGGACAGTTGGAAAAGAACTTTCCCGTTTTTATAGGAGTCCTGAACGGATTGAAAATAATCATTTAATACCAGCATCTTGTCCGTCTTGTTATCAATTGTAACAACGATATCATGCCCGATTCCGCCACCCGAGGTGTTGATGCCCGATTCGTCTTCGAGGTAGGCAATCAGCAAAGGTGCCTTTGAAACCTGATCTCCCGGTTTGAAATTCTCGTCGTCAAGGAAAAGTTTTACAGTGGGTCCCGTCAAATCGTTTGTCGTGCTGTTTGGACTTCCTCCTAATTTTAAGGCAGCAAAACTTCCACCCGCATCACTTGTGGCATCTTTTGAATAGTATCGGATCAATCCATTGCCAATCCGGTAGTTAATTTCTTTTGGAACCTTAAAAGAATACGAAAATTCACCGCTTTTTACCGATACATTTCCCTTGAAGAGAATTGAATTTTGAACTGTGTAACTGAAAGGTGTTTGACCGCCATTTCCAAGTGTGATGGCCTCTGTTGGTTTATCAAAAACGGTTGGAAAAAGGATGCCGTTATAGCCGCTAATCTTTTCTCCTTTGGTGTTTTGTATCTCACCCCAAACCGTTACCAGCGAAAGTGGTTTTAGTGTATCAGTCAGTTGCTCGACAGGTTGATTGTTGATTTCAAGTGTTTTAACGCTGTATTGAGGGTAGCTGATCTGAAGTGCCGGATCGCCCAGCAAGGCAAATTTCGCTGCGTTGACCGTTCCGCCTAATTCACTTTTGGCAAGACGAATGATATCTCCCATTCGAAGATTGTTTCCTTCTTTATCTTTTTCGAACACATATTTGAAAAAACTTCTGTTCATTTCGAAATTGGAGGAGGAGTACACAAGCCGGGTTGTTGAAAAAAGGGCGATACCTCCTCCAACCTTTTTAAAAAGCACATGTTCTCCTGCCGACTGCTTGTTTTTCAGATCCCACCGGCTAAACTCACAAGTGGCGGTAACAAAAACGGGTAATTTGTCAACATTGCTCCAGCTGTCAATGTCGCTGATTGTCAGAATTTTTTCGTGTGCAAGTCCCTCCTCGTTTGCATGGCCGACGTAATTGATAATCAATGCACCCTCTTTAACTCTGTTGTTTAATGCTTTGTTTACATCCGGGTATCGTTGTTCGGGCGTGGTTTCTTCTTTAAAAGCATCGAGGTAAATCTTGTCGGTGTAAAATGCCGGATAATTTAGATTTACAAAGCTGGCTAACTGTTCTGAATCGGAGACATGAATGTTATTGTCTTCATCATCACCTACAAAACAAATGTTGTTTCGCCATTCACCCATCGTCGGGGAGGTATTATAGTTAAGTGTTTTATCTACCACAGCTTTTGCTTCGGAAGCACTTACGCATGGTATCCTTCCAATACCGATATCGACAATTCCTTTTTGACCGCCTTCGTCTTCCCCGAGTAATCCAAAATAGTCATCTGTGACGAAAGAGGATGCAGGGTTTAGTGAACTTTCAGATTGCCAAGTTGGAATAAAGCAGGGGTTTTCGGTAGTTACCGGATGAAGGTTATCATAGGTTCCCTTTCCAAATAACAGAAGGTATTTTAATTTAGATGTGTTGTTTGTTAGTGATTTACGATAAAGATGCCTGGCGAAATTTCTGATGGCAGTCACATCGGCAATGCCTCCCGAAAACTCGTTGAAGATCGGGGAAACATTAACAACCGTTACTTCCAGTCCACTATTTTGCCGATGAAACAGTGCGAGGCGTTCGGCTTCCGATCTAAATTCAGGCGATGTGATTATCAACATATCAGGGGTAGGTAATCCATGCAGATTTTGATTCGGAACATCTTCTATTTTTTCGATACCCGGGAAATCGTATAATGGATCAAATGCAATAAACCGGCGAAGCGAATCGGTTGCCGCTTTAAAATAAAGGGTATCTGATCCCGTTACCGACTGAATTTCAATTGGTTTTAAAGGGGATGTAACTTCCCATATTTTCAGGCCGCTTCCTGCATTGCCCATTCGGAACTCTGCAATATTTCCTTGTCCTACTGTACGGCTGTCACAAAAAATAAGTTGTCCGACCTGCATGTTGAGTTTGCACCTTGTCTGTAATCTGATATAGTCAAGCCAGCATCTTCCATTTGCAGAAGAGTTGTATTTGAATGAAAAACTGAGATCATCACCTTCAATCGTCTTTGAATAAAAATTTTCACGCAGATCGGCATAATCGGCTTCCGCGAAGTTCGAATAGGCGGAGAAGTTTACGGTTTCAACAGCCGAGTTATTGAAAGTCAATTGGAGGGTGGAGGAGATTTCACATCTTGCTGCGGCCGCAATATTGATTTTAATAGGCTCGGCTTTAATATGATTCGGAATTTTAAAAGTTTTTTCCAGTGACGAATTAGGGGTCAGCTGGCTCGAGAACCAACGGCTGCCTGTTTCCAAAAGATTATATGTTTCATCTTCAAAGACAACAAAATCATCGTATGCCCTGACGATTACGGATGGACTTTCGGTTGTTGAGGTTTTAAGCCGGACAGGTTGGTCTGTTCCATTATCCTCGGTGAGGTAGAGGAAAGAGTTTCCCTGCGAAAATTGGTTAATGCTATGGATAAATGAGTTGGAGACAGGATTAAACTCCCATGTAACATTCCCCGGAATGTAAATCAGGAAAATATCATTTGACTCTTTATCTTTAGTTTGCCAGATCCGGTATTGTGTAAGATCGTCAAAGGAAAGAGAACTATTCATTTGGGGAAGTTTCCCGGGAGGAACACCAAATATTTTTACTTTTTGCGGTGTCAGAAACCCCATCGATTTAAGTGCGGCAAAAGTGATTTTATGGATACCCGACTGATTCGTCTGAGCTTTCACCCATTTCCCGGAAGCAAGCACCGAATTTTCTATTGGAGCCGATTTCTGAATGATAGTTTCAGGAGAACTAAAATACAGTTTATCAGTTTGATTGACCGATTTGATTGTTGTTGAGTCAATTTGATGAATTAGTGAACTTTTCTCTGCGATTACCGTAGACAAATATTTATTCTTCCTGTTGACAGAATAAACGTTTTGAAATGACAAGCATAAGAGAAAAATCAGCAGCCGGTTCATTTGAGAAGATCTCTTAGTAAAATGTTATCAATATTAATGCTCTTAATTGGAACCACAAAAAAAATGAAGGTTCCAGGGTAGAAAAAGAACGATTTTTGAATATTTTACACGAAAGAGTAAATTTATCTTCATTTCAACATAAAATTAATCACCGGGATTCCGATATTTTCCAATATATTTGTGGCGTATTCTCAATTATGTCAGAATACCTTCTTAACCGGACTAAGAACGGGATAAAAGAATTGATTTATATTTATATTTGTACCTAAGAATTAAAGTGAATTAAAACGACCTTGCAATATGAAGCTTAATAGTTTTATCTATCTGATTTTAAGTTTGCTGATTGTTACCTCATGTAATCTGATCAAAGGGAAAAAGAAAAAAAGCGCCTCATCTACAACAGGTTGGGCGTATAACGATGCTAAGAACGGCGGATTTGAATATCGTTCAGGCTATTCTCAAAATTCAGGACCCGGATTGGTGTATATTCAGGGAGGAACTTTTACAATGGGGCGCGTCGAGCAGGATGTGATGTTCGAAGGCAACAATATTCCCCGGAGGGTTACAGTTGCTTCATTCTATATGGATGAGACTGAAGTACGCAACGTCGATTGGCGCGAATACCTTTATTGGTTACAACGCGTGTATCCAAACGACCGTCCAATTTACAAAGCTGCATTGCCAGACACACTTGTATGGCGTGATGAGTTGTCGTATAATGAGCCTTATCTCGAAAATTACCTGCGACATGCAGCCTATTCTGAATATCCTGTAGTTGGTGTAAGCTGGGTTCAGGCTGACAAATATTGCAGATGGAGAACTGACAGGGCCAATGAAGGTATTTTGATTGAGGATCAAAAACTAAGTCCCGATCTTGCACAGACAGGCAATAAAGTCTTTACCTCCGATGGATATCTCAATGGTGTATATGACGGTGTTGAAGGCAAAAAGCCAATTAAAAACCTTGCCAAAGACGGAGGTACACGTCGTGTAAATATGTCGGATGGTATTGTTCTTCCACGTTACAGACTCCCAACCGAAGCTGAATGGGAATATGCAGCTCTCGGTCTTGTGGGAAATACAGAAGAAGAGGTTGTTCTTGAGCGTCGTATTTATCCATGGAATGGCAATCAGATCAGGAATAGTGCTAAAAAAGGCAGGGGAGAAATGATGGCCAACAATGTTAGAGGTCGCGGTGACTATATGGGTGTTGCCGGAGCGCTGAATGATGGTTATGAAATTGCAGCTCCTGTCAAATCATTTCTGCCAAACGATTATAATTTATATTGCATGGCCGGAAATGTAAATGAATGGGTTCAGGATGTATACCGGCCGAATTCTTTTACAGATGTCAATGAATTTCAACCACTAAGAGGAAATGTTTATACAAATTACCGTCGTGGCACTGATGGCAAACCAATCATGGATCAGCATGGGGAACTTGTAAGGGATACCGTTGCCAACTTCACAAACTTCAAAGATGGCGATTATCAGTCGATAATTTCCGAATCGGAAGAATGGAAGAATGACAGCACTGCGATATCTACCGGTGAGATGTACTCTTCAGGAGCCGGCCAATCCTCACCAAGAATATCTGACCATAGCCGGGTTTACAAAGGTGGAAGCTGGAAAGACCGTACCTATTGGTTGGGTCCCGGAACCCGCAGATTTATGGATGAGCGAAAATCGACCAACGATCTTGGTTTCCGATGTGCGATGACCCATCTCGGTGATTCGAATACTAAAAAATAAGATCAATCCGAAATTATAAAAAAACCTCATCTTAAAAATGAGGTTTTTTAATTAGTATCAATATGAAGTCAATTACAGCGTTATACAACCTATTCTTAAAGCATCCCCAAATATCCACAGATAGCCGAAAGATCGAAAAGGATTCTCTGTTTTTCGCACTGAAGGGAGAAAATTTTAACGGGAATACCTATGCTTCCACTGCTTTGGCGAATGGAGCAGCTTACTCGGTCATTGATGAGGTAACCGAGCCAATGGATGACCGGTACATCTTGGTTGAAAATGTGTTGGCTGCATTGCAGGAATTGGCACGTTATCACCGGCTTCAATTGGCGATACCCATCCTTGCGATTACCGGAACCAATGGAAAGACTACGACAAAGGAGCTGGTCACCGCTGTATTATCTAAAAAATTCAGGGTTGAATGTACGAAAGGAAATCTGAATAATCATATCGGAGTTCCGCTTACGTTGTTGTCAATGAATGCCTCAACACAGATCGGCATTGTAGAGATGGGTGCGAATCATCCCGGTGAAATTGCAACTTTATGCAATATTGCCCTGCCCGACTATGGGTTGATTACGAATGTGGGGGTGGCACACCTTGAAGGATTTGGTTCATTTGAAGGCGTAAAAAAAACAAAGGCCGAATTGTATCGTTTTATTGAGCAGGCAGGAGGTAAGATTTTCCTGAATACGGCCAATTCCAGTTTAAAGGAGATGTCAGGAGCGGTTGAGACAATCAATTATAAAACCGCAAAAGCAGGTGAAGGAATAGAAGGAGAGTTAGTTCAATCGGCTCCTTTTATGGTTTTCCAGGTTAAATTTCCGAAAGGATGGCTGTATATTAAAACCAATCTTGCAGGAGGATACAATCTCGAGAATGCGCTTGCTGCCGTGTGTATTGGTAATTTTTTCGAAGTTAGTCCGATTGAAATCCAGGAGGCGATCGAAGCTTACAAACCCTCGAATAACCGATCGCAATTTGTCCGGACCGCGCACAATCAGCTTCTGATGGATGCCTACAATGCCAACCCGACTAGCATGGATGCGGCATTGGAGAATTTTAAGGCATTTGATGCACCGTTGAAAGGTGTTATCCTGGGTGATATGTTTGAATTGGGAGAAACTTCGCATGAAGAGCATCAGAAAGTAGTTAATAAGCTGATGACGATGAACTTTGCATTGGTTGCACTTACCGGTAAGGAATTTTCAAAATGTAGCGTTCCTTCCTCTTTCCTGGTATTTGAAGACAATACTTTGCTGATCAATTATATTGAAAGTTTAAATCCGAAAGGTTACCTGTTCCTGATAAAGGGTTCAAGGGGGATGAAACTTGAGACGGTGGCTGATAAATTGTGAGGGAGACTTTGAGAGGGAGAGAATTTGTGAGGGAGAGAAGAGGAGAGGGAGAGAAGAGGAGAGGGAGAGAAGAGGAGAACGTGAGAAAGGGAGACGGGGCGATTGCAGATACAAATACCCTGAAGGGGTAAAATCTGAATAACCCCGGGTAAGGAGGGACGACGCAACCCGGGGTAGGCAAAGAACTACAGATAAAGGCGCATCTGCAAAGCTAAATTGAAATAAATTGCTGTATGCGCCGCATAGCCAAACTTCCGAAATATTCATCCTTCAGGTTGCGGACAAATTGGTATTTATAAAGGAGAGGAAGTTTAAAAAAGTAAATGCATTATTGACACAGTATATGTAAACAAAAATCAGGACAAGTCACATTAACCTTTAACCTTTATTCTTTAGCCTTTATCCTTTTCATTCATTCTTATTTCAACCTTGCCTTTAATCCTTAACTTTGCCCGAATACAATAATTCCTCTTCAATGATGCCAGAAAGGCACAATTTAAAAGATAGTTTAACCCATCCGGTCTTCAAAAAGATTGGTGACGTTTCTGATCAGCAGGGTGTTGAGACTTATGTGGTCGGTGGTTTTGTACGTGATGTGCTTCTTGGCCGCAAGCGGGAAGTCTTCGATGTCGATATTGTGACCGTGGGAAGCGGGATCGATCTTGCAACCAAAGTGGCTGCCGCGTTGCGTCCCGGACTGAAAGTGAGTATTTTCAAGAACTTTGGAACCGCCATGTTCCGGTTCAGCGATATCGATTTTGAGTTCGTTGGTGCACGACGTGAATCGTACCGGCAGGAGAGCCGTAAGCCCATTGTTGAAGACGGAACCCTCGAAGATGATCAGAACCGGCGCGATTTTACAATCAATGCGCTTGCAATTTGTCTGAATGAAAGCCGGTTTGGAGAACTGCTCGACCCTTTTGACGGAATCGGCGATCTGCAGAACAAAATCATCAAAACACCGCTTGCTCCCGAAATCACGTTCTCCGACGATCCGTTGAGGATGCTGAGGGCCATCAGGTTTGCGACGCAACTCGATTTCATCATCGAAGAAAAAACGCTGGCCGCCATTAAAAGTCAGTGTAATCGCATTGAAATCGTTTCAAAAGAGCGGATTACTGACGAGATCAATAAAATAATGCTCACTCCCAACCCTTCAGTCGGGTTTAAGCTGCTCGAAAAAACGGGTTTGCTCGCCATCATTCTGCCTGAAGTTCAGAAACTGAAAGGACGTGAGACGAAAAATGGAATCGGTCATAAAGATAATTTCTACCATACGCTCGAAGTCCTCGACCGGATCTCAAAAAATACGGACAACCTGTGGCTTCGCTGGTCTGCTTTGCTTCACGATATCGCCAAGCCGGTCACAAAACGTTTCGATGCCCGTGTAGGATGGACCTTTCATGCACATAATTTCATTGGTGAAAAGATGTTGCCTTCCATTTTCGACCGGTTAAAGCTGCCGTTGAATGAGAAGCTCAAGTATGTGCAAAAGATGGTTTCACTCCATATGCGCCCCATCGTTTTGTCGGAGGAAGAAGTGACCGATTCGGCCGTAAGAAGGCTGCTTTTTGATGCCGGCGACGACATTGATGACCTGATGACGCTTTGTGAAGCTGACATCACTTCGAAGAATCCAGAAAAGGTGAGCCGTTTCCTTTCCAATTTTCAATTGGTTCGTGAGAAACTGAAGGACATCGAAGAACGTGATGCACTCCGGAATTTCCAGCCGCCCATCACCGGTGAAATCATCATGGAAACTTTTTCATTACAGCCTGGCCGCGAAATCGGAATACTGAAAACTGCGATCAAGGAGGCTATTCTCGAAGGCGAAATCCACAACAATTACGACGAAGCCTTCAAATATATGCTGGACAAAGGCAAGGAACTGGGACTTGTGGCAAAGAATTAGTAAAGGTTCTGTAGAATTGACAGCGTCATTTCTTGTCCAACCTGATCAGAAAACCGCCACCGGGAGCAAGGTGTATTTTTATCAAATCACCTTTTTTGACCGGAATATCTTTTTGTAACAAATAATCTGCAGCATAGCGGTCCGCATTTATGCCATCTTTACAGATCGTAGCGTTGTAACTGCCCTCATCTAAAAAATCAAAAGTTACACTCAGGTCTCTTTCAGACCAGTCGCCCATTCCTCCGATAAACCAGTCATCGCCTTTCTTCCGGGCACTCACAATGTATTCGCCTACTTTGGCATCCAGAATGATTGTTTCATCCCAGGTGGTAGGAAGGTTTCCAAGCAACTCCATATATTCCGGTTCACGCATTCCTTCGGACGGATTACCTGCAAAAACCTGCATGGGACTGTCGTATACCACGAACATCGACAACTGGTGACAACGTGTACCCGGACTTGTTACCACTCCTGCAACGGGCCTCGTACCTTTCCGGGTGGCATTATTCAACATGCCTGGCTCATAATCGAATCCTCCAGCGAGCATCCTCGTAAAAGCCAGTGTTACATCATGCCCCGGCGAAACCCTGTTGCTCCACATATTATATTCCGAACCGAGCAACCCCTCGCGTCCAACCGCATTCGGCCAGGTACGGTTGAATCCTTTTGGTGCAAAAGCGCCGTGATACATGATCATGATTTTATGTGCGGCACAGGCTTTTGCAATCCGGTGATAAAAATTGACCGTTTTCTGGTCATCTAGATCAATAAAATCGGTCATGATAAAATCAATTCCCCATTTATTAAACTGGTTTAGCGCGTCTTCAAGCTGCCTGTCGAGGGTCATTGCAAGCGTCCACATGCATATTTTAACCCCTTTTTCTTTCGCATAAGCAACAAGTGTATCCATGTTGATAGCTGGAATTACTTTGAACAGGTCGTTGTTATCGCTCCAGCCTGCGTCCATCATGATACGGTCGAATCCGAATCGTTTGGCAAAATCAATGTAATATTTGTAGGAGGCGGTATTCAAACCAGCTTTGAAAGGAACGTTAAAAAGATTGAGATCAATGATCCATTCATCCGTAAGGTTCCCCGGCTTTACCCATGACGGATCACCAATGCGGGATGGTGGCGCCAGACGGTAAACGATGTCATTTCCTGGTAATTCTTTATCCTCGTTCGCAATCAGCAGCACCCGCCAGGGAAAACTTCTTGTTCCCAAAGTTCTTGCAATATAGGGAGCGCGCTTCGTTACTTTATACTGCGAATATAAACCGACAACTGCCTGTTCTTCGAGCGGGTAACCTGCAAATACCCCTTTTAGTATTGAAGTACCCGTGCCTCCTAAAAACATACCCGGATAATCTTCGAGATCCGATTCTGTAATTGCGATCTTTGGGTTGGTTGCAGGAATTACAAGGACCGGAGAATACCCGATCGCCCCGTCAGGAATACTGTCGATCCTTCTTAACGGGTATTCCTCTTCGAAACTTGTGTGAAAAATATCCGCATCCGACCTTTTTTGCACCTGAGGAAAATAGGCTGACGGTTTGCCAGGGAATGAAAACGCCGCCACCTCATTTTTAATATAAATTGAATCCTTAAACAACGTAGAGATCCGGTAAGCAACACCATCATCATATACTTTGAAATCAACTTTATATGGTTGTCTGAATACAATGGATAATTGGGTATAGATATCCGGAATGATTTTTCGTTTCTCAGGAACAGGAGATATTATCTGTTCACTGATCTTTTTTACAGAAGAAGACCTGATCGCATTTTTAATGGAAAGTGCGCGGTTATTATCCAACAACAGATCTATTGATGAAGTCTTCAGAATCGTTTTATTTTCATACGAAATTGAATAACTCAATTGTTGACCCATCCAAACCTTAACACCTATTTTACCTGAAGGAGAACTTACCCTTAATGTGTCAGCTGACCAACCCGTAAAACAAACCATCAACAAAAACATCAATGTAAAAATTGATTTTGTTATGATGTCTGAACTGATAAGCCGGTTCAACGGTATACTTCTGACTATTCTTGTCAATAAGCTGGTTGTCGGATGCATTATGAAAGTGTATTGGTTCCTCCAAATATAACAATATTGTGCATCGCCCGAATATTTTAAAAAAGAAATAGAAATAAAGGAAACATATTATGAAGTTATCGTATAAGAAACTATTTACAGATAATACAACCTGAACTGATGTAAATATTTAATCCCATGACCTCAATAAAAGCTCCTTTTTTTTCAATACATGAGCCCATGATTCCAATACATGAGGCCATGTATCCGGTACAAGAGACGCTGATGTCAATACATGAGGCCATGTATCCGGTACAAGAGACGCTGATGTCAATACATGAGGCTGTGTATCCGGTACATGAGACGCTGATGTCAATATATGAGGCTATGTATCCGGTACATGAGACGCTGATGTCAATATATAAGACGTTGTATTCAATACCGGGTTTCGTGTTCCCGGTTCAGAAGACTTGGATTCATGTTCCGTGGTACCGTGCACCCCTCTCAATTATTTAGTAAAGGGAGTATTCACGGAGCAATTGGTTGCAGTTTATTTTAAGTTCTATGTTTTTATTTTTAACTCTAAAAAAAAAGGTATGGGAAAGGAAAGTGTTAAAGTTGAGATTTCGGTTAGCAGGCCCGATGAACTTACAAAAATCGGAGATGATGTATTGCAAAAACATATCGAATTAGGGAAAGACAGTCCGTTGATCGGGCTCGATATGGAAAAGTTTGCACAAAACCTCAGTGATGGTATTGCAAAACGGGCAGAAGCGAAGAAGCTTCACGAGAAAGCTGAACTGTTGAACCAGCAGGCAGGAATAAGCCTTGGTACAGACAGGTCACAGAATGCTAAAACTCCGGGTACGATCTACAGCACACTAACAAGTGCGAGGGATATTTTACTGGGTACGTACAAGGGGCAGGAGCGGAAATTGGCGGAATGGGGATTCGATGTTGTCATTAATGATGTTCCGAATGGTCCAAAAACTAAACTTCCGTAAGTATATTTAACCCTTTCGCTGTCAGATACTGCGAAAGGGTTATTAATTTTTTGTGAAATGAAGATAATTTTTTGATCGCTGTATTTTCGCGTTTCCGGTTTTTCACCCACAGACTTTATTCCTCCAGTTCTTTTGCATATTTCTTCACAGCCCAGGTGATTGCAAGATAACTCACATAAATCATCAACGGCCAGCAAAGCAGCCACAATATTTGAATAAAATAATTCATCGCTTTCTGTTTTAAAGATTAATAAATATGGCCTTCGGTCTTCCCGGTCATCTCATCTTCCGTGATTTTCTTTGTGTTAATCGCTCTCCAGGCATACCAGATATACGCAAGAACAAAAGGGACAGTCAGCGAAACGTAACTCATTGTCTGAAGGGTGAATTTTGATGACGAGCTGTTTACAATATTCAGCGAAGACTGCAAATTGTAGTTTGAAGGATAATAGCAGGTGTTGTTGTAACCGGCAATTAGCATAAGGGAAAAGACGACCAATATCGTGCCTCCACCGGCCCACCAGATCCCGCGGGTCTGATCTTTTAATACGGAGGAGATAATTCCCCACAAAACAGCCAGAACACCAGCCAGGAACAGGATCAATACGACCGGCATCTGGACCAGGTTCGTGAAATACTTATACGGCTCCATCGAAACAGCCATTGTTTCAGGATTATAAGCATAGCCATCTTTCAACACGAGACGTATTACGAAGAACAGGAAGAAGATCAGGAACGGAACTGTATTGTATATCAGGAGTTTTTTAGACCGGTCGAACAAAATTTTATGCTCGATTGAATTCATAAAATAAAGGAGCGCCAGAATTCTTGCAAGAAAAAAGACCGCCAAACCAAGCGCTACATTGTTGATATTCAAAACAGCTTCGAGACCTCTTGCCTGGTTTTGCCATGTGGAGGCATTCAGGTTGCTGACCGAAAACTCTGCACCGTTAAAAAAGGTCCCAACCACCACTCCAATCAGGATGGGACCCAGTAACCCGTTGGCAAACAGGAAAGCGTCGAATGTTTTTTGACCCAGGAAGTTCTTGGGTTTGCTCCGGTATTCATACGATACCGCCTGAATGATAAAGCAAAAAAGCAGCGCCATCCAGGCCCAGTAAGCCCCGCCAAAACTGGTCGAGTAGAACAGAGGGAAGGAGGCAAAAAAAGCACCACCAAAAGTGACAAGGGTTGTAAACGTAAACTCCCATTTGCGTCCGAGTGCATTCAGAATGATGGTTCTTTCATTCCTGTTTTTGGCAATCTCATAAATGAGCGACTGACCGCCCTGCACAAAAAGCAGGAAAACCAGTAAGGCAGCAAGCAGCGAAATAATGGCCCACCAATAATGCTGGAGGGTTAAATGGCTTAATTGTTCAAACATGATCAGTGTCCTCCTTCGTTAGGTCCTATTTTTATTTGTTTCGTCATTATCTTAATTTCGGCAATCAGCAGTAAGGTGAAAATCAGAGCAAACAACCAGAAAGTAACCATTACCGCGCCAGCATTAATGTTGGAGACTGCTGCAACGGTTGGTAACAAATCCTGAACCACCCAGGGTTGTCGTCCCATTTCTGCAACCGTCCATCCTGCCATTTGCGCGAGGTAGACCAACGGAACCGTCAGGATGGCAATTTTCAGAAACAGCCGTCGTTTGGTAATATCATCATTCACTATTAAGTAGATAGATAGAATAAAAAAGATCAAAAACCAGCTTCCCAGGATAACCATTATATGGAAACTGTAAAACACGAGCTGAATACCCGGAATTAATTCGTTGGAATTTTTAATAAATCCATATCCGAAATATTTGAAATAGTTTGCCTGAAAGTCCTTCGACATAAATTTGTCCCGCATCTGCAGCGCTTCATCTTTCCGGCCTTCCGTAAGGGCATTTTTGTAATTACGGAGTGTTTCGATGGCCATTTTACCCCGCGAGATCTTGTCGGCGGCAGTGAGCATTCCTTCTTTTTCATTACCATTCAGTAAGTCTTTCACTCCGGGAACAAATGCGTTGGCATTGAGGTGAATCATGTAGGACAGCGCATTGGGGATTTCTATCTTGAATAAAAATTCGTGCAGCAGATCATTTGCCGGATCGGTACGTGTCGGCGAGAAAATTCCGAAAGCGACCAGCCCGGCTCCGTTCTTCCCCTGGTAAAGTCCCTCCATTGCGGCCAGTTTCATCGGCTGATTTTGGGCGACCAGCCTCGCTGATCCATCACCCGTTGTAACGAGAAACAGCGAACTTATGAAACCGAATATGGAAGCCACCAAAATACTCTTCTTTGCAAAAGGTACTTCTCTTTTTTTCAGAAGAAACCACGCCGAAATTCCAATGATGAAGATTCCTGCCACCACAAAACCCGAAGAAATTGTGTGGAGAAATTTATTGATGGCCATTGGGGAAAGGAACACATCCCAGAAATTGACCATCTCATTTCGGGCTGTATCAGGATTAAACTGCATCCCAACCGGATTTTGCATCCACGCATTGGCCACCAGGATCCACAAGGCCGATAAGTTGGCGCCGATGGCAGTAAGCCATGTCGAAACAAGGTGAAACCGTTTGCTCACTTTGTCCCATCCGAAAAACATCACGGCAATAAAGGTCGATTCCATGAAAAAAGCCATGATTCCTTCAATGGCCAGCGGAGCACCAAAGATGTCTCCAACAAACCAGGAATAATATGACCAGTTGGTACCGAACTGAAATTCAAGAATAATTCCGGTTGCTACCCCGATGGCAAAGTTAATTCCAAAGACTTTCATCCAGAACCTGGTGATTTTCTTCCATTCAGGATCACCCGTTTTGTAATAAATAGTCTCCATAATTGCCAGGATAAAAGTGATCCCAAGCGTAAGGGGGACAAATAGCCAATGGTAAAAGGCAGTAAGGGCAAACTGACCCCGGGACCAATCGAGCATTGACAGATCAACGATTTCGTTCATAGCTGATTATTTAGATTTTGTGAAATTTTCAATGACATTTGCGCTGCGCTCTTTGTCGGTATTAAAGTTCTTTTTCAAATAGTTAGGAAAAAAGAAAAGTTTCAGCACAAAAAAAAGGATAAAAAGTTTGATGAGGATGATGACCCACAATGTGCGCCCCAACGTCATCTCTTTAAAGCCGTCGATGTAGAATTGTACTATTTTTTTCACTTAAAAACACAATTAACTTTCTTTTACACAATGAACATTTCTTTATTGTAATTTGTTCAATAATAAATTAGTTTTACCCTGTTGATTTTATCAGCTTTCAGGTCCTGTTCTAATAGACAATTGTTTAATTTTCTGATCTTGATTAAATTGCATTAAAAATGCATATAATTTATTATTAAATACTATACAGAATGAGATTTCTTTTAATTCTAAGCTTGTTTTTTGTATTCAGTTGTTCAAATCCTAACACGAAAAAAAGTCCTGACAAATTAGTTGCTGCTGTTTCGGAAAACGCGAAAACGGTCGCAGTTGAATTTGCTATTCAGGGAATGACATGTACAGGATGTGAACAGACAATTCAATCAGGCATTGCCAGCCTTAAAGGGGTAAAACATGTAAAGGCTAATTTTAAGAACGGTAAAGCTTTTGTCGAATTTTTACCCGATATTGCGGATACGATTCAGATGAAAGAGAAGATAGCGGCATCAGGATATGTTGTTGCAGGTGTTAAATCAATTCCGCTGGATAGTCTGCGTGTCAGGCTTTAAACTAACTGAACAAATACTTTTTATGAGTAATAACAATAATAGCACCGACGATCGTATTAACAGCGAAGGTGAGGATAAAAATTCGCGTCGTGCATTTTTCAAAAACTTTGGATTGATTGGAGCTGTCGCCGCTGCGGGAGGTGCTGCAATTTATTCCGGTTATAAATATGAAGAATCAAAGCCAAACCACGACATGGTAAAGGTCTTAACGGCCGACAATCGTCTTGTGGAGGTTCCGCGCGATCAGATAAAGGATATTAAACTGGACACATCAGAGTTACAAAGAAAAGGACGTGAGGGGCTTAAGGGGCATCGGTTTGTGATGGTTATTGATCTTTCAAAATGCCGCAACGCCCGTAAATGCATCAGTGCCTGCCAGGGAGCTCATCATTTGCGCCCATATGAATATCATATCAATACGTTGGTAATGCAGGAATCACCCGAAACTGCACCTTATTATATGCCAAAGCCTTGTCAGCATTGCGACAATCCACCTTGCGTTGCTGTTTGCCCTGTAAATGCTACGTTTAAACGGCAGGACGGGATCGTTTTGATAGATAATGAACGGTGTATAGGATGTCGTTTTTGCATTGCCGCCTGCCCGTATTCAGCACGTCTGTTTCATTGGGAAGAACCCCTTATGGCTGAAGCTGATAAAGGGAAACCTTACAATATCGAACTCAATGTTCCTCAGAAGAAAGGAACGGTCACCAAATGTCTGTTTAGTTCCGACAGGCTGCGTGAAGGAAAATTACCCTATTGTGTATCCGCTTGTCCAAATGGTGTTTATTATTTTGGTGATGAGAACCAGGATGCTGTGACCAATGGTACGACCAAAGAGACCTACCGGCTGAGCGAACTGCTCCGTGTGAATGGTGGTTATCATCTGATGCCTGAATTGGGGACAAAGCCAAGGGTTTTCTATCTGCCGCCAAAAAACAGGTTGTTTGAATTTAAAGATACAAGGGATCAAAATATTGAAAAAACATAATTGTGGTGAGGCCCGTTGTAGAGACGCACGGCAGTGCGTCTCTACACACCAGATAAATGTGCTTCTCTGCACGACAGATATTTAAATTAATACATTGAGTTTTCAAAATAATAACCAAAACTATGGCATCAGAAGTGAATACAGGTTTTTTGTTCGATCAAAGACTCGATTCAATTGCAACTGATATTTTAAGACCTGTTGGAATTTCGAAAGGATTTTTAGTTTGGATGGGATTTCTGCTGGTATCCCTTTCGGGCTGTATTTATGCATATTACATTCAATGGGACAAAGGTTTGATCGTTACAGGATTGCGCGATTACGTGAGTTGGGGAATGTACATCGCTAATTTTATTTTCTTTGTTGCCACCAGCCTTGTGGGCATGCTGATCAGTTCGGTGCTTGGGTTGATGGGATTTAAATGGGTAAAGCCAATTGCACGTATCGCTGAGATCATTGCAGTTGCATTTGCCGCCGTTGCCGGTCTTGTAATTGTATCCGATATGGGACGTCCCGAGCGGCTTCCTTATGTATTTATGTATGGCCGCATCCAATCGCCGATCCTCTGGGATGTAACCGTTGTAACGACTTATCTGGTACTTAGTACATTGTTGTACTTCATTCCGCTGATTCCCGATTTGGCAATCAGTAAGGGCAGAATGGGGCATACTCCTAAATGGCTTCAGTCGACTTACGAAATACTGTCAGTGAACTGGAATCATACGCCGCAGCAATATAAAATACTCCTTAAATCGGTGAGAATTCTGTTGATCGTTATCATACCTACTGCATTTGCCATCCATACCGTAACCTCATGGTTGTTAGCCGTGACGCTGCGCCCCGGTTGGGACAGTTCGATTTTTGGCCCTTACTTTCTTACAGGTGCATTTGTAGCAGGTTCGGCAGCTGTTGTGATAATGATGTATTTTGTACGAACGAACTATAAACTCGACAAATACCTTACACTCTACCATTTTGATATGATGGGTAAACTGCTCGTTCTGGTTTCCCTCGTTTATCTCTACTTCAATATCAACGAGTTTTTGGTGCCTGCTTTTAAACTTAAAACAGCCGATGCGATCCATCTCAAAGAACTGTTTGTAGGGGAATATGCATCAATGTTTTGGAGTGTTCAGCTGCTTGGGCTGATCCTCCCGATTATCCTGTTATTGTTCAAGTTCTTCAGGAAACCATTACCTATGTTTATCATTTCAGTCGTTGTGCTCATTGCCGCCTGGTTTAAAAGATATTTAATCGTTGTGCCAACACAGCAGAATCCTTTTCTACCCAAACAATATGTCCCCGATGCCTGGATGGTGTATCAGCCAACGGTAATTGAAACAGCTATCACGATGGGAACCATCCTGCTTGCCGTGATTATTATAACTGTATTGTTTAAATTATTTCCTGTGATTCCAATTTGGGAAATGGCTGAAGAGCAATGCGAAAATGATCATAAATCTCAGGAATAAGATATAACAAAAAGAATATGATTAAAAAGTATTTATTTCTTGTATTGATTGTTTTGATCTCTTTTCGATTGTCTGCTCAGGAGTGGGTGGTACCTGCTGAAGAAGGAGTCAAACTCAGTCCTTTTGCATTTAATGATTCTACCAGCAAAGTAGGAGCGGATCTTTATAATACGAATTGTAAGTCATGTCATGGCGATCCCGGCAAAAACAATGTTATTAAGCTTGTTCCTCCGCCACCCGATGTTGCTTCAGCAAAGATGCAAGCCAATTCCGATGGTGCATTGCATTTTAAGCTTGTTCAGGGGCGTGCGCCAATGCCTTCGTTTAAGAATATTCTTTCGTCTACGGATATTTGGCGTGTAATTTCGTTTGTCCGGAGTTTCAACGATAAATACGTTCAGGTAATTGATACAAAAAAAGGCCTGACAGGAACTGCCGCCTCGAATGTTAAAATTTTGGTAACGTGGGTGAAAGAACAGAATCAGGTTCAGATGGTTATATCGGGAATGAAAGAGAACAAGATCCAACCAGTTTCTGGAGCTGAGGTGAAGTTGTTTGCAAAACGATATTTTGGCAACCTGTTGATTGATGAAGCACGCAACACTGATGCTCAGGGAAAAGCATTGTTTAATTTCCCGAAAGACCTGCCGGGCGATTCAGCCGGATTTGTGCAGCTCATTGCAAAACTTTCGGATGAAGCGGCATATGGGGAAACAAAAGCCGATACGACCCTAGCTATCGGTGTACCTACCTATCGTCCACCACTGAATGAACAACGGGCCATGTGGAATGTTGTTCAAAAAACACCAATATGGTTATTGCTCGCCTATACCTTTACGGTTCTGGCAGTGTGGGGATTTATTTTTTATGTGCTGTTGCAGATCAGGGCAATTTACAAGGCCGGTTTAAGAAAAAATCATGAAACTACGGATTAAGGTAATTATATAATTATTAATAACTAATAAATCAACCTGATATGAAGAATCTGACAACGATTGGGCGAATACTCTTCGCTATTCCGTTTGCAATTTTTGGATTAAACCATCTGCTTTTCATCGATTTTTACATTGGAACTGTTTCTTCATTTATCCCGCTGGGTCCTTATACAATTATTCTGACCGGGATTTTTCTGATCATGGCCAGTCTTAGTATTATATTTAATAAATATATAAAGGTTTCTACGATTCTCTTATCCATTCTTCTATTGACGTTTATCCTTACGATTCATATTCCGGCACTGTTTGATCCGGCCAAATGGCAATTTGCATTGATCGAATTATTGAAAGACACCTCCTTGCTGGGCGGTTCATTGATGATTGCCGGAATGATGTTCGAAAAAGAGAAGGAATAATATTTAATAAATAATTAAGGAATGAAAAAATTATTGGTTCTGATATTGTTTGTGGGGTTGTTATTAAATGCAGTTGCTCAGTTACCGATTAATCGCGAAGTTGAAATCGGTATTGTTGAAAAGCTGGGAGATACACTTCCACTGGATCTGAAATTTTATAATGAAAAAAACGATACGGTTACCCTTGGCAGTATGATCACAAAGCCAACAATCCTGTCTTTCGTTTATTTCGACTGTCCGGGACTGTGTAGTCCTCTTCTTGATGGAATAGCCGATGTTGTAAGCCGAATGGACATGTCACTCGGAAAAGATTTCAATATAATTACCATCAGTTTTAATACGAAGGACACGCCTGAAAAGGCAAGGCAAAAAAAGCTCAATTTTGTTCAGAAAATACAGGAAAAAGACCGTGCTAACTGGTTTTACCTGACCGGGGAATTGGGAAATATTCAAAAAATAACCGAAGCGGCAGGCTTTCGGTATAAACCTACCGGACTTGATTTTGCACATCCGTCCACCATCATAATGATCAGTCCTCAAGGGAAGATAACGAGATATCTTTATGGAATTACTTTTCTCCCCTTCGATGTAAAAATGGCGGTTGTTGAGTCTCAAAAAGGACTTGTCAGACCCACAAGTAATAAACTTCTCGAGTATTGCTTTGCCTACGACACTAAAAGCAAGGCTTATACGCTGCAATTTACGCGGTTAATCGGTAGTTTTATACTTGTTATAGGACTGTTTTTTGTAGGCTGGTTACTTATAACTGCAAAGAGAAAATCAACTAATCTTATCAAAGAATGAACTACGATTCTTCACCAACTGTTCCATTAAATTTCCTTAATCACAAGACCGGTCTTGGGTCGTGGTTAAGTTCTACCGACCATAAACGAATCGGGCTGCTATATCTCTATTCTATCACAATATTCTTCTGTGCAGCGGCTGTTTTAGGTCTTTTGATGAAGATTGAGAAGTTCGCTCCGGGCGAAACTATCATGACCGCTCAAACCTATAACGGCATCTTCACAATACATGGAATCATCATGATTTTTATTGTTGTGATACCGGGGCTTGCTGCAGTATTTGGGAATATTTTGCTTCCCATAATGATTGGGGCAAAGGATGTTGCATTCCCGAAACTTAACCTTTTTTCGTGGTATGTTTATATTACAGGTGCCTGTCTTGGACTTTATTCCCAGTTTGCCAAAGGTCATGTACCCGATGCAGGATGGACCTTTTATGTTCCTTACAGCGCTGAGGTTAATTCGAATATTGTCATTGCACTTACTGCAGCGTTTGTACTTGGGTTTGCCTCAATCCTCACCGGTTTGAATTTTATCGTTACGATACATCGGATGCGGGCGCCCGGAATGACATGGTTCCGAATGCCGCTTTTCCCCTGGTCATTGTATGCTACTGCATGGATACAGATTCTGGCAACTCCTATCATCGGGATTACTTTATTGATGGTGATTGCTGAGCGAACGCTTCAAATCGGATTCTTTGACCCGGCGCTTGGCGGCGATCCTGTTTTGTATCAGCACCTTTTCTGGATCTATTCTCATCCGGCTGTCTATGTTATGATTCTGCCGGCTATGGGCGTGGTTTCTGAAATATTTCCCACATTCAGCCAGAAGCCAATTTTTGGTTATATGCCGATCGTATTCTCGAGTTTAGCCATTGCCCTTGTCGGTTATTTTGTGTGGGGTCATCATATGTTTACTTCAGGGATGAGTTACCAGGCACGTTGGTTTTTTTCGCTGCTTACTTTTCTTGTAGCTATACCGAGTGCGATAAAAGTATTTAACTGGCTTTCGACAATGTATGGCGGATCGGTTGATCTTAAACCTCCGCTTCTGTATGCAATCTCTTTTATTTTTCTCTTTACAATTGGCGGATTTACAGGTTTAACGCTTGGTTCGTTAGCCACTAATATTCAGACACACAATACCGATTTTGTGGTAGCACATTTTCATTATATTGTCTTCGGTGGGATGGGATTCGGTTTTTTTGCCGCCATTCACTATTGGTACCCAAAGATATACGGCAGGATGTATAACATCCGATGGGCAAATATTGCCTGGGCAATTCTTTTTACCGGATTCAATGTTCTCTATTTCCCGATGTTTATACTTGGGCTTCAGGGGATGCCAAGGCGCTATTTCGATTATGATCCTAAATTTCAAACCGGACAAATGATCTCTTCGATCGGCGCATTTATCCTTATTATTGGTTTGATAGGAATGATTTCGAACCTGGTTTACCATGTTCGTCGCGGGGCAATAGCACCTGCAAATCCATGGCACGGCGTTACACTTGAGTGGCAGATTCCATCACCTCCTCCGCATGAGAATTTTGATGAAGTGCCTGTGATCACACGTGATCCTTATGTTTTCGATAATCCTTATACAAAATAAAACAGCAGATTTATGTCGACAACCGAACACAGCGACTACATCGATAGTGATACCGGAAAAATGGGGATGTGGCTATTCCTTTTTACCGAACTCTTCCTCTTTGGCGGACTCTTTATCGTATATGCGGTGATGCGCACGAAGTATGCCGAAGATTTTCACCAGGCAGCGCTTGAACTGAATGCCTTTATCGGAGCTACCAACACTGTTGTATTGCTTGTCAGTAGTATGACGGTGGCTATGTCTCTCACAGCAATTCAGAAGAACAAGCCGAATATTGCAATTGGTTTGATATTTATTACTTTAATCCTTGCCGGGGTATTTATGATGAATAAATATTTCGAATGGGGTCACAAGTTTTCGCTTCACCTCTACCCGGGTTCGGATGTAATGAAAACGCTTCCACATGGTGAAATCATGTTTTTCGGGCTCTACTTTATGATGACGGGTTTGCATGCTTTGCACGTTATCATTGGAGGCATACTCTTAACAATTGTGATGTTTAAATTGAAATCGGGAAAGATCAACCAGGATCATTATTTATTGCAGGAAAACGGTGCACTCTACTGGCATCTTGTTGACTTAATCTGGATATTCCTTTTCCCTTTACTGTACCTGATTACTTAATAAAAAGCTTTTTTCGAATGAAGAACCACGACAATCATATTTCAAGCTATTCGCTGAACCTGACGGTGTTGCTTATTCTGCTTATTCTGACAACCACTTCAGTGCTTGCGATAAAATTTCATTTTGGAGCTTTTACGGTGGCAATTGCTTTGATAATTGCTTCTGTAAAAGCAGCCATTGTCCTCACCTATTTTATGCATCTTAAATTCGAAAGCCTTTTATTGCGCCTGATGGTGAGTGGCGTATTTCTTTTGTTCGCGATAGTTGTCGTGATCACATTTATTGATTATTATTTCAGATAATTCTCCAAAACTATGGAAACAGCATTCTCCGGAGCATCAAATTTAGCCGAAGCCGTAGACCGTGCGTTTATATTCATCTTCTCGATTTCTTTTATTATCACGATCGCTATTAGCGTGTTAATGATTTATATCGTGATCCATTTTTCACGGAAAAAAGTAAAAAATCCGAAGCAATTTACAGGAAATACAAAGCTTGAAATTGCCTGGACGATTATTCCGCTGATAATAGTTCTGATGATGTTTTACTATGGGAAAGTAGGATTTACACCCATGCGTGAAGTTCCTCCGGACGCCATGCCGATTACGGCAATTGGCAAAATGTGGGCATGGAGTTTTGACTATGGCGATGGGAAAATTTCTAAAAATCTTGTAGTTCCTCTTAACCGAAATGTCAGAATGAATCTCTTGTCACTTGACGTGAATCATGGATTATTTATTCCTGCTTTCAGGGTGAAAGAAGATGTGATTCCCGGATACAACAATTATCTTTGGTTCAGGCCAATCGTAAAAGGTGAGTTTGATGTCTATTGTACCGATTATTGCGGTCTGGCACACTCTGGTATGACTGCAAAAGTTATTGTGGTTGATAGTCTTGATTTTGAAAAATGGCTGGTCGAACTAAAGGCAACCGGAAATGTTCCCGACCTTCCCGGACTTACGGTACTTAAAGGGAATGGTTGTCTTACCTGTCATTCCCTCGACGGTTCGAAAATTATCGGGCCTTCATTTAAAGGGTTGTATGGCTCTAAAAGAGTAGTAATTACTGATCAGGGCGAAAAAACAGTCGATGCCTTCGACGATTATATTAAAAGGTCAATTTTAGATCCGAATGTTGAAGTCGTCAAAGGGTTTAATAAAGGGTTGATGCAATCGTACAAAACTGTTCTCAAAGCTGAAGATCTTGATAAAATTGTTGATTATTTTAAAAAATCGAGTGAGCAAAAATAATTTAAACCGGCATATTTCTGTTTTGGTCAGGCTGACTAGGATCAGGCTGTCGCTTATGGTTTCAATATCAGCCATGACGGGATATTTTTTGACCGGTAGTTCACCAAAAGGTGCTTTGATGCTTATGTTTGGCGGTGTCTTTTTATTGGCGGCCGGAACCTCCGTTTTAAACCAGGTTCAGGAGTGCGGACAAGATGCGTTGATGAAAAGAACTGTAAAGCGGCCAATTCCATCAGGTGAAATTTCGCGCCAGGCCGCTTCACTAATTGCCGTACTACTGATCCTTGCGGGTACATTTTTGCTGAGTAGGAACGGTTGGTTGCCAATGGTACTTGGTCTTTCGAATATCGTATTCTATAACCTGATTTATACACCGTTAAAGACGCGCAGTTGGCTTGCCATCATTCCGGGTGCGCTTGTTGGCGCCGTACCTCCGCTAATTGGCTGGACTTCAGCCGGGTTTTATATCTTTCATCTCAATGCAATGTTTGTAGCCATCTTTGTATTTCTTTGGCAGATCCCTCATTTCTGGTTGTTGATGATAAAATACGGGAAAGAGTACGAATCGGCCGGATTCTCCTCCATTTCCAAAATGCTGAACGAGCGGCAGATCAAGTTAGTGGTCTTTTACTGGGGGGTGATTACATCCTTGTTCCTGATGTTGTTCCCATTCTTCGGATTTAGCTTCAGACCGTTGTTGTTAGGTTTCTTAATTGGTATTAACTTCCTGTTTGTATCATTGTTTCATCGGTATCTTTTCAGAGACAGAAGTTCAAAAACGATTCGCAAGGCTTTTATTTTAATTAATACCTATGCGATGGTGGTTTTTCTATTCCTGGTAATTAATGCTTTTATCTCCTGATTCTAACCAGGTGAAGGCAATTTACTTCTCTTTGGGACTAAGTTGCTGAACAATTTTAAACTCCGAAAGAAATTCTCCGGCAATCACCCTGACTACTGTATAAACGGGTATCGCAAGTATCATCCCGGGAATCCCTGCGATTCCTCCGGCCATCAGAATCACAAAAAATATCTCAAGCGGATGAGCATTTACGCTGTTGGAGTATATAACAGTCTGCAAAACCATATTATCGATAAACTGGACAACCATCACTACTACAACTACCCAGAACATCAGCGGTAGCGTTACTTCTGTAAAACTGGAATTCAGATTGTTTGCTACTGCGACGACAAGTCCGAACAATGCTCCGATCCATGGCCCGATATAAGGAATTACATTCAGTATTCCGGCAAAAACACCCACCACTACGGCGTGTCCAAATCCCATTCCGGCCATCGTAAACCCAAATATCGATAAAACCATCACTCCCAGAACCTGAAACATCATTCCGATCATGTATCTTTTGAGGAGACTGCCAACTTTATCCATCACCACCGAAACCCGCGATTCATATTTTACCGGTGCCAACACCATAATCCAGTTTCCGAAAAGACCTTCTTCTTTCAAAAAAAAGAACAGGATAAACGAAACCGAAAAGATCAACATAAATAGATTTCCGAGAACTGTTGCCACAGATCCGAACACGCGACTAACTTCACCTACATTGAGGAATCCCTTCAATTGCGTTTCAAGATAAGTTTCAAGATTTCCCTGAACGGGAATATTGGGGGCAAACTGTGGAAAACTAATCTTCAACTGATCTAATGCATTGTTGAGATAGGTAATGACTTCCTGTACATTGATAGAAGAGAGCTGATTAACTTCCGAAACCACCATTGGAATCAGAAACCCGAAAAAGCAGATCATGCCAAGCCAGAGTGTTAGCAATGTGAGGAATGCGGCGGCTGATTTTCCGACACGAAACTTCCGGTATCTGATTTTCTGAAACTTGCGCACAAGCGGTCGTCCAATTAGTGCAAGAACTGCTGCGATGAGTATATAGGTCACGATATAGCTGAAGTAGTATACGAGAAATCCGAAAAGTATCACTGCCAAAACAACAATGATGTTTTTAATCCGCTGATCCATATAACTAATGATTAGTTCAATCAAACATACAATTATTAGTTCATATTACAAAGGCGGCCATATGACTCTTTCAGAAATTCAAGATTTTTCAGTTGATATTTTCGGATTTTGCTGACAGCAAAGAATGAAACGAACAATCCAATGGTGAAACCTGCAACCAGACCATAAATTGATTCCCCGTCCTTCATTACTTCAAGAAACGGTTTGTATTCATAATAGACATGAATTGAAAGCAATATCATTGCCACCAGGACCGGAATCAGGACGATATACAACTTGCAGTACTTGCCCAATAACCATCCAGACAATAATTTAATTCTTTGTTCGAGCAATTCTTTTAAAGGAAGGTTGAACCTGTTGCCTTGTAATTTTTTCAATGAAAAGAATGAAATAACCAAAGCGGAAAGGGTTATTAAACCAAGGATTAAATTATTGGTTTGATAGATCAGATCACCCCGGCGATTAAAAGAGGTAAAGATCAGAAAAGCGATCAATCCGATAGCTGTCACGATATCAATGAAATTGAGGAATATGAATTTATTCATCGTTTTACGGCATTTGGCAGTGAGATACTGATCCAGTTCATCTGTTGTTTTGCGATTAATCTCAGCATCAATATTTATCCACGTATTTTTTAACTCGTTATCTTTCATGACTCAAATTTTGTTTTAGTGCTTCTTTGGCCCTGTTAATCCGTACCCCGACATTCGACTTCGAAATTCCAAGGATTTCAGCGATTTCGTCGTAACTTTTTTCTTCAAGGTATAAAAGCATAATTGATTTATCGATTTCATTCAGATTGTAAATAGCCTGGAGCAGTCTCCGGGAGGTTTCATTGAATGAGAGTTCTTCAATAAGGTCAAATTTATCAATCGATTCTGGCAGTTTTTCGCGATACTCAATCCGTGAATCTTTCTTCAATCTCGAAATGGATGTATTGATTGAAACCTTGTAAATCCATGACCCAATGCTGTTTTTGTTCTGCAATTTTGGGAAGGACTTCCAAAGCTGGTAGATGATTTCCTGGAAATTGTCTTCCCTGTCCGGTTTATTCCGAAAATAGATAAGATTGACTTTATGTAAGATCCCTTGATAGTTTGAAAGTATTTCAAGAAATTCTTCCTTCAATGATTTCATGACTAAGCGCTTTCTATTAAAGTAACACGAAGAGGAGATTTATTACAAAAAAACTGAATTCTTATTAAATTTGCGTCTATGACAGTTCAGAAAAATCATCAGTTGATTGCCGAACGGCTTGGCATCAGCATCAGGCAAATAGCCAATACAATCACTTTACTCGACGAGGGAGCAACAGTTCCGTTTATCTCACGCTACCGGAAAGAGATGACCGGAAGTCTCGATGAGGTGGCCATCGGGAACATCAAGGAAGCCAAAGAACAACTTGAAGAACTCGACAAGCGAAAGGTAACCATTCTTAAGACAATCAGTGAACAGGAACTCCTTACTCCTGAATTGCAGACGAAAATAGAACAGTGTTACGATCTGAATGAACTCGAAGACATCTACATTCCATTTAAACCCAAACGACGCACAAGGGCCACTGTCGCCCGTGAAAAGGGGCTTGAACCACTCGCAAAATTGATTTTTAAACAGTTTGAGACCGACCCTGAAAACCGGGCCCTGCAGTACTTGAACGATGCTGTTCCCGATGTGGCAGAAGCGCTTGCCGGGGCAAGGGATATTATTGCGGAATGGATTAATGAAAATCAGAGTGCCAGAAATATTGTCCGGAACCAATTTTCGCGCGAGGCAGTGATCTCATCACATGTTGCGAAAGGGAAGGAAGAGGAGGGAATAAAGTTCAGCAACTATTTTGATTCTTCTGAGCCTTTAAAGCGTTGTCCTTCACATCGTTTATTGGCAATGCGCAGAGGCGAGAAGGAAGGATTTCTGAAACTGAGTGTTGCTCCGGATGAAGAGAAAACCATCGCCGCCTTGGAAAACTATTTTGTGAAAAGCCGGAACGACAGTGGTGTACAAATGTCTTTGGCTGTAAAGGACAGCTATAAAAGATTGTTGGCTCCGGCCATTGAAACAGAGTTCTTTGGCACCTCCAAAAGTCTGGCAGATGCTGAGGCGATCAGGGTTTTTGCTGAAAATCTGCGGCAATTGCTTCTGGCTGCGCCGCTCGGACAAAAACGGGTGCTTGCGCTCGATCCCGGTTACAAGTCCGGCTGTAAATTAGTTTGTCTCGATGCACAGGGAAACCTGGTTCATAACGAAACCATTTATCCTCACCAACCGCAGTCGGAAGTGAGTCAGTCAATTCGCAAGGTTTCATCGCTGGTGAGTATGTATAAAATTGATGCAATTGCCATTGGTGATGGTACTGCCAGTCGGGAGACAGAGGCGTTTATAAAGAAGATTACTTTCGATCGTACGTTGCAGGTATTTATGGTGAGCGAGGATGGCGCTTCAATCTATTCGGCCTCTAAAGTGGCACGTGATGAATTTCCACAGTTTGATGTAACCGTTCGGGGGGCTGTCTCAATTGGTCGCCGCCTGATGGATCCTTTGGCAGAGCTTGTAAAGATCGAAGCTCAATCGATTGGAGTTGGACAGTATCAGCACGATGTTGATCAGAAGTTATTGCAGAAAGGACTTGACACGGTAGTTGAATCGTGCGTAAATTTGGTAGGTGTGAATGTCAATACGGCAAGCAGCCATCTTCTCAACTTTGTATCTGGTCTTGGGCCATTACTTGCTCAGAATATTGTCGATTACCGCAAAGAGAACGGGCCGTTTACTATGCGCACCGAACTAAAGAAGGTTGCCCGGATGGGGCCAAAAGCGTTTGAACAGTGTGCCGGATTTCTCCGGATTCCGGGCGGCAAGAATCCGCTCGATAATTCAGCAGTTCACCCGGAACGGTATTCGTTGGTGAGTAAGATTGCTGCGGACCGGAAGTGTAAGGTTGAGGAATTGATTGGTTTGGAAAACCTGAGATCGGAAGTTGTTGCTGAAAAATACCTGAGTGAGGAAGTTGGCCTTCCTACATTAAACGATATCCTTGCAGAACTTGCAAAGCCAGGACTTGACCCGCGATCAGGGATCAAAGTATTCGAATTTTCAGATGGGGTTTATGCTATGAAAGATTTACAAATTGGCATGGTACTCCCCGGAATTGTTACGAATATCACACGGTTCGGCGTCTTTGTTGATGTGGGCGTAAAGCAGGACGGTTTGGTACACATCAGTGAATTAGCCAACCGTTTTGTAAGTGATCCATCCGAAGTAGTTAAACTACATCAGCATGTCAGAGTGAAGGTGCTTGAAGTAGATATTCCAAGGAAAAGAATTGCCTTCTCGATGAAGCAGGCGGAATAATTCCGGTGTTAATCTATAAAGTATGCTGTGACGCAATAAAGAAGCGTCTAATGTAGATTTATATCAATTCCTTTGAATAGAATAGCAAATTGTCTGAATAAATATTTGTTAAGCAATTGATGGGTATTTATTTGAAGGAGATTAAGAAACAGATTTTGATAAGGAACAGAAACAATTGTTTGAAATTTGCCGCCAAAAGAAAGCCTTCACCGGATCATAGTGAAGGCTTTCTTTTTAGTCAACAAAACATTAAATCACAGATTAATTCTCTGGTTTTTTCTCAAGAATGAGCATGTCACCAACAACAATTTCGGAGATAAAGTGGGTCTCGCCGTTTTTATCTTCGTACGAGCGGTTGGTAAGTTTTCCTTCAATTGCAACCTCCATCCCTTTTTTCAGATATTTCTCAGCATATTCGGCATGTTTGTTCCATGCAACTAATTTATGCCAGGTAGTTTCTGATTTTTTGTTCCCATCGTGGTCACGATAGTCTTCATTGGTGGCGACAGAGAAATTAGCCACAGATTTTTCGCTATCCAACTTTCTAATTTTTGGGTTGTCGCCCAGGTGGCCGATAAGCCTGACACTGTTTCTTAGTACATTCATGGTTACAACTTTTTAAATTAATAAACAAAAATCTTATAACGCAAAACTAATATGGTTTTATTCTGACAATCGTATGATAACCGGATGCTTACGTTTATTTTCGAAAATAACCGGATAAAACCGATTAAAATCGGATATATTTTTGTAGATTAGTGAACTAAAACCAAAAGCGGTTTTCCAATCTGACGATTTTGGGACTAGACTATGTATAACCTCCTGAATGATATGTTATGAATGATCGCAAATGTCTTGAATGTTATGAGCAACTGAGAGGTCGGGCTGACCAAAAGTTTTGTAATGATCAATGTCGGAGTGCCTATAATAACCGACAGCTTATCGATTCTAATAAAGTAGTCAGATCTGTCAACCGTATTCTTAAAAAGAATTATTCTATCTTAACTCTACTCAATCCGGAGGGAAAAACGACTGTTCTCCTGAACGATTTGCAAAAAAAAGGTTATCGTTTCGACTATTTTACTTGTACTTACCTTGCCCGAAATAGTCGGATCTATTATTTTTGCTATGATATGGGTTATTGCGAACTCGAGAATAATAAAGTGGTTATTGTCAGACGCGATCTGAACGGAGATCTGGTGGTTCCCAAAACCGTTTTGCAAAAAACAAATTGAATATCAGACAACCTCGCTATTTAAGAATGGGTTATATTAACGTACCCGGCAATTGGAATGAATTTGAAAACTGAGACGCTTGTCCGATTATTCTTTTTTCCTATTATATCCTTTAAAATTAAAAACCCGCTGAAATTCAGCGGGTTTAAATATAATGAATGATTTTCACCAATTATCAAATAGGATTTTCTAATTCTTCAAGCGGAGTGGCAATATCTTTATCGACCAAAATTCTACCGCAATACTCGCAGACAATAATTTTCTTTCTCGAAGCAATATCCAATTGGCGTTGTGGTGGAATTTTATTGAAACAACCTCCACATGCGTCACGCTGAACGGTCACTACTGATAGTCCGTTGCGTGCATTCTTGCGAATCCGGTTAAATGCCATCACAAGACGATCCTCTATAAGACTTTCAATCTTGGTCACTTTGCTTCTCAGCTTATCTTCTTCAACAGCAGTTTCTGCGGTAATTTCCTCTAACTCCTTTTTCTTTCTGATCAGATCTTCTTCGCGTTCTTTCAGCAGTTTCTCTGAAGAATCAGCAGATTCGGTTTTTGATTTGATTTCAATCGTAAACTCACGAATCTTTTTTTCAGAAAGTTCAATTTCGAGTGTCTGAAACTCAATCTCTTTCGAAAGAGAATCGAATTCCCGGTTATTTCGAACGTTTTCTTGCTGCTCTTTATATTTATCGATTTTGACCTTCGATTCTTTTATTTCAGTCTTTTTATTAGCAATGGCGAGGTTCAATGTTTTAATCTCGTCGCCGTAATTGGTAAGACGAGTCTTTAAACCGATAATTTCATCTTCCAGGTCCTGAACTTCCAACGGGAGCTCGCCACGTAAAGTGTTGATCTTATCTATCTCTGATGCAACGGTCTGAAGCTCGTAGAGCATTTTTAGTTTCTCCTGAACAGAAACCTCTTTTCCTTCGGTCGATTTAATATTATTTATTGGCATATTCTGAAATTTACAATTTTGTTACCTCTGACAAAGATACAATACAGGGTTCGATTTTACTTCCGATAAACGGAGTGCAAAGTTAGGGAATTTTTTTATAAGTATTTCATAAAAAAGCTCCTTCGTGAACTGTTCACTTTCGTAGTGTCCAATATCGGCTACGATGATTTTTTCTTCTGCTTCAAAAAAATCATGGTACTTCATGTCGGAAGTTACAAAGATGTCAGCACCAGCGGCAATCGCAGCGGGTAGAAGGAAACTACCTGAACCGCCACAAACAGCAACTTTCTTCACAGGTTTGCCTAATAAATAAGTATGCCGGATGGAACTGCATCCGAATATATCCAGCAATCGCGAAAGAAAATCAATTTCGTTTTCGGCTCCCGGAAGTTCTCCGATCATTCCTGAGCCAACTTCAGGCAAAGTATTTTCGAGTGGATAAAGGTCATAGGCTACCTCTTCGTAAGGATGTGCTTTAAGTAATGCATTGATTACGGAGTTTTTAGAATGCTTGAAAAGAATTGTTTCGAAGCGGGCTTCTTTTTCGAAATGAAATTCGCCTTTTTCACCAACATATGGATTGGCATCGTCGCCTCCTCTGAATGTTCCCAATCCTTCGGAGATGAAACTGCATTTGTCGTATTTCCCAATCTCCCCGGCACCTGCTGCAAAAACGGCATCACGAACTTTATCAAGGTGATCTTCCGGAATAAATGTAACCAGTTTTAGGAGCTGTTCTTTTGCAGGAGCGAGAATCCGGGTGTTTGTTAAACCAATTTTTTCGCAGATTTTTGAATTTACTCCTCCCATTACACTGTCGAGATTTGTGTGTGCAGCATAAATCGCAATGTCGTTTTTAATTGCTTTAATCACACAGCGTTCGACAAACGAATTTCCGTTGAGTCGTTTTATCCCCTTAAAAAGAATAGGATGATGCGAAATAATGAGTTCGCATCCGACTTCAATCGCCTCGTCAATTACAGCCTCGGTGACATCGAGCGTAATAAGCGCTGAGGTGATAATCGTTTCCGGATCACCGATGATGAGGCCGGCATTGTCATACGATTCCTGATAGGCAGGAGGGGCAACAGACTCAAGATAACTGATGATCTCCCTGATGGTCATGGTGAATGAAATTATTGTAATACAGTTAGAAAGGATTATTCGGGAAAATGAATAGCCGTGATCTCAAATTACAGCTCATCTTTTATTTCGAGCAGGTAACTTTTAATCATCTGCAGTTTTTGAACAATCTCGAAGGTATTTTCAGTCTCCGATTTATTCTCTTTTATTTTTGTTTTTGCCCCTTTAAGGGTCATTCCGCGTTCCTTGACCAGGTGATTTATAAGAGAAAGATGGTCAATATCTTCCTGATTATAAAAACGGTCACCCTTTTTGTTTTTAAAAGGTTTGATTGTATCGAACTCTTTCTCCCAAAATCGCAATGTCGATGGAGCGAGTCCAAACTTCCCGGCGACCTCGCCGATGGAATAATAATGCTTCTCTGATTTCGGTTCCTTGAATGCCACGGTATTTGATTTTTAGTCGAAACTTTGTCCCATATTTGACGAAATAGCGATCATCTTCTCGTATTCAAGCGGTGTAAGATCCTGGAAATAATAGTTCTGTGGATTTACTTTCTCACCATTTTTACTTACTTCGTAATGAAGGTGAGGTGCGGTCGATGTCCCTGTACTGCCAACGTAGCCGATGATATCTCCCCGGTTTACTTTTTGTCCAACCTTAACATTAATCTTGCTAAGATGAGCGTAAAAGGTCTCGAACCCAAAACCATGATCAATTACGACTCTGTTGCCATATCCTGTTTCGCGCGATGCCTCTTTTACAACACCGATTCCGGTAGCAAAAACATCAGTTCCGGTAACAGCTGTAAAATCCATACCATAATGGAAACGGGGGATTTTGTAAATCGGATGAATCCTCATTCCCCAACCTGAGGCCGTCCTCTTTAGGTCATTGTTCGATACGGGCATTATTGAGGGCATACTTGCAATCATTTTCTCCTTGTTCAATGCCATTTTGGCCACTTCATCATACGATTTGGCCTGAACAAAAACCTGTTTGGAAAGGATATCAAGTTTTTTGGTAGTGTTGATAATCAACTCAGAATTATCCAATTCCTCGAGTTTTGAATAACGGTTTGCACCGCCAAAACCTGCCATCCTTACCGAAGAGGGGATGGGTTCTGCTTCAAAAATCACCCTGTAAATATTGTCATCACGATTCTGAATATCTTCAAGTACCTTCGTAACTTTCTCGAAGTCCTTATTCATCAGATTGTATTGCGAAAGCAACTGTTCATTTTGCCGTTTCAGCCTTTTGGTTTGAGGGGGATCGAAAAACTGGAGGAAAATAAAGAAAAAGATCATTCCTGAGGCCAGACCTGTTGAAACATAACCGAGCATCTTACTCACAAGAGTTTTGATGTTTCGTTCAATTTTGTCAAAGCTGAGGGTGTCGGGATTGAATCTGTAATTGGTTTTACCCATCTATATATCTCTTTTATTTTGATTCTCTATGGCCAAAATTAGCGAAATAATCTAATTTTGCAACGTTTTAAGAAAATCAGTTTCGTCTAAAGGGTTGCAAATCTATCAAAATATTCCTTTTTTCAGCCCTTGGTTCAATTCGGGATATTGATTTTAAAGGTTTTTTAACAAATTATTTTTATGAATTCAAAACAGATACGTCAAACATTTCTCGACTTTTTTGCTTCCAAAGAGCATGCAATTGTACCCTCAGCGCCTATGGTTGTCAAAAATGACCCGACCCTGATGTTTACGAATGCCGGGATGAACCAGTTTAAAGATATTTTTCTTGGTAATTCGCCTGCAAATCATCCCCGTGTGGCTGATACACAGAAATGTCTGCGTGTTTCCGGAAAGCACAACGACCTCGAGGAAGTTGGTCACGACACCTACCATCATACGATGTTTGAGATGCTTGGCAACTGGTCATTTGGCAACTATTTTAAAAAAGAAGCGATCGACTGGGCCTGGGAATTGCTGGTTGATGTTTATAAAATTCCGGTAGATAAGTTGTATGTAACTATATTTGAAGGCGATGAAAAAGATGGTGTTCCGATGGATACCGAGGCGCATGATTTGTGGTTCAAATACCTTCCCGAAGATCGCATCCTGAAAGGGAATAAAAAAGACAATTTCTGGGAAATGGGCGATTCTGGTCCTTGCGGTCCGTGCTCTGAAATTCATGTCGACATTCGTAATAAGGACGAAAAAGCAAAGATTGCCGGACGCGACCTTGTAAACGAAGGCCATCCCCAGGTGATCGAAATCTGGAACCTTGTTTTTATCCAGTTTAATCGCAAAGCCAATGGCCAGCTTGAAGAACTTCCTGCAAAACATGTTGATACAGGAATGGGATTCGAACGTTTGTGCATGGTGATCCAGGGAAAACAATCGAACTACGATACTGATGTGTTTCAGAATGTGATTACCGAGATTGCTCACCTTGCCGGTAAACGGTATGGAACCGACGAAAAAGCGGATATTGCGATGCGTGTGATTGCCGATCACCTGCGCGCCATTTCATTTGCGATTACGGATGGCCAATTACCTTCGAACAACAAGGCTGGTTATGTCATTCGCCGTATTTTGCGACGTGCTGTTCGTTACGGTTATACCTTCCTTGGCTTTAGAAAGCCATTTATTCATCAGTTGGTTAAAGTGTTGACAGAGAATATGGGTGGTGCATTCCCCGAACTGATCAAACAACAGGAACTTGTGGTGAATGTGATCCGCGAAGAAGAGGACTCTTTTCTTCGCACGCTCGAAACCGGAATCAAACTGCTTGATAATATCATAGAAGATACCAAGAAGAAAAACGGTACGGAAGTGAATGGTAATGTAGCTTTCGAACTTTACGATACGTTTGGATTTCCGCTCGATCTCACAGAACTGATTTTGCGCGAGCAAGGACTTACTGTAAATCGTGCCGGATTTGAACTGGCGATGGAGGCGCAGAAAAACCGTTCACGAAGTGCTACCCAGCTCGAAACAGGTGACTGGATTGAGTTACAACAAGCTGAAGATGATGGATTTGTTGGTTATGATACACTTGAGACAAAAATAAAAATTAACCGTTACCGGAAAGTTAAAGGTAAGAAAGGGGAGTTTTTCCAGTTGGTATTTAATACAACTCCATTTTATGCCGAATCGGGAGGTCAGGTTGGCGATTCAGGTACAATTGAAGCCGATGGCAAAAAAATCGAAATCTTCGACACCGTGAAGGAGAATAACCTCACAGTTCATCTTTCAAAGGAACTGCCGGTTAATCCTCAGGCAATTTTCACGGCAGTTGTTAACAGGAAGAACCGCAGACTTACTGAGAATAACCACACAGCGACGCATTTACTCGATCACGCTTTACGCGAAATACTCGGTACACATATCGAACAGAAAGGCTCCCTGGTATCGTCCGATTCACTTCGTTTCGACTTTAATCATTTTCAGAAGGTTACAGAAGAGGAGCTTACACGAATCCAGGTGCGTGTAAATGAGCTGATCCGTGCCAACGATAAACGCGACGAACATCGCGAAGTACCAATTGCCGAAGCCGAAAAAATGGGCGCCATTGCTTTATTCGGAGAGAAATACGGCGATCTGGTCCGGGTGATTAAATTTGGCGAATCGGTAGAATTGTGTGGCGGTTGTCATGTGGAATCTACGGGAACTATCGGACAGTTTGTAATCCTTTCCGAAGGGTCAATTTCGGCAGGTGTACGACGCATTGAGGCGATCACCGCAGACAAAGCCGACGAGTATATCAGCAATCATTTAAAATCGCTTAAAGAAGTTTCCGCTTTATTCAATAATCCGGCTGATCTGAAAGCTGCAGTTGAAGAATTATTTGTCAAATTTAATACACTCAACAAACAGGTTGAGGCCTTCGAAAAGGAGAGTGCCGGAAAGATGAAAAAGGAACTTCTGCTTCAGGTTGAACAGATCAATGGCCTCAATTTCCTGGCTAAGCAGTTAAATGTTGACAACGCAGCTATTATCAAGGATATTGCTTTCCAGTTAAAAGGTGAAATTGATAATCTGTTTCTTGTGCTTGCTGCTGAAATCGATGGCAAAGCAAACGTTCATGTGATGATTTCCGAAAATCTCGTCAAAGAGCGCGGGTTGAATGCCGGAACAATCATCCGGGAACTTGCCAAAGCGGTCAATGGAGGAGGCGGCGGACAAGCATTTTATGCAACAGCAGGGGGTAAAGAACCGTCAGGAATTCCGCTATTAATTAAAAATGCCAGGGAGCTGTTAAAGTAACCCGATTTAAATAGTTTTGCTTAGGCTGGTGAACAAACACCGGCCTTCGTTTATTATTCTATTTTAGCAATCTAAAATTTATCAGAATGAAGAGTTTTTTTAAGTTCCTTTTCTCAGTATCAACAGCCGGATTTCTGTTGCTTTTGTTTGCCTTTGCTTTGGGCTTCGCGACTTTTGTCGAGAACTCCTATGGCGTGGAAGCAGCCCGTTCGATGGTTTACAACTCGTGGTGGCTTGAATTGATCATGCTGTTACTCACGGTAAATATGATTGCCAATTTTATCACTTATAAGATGTATAAGGTTCAAAGGCTTACGATGGGTATTTTCCATCTCGCTTTTATACTTGTCATTATTGGTGCCGGCGTAACCCGCTACTTTGGAAGTGAAGGTTCGATGCACATCCGCGAAGGTGAGACTACAAATACAATTGTTTCGGCCGAAACTAAATTCAATCTGGCAGCAGAATTTCAGGGAGCACAACAACAATTGTCGAAACCTGCAATATTCAAAGCGGGTTCCGGCGATCAGCTTTCAGGTAAAATCGCAATTGGAGGGAAAGAGATACCAGTAAAATCAGTCAATTATATTGTCGATGCGCAACGTAGCGTTGAGGCTGATGCCAAGGGCGAACCAATTATTGAACTTGTTTATTCACAAAATGGTGCCATGCAGACCGAATTGCTTCACGTCGGACAAGTGATCACTGCAAATGGGATCACAGTTGGTTTTAATAATGAAGCAATTGTCCGTTTTAATTTCAAGGGTGATTCACTGAGGATCATTTCTAAAGACAGCATTCGGACGATGGATATGCAGGGGAAGGATGCACTTGTGTTTCCGGCCGGTACAGAAATTGCCTCTCCTGAAAAAGTAATTTACAGAACTGCGGGCACTGCACTCGTCGTTAAAAAGTTTTTACCTGCTGCTAAGGCAGTAGCTGCTGCCGGTAACGGAACACCTACCGGCGAAAATGCACTGATTGTTCAGTTAGGTGAGACCGGAAAACAACAACTGGTCACGCTCTGGACCTCGCAGATGAATGAAACTCAAAAATATTCCGGCACCTACGAAGGGGTGAATTACAAAATGTGGATCGGTCCCGAAGAAACTGTTTTACCTTTTTCATTGAAATTGAATGATTTTGTTCTGGCAAGGTATCCTGGTTCCAACAGTCCTTCGTCGTACGAAAGTCATATTACTCTTACAGATAAAGAGCAGGGATTGAACGAAGACCATAAAATATTTATGAATAATGTATTAAAACACAGGGGATATCGCTTTTATCAGTCATCTTACGATCCCGATGAAAAAGGAACCATTCTTTCTGTTAACAATGATGTTGCCGGAACGACAATTACCTACCTGGGTTATTTCTTTTTATTCCTGGGAATTCTGTTATCAATTTTTAATCCGAAGAGTCGTTTCTATGAATTGATGAAACGTGCATCTGCGGGAACGACACTGGTTGTGATCTTTCTGTTGCAAAGTGCTTTTACCGCTGGTGCCGCAGTACCTCAGCCTGTTTCGCCGAAAATAGCGAGTGAGTTTGCCAAAGTGTGGATACAGGGGCACGACGGGCGCATAAAACCCTTCAGTACCTTGGCCTATGAGGTGGTGATGAAGGTAGCGCGCGTGGAATCGCTGGATGGTCAGGTGCCCGAACAGATTGTACTTGGAATGTCTGCAAATCCACAGGCATGGCAGCAGGTGGAGATGATTGCGATCTCTGATGATCAGATTCTTGCAAAGTTGGGTCGTACAAGCGGAAAAGCATCCTTTAATGATTTCTTCGATCAGCAGGGAAACTATAAATTGGTAAATGATGTGCAAATCGCCTACGGGAAAAAACCGGCTGAGCGAAAACTTTACGACAACAACGTGATTAAAATCGATGATCGGCTCAATGTCGTTTACCAGGTTTATCATGGTGATATGTTACGTTTTTTCCCTTCTCCCAATGCTGCCGACCAAACATGGTATGCTCCGATTGGACCACTTCCGGCTAATTTTGGTGTCGACTCGGTATTTGCAGCCCATGCCTTCCCGGCATTTTTAGAGGTACTTCGGAGTGGAAATCAGCAAGCGAGCCTTCAGGCAGTTTCCGGAATCATCAATTACCAGCAACAACATGGTTCGGCACTGATTCCTGGTAAAACGAAACAACAGCTCGAAATTCTTTACAATCACGTGAATGTTTTTAAAGATCTTTCGGGGTGGTATGTATTGCTTGGTTTTGTGTTGCTTGGATTTTTCTTTTACGCTTTGTTTACAGGAAAGCCTTTACTAAAAAAGGCGGTCAATTATACAGTACTTGGTTTGTTTATTGGTTTTCTGGCACATACTTCCGGCTTAATCATCCGCGGATATGTTTCAGGCCATATGCCATGGAGCAACGGATACGAGTCGATGATCTATATTGCCTGGGCGGTTATGCTGGCCGGACTTATTTTTGCACGACGTAACCCGATGGTGCTCGCGGCAGCATCCATCCTTTCAGGGCTTACTCTTTTTGTGGCCCAGATGAGCTGGCTCAACCCCGAAATCACCAATCTTGTACCCGTACTTAAATCATACTGGCTAACAATCCATGTTGCAATTATCACCGCCAGTTATGGTTTTGTAGGGGTAAGTGCTATTTTAGGGATGATCAATCTGTTGATGACAGCTTTTCAAAATTCGGCAAACCAATACCGGATCAAAACGACAGTTGCCCAACTGACATTGATTATTGAGGCAGCCATGATCCTTGGACTCTACTTTCTGACGATTGGTACTTTCCTTGGCGGAATATGGGCCAACGAATCGTGGGGGCGTTATTGGGGCTGGGATGCGAAAGAAACCTGGTCGCTGGTAACAATTCTGGTTTATGGTTTCATTACCCATATGCGGCAAATCCCCGGATTCAAAGGATGGTTTGCGCTTAACCTGGCCGCAGTTGTCGGACTGTTGTCTGTATTAATGACCTACCTGGGTGTGAATTATTACTTGTCGGGTTTACATTCTTACGGAAGCGGCGAAGGATTACAGTTTCCGTTTGGCGTAATCGTACTCTTTGCTGCAATCGGTATCATTGCTTTTGTGGCGAAGAAGAAAGATGATAAATTCAAGACGTTAACGAAATAAAAGGTTACCGGAATTATTCATATTTGCCCCGACAGGTTTTCAAAATCTGTCGGGGCTTTTTGCATCAATTAATTATTTTTGTAACTTTGGGAAAACACAAATTATGACAGTCTCCGATTTAAAACTAAAAATATTCCGGCAAATTGATTCTTTGGAGAAGAACCGGTTAGAAGAGCTTTATGGCGTTTTAACAAATTTCATAAATGGGCATAAAGATATGAATGATTGGGAAAAATTAACGGAAGAACAAAAGCAAGGAATAATTGACGCAATTGGGGAAATAGATTCAGGTAAAGGAATTCCCCATGAAGAAGTGATGGAAAATATCCGTAAGAAATATTCAAATGCATAAGCAAATCATTTGGTCTGCCTTATCCGAAAAAGATTTTGTATCAATCCTTGATTATCTTCAAAAAAACTGGGATGATAAGGTAGTGCAGGGATTTATTGAGATAACAAATGGGTCAATAGAACTGATTTCGAATAATTCCAATCAATTTCCAATGATTGATAAAATCAAAAAAGTAAGAAAATGTGTTCTAACCAAACACAATACACTCTATTACAGGGATCGCAAAACTTATATTGACATTTTAAGAATATTTGACAACCGCCAGGATCCCCGCAAATTAAGATTTTCTTTACCAGTCGACTAAATAGAAGAACCTCTCCACTCTTAAAGACCAGGTCTCTCTTGCTACATTTTAGCAAGCTCGCCTGAAAATTAACTTGACCTTGCTACATTGCAGCAAGCCCGCCTGAAAACTGATTTGCCTTTGCTGCATTGCAGCAAGCTCCGCTGAAAACTGATTTGCCCTTGCTACATTGCAGCAAGCTCGCCTGAAAACTGATTTGCCCTTGCTACATTGCAGCAAGCCCGCCTGAAAATTGATTTGACCTTGCTAAAATGCAGCAAGCTCGCCTGAAAATTGATTTGACCTTGCTAAAATGCAGCAAGCTCGCCTGAAAACTGTTCATTTCTGCCTTAATTATGGCTGTAGTTATTTGTAACGATTTTAAATAAAAAATAAATTTATTTAGTTTGTAACATTGGTTGAATACTTAGCGTAGCACTTATCAGTATCAAACATTTAAATCTTACAAATTATGAAATCAAAAATTAAACGTGTGCGATTAGTGCGTCTTTTGAACCGCGAATATTCAATATTCGTAAGTCAGCTTGTGGCCATTTTTCAACAGTATGATCTCGATTTATTGCATTTGAAAAAAGCCTTCGAAAAACTCTTTGCTTTGCTGCCGAAGGTGTCTAAAATTCAAGTGCAGGAGTTGAGTAGCCCGTTAAGCATTTCGTTACACGAACTTGATCGGGAACGCGATGTGTTGATCACTTTGATTATTAACATGGTAAAAGCGGTGTGTAAACTAAGACTTGCCGCGATCGTTCCTCATGCGTTGGTAATGAAACGCTTTGTTAAAATTCATGTGCGCGACATTGCCAAGTCCAATTACAACGGTGCAACCAAACTTACCAAAGACATGCTCGACAATTACGATGCCAGTGAGGATGTGAAAGCAGCCGTCGAAGCATTAGGTCTCAAGCTATATTTCGACTACTTAAGAACCGTGAACCAGCAGTTTGCTGATATGTATTTACAACGTATCGACGAAGTGACTGAGGTGGAAATTGTAGATTCGCGCGCTATACGCATTGAAACAGACAAAGTGCTGACCGACTTACTTGACGCGTTCGAATTTTGCAGCGGTGAATATGAAGAGCTCGATTATGAAACTCCTGCAAAAAAGCTGAACGAGTTGACTGCATCATACATATTAGAACTCAAATCCCGCGCCACTCGTGGCAAAGAGGATGCAGTTGCAAGCAAGGTGGAGCCAATCACGGTTTTATCCAAATAATGGAATGAGGATTTTCAATCTTAAGGCAGATAAGATGAGCAGCTTAAAATGAGTTGCTCATCTTTTTTATAGGAAGAATTTTCTATCTTTGGAAAACTGCATCCAATTATGAATACGCCACAGTGGGGAATTCACAATCGTTACCACCAATTATAAAAAGACAGACAATTATGGCCTTAACAACTTGTCCAGAATGCAAAAATCAAATTAGCGAAAATGCAGGGAGTTGTCCGAAATGTGGTTTTCGATCAACTCATAAAAAACTGAATGATTTAAGTAATGATTTCTTGGGAATGGGTTGTAGTATTATGGCACTAACAATTCTTATAATTATAATCATAATTCTATTTTCAATTTTGTTTGGATGATAAGTTTAATCTAAAACGTAAAAACCATGAAAACAACAATGTTCTTTTTAGCATTAACATTAGGCTTTTTAACATCAAATCTTTCCGCTCAAATTATAAGCGTAAGAAGTACTGAGCAAGCTGTGACTGATAACAACTTGAAAACAATATTTGTTAACGAATCTGCATATTTTACATTTGATTTCACTAAAAAGTTAGTAACGCTCAAAACCATTAGTGAATCTGGTTCTTCTTCTCATATTTATACGTTTAAAATATTAAAAATGTATAGTGAACAAACTATTTTAGGGGAGACTACTAATTTGATAGTTTCATCAGGTAATTTCCCTTTAGCAACAAGAATTTATTATAGTGATTTACATGGTGGTGCAATTTGGATAGATACTAATGCTTACACAATAACGTATAAGGGTTTAACTTTAATGGAATGATGATGAAAAAATAGGTAACCTTTACAATTTTTTGTAAGTAATAAACCACGGTTTACAACATAGAAGGGGTTAGTTGTCAGTCATTTGTAGCGATAAAACAAAATTCATTGTCATCAGAAAACAAGCTCATTAAAGTATTTGAAAATGAGATATAAACACAATACAACAAACCTTTTGTTGTAAACGATTTAAAGGATATATAAGCATATGGGAATGACACCAGAAGAATTTTTCGAGTCTTTTGTTATGGGAAATTATGAGGATTGCCAGCAAAATAAAGGATGTGTCAGACGAGCTTTCAATGCTGCAGTCTCAGCATCGCATATGGCTGATCATTATTTTACGTTCTATAAGAAATTTGACTCTTCAAAAGTTAATTCATTCAAAACAATTGGTGATTTTGTAGAATATTTATCGAATAATACATGCGCTTGTTTCCAAGATATTCGAAGCATTTCAAATGTATATAAACATCTTTATGAATCAAATGATCCCAAAAAAGCCGTGCACTCATCCATTTCCTCAACTGGAGCGATTGAGTATATCTCCTTCGATGATAACAATGCGGAAGTGCAAAAGATAGAAGAGAAATGGGCTGAGGGTTATAAATTCAACATTAATTCGAAAGTTGTTTTTACACGTAAAGATGGTCAACGAATTGATTTTTTACTTACGTTAGACTCCGTAATTAAATTTTGGGAGAAACTGCTTAGTTGAATGAAAATATTTAACCGGTATGTCCTCGCAGACCCGCAATTTTCAATCCCGATTAAACTAATTTTATAAACAAGCACTCATGGTAATCCGAAATAAGACATCCCCCCGGCTATGTTTATTTCATACCATTACAATTGTCGATTTTTTCCGGTGAAAAATGGTTTGGTAAATATTGAAATTGTTTAATTTCGTTGGGTTATAAATCTAACTTCTTTGAGGTGCGATTATTAAATACGGACCTCAACAGTTTTGAGTCGTGATAAAATGCTTAAAACAACTGGGTGGGTACAATTTGTACCTACCCATGATGCAATGGATGAAAAACAAGCGATATTATACCTTTAAAATATGAGCAACATTAAATTATTTGAGAGCAAACAAATAAGAACTGTTTGGAATGAACCCGATGGGAAATGGTATTTCGTTGTAGCAGATGTTATACAGGTGTTGACCGACACACCCAACCCCGGCGATTATATCAAGAAAATGCGTAAGCGTGACGAGGAACTCTCCAAAGGGTGGGGACAATTTGTCACCCCCCTTTCGGTCGACACTATTGGAGGCAAACAAAAGCTGAATTGTGCCAGTGCTAAAGGCCTTTTGCGTATCATTCAATCTATTCCATCGCCCAAAGCTGAACCTTTTAAACTTTGGTTAGCGCAAGTTGGCTCCGACAGATTAGATGAAATTGAAAATCCAGAGCTTGCTGCCAAACGAACAAGGGAATTGTATAAGCTAAAAGGTTATCCGGATGACTGGATTGAAAAGCGAATGCGAAGTATTGCTATTCGTGAGGAGTTGACAGAAGAATGGAAAAACAGAGGCGTCAAAGAGGAAATAGAATATTCAATACTCACTGCTGAAATTTCAAAAGCAACGTTCGGGTTGACACCTTCGGAGTATAAAAAAGTAAAAGGATTGATAAGCCAAAACCTGCGCGACCATATGACTGACCTTGAATTGATTTTTTCGATGTTAGGCGAAGCTTCCACCAAAGAAATTGTTACAAACACAGATCCAAAAGGATTTGAACCGAACAAAAAAGCAGCAAAAGCTGGGGGAAAAATTGCCGGTGATGCAAGGAAACAACTTGAACTAAAATCGGGAAAGAAAGTAGTCACAAGCGCAAACTATTTGCCGGAATCCCAAAAGAAAGGTATTAAACAGAAAAAAACCCACTAATTCAAATAAACAAAAATGAAAAACACCATCTTCCTCACAATCCTGCTCGCAGGACTTTCATTTGGACCCGTCCATGCTCAGAGCTTCGACAAGGCAAAAATGGATCAGTTATTCGATGTGCTCGCCCAAAAAGAGAAGGCAATGGGAAGTCTAACGCTGTCGAAAAACGGGAATGTGATCTATAGCAGGGCAATCGGCTACAGTTCAATAACCGATGCTGCTAAACAACCATCCACAACCCTGACCAAATACAGGATTGGTTCAATTTCCAAGATGTTTACGACGACTATGATTTTCCAGCTTGTTGAAGAGGGGAAATTAAAACTCTCTGCAACTTTGGATACTTATTTCCCCAAACTGCCGAATGCAAACAAAATCACAATTGCTAACTTATTGAATCATCACAGTGGGTTGCATAATTTTACAAACGATCCGGAGTATTCTGTTTATATGACACAACCGAAAACCCGGGATGAAATGCTTGCGATATTTGCGAAAAATAAGGTTGATTTTCAGCCGAATGAAAAAGGAGAATACAGCAACACAAACTTTGTTATCCTGGGATTTATTATTGAAAAGATTACCAAACAATCGTATTCAAATAACCTGAAGCAAAGAATCACGTCCAAAATCGGGCTTTCAAACACATATTATGGTGGTAAAACCAACCTGAACAACAACGAATGTTTTTCGTTTCTGTTTGCAGGTAACTGGAAGCAAATGCCGGAAACTGATATGAGCATTCCGGGTGGTGCAGGCGCAGTAGTATCAACGCCTACCGATCTCACTAATTTTATTGAGGCATTATTTTCGTTGAAACTGGTTAAACAGGGTAGTTTAGATCAAATGAAAACGATTAACGATGGCTTTGGGATGGGAATGTTTCAAATACCATTCTACGATATAAAAGCTTTTGGACATAATGGCGGCATCGACGGCTTTGGATCAAACCTGGCTTATTTCCCCGAGGAGGGTTTAGCCATCGCCTATTGTACGAACGGTCAGGTATTTCCTATGAATGATATTCTGATTGGCGTTTTAAGCATCTATTTTAACAAAGAATATTCAATTCCAACATTCAAAACCGTTTCATTAAAAACGGAAGAACTCGACAAGTACCTGGGTGTTTATTCGAGTACGCAACTTCCGTTGAAAATTACAATCACAAAAGACAACACCGCACTTATCGCGCAGGCCACCGGGCAACCATCTTTTCCGCTTGAAGCAACTGAAAAAGACAAGTTTAAATTTGATATAGCCGGCGTTGTGATGGAATTTAACCCTGACAAAAGTGAAATGACCTTGAAGCAAAATGGTGGCGTTTATTTATTTACAAAGGATAAATAACATTTTCACGCATCAGCAAAGTTTATAATTAACCACATTTCAGTTATTCAGCATTCTATGCAGAAATTCATAAAATTGGTACTGGTCTTTTCTTTGATGTGCGCCTGTACTAAAAAGGAAGTACCTTCGATCCACTTACATCCGGTTCCGTTTACGGCTGTTCATCTCACCGATCAGTTTTGGGCGCCGAAAATAAACATCAACCGGTCAGTTTCAATTCCCTCAGCGTTCAAAAAATGTGAGGAAACGGGTCGGATGGATAATTTCGCATTGGCGGGAGGATTGATCAAAGGAGAACACAAGGGCGATTTCCCGTTTGATGATACGGATGTATATAAAGTACTTGAAGGGGCTTCATACGCATTGGCAGTTCAGTACGATCAAAAACTTGATACTTATTTGGATAGTATAATTACGCTGATTGGCGCTGCGCAGGAGAAGGATGGATACCTTTATACGTGTCTGACCAACAAATGCAAACGAATAGAACGCTGGTACGGAAAAGGTCGCTGGGACCGGTTGAACAGTCATGAATTGTATGATTGCGGCCACCTTTACGAAGCGGCGGTTGCCCATTTTCAGGCCACAGGAAAGCGAACCTTACTCAATGTTGCATTAAAGAATGCCGACCTGGTGAACACAGTTTTTGGTCCGGGCAAAGGGCAGAAGAAAGTTCCTTCGGGGCACCCGATTATTGAAATGGCACTCGTTAAACTTTACAGGGTAACAAACGACGAAAAATACCTGAAACTGGCAAGGTTTTTTATTGATGAAACAGGGAAAGGAACCGATGGCCACAAGTTAAGCGAATACAGCCAGGACCACAAACCAATTATTAACCAGGATGAAGCGGTCGGACATGCGGTACGTCTGGGTTACCTTTATTCCGGTGTAACCGATGTTGCGTCCCTGATGAAGGATGATTCATTGATGAATGCCACCAAACGGGTTTGGGAAAATGTGGTTTCGAAGAAACTTTACATCACCGGAGGTATTGGTTCGCGGGCACAAGGTGAAGGCTTTGGCCCCAATTACGAACTTCCCAACATGACTGCTTATTGCGAAACCTGCGCTTCGATCGCGAATGTTTACTGGAACTACCGTTTATTTCTGAATGACGGGAACTCAAAATACTTTGATGTGCTTGAACGTGCACTTTACAATGGCGTGATTTCGGGCGTTTCTTTGAGCGGCGACAAATTTTTCTACGACAATCCCCTCGAATCGGCTCATAACCACGACCGCGCTCCCTGGTTTGGCTGTGCCTGCTGCCCGGGAAACATTACCCGTTTTATGGCTTCGGTACCCGGATATGTTTATACGACCGACGAGCATAACATCTATGTGAATCTTTTTGCCGCAGGGAATGCTTCAATTCCGCTTGGTAAGGACACTATCAAATTGAATCAGCAAACCCGGTTTCCATGGGATGGAAAGGTTACGATTGTTGTTAATAAGATTGGCACTGAAAGTTTTGGTCTGAAAATCCGTATTCCAGGATGGACACAAAACCAGGCTGTTCCATCTGATCTGTATCGGTTTACCGATCAAAGTGCAGAAAAATATTCCATCCGGCTTAACGGGAAAATTAAATCGCCGAAAGTTGTGAATGGATATGCAATACTGGAAAATAACTGGAAAAACGGGGATGTTGTTGAGGTGAATTTACCGATGCCGGTCCGTAGGATTGAAGCCAACCTGAAAGTATCCAATGATAACGGTAAACTTGCCTATCAGCGGGGACCTGTGATGTATTGTTTCGAGGATAAAGACAATAGCAATGGCTGGATGTTCGATACCTTTGTTTTACCTGACGAACCCGTGTCAAGTCAATTTGAAGAAAATCTGCTTGGTGGTGTGGTTACCCTTTCAGTGATCGGTTACACAGTAAACCAAACCGAAGATTCCAGGACTGTTGAAGCGATTAAACTAAAAGCTATTCCATATTATGCATGGAACAACCGTGGCCCTGCCAATATGCTGATCTGGATGCCCGAAAAGGAAGCGGCAACTACAATAAAGCCTGCTCTGACAGATTCGGCGAAAGCAATGGCTTCAACCGATTGGGCTCCCGGTCTTAATGATGGTTTTAATCCTAAAAACTCAGGAGATACCGACAAATCGTATTTCTACTGGTGGCAAAAAAAAGGTTCGGAAGAAACCGTTAATTATGAATTTAAAAAAACAGTCACCCTTTCCGAATCTTCGGTTTACTGGCTGAACATGGATCATTACGACGGCAATTACCGGGTACCCGAAAACTGGCAGTTACTATATCTGGATACGAACAAGAAATGGGTTCCGGTCGAAACTTCAGATAGTTACAGCACGAAAACCGATTGTTACAATATGGTGAAATTCAAACCTGTGAAAACAACGGGTCTTCAAATCAAAGCCAAATTACAGAAAGACAATTCCGGTGGTATTCTGGAATGGAAAGTGAAATAACAACGCTGGCTGCCATTTCGGTGTTTAGCGCAATAATCTGAAGATCTCCCTTTTCAACAAAATACAGTCGTTTAGTAGGTAGTTTTCCAACATTTTTTACTTTTACCGAAAATGTAAGACCATGACTGTAAAACGAACCTTCGATATTCTCGAGCATTGTCTCGAAAACTACCCTCGTACGGATGCTGTTGCCGGAAAATACGACAACAAATGGGTTCCTTTTAGTACAGCGCAGTTTGCCCGTCAGTCGGAATTGCTTGCTCTGGGATTGATGGCATTGGGTATGAAAAAGGGGGATCGCGTTGCTACTGTTTCCGGGAATCGTCCTGAATGGAGCTTTGTCGATATGGCGCTGGCGATGACCGGAGCCGTTCATGTCCCGGTATATCCAACCATCAGTGAAGAGGAATACAGCTATATTTTTAATCATGCCGAAACCCGCTTTATTTTTGTTTCTGACGATAAGCTGTTTAAAAAACTAAGTCCGATGATCGGGCAGATTCCTTGTCTTGAGCAGATTTTCACGTTTAATCAGGTACCTGGCGCAACTAACATTGATTATCTCTACAACTTGGGAAAAGAGCACGAACAGGATCTTGCTTATTCGCTTCACCAACTCAAGCAGTCGATTGGAGAAGCGGAAATGGTTACCATGATCTATACATCCGGAACTACGGGTATCCCCAAAGGCGTGATGCTTTCACACCGGAATCTTGTGTCAAATTTCACAGGAAATGCGAATAATTTTGCGATGGGACCTGCACATAAGTCAATTTCATTTTTGCCGCTTTGTCATATTTTCGAGCGAATCGTCAACTACACTTTTCTTTATAAGGGGATTGGCGTTTACTATGTTGAGACTCTGGCGCAAATTATGCCTGCAATTAAGGAGGTCCAGCCGCATATCTTCTGTGGTGTCCCGCGGTTGCTTGAAAGGGTTTACAACAGCATCCTAACCAAGGGAAAACAATTGAAAGGTATTAAGAAGAAACTCTTTTTCTGGGCTGTTGATCTGGGACGCAGTTATGAGTTTAATGGGAACATGAATCCATGGTTTCGATTACAATTGGCCATTGCTGATAAATTGATTTATTCGAAGTGGCGCGAAGGTTTGGGGGGTAATCTACAGATTGTTGTGTCGGGTGGAGCAGCCCTGCAACCCCGCATTGCAAGGGTTTTCAGCGCTGCGAAAATCTATGTTTTAGAAGGTTATGGCCTGACAGAGACTTCACCGGTTATAGCCGTTAGCAATTTGGTGACGCGTGAGTTAAAAGTAGGAACCAACGGTCCTGTGTTACCTGGTGTTCAGGTGATGATTGCCGAAGATGGTGAGATTCTTACAAAAGGGCCAAATCTGATGCTAGGTTATTACCAACAACCTGAGCTTACGGCTGAAGTGATCGATAAGGATGGATGGTTCCATACTGGTGACATCGGGATTCTTGACGAAGGGAAATACCTGAAGATAACCGACCGGAAGAAAGAGATTTTCAAACTTACAGGTGGAAAATATATTGCACCGCAAATGATTGAAAATAAGTTGAAAGAGTCGATGTTTATCGATCAGGTGATCGTAATTGGTGATCACGAGAAGTTTGCCAGTGCACTCATCACTCCCAATTTCGAATACCTGCACGAATGGTGTGCCGAAAAACTGATTCTTTTCAGCGATAATGCTGAATTAATCAATCATCCTAAAGTTCAGGCAGTCTTTTTGCGCGAAGTGAAAGAGATCAACAAAACCCTGGGACAACATGAGGAGATCAAACGATTCAGGCTAATAGCCGATTTGTGGAGTCCGGTGACCGGCGAATTGTCGCAGACGCTGAAGTTAAAACGAAAAGTTATTGAGACAAAATACAAAGATCTTATCGAGGAGATTTTCGCTTCTTCGCGTGAGGAGAATTAGCCTTCTTAAGCTTGGGAGATTTTATCTTAATATCCTCGGGTAAAGGGTCCCTTATATTCTTTTTTTGTTCCGGATTGTTAAATATTCCGAACTTGACCGATGCTACAGCCGAGAAGCCGTTAAGATCATTTGTTGTGAGGGAGTTATACGAAACGTTGGCAGTGTACCGGTAGCTTCCGCCAAATCCAAGTTTGGCATATTTCCAGACATTTATTTCGATCATCAATCCCGGTTCTGCAATGTAGAAGTTAGGACTGCCTGTCAGTATTTCGTTCGTGCTTTTAGTGATATTCATCTGGCCAATACCTGCTGATAGGGGAATAGTGAGATGAACAACCTGAAGTGGCCACAACGTATATTCCAAATGGAGGCCACCCCATTTCATCTGAAGTTTACCGGCCCCGTTCGACGCTGGTAAAGCAATATCACCTAATGTCATATTATAGACACCTCCAATGAGAAATTTATTGTTGAAAATTACGCCGGCTCGAATTCCCGGAATACCACAAAATTGTTGTGCTACCTGGCTGTATTGATAGGTTGGATTAATAATGAAACTCAGTGGTGCTGTTTTGTCCTTGAAAAGATGCGTTTTTATTTTCGATTGTCCGTTCACCAGTTGTGTATAAAAAAGGAGGGTTAATATTGCGATTAATATTCTCATACCGTCAAATTTATGAATGGATGGATCGATTGATGGTCCAAAAGTAGAAAATACAAAGCTATGCTGAAATTTGTTGGTGAAAAATATTTTATATTATTGAAGGAATAAGGAACCTTCCTTCTTCTTACTGCTGAATCTTGCGGGTCAGTTGGGGTAATGTCCGGCTGAAGTACAGGTAGAACGGAGATGTATAAAGGTGAAAAATAGTAAATTGGTTATTTTATCGATTATATTTGCCGCATTGTTGATTTAACGGTTTAGATTAATCGAAAAGGTTTTATTTTTGTTGCGTTGAATTTCGGTCACTTGTCTGATTTTCATAACTGAATTTTACTTTGTCTATGGAGAAGATTTTAATTACCGGAGCTACCGGCAATGTTGGTTTAACCACCCTTAAATTGCTGGAAAGTAAACATTATCCCGGTGTTGAGGTTGTTGCTGCAGTCAGGGATATTGAAAGGGCAATGAAAATTGAAGGGGTAGCCGACTGCAATTTCTGTCAATTTGAGTTTGATGAACCATCTACTTATGATAAAGCTCTTGAGGGAGTTACCAAGATTGTACTGATTCGTCCAAACCAGGTATCAGATGTTTCGAAGTATATATTCCCTTTTCTGGCAAAAGCCGAGCAGGTTGGCGTAAAACACATTGTTTTCATTTCGATCGTTGGGGCTGAACGCAACCGCATTTTTGCCAATCACCGCACTGAAAACCACTTCAAAAAGCTGAATATTCCCTCGACGATTCTACGTCCATCACTCTATATGCAGAATCTTTCAACATTGCATCGTCATGATATTCAAGAGCATGATAAGATTAATATTCCCGGGGGAGCTGGTTTTGTCAACTACATTGATGTGAGGGATGTTGCAGAGGCAATTGTTACTGTATTGATGATTCCGGGACATGAAAATCAGGCTTACGATATTACCGGCCCTGAGGTGATGGATTTTTATCAGATTGCAAAGATTTTTTCCACCGAACTTGAACGTGAGATCAAATACACGAGGCCTTCGGCTATCATGTTCGTTCGACAGAAGCTGATGGACAAGAAAATGTTGCTTTATGTCCTTACCCTTTCGTTACTCTACAATGCTGTAAGGGGTGGCAAAATGAATTATACCAATGATGTCTTCCGCAGCATCACCGGACACGATCCCCGTCATCTTGCCGATTTTATACATGAATACCGGGAGTTCTGGTTAAAACCGGATAAAAAGGAGAAAGTCAAAAAAACGAGAAATAGCCTGCATCTACCACATATTTAACCATCAGGGTGTAAAGCAGTGGTTAGGTCAGTTTCTGGACTGGATGTTTACCCATCCTTACGGAGTTGATGAGATGAATGCAAAAAATAACCACGGCACATGCTGGGTAATGATGGCTGCTGCATTTGCCGATCTGACAGGTGATAGCGCGAAGCCGGAGTTTTGCTGGACACGATTTAAAGAAGTTTTATTGCCCAATCAGATGGCTTTGGATGGCTCTTTCCCGCTCGAAATCAAACGTACAAAACCCTATGGCTATTCGTTGTTTAACCTCGATGCAATGTCAACCATCTGTATGATTCTGTCGACTTCCAACGATGATTTGTGGTATTTTACAACGAGTGATGGCCGTAATATGATGAAAGCCATCGATTTTATGGTTCCTTTTGTTGCGGATAAAACTTCATGACCTTTCCCGAGAGACTTCATGTATTGGGACGAATGGCCGGTTCGCCAGCCTTTTTTGCTTTTTGCAGCTCAGGCTTTTCATGAACATAAATACCTCGATCTTTACTTAAGCCTAAAACGGGATTTAACTGTTTATGAGGTGATCCTGAATGTGCCTATCCGGCATCCGCTTTTGTGGGCGAGGTAGCATTCAACTCAAACTTCAAACCCGATATCCATCTCCTTACCATTCTTTTTACCCGAACAATCCGAACAGGTTTTGTTTGTAAATAATATAAGTTGCGTCCATTTGTTTCCTTTCATCGTATTTTCGGATGAAATCAATATCATATACCCCAAAATCATTGTTGTCAATTTTTGATCATTTATTTTTAAAGTAGTCAACACCTGATGTGAATGAATTTATAGAATTTATATTCAATAAAGGTTTGTATTCCGGATTTGGAGAGAATAAACTTTAACCTGATGAATTTGCTAAAAGATGAAAATTTTAAAAGTGGAGTATCCGTAAAATGATTTTACTAGAAGTTGTAGAACTAAACAGCCAGGCTTGCTAAGTAAGGTGATTTTCACATTGAGGTAACCGGTTATTTTACAGTTGTTTATTATAATTTTATTTTAATTTTTGAAAAATAAAGATTTGAGGTGATATGTGTTTATAAACATTCTAAATTAGAAATTAATTGACTTTAAATGAATACTATTTAGTCCGAATTACGTATGTTTTATAGATATCTAATATTACCTGTCATGAAAACTACACGAATTTTGTTTATGTTCCTTTTTTGCATGGCGTTTATTAACCTGAATGCCCAGATTGACGTTGAAAAGAAAGTCGAAAATCAGTCGAAGAACAAAGCCAACCGCGAAGTTGACCAAACTATTAATAAGGGTCTAAATGCAGTGGGAGATGGCGTGAAAGGACTTTTCAAGAAGAAAAAACCAGGAGAAGAGAAAAAAGACGTAAAACAGGAAGCCGTAAAAACGGAAGTGCCAAAGCCTTCAACAGGCAGTAATCCCTCTTTGCAGGCATTTTCAAATTATGATTTTGTCCCGGGCGATCAAGTGCTTTTGTACGAAGATTTTAGCCAGAATGCCGTCGGCGATTTCCCGGCACTTTGGACAACTGACGTTGCAGGTGAAGTGAACACGTTGAGCACAATTCCCGGTAACTGGTTTAATTTGAAAAGCACAGAAGGCACCTACTGGTTTATGAAAGATATTAATTTTCCAAAGAATTTTATCATTGAATTCGATATCGTCCCGAAAAAAACAGGAGGCAGGTATGCCGCTGATTTAGTGATATTTGGTGAAGATAATCATAGTGAAATGGATAAAAATGGTGATCCGGGAAATTGTGGAATCCATGTAACAATTGCAAAAACTCTGTGGGAAACCAAAGGCTATAAGAAAGGATCCAACGAGAAACTTACTGGTTCCTCATCGCTCAACCTGGTCCAGGAGGAAAAATTAAACCATGTAATCGTTTGGGTTCAAAACCGCCGGCTACGTATATATCATCAAGGGGGAAAAGTTCTGGATGTGCCAACCAATATTTACGAAGGTAGTAAATTCACCCGAATGTGTTTCAAACTTTACAGGGGAGCCTCATGTGGCTCTTTCATATCAAATATCAAAATAACAACAGCCGCTCCCGATACCCGGAATAAGTTGCTAACAGAAGGAAAACTAGTAACCTACGGTATCTATTTCGATGTAAATAAAGATGAAGTGAAACCCGAATCATATGGTACACTGAAGGATATTGCTAAAGTTCTGAACGAAGTTCCTGATGTGAAAGTTAAAATTGTTGGTCATACCGATTCCGATGGTGACGATGCCAAAAATATGGATTTGTCGAAACGCCGGGCTGCTTCTGTGAAAGCCGAACTGGCCAAATCATTTGGCGTAAATGCCGACCGTCTTGAAACCGATGGTATGGGAGAAACACAACCCGTTGCTAAAAATGATTCACCTGTCAACAAAGCATTAAACCGCAGAGTGGAATTTATTAAATTGTAATTTGTCAATTATGCTTTTAACCACCAGAAGGATAGCATCTTGAAAGTGTCATCAAAATAAAAAGCACCTAATTTTCAAAACACAATTACGGATGAGAATCCCCTCATGCGATTTCCGTCCAACTATATAAAACCAAATTATAAACCAATGAGAGCAATAAAAATTTTAGTCGCAATTATTTTTTTAGTGGTATTTACTAACGTAAATGCACAGATCAATCTAGGAGAAAAAGTTGAAGATCAGACAAACAACAAGGCCAATAATAAAGCAGATCAGGGAATTGATAAAGGATTAGACGCAGTTGGAAATGGCGTAAAAAGTCTATTTAAGAAGAAAAAACCTACCGAAACTCAACCGGAAGAAAAGGCTGATCAAACTTTAGCAGCCGATCAAAAACCGGAGACCCAGGATGTAAAACCAGCTTCCGGAACACCTTCGCTTCAGTCTTACTCCAAATTCGACTTTATTCCCGGAGCAAAAGTTATTTTTTATGACGATTTCGCAGAAACAAGCGTAGGGGATTTTCCTCCAAGTTGGAATACAAACGCATCAGGTGAAGTAGTCACTACAAATCTATATCCGGGTAACTGGTTCAAAATGATAGGATCAGGTTGTATCGCCATTGAGGAAGGACTTAAATTGCCTGACAATTACACCATTGAATATGATGTCATTACATTCCCAAAAGATGAAGGTAATACTGCATTTGAATTTGGATTTTATATTTATAGTGCTGAAAATCCGAAGGATATGAATGAAGGTGGTGCAGTTCCAGGACTGAAAGGAGGCATTAAAATGAGTTTTGGATACCGCGGTACCTATAGTGCATATGACGAAACCGGGTATACGATGGATGGAGTAAAAGATGATGCTGTAATGGAAGCGGGTAAAAAATATCACCTTTCATTCTGGGTCCAAAAAACGAGACTTAGGGTATATCTCGATCAGGCCAAAATTTTTGATTTACCAAAAGTCTTCAAACAGGGGTTTCAAACCAATCAGATGCGGTTTGAACTTTGGGATAGTGGTAATCCCATGATTTCTAATTTCAGGGTGGCCGCTGGTTTGCCCGATACCCGCAACAAGTTGATTACAGAAGGGAAGCTGATTACCTACGGAATTTATTTCGATGTGAATAAAGATGTCGTAAAACCCGAATCATACGGAACACTGAAAGATATTGCAACTGTGTTGAACGAAGTTCCGGATGTAAAAGTCAAGATTGTTGGCCATACTGATTCCGATGGTGATGATGCAAAAAATATGGATTTGTCAAAACGGCGTGCTGCTTCTGTAAAAGCCGAACTGGTTAAGTCATTCGGCGTGAATGCAGACCGTTTGCAAACCGACGGAATGGGTGAATCGCAACCTGTTGCCAAGAACGATACACCTGTTAATAAAGCGCTCAATCGTCGTGTGGAATTTATAAAATTATAATTTTTAATTACTTCTAAAATTACAGAAATGAAGAAACTAATTCTATTTACTGCATTGATTTTCGTCGGAATGGCATTAAAAGCCCAGGAGATCTTCTTCCCGACAAAGGAAGGTACCGTATTGGTATATAAAATGTTTGATAAAAAAGATAATGTTACCAACACGACGAAATATACAATTATGCATATTAACCGCAATGGTTCCGACATGGACATTACCTATCAGGTTGAATCGATTGATCCGAAAGAGAAGCTCATATTCAAGGAAGAGATTACCATTCACCAGAAAGGAGACATGCTATATTGCGACATGAGTAATTTTGTCAATAAAGCTGCCTTTCAACAAAATGGTGAAATTCCTACAGAGATTCAGGTTACAGGAAATAATATGGAAATTCCTTCCAATCCTAAACCTGGCGATATCCTTCCCGATGCAAATGTTGAAATGGCTATGAAAATGGGGTTCATTAACATGAAAATAGCGGCACAGGTAACTAACCGGAAAGTTGATGCTATTGAAGATATTACTGTCAAGGCCGGCACTTTTAAGGGATATAAGTTTTCGAGTGATGTAAGCGCCTCAGCAATGGGAATCAAGATGAAATCAAATAATCTTGATTGGTATGCCAAGGGAGTCGGTATTGTGAAAACAGAGAGTTACGATAAAAATGGCAAGTTGCAATCGCACAGGGAACTAATTGAGTTGAAAAATTAAGGTTTTACCATCGACTCATCTTACACACCTATTTCAAAATATGGAACTAATACCGAAATTATGAAAGCAAAAATCATGTTAATACTTATTCTGCTGTCATTCTGCAAGGTAAATGGTCAGGTTCGTCCGGAAGCATATCTTGGCATGATGCCTGGTGTACCTGGTAATGTTTGTAGCGAAGAGAATACTGATGCCAAAGAAAAATTCATTTCAGAAATAGCAAAAGTTGACGATTTGTTAAAAAACGAGTTGTCACGGCGACATAAAAATATGGACGCTAAAGTTGATGCCGGTAAACCGAAGATGATGGCTAACGCGGTCAAACAATCCGGTGTTTCTCCCGAATTGGTTCAAAAACTTCAGGCTTTGGATCAAAAAATGAAAGGTGCTACCAGCCAGGAGGAGAAAGATGCGATAAAAAAGGAAAAGAAAGCTTTGGCAGATCAGATGATGCAGCAAAGCATGAATATTTCGATGGGAGAAGTCGAAAACCTGAAAAAGATGGACAAAGCGGGGCAAAAAGCATGGGCAACTGCTTATGCTACAGAAAAACAAGCAGAAGTGATGGCCGATCCCAAAAAGTACCAGGATATGAATGCAAGAGAAAAGCAAAAATTTAATCTCCTGAAAAGTCAGAAACAACTCAGCGACAGTCTAAATGCACAACTCAACAGATATATGAAAAAGTTTGCAGAAATAGATGAAGACGAGGATGGAAAGAAATTATTGAACAAAATTGTTGGAATAAGAAATGAGATTGCTGAACTTTATAACGAAACCGCGAAGATTGGAACGAGCCCTGATCAAAAAAAATTGGAAGCATTAAGGGCCGAGATGAAAAAGGCAAAGGTAAGTTACTGCAATTTGCAAAGTCCCAGATATATCAAAGCCCTGGCTGAATATAAATCGTTTGTCCAATCATCCATGTCGGCCTATTATCGTCTTGAAGAATTAACCAACGAGGTGAATACATCCCTGACTGGCGTTGATATCAGTCCCGAACCTGGTGAATATGGCCTTGGACAGATTTCGGGTTACATAAACCGTTTGAAAGATGCTTACAAGTATAACCTATACGGACCAGAAGACTGGACCATCGGCTAAAAATTGTCATTTATGAACCACATCTTTTTACTTCTTGTTTTCCTCCTGACAAATATGATATTGCTGGCGCAAAACACCAACAATGAGGCAGCTCAGATTAAACAGCAAATGTCGGCTATCCGGAAAAGCACTAACTGGGGAGATGCCGCAGCTGCGAAGGAAGCCAACGCGAAGATTGAAGCGTTAGCGGCTAAACTTACCCAGGCTCTGCGCCAAAATAATTCGGCACAGCAACAAACGCAGGGGAATAAAGGAACATCTGCTGATAACCGGGCAGGTTTGGAGATTCAGAAGAAGATCGATGATTACAGCAATAAATTGTGGAGCCAGATGATGAAAATTGCACGCGAAGGAAACGAAGGCAAAATTGATTTGGCCGAGCCATTAAGGAAAGAGATCGTGCAGGAATACAAAGACGACGACGACCCTAAAATAAAATGCAGGGAATGGCTTCAGTCAATGCCTTTCCTTCTCATTAACATGTCTGAACCACAAGTTCGTGCGGTTATTAATCAGATGGCGGCATTCAGGGGTATAAAAACATTGGTCATTACCTGCGACACCAAGGGGACGCCTGTCGATCTGGAGGAAATCTTCCGGAATGCAATAGGCTACCCGCTCGAAGAATTGTATATCATCAACTTTGGAAATTCCGTATCACAACTACCATCAGGAATTGGCAATTTCCCGAAACTGAATATGCTGAGTGTGTACAATAACAAACTTTCTGAACTCCCTGCTTCACTTTCAAAACTCAAGAACCTGAGCGCTTTGTATGCCGATCTAAATCCAATTCAATCAATTAAGCCGGTGGTTGGTTCACTTTCTGGCCTGAAGAATTTGGGTATCGTTAAAACAAAAATACCCGAAGCAGAAATCACCCAGATCCGGCAGATTTTACCAAAGTGTGCAATTCTGAAATAATATCCTGCAACAAGGAGTAATTCGCTCTGATACAAAAAGGCATCCGGAAATAAATCAACAAACAATAGAATATGAAAAACCTAAATTTCTTCAGCTTGATTCTTCTCCTTTTTGCAATAACTGATCTGGTTGCCCAGAAACCTCATTTCGCAGTTACTTCCGAATCTGAGCAAACCAAATACTCGCTGATATATATCGTCCCCTTCGAAAAAATAATGTCCAAATCTCTTAAAGATGAATTTCCCTGTGCCGAAGTAGTTTCCAGAAGTGATATCAGGACCAAACTTGGTGAAATGCGTAACATGGAATTGAAAGGTGAAGATATTCCGGCCAATATGAATAATATTGGCAAGGATTTTCCGCATGATTACTGGGTATCGCTTGGTGTGCATGATAATATCGATGGGAAAGTTCAATTATATGCACGCTGTTACAAGTATAAAACCTTGGATTGTATCGCCGATGCAGGGAGTTTGGTTGCGTCTAATAATGAGGGCAGCGTTACAGATGCATGCAATAAACTTTCAAAAAAATTAGTCGGACTGTTGAATCAAAAGGAAATATGCGCTTTCAAAGGACCTGTTTCAATCACGGTTAATTCAATAAAAGATTCAACTGAATTGGTTGAATATGGCGTTTATTGCAATCAGTCAGATCAGCAGTACCGCAAGAAAACAGTGATAAAAAACAACACTATCAGTGACTGGAAACTCCAGCGGAAAGGCATTTCCTGGGCAGAAGGGACCATGACTTTTTCAACAAACGAATCAACCAAAGTTACTGAAGAAGATGGATGCCATAAATGCAAAACGGGCAGGGAAGGTGGACGAACCTATACCAATGAGAAATCTTATCATGTTGAGGGAAGCGGTATTTCGCACGAAAGCTCCTACAAGGGAAAGCCGCAGGAAGACACCCGCATTGATCTTGAATTTGTCGCAGAAGGCACTCTAAATTACTACGTTATAGCTAAAGGCACCTCGCTTCCTGTAACCGGTGAAGAAAAATCCTTTGAAGAAGCTCAGGGAACATGCGACAACATACCGCGCGCTGCAAAATCCAATCCCAGGGAAATCAGGATTCCCCTTTGGGTTGTTTTTGGTCCATATCCGGGTAAAATCACAGATGACGTTTTACAACACAAGGAATCAAAAGTGATTACAAATCTTAACGGCGAGAAGTCAACAATTACCATTGATTTTAGATTGTCACGCAAGAACAATTAAGAAGGGCTTGTAGGTTCATATCAAATCAAGATTTGAAAATGAAAAAGTTAATATCAGTCATTCTTGTTTTTGGCCTTTCACCGTTTGGGCTTTCCGCCCAGGATAAAATTCTTTTAAAAGAAAAACCAGGCACAATTAAAATCATGAGCGGAACATTGAATGGCCAGGGTCCTGACCAGTGCTGGAAATCTTGCGGCTTTACAAATTCTGAATCTGATGCTGCCACAAAGAATATGCTTTCACTGGTTGACATTTTCCGCCAATGTCCGGTACTGAAAACAATCAGCAGGTTTGATGGCATTTGTGACTTGAACGATGACGACCGGTGCAATACCAAATTTGGGTATGGTCTGCTGACAACCATTTACTTCTATTTCAAATCATGTCACTGCGTAAACGGAAAGAAGTACAATGTATTTACGAACCAACTCAGTTCCGATTTGAAGTCAATATGGCTGATACGTTTTGCCGAAATAGGTTCAAGGTCTTCATTTACAGCAATGTGTATAACCAAACAAATCCTCCTTTTAATGAGAAAGGTATGGATAATGCAACTGTTGCGCTTCGAGAGCTGTTTGACCTGCCAGGTGTGAAAGGAAAATAATTCAGGAAAAAATATCCGGAAATTTCGGTTTCAGGCAAATAATAAGATCCTTTGATATGATAAAAAAAATTGTTGCTTCTGTAATCCTATTGATTGTTACATTATCCTTTAGTGTTTGTGTTCAGGGTCAGACACCAAAGGACCCTGTTTTCACAATCGTACTCGAGCAGAAAGGCTCAGCAAGTGGAGAGTCTATGCAGAAATATGTCGAGGCGAAATACTGGCCCTGCTCAATATGGAACTCAGGGTACTTTGGTACCAGGACCTTCGGTGACAAGTCAATTATGGGAGCTCAGACGACCCCTACACCGGAGGGGCTGCTGGCCATACGGGGCAGTATTGCCGGGATGAAGCCAGCCGAGGTGCTTTTGTTCTATGTCAGAGAGAAATCCGGCAAAGGTAATGAGGGAAACTGTTCCGCCACGCTGTCCACAATTGGTAAAGGCATATTCAGCTGGACAATCGTTACTAAAAGCGAAACGAAAACTTATACCAATGAAAAAGAAGTGGCTGATCTTAAAAATCATGCTTTTGGCCCTGCCGCCAACACCGAAGCAATCATCAAGCGTACTCCGGAAGGAGCTGTCCTTACCTTCAGCGAACCAATACTTGAAGCTGAGGGCTATTGCGATTTTTTCGGCCTGTTTAATGGAAATAATGTACCGGAAGATCTATCGAAGGTACTGACTTTTACACTCTCGAACGAAGACCTGAATAACTGGTCATCGTTGCAAAAAATAAATGACCGCACTTTGCCAGGAGCAGAAGAAGGATCTCTTCATATTCGTGCCACACTCCGCGGCAGTTCTGCCTCTTCCACCAAGCCAGATGTTATGCTCGACGGCTGCTCGGAACTCGGGGTTGGAGAACAGGGACAGGTAACGGCATCAGGCAAGCCTGAAGGCGGAAGCTATCGCTTTTGGGTCGAGCCGCAGGGAATGCTCTCAGTTGAATCCAAAGGGACTTCTGCTATTCTCCATAGTTCCTCTCCCGGCCGTGGAACGCTTTACGTTGAATACACCAGCCCTGAAGGAAAGACGAATCAAACTTCACAACCTGCCTCTTGTGTGAAAATCGAAAATTACAATGGAGGGCAGGAAATTCCGCAGATTCCACTTTTCGATATTTATGGAAACAAACTTTCCGGTTTACTTAAACTTCCGGTTTCAGCCCAGCCTTCGAATATAGAAGAACTTGTCGATTATGTCGCTGCTGATCAATCCGTACTTTCGGTAGTAGGACTTTCAGGAGAAGTTGAATTAAGAGGTTCCCGTAAAGGGAAAACCACCTTTCAGGCAAAAACAAACTGCAAGAATACTATAGGCCCAACTGTTGAAGTGGAGGTGGTCAACTGTGACAAGGAGACCGTTGAGGCACTTGAGCGAATGAGAGAGGCAGGCATGGAAAACCTGAAGGAGGCCAATGAGAGATTACAGAAAGTCGCCAATTCGGAAGAATTTGAAAAGGCCCGGGATGAAATTGTAGAATCCACGGTCGAATTGCTTGCAAAGTCAGCCCTTACAATAATAGGAAGTGGTAAGACGCATGGGGTTGTGGAAACTGCAACTGAAGTAGCCGAAGCGGGTGAAGCTGTTTCGGAAATGATGGCCAGCGCGACCAAGGGAGAATTTGCTGAAAGAACCGCCATGGCTACCTTAAAAGCAATGACGACAGGTGCGACAAAGGCTCTTCTGGGAGCAACGGGTGTTTATGAAGCTGCCAAAAAATTCGGCGGCAATCTCGGACAGATAATTCTCCATGAATCAGAGATGAAAGACGAGATGGAGATTTTTGAGAATGCTGACAAAGCATTACAGAAAATCATTCGTCAGCAGCAGATATGCAAGGGCGAAAAAACAGAACCGCAGAAGAAGGACATTCCCAAAACTGAGCCAACTCCAAAACCTACCGAACCTTCTACGAAAGCTGAAACACCTCCGGTTAAGAAGCCAGCCACAACTACAGAAATTCCTACAGATAAGGAGTCTACGACTGAAGAGCCTCCAATCTCACCTCCGTCTCCAACCAGCGAGCCGAGACAGGTTGGACTGCCATACAGTCCAGCTTCCGAGTGTGGATGCAACAGTTCGAAAGGAATTGGGGTCAGTATGGAAGGATTTTCAGCATTGCAGACTGGAATGGAAAACCTGGGAAAGTGTGTGGATAACTTTAGCAACGGTCCGGTAAATGGATATATCCAGACCCTTAACGAGTGGACAGCTATAACGGATTCGCTTGCGGTGGCAGTCAAATCCGGGCCAGCAGGATTCAAGGTGGCTGCAGTTAAGGCAGCTCCCCGGATTAACGAATTGATTGGGCAAACTAAATCGTACGATCAGGCAGGAAAAGCATTTTCCAAAGAATTCAAGGCATGTCCGGAGTCGATGAAAACCGGAATAGGGGTTATTATTTCGGCTAAAACAGTAACAATTGACTCGATAAAAACCAAGTATTGACTTGCAAATTTGCACAAAATAAAAAGTGATTATGCTAAGAACCGCTAATTTTCTAATCCTGCTTTTCCTCCTGATACCGTTTTTGTGTCAGTCACAAGAATCAGCCAGGTATCTTCCTGAAAAACCAGGCAAATGGAGTTATTCAACCAATATTAAAACACCTGGTGCCGAAGTTGTTGCTTTTAATAAAAATCTGGCCGGGCTGGCCGAATGGTTCCGCCAGAATGTCCCCCTATTATCCAACCCGAAGGGTTTCGATTTGAAAGCCTGTGCATACGGAACATGGGACGGCAATTACAAACACAAGAAAAGCAGTTATTCGCACCGTGCCGAAATTGATTTTGAATTTCAGTTGTTCTACAGTAAAGGAGGTAAATGGGTTATTGAACCGCCTCATTATGCGGTTGGTATCAACGATACCGAAACCGCGCATGGTACCAATTTTGGCGGTTACGACGGATTCAAGATTCAGGGAGACGATCCAAAACTGGAAAATGCACTCAATGATGCCATCCTAAAAATCAGCGAATATTTCTGCGTATTTGAACTCGAAAAAGAAATTGCACCCGGCATTCGATTGTATAAAAATGGCTCGTTGGTAGTTTTCAATCCCAATCGGCCTGATTATTGGATTCCGGTTACGGTAAAAGAGGTAATTCAGGAAATGATGAATTATTGGAAAATTAAACCGGGCGACAAAGAAGTTTACAATTATTTCGAAGCGGCCTATAACAAAATGAGCGAAGATGAACTGAACAGCCCGGCATACTTCGGTTCTGATGATGCCATTATTGATATGTGGGGGAAACCTGAAGGACTGAAAATCATGCGCTTTAACCCTGAATACTGGGATCGTTCGTTGCCTCCTTCTGCAATCCAATTGATGACAATGTTTTACCCGCAAATGAATGAGGCAGAAAAAGAGGAGCATTTCAAAAACAACGGCTATCCGGTTTATGGGCTGCTTATTATGAATGTAATAAAATTCGAAGAGTTGGCTGGCCTGATATCCAGAAAGAAATAAATTATTCACGTTATAAATAAACTAAAAACCCAGAAAATGAAAACACACAGATTGAATGTTCTTGCCCTTGTGGCATTTGCCATTTTGATAGTTGCTTGCCAAAGTAAAACTTCGAAACAAACGGCTCCTGCAACTTCGACAGAAAAGTCGGCCGAAGTAGTAAAGACAACTCCCAAAGGAAAGTATGCGATAAAATCGGGGATCGTTGAGTACAAAACACAGATGATGGGCATGGATATGAAACAGACACTGACTTTCGATGACTATGGAAAGATAGAAATGACAGAAATGGTAATGGAAATGATGGGTACTAAAACTCATTCGGTTACACTTACCAAAGATGGATTTGTTTATGCGTATGACCTTGTGAAAAAAACAGGCACCAAAAATCCGTTTTATGGAGGCGGTTCACAAAACATTGATTTTGAAAACATGTCAAAGGAAATGGTCAGTGATATGAAACTAAAGAAAGAAGGAACCGAAGAGTTCCTCGGCAAAAAATGCGATAAAATGAGTATTGACTACGATAAAATGAAAATGAAAGGGAATTTCCTTGTTTATAAGGGTGTTGCGCTTAAAATGGATACCGATATGGGTACTGTTAAAATGAACCTTGTTGCAGATAAATTCGTCGAAAATCCTGAGATTCCAACTGCTAAATTTGAAATTCCTGCTGACGTAAAAATTTCCGAGAATTAACGGAGGTTGATATTCTTCTTCAAATAGCCTGCAAGAATTGACAGTTCAAAAGCATTAAAGCTCCGGAGACCATTGGTCTCCGGAGCTTTAATGCTTTAATAATATCAATGAATTTCAACGACCGGAGAATTTAAAAAGAACCAGGTTGGAAATTGAATTTCTACCAGCTGATCGGGAAGTAGTCTTTTAAAAACTTTCCGCTCCAGTGTTTTCCGGTTTTGGCGCCATCGATAAACGGATCGCAAACGCGGGCTGCACCGTCAACAATGTCCAAAGGTGGCTGAAAATCGTGAACCTGTTGTTTGTGTTTTGCCAGTTCTGCCGGGTCTTCGTCAGTAACCCAACCCGTATCAACTGCATTCATAAAGATGCCATCTTTCGCAAGATCGCTGGCAGCAGTATGGGTCATCATGTTGAGTGCCGCCTTGGCCATGTTGGTGTGCGGATGCCGGTCTGCTTTCTTAAAACCATGAAACTTTCCTTCCATGGCCGAAACATTCACGACATGTTTTTTTCCTGTATAATCTCTCCGCATCATTTCAGTAAGACGATTACAAAGCACAAACGGAGCGATGGAATTGACCAGCTGTACTTCCACCATTTCGAGGGTTTCTATTTGTCCGAGCTTAAGACGCCAGCTATTTGTTTTTCTTAAATCGACCTGTTGAAGATCAGCATCTAATTTTCCTTCAGGGAAAACTTCCCTGGCATCAATAGAATTATCAAACTTATAGGGTACCTGCGAAAGTTGGGCTGAGGCCCTGATGCCGATTCCCGGAGCCTGTCCGTTCCAGGTAACAGCCAGTGCCTTTTGGGATTCAGGACCTGCGGGATTAGAATCTTCAATTTCTTTCAGACATTGCTGATGATGCGAGAGCAGTAACTGAACTTCATCGGAATGCTCATGGAAAGGTAGCAATTCATTTCCCATTAAATGGGCGTAAAAACCTGAAGGCCTTCGTACGGTTTGTGCGGCATTGTTAATCAGGATATCGAGTCTTTCGTATTTCTGTTCCACATATGAGGCAAACAACTCCACGCTCGGAATATGTCTTAAGTCAAGTCCATAAATATGCAGGCGGTGACTCCAAACCGGAAAATCTTTTTCTTTGGCAAACCGGATCGCCGAATCGGCCGGAAAGCGGGTGGTGGCAATAACGATGGCGCCCGAGCGTAACATCATTAAGGTGGCATGGTAACCAATCTTAAGCCTCGATCCGGTGATTAGCGCTACCTGACCTGTCATATCGCATGTCTGAAACCGCTTCGCATAATTCAGATCGCCGCACGCTTTACACATCGAATCATAAAAATGATGTATCTCGGTGTATGGCTTTTTGCATACGTAGCAGTTTTGTTCGGAATTTAGAAAGTGCTTCTCCCTTGCAACATCGGATGCAGGCAAGGCAATTTGGGATGGCGCTTCAAATACACTTATGGTTCGTGCGCTTCGGATGCTCGTAGCGGCACGTGCCTTGCGGTTATCCGCAATTTCTCCTTGTCTTCGGGCAACCTTTACGCTTTTGTTTCGCTTGTATATTTCGGCTTTGTCGGGCCGGGTAATTTGTCCGGCAGCTTTCATCAGTTTAAGGCGCTGCTCTTCTGATAATTGTATTATTTGATCGCCGTTTTGAAGTAAATACTCTAAAACTGAAATACAGCTGTTTATTTCTTCCCCGGTTAATATTTTATTTTGTTTCCTACTTTTCTCCATTAACTATCCCATCTTTCTTAGGGCGCAAAGATAAGGATGTTTCGGGTATGGGTTTCTTTTTTTATCAATCAGATATTTAGTTTATAAGCTATTTTTTGAGCGGTCAGGGCCAATTCTGTGGCAAGAAAACAATGATCCTGCGACATGGCTGTTTCGGTGCGGTTGACCACATCGCTTACTAATTGTTCGCCGTAAGGCATATACACCTGCGAGCAATCGAAATACTTTGTTTCTTTCTGGTTGACCAAAAACAAATGATTACCTCCTTTGCGACCTGCAATATCAATGTACTTTCGCATTTCAATATAACCCTCGGTACCTAAAATAAATGTTCGTCCATCTCCCCAGGTATCAAGGCCCTCCGGCGTGAACCAGTCGATACGAATGTAGCCCGTAGCGTGGGGGCTGCGCACGTTCATATCACCAAAATCGGAATATTTGGGATATTTGGGAATGTTGAAATTTCCGATCTGAGAAGAACTGACCTCCGCTTGTTTGGAACCCGTGTAAAAGAGAAACTGGTCGCATTGATGTGAACCAATGTCGCATAAAATTCCACCGGCCTTTTCAGGATCAAAAAACCAGTCGGGACGGGTGTTTGGCCGCATCCGGTGAGGCCCCATTCCGATTGTCTGAACCACTTTCCCGATCGCTCCGGACAGTACCAGTTCTCCAGCTTTCACGGATGCCGGATTACTTAAACGCTCACTGTAAACGATTGAATAGATACGTTTTGTTTCTTTCTGAACTTTTTTCACTGCTTTAAATTGGTCGAAAGTCACGATACCGGGTTTGTCGGTCATGTAATCCTTTCCCGACTGCATCACTCGGATACCAATTGGTGCCCGGTCGACAGGAATGGCAGCACTTGCAACCAGCTGAATGGATTTGTCTTCAAGAATTTCTGTTTCGCTTTTTGCAACTTTAACGTTGGGGAATCTTTTAGTAAAATCGGGCAATAATTCGGGCTCTTTGGAATAAACTGCAACCAATTGCCCACCACCTGCGATCAGCGAATCGACCATTCCTAAAATATGATTGTGATTGATTCCAATGACTGAAAACCGGATGGTTTCTTTGGGGGCAGAACGTTTCTCGGGTTGTAATATTATCTCTTCAATCCGGTTCGTACTGTAATTACCTTGCCCGTATAGTTCGGATGGCAATAGGCTTGCAGCTGCAAGGCCTGTAGCTGAGGCAAAAGACTGCCTCAAAAAATTGCGTCTGTTCGATTCCATATGCTGTATTTTTAGTTTTATTAGAAGTAATTATAAATTTATTTTAATTGGTCATTTTGGATGAAGGGGAGGAGTGAGGCTTCGCATGCACAAGTTGTGTGAGAACCTCTCGGTGCCAGTGTTTACCGGTGGGGCGGGCTATTCGATTATATGCAGCCAGTTTACTATTCATATAGTCGTGATTCAATATCCATTTGTTGATGTAAAATTCTGATAATTTCCAATTCGTTATCTTTCAAGTTTATTTTATAAAATATGAAATGAGATTTTACTCTCGAACGAAAATATCCCTTTCTTATGTGACTGTAATCTTTTCCAGATTTTGGGTTTACTGTTAGGTATTCAATTTCGTCCATTAGTAAGTTAAAATATCTGTCTGCTTGTTCAGGTGACCAAGTTTCAAAGGTGTAAAGCCATAATTTTTCAAGGTCATTTAAGGCTTCCCTGCTGATTCTATACGTCATTACTACTTAACGGAATGTTTTTGATGAAGAACATCTAAAAAAGATTCCCGATTAAAATCTTCTACAAAACCAGATTTTTCACCTCTTTTAAGTTCCTTAATCAGTTCTGTTTTTTTAGTTTCTTCGTGTTCAAACATTCTTAAAGCAGTCCTTACCACCTCACTTGCAGAGGCGAATTTTCCTGATTTAACTTGTTGATTTATAAAATTATCAAAATAATCTCCCAATAAAATCGATGTGTTTTTAGCCATAACTTTACTTTCAATTTTATTTCAAAGATACCAATCTTTGGTATTAACGGCAAATTTTTATTATTGAAACTATTTAAATTCTGGTTGCCCATAACGTTCCGCTGCTACCCGAAGGCAGGGATTTTCACGACTAAACCTCCAACGAAGAACTGCACTTCAATTATAATATTTATTGTAAACGAATCAAAGAAACCGTGCTTGTCGTTGGAACGCCCGCGCAAAAGAGGGTACGAGGCGATGCTTACTTATTACAGGGAAATTGCGCAACATCTTATTGCACATCTGTATACATCAACCACACTAAAGTGGTGGGAAAGCCGCTCCCTGGAATGGTTACATCTAAGTTCAACCCATCCAATCAGGTACAGGGTATTTATTTATTTCATCCTTTATGATGATAGTAAAGTAATACCGGTCAAATCTGCTTTCCCGCTTTTCAGGAATTCGTAGGTCATCCGCTCTTCACGCTCATGAACTATTTAACTTGCCTTCATAATCATTCATTTAGGTCATCAATAAACTAACTAATCAAAGTTAAACAATTTTTAATTTACAAGGACGGATAATGGAACAAAAAACCCATCAGCTTCCGGAGACTGACGGGTTTTTTAAGTGACTAACAGGATTCAGACTTTATCCTGCCACGGTTGCACTAACGGTGCTGCTACATGGGCCGGTCACTCCGCATGTGTTCACCCATCGTAACCAGTAAAAAGCGGTCTTTCCTGCATATTTGCCTTCGATCGTTACAACACATGGGGTGCGTGTGGAAGTAGCAATATACTTAAGTTCAGATGGCTCAACAGGTGCGACGCCATCGACTTTCATCCAGACTTCGCAACCAACAATACCCACCGGCTTGCCCCTTCGGGTGGGAGTGGCCTGATCGACAAAGTAGACACTGTGCTGCAGCCTTTTGGAGAAATCAATCTTCCCCTCAGGCGCAGTGGCGGGCTTTGGTCGTGGCGTGCGTGTGCCTTTTCTCACAGTTACTCCCATCAATTCGCGGTCACGGTCTGATACGCGCCTGTTGAAGGCCAGCCATTGTTTTACAAAAATGCGCAGTAACTGCTGGTACAATTTGCGCGCATCGTTTTTTGCCTGTACATCACCTGCATTGCGGTTCGTTTTAACCTTCGCCTGGGAGTAACCTTCGGTCCAAACCTCCTGGGCGGTTTTCAATTTGGTGAAATCACTGGCAGGAATACCCCATGATGCTAACTGGGATTCGGTGAAACTGACCAAATTTCCCTGCCACGAATTAAACTCAGCGTCTCCCGCCGGTAAATAATCTGCCATTTTATAAGTTTTTAATGAGCATATTAAAAACGAATCAAATTAAAAACGCCTGATTTTTCCTAAAAGCTGAAGTTTCACCCTATTGCCGGAATAATTCGCAGTTGATTGGGATCGTCCAGTTCCGTCTCAGAATTGGGATACATACAAAAATAATTGCTTTTCATCCGGAAACAAATGCTTTACCCCGCAAAAAAGATCAATTATTAATCGTTACAAATGATTTTCGATGCATCAGCCATTTTTTTCGCTTTAGCGGGAACAATTCTCCTTGAAGTGAGAATGAATCTCCCCATGGCGGGAACAAATATCCCCGAAGCGGGAAGGAATCTCCTAAAGGCGGGAACAATTCTGCTAATGGCGGGAACAAATCTCCCCGAAGCGGAAAGGATTCCCTTAATGGCAGGAGCAAATTTCCTAATGGCGGGAATGATTCTCCCCATGGGGAAAATGAATCTCTTAATGGCGGGAATAATTCTCTTCACGGGAAGATTTCTTCCCGCTAAATCGTAAAAATAGGATATTCAATTATTAAACTGCGAAAATCAGCATTGTTCCCATCCGCGTCATCCGCGTTCCATTCGTTCCCCTTTTGGGTTAAAACAAGGTTCGTTCAGCATCACGTGAAATTTTAAAACTGGCTCAAAATCACACCCTCATCAATTTATACTATCTTTGAACATCATCCAAAATCAGTTGTTTATTGTTGGATTGAATCTTTTAAAATGTTGAATAATCCTATGAAGAAAGCCTTTAAAATTATTTTTTTCATTGTCTTGCCAATTCTTATCGCGTTAATTATTATTGTTTTAGTTGCCTTGCCTCCTGTCGCAAAGAATTACATCAACAAACATGGAAAAGAATACACGAGCAGAAAGTTATCCGTTAACCAGATCCGGATCAACTATTTTACTTCCACACTCAATGTGATCGGTTTCAAAATGTTTGAAGCCGATGAGCAGTCCACTTTCGTCGCTTTCGATTCCTTAACTATCAATATCAATCTGATGCGGCTGTTTTCATCGGAATTAAACATCGAAAAATTTCGCATTGTCAAACCCGAAGCGACCATCACACGGCACGACAGCGTCTTTAATTTTGATGATATTACTGCTTTCTTCAATTCAAAACCTAAGGCCGATACGATTGCCAAACCATCGGGTCCGTTTAAATTTGTACTGAAAAACTTTTCCCTTGACGGAGGCAAACTAACCTTTACCGACAAGGGTGTTAATTACACCAATGTAATGACCAACCTGGGATTTAAGATTCCTTATGTCAGCTATAACCGCGAGCAGATCAGCGAGGCAGGACTCAAATTTTATTTCGAAAATGGCGGGTTCCTCGAGGCGATGGCCGGTTACAATCAAAAATTCGGGGCATATAATGCTGACTTTACGGTGAATAATCTGGATCTCAAACCGTTTTTACCCTATATGAAACCCTATTTCAGGTTTAGCAGCTACGAAGGAAAAATAGGTGGAAAATTTCATATCCAGGGGAATATCAATCAAATCGACTCTGTCCTGATCCGTGGTGATGCAAATGTTGCTGATTTCGTGATTAAAGACCCCGCAAACCGAAAGGTGCTGGGAGCCACAAAAGGAAATGTAACAATGACGGATTCGTACCCGATGAAGTCCGTTTATAATTTCGACAAAATCACACTGACCGAACCATATCTCTTTTTCGAGATGAAAGACTCGTCCAATAACTTCCTTACGTATATGGTCGACACGGTCAGCAGTGCGGGCAGCGGCAGCGAACCGTCTCAACTCTACTACGGTGTCAATCATTTCAAAATTGAAAACGGCATTGTCGATTTCAGGGACAATTCTTATGGCGATCCTTTCGACTATCACCTCGATAACATAGCGCTCAAAGTTGATTCGGTTTCCTCGGTGAAGAAATGGATTACCGCTTATTCGACGGCACGGCTCAATAAAAGGGGGAAACTAAAAGCGGAACTCGGGATCAATCCTTCCGATCCTTATGAACTCAAGGTGAATTATGTGATCACAAATTTTCAGCTCACCGATCTGAATATAATTTCAAGATATTACGTGGGATTCCCGTTTTTAACGGGAAATATGTACTACGAGGGCAAGACAGTAATTACAGCGCGGCAACTTACCAGCGAAAATAAACTGATTGTCCGGAATGCCAAACTTGGCGAAAAGAGCAAAGGATTAATGAATATTCCGTTGAAACTGGCGCTTTACCTGTTAAAAGATGTTCATGGTGACATCATCCTCGACCTTCCGGTTTCGGGTGATTTAAACGATCCGAAGACAAAAATTGGCAAGCTTGTATGGCAGGTATTTAAAAACTTTATTGTGAAGATTGTCTCCTCTCCTTTCAGGGGCTTGTCGGGCCTGATGGGCGTCAATCCGGATGAGATCAAGGGAATTGAGTTTAACTATGCCGATACAACACTTACCGATACGCATTTGCGCAGGGTCAAATTGTTTACACAACTGGAGAAGAAAAAGCCCGACATGAAGATTGAAATGGCTTATTACAACGATGTTGAACTCGAGAAACAGGCAATTGCCGTTGATGAGGCCGGCAAGCTCTTTAATACCGCCACGGGGACCGATTACAAAAAGGAGAAAGACCAGTTTAAATCTTTCATTGCTAAGAAACTTCAGTCCGATACAATCAGTATCCTTTCCGGTAGTATGCAATTGATCGGAAGACATCAACTCGATTCGATACAAAATAGTTTTAGCCAAAAACGGATCAGTAAGATAGAAGCGGCTTTGCACGCCATTGACGATTCCACAAGAATCAAGGTATTTATTCCCAATAAAGAAGCTCCCGAGAATGTGGGTAGCCGCCCCGTTTTTGAATTGAAATTTTCGATTGATGAATGAGATTGTGCACAAATGGCGAAAGCTTACAGTACTGACTGTCATCGTTATTTTAACGGTTCTTTCGTTCTATATTTATAAGAATTTCAACCGGCTGATCTCCGATGCAATCATGCGGAGCTTCAATTCGAATGTGATCTCTGATGTGTATGATCTGAGCTTCGATAATTTGAATATCAATATTGTAACGGGAGAGGTGAAAATCCGCAATGTCGTCATCGCACCGAAGAAAACGCCGTTGCAGCCTTATCCATACATCAACAGCTCGTTTGTTTTGCTGACCCGCAGGATCGATCTTCACAGGGTAGATATCTACACTTTGTTAAAACATAACCGGTTGCAGGTAAGTTCGATCGAAATTGAAAAGCCGGAGATTTCCGTTCAGCTGAAAGGCAGAAATCATGTGCTGTTTCCTTTTAAGGCAGGGGATAAAACTTCGGAAGCCAAGATGGAGCAACTTAAAAAGTACCTTGATTCCTATTTCTTAAAAGAGTTTGTACTGCGCGATGCCTCGTTGTCGATGGAAGACGAGCGTGAAGGGAGCAGTTATAAAATCGGTGCGTTGAATATTTCTGTGAGTGACATTCAGCTCAATCAGCAGCCTGGTGTCGATTCATTGAAGTTCCGGAAAGCTGATTTAGAGATGAATGGTTTTTCGATTCATACGAAATCCGGTGGTTTTAAATCGATGATATCAAAAAGTTTCGGGCTGGGTATCGATTCGTTTTCCATTCAGCAACGACCTGATACAGTTTATTACCAGGTTGCAGATTTTAAAACGCTGATCAATGATTGGGAGCTTGTTACGGATGACAGTACCTATGTGATCGGTGCTAAATCGGCTGAGTTGTTACGAAGGGAGAAAGCCTTGCACATCAGCGGAGTAGTTATGAAGCCGGCACTTAGTCACGATGCCTTCAACCAGCTATATAAATATCAGAAAGAGCTCTATTCCATTTCCGTTAAAAAGGTTGATATTTTGAACATCAGTTTCGACAGCCTTCAGTTCTACAAGACAATATTGGTTGGTCAGGTAATGCTCGACAGTACCAATGTGTTAATTTATAAGGATAAAACGAAGGATGTAGATTTGAAGCGGTTTCCTGAATTTCCCGGACAACAGGTGAACAGCATTGGCATTCCATTGACGATTAACGAGCTGAAGATATCAGAATCGGCACTTGAATACCAGGAAAAGAAGGTGGATGGCGATTTGGCCAGTGTGAAAATCAGAAAGCTGAATTTAAGCGCCCGTAATATATCCAACCAAAAGCCCGGTTCCCGTCTTTCGGTGAAGCTGGAAGGTTTCCTCGAAAACAAGGTTCCGGTTGATCTTGCTATGTCATTCAGTTATAAAATGCCTGAATTTAGTTTTAAAGGTGCCATAAAACCGTTTGATCTGAAAGATTTAAATCCGGTTATCGAGGCATTTGCACCTACCAGTGCCAAGAATGGATACGTTGATGCAATTAACTTTTCCGGAAATGCTAATAAACAGTATGCAACCGGTGATATGGAATTCCTTTACCATGATCTTGGGATCACGTTTGATGTAAAGAAATACTCGAAGCTAAAAAACTCGCTGATCTCGTTTGCTACGAATAGCTATCTGAATTCCAGCAATCCGGCATCAAATAATAAAGCCGCCAGGGTGGTAAAATTCGATGTTGACCGCGACATGAACAGGGGATTTATGAATCTGGTCGTCAAATCGGTCCTCTCCGGGTTACAGGAGACCATGCTCCCTTCGAAAGAGAACCGTAAGCTGAACCGTGAAACAAAAAAAGCGCTGAAAAAGGAACAAAAGCTACAGGAACAGACTGATTTGAAATAGGACGCAAATGGCCGCAAAGAGAAAAAAGCAGGTTCCTAATTTATTTCCAGTTATTTTTTCGTACTGATAAAACCATAAACCCATCCGGCCAGAACAGCACCAGCAATTGGCGCGACGATGAAAAGCCACAACTGATCAAGTGCAATTCCGCCGACAAAAATGGCCTGGCTGATACTGCGTGCAGGATTTACAGAAGTATTGGTAACCGGAATGCTGATCAGGTGAATCAACGTGAGCGCAAGACCAATCGCCATACCTGCAAATGGCTTTGCCGCATTGTCGTCTGTGGCGCCAAGAATAACAATCAGGAACATAAAAGTCATCACAACTTCGGTTACAAGTGCAGCAAGCAGACTATAGTGACCTGGTGAGTTTTCGCCATATCCGTTGGCAGCGAAGTTCCCGATTGCACTGCCATTTCCGGTTGCAATGATATACAAAACTCCGGCAGCAGTAACCGCACCCAGGATCTGGGAAATAATATAAGGAAGAACCTCTTTACCGCTGAATCTTCCGCCAACCCACATCCCGATAGAGACAGCCGGGTTCAGGTGTGCACCCGAAATATGCCCGAGCGAATAGGCAATGGTCAAAACCGTAAGACCGAAAGCAAGTGATACCCCAAGAAGTCCGATTCCGACACCCGGAAATGCTGCTGCCAATACCGCGCTGCCACAACCTCCTAAAACCAACCAAAAAGTTCCGATAAATTCCGCCGCAAATTTTTTCATCTGTGTGTTTTTTAAAGTGAATTTAAATTGAATTGCCTAATAAAAGGACTTCTACGGTTGTTCGAAACAGATGTTTCGCCAGCAAATGAATTTTTATCAAAAGTTAAGGATGCTCCTTATGCTGATTTAGTAACGAAGCGATTTAATTTGAACATCTGCCGGAGAAAGTTAACCGGCATTCGCGAAAAAAGATTTCTGAAATTAGAATAAAGTGATTTTGTTTCCTGATTTTAAAAATTGAGTCTTCAAAGGTCCTTTAAAATTGAAAAGGATGAAACCGGGCGGCTCCATCCTTTTACTAAAACTAACCAAACTAACTAACCTAACTAAACCTAAACTTATGAAAAAAATGTAGAACAAAGATATGCGTTTATCTGGAACCTTTCAAAATAATTTTTGTTAAAAAAATATAAAATTGAAAAAATCAACACAAGTATTTAAACTCCAATTTATTACAAAACCCGAAGGGAAACACTCTATTTATCTTTGCTGCCGGAAGCTTTCAATACGTCGAGCAATTCTTTGAGATTAACGGTCGCGTAGGTGGAGGCATGATCCGACATTGCGTATGGAATTATCAGATCTTCGCCATGAATCATCGACCCGCATGAGTAAATTACATTCGGTACGTAGCCTTCTCTTTCCGATTCATTCGGAACCATTAAAGGACTACTTAGTCTTCCGATCTCTTTCTCCGGATTGTCAAGTTCATATAACGAGGCTCCAAGCGTGTATTCCCTCATCGAACCAACTGCGTGTGTAATCACAAGCCAGCCATCTTTTGTTTCAATTGGTGAACCCGAATTGCCTATTTGAACCAGTTCCCATGGATATTTGGGTTCCTGAATAATTTTAGCGGTGCGCCAGATATTGATGCTGTCCGAATAAGCGATGTAATTGTTTACTCCATCGATTCTACACAACATCGCATACTTGCCATTTACTTTTCGGGGAAACAACGCCATCCCTTTGTTTTGGGCAATCTCACCATTAATTGGTAATATTTTGAAATCGTAAAAATCTATTGTACTAATCAGTTTTGGCAAAGTAGTCATTCCATCGTATGCAGTATAGGTTGCATAATAGGTAATTTCGCCATTGTCTCCAGTGAATTTTACAAAACGGGCATCTTCAATGCCTCTTTGTTCGGTTGCAGAGATAGGAAATATAACTCTTTCAGATAGAGCGGAATCTATTGAAAAATGAATTTCGTAGTGCGAAGAGGCCAGCCACATCATCTGGTTGATTATTTTCAAATGATCTTCCTGGATATCTGGTTCCTTTCTTGCAATTTCAAGGTTTTTCATCAACTCTCCGTAAGTGAAATTGTCACCCAGTTTATCCAGGATAAATGCAGGAGAAACAGCAATTTCCGGAGCCGGCGCTTCAACAGGTTTATCTACGACCGCCGGAGAAATATTGTTCTCATGATCTTGCATTTCATCCAGTTTATCGATAATCACTGGTGAAATAACATTGATAGTGTCTTTCATTTCATCCAGTTTTAGCTGGAAATCCTTCTTGTTGTAAACATGCCGTTTAATGACATCTGCTTCAGCCAGCATTTTACCCACCGGTTCTATACTCAGGTTGTTATTCTTGTCAAGAATACCTGATCGGAAAACGATCGACGAGATATGACCTTCACCGGTAGCACGAAAACTGAAAATCACCCTGATTTCATCAGATCTGATTTCAGACTGATCCGGATCTTCCACAATCGACGGATTGAAAAATGCAGCTGATTCAATCGAATATTCCATTGTAAAATACGAACCTATCAGTGCTTTCTGGGCTGTGCTGAGGTCTTCCTCATTAACTTCAATCTTATCGAAAATGGGTGCCAGTCTTTCAAAATATTTCTCAAATATGAGTGAAATATTTCTGTGCCGTCTGGAATACCCTCTCAACAACTGACTTATGGCAGTTTTCACATCTTTTTCAGGCATTGCCAATACCTTTCTGATGATATCAGCGGACCTTTCATCACTCATATATAAGAATCGGGCGATTACCCTGGAAGAATCTGGAGAAAATGTAAACTTTTTTCTGTTCACTGTTACCTGCATGGTTTTCAGTTTTAATTAAGGTTCAATTTTGAATTAAAATTTCAAATTAAAGCACAAGGGAATGACAATTTGGATTCATACCTGTAAATTTGGCGAATTTAATGTTTCTGGAGTTGTTTTGGCCTTTTTTTAGCTGTTTACTTTGAATATTCCTGACTTCTCTCATTTTTGCAGGATTTTAAAGTCTCCACAAATTTATTGTGTCAAAGAAGAATCAATTTGTCGATTGGATATCAAAAAAAATATCCTTGTAAATCAAATGTTTACAAGGATATTGGTGACCCCGGAGAGACTCGAACCCCCAACCTTCTGATCCGTAGTCAGATGCTCTATCCATTAAGCTACGGGGCCATTTTTGTTTGAAACATCAATCCCAAAAATTCGGGATAAAAAAAGATGAATTCTTATTGATGTTCCATCAGGCCAATAAAATAACAATTAAATCTCCTGATGAAAGCGGTGCAAAGATAATCAGATTTTGGAGACCAATGCAACGCATCCTGATTTTTTTGGCATTTATCAGTGATCTTATAGAAAGTCAATCCGGTTTGATGCGATAAGTGTCAGATATATAGTATGATGAAAGTAATTGTTGAGCGTAATTTCGGGTTATGACAGTATTGTATTGCAGCTGATCAAATGGATACTATTTCTGGATGATCTTTGGAAACAAAAAGTTTGAATCGGTATTAACATTAAATCCATGAGATAAATTAAATTGGTAAGATTTAGCATGGAATAATATGAAAAACAGTAGGATCGCAATATTATATCATCCGGATTAAAGGTATTCACCTTCTATCACACTTCAATACAATTTTGCAAATTCTGCTCAATGCACTTTCTTCTGCTTTTCATGACCTCATCTTTAAATGCCATGTGTAATTTTTATAGAACGTTGGCCATTCACCAATTATCAATCACCAAAAGGTCGTATCTGGATGATGTCATCAAAAATACGCCTGAATATTCCTCAATTTATCAAAAATTCCCATATATTTGCATGCTATTTTTAATTGTTCTTAATAAGAATTAGAGTGCGTCTTTCGGAAGTTGAAGAAAATAAGCGGGTTGTAATTACCAAAGTGCTGGGTCATGGCTCATTTCGACGTCGGATCTCAGAAATGGGGTTCGTTGCCGGGAAAGAGGTGATTGTACTTAAAAATGCACCTCTTCGAGATCCGGTTGAATACCAATTGCTTGGATACAATATTTCATTGCGTAGGGCCGAGGCTGATTTGATTGAAGTGATAACCGTTGAAGAAGCAATGAAACTTGCCGCTCCGAATTTTGAAGGTACCATCGACCTGGAGACCTTGAAGACTTCAGCTCGGGAGAATGGGAAAACGATTCATGTTGCTTTAGCTGGAAATCCGAATTGCGGCAAAACTACCTTGTTTAATCGTGTCACAAATTCTAAAGAACATGTTGGAAATTACAGTGGTGTTACCGTGGATGCCAAGATTGCAACATTCCTGAGAAATGGTTATACATTCAAACTTGTCGACCTTCCGGGGACCTATTCATTAACAACGTTTTCTCCGGAGGAACTGTTTGCAAGAAATTACATTATCGAACAAGCCCCCGATATCGTTCTGAATGTAATTGACTCAACTAATCTCGAAAGGAATATGTTCCTCACGACGCAGTTAATCGACATGGATATAAAGGTTGTGATTGCGCTTAATATGCATGATGACCTGATCGCCGGCGGTGCAAAACTGGATTGTGAAAAGTTGGGTAAATTGCTTGGTATTCCAATTATTCCTACTATATCGAGTAAAGGGGAAGGACTGGACAAGCTATTTGACGAAATTATTGAGGTATACGAGGACCGAAATCCGGTTGTAAGACACATCCATATTAATTATGGCGAAGAACTTGAAAAATCGATAAAGGTCATTCGAAAGGAAATAAAAAAAGATAAGCCAGGAAGTGTTGTTCTTTCTTCAAGATATTTGACAATTCGGCTATTGGATAAAGATCCGGAAGCATTGAAAGTCCTTGAGACATCGTCTAATTTTGCCCGGATCAGCGAGATGACCCAGGGCGAGATATCGAGGCTTAAATCCAGACTGAATGATGAGAGTTCCCATCTGATCACTGATGCTAAATTTGGATTTATAGCTGGTGCTCTGAAGGAAACATTTGTTCAGGGCGTGCAATGGCGTTATGCGATTACCGGAAAGATTGATCACCTTGTTACGCACCGGATATTCGGATTCCCGATTTTCCTGTTTTTCATGTTTTTGACTTTTTTTGCAACATTCAGGTTGGGTGCATATCCCATGAACTGGATCAGTGAAGGCGTCACAATTATTTCTGATTTCATCAAAGTTACTATGCCTTCCGGGATGTTTAAAGACCTTCTTACGGACGGAATCATCAATGGTCTCGGTAGTATAATTGTCTTTGTTCCTAATATTCTGATCTTATTTTTCTTCACATCATTAATGGAAGATACGGGTTATATGGCTCGTGCTGCTTTTATAATGGATAAGTTGATGCACAAAATCGGACTGCACGGACGTTCGTTTATCCCGATGGTGATGGGATTCGGGTGTAATGTACCAGCAATCATGGCAACACGTACAATCCGTAATCGCAGTGACCGTTTGCTTACGATGCTGATTATCCCGTTCATGTCGTGCTCGGCACGTTTGCCGGTATATATTGTGTTGATCTCTGCCTTTTTTAAGGATTATCCTGCAATGGTATTAACAGGCTTGTACCTGCTCGGAATTTCCATGGCAATTGTTATGGCTAAAATTTTAAACCGAACCATTTTCCAGCGGAAAGAAACTCCGTTTGTTATGGAACTTCCTCCCTACCGGATGCCTGTTTTACGGAATACGTTATTGCATATGTGGGACAAGGCAAGTCAATACTTCAAAAAAATTGGGGGTACTATTCTTGTTGCGGTTGTTATCATTTGGGCACTCGAGTATTTCCCAAGAAGTGAGGAGAATTTACATCAGAAAACAGAATCAGCCACTTCCAAAGTAGTCCATGACTGGCATGTCCAATCTCAGATCGAAAACTCGTATCTTGGGATGATAGGTCGCACAATTGAACCATTAATAAGACCACTTGGTTTTGACTGGCGCATGGGTATTTGTCTTATTGCCGGGATACCCGCCAAAGAAATTGTTGTAAGTACAATGGGTGTCCTGTACGAATCGGGAAAAGATGATCAGAAAAGCAGAGAATTGCTGCCTGAAATACTGCAGTCGGAAACTTATTATACCGGACCCAAAATAGGAGAGAAGGTATTTAATCAGGCCGTTGCACTTTCATTCCTGGTCTTTGTATTGCTATATTTTCCATGTATTGCGGTAATTGCTACTATAAAACGGGAATCAGGCAGTTTGAAATGGGCATTATTTACTGTCTTTTATACCACTGCCTTTGCATGGATTACTGCCTTTATAACTTATAATATTGCGTTTTATTTTATTTAATACCTTCAGCTATGCAGGAAATTGTAACATGGATTATTATTATAGGCGCCGTTATTCTTCTGTTGATTAAGGCGTTAAAATCTTTAAAGTCGTTTGATAAATCTGATACTTGTAACGGATGCGGCAGCTCTTGCGCTGGATGTGCTGTGGCTCCCGGAAATAGGAAAATCAAAAACAGTTGAATTTTCAATTAAAATAAAGGTTGAATTACGAAGAACCCTGTCAGAAATACTCATATTCGACTTAAAGACAATAGGTTAAAGAACGTAGTCCTTTAACCTATTGTCTTTAATCACTTTATTGTAGAATCTTCTATCCAAATGTTCTAGTTTTCAGTAGTGGTATGTTTGCTATCTTTTTTCTCTTTTGTCATTCGCGCTACAGAGGCAATTTCTATAAAAGATGTTCCACCGCCTACTCCAAAATTCCCACCTACATAGACAACGGTATCGTTTTCTGTAATTTTACCGCGAGCCTCAAGATCAAGCAGTGATGATTCTACCAGTTTATGTTTATTCTTTTTTGAGATGATCTGGCTGGCCTGAACGCCGTATGAAAGAGCCAGTTCGCGTTTGACACGACCGTCATGGCACTTGGCATAAACAGGACGGGGGCTTCTGAAAGCAGAGATGTAACGGGCAATTTTACCTGTCAGTGTATCGGTAACGATTGCAGCAACATTTAATTCATTGGCTGCCATTACTGCAGCTTCAGCCAGGAAAGCAGATACCTCGTTATCTAAACGTGGAACCGGCAAATCATTACGCCTATCTTTACTTGATTCGATCTCAATTGCAACCCGGGTCATCAGAGCGACGGCTTCAACCGGATACTGTCCATAAGCAGTTTCGCCAGATAACATAATAGCATCAGTCCGATCGAAAATTGCGTTGGCAACATCGCTAACCTCGGCTCTTGTTGGCCGCGGACTGTTGATCATTGTGTGCAGCATTTGTGTGGCAATAATTACCGGTTTTTTTCGCTCAACACATTTTCTGATCAGCACACGCTGTATTGCCGGAATCTTTTCAGCTGCGATTTCTATACCAAGATCACCTCTGGCAACCATGATTCCATAAGAATAATCAAGTATTTCGTCGATATTGTTAACCCCATCGGTATTTTCGATCTTGGAGATAATTTTTATTCGGCTATTCTTTGCATCCAGGATTTTCTGAACGGCTAAAACATCCTCTTTATTGCGGACAAAGGAATGAGCAACAAAATCAATATCATGATCAGCGGCCCATTCGATGAACATTTTATCTTTTTCTGTAATTGGAGGTAGTGAGAAAGAGACGCCTGGTGTATTTATGCTCTTTTTATTCTTAATCTCGCCATCGTTGCAAACAACAACTTCAAGCGCATTGCCAATTTTTGAAATGATTTTTAACTCAAGTTCGCCATCATCAATTAACATTGTACTTCCGATGGGAACATTGTCTGCAAATTCAGCATAATCGACAATTAATAAGCCCTCTGAAGATTGTTCATCCCCACCTTTCACGAGAAGTTTGTCACCAGCTTTTACCGGAATAGGATTTGCGATATTTTTAGTTCTGATTTCGGGTCCTTTTGTATCAAGAAGGATCGCAATACAATCACAAACGCCCCTTACATTATTGACGATTTTCAGTGCCGTATCCGGGGTTTGATGAGCGGTATTTATCCGTACAACGTTCATCCCGGCATCAAAAAGGGATTGCAAGAATTCCGGTTCACAATGTTTATCAGAGATTGTGGCCACTATCTTAGTGTGCTTCATTATATTCATGTTCAATTATATTAAATTTCTATTTGATGCAAAGGTAGTTCAATTTCAGGATACAAAGGATTGCTACCATGTCCGCCTGCCTGAATATCATTACGTCAAATATAACACAAATATTTGAATATGTGCGCACCCAAGGGATTCAACCGGCATCTGTTATGACCGATTAATTAACGAATTGTTAATCATGCTTCATCGCAATTTACATTATAACGGAGCAAGAAAGCTCTCAACACCGAGTCTGTACGAATCGAGTCCAAATCCCATAATACTCCCTTTGCACACCGGACCAATTATAGATTCATGTCTGAAATTTTCCCTCGTAAGGATGTTTGAGATATGAACTTCTACCACTGGAGTGGTGATTGCAGCTATCGCATCACGCAATGCAACTGAGGTATGAGTGTATGCTCCTGCATTAAATACGATGCCATGTGCAGAAAATCCGATTTTCTGAAGATAATTTATGAGCTCTCCTTCGACATTCGATTGAAAATAATCAAACTCGATTTCAGGGAACCGAGAAATCATAACTTCATAATAATTTGTAAATGAAGTACTTCCATAAACGCTTTTTTCTCTGACCCCTAGTAAATTTAAATTTGGGCCGTTTACAATAATAATTTTCATCAAAGTAAAATATTTTGTATATTTATCGTGTGCAATTTGCGAAAAAATGTAACAACTTTTTCGTATTTACGTTTGTTTGGTAATATATAATAAGATTAGCTAAATTGTTTCAACTTTAAATTTAAAAAAAAGTATTATGAATTGGTTAGAAAGCAAAAAAGGGTATGAAACTTTTTTGAGGATAGAGAAGTCGCTTTCTCCAAACTCAGTAAGTGCGTATGTGAATGACATCAACAAACTTATATCGTTTGTTGAGGAGTTTTATCCAAACCTCACACCGGAAACGGTCAAATTGGCTCAGTTAAGAAAATTTGTTGAGTGGATGAATCAGAAGGGGATAAGTCCCCGTACACAAGCCCGAACGATTTCCGGGATTAAATCTTTCTATAAGTTTCTGTTAATTGAAGAAGCTGTAGAAAATGATCCAACCACGCTCGTAGAATCTCCTCGAATTGGACGCAAACTTCCTGAGATTCTAACTGACGACGAAATCAATCGGTTAATTGAGGCCATCGACGATACAAAGGCGGAAGGTCTACGAAACAAAGCAATTCTTGAGACACTGTACAGCTGTGGATTAAGAGTTTCTGAACTTGTTGATCTGAAACTTTCGAATCTTCATTTTGAGCAAGAATTTCTTAGAATTGCCGGAAAAGGTGAACGCGAACGGCTGGTTCCTATCAGTAAAAGAGCTATTGAAGATATCAAGAAATATCTGATTAACTCGCGTAAAAAACTGACGATCGAAAAAGGCTTCGAGAACATTGTATTCTTAAACAGAAGAGGAAAGAAATTAAGCAGGGTTATGATTTTCACCATTATCAAAAATCTTGCTGACAAAATCAAACTGGAAAAGAATATTAGTCCTCACACTTTCAGGCATTCATTTGCATCTGCTCTTGTGCAGGGTGGTGCAGATTTAAGAACCGTACAGGAAATGTTAGGTCACGAATCAATTCTTACAACCGAGATTTATACTCATTTAGATAAAGAATATCTAAAGGATACCGTAAATAAATTTCATCCAAGGTCTTAAGATTAATTGGCTGGTTTCCTGTAAATAGGTAATTTACAACAGAAGGACTTTGTAACCATACGGTTGCATGTCCTTTTGTTATTTTTTTTCATTGCAATGTTTGGAATATCCCAGCTCTGTAAGCAAAGTTTTTTGTGAAGGTTAAAGTTCTGTGAATTAGTTGTTAATTTTAATTCCGTTAATAGAAAGTCAATTCAAAGGTGAATGATCAGAAAAACAATTTTTGTGAACTGATCGCATAATTTCATCCTACCCAATTTTTATATTTAAGCAGTTCAATGGTTCTATAAGCCAACTTGCTCATCTTATTCTGGTATCCTTTTCCATTTTCAGATAAATATACTGTTGAAATACCGTTTGTTAAGTATTACTTAAATTATTAAGTAAGGGAGTGTGCGTGCGCTAAAATTGATTATCTTTGGATCTGTAAGTGCAGGAAATGTGCGTTTATATTTAAGATTTTAAAAATGAATCGGTTAGGAGAAAGAATCAAACGTAAAAGGGAGATGTTAAGCTTACCTTTAAGCGATCTGTCTAAAAAAGTAGGCATTAGCGCCAGTGCACTTTCACAAATCGAAAACTCAAAAGCATTTCCGTCAATCGTTACGCTAAAGAGTATCGCAAATAGTTTATATACTACAGTGGGCGAGTTAATTGGCGAACATGAATCGCTGACGAAAAATCCTTTGATCAAGTCTGGAGACATCAAATTTGTAAAGGTAAATGCAAGCGGGACCAGTCTTTTCCTCCTTTCGCACCACGAAAACAGCAAACAAATGGAACCCTATATCCTTAAGTTTGTTGAGAACTCCGATTCCTCCGAAATTATGCTTAATCACCCTGGGCAGGAATTTATTTATGTCCTCGAAGGTAAATTGATGATTTCGCTTGATAATTCTCAATATATTCTCGAAAAAGGGGATAATTTCTACTTCAACTCCACAATTCCGCATACTTTGAAAAATATTCATAACTCTTCGGCAAAGGTTTTATGGATAATCACTCCTCCAAATATCTGATTTCCTTCTGAGTTGGTTTTCTATATCAATTCATTGTTAATTTTTGAATATTTTCAAGCAGGTTGGTTCAATTTTTCAGGATAATTAAATAAATTTGCATTTAAGTAGTAATTAAATTAATTAAACAGTACTTAATGGATCCACAAGCAATCAACTTGAATGAAACCATTCAAAAACTGAATAAAAACGTTCTTGAACTATTGTCAGAAAGAGGCAAGAATATTTTTTTCCCAAAACTCGGAATTTTGTCTCAGTCAGCTCAGGCAAAGGGAAAAAATATTAATGCTACTATCGGAGAGGCTATAGAAGATGATGGCCTTTCGATGCACCTTTCAGAATTTGACAAATTAATCAAACTTCCACTTGGTTCGGTTTATCCATATGCTCCCAGTTTTGGAAAGAAGGAACTTCGTGACTGCTGGAAAGAATTTATTTACAAGAAGAATCCTTCACTCGGAACAAATGTAATTAGTACCCCTATTGTTACCTGCGGATTGACTCATGGTATCAGCATGTCGGGTTATTTATTTGTTGACGAGGGTGATACTGTCGTAATTCCTGATCTGTTCTGGGAAAATTATTCGTTGATTTTCGAGAATGCTTACAAAGGTAAAGTGGTTACATTTCCGCTTTTCAAAAGCGGAAGTTTCAACATTGACGGATTCAATGAAACACTCGATAGCATTGAGGGCAAAATAGTCCTGTTACTCAATTTCCCTAACAATCCAACTGGATATACACCCCTTGTTCCAGAGATAAATTCAATTGTAAATGCGATTCAGAAACAGGCTGATCATGGTAAAAGCGTTGTTGCGATTATAGACGATGCCTATTTTGGATTGGTGTACGAAAAGAATGTTTATACAGAATCGATATTTACACAGCTTTGTAACCTTAGCGAAAAAGTATTAGCAATTAAACTTGACGGACCAACCAAAGAGGATTATGTGTGGGGTTTCAGGGTTGGATTTATGTCGTTTGGCGTGAAGAATGGTACACCAGAACTTTACGAAGCGCTTGAAAATAAAACTGCAGGTGCTGTCCGCGGCAATATTTCGAATGCGAGTCAACTTTCACAATCGTTACTATACCAGGCTTATTTTTCTGAAGCATACGCAGCTGATAAAAAAGAAAAATTTGCGACACTCCAATCCAGGTATCAAACAGTTCAACAAGTTCTTGCAGATCCAAAATATCTTGAATATTTCACTGCCTTGCCATTTAATTCTGGTTATTTCATGTGCGTCGAGTTGAATGATCAGTTAAAAGCTGAAGCGATCAGAAAAATTCTTCTTGACAAATACAGCACTGGTGTGATTGTTTTTGGAAACCTGATCAGGTTGGCATTCTCGGCTGTTCCGCAATCGAAAATTCAGGAACTCATCGGGAATATTTATTTAGCATGTAAAGACTATACCGAACAAAAATAGATTTTATACGGATTGACTTAGAATTTTTATCACAAACTAAAATCAAAATCACAATTTAATGACTAGTAATCAGAAATTAATCGTTTGGGTAAACGAATGGGCCGAGCTTTGTCAGCCTGAAAAGGTTTACTGGTGCGACGGATCAGAAGAAGAAAATAATCGTCTTCTAGGTGAAATGGTAACCAGTGGAATGGCAGTAAAATTGGATGAAAAAAAACGTCCCGGAAGTTACTACTTTCAATCAGACCCAAGTGACGTTGCCCGCGTTGAAAACAGAACTTATATCTGTTCTGCAAAAAAAGAGGACTCAGGTCCAACCAACAACTGGGCTGATCCAATTGAAATGAAAGCTACCCTAAAAGGTTTCTTCAAAGGGTGTATGAAAGGCCGTACGATGTACGTGATTCCATTCAGCATGGGACCTCTCGGTTCGGATATTGCACACATCGGTATTGAGATTACAGACTCTCCTTATGTTGTGGCTAATATGAAGATCATGACCCGCATGGGAAAAGCTGTCCTTGATGTTCTTGGAAACGGCGAATTTGTACCTTGTATTCACTCTGTTGGTGCTCCACTTGAGCCAGGACAGGAAGATGTCAAATGGCCTTGTGCTCCGATTGAAGACAAATATATCTGTCATTTCCCCGACACCAACGAGATCTTATCTTACGGTAGCGGTTACGGCGGCAATGCATTACTTGGAAAGAAATGTTTTGCGCTTCGTATTGCATCTAATATGGCCAGAAGGCAGGGATGGCTTGCTGAGCATATGCTCATCATGGGTATCACAAATCCACAGGGTGTTAAGAAATACATTGCTGCTGCGTTCCCAAGCGCTTGTGGTAAAACGAACCTCGCCATGCTTGTTCCTACTATTCCGGGATGGAAAGTTGAGACAGTTGGCGACGACATCGCGTGGATGAAATTCGGTAAAGATGGTCAGCTTTATGCTATCAATCCTGAAGCCGGATTCTTTGGTGTTGCTCCGTTTACTTCAATGGACACCAACCAAAACGCAATGTTGTCTGCAAAGGCAAATACAATTTTCACAAATACAGGCCTGACACCTGATGGCGACATCTGGTGGGAAGGTATTGGTTACGATGCTCCTAAAGGAACAATTACATGGACAAACGAAGTTTACGATAAGGCAAGCGGCAAACCCGCTGCGCATCCTAACGCCCGTTTCTCTGCTCCTGCTTACCAGTGCCCTTGCATTGACAAAGACTGGGAAAATCCAACAGGTGTTCCGATTGCTGCGATCCTCTTTGGCGGACGTCGTCCGGGAACTGTGCCATTGGTATATCAGTCTTTCGACTGGAACCATGGTGTATTCATGGGATCAATTGTAGGTTCTGAAGTGACTGCTGCTGCAATCGGCTTAAAAGCCGGTGTACGTCGTGACCCGTTTGCAATGTTACCATTCTGTGGTTACAACATGGGTGATTATTTTGGTCATTGGATCAAAATTGGTGAAACTGCACCAGACAAAGCAAAACTTCCTAAAATTTTCAATGTAAACTGGTTCCGTAAGAGCGCTGATGGGAAATTCCTATGGCCAGGTTATGGTGACAACATTCGTGTACTGCAATGGATTTTCGAACGCGTTGCAGGAACTGCTACAGCCAATGAAACAGCAATTGGATTTGTTCCTAAATTAGGTTCAATCAATACAACAGGTTTAGACGGAGTTGAGGCAAACATGGCTGATTTACTAACTGTTGACAAAGGTCAATGGAAAGATGAACTTGATCTTGTACGCGAACAATATGCTGCCTTTGGAGCTCATCTTCCAAAAGAACTGGCAAACCAGATAACCGCGATTGAAGCTCGGTTCGAAAAGTAATTAATTGCAATTTAGATAATTATAAAAAACCGCTACGGAAATGGGGCGGTTTTTTTGTGGAATCATAAATCCTTGAACCAGTTTTTTTGCTTCCATAAAGCAATCCGGCAGTTTGGAAAAACGATTGTGTAAAGAGCAGGTCAGTTGATTCCCAGGTAATACTGGAACTCAATCTACTTCAGGACGATCAAACCACCGACAATTCGCTTAATTATTCTGTTTCTGTACAAAAACCAGAATTGTGCTTTATCTTTTCTAATTTTGCCCGAAATATTATTATAGAATGATCATCAGAAAAAAATTCCGGTTCGAAGGAGCCCATATCGTTCGCAACTGTACTTCGCAACGTTGTCGCGAAAACATTCACGGTCACTCGTATGAGGTAGAGGTTTTTTTAAAATCAGACCAGCTCGACAACGGTTTTATGGTGATGGATTTTGTCCTTCTTAACAATGTGGCAGAGTTCATCCATAGTTTTGATCACTCTTACACGTTATGGGATGGGGAAGCCGGTGAAGTGAAGGATGCGATTTACCGCATCAATACCCGGGTTGCAGAAATCCCGGTTTCACCTTCAGCGGAAGGTTATGCCTTGATGTTTTTTTTCGTGATAAACCTTATTATCTCAAAAACAAAACTGGTCAATGGTGAGGGAAATGTGAAATTGCATGCTGTAAGGGTACACGAAACGCAATCGGGTTATGCTGAAGCTTCTGCCGGGGATTTGAATCTTGTTCGGTTTACTTTAAAGGATATCAAATTTAACGACGGAATTAAAAGGGAGTGGAAGGACAAATCCTGGTGGAATCAGGTCGAAGAACTTTAAAAGTTAACAAATTTTAAAATTCGTTCATGGTATTAAAAATAGGTTACTTTTGCACACGCAATTTGATTTTGTGCAATTAATTCTATTTTGAGAGACACTACCCGTCATACTATTCTTACCGTAGCCCGGATTGTATTTGCCCACAGAGGAGCCGACAACACAACAATGGACGATCTCGCCAAGGCTTCAGGACTCGGAAGAAGAACCATCTATACCTATTTTAAGACACGTGAGGAGCTTTATCTTGAGGTGATTAACCGGGAAATAGATATCATATTGAAACAACTCAACAGGGTTGCCGGTATGCGGATATCACCTGAGAAAAAGATTGGCCGGTTCATGATCAATCACATGAAAACAATCGAACATCTAATCCGAAAAGACCGCATTTTAAGGATGGAATTCCTGAGAAGAAGTGAGAAAATCGAAAACTTTCGTAAAGTAATCGATATGCATGAAAAGGAATGCTTTGCTTCCACACTTCAGGAAGGGACTCAATCGGGAGTATTTCTGGTTGACGACTACGAAAATACAGCCGTCCTTGCCCTTACTACGTTGAAAGGACTTGAACAGCAGTTTATACTTGACAATTTTGGAAAATCCTGCCGTGAGACGCTCGATCTCTGGCAGAAAATATTATTTCGGGGAATTAAAGTCTCCGCTTAAATTATTGCAATTTGATTTTTTAATATGAGAATGTTTATTAATACAATTTCGCATTACGTTCCGGAGCAGCGTGTTCCTAACGAATATTTTAAAAATCTGAACGGGCTTGATGACGAATGGATTTTTGACCGGACCGGTATCCGGACGCGGTCTAAGGCTGCTAAAGACGAGAATACCAATACAATGGCAATCGAAGCTGTAAGGCAGGGATTGAAGGATTTACCTTTTGATATCAAAGAGGTAGACTTAATTGTTGGCGCTTCATATACGCCTTACGACACTGTTGCTACGATTGGTCATTGCGTTCAACGCGAGTTTGGAATTCAGGAGGCACAGGTTGTTTATGTGTCATCCGCATGTTCATCGCTTGTTAATGCCCTTGAGATCGTTGAAGGCTATTTTGCAATGGGTAAAGCTACGCGTGCTTTGGTAATTGCTTCGGAACACAACACTTTTTACAGCGACGAAACCTGCGAAAAGAGCGGGCATCTCTGGGGTGACGGCGCAACTGCCTTGTTTATTTCAGAAGAACCTATCGGACCTAAGCCGGGGGAAATCCTGAATATTTTTACGAGAGGATTAGGTCACATCGGAAAGGGTACAGAAGCCGTATTTCTGCGTCCGGGCGAAGGCGGACTTCAAATGCCTGACGGACGCGATGTCTTTATGCATGCCTGTAATTTCATGCGGGTTGCGCTCGAAAAGACACTTGAGAATTGCAGTCTGACCATCGAAGATCTCGATTTTATTATTCCTCACCAGGCCAATCACCGGATTATCGCAAACCTGATCAAGCAATTGAATCTTCAACCAAAAAAAGTGCTGAACAATATTCAGGAGTTGGGAAACACAGGTTGTGCAAGTACTGGTATCTGCCTGTCGCAGAACATCGATAAAATACCAGTAGATTCACTGGTTGGTCTTACCGTATTTGGCGGAGGTTATTCTGCCGGTGCCGTTTTGATCAGGTTTTGATCATAAACAACTATAAGCATTATTGAATCAGAAAAATATTAAAAGATCGGCCAATGCCGGTCTTTTTTGTGTATTTTCGTCATCATATAACTCAATTAAAACCAAATTGTAATATGAACCGGAGACAAATGATTGGAAGCACGGCGGGTATTGCTGCCGTAACTGCTGCAGGATTTCCTTCTGCCAGCGCTTTTGCCGCTTCCGCAAACGCGGTTACAAAACTAAAAGGTAATATTCACCATTCTGTCAGTCAGTGGTGTTATGGAAATATACCGCTTGAAGAGTTTGCCAAAAATTGTGTCGATATGGGTCTTGAGTCGATAGAATTGCTGGGCGAAAAAGATTGGGCAGTTGTTAAGAAATTTGGTCTGAAGTGTGCTGTCGGATATGCGACAGATTATGGTATTCCAAAGGGATTTAACCGTGTTGCCAACCATGCAAAGCTGATTACCGATTTTGAGACAATGATTCCGAAGGCTGCTGAGGCGGGTGTTCCAAACCTGATCTGCTTTTCGGGAAACCGCGAAGGCCAGAACGACAATGTAGGTATGATCAATTGCGCCATTGCATTGCGAAAACTCACGCCTATGGCTGAAAAACATGGTGTCACGATTATCATGGAATTGCTGAACAGTTATGGTCACGCCGATTATCAGTGCGATAAGACCGTCTGGGGCGCAGCACTTTGCGAAATGGTAGGATCGCCACGTTTTAAACTGCTTTACGATATTTACCACATGCAGATCATGGAGGGTAATGTAATCGATACAATCCAAAAAAACATACAGTACATCGGTCATGTTCATACCGGCGGTGTTCCCGGACGCCACGAACTCGACGATACGCAGGAGTTGTATTATCCTGCCATTATGAAGGCTTTAGTTGCTGCTGGGTATAAAGGATATGTCGGACAGGAATTTGTACCTGCTCAACCCGATAAACTGGAATCTTTACGCAAATCGGTTTTGATTTGTGATGTATAGCAGATAGTCGAAGACGTTTTTTGAAAGGGCGGTTTGATGATTCAATCCGCCCTTTTTGTGTAAATAGGGAGACGTAGGTTAATTGTAGAGACGGACGTTAGTTGTAGAGACGGACGGACGGCCGTCTTTACCCTATAAAAACAACTTTTTGTTAGGTGAATCGAACACCGCGTCATGGTCAGATCGTTTTTCGGTACCGCCACCAGACACCGCATCACTGTCAGATCGTTTTTCGGTACCGCCACCTGACACCGCGTCATTGTCAGATCGCTTCGCGGTACTGCCACCTGACACCGCGTCACTGTCAAATCGTTTTTCGGTACTGCCACCTGACACCGCGTCATGTTCAGCGCATTTTTCGGTGCAGCCATATTAGCATCGCTTTACGTTCAGATCGTTTTTCGCTATTGAAAACAGATGTTTGACCATCTTAAAAGTATTTCGGGCGACTAATCAGAGACAAAGCATGCCTTATCTCTTAGGATGATGATTATTGATTATCAATCTCAGGTAATGCATTATTCCCTGCTTTTGCGGAACATAAGTGATCGTCTGACTGTTTATATTCAAGAGTTTTTATTCGCTCACTAAATAGAGTTTAATATGCACGAAGAGATCACCCTTACCACACCCGCCCTTCTATTTTCAGCCATTTCGCTGATTATGTTGGCCTATACAAATCGTTTCCTAGGTTATGCTACGCTTATTAGAAATCTTCATGAGAAATTTAAAGCCAAACCCGACGAGGTTTTACTGGGGCAAATAGCCAATCTGCGAAAACGACTTTACCTTACCAAGTATATGCAGATATTAGGCGTTTCGAGTCTTTTTCTCTGCGTTTTCACAATGTTTCTGATATTTGTCGGAAGCTCAATACCAGCCATGTGGGTTTTTGGACTCGCACTGCTATTATTGATTGCTTCATTAGGCGTGTCTATTCATGAGATACAGATTTCGGTAAAGGCACTCGATCTTCATCTTGGTGATATGGAGCTCAATCGGAAACCTTGAGGATTCGGATGAATGCGAATCGTCAGATTATAGAATTTCGATTTTATAGACTTATAATTCTCAGTTGAATTAATATCAAATTCCTTTACAAGACTTTTTATTCAGGGTAAACGGCCGAAACTATCGGTTTATCAACTTGCTATGCCTGCGATGCTAAATTAACTTTAAGTATATCTACGCCATTTTATCTATATTTGCGGCTTGGATTAATATAAAATTGATGTTCTCAGATATACTCATCACATTATTACTGGTTTCCCTTAACGGTTTTTTTGTTGCTGCAGAATTTGCCATTGTGAAGGTCAGAGCCTCACAACTCGAAATGAAAGCTCAAAGTGGCAGCCAGATTGCAATTATAGCTAAAAATATTGTCGCTAAACTCGACCGGTATCTTGCTGCAACACAGCTAGGAGTTACACTTGCAAGTCTTGGTTTGGGTTGGATTGGCGAACCAGTTGTCTCTAAGATAATTATTACGGTGATGACACTTGTTGGCATCGAAATTGCACCGGAGCTTGCACATCAGATTGCATTACCAACGGCATTCTTAATTATCACCGTGTTGCACATCGTATTTGGGGAATTGGCTCCCAAATCAATTGCGATTCAGCGGCCGCAGCGAACGGTCCTTATTATTGCCTTGCCACTGCAATTCTTCTATTATGTTTTTCGGCCTTTCATCTGGGCGTTAAATGGATTCGCCAATCTTTTGTTGAGAGCGCTTAAAATCTCTACTGTTCAAGGACTTGATGTACATAGCAGTGATGAATTGAAATACCTGATTAAGCAAGGGCAGGAGAGTGGCGAAATTGAACAAGGCGATTACGACATTATTAAAAATGCTTTTGAATTTTCGGAACGAATGGCCAAACAGATCATGATTCCGCGTACGCACGTTGTAGCGATTGATGTAAACGATTTTCAGGAAAGCATGTTGGATACTTTGATTAGTGAAAATTATTCCCGGATTCCGTGTTATGCAGACTCACTCGACAATATCGTCGGAGTCGTTTACCTCAAAGATATCCTGATTAAAATTCAGAAGAAAGAACCTATTCAAATATCAGCCATTATGCGTTCCGTATTGGTGATCCCTGAAACAAAACGCATTGCCAAACTGCTTAAAGAGTTCCAGGTAAAGCACCAGCAAATCGCTGTCGTTATCAACGAATACGGCGGCATGCAGGGGATTGTAACGATGGAAGATATTCTGGAAGAGCTGGTTGGTGAGATTCAGGACGAATACGATAATGAGATTCCTTTTGTAGAGAAAACCGGGGAGAAGAGTTATACGGTACTCGCTTCTGCATCACTCGACGATATCAACGATTTGTTGCCGCATCCGTTAACCCGGAATGAAGAGTACGAAACACTTGCCGGCTACCTGATTCTCAAATTCAAAAGGATCCCTAATATCAATGAGAAAATCAGTTTCGATGATTACGAATTTACCATCCTGAAAAAGAATATGAACTCGATTATTCTAACACAATTGAATGATTTGGAAGAAGATAATTAGACTGAACGATTACCGTTTCCCGAACAGTTTCTTTTCCAGATCAGGCCGGTTGATCTTTCTTAATTCAGCAATCAATTCATTTCGATACTCTTTCTGATACCAGAAAAAGAATTTCCGCTGCGCAAGTTTCTGCGCGGCTGTCTTTGCTGTACTGACTTTTTCTAAGGTGTAAGGATGATATCCCGAATAATAGATGACCGTTGCAAGCGTCATTGGAGTTGGGGTGAAATCCTGCACCTGTTCCAGTTTGAAATCAAGATCTTTTGTTTCAGCGGCAAGTTCGGCCATCTCGGCAGTACTACTTCCCGGGTGGCTCGATATAAAATAGGGGATCAATTGCTGCTTGAGCCCTTTGGACTGGTTCACTGAATCGAAAAACCTTTTCAGTTTAAAGAAGAGTCCGAATGAAGGCTTCCTCATAATTTTCAACACCTTATCGGAAGTATGTTCAGGTGCCACTTTTAATCTTCCGGAAACATGGTTGAGAATGACCTCCTCGAGGTATTTTTGATTGCCGGTGTTTATTTTTTCATCATCGGTGCGATGGAATACAAGGTCATACCGGATACCACTGCCAATGAACGCTTTTTTAACGCCGGGCATGGCAGCAATCTTTTGGTAAAGTGCTGTCATCGGACGATGATCGGTATTCAGGTTATTACAAACAGCCGGAAAGATACACGAAGGTCGCCTGCATAATTTGCAGATATCAAGATTATTGCCGGCCATCCGGTACATATTGGCTGAAGGTCCGCCCACATCCGAAATGTAACCTTTAAAGTCGGGCATTTGCGTCACATGCTTAATTTCGGCAAGTATTGAACCTTCCGATCGCGAGGAAATAAACTTTCCCTGGTGGGCAGAAATGGTGCAGAATGCACAACCTCCAAAACATCCCCGGTGGATATTCACCGAATGCCGTATCATCTCGTAAGCCGGAATGGTTCCTTTAGTCCGGTATCGCGGATGCGGAAGCCGGGTGAACGGCAAGCTATAAAAACTGTCTAATTCTTCGGTAGTCAACAGTGGCCACGACGGGTTGACCACGATTCGCTTATCTTTAATCGTTTGCGTAAGCTTTCGTGCCACCATTTTGTTCGACTCTTCCTCGATATGCCGGAAGTTTTTAGCGTAGTTCAGCTTATCCTCAAGACACGCTTCATGCGAATTGAGTTCGAGTTCTTCCCAATCATCCTGCGTTGAATATTTTTCTGAACGTTCAGATATAAAGACCGTTTGTGGAATTGTCGTAATTGTATGAAAAGGTTTCCCTTCATTCAACTGTCTTGTAAGTTCGATAATCGATTTCTCTCCCATTCCATAGACCAGCAGATCTGCTTTGCTGTCGATTAGAATCCCCGGTTTCAGTTCATCCGACCAATAATCGTAATGAGTCAGCCGGCGGAGCGAAGCCTCTATTCCACCAATCACTACTGGAATATCAGGATAGATGGTCTTCAGAATATTTGAATAGACAATCGTCGTGTAATCGGGACGGGCGCCGGCACGATCACCGGGTGTGTAAGCGTCGTTCGAACGTCTGCGCTTGTTGGCGGTATAGTGATTCACCATCGAGTCCATACAACCTGCTGAAATGGCAAAGAAAAGCCGTGGTTTTCCAAGTTTCTTAAAATCGCGTAAATCGTCCTGCCAGTTGGGCTGCGGAACAATGGCCACGCGTAACCCTTCATGCTCCAGTATCCTGCCAATCACGGCTGCACCAAAAGAAGGATGATCGACATACGCATCGCCTGAAAATAGGATCACATCGGGTTGATCCCATCCCAACGCTTCGACTTCTTTAGCCGAGGTTGGAAGCCATGCGCTTAACGGATATTTTTCCAGCTCTCTCATTATTGTCCGCAAAATTACGCCATTCCGGTGGGCTTTTTATCATTCACCCCGAATATCACCTATCAATTCAAATTTGCTTTGATTAAAAATGATTAAAATGCTTTTATTGATACCAATTTTCTATTTTTGAACCCTAAACCCATTTTGTTAGAAATGAAACTAGTCAAACCGCAAGACCTGCTGAAAGTAAGCCCTTTAATGCAATACCTGGGCGGAGAATACTTTGCCAGACTGTTGATGCACTTGTTGCAGTTTAATAAGATCAATAAATTGTATGACAATATCAGCGATAAAAAGGGGATTGAATCGATCGACGGCATTATTAAATATCTGAATGTCACCCTTGACTTCGATGAAAAGGACTTAAAGAAACTTCCGGCAAACGGCAGTTTTATTACGGTTTCGAACCACCCTTATGGTGGGATTGACGGAATTTTGCTGATAAAACTGCTGTCAATGGCGCGATCGGATCACAAGGTAATTGCCAATTTTCTATTAAAGAAAATTGAGCCAATATCCGATTACTTCCTGGCCGTCAATCCGTTTGAGAATAATCCAGGTGCAGCATCCAGCATTGGAGGTTTAAAAACGGCGCTTGATCATCTTAACTACGGAGGAGTTTTAAGTTTTTTCCCTGCGGGTGAGGTTTCGACCAGTTACACGTCAAAAACAATTACCGACCGCGAGTGGCTGTATTCGGCACTAAAGTTCATAAAAAAAGCGCGTGTTCCGATCGTTCCGATCTATTTTCATGGAAGTAACAGCCGTTTATTTCACCTTCTTGGACGAATTCATCCGTCATTACGAACCGCAAAACTACCTTCAGAAATAATAAATAAGAAAGATAAAACCATTAAGATCAGGATCGGTAACCCGATCTCGGTGAAGGACCAGGATAAATTCAGTGATATCAGGCAACTTGGACGTTATTTGCGATCAAAAACCTATTGTCTGGATTCCGGAATTGAGGTGAAACGGTTTTTTAATTATGCGCTCAAGAGCCACCCACAGCCTGAACCGATTGTCGATCCGCAGCCTGCAGAATTGATTATTAATGAAATAGCAGGACTTCTCAAGGACCACCATCTTTTTACGATCAAAAATTATTCAGTATTTTGTGTACCTTCCGGTAAAATACCTTTCATTATGAATGAGTTGGGTCGTCTTCGTGAAATTACATTTCGTGAAGTAGGCGAGGGAACCAATCATGCTACCGATGTAGATGAGTTTGATTTGTATTACAATCAATTGATAATTTGGGATAACGAAGGTCAGCAAATTGTAGGTGGTTATCGTGTCGGGAAGGGAAACGAAATTTACGACCAGTTTGGAATCAAAGGATTTTATACACAAAGCCTTTTCAAAATGAAACGTGGCTTCGTCGATACGCTCAGGCATTCTCTCGAACTTGGTCGCTCGTTTATCGTAAAAGAGTACCAACGTAAACCGATGCCATTGTTTTTGCTTTGGAAAGGCATTCTTTATTTGTTGTTGAAGAACCCCGAATACCGCTTTTTAATGGGGCCCGTCAGTATCAGCAATACTTACTCCGGAATATCCAAGGAGTTAATTATCCGATACATCATGGCGAATTTTTTCGACTATAAAAGGGCTGCATATGTAAAACCACGCAACCGTTTCAAGGTAACTACCGACGATCAGCATTTAAATACTGCACTCGAAAATATGACCCCAGACCTGCATTCCCTTGATAAATTTATAGGCGATATCGATCAATACAACAGCGGATTACCTATTCTTTTGAAGAAATACCTGGGTTTGAATGCGAAAATTGTCTCTTTCAATGTTGATCCTAAATTCAATGATTGTATCGATGGGCTATTAATCCTTGACATCTTCGATGTGCCAAAATCGACCATCGAATCCTTTTCGAAAGAGATTAACGATGTAGATATACTCAACCGGATTTTTTCGATTACCGAATCTTAAATATAATAGTGTGAAACTTGATTTAAGCTGGCAGGTTATACTCAACCCTCATGCTGGTTGTGGCAAAGGAAGAAGAGACAAAAGCAAGATTGTTGCCATCCTGGAGCATTCGGGTTTACGATACCGTTTACACGAGTCGGAATATGCCGGCCATTCTTTCATATTGGCTAAAGATTTAGCAATCAATGGTGAAACCCATTTTATTGTTGCCGGAGGTGATGGTACTTTAAACGAAATTGTGAATGGTATTTTCAACGGAAAAAACAGCCAGTGTGATCATATTGTGATAGGTATGTTGCCTGTTGGAACCGGCAACGACTGGATTCGCACATTTGGAATTCCCGACCATTACCAAATGGCGATGGATATTATTTTAAAGGGGAAAACTGTTGTTCAGGATGTTGGGCTGGTCGAATATCCGGATCAGGAAAGAAATGTTAGCCGATTTTTTGTAAACATAGCTGGCTTTGGATTCGATGCTATGGTAGCAACGCGGGCCAATAAGCTCAAAAACAATGGTCTATCTGGATTGAGGGTTTATATTGAAAGCTTTTTGTGGAGTTATTTTAATCATAAGGCAGGTCAAGCTGACGTTATAATTGATGATGAGAAATTGAGCGTGAATTTATTCAGTGCAAGTGTTGGCATCGGCAAATTCAATGGCGGGGGAATGATGCAGGTGCCTGACGCGAACCCGATAAATGGCAGTTTTCATATTACCATTATCCGGAATTTAGGTATTTGGGGCATTCTCCAAAATTTTCTGAAGTTGTATAACGGAAGTTTTGTGCGAGATTATCGTGTATCGACGCATACAGGCAACCAGGTCCAACTTTCGGCCGAAAAGGCGATTTCGGGCGAGGTGGATGGAGAATCGATGGGCAATAGTAGTTTTAGTTTGAAAATCATCCCGCACCAGTTAAGGGTGATTTACGGAGAAGATAAGTTCAAAATGCTTGAATGAAAATTGTTATGCATATACCAGCGAAGTAAAATCCAATAACCAAATATTTCATAATGAAGAGATTCGATATTGTTGCGTACATGATTCATTATTGAATATGGAGAAGTCTCTGAAGATATTGAAAACCTTCGGTGTCTTAATAAAAGTTGTTTAGAATAAAAAAAATAATTCCGAATTATTCCGGGCTTTTGGTAATTAAGGTGTGCCAGTAAAATTAAATACCTTTGATAAAAAAAGAGAATGCCTAATTTATACATCATATCAGGTTGCAATGGAGCTGGAAAGACAACAGCTTCGTATTCTGTATTACCCGATATGCTGAATTGCAAGGAGTTTGTGAATGCAGATGAAATTGCAAGAGGCTTATCGCCATTTCAACCTGATAAAGTGGCCATTGAAGCTGGCCGGATCATGTTGAACAGAATCAATGAATTGTTGGTGCAAAAGGTGGACTTTGCATTTGAAACAACCCTTTCATCAAAATCGTACCGGAACTTTGTGAAAAGGGCGCAGTTTAACGACTATTTCGTAACTTTGATTTATTTTTGGTTGAATTCAGTGGATTTGGCAATTGAAAGAGTTCGAAGAAGAGTAATAGCAGGTGGGCATAATATTCCGGTTGACATCATACAACGAAGATATCGGTCTGGGATTCAGAATCTTTCAAAAATATATATTCCGATATGTGATTATTGGATGATTGTTGATAATTCAGAAGATCCACCTTTATTGGTGGCTAAAGGATTTCAAAATGTATACAAAAAGGTTTATCGGCCAGATATTTTCAATCAAATAATTGCGCAATGAACAAAGCTGAAGTTGAAATAATGCAGGAAAAAATAATGAAGGGGGTAGAATTGGCCTACGAAAGACTGTTGATCGAGAGGCAAAAAGATGATTCAGAGCTTGTGTTTTCCCATAACGGAAAGATCGTGGCAGTAAAGGCAAGGGATCTGGAAATTAAGAAAAAAGATGCAAGTAACAGTAAATAAAATTGTTGCCTGAATCTTTAACCTTTATCCTTTAACCTTACGGAGGGTTACCTCATATCGTTGACTTCAACCTTAGGATATTTGGCGGCGTCGAATTTAAAATAGTCGTCGGCTAAATTCTGGTCCGTTTTCATATTTTTCATCGAGAGCGTATAAGCATTTCCATCCTTGTTAAAAGTCTTTGCCTTCAATATCTGAGATTTAGCTTTGTCGACATACAATCTTACTTTCGTGAATTCCTTAGTTTTATCCGTTGGAAAAAGATCAATTACTTGCGCTACTTTTCCACCAATCGTTTCCTCACCGATGTAAGTATAATTAAACCCCTTTTCATAAATAGTAAACAAATTGGCTGGATTTAATGCGGCATCGCTATTTGCCTCATTTTCTGTAATATTAACCTCATTCGATTCGGTCAGATAACTCCAGGTAGCCGTACCGTTAGAAAATACTTCCATCCCCATTGCCGGCATATGCAAGCGGTAACTTTTCCCTTTTAATGCAACTGAACCTTCATTTGTTTCGGTTACACTGCCGGTTTTGTTTTCGAGCGTAAACGAAAAATCGATCTGAATGGTTTTGTAACTTCTGCTTGTCTGCGAAAGTTTATCAAGTATCTCTTTTGCCTTTGCATCTTGCTGAGCAAACAGAGATCCTGTAAATAGGATTAATACACTAAATAGTAATATAGTTTTCATTATCTATTCATTAAATTAAAATCTCAATATTGATTTAAGCCCTTCAATAATTGTTCCAAAGCATATTCGTCCTGTAATAATACCTGCCGGGCTTTACTTCCTTCATTTTGTCCGACAATGCCGGCGGCTTCCAACTGGTCCATTATTCTTCCTGCCCGGTTGTAACCAATAGAGAATTTGCGCTGTATCGCAGAAGTCGATCCTGTCTGATTCATAACCACGATTCGTGCTGCGTCATCGAAGAGTTCGTCGCGGTTTTTTAGGTCAATTGCATTTGTGTCATCAGATCCATCGACTTCACATTCAGGCAGTAAGTAGGCGCTTGGATACGAAGGTTGCTGACTGATGTATTTTGCGATCGCTTCAACTTCTGGTGTGTCAACGAACGCGCATTGCACACGGATAAGAGAACTTCCTGTCGAAACAAGCATATCGCCTTTGCCAATCAATTGGTTTGCTCCCGGAGTATCCAATATCGTTCTGGAGTCGACCATCGATGCAACACGGAAAGCAATTCGTGCCGGAAAATTGGCCTTAATAACTCCCGTGATAATATTTATAGACGGACGCTGTGTTGCAATAACCATATGGATTCCAACGGCTCTTGCCAACTGTGCAATACGCGCAATCGGCAGTTCGATTTCCTTGCCGGCCGTCATAATCAGGTCGGCAAACTCATCAATAACCACCACAATATAAGGCTGGTATTTATGTCCTTTCTCCGGATTCAACCTGCGCGAAATGAACTTCTCGTTGTACTCTTTAATGTTTCGGGCATGGGCTTTCTTTAATAGATCGTAGCGCATATCCATCTCATGATTCAACGAATTCAGTGTGTTTTTAACCCGCTGAACATCTGTAATAATCGGGTCGGTTTCCCCTTCCATTTTGGCCAGGAAGTGCTTTTCAATAATGGCGTAAAGGTTTAACTCAACCTTTTTAGGATCAATAAAAACGAATTTAAGCTGCGCAGGGTGCTTCTTATACAACAGCGAAGAGATGATCGCATTTAAACCTACCGATTTCCCTTGTCCGGTAGCGCCGGCAACTAATATATGGGGCATTTTCGTTAGGTCGACTACGAATGTCTCATTCGAAATTGTCTTTCCCAAAGCAAGCGGTAGCTCATAATCGGTCTCCTGAAAAACTTTTGAGGCAATCAGCGAACGCATCGAAACGATCTCCGGTTTACTGTTTGGAACTTCAATCCCAACCGTTCCTTTTCCCGGAATAGGAGCAATGATGCGGATTCCTAATGCTGCCAGACTCAATGCAATATCGTCTTCTAGATTCTTTATCTTCGAAATCCTGACACCCGGTGCCGGCACAATCTCGTAAAGCGTGATTGTCGGACCCGTTGTGGCTTTGATTTTTACAATCTCAATATTGTAATTTTTGAGTGTCTGAAGGATCTTGTTCTTGTTGGCAATCAATTCCTCATCCGATACCTGCGGATTGCCGGTTGAGCGCTCCTCGAGCAACTCGATTGGCGGAAATTTGTAACGCGACAATTCGAGCGTCGGATCAAAGTCAGGCATGTCTTCGTCTGCACCTTCATATAATCCGTCATCATCAGCGGTTTTTCGCGGTTCCGGAATGCTCGAAGGCCGGTTAGTAAATGGAGAAGGTTCTTCATGATGAATCTCTTCCCGCTCAATTTCAAGCTGGTCAGCCGCTTTACTGCCGGCATAAACAATCTCAACGTTATCCCCAACAGCGACTTTTGCAAATGCTTTTTCTTTGGTCGGAATCAGTGGCGCCTGAGGAATTGAAAAAGTATCTTCTTCAGTAATTTCTTCTTTTTTAGCTGCAGCTTTCAAACTTTTTAATCGTTTGTAAGTCACCCACTTCTTAAGGAGCGGCCAGGCATCCTCGAAAGCAATGATAATACAAATCAGGATGGAGGCGAGAATCAGAAAAAACGTACCCATTTTCCCAATGGTTGAATTCAATAACTGACTTATAAAATAGCCATATGTTCCCCCCGGAAACAGAAACGATTTTTCGTATAGTGAGGAGAAGAAATATCCAAATGCAACTGATGTCCAAATAATTAGAAACAGACCATATGCAAAATTCCGTTTCAATGAAAATTTGCCAATCTTGCCTAATCGCAACGAAATAATGACAAAGAGATAAATAAATCCCATAGCGGCAATTCCAAACCCTTTGTTAATAAACAAATTAGCCATTACTGCACCCCAGCGTCCACCAGCATTCTGAATTTTAACATCTGGATTCGACAATAATTCTTTGGAAGTAATATTCAGGTGACTAATATCCACTCCTCCCGAAATAAAGAAGGAGATGAAAGATATGAGAAGGTATATTGAAAAGAAAAACAGGAGAATTGCAAGTATGCCACCAATGCGTTCCCAGGTGTTGAGATTTCCTAACCGACCACCAATTCCGCCTTTTTTAGGTGAAGTTGTACCTGTTTTTTCGTTCTTGCTGCGGGCCATGTATTTGAGATCAAAATTATTTCTAAAAAAATTGTATTGAACTGCACCGCAAATTTAACTAAAAAAGACTAAAGGAATAATGAAATAGGAATTATGAATTGAAGATCGGCGAAAGCCAGTTAGGATTTGTGAATTAAGCGGTATGATTTAAGTATTTAGGGTATACCTGCCAAAAATCTTTGGCAAATTGCCTGATGTTGGATGCAGGATGCCAGTGGCGATTCATAGAAACAGGAACTAATAGACAGGCAGACTGTATGATAGTGATTCAGAAATTATTGTTTGGAATATGATATTTTGCAGATTCCGGTACTTTGATATAGTGTTACTTTAGATCAATATTTAACCAATACTTAAAATCGATAAATTGTGAAAAAACTGGCAGTTGTTGCGCTTGGCGGAAATGCCCTTCTTCGGGATAACGAAAAGGGTACAATTGAAGAGCAGGAAATTCATACTGCAGAAACTCTTGAAAATCTGATATTTCTAATCAAAGCCGGATATGACCTGATCGTTACGCACGGTAACGGACCTCAGGTGGGGAATATATTAATGCGTAATGATGCCGGATTGCAGCTTTATGGAATCACACCAATGCCATTGGATATCTGTGTTGCTGATACACAGGGTGGTATCGGTTATATGATAGAACGGATTTTCAGAAATATTTTACACAAATATGGAATAAAAAGAAACGTGATTACCATTGTCGGTATGGTGGAAGTAGACCCGGGTGATGAGGCATTCAAGAATCCAACGAAACGAATCGGAACGTATTACACTGAAGAGCAGGCTCAAATGCTTTCCAAAGAAAATGGGTGGAACTTCAAATTAAGTAAAAAAGGAGAAAAGGGATGGCGCCGGGTCGTTCCTTCACCGGTTCCAAAAGCCATTTTCAATCTTGAAGTAATAAAAACCCTCGCGCGGCAGGGTAATATTGTGATTACGTGTGGTGGTGGTGGAATTCCGGTTTACCTCGACGAGAACAAGGATGTCAGAACCATTGATGCTGTGATTGATAAAGATCTTGCCTCATCGGTTCTTGCCAATGGGGTCGAGGCCAATGAGTTTTACATACTTACCGATGTACCTTTTATTTTTAAAGATTTCGGACTTCCAACACAGGAAAAACTTGAATTTCTGGATTATAACACCACGGTGAAATACCTTGAAGCCGGAACCTTTGCCGAAGGGTCCATGGCTCCAAAAATTATTGCTGCCTTATCCTTCATCAAAAGTGGTGGAGATAAAAGCATTATCACTGAAGCATCGAAACTTGAGGATAAATCGTACGGTTCGAAAATAACCATGGAATATGGCATGTAAAAAATATTCCATGTAAATTCTTATGCTTTGGAATGTTTTCGACAACTTTGAAAGAATTAAACCTTAATATTGATAATATGGCTACTTCCCTGCACGCCAGGCATTTTTTGAAATTACTGGATTTTACAACTGAAGAGATTGAACACTTACTTGATCTTGCAGCCGAATTGAAATGGGCAAAGTCATCCGGAACTGAAGAACCACGGCTAAACGGCAGAAATATTGCACTTATCTTTGAAAAAACCTCCACCAGAACCCGGTGTGCCTTTGAGGTCGCTGCGTTTGATCAGGGAGCACATGTAACTTACCTTGGACCTTCCGGCTCACAAATAGGCGCAAAAGAGTCAATGAAAGATACGGCAAGAGTTCTCGGAAGAATGTATGACGGAATTCAGTATCGCGGCTTTGAACAATCAATTGTTGAGGAACTGGCCAAATTTGCCGGAGTTCCTGTCTGGAATGGTTTAACGGACGAATTTCATCCCACCCAGATCCTTGCTGATTTTCTGACGATGCGCGAGCATTGTGACAAACCGCTTTCGGAAATTAAATTTGCTTACCTTGGCGATGCCAGAAATAATATGGGCAATTCACTGATGGTTGGAGCGGCAAAAATGGGAATGGATTTCAGGGCTGCTGCACCTAAATCGTGTCAGCCTTCAGCCGAATTACAGTTGGAATGTAAGAAAATAGCGAAAGAGAGTGGTGCAAAAATCTTGATTACTGAAGATCTTGCGAAAGCCGTAAAAGATTGCGATTTTATCTATACCGATGTCTGGGTTTCGATGGGAGAGCCGAATGACGTTTGGGCTCAACGAATTGAGGTGCTTAAACCTTACCAGGTTAATAAAAAGGTCATGGAGTTAACCGGGAATCCGAAAGTGAAATTTCTCCATTGTTTACCGGCTTATCACGACCGCAACACAAAAATAGGGGAAGAGATCTTTCAGAAATTCGGACTCGAATCGATGGAAGTGACGGATGAAGTCTTCGAAAGTGAAGCATCCATCGTTTTCGATCAGGCCGAAAACCGGATGCACACGATCAAAGCAGTAATGGTTGCAACATTAGGCAATTGAAGTTTGTTCATATTGGTAGAAAGTAATTTATAATAATTTGATTTAATAGAGTTTAGTATGAGGAATTTTGAATTTTATAATCCGGTAAGAATTTGTTTTGGGAAAGGTGAAATTGTTCAGTTATCGAAATTAGTTCCCAAAGGAGCCAATATCCTGCTCACTTACGGTGGCGGAAGTATCAAAAAGAATGGTGTTTATGATCAGGTCATGGCGGCATTGAAAGGCTTTAAAATCATTGAATTCAGTGGAATTGAGGCCAATCCCCACTACGAAACACTAATGAAAGGAGTTGCCCTTGTAAAAGAGCATAAAATCGATTTCTTGTTGGCTGTCGGCGGTGGTTCGGTTTTGGATGGCACCAAATTTATTGCAGCTGCAGCCCTTTGGGAAGGTGCTGATCCATGGGAAATATTGTCACGACGGAGCGAAATGCACGTTGAGAAGGCTTTGCCAATTGGGACTGTACTTACTCTTCCGGCAACTGGTTCCGAAATGAACGGAAATTCTGTAGTAACACGCTGGGAAACACATGACAAACTTGCATTTGATTCCGAACATGTGATGCCAAAGTTTTCGATTCTCGATCCTGAAGTTGTATTTTCATTGCCTCAGATTCAGGTTGCCAACGGAATTGTAGATGCATTTATCCATGTGATGGAGCAATACCTTACCTTTCCGGTTAACGCCCCTATCCAGGATCGTTTTGCGGAATCAGTTCTTAAAACGCTTATAGAGGAAGGACCTAAAGTTCTGGCTGATCGCAAAAATTATGATGCTGCTGCCAATTTCATGTGGGCTGCTACAATGGCATTGAACGGATTGATCGGAGTGGGTGTGCCGCAGGATTGGGCTACCCATATGATTGGTCATGAACTCACTGCATTTCATGGGATTGATCATGGTCAGACGCTTTGCATTGTTCTGCCGGGAATCATGAAACTGAAACGCGAAAACAAAACTGAAAAAATCCTTCAATATGGCGAAAGGGTATGGAAAATTACCGAAGGAACAGTTGATCAGCGGATTGATGCCACCATTCAGAAAACGGTTGAATTTTTCGAATCTGTCGGGATCAAGACCAAATTAGCAGACTATGGCATTGGAAGCGAAATTATTAATAAAGTAGTTGATCGTTTTGTAAAAAGGGGAATTAAAGCAATTGGCGAACGTGGCGACCTTACCACCGAAAATATCGCACAAATTCTGGAACTTCAATTAAAATAAGTCATCAGAAACTGGTGGCTTGCTGTTGGCAATTGGCGATAGCCATAATCGTGGTTGCTGCTTTTATTGAAAGAGAAGCATGATAAAAAGATAACGCATTGAAATTAAGGTGAATTTTATCACTTTGATTTCAGTGCGCTGTTGTCTATGATCACTTCGCCTGTCATCCCGAGTTTGTCTGAAGCCGACATTCCGTTTGGATTACAACCCAGTTTTCCTTCAGGAATTGGTATTCCTAACTTCTTATAATAATTTACCCAGCCTGCGAGAAATTGCCCGGTTTTCGGATCTTTAAAGGTCATCGGATTAAGGGTGAAGATTGAATCTGCGGCAAAGATTTTATAAATATATTCGGAACAGTAGAGTCCTGGATCTTTAAAGATATAACTGTAATTGTAGGGCTGACCCAATAGAGCGTAAGCCTTTTTAATAGCAGGTGGAACGGCTTTTAAGAATTGATCATTCAGCCGATAGATCGAAATCGTAACTTTCTCTTTATAGGAAAAGAAAAATTTTCCGATTGTCTCACGGCATACACCTTTTTTGGGTGCTGCGTGAAGCACATAAACCGTATCGTTTTTGATATCAACGATCGCTATGTGATCAAAGTGAGTGTCTTGACCTGTCTGTGTTGACTGGTCGATGGCCTTTGAGAGTTCTCCGGAGGTGGGGCTGCAAAAAAGAAGATCACCTGTTTGAAGATCAAGATTCAATTCATCCGGACTGTATTGTGCTTTTACGGTGAAAACTGAAATAAGAAGGAGAAGTACAATAGAGAGCTGCGATTTCATAATTGAATATCAGATAATTAATGTGTAGAGACGCATGGTCATGCGTCTTTGCAATATTCCATTTTTTATTTGTTGGCTTCTGCAAACGCCCTACCGGCATGAAGTGCCTTCAAATTCAGGTTCACAATCTCTTCACCTTTGCGTCCAAAAATCTCACGAATACCATTCTCAATACTTTCAATGGCGATATCAATAAATGGCGTGGCAGCGCCGAGCATTACCATGTTCGAAGCTTTTGCATTGCCAATCTCCTTGGCGATGGCTTCAGCATCGATCGCAACTGCACGCGGAAGTTTTTTTATTTCGTTCATTATCAGCTCAATTTCCGGATAATTCGTAACATTTTTGAATGCGGTTGTATTTGTCACGACATATCCAGTGGTAGAAAGATAAGGGAGATACCTTAACGATTCCATGGGTTCAACAGAAAGGATCAGATCTGCTTTCCCAAATGGGATCAGGTCGGAATATACAGGTTTGTCAGACAACCGCAAATAAGATTGAACAGCACCGCCACGTTGGCTCATTCCGTGGGTTTCGGCCTGTTTGAGGTAAAGATTATTTTCGAGGGCAGCAAAGCCCAGCACAGTGGCAATTGATAAAATTCCTTGTCCGCCGACTCCTGCTAAAACGATATCGCACTTCATGTGGTAAGCTCTAAGTTGAATTGAAATTTGTAATCCGGGATTTCTGTCCCTACTAATGATTTTTGCTTTTGCTGATCCTTCGTGCACTTTTCTGAATGCACTCCCTACGCGGTATAATAATTGAAACGCCATTGTAATCAAGTTCTTGCCTGATCAAATCAACAAGCTTTTGGTGATTTTTAGGTAACGCTTCAATCACATGCATATGTTTTGGATCAACTCCGGCACCTTCACAAATCGATTCTATTCGTCCGAAAGCCGATGAATTCTGGCCACCTGTCATCGAGGTCGATTCGTTATCTCCGATCATGATCAGGATATTCGATTTCTCGTAGACGGCATCCAGCAATCCTGTGATTCCTGAATGGGTAAAAGTGGAGTCACCAATAACAGCAACAGATGGAAACAGCCCGGCATCTGCAGCGCCTTTGGCCATTGTGATCGATGCTCCCATGTCCACACATGCATTGCCTGAATTGTAAGGAGGTAGCACACCAAGCGTGTAACAACCGATATCAGAAAAAACATGACCGTAACCGTAATCCGACATCACCTCTGTAAGTGCTTTAAAGGAGTCGTGATGTCCGCAACCTTTGCAGAGTGCAGGAGGTCTGTTCACAAGCATCTCCGGAATTGGAGAGCCTAATGAAGTGTTTATATTGAGAGCTTTGGCAACAATATCGGGGTTTAGCTCACCCGTTCGGGGTAGCGTTCCGTCCAGTTTGCCCAATATTTTCTTTCCGTTTTCGAAAAATCCTTTTAAGTGCTCTTCAACAAGTGGGTACCCCTCTTCGATCACCAGAATTTTGTCAACCTGCTGTTCGAGTTTTTTTACCATTTTTGATGGCAAAGGATATTGGGTCACCTTCACAATCGGATAGGGACAACCATCAGGATAGTTTTCCATCAGGTAATTCAATGCGATGCCGCAGCAAATAATCCCCAGCGAGTGATCTTCCCCATCAATATAGCTGTTGAAAGGAGATTTTTCTGAAGCCTCTTCAAATTTCACCTGGTTATCGAGCAGAAGTTGGTACCTTTTTCTGGCCAAAGCGGGAAGAAGTACAAACTGACGTGGGTCATCCGGAATCGAAAGCTTATTTTCTGAAACCGCTTTTTCGACAGGAATAACTCCGGCACGCGAGTGGGCAAGACGGGTTGTAATCCTAAGTAATACTGGAGTGCCCAGCTTCTCCGAAAGGTCGAAACCAGTTCGGGTCATATCGTAAGCCTCCTGTTGGTTCGAGGGTTCAAGAATAGGAATCATCGCAAATTTGCCATAGAACCTTGAATCTTGTTCATTTTGAGAGGAGTGCATCGATGGATCATCGGCAACTGTGACTATCATTCCACCGTTAATCCCTGTCATTGCAGCATTGATGAATGGGTCAGCAGCTACATTCAGTCCCACATGTTTCATGCAGACCATGGATCTTTTGCCGGCGTAGGCCATCCCTAATGCCGATTCCATTGCTGTTTTTTCATTGGCTGACCATTCACGGTGAAGGTTGCGTTCGATTGCGACCTCGTTTTCCTGGATATATTCTGTAATTTCTGTCGAAGGGGTGCCTGGGTAGGCGTAAACGCCTGACATACCGCCATCTATAGCGCCTTGTCCGATCGCTTCAACCCCAAGCAAAAGCTTTTTTGTCATAAAACCTGTACTAAATTTTGCGGAACAATAAAATTTCCGTGAAAATAGCTGATTTTTGGCAAACGAGGTCTACAAATGGGATTCAATTGACAATTAAAAGGATTATTCTCCGATGATGGTTACGAGTATTTTTCTGGCGTCAGCAAAATTGCGGAACTCGCATAAGTAAATTCCCTGCCAGGTTCCAAGGTGAAGCCGGCCATTAACAATCGGAATTGTAACCGAAGCACCTAATATGGACGCCTTAAGATGGGCTGACATATCATCTTTTCCCTCGTCTCTGTGGATAAACACCGGATCACCATCTGGAATTAGGTTATTTATAAATGCTTCAAAATCAATACGCACAGATGGATCTGCATTTTCATTTATTGTAAGTGCGGCCGAAGTATGCAGAATAAAGAAGTGAGCAATACCAGATTTGGGAAGTGAAGGTAATTTTGATAACAGATCTTTGGTGATTAAATGGTATCCTCGTTTTTTCGGCGAAAGGACAATTTCAATTTGTTTGATCATTAAGGGGTATATTATAAATTCCCAAAGTCCTGAACGACGTAATTAAGGGTAGGCGTGGCCGAGTTTTGTGTGAAACCAATTCCTACTGTTTTGTATTTGGCGTTTAAAATGATCAGCCGATGACCGACATCAGCTACCCCTTCGTCGATAATTAAAGTTCTGACAAACTCAATTGCGGCAGAATTAGAATTGAGTACAGGGTTATAACAGTTTTCGGATGCAGCAGCAATGTTTTCAGCTGTCGAAGTACCCGTAAAACCGGCTCTTATAGCTCGTTTTAAAGGAGTTCCATCAGCGTTGTGTTCTAAAAGATTTTTTTCGGCCAGAAATGAAGCGTAATCTGAAGCTGACTGATTGAGTGCCTGATTGAACGATATTGCCTCTACTTGAGTTGAATTTTTAAGATAGCTATAACTACCATTATCTTTTGAAGTTTCATTTTCAGCTTTCAATCTCAATTCGGCATATTCTGCTGGTTTTGTTCTGGCAAAATTAATCTCGTCAAGCATATACTGCTGAAATGTAGAAATGTCCTTCGTCTTTTCAATAGAGATATCCTCAATTAAAGCGTTGTTGCAACCAACAAGCACGACTAATATTATTACAATAATGAGTGATGAAATCGTTTTCAATGCAATTAGTTTTTTGATCAATCCGAGTTTTGAGTGCGTCAAAGATAGAAAAATAATTTACAGAAATAACCGAAGGTAAATTAATAACTTACAATGCACGAAATGTTTTCGATGCATTGCTTATGGATCAGTCCGATTTAAAAATAGGATTTTAAGTTATTGCAAAAGAGGACCATCTGTAAAGTATTTGCTTGTATAAATAATTTACTCTAGCTGCAAATATTAAGACTGCAATGGTTGCGATACAAAGGTAGTGCTCACGATGCTAAAAAATGTTACACTTTTATTAGAAAATGTTACATGTTTCACACTTTTCGCGGCAGGATTTCACTCTTTACTTGAATCTTTATTTTTGATTTTTGACTAAATCATCAAACGCGTTGTAATTCCCCCTGGTTTGGGCACGCTCCTGAAGATCGTTTTGTTGCTGCTTCCATCGGGCGGCAATGTTCTTTAGCTCAACATCGGCATGTTCGAAAAAGAGCTCGTACCCGGCACAAAACCGTGGTTGGTGATTGTCTTCCGGATCTTTGACCCGGTCTTTTGTACATCCTCCGAAACATTTCGAATACCATGGACACATCCTGCATTTACGGGGAAGTATGGCTTTTGCTTTACCAAAATCGTCCTGCTTCCTGGAATTTAACATGTTGATGATTTTATCGTGGCGAATATTCCCTAGACGATGCCGGTTTTCGACGAAGAAATCGCAAGAGTAAACATTCCCATTGTGCTCTATTACGACATATGCACCACATTCTTTCATCAGCGCACATTCAGGAGCTTCCATACCGGCATAACTGTGAAAGACCGATTCGAAATGCCTGATCGAGGTTGTTGGTTGACCATCTTTAAAATCGGCAATCCATAAGTCGAATAAAGTAATCAGAAATTGGCCATATTTTTCAGCCGTTAGTGAGAAAGGAGCCGCTTTCGAGGAATCGTTTGGATCTGTTTCAACGACCGGGATAAATTGCATCCAGGTGAGTCCCAGATTTTTGTAATAATTGTAAAGTTCTTCGGCTTTCTCGGACGAATAATCTGTAATGCAACACATTGCATTGACAGCCACGCCCTCATCCAGTAACATTCTGGCTTTATCTTCAACGGTTCTCCATGTTTTGCGGTTCCCTTTGTCCTTGCGGTATCGATCGTGTATATGTTCCGGCCCGTCGAGTGAAAGACCAATCAACCAGTCGTATTTCTTAAAGAATTTAGCCCATTCCCGGTCAAGTAGCGTCCCATTTGTTTGAAAACCGTTTCCAACAGACTGCCCATGCCCATACTTCATTTCAAGTTCAATGGCCCGCTTGTAAAAATCGAGCCCCATAAGCGCAGGTTCGCCTCCTTGCCAGGCAATTGAAACAGCATCACCCGATTGCTGCATCACTTGCCTGATCATCTCTTCCTGAATCTCGGGAGTCATCGGATGTGATAATGTTTCCGGAAACAGCTCTGCCTTATCAAGATAGAAACAGTAGGTACAGTCAAGGTTGCAATCAGGTCCTGAGGGTTTTACTAAAACGGACGTGAGTGGGCGATATTTTTGTGTCATAAAAAGATTTCACTTCAACAGGATGCGAAAATAGTCAAAATCCAATGATCTTATTTTGACATATCAAAATGACCCTTTTCAAAAGATTGAGCCGAAGAGAATTGCCACTTTCGCGAAATTAGGTATTTTTACTCTGATTTTGAATTCAACCGATAGCCTGAACTAAATGTCACGAATATTATTTTCCATTCTGTCAATTATCTGGATATCCATACTTCCTGCGTGCGGTCAGATAAAAGGCGTTTCAGTAAAAGGGAAAGTAGTTGATCCGGATAATCGCCCCCTTGAAATGGTTAATGTTTTGATTAAAGGAACTAACACGGGTGTTGTGACAAACCAGGTTGGTGAGTTTATGCTGCCTTCGGTTTCCGGAAAATCAATCATCGTTATCTTTTCTTATGTGGGTTATGAACCGTCTGAACATGAGGTCCTGCTGACTGGAAATCCATTCATTTTGCAAGTACTGAAGCCAGTCTTTCAACATATTAAGGAAATAGTGGTGGAGGGGAAGAAAGATGAAAACAACCTGTTGACGATTCCTCAGAAATTGACCGAAAAACTGCCCGCTATAGCTGGAAGCGTCGAGACATTAATTAAAACACTTCCGGGTGTGAGTAGCAACAATGAATTAAGTTCGGAATATTCAGTAAGGGGTGGAAATTTCGACGAAAACCTCGTTTATGTGAATGGCATTGAAATTATCCGGCCATTCCTTGTAAAATCCGGTGAACAGGAGGGCCTAAGTTTCATCAATAGTGATATGGTTTCTACCATCGGTTTCTCATCAGGTGGATTTGATGCATCTTATGGCGACAAGATGTCTTCCGTGCTCAATATAACTTACCGTAAACCAGATCGGAATAGTGCTTCTGCAGAAATTGGAACATTAGGAGCATCAGCCCATTTTGAAGGAACAGCAGCAAAAGGAAAGTTTTCGCACCTCACCGGAATCCGCTATAAAAACACCTCTTATCTATTGGGGACGCTTGATAAAAAAGGGGAGTATAATCCTTCGTTTACTGATATTCAAACCTATTTGAATTATAAGTTTAACCCCCGATTTTCTTTGGGCTTTTTAGGAAATTACGCTGCCAACACGTTTCAATTTATTCCCGAAACCCAATTGACCAAGTTTGGAACCCTGACCAATCCATATCAATTTCTGGTTTATTTCGATGGTAAAGAGCGGGATAAATTCGAAAATTATTTGGGGGCACTTTCGGCCGATTATTCTCCAAACGAAAAATTATCCCTTAGATTTCAGTTAAGTTCCTTTTATTCATCAGAAAAAGAATCTTTTGATATCCTGGGTGAATATTATTTGAGTGACATCAGCCAGACGTCCAACGCACAGACTTTCCCGGACAGCTCGATGGTTATCGGGACAGGAGCATACCTTGATCATGCTCGTAATTCACTGACAGCAAGAATTTCAGGCTTTGAACATCATGGATCTTACTCGCTAACTCATCATCAATTGCAATGGGGTTTAAAATACCAGCACGAGCGAATATCCGACAATGTGAACGAGTGGGAGATGCGTGATTCGACTGGTTATTCACTTCCATATGGAACCGACGAATTAAAGTTATATCGCTATGTGTCTGGTAATAATAAAGTAAATTCAAACCGTTATTCGGGTTTTGTTCAGGATAGCTGGTCGGCGCCTCTTGATAATGGTGCGTTGGCATTTACAGGCGGTATCAGGATACAATATTGGGACTACAACCGACAAACAATATTTAGTCCCAGAATATCAGGTAGTTGGAAAATGGGGTCGTTAAAAAATCATATTGTCAGAGCATCCTGGGGTGTTTATCAGCAAATGCCATTTTACAAGGAAATGAAAAATCGTGCGGCTCAAATAGTTCAAGGGGTTAAAGCCCAAAAGTCAATTCAATATCTTATCGGATATGATCAAATATTCACTGCATATGAACGTCCGTTCCGATTTTCAACAGAGGTGTGGTATAAAGATTTTAAAAATTTGATCCCTTATCAGATTGATAATATGAATATCCGTTATATTCCAGGTCAACAGGCGATTGGATATGCTACAGGTATCGATTTTAAGATCAATGGTGAATTTGTACCTGGTGCGCAATCGTGGGCAAGCCTTTCGTTGATGAAAACTGAAGAAGATATCATTGGTGATTTTTATTTTAAGGAAAACGCTGCCGGTACAGGTACCGAAAAAATTTATCCGGGATTTATTCCACGTCCGACAGACCAGCGTTTTAATTTCAGCCTCTTTTTTCAGGATTATTTCCCGGGTTATCCATCTGTAAAAATGAGCATGACCTTGTTTTATGGCAGCCGTTTACCATTTGGTCCGCCACAAGGTGAACGATATATGGATGTTTTCAGAATGCCACCCTACCGGCGGGTCGATGTAGGCTTTTCCAAAGCATTGATTAATAATGAAAAACGGAGTGTTTATCAAGAAAAAAAGTATAGGATCAAAGATGCATGGATTGGCTTTGAGTTGTTTAATCTTTTCGATATCAACAATACAATTTCCTACTTGTGGATTTCGGATATTAATAATCAAATGTTTGCAGTTCCCAATTATCTGACCGGGCGTCGCATTAATCTGAAAATTGGGATTCGGTTTTAATAAGACCAAATAGGGTTGTCAACTGGATAATGGCAACTTCCATATTTCAATCAATTATCATTGCTGGAATCCATAAAATTGGATAGATTGGCGCAATATAAAGTGAGTCAAATATTAACCGGTTAAATACTGAATTTATGAATACAAAGGATTATATCGAGAAAGAAAACCGCTATGGGGCACATAATTACCACCCGCTTCCTGTTGTCCTGGAACGGGGCGAGGGCGTTTTTGTATGGGATGTTGAAGGGAAAAGGTATTTTGATTTTTTAGCAGCTTATTCTGCTGTTAATCAAGGACATTGTCATCCTAAGATTGTAAAAGCACTTACCGATCAGGCAGCAAAACTTGCGCTCACCTCAAGGGCATTTTATAACAATGTATTAGGCGAATGGGAAGAGTTTATCACAAAGCAATTTGGATATGACAAGGTTTTACCAATGAATTCGGGTGCCGAGGCCGATGAAACGGCACTTAAACTGATCCGTAAATGGGGATATAAGGTAAAGGAGATTCCTAAAAATGAAGCCCGTATAGTCGTCTGCGACGGAAATTTCCACGGCCGGACGATTACGATCGTATCAATGTCCTCTGATCCCGAATCATACAGCGATTACGGCCCTTTTACACCAGGTTTTGTAAATATTCCTTATAATGATATCGAAGCGCTGGAGGCGGAATTAAAGCATCCCAATACTGCAGGATTTTTAGTAGAACCGATTCAGGCTGAGGCAGGGGTTTATGTTCCGGGCGATGGCTATTTGAGAAAAGCTGCTGCATTATGCAAAAAGTACAACGTCCTTTTTGTGGCTGATGAGGTGCAGACGGGTCTTTGCCGTACAGGTAAAATGTTTGCCTGCGATCATGAAGATGTCCGCCCTGATATTCTTGTTCTGGGAAAAGCAATTTCGGGCGGAATGTTGCCTGTATCATGTGTACTGGCTGATGACGAGATCATGCTAACCATTAAACCTGGCGAACACGGATCTACTTATGGTGGTAACCCGATCGCTGCAAAAGTTTCAATTGCTGCCATCGAGGTTCTGCTCGATGAAAAACTGGCCGAGAATGCAACCAGGATTGGAAAAATATTCAGAGACGAAATGCGAGCATTCAAGTCGCCGATTATCGAAGAAGTACGAGGGAAGGGATTGCTGAATGCCATTCAGATCAAGACACTTGAAGGGAAAAAGGCATGGGATTTATGCCTGTTGATGAAAGACAAAGGCATTCTGGCCAAGCCTACACACGAACATACAATACGCTTCACGCCACCACTGATTATTACAGAAGCACAAATGCGCGAAGCAATCGGATTGATTCAAAAGTCGATGACAGCGTTTATTTAGACTTTTGTAAAGAATGAATCAGAAAGGTGGGAGTTAATCTTCCACCTTTTTTATTTGTATTAATGGGAAAAGACCAACTTTCCACTGATAAAACAAACCCTTTCACTGATTTTGCTTGTTATGAGGTTAAACCGCTATTACATTCGTATCTTGAAATCAAGTCAATTCCATAAAACGTTTTCCGGAGTTCTTGAAAGAAAAAGAAATAATAATTCAATCGAATAATTAATTACTTAAAAAAGTAAGTTATGAAAGCAAAAAGTTTGTATTTGGCAGTGTTTATGCTCGGACTGATTTCATGGAGCTGTAACAACAAAGATGGTTTGAACACCTCTTCGAATACGCAAACCTTAAAAGCGTCCCTCACCAGTGGTGTACAGAATTTGACGACCGCTATGAATAAGATCTCCACTTCTGCAGGTTATCAGGTTTTGGCCGGCCCCGCTGATTTAACCACCAAAAGCATGAGTCTTTCACCATTGGATACTGTCACGCACAGCATTTTGTTAGCCGACATCGCAGGTGTTTATGATTATAAAGCCAATACAATTACCAAAATGCATCATTCAATACTGCGTTTTTTTACCAAAACAGCTGAAAATCCGCTGATGATTGTAAGGTTGCCTGAAGAAAAAGTTAAAGCCTCAAGGTCACTGTTACATTATTCACCAGCCGACACTTTGCTGACCAATAATTACGTAGTAACCTTATCCGATTACCAATACAATTTCAAGTATTTCAATGGCTACGATTATAAAATGGTATCTGCAATCAAAGTCAAAGATGTTGACGCAGGAGTATTGAAGATTCAATCATCAAACAGTAAAACCAGTGGATATAATTTTGCTTCTGAATTTGATTTTCCAAATGGCTTTAAAACTGTAACTCAGTATACTTCAGGCGATACTGCTACTTCTGTTTATGCAATCATGGACGGGACAAAAACCCTTTATGAAGAAAAATACACAGCTATAAGAACCAGTCTTAATTCAAGACACAGAGAAAAATCGTTTTCTTTAACGATTGGCAATGTTTTGATCGAACGGAAATTAGGTGAAGGACAATCAAGCCTGGACAGTGCAAAAGTATATGTGAGCGGCGTTTTGCAATTGAAATCGAAAGTTGAAATTATAGACAATACGACTACTGATCCAGTTGATAATAGCGTAACTAGCAAGAAAAGAGAATTAAAAATCACTTTTGATGATGGCACAAGTTCAACTTTCACAGAACTTGCCGGAGCCGTTATTACCGACATCAGCTCACTGTTTGCATCAATGCGTCAGGGATATTTTGCCACAAGCATAATTGATTGGATTGCCTGGGATGTCTATACCCATAAATTGTAAATTGAGGAGGGTAAATAGAGTAATAAGGGAATAAGAGGTGTTCCACCTTAATGTTTTCTTGTTCGTTTAAAGTAAATTGTTAAAGCAGAGAAAGATCTAAACTTCCTCTGTTTTTATGTCTGATTGTAACCGACTAAAATTCTTATCTTATTTTCAATCTCCTTTGATTACTTTTACGTCTCACTATAAAGTAAATGGCAGCGTAATTTAATTCATCTTAGGATAATGAACCAGAAATCTAAAAGTTTTTAAATGAAATATGTTGGAATTAAGACATTGAATATTAAAATCATCGAACTGATAGTTTTTATAGTGGTTTGGATGGCGATATTTTCTGCCCCTTTTTTCAATCATCGTCTCAACAATGAAGTGAATTGGGCTAAAGTGATCGGGGAGTGGATCAGGATATTCTCGTATTTGGTCATTTTTGTAGCGAACACTTTTGTTTTGGTTCCTAAATTTTTGTTTCAAAAAAAATATAGCATCTATGTTGGTGCAACTATATTCGTTATTCTCTTCGTGGTTAGCGTAAATATTTCTTTGGGACTAGTACTTGCTCCTGCTCAGCCAATGGCAATGCCTCCCATGGATTTTGGTCCGGGTATGCCTCCCATGGAATTAGGGGTAGGAATGCCGGCTCCAATGGGATACAGACCTGTTGAGGCACCGGAGCAAAAATCAATATACATGCTTATAACAGACGAGCTAATCATTTCGATGCTTGTTGTTGGTGCAGGTACGTCAATCAAAATGGTGGCACAATGGCTTCGAGAAGAGAATCGACGCAAAGACCTCGAGAAGGAACAACTAAAAACTGAACTGGCATTTTTACGGCATCAGGTGAGTCCGCATTTTTTCATGAATACGCTTAATAACATCCATGCATTGATTGACATAAATGCAGAAGATGCAAAAAACACGATCATCGAATTATCGACAATGATGCGCTACTTGCTCTACGACACCGCGCACGGGCAAACCACCCTTAAGAAAGAGATTCATTTTATCGAGAGTTATATTGCACTTATGCAATTGCGATTTCCGAAGAAAGTGACTGTCACACTGGAGGTTCCTCATAACATCGAAGACATTCAAATACCGCCGATGCTTTTTCTTTCATTTCTTGAAAATGCTTTCAAGCATGGTGTGAGTTATCAGGCCGAATCATTTGTTTCATTCAAATTAGAACAAATTGAGAACAAATTGAGTTGTATTATCAGGAACACCAAACACAGCAATATGGAAATCCTTGATAAAAGCTATTCCGGAATTGGCTTAACGAACATTAAGCAAAGTCTGAAACTACTTTTTGGAAATGATTACATTTTGAATATTTTTGAAAACGAGAAAGAATTTGAGGTGCAATTAACCATCCCAATTTATGAAAATAAAGTGCCTGTCCATTGATGATGAGCCTCTTGCATTGCAGCAAATTGGCGCATATATTGAAAAAACTCCATTCCTTGAAGCTGTAGCGCTTTGTCAGAGTGCATTTGAGGCTTTGAAATATCTTTCTGAAAATGAGGTTGATCTTATGTTCGTGGATATCAATATGCCTGATCTTAACGGAATGGATTTCGTAAAGTCACTGACGCAAAAGCCTAAAATAATCTTTACTACTGCATATAGTGAATATGCAATGGAAGGTTTTCAGGTAGATGCCGTGGATTATATACTGAAACCAATCAGCTATGCCGTATTTCTGAAAGCGGCAAACAAGGCAAAGACATGGTTCGAATTAAATCGCAAACAAACCGAAACTATTGAAACTACAGCAGATTGCATTTTCGTTAAATCGGAATACAAACTGATACGCATCCATTTGCAGGAGATTAAATACATCGAAAGTTCGAACGAATACATTCAGATTCACCTGATTAACGATGAACCTATCACAACACTTATCCGACTGAAAACCATTGAAGAACAACTGCCAAAGGATAAATTTATGCGCGTTCACCGATCGTTTATAGTCAATCTCGACAAAGTGAAAGTGATTGAGCGAAACAGAATTATCTTCGATCATAATATCTTTATCCCGGTCGGAGATCAATACCGGGATAGCTTCCAGGCATTTATTGATAAAACCTTCTTAATTTAAATCAGCACCTAACAAAATCTGTCAATTGCCCATGAAATTTTTAACTCCGGCCGGTCAAAATATAACTGGCTGATCCGCATTAAAATTATAAATTTGGATAATTCTACCTTTCTACTTATCAGTAAAGGCATTTCGCTGATTTAATTTGCATATATGATCCGGCAAATTTATCTTCATCGCAAAATGAAGCAGATTAAGCAGTAAGCATTCCAAATCAATGATTACCTGAATTCTTAAAATATTGATATGAGACTTAAGAAGAACATAGCGACCAGTGATGAGGGATTTATTTTTAATCCCGGTACGGGCGATTCATTTTCAACCAACGAAATAGGGACTGAGATCATTTCCATGTTAAAAGAGGATAAACCTCAGCAAATAATTATTGAGACGATCTGTGCAAAATATGATGTTGATCAAAACCAATTTGAAAAGGACCTTGATGATTATTTATCGCAACTTACAGATTACACAATTTTAGAATAATTTGATGGAGAGGCAATTAAAAAATACAGATCAGTCCGGTAACAAGAAAATAGTTATAGCGGTCACCGCCCTGAATGCCATTGACAGTCCAGGTCCGGGAGTTGCTGTGATACGTGCTATACGCGAATGTCCCGATTTTGAGGTGCGGATCATTGGCCTCTGTTACGAGTCGCTTGAACCAGGCTTGTATATGCATGATATTGTTGACAAAACCTATCATGTACCATATCCATCGTCAGGGACCGATACCTTGATGGGACGACTCATGCATATCCACGAAATCGAACATATAGATTTAATCATTCCGAATTTCGATGCCGAACTTTTCAATTTTATTAAATTAAAAGACAAACTCAGCGAAGCAGGTATTCGAACTTTTTTACCTGATTTAGTGCAGTTTGAAGCCCGTGATAAAATAAAGCTTTATGAATTTGGCAGTAAACACGGGCTGACAATACCAAAAGATATAATCATACATCAAGTCAAGGATCTCTCCGAAGCGGCAGAAAAGTTGGGATATCCAATGGTTGTGAAAGGGAAATTTTACGATGCTATTGTTGCAAATACATTTGAACAGGCGCAAAAGGCATTCTACAAAATTCAGGCAAAGTGGGGGTTACCCATAATTGTTCAGGAGTTTATTAATGGAACAGAAATTAATGTTGCAGCTTTGGGTGATGGAGAAGGAAATGCGATCAGCGTGATACCGATGCGAAAACTCTATATTACTGATAAGGGTAAAGCCTGGGCAGGCATCACGCTTGATGATGCATCGTTTATTGAACTTGCCCGAAAATTTGTTAAAATCACAAAATGGCGGGGTGGATGTGAACTCGAAATTATGCAAACAGCTGATGGAAAATCCTATATAATGGAAGTTAATCCCCGTTTTCCCGCCTGGATCTACTTAACTGCAGCGGCAGGACAAAATCAACCTGCAGCAATGGTTAAAATGGCGCTTGGTGAGAAGGTTGAGCCATTTACAGGTTATGAAGTTGGAAAAATATTTATCCGGTATGCCTGGGATTTAATCACTGATATTCATGAGTTTCAAAAGATTTCGGGAACCGGGGAACTTTAAATAAATTGAATGTTGTGCATTTTATACGGTTTACGGACTTCTTTTCTGATTTGAATTTAGTCTTCCGTATTAGGACTTTATTAAGAAAATAGTTCTGATTTAATTGAATACAAATTGATTTAATAAATTTCCACTCATGGGAAAAATAAGATATGAAAGGCCGATTATTCAAAGAATGAATACCGGATTTATGAATAAATTTGGTACCCGGACAGAGTTTGAACCTGTTACCAATATCGAAGGAGTCTCGGTTAAAGGTCTTATCAATCAATATGGTTCTCCTCTTTTTGTAATCTCGGAAAAACAAATCCGACGCAATTATCAAAATGCGACGCGAATTTTTAAAACGCGCTATCCTAAAGTACAGTTTGCCTGGTCGTATAAAACCAATTATATGAATGCTGTTTGCCAGGTATTTCACCAGGAAGGCTCATGGGCAGAGGTCGTTTCGGGATTTGAATACGAGAAGGCACTGGGCAACGGAGTACCGGGAAACAAAATCATCTTTAACGGACCTGATAAATCTGATGAGCAGCTCATTGCGGCTGCACGTAATAATTCATTAATCCATATAGATCATTACGATGAGCTCTATACGCTGATCAGGTTGAGTGAAGAGAATAACTTAAGACCCAGAGTCGCCGTTCGTGTAAATATGGACACAGGAATTTATCCCAGATGGGATCGGTTCGGGTTTAATTTCGAAAATGGTCAGGCCTGGAATGCAATTACCAGGATTATCAACTCCGAAAACCTGGAATTGGTTGGATTACATTGTCATATCGGGACATTTATGCTTTCTCCGTTGGCATATGCGACTGCAACCAGCAAATTGTGTGAACTGACCTGGAGCATCAAAGAAAAATTCAACAAAACACTTCAATATCTTGATCTTGGAGGAGGATTTCCTTCAATGAATACACTGAAAGGAGCTTACTTACCCGGATCGGATACCGTACCATCGATTGACCAGTTTGCGGATGCAATTACCGATGTTATTCTGGGATACGGCTTTAAGCAGGGAGATCTGCCTTTATTAATTCTTGAGTCAGGCCGTGCATTGATAGATGATGCCGGATATTTATTGGGAACAGTAATAGCGACCAAGCGACTTTCGGATGGAAGAAGGGCAACGATCCTTGATTTCGGTGTAAATACCTTATTTACTTCATTTTGGTATGATCACAAAGTAAGTCCGGTTGAATCATTTGGCAAGCATACCGAAGAGATGGTGCTGTATGGCCCGCTTTGTATGAACATTGACATCGTACGCGAAAGCATCACAATGCCTTTGCTTGAAAAAGGAAATCACCTGGTAGTTCATAAAGTGGGTGCTTACAATATGAGCCAATGGATGCAGTTTATAACGTTGAGGCCAAATATAGTATTGATTGATAATGAAAATAATACGCATGTAATTCGTAAAGCTGAAACACTTGAATACCTGGAATTGAATGAACAGATTCCTGAGCATTTAAAGCAGAACTCTTTAAAATAATTAATTTTAGGAAGTTTTATTTATTTGAAATTCAATGTAACATATTACCTGTGAATTTTTTGATTTCTTAATTTTTTCACGCTTTAATTTTCTGTCGAAAGCTGTGTGACTCAACAAATACTTGCCAATATGCCAATTCACCGAATCATAAACTTATTCCGAAAAGTCGTTCTTCCTGCTACACTGAATAGCTATTCTGTTATTTTCTTTTTCAATAATAGGTTATTAGCCTGTGTTATAATGCTGGTTTCATTTTTCAATTTCTTTGCCGGCCTGAGTGGTTTACTTGCAGTTTTGGTGACTGTCCTTATTGCGAACGCAATGGGATTTGATAAGATTCAACTTAAAAATGGCGTTTATAGTTTCAATGCTTTATTGACCGGTATTGGGATGGGAACCTTCTTTGATCCGGGTCTTGTTTTTTTCACGTTATTGGTGCTTGCCGCTCTGTTGACGCTTATCCTTTCGGTTACTTTTGGCGGATGGCTATATAAGTATGGATTGCCTTTTCTGAGTATTCCATTTGTTATCACATTCTGGTTCATCGTATTACCCTCTTCCCAATTCGAAAATCTTGGATTAACCCAACGCAATATCTATTGGATGAACGAAATGTATGCGATTGGCGGTAATCCGATGCTCAATTTTTTTCAGACGATGGATTCCCTTCCAGTGCATAAAATGGTCGATATCTACCTCCGTTCAATGAGTTCGATCTTTTTTCAGGACAATCTGATCGCGGGTTTGTTTATAGCTATAGCGTTGCTTATCTGTTCGCGCATTGCATTTTCCCTTTCGGTTATCGGGTTTGTTTCAGCCTACTTCTTCGCGAAATTTACGGGATCAGCTGCCGCCAGCATTACTTATTACAATATTGGGGCGAACTACATGATGGTTGCAATTGCCATAGGAGGATTTTTTATTATCCCCTCCAAATATTCATATCTATGGACAGTGTTATTAGTCCCGCTCACATCACTGGTTCTGCTGTTTATGAGCAAATTGCTGGGATTCATTCATTTGCCTGTTTTCTCACTTCCATTCTCACTGGTGGTAATTCTTTTTGTTTATTTTCTCATGCTGAGAATTAAACCCACCAAATTAATTTTAACCCCAATTCAATATTATTCGCCTGAAAGTAATCTGTACACCTACAATAACAACAAAAACAGGCTTTCGAATTTTCTTTACTTTCCGTTGCACCTGCCTTTTTGGGGCGAATGGAAGGTTATGCAGGGACACAATGGAAAATATACGCACAAAGGCGATTGGGGACAAGCCTTCGACTTTATATTGGTTGATGACGAATCAAAAACTTACGCATCAAATGGCTTATTTTGTGAAAATTACCATTGTTACAATAAACCTGTCGTGGCACCAGCCGATGGCCTGGTTGAAGAAATAATTGATAACATTGATGACAACGAAATCGGCAAAATTAACACGATTAACAATTGGGGAAACACCATTATCATACGGCATCTGCCGGGACTTTATACCCAAATGTCTCATCTAAGGAAAGGAACTTTTAAAGTTGCAAAAGGCGATTATGTAAAACGCGGTGATTTACTGGCAAATTGTGGTAATTCCGGGCGATCTCCGGAACCACATCTGCATTTTCAGGTGCAAGCAACACCTGTTTTAGGCACAGGTACAATCGATTATCCATTTGCCTATTATTACGAAAAGGATAATGCTGAACGACAGTTGAAGCAATTTTCGAGACCTCAGGAAGGTGCGTTGATTTCCGGTGTAACCACAAATACTTTGTTGAAAACTGCCTTTGATATAATCCCATACACGGTCTTAAAGTACAGTTACAGGAATGAGAAAGGAATAGAAAAGGTTGCGCTTTGGGATTCATATACAGATGCTTACAACTACAAGTACTTGTACTGCAAGGAATCAGGATCAAGTGCCTACTATGTAAATGACGGTTCAATGTTTTATTTTACAGCTTTCTATGGCAGTAAGAAATCGCTGCTTTACTTTTTTTATTTGTCAGCATACAAAGTTTTTTTGGGAGAACCGGAGAATGCTGAAATGATTGATGGTATGTCTCTCAATGTCATACACAACAAAAAGATAAGCATTTGGTTTCACGATTTTATTGCTCCATTTTATAACTATATCCGTGTTTGGCATTCTATCAAACCAGATGACTCAAATAACCTTTTGGATGCTGAAATGTTAACCTTTAAATCTAAAGTCCAGGTTTCAGTTCTTGGAAGAGTACGGAATGAGAGTGAAAGTACGATTATTGTGAGCAAAGATTGTATTATGGAATTTACTTATGAATCGATAAAAACTAAAATCAGGGCTAGATGTATAAATTCTTGATTACGGCATTGGTTTTTGTTTCAATTGTCGCAAAAGCACAACAGCCAGTTACTTTTTTAACCACGGATAGTATTACCTATCAATGTTATTTGAACGGTGAATGGGATAGGCTTATAAAAGTTGGAAATCAGGCAATTGAGCAAAATATCGATTTCAAGAGGCTTCGCCAACGAATTGGGTATGCATATTTTGTTAAGGCCGATTTTTATACGGCTCAAATGAATTACGAGAAGGCATTGACTTTTGATGCATTCGATACTGATACGCGTACTTACCTCTACTATTGTGGATTAAATACTGGCAATGAAGGATATGCCCGTTTTTATGTTGAAAAACTTCCGAAGGATCTTCAGCTGAAACTAAAAGAAGAGCCATTTAAACCTGTCGATGCGATCGATCTGGAATTCAACTACAAAGCTAATAGTTTGATATCCCGCTCAAATCCAACCTATATTCGTGCAGGACTCAATACCCAGCTTGGTTACCGGCTAACATTGTATCAGTCCGTTTCCTATTATCAACAAACAATTGACGCTGCCCTGACAAAACAGCCCGAGTATTACGCTTTACTGAACTGGTCAGTAACCTCGCATTTATCGCTGGATGCCGCATATCATTATTTGGATGTAAGCTCAGACGGCTCGAAATATCCTGGAAATATGATCTTTGCAGCACTTTCAACAAGGATCAATCGGTTTAGTTTAGGTATACACGGCACAATATTCGATGACAATATTGCAACCTACAAGCAATTTGGACTTCAGACTGGCGTCAATCTAACCGGGAAATCCGGTTTTTATTTTAAAAGTTCGGTTAGTGAAATAATTGGAAAGGGTGATAAACGAACGATATTTTCCCAGGTTGCTGGTGCTCGGGTTTATAAAACGTTGTGGGCAGAAGGGAACGTTACTTTAGGTAACTTAAAAAACTACAACGATCACAATGCCCTCTATATTTACAATTCAATTGACCCGACCACATTCCGGACTGGACTGACCTTGTTCTGGTATCTTGGGAAAAAGATGACATTGGTAGGAAATTACAACTACGAAACAAAGCAAATAGAAATTTCGAATTTTAATTACATACAACACTCATTTTCAGGAGGAATCAGATGGAAGCTATAAGGAAAAACACATTTACGGTTATATTGGTTTTGATCGGTTTTAGTGCCTTTTCGCAGTCGATGAGTGCATTGCAAAGCGCTTTTAGCAAAAGCTACGAAGCGGAGAATGCCAAAAACTACATAACTGCTATTAGCGAACTGAAGTCAGTTTACGATCCGGACAACTATGTTATTAATATTCGTTTAGGTTGGCTAAATTACCTGGCAAAGCAATATACCGAATCGATTGGTTATTACGAAAAGTCCATTGTATTAAAGCCATACGCAATCGAAGCACGATTTGGTTGTGTAAAACCACTCAGTGCCTTAGAAGATTGGGAAAAGGTGAAGAAACAGTATATCGAAATTTTGACGATTGATCCTCAAAATACAGTTGCAAACTATTGGTTAGGAGTGATAATTTACAACCGAAAAGACTTTAACAGTTCAGCAAAATACTTCGAAAAAATTGTGAATCTTTATCCATTAGATTATGATTCAGTGATAATGCTGGCCTGGTCAAAACTTTACAGCAGCAAACCTTCAGAAGCAAAGGTGTTATTCCATCAGGCACTTATTATTCGGCCTAACGACAGTTCAGCGCTAAGCGGATTGAAGCTTATTCCTTAGCGAATTTATTGTTCCAATACATTCTTGCCGTTTCCATCTCTGCTTTCGGTTACAGTTGCACCAAGAATTTTTCCGGCTGATTTTACTTCGTAAGTGTCTGTATATTCAATAATATAGAAAGTACGATTCATATATCCTCCGAAATCCGAAGTCTTTTGAAAATTATAGTCGGCTTGCAGAAGATTAACTCCTGGTGATTGGTTACTTTCTGCGAAGTTCTTACCTGACATTGCAAGTGAAGCCAGAAAATGTAACGTGATATCATATCCCTGAAAACTGTATTGTGTAGGTTCGCTGTAATATGCAGCCCGATACTTTTCAATAAAGGTATTCACTGCAGGGTTCCCGTAATCAATAAAATAAGGGGCTAAATAGTGGAGCCGCATATTATGGAGGTATTCGATATTGATGCTTTGCATTTTTGTGTATTCCTGAAGACCAACAACTGTGATTTTATTCGATTTCGTAATTGTGTTCAGCCGTGTCATGGCCACACTTACGTTCGCTTCATTTCCCTCCGTCAATACGAATATATTTTCCATATCTGGCTTAATAAGAGTTTCCAGTCCGGTAGTGTTTCCGTCCCAGACATTGTATTGACGTAACTTCCCGGTACCAAGTTTCTGGTGCAACCTGTCAATAATCAGCTTCTCATCTCCATAATTTGCACCATGATTGAGCACCACAATGTTTTGCCCCGAAAATTTGTCGGCAATATAGTCAGCAGTACTGGTAAGGCGAAGCGTTCTGCCCGGATTAATCTGATAATAACCCGGAGTGGTTGAAACGAACCGACTGTCAGAAGATAGCGGTGAAATCATCGGAATGCGGTTTTTGGCACTTAATTCTGCAACAATCTTTTGATTCTCGGGGTATACTGGTCCGATAATCAGATCAAGAGACAGAAACTCGGGTTTTTTTACAAGCTTCTCAACTACTTTATTATCCTGATAGGTATCATAAGTATAAAGCTTTACCTTCATTCCAGCTTCAGTAATCTTCTCTGTTGCAAGTAAAACTCCGGAATAAAACTCCAAAAAGCTCGCTGTTCGCTGTACAATTTTTGCTGAATCATTAAGATTTTGGCAGAAGGGCAGAAAAATTCCTATTCCGAAAGTCTTATCCTGACTAGTGTATGAAATTTTTGATGGGCCAACTAGTGTCCCTTCATTTTTTTGCTTATCAGTATTTGCATCGTCGTTGGTATTGGATCCCTTTAATGGAATTTTTATAACCAGACCTAATTTGAAACCATCTTTCAAAGTAGGATTTAGCTGTTCCAGTTCCGACTGAGAAACACCAAACCGCTTTTCGAGCTGATAATAATTGTCGCCGTTTACAATCTGGTACTCGCTGAATTTCAGTGACTCTTCTTGTTTTTTATGAACTTCAGGCAAATTTGAAGGCTTCGGAATAATTAATACTGTTCCCTTTGATAGGCTGCCTTTAACCGTTGGATTTGCCTTTAATATTTCCTCCTGAGTGGTATTGTACTGACGGGCAATTGAGAAAAGAGTTTCCTTTCGTCTGACTACGTGTTTAACTAACTGCTGGTTTTCATTGGTTATCGCTTTTGACTCATTCTCAGAAGTCAAAGGTTTCGGTATTTTCAGCACATCACCTTCATTTATGCCATCTCTTGCCTGTGGATTATATTGATAGATATCTTCGGAGGTAATCCCACTTCTTTGGGCGATCGAAAAAACGGTTTCCTTTTTTCGAACTGAATGATATGTATAGAGATGATCATTGCTTTCTTCTTTTTGTGATCCGTTTGCAATGATCGGCTTTGCATCATTTTTAGTTGCCGGAATCTTAATGATCTGACCAGCATTTAATCGATCTTTTGTTTCAGGATTTGAAGTATTTAACTCATCAACCGTAATCCCAAATTTTTTGGAAATCGAAAACGAGGTTTCGCCACTCTTTACAGTATATAGCGTGTAGGTTTTACCTGCAATCATCACCTTTTCGCCTGCTGATTTTTGTTGAGCAGACAGGGAGAAGCAGAGTGCAAGAAGTAGAAATAAAGTTGAAATAGTTGATTTAGAGCGTATTCGTGTTTTTTTTCGTGCCATGATTAACTATTTTATTCAAACGCAAAATAACGATAAAAAAGTGAGAGGAGCTACTTAGATTCTACAACATCAAAAAATAAACCGACAACCTGTGCGGAAGTCGGTCTGTTTATGTGATTTTAATTCCGGGGTTTGCAGATCCAATCCTGAACTACATTCGCAAAACCCCGTGATTTTATTTATACTCTCCGAAATGACGCATAAATTGCACCCTTTCGTATTCTGCAAGATTGGTTGAATTGTCCATACTCAGTTTTCCCCTGAAATCGGTTAACGAGGTATAATTATTCGTCTCCATCCATTTTTCGAGGTTTTGAACCATATCTGTCAGAGCAGAAAACCCATTCTGATATAGTGACGATACGACCTGAACAGTTGTAGCACCAACAAGCAACATCTTTACCACAGTCTGCCAGTCGTGAATACCCGTTGAAGCAGATAGGTCGCTATTCACCCGGTTTGCCATCATTCCTATCCAACGGAGCGTAAGTTTATAATCACTGCTGTGACTTAGAATATCCGTACTAACGATTTCTTGCTTATCGATGTCAATATCAGGGCTGTAAAACTTATTGAACAACACAAGTCCTTTGATTTCGGAAAACGATAGATCCCTGATAACGCCGCCAAGATTTGAAAAATAGGGGCTTATCTTCAGTGAAACAGGTATTTTGACCTTTGAAGTGATCCGGGAGACAATATCAAAATACATGCTCTCATTATCCTGACTTGTCTGGGATAGGTTTGATGGTAATATAAATATATTCAATTCCAGCGCATCCGCTCCGGCATCTTCGGCCTTTTTCGCGAAAAAGCCCCATTCATGTGCCGTGAGGCAATTGATACTCGCGATAACCGGAATTGATAGTTCTTTTTTTGCCTCCTTTATCAAGGTAAGGTAACGTTTCAGGTTATCTTTCTTGATTTGATAATCGTAATAATCAAGGAATTCAAGGTTATTATCCATTGGCCCGAGTTTGCTGAATTCATGCGCAAATTCAAGATAAATTTCCTCCTCGAATATCGATTTTAAAACAACTGCTCCTGCACCGGCACCTTCTATTGCCTTCAGATTTTCAATTGAATTGGTAAGACCGCTGCTTCCGGCTATAATCGGGTTCTTAAGATCAAGTCCCAGATATTTGACATTAAGATTCGTCATTTTCAAGTTTATTGAGTTAATTAATCGATGTTTTGTAAATATTTATCCATATTCTCGGCAGCTTTTCTGCCGTCACCCATTGCAAGAATGACTGTTGCACCACCCCGAACAATATCTCCACCGGCAAACATATCAGGAATAGACGATTGCATTTTTTCTTCGTCAACAACGATTGTTCCCCATTTGGTCACTTTCAGATCGGGAAGACATGAAGGAACCAGCGGATTTGGTGAAACACCAACGGCTACAACAACCAAGTCGACATCAAGTTCAAACTCCGATCCATCGATTGGCATTGGCCTGCGGCGTCCAGATGCATCAGGTTCTCCGAGTCCCATTCTGTTCAGTCTCATTCTATTCACGCGGCCTTTCTCGTTGGCAAAATACTCAAGCGGATTACAAAGCGTCATAAACTCAACGCCTTCTTCTTTCGCGTGATGTACCTCTTCGATTCGCGCAGGCATTTCAGCTTCCGAACGGCGATAAACAATTATAGCGCGTTCAGCACCAAGACGTAATGCTGTTCTGACCGAATCCATGGCAGTATTACCACCTCCGATTACTGCTACATTTTTTCCTCGCAGAACAGGAGTGTCTGTATTGCTGGTTGATGCACCCATCAGGTTAACACGCGTCAGGTATTCGTTTGATGAAAGGATTCCGTTGTAGTTTTCACCAGGTATTTCCATAAAACGAGGAAGTCCAGCTCCACTGGCGACAAAAAATCCCTTGTAACCTTCTTCTTTCAGATCATCAAATGAGGCGGTTCTGCCTACTATGAAATTGGTTTCAAATTTGACACCCATCTTCCGAAGGTTTTCCAATTCAAAATCAACCACCGAATTGGGAAGACGAAATTCAGGTATCCCATATTTTAATACCCCGCCAATTTCGTGCAAAGCTTCGAATACTGTGACATCATATCCATATTTTACCATGTCGCCGGCAAACGAAAGTGATGCAGGTCCGGAGCCAACTGTGGCAACTTTGATGCCGTTGGGCGCTGCAGTTTCAGGTACGTTGCTAACTCCCGAATTACGCTCAAAATCTGCTGCAAACCGTTCAAGATGTCCAATCGCAACTGCCTGTTTATCCATTTTGTCAACGTAGAAACATCTCGCTTCGCACTGCTTCTCCTGGGGGCATACGCGACCGCAAACTGCAGGTAATGCGTTGGTTTCTTTCAGTGTTGCGGCGGCCTTGAGAATATCGCCACTTTCAATGTATTTAATGAACTTTGGAATATTAATGTTCACCGGACATCCTTCGATGCAGGTAGGATTTGAACAATCCATGCATCGCGTCGCTTCTTTCTGTGCCTGTTCGGGCTCAAGTCCCATGTTTACTTCGCGATCCTGATATTTGACCCTGATTTCAGGGGCCAATTCGGGCATTTTAACCCGTGGTATCAATGTACGATCCTTGTTTTTCGTTTTCGAGCGCAGTATTGCTCGCCATTCCTGGTTTCTTTCCTCCTTGAGGTATTCGGGGTTTAATGACATTTACCTTAAAATTAAAGGTTTTGTGAATATATTTCAGTTGCCTTTTTCTCCTCTTGGGTGTATCCGCCAAGACGCATTAGCATTTCATCAAAATCGACCTGGTGAGCATCAAATTCAGGGCCGTCAACACAGGTGAACCTGGTTTTCCCGCCTACTGTTACCCGGCACGCTCCGCACATTCCTGTTCCGTCAACCATAATGGAATTTAAGCTGGCCTGCGTCGGAATATTGTATTTCTTGGTGAGTATCGATGCGAATTTCATCATAATAGCTGGTCCGATTACAATGCATTCATCGACTTTTTCGCGTTGAATGATCTCTTCCATGCCGACCGTTATCAATCCCTGACGGCCATGCGACCCGTCATCGGTCATTACAATTAATTCATCAGACCATTTTCGGATCTCATCCTCCAGAATGATCAGATCTTTATTTCGGGCAGCAATGACCGTAACCACTCGGTTACCTGCCTTTTTAAACGCTTCAACAATCGGGAGCAGAGGTGCTACTCCAACACCACCGCCGGCTGCCAGAATTGTTCCGATTTTTTCGATGTGAGTTGGTTTGCCAAGCGGACCCACAAGGTCTGTAATGGATTCACCAACCTCAAGTGCAACCAGTTTTGATGAACTGACGCCCATAATCTGGACAACTAATGTGATGGTTCCCTTTACAGGATCGGCACCTGCAATGGTTAATGGGAAACGTTCGCCATCCTCCCCAATGCGCAACATGACGAAATTTCCTGGTTTTCTGGATTTGGCAATCAAAGGGTTTTCGACAACCAGCTTAACGACCTTATCTGAAAAATACTCTTTCTCGAGAATCTTATTCATGAATAAGAAAATTATTTTATTGAAAATCAATGACTAACAGATGGGGTTCAAAAGAGGTGCCGTAACTTTAAAAGTTGACGAAATAGATTACTTTCGTTACTCCCTATAGCTGTTTTTTCTGTGCCGCAAATTTGCAAAAATTAATGAAATTGTAGTGAATTCGATGGTTAAATTAGAATGATTATTTATTTTACCTGATTTCACTTACATTTTGACAACTGGGATTCTATGGAAATTGCTAATTTTAAATTTCTGAAATGTGGCATCTTGAAAGGTTTTTGCACTTTCAATTTTGCCATTAATGAGTGCATGTTATTGAATAGCAAATGTATAAAAAATTGATATGTCGAACCAGCAAAACAGGAAAACCCGCGAAGGGATCGTTTATTCGACGGCAGATAGCTTCGAATACAATTATAATTCTGAAGATCAGAATCAGGAAACACTTAAGCCCGGGCAGCAAAATCTGAAGGTTTTGCTGGATAAAAAGCAACGCGCAGGAAAAAAAGTCACTTTAATTTCCGGATTTATCGGTGCGGAGGACGATCTTAAGGAGTTGGGGAAAAAGTTAAAATCGAAGTGTGGGGTAGGAGGGACCGTAAAAGAGGGAGAGATCATGATTCAGGGCGATTTTCGTGATCGCGTACTGGAAATTTTGATAGCTGAAGGTTTCAAAGCTAAAAAAGCTGGCGGTTGATTTGCTCAGACATTTGGCAAATGAAAAGAGATAAGCGATAAACTTTAATAGTTTTCACTTATCTCTCATCACTTAAAACTCTTCGCGCTTATTTTCTGATGATTACCATTGTCGCGCCATAGCCATATTCGCGGAAGGATGCATCCTGGAAGTTATACTTCGCATATTTTCGCTGAAGTTCGCGTCGCAGTTCATTTTTGAGTGTCCCATTTCCAACCCCATGGATAAATACTATTTTCTTGACATCTGACTTAATTGCTTTATCCATCTCTTCGTGAAATTTTTTCATCTGAACATTGACCATATCGGCATTTGTCAGATTATTGTGATTGTCGAGAAGTTCATGAATATGAAGATCAATTTCAATCAAATCGGGATTTGGAAGCGCAACCGGTTGTTCCTTTTTTACAGGCTCTTTCGTTGCAGTAGCTTTTTGAAAATCGTGTTCTGTTAATTTTTCAATTGCAGCTTTAAGCGGGTTTTCATTGATTTGAAACAACATAACGGGCACTTTGAAAAGCTTTGTTGTCACAAAGGAATTTTGTTTGTAGAATTTAACAGCGGAAAGTGTAATTTCCTTTTGCAGAAAAGGTTCCAGCTCTTTTGTCCGCTTCCTGAACCTCAGTAATTGAAAGCAGTAAACGGGTAATTCGGCAATCATGTCGGGTTTTATCAAGCCCAGGTATGTTTTAGAATTGGGGCTCAACGATCCGGCGGAAACGGTTTCGTAATTGTACTTCGTTTTTTGAGCAAACCTGAAAAGCAGGGTGTCGTTGCAATTATTAACAAGGTACATCGAAATATTTCCGGTCGGTGGGTTGGTCGGAATTTCGGGAACAAGCACGAAAAGATACTGCGGTTCCTCTTTTGTCGCGACCTGATTTTTGTCCGAGAACCAGGGTTCTTCGGGTTTTGCAATTTTTTTTTCAGGTGCCGGAGCTGGTTTTGGAACTGTAGCGGTGTTCCTTGTTCTGCCGCTTTCGTATGTATCAGGTGAGTTTACCACAATCAGGTTGTTAACCCTGGTTGGAACCTCAAACCCATCATTCGTCTCCACGTTTACGATATCCTCACTGATGATTGAAGTAATACGACCACCGCCAACTTCGTTAAGGAATCTTACTTTGTCACCTATTTTTAATACCATGATTAACTGTTGTTGAAAATTAATTTGTAGCTGATATTCAGCTAATTTAAATCACCGCTTTGGCAATTTGCCTTGTATTGTCCGCGATTCCATAGGTGTAGATGTGAAGACAAGGGACTTTGTGTGCAATCAAATCACGCGATTGCTCAATCGCCCATTCGGTGCCTACAGCTCGTGCCTCATCGTTGGTTTTACATTTACGAACTTCGCACGCAAATGCCTCCGGAATGTCGATGCTGAAGAGTTTCGGTAAAACTGTGATTTGGTTCATCATTGCCAATGGTTTGATCCCCGGAATAATCGGTACAGTAATTCCAATAGCTCTGCATCGGCTGACAAAATCATAGTATTTGTGGTTGTCGAAAAACATTTGAGTTACAATATAATCGGCACCTGCATCCACTTTTTCTTTCAGGTTGAGCAGATCTATATCGAGGTTGGGTGCTTCAAAATGTTTTTCGGGATAACCGGCAACTCCAATGCAGAAATCCAGCTCTGCTGTGTTTTTGATTTCCGGATCCAGGTATTTTCCTTGCCTAAGATTGACAATTTGTTCCACAAGCTCCTTTGCATGTGAATGTCCTTCACGTTCAGGATTAAAAAAACTTTCAGATTTTAGCCCATCACCCCGAAGGGCAAGTACATTCTTGATTCCCAGAAAATTAAGATCAAGAAGCATATTCTCGGTCTCCTCTCTTGTAAATCCACCGCAAACGACATGAGGAACTACGGGAATATTGTAGGCGTTTTGAATCGCGGCTGCAATGGCCACGGTTCCCGGACGTTTGCGAACAATTCTTTTCTGCATCAACCCACCAGCTAATTCGCGGAATTCGACTTCGTCACGATGTGTGGTAATGTTGATATACTGAGGGTTATACTCAATCAGTTCATCGATAGTCCGATATAATTTGTCTGCTTTCTGACCCTTTAACGGAGGCAGTAACTCGAAGGAGAAAACCGTTTTCTCCGATTGCTGAATGATATCGATAACCTTCATAAGAAAATTAGAGTATTAGTAATTTTAAACCTTAAAGAATACGGGTACAAAGATAGGCTTATTTGATCCGCTCCATCACTTCACTTGCAAATGCGATAAGCGTATTTTTCTGACTGGCAGGGATGGCTACTTTTCCGAGTGCGAAGAGCGCTTTGTCGCAATAGCTCCGCATCAAATTACGGGTTGCATCACTTACGCCTGTTTTATCGTAAATTGCTGTAACAGCGGTAATTTTCTGTTCTGCCTCAAAATATGGTTTCAACAGCCAATTATCCAGTTCTTTACGGGTCTGTTGGTCACACGCCTCCTGCGCTTTCAATAATAAATAGGTCTTTTTGTTGGCACAAATGTCGCCACCTTTCTTTTTCCCGAATACATCAGGATCACCATATACATCAAGCAAATCATCCTGCAATTGAAAGGCAAGACCAACATTGATGCCATATTCGTAAAGCAGATCGGCGTCGGCTTGTTTTGCATTGCCAAGCAAGGCCCCGATTTTGAGACTGCCTGCTATCAGCACTGCGGTTTTAAGCCTGATCATCTCGAGGTATTCTTCCACAATGACATTATCCCTTGTTTCGAAATCCATGTCGAACTGTTGGCCTTCGCATACTTCGAGGGCAGTTGTAGTAAATAGCGGGAGGAGTTCGTGTAATCTGACATCATTTCCTATGGAAAAGTACTTGAATGCCAGGATACACATTGCATCGCCGCTTAGTATTGCCACATTTTCGTTATATTTTTTATGAACTGTAGGTAAACTGCGTCTCACATCCGCCTTATCCATAATGTCATCGTGGAGCAAGGTGAAGTTATGGAAGATTTCAATGGCCATTGCAGCAGACAATACATGATCTACCGATTTTGTGAACATAGAAGCAGCATGAAGCATCAAAGCTGGCCGAAGTCGTTTCCCTCCAATCATTAATGAGTAAGCAACCGGTTCGTAAAGTCTTTGGGGAACAGTTTGTCCGATCGTCCTAATCTCTTCGCGAAAAGCCGCTTCAAAATAAGCAACTAAGCTATCTAAGTTGTTCATAAATAATGAATTGAATATTTGTAGTCCATGCCGCGTTTCTTGTGCTTTATTAAGGTTCAACCAAATTAGTGACAATCAATTAGTGGTGAGTTCTTTTCATTGCAATATTTTACGAAAATACCTATTAATTGGCTACCGGAAAAACAAAAAGAGCCGAAAGGATATAATCTCCTTTCGGCTCTTTTTGTAAATATATGATAGATAGCGGATTGATTCCTTCCTGAAAAATATTAATCCAATTCAGGGAGGTTCTTCTCACTACCGTTCATTTTACAATTTCCTGTAAATCGGGCACCGGGTTCAACAGAAAATTTACCCATGAGTAAATCACCTGTAATTACTGCAGTCGATTTCAATGTAAGCAAATCGATCACATTAATTTCTCCTTCAACATTGCCTAAAATTTCAGCATTTCTGGCGTAAATTGTTCCTTTAATCTGTGCCTCAGGTCCGATCACCACACGACCTTTACAATTGAGTTTACCCTCCATTGCTCCATCCATACGGATATCTCCATCAGATTCAATATTTCCGATGATTTTAGTGTCCTGCGCAAAAGTGTTCAACGCTTTAACCTCATTGACAATTGGTTTCGACATTTCTAACATTTTAAGTGTAATTAAAAAGCATTGATAATGATTGCAATTTAAGCAATACCAATGCAATAAACATCAACACTTCGCAAAAAAATCCCCAAAGGGATTTTAAATGCCTGATTGTTAACAGAAATTAGTTGAAGAGCCGGGTACGGGAAATTAAACGACTTCGCTCTTTTCGATTGCAAGTTTACCTCTGTAGTAACCGCAGTCCTGGCATACTGTATGATATTTCACAGTTGCGCCGCAGTTCGAACAAGTTGCTAAAGTAGCAGGAACCGCTTTGTCATGTGTTCTGCGTTTATCTCTTCTTGTCTTGGAATGTTTGTGCTTTGGATGTGCCATTTTTAATAATCTTTACTTTAATTACCAATAATATTTTTCAAATCGTTCCACCTTGGATCTATCGGATTGTTTTCCGGTAAATCGGCGGCTTTGTATTCATCTAATTTTCGAAGCATCTCCGGATCACACAGGCTATTACCTTCCTTATCATCAGGATGAACATGCCTGATCGGGATACTTAAAACGATGAATTCATAAATAAGCTTTGCAACATCAACCTGATAAGCTCCCGGATGGATATAAATTACTTCATCGCCATCGTCGGTTTCGGTTTCGCTAAACTTCACCAACATGAGGTTGCTGCTTTCAATCGATTGTAAATAAGGCTCAAGACAACGGTCACAAATTAATTCGACCTCACCTTTAAGCATAAACTTCAATCTCAGATAAGTGGTTCGTTTTTCCAGTTCAACCTGGATACTGATACTTCCTTTCTCAATCTCACTCTCTTCAAATCCGGCAAAAAAGCGTTGATCTACTGAAAAATCAAATAAATGCTTTCCCTCTTTAAGGCCGGAAAACGGAATGGTATATTGTGAAAGGTAGTTCATGCGTTCCCCTTTTTTTAAGCTTTGCAAAAGTATAAAAATTTATAATACAACCGAGAAATTTTTTTTAAGGTTAAAGTAAAAAGGTAAAAGGCAAAAACCAATACAATTGTAAGGTTAAATTCTTATTTTATCCTCATCTCACCCTCTTATTTTCAATTTCACCTCTCAGCCAATGATCTGTAATTTTTGGCGGCATAAAATAAGTTCCCGGACAGTCAGGCAAATTCCTTCTGCATCGAAGCCACATTCCCGATGTAATTCTTCCTGCGAACCATGTTCAATAAATCGGTTAGGAACACCTAACCGTGTGATAGATATATTTTTACCTGAACGGGCAAAATATTCTGTAACTGCGCTTCCGAAACCTCCTTCAATTACACCATCTTCGACTGTAACGATGGTATCGAATTTTGCGGCAACTTCATCAAGGATTTCTTCATCGATCGGTGTCACAAAACGCATATCATAGTGCGAAAGGGTGATTCCCTCTCTATTCAGAATAGAGGTTGCTTCAACCACAAAGTTTCCGGTATGGCCAATAGAAAGCACGGCCAGGTCGTTACCATCGCAGATTTTTCTCCCTTTGCCAACTGTTATTTCCTGAAATTCTCTCTTCCAGTCTACGATAGGACCGTTTCCTCGCGGATAACGGATACTAAAAGGACCCTTGTTCGGGAGTTGTGCAGTATACATCAGATTTCGCAACTCAACCTGATCCATCGGTGCCGAAACGGTCATATTCGGAATATTCCGCATAAAAGCCAGATCGAATATACCATGATGGGTGGCACCGTCTGCACCAACAATCCCGGCGCGGTCCATGCAAAGTACTACATTGAGATTTTGCAGCGCGACATCATGAATGATCTGATCGTATGACCGTTGCATAAATGATGAGTAGATATTCACGAAAGGCAGCATTCCACCCGCTGCAAGACCTGCTGCAAAAGTAACTGCATGTGGTTCCGCTATTCCTACATCAAAAGCTCTTTTAGGAAATACTTTCATCATCATATTTAGCGAGCATCCCGAAGGCATTGCAGGAGTAATCCCGACAATTCTTTCGTTTAATATTGCCAATTCAATGATTGTTTTTCCAAAAACATATTGATATTTAGGTGATTCCGGAATGTCTGATGTTGTTGTGAATACTTCACCAGTTTTGATATCAAATTTCCCCGGAGCAGCGTGCCACTTGGTTGCATCATTTTCAGCCGGGGTAAACCCTTTCCCTTTTTTAGTTACGACATGCAGGACCTTGGGTCCCGGTATTGCCTTTAAGTCGTTGAATATATGTGCTAAACCGATAACATCGTGACCGTCGACTGGACCAAAGTACCGAAATCCGAATGATTCAAATATATTGCTTTCACGAAATACTACTGATTTCAGTGCCTGCTGATGCTTCTGGAGTACTCTTCTTGCGATGGATCCCACCCCATAGACCTTCCCAAGAATTTTCCAGATCCTCGTTTTCAGACTGTTATAAGTCGGAGAGATTTGCATCTGAACAAAGTACTTACTGATCGCTCCTACATTCGGATCGATAGACATGTTATTGTAATTCAGGATAACCAGAATATCTGCGTTTGAAGCACCGGCATTATTTAAACCTTCGAATGCCATACCACCAGTCATGGAGCCATCGCCAATCACAGCGATCACTTTTCGATCCTTTTCTCCCTTAAGTTTGGAGGCAACGGCGATGCCAAGTGCAGCCGAGATAGATGTTGATGAGTGTCCGACTCCAAATGAATCATACTCACTCTCCGCCATTTTGGGAAAACCGCTGATTCCTTTGTATAACCGGTTTGTCGCGAAAACTTTCCGGCGACCTGTCAGAATTTTATGGCTGTAAGCCTGATGACCAACATCCCAGATGAGCTGGTCATAGGGCGTATTGTACGCATAATGAAGTGCTACAGTAAGATCGACGACACCAAGATTGGCACCAAGGTGACCCGGATTTGATGCTGCCTCACGGATGATAAAATCCCGCAATTCGCCACAAACCTGCGGAAGTTGTGCTTCCTTCAGTTTCCTCAGATCATCGGGATAATCAATATTTTCGAGTAAATTGTCTTTTAAATCAGCCATTTAAGGAAATCAAAAATTACTAACTGTTTAAGGTGCAAATGTAAGGATAAAACTTTAAGCGATACCCTTCATTCTACTTTCAATAAACGATGATTAGGAGCAATTTTCTGTTCATATCAAATTTTTGCAAGATGATTAAAATTTAAATTGCTTTAAAATCAAAAGGATACAGGTTCTCTTTTTCGGTTTCGGAATCGGGTTATTGTTGTATAACCAATTTCCTTCAGGATTGTTCTTGCCTCCCCGAAATGACGACCTATCTGCTCCTTCATATGTGAATCGGACCCCAGGGTAACCGGAACGCCCGCTTTACAGAATGCTTTCAGGAGTTCATCCCCCGGGAAAAATTCTCCGCAAGGACGATCCTTTCCACTTGTGTTAATTTCGAAGGCAACTCCCGATTCAGCAAATATACTGGCTGTTTCTTCAAACAATTGTCGTTTTGAGGTTTCGGGCCAGATCATGAATTTTTTTATCAGATCGGGATGCGCCATGATATCAAACAGCCCCGACTTTGCCGCATTCTGAAGTTCACGAAAATACCAATCATAAAGGAAATCGTTACTGAACTCCTCATACCGGCTTTTATCAGTATCATAATTCCAGTCATCGAGAAAATGAACTGAACCTATCACATAGTCAAAATTATACCGCTGTAACGATTTACGAATCTCGTCCTCTTTGTCGGAAAAATAGTCAGTTTCGATCCCAAAAAGTATTTGAATCTTACTTCCATATTTATCACGCACTTCGGCAATTTTCTCTTCCAACTGCCCGATTGACTCGGCTCCAACTGCCCATTTACAAGGCTGCCTGATGCAAAAATGATCCGAAAAACCAATTTCGTCAAATCCTTTTTCGATGGCTGTCAAAACCATCTCCTCGTGCGTGTTATGCCCGTCGGAGAGGGTGGTATGCATGTGGTAGTCGAGGTTCATAGCCGTTACCTTTTCAAATTATTTTACTTTCCAGGCTGACTTTAATTCATAAACTTCTATCGAATCTACAAATAACTCGCCACCTTGTGTCCACAACGTTAAATCATCATCGCCTTTCGCAGGTGTGAAGCAATTGCTTAGCACAACTTCGCCATCATTTGCAAATATTTCAATCGAAGCCCGGTCGATGAGGATCTCAATTTTGACGAAACCTCCTATTGGTTCTACAAGCGCCTGTCCTCCCAGACAATCAAGCATTTTTTTGTTCGAATCGTACCTGATCTCTGTTCCCAATACTTTTTTCCCGTTTCTTATCAGGAATCCAAATCCGTCGGAACTTTTAGGGTTAAATTTAGCTTTGATATGAAATGTTTCTCCGGAAATTCCTCCGAGTAAATTTCCCTTAATTCCGGGGAAAATGTTTTTTTCTCTTTTAATAAAATCTTTGTCATGGAGTGTTGCTATTGCATCAATAGGTTTTTTGCATAGTGTCGGACCCGATTTTGTAGTTCTTAAAGATAGTTCGCAAGGGAAAGTCATCTGCCCATTAAATGGCATTTCAGGAAATTCTCCGCCTTTCATCCAGGCAATCTGAACCAACTTACCTTCAGGATGATTTGACCACGTTTGAGTTGCATAAAAATTCTTTCCGTAATCCAGTTTTTTCATTTTTGATTCAGGGTCGAATTTCTTACCGTCAAAACTCCCTACCATATAAGCACCATCTCCACCGAGTAATATCCATTTCGACTTTTCCTTGTTGCCATCAAGCGGAAGTTCAAACAAGTCAGGACATTCGTAAAACCCGGTTAAATGACTTTGTAATTCCCAGTTAATTAGATTTTTGGAAGTGAAGATTGATATTCCCTGTTTCGCTTCATCGCCCTCTGGTTTCCGGTAAAGTACCATTACCCAATTTCCGGAAGGTTGATGAAAAAATACTTTTGGGTCACGGGCGTCATCTTTTTCAAACGGGATCAGCGGATTTTTATCGTACTTTTTCCATGTGCGACCTTTATCATTACTATATGCGAGCCTTTGTCCACACTCAAAACTTGTGTAAAAAATGAGCAGGGTTTTTTCGTCACCTTGCTGCAGTCCGGCAGTGTTTTTCTCATCAACAATTGCACAACCTGAAAATGCGGTTGCATGATTTTTATCTTTCGAATCTTCATCCGGAGTAATGGCAATCGGAAGGTGTTCCCACCGGATAAGATCCTTACTTACCGCATGACCCCAGTGCATATATCCCCATTCTTTTCCATTGGGATTGTATTGATAGAACAGGTGATATTCACCACCATAATAAACAAGCCCGTTTGGATCATTCATCCAGTTTTTTTCGGGTGTGAAGTGGAATTGAGGACGGTATTTTTCTTCGTAATACTTTTTATCCGTTTTTACCTGAGCGATTGTAAAGGCATAGGAGAAGAGGGTCAGGATTAGTAATAAGTATCTCATATTAATCAGATTATATAAAATTTAAAGGTTGATTACGTGTAGGCCAAATATACAGTATCTATTTTGTTTATCAGACAAAATTCAGAATTTAGGTTCGATATTGTACCTTTGTCCTGATTTATTGAAGTTATGAGAAGAGATGATGTTGAAATAATGGCTCCGGTTGGCTCGTACGAGTCTTTGATGGGAGCGATACAAGCTGGTGCAGGATCGGTCTATTTTGGGGTCGAACATCTGAATATGAGGGCACGTTCGGCCAGCAATTTTACACTTGAGGATATTGGTGAGATTTGTCGAAGATGTAATGAGGCTGGTGTTAAGAGTTATTTGACGGTAAATGTTGAGATTTTTGACGAGGAGTTTTCAACCCTGTCTGATGTATTAACAGTGGCGCGGGATGCCGGAATATCGGCTGTAATTGCAGCCGATATGTCTGTCATTCAGCAGTGCCGCGAATTGGGCATAGAGGTTCATATTTCGACCCAGGTGAATGTTACCAATTATGGGGCTGTAAAGTTTTATTCGCAGTTTGCTGACGTTATGGTACTTGCCCGCGAAATGAACCTGGGAAGGGTCTGTAATATTGCTCAGAAAATTAAAGACAACGATCTACGTGGACCTTCCGGAAACCTGGTTCGTATAGAGATGTTTGTTCATGGCGCATTGTGTATGGCGATCTCCGGTAAGTGTTATCTCTCACTTCACGAAACTCATTCATCGGCCAACCGTGGATCATGTATGCAGGCATGCCGGCGTGCCTACATCATAACAGATAAGGAAACAGGCCGGGAACTTGAGGTTGATAATAAGTATATCATGTCGCCGAAGGACCTTAAAACAATTCATTTTTTAAATAAAATTCTCGATTCAGGGGTTACCATTCTTAAGATTGAAGGTCGGGCCCGCAGTCCTGAGTATGTAAAGACGGTTGTCGGATGTTATCACGAAGCTATTGATGCTTACTTTGATGGAACATTTAGTGATGAGAAAATAGCAGTTTGGGACAAAAAATTGGCTTCTGTTTTTAACCGGGGTTTCTGGGATGGTTATTACCTGGGACAGCGTCTCGGCGAATGGAGCAGCAACTATGGTTCAATGGCCACGAAAAGGAAAATTTATACGGGCAAAGTGACCAATTATTTTTCAAACCTGGGAGTAGCTGAAATAAAACTGGAAACAGGCAGTTTAAAGTTAGGCGACGAAATCATCATCAGTGGTCCAAGTACGGGTCTGATTCAGACGATAATAAAGGAGATCAGAGTTGATCTTGTAGCTGTAAATGAGGCTAAGAAGGGAGATTTGTGCTCCATTCTTGTTGATTCGAAATTAAGACGTTCCGACAAGTTGTATAAATTGGTGGATGCATCAGAGGTTAAATTGCAGTAGGCGAGGCATCTGTTTTTAATTTTGTCATTCATTTGGTTAAGTTTTATTCTTTTTAATGCCTGATTAACTGTTAAACCTTATATTTACAATATATCTGAAACCAAAAGTCTCGCTGATTAATGGGTAAGAAAATTTTAATTGGGATTACTATATTGTTGATTTCCGGATTATTGGCCGGATGGTATTTTTTTACCCGCGAAGCAAAATATTTCGGAACCTCTGCTTTCGGGGCAGTTCCTGAAAATGTGTCGGTTATCGTCAGGGTTCAACATATTGGTAATTATACAAGCAGATCACTGAGCAATCCTATCTGGAAAGCTTACTCCGGTTTTCCGGGAATAACTTCTCTTTACCAGCAATTAGTTTTCGCCGATTCTCTTTTGAAATCGTATCCTGAAGCGAACAATACATTTACAGATAATGACTTAACGATTATGTTCGGCGGAGAGGAGAATCATTTCTGGAATCTCAGCCTGGTAGAATTGTCAGGTCTCACCGAAAAAAGAGCTTTGTCGGAACTTGTTGAGAATTATTTTCATAGGAAAGGTGCAGTTGTTAAAAATGTGAAAGTACAAGGAGCCGACATCTCCTGCTTCGCATGGAAACAAGGCAATCAATTTCAAAATTATTTCACCTCCTTTTATCACGGTATTTTTCTTGCTAGTGCTGACAGCCAAATTGTTGTGAAGGCAATTAAACAACTCGAATCACCTGAAACTCATAGAAATTCTTTCTTCGAGAAAGCCAACAAAACTGCAACTGACAATATTGACCTGAATATCTATCTCAATCACAAAAAATTACTTCAATTCTCGCATCAAATCTTTTCCGAATCATTTTGGGAGCGGCTCAAAAGCTCGTCTCAGTTGGCTGAGTGGTCGGAAATAGACCTGACCCAAAAAAATGGCGAGTTGTTATTTAACGGATTCAGTTTTACGGGTGATTCCTTAAATAATTATCTTGGAATCTTTCTGCAGCAAAAAGCGGATTCGTTCAATCTTGCCCGGATTTTCCCTGCTGAAACTTCCTTTTTCATGAGTTTTGTGATTAGTAACAACGCAAAGTTTTTTCATGATTACGAAAACCTGCTCAATCGAAAAAAAGAACTGGTGGAATACAAAAGTTCGCTAAATGAGATCAATTCTTTGTACAATGTTGATCTTCAGAAAATTATTGTTGATAATCTCGATGGCGCGGCGGCAATAGTTTATACGCGACCCGATTCTGTTTTGTTGGATGAGAATAAATTTCTTGTTCTGCAGGCAGGAAGTGGAAATAAGATTGAAAGTGCGATGATCCCATTAACTACTTCCGGAGGTAATTCAGGCTTTTATAAGATTGACGGAAAGGCAGTATTCCGAATTTATAAAACTCCCGTCAACGACTTTGGGAAAAGGGTTTTTGGTGAAGTCTTTTCGGATGTTACAACGAATTATTTTACGGTTTACGATAATTGTCTGATAATGGGCGCCTCGTATGAGTCTGTTGGTGCGTTTGTTAGATCCAATATTATGCAGGAGACGCTGAGAAACGATCATACTTATCATGAGTTTACAAAGGGATTATCACAACGCATGAACTTTTATATATGGAGTTCACCAGCACATTCGCTCCCTTTTTTCAAGGATGCAATCAATCCTGACTTATATCAACGCATTGAAAATCAATTCTCAGATCTTCAAAAAATTGAATCGGCAGGTTGGCAGATTGGTGTGGAAAATGGCATGGTTTATAACATGGCAAGATTGAAATATAATCCCGAGGTCCACGAAAGTCCGGTCTCGGTAGTGTGGAAGAGTCACCTGGGGAAAAGCATAATTAATCGGCCTCAATATGTAATCAACCCTTCTCACAGAGCGATACGCGAGATTGTTGTTCAGGATGGTGATTATAATTTTACATTGATAAGCAATGAAGGCCGGATTTTATGGAAAATCAAGTTGGCTGGACCGATCAGAAGTGAGATATTTCAACTCGACTGTTCCAGAGATGGTAAACTTCAATATTTTTTCAGTACAGATGATGCATTGCACCTGATTGATCATGAAGGAAAATACATTCGACATTATCCTTTGGCACTTAAGTCTGCTGCAACAAATGGTGTTTCGGTAGTTGATTACGACCGAAACGGCGACTACCGGTTTTTTATTGCATGCAAGGATCACAAGGTGTATCTCTATGATAAAAAAGGTGAAATAATTACTGGCTGGACGCCACAAAAAACGGGAAATGATGTGATTAAGCCTGTTCAGTTTTTCAGGGTCGAAAACAAAGATTACATCGTCTTCACAGATAAAAACAGGGGTTACATCCTTGACAGGAAGGGGAAAACGAGGGTTGTGATTAAAGGTGAAATTTCATACTCGCGAAATCCTTTTACCCTCGAGCCGGGTTCTGTTAAACGTATGGCAAGACTGGTGACGTCCGATTCTAAAGGCAATGTTATTTCAATTGGATTTGATGGTTCGGTGAAAAGAACAACTATGAGAAAGTTTTCACCTGATCATTATTTTATTTACGGTGATTTGAATTCGGACAAAAAAAACGATTACATGTTTATGGATGGCGATTCATTGGTTGCTTTTGACGCTGCTGTAAATAAGATATTTACAAAAAAAATTAATTATTCAATAGATTTACCTCCTGTATTGTATACTTTTCCTGATAAAAGCCGTAAAATTGGTATTGCAGACTCAACTGAAAACCGAATCTATTTGTTTAATTCTGACGGCAGCATCTGCAAAGGTTTTCCACTTGAAGGGAACTCCGGATTTGCAATAGATTTCTCCGGTCGTAAAAACGATCAGTATAATTTGATTACCGGGAGTTCGGAAGGTTATTTAATCAAATATCAGGTAAAATAATTCAGGAATTCACTTTTGTTGTATTATAAACAATTGAAATATAATATCATGGAATAGCCAGGATTGAGAAATCCCAAATTGGAATGGACATTTACTCATGGCTATTAGCTTCGCTGATCTTCGATTCCATGTGGCCTTTAAAAAACAAATTATTTGCGTATGAACCTTCTAAAGCATTATATTTCAGTAATTGCGTTTTTCTTTGCTGCAATCATGCTGTTATCATGTCATCTTGAGGATTTTAATATGAATAAGCTCTCGAAGACAAATGATATCGTTCCTGAAGTTTTCGCACCCCTGGCATACGGAACTTTTAAAATATCGGATCTTGCTCCTGTTCCGGTACCTCCGGATAATGCCCCAATACCTGCCGGAGGCATAGATCTTACACCTATACTTTTAAGCAAAACTGGAACATCATTTAGTAGTACAGCAATTGATTCTGTTTACCTGATAACTCATTTCACAAACGGAACTCCTTGCAATATGGAATTTGAACTTAGTTTTGTGAATGCCGCAGGTGTTCAGCTTGGCCAGTCGTTTCCCTCAGGGAATATTTCTGCGGGGGCAACTGATCAGAAAATAAAGTTCCCATTAGGCCCGATCGACCAGGATAATCTACAGCAAGCTACCGATATTAAATTGACTTTCAGGATATTTTCACCAAATGCAGCTAGTCCGGTCTTGTATAGCGAAGCAAAGTCAAAACTGTTTACAGTTAAAATCTCTTTTTATGCGCCTGCCAGATTACAGTATTAATAGAATTCCAACCATATGAAAACGGGTAAATTTGCTATTAATGTACTGTTTATAATTTTCATTTTAGGAGGATCAAATCTTCTCCGGGCGCAGCCAAATACCCTCTATTTCATGAAAGGGATTCCACAAACCAAAGATCTTAATCCGGCGCGTCCCGGAATATCAGAAGGCTATTATTTCAGCATGCCGTTATTTTCGAAACTTGACTTGGCTGCCAACACCAACAATTGGGCTTACAATGATCTGATCCATTGGGGAACGGGAACCCGTTCTGATTCACTCGTTATTGATCTTGATAAATTCAGGGGAAGTCTTGATAATAAGAACTTTGTTTTTGAGTCTGCGGCATTGACAATTCTTGAAGGCGGTTTCAAAAAAGGGAAGAATTTCTTTGCTGCCTCCCTGACAGAGCGTGAATTTACTCAGGTGTTTTTTAGTAAAAATCTTGTAAATCTTATTCAATTCGGGAATAATCGCTATGTTGGTCAGACTTATTATTCTGGAAATGCTGGTGTTGGAGCGCAGCATTACCGAGAGTTTGCATTCAATTATTCCCGTGATGTTACCAAAAAACTCACAATTGGCGGAGCCGCAAAAATTTTGTTCGGGATGGCTGCTGTTCAGACGAATGGAATGAATTTCAGAATTTCTTCACCTGCAAACGGCGAATCTCTTGATGTCGTTGCAACTGGTCGGGTTAATATTTCAGCACCAGTCAGATTTAATTACAATACCTATGGCGAGATAACCTCCACCAACTCACTTCCAAATTATGGCCTCGGTGATTATCTTGGAAATTTTCAGAATCCAGGCATTGCATTTGATATGGGTTTTGCCTACAAGGTGAACAAGAAGACAGAAGTATCTGTGAGTATAATCGATCTGGGAATGATTGGTTGGAAAAGCAATGTGACGAGATTTACAGAACAGGGGCATTTTTTATACAAGGGAATCGATCTTAATGATCCGGCATTAACTCCCCCTGCTATTACTCAGTTAGCACCGGCAATTGATCAGCTGACGAACGAAATTTCGAGAGCATTTCGTCTTGCACACACTGAAAGTAACTTCTCAACCCTTATACCTGCTAAGATCTATTTTGGAATTGATCATCAGTTAAATGACATTGTAAATGTTTCAGGTTTAACGAGGATCAGGATTATCAATAATAGAATTCATACTTCATTGACAGGTTCTGCCAATGCAATATTTTGGGAACGATTATCTTTGTCGGCAAGCTATTCAATTATGGAATCGACCTTTGATAATCTGGGGTTAGGAATAGGATTCAGAGCTGGTCCTTTTCAATTATACACTGCCACCGATAACTTGTTTTCGCCTTTCTATCCGAGCAAAGCGAGGAACATGAACCTGAGAGTCGGTATCAATTTTATCTTTGACGGTAAAAACAGCGGAAAAGGCGGTAAAAGTGGAAGTTCATTAAATCCCAATTGTCATTGTCCTTATTAGTCGATTGGTACGAAATATTTCCTAATTTTGCCGGAATTATCAAAGTCAAAAGTAATGGTACTATTTATTCTACTCAATATCGTCTCTTTTTTCAGGGTTATTGTTGTCATTATTTTGATCTATTACGGATTCAAAATGGTGATGCGGTTTATTGCCCCTAAAGTTGTTGAAAAAGCGGCGGACAAGCTTTTTCAGGAAATGAAGAACAGAGAGGCATCGAAAGGCCGGCGAACTGTGCGGCAGGGAGATGTTACGATCGATTATTCCGATAAAAAGCCAAAGCAGTACAAACGCGGTGACGGTGATTATATCGAATTTGAAGAGATCGATGATAAAAAATAATTTTGTAAATATTTGATTTACTAATATATAATGAATGGAGTAATTCGTTTGCTCTAAAATTATCTGATATGGCCCAGGAAGATTTATTCAAGAAATTGATTGCACATTGTAAAGAGTATGGTTATGTATTTCCATCGAGCGAAATCTACGATGGATTAAGTGCAGTTTACGATTACGGACAATACGGCGTAGAATTAAAGAACAACATCAAGAAATACTGGTGGGATTCGATGGTTTTGCTTCATGAAAATATAGTTGGAATTGACTCGGCTATTTTTATGCACCCTACGATATGGAAAGCTTCAGGCCATGTTGATGCTTTTAATGACCCGTTGATTGATAACCGGGATTCCAAGAAAAGATACCGCGCCGATGTTCTGATTGAAGATCATCTGGCAAAAATTGAGGCAAAAATAGACAAGGAGGTCGAAAAGGCGAAAACAAGGTTTGGAGAAAGCTTTGATGAGTCGCAATTTCGCGCAACGAACGTCAGGGTTTTGGAATCTCAAACAAAATGGGATGAGCTTCATAACCGTTTTGCAGAAGCGCTTAACAATGTTGATCTTGTTGAATTAAAGCAAATTATTGAGGACAATGAAATTGTTTGCCCCGTTTCCGGAACCAGAAACTGGACCGAAGTACGGCAGTTTAACCTGATGTTCTCAACCGAAATGGGCTCAACAGCCGATGGCGCATTGAAAGTTTACCTTCGCCCCGAAACAGCACAGGGAATTTTTGTCAACTATATGAATGTGCAGAAATCGGGAAGGATGAAGATACCTTTCGGTATTGCACAAATCGGGAAGGCTTTCAGAAACGAGATTGTTGCACGTCAGTTTATTTTCAGAATGCGCGAATTTGAGCAGATGGAAATGCAGTTCTTTGTCCGTCCGGGTACCGAACTTGTCTGGTTTGAGAAATGGAAAGATTTACGTGTCAAATGGCACCAGGCGCTTGGATTTGGCAACGAGAATTACCGTTTCCACGTACACGAAAAACTCGCTCACTATGCAAATGCTGCGGTTGATATTGAATTCAAATTTCCTTTTGGATTCAAGGAAGTGGAAGGAATTCATTCGCGTACCGATTATGATTTATCGCAGCACCAGAAATTCTCTGGTAAAAAAATCCAGTATTTCGATCCCGAAATAAATGAGTCATATGTGCCTTTTGTCGTTGAAACCTCAATTGGTGTCGACCGGATGTTTCTGCAGATTATTTCAGCCGCTTACCACGAAGAGGTTGTGGAAGATTCAAACGGACAGAAAGATACGAGGGTAGTGTTAAGGCTTCCTGCTCCGCTTGCTCCGGTAAAACTGGCGGTAATGCCATTGATCAAAAAAGATGGTCTTCCCGAAATAGCACGCGAGATAATTGATGAATTGAAATTCGATTTCAATTGCCAGTATGACGAAAAAGATTCGATTGGCAAACGTTACCGCCGCCAGGATGCAATCGGAACGCCTTTCTGTGTCACAGTCGATCATCAGACTGCCGAAGACCAAACGGTAACTATTCGCTTCCGCGATACAATGCTTCAGGAGCGCGTTGAAATCAGTGCATTGCGCGATATTATTCTAAAACAGGTCAGTTTCAGAATGCTATTCGACCAGCTTAAATAGCTGAACGAATTAATAATAAGAAAGGCCATCTCAACTTTTTGGGACGGTCTTTCTTATTTCATTTTTCGAATACGACACCTAACAGAAGTTTCTATTTGCGGCGCTTACAACTGTATTTTTCTATTTAACTTTATAGTTGCGCATTAAATGTTTGGCGTTTCATTCCCCGGGTTGCGTCGTTCCTCCTTACCCGCGGTTATTAATATTCGACACCTTCAATGTCGTTCTCATTTTCGTCCTCTCTCACCATCTCCCCCTCTCTTCCTCTCTCCCTCAATTTCTCAATACTTCTGAAGCATCGTGAGCATCTTCCGATCGAGTTTATGTCCATGCCAATCTTCGTATTCAACATCTTTTCGTCCCGAATCGAGCACGCCAAAATCGCCGCGGAAGTTCCACAAAGCATAGCCGATTCCGTTTTGAGTGAGAATATCAAGTACATCACCGAACCATGCCAGAAACACTTCGTGTGGGGTTTCGCGCCAGCAACCGCATTCGCCACAATGCACGCCGCCGCCTTTCTTTACGAGCTCAATCCATGGTTCATAGAATTTTTCAAGCGATTCTCTTCCAAAGTATTTGTTTTCGATTGTCCCTGGCCAAACGGGCATAGGGGCGGTATCGGGATTTTTATAAACCCAAGGAGCCCTGTAATGCGAAATGTAATGCGGAAAATAGCCGCGACAGCTTTGTGCTATATCCAGGTCTGCAATCTCAGGAATAACGGAGGAACCAACATCGTTACCGTCTGCCACCACGATTCGAGACGGATTATACTTTCTGATTGCCTCGGCAGTTTCCTTAGCAACTTTGCGGTAAATCGCTCCGGGTACGGTCTTCCGTTCGCCAAACTGGTCATTCATATTCTCACGCAAGCTTGGTTCGTTTACAAGGTCAAAGCTTACTTTTTCGCGTGAAACATCTTTTAGCCGTTTCGCCCACATCTCCCAATGAAATTTGAATGCTTCCTGTGCCGCTTCATCTTTCCAAAGATTATAAGGCTCATTAAATCCGGCATTTACACAATATCCTGGAGCACGGTGCAGATCAAGACTTACATGAAGTTTGTACTTATTGGCCAATTCAATCAACCGTACAATTTCATCAACAACTTTTTCATCGATGTTTAACACATCTTTGGGCGTAACATCCTTTGAATGGTCAAATTTGATATATCGTGGATAGGCCATTGGAATACGAACAAAGTCGAATCCCCAGTCAGCCATCCAGCGAAAGTCATCCTCAGTGGTTGCCGCAGATGAATTTCCTTTTTGAGCGATAGGTCCAAAATAATCAAGCAGGTTGAAACCACGCCAGCGCGGAATAGGATTTGATATGCCTGCCAAGGTGGAGGAAGCAAGCGCAAGTTTTCCGCTCATGCCTACAAGGGCAGTTGCTGCACCTGCGGTTTTTAAGAACGAACGCCGATCGATTTTGTTGAATTCCATTGGATTGTGCGATTTAAGTTTAAATATGTTTTCGTGATCTCAGTTGATCACAAATTGGAAGGCGCGATTTGATGATGTGTTCGAGCAAAGATAAAAAGTAGTTTGTGAAATCTATGATAAGTCTTATTGAAATTTATAAATACAAATAAACTCCTTTAATGTTCTGGAAAATTCCCGACGAATCAGAAAATTATTTCGAAGATTATCATCTTGTTAATCAATGTTATGTCTGAGCTTATTCAAATAAAGCCGGATATACTCGATTATAATCGAATATATCCGGCTAACATATAACTTCTTTCCTGAACTACCGTAACAGTGCTATGTGTATTTTATATTAATTCATTTTATAAGCTAAACATACTGTTTTACAGAACTTCTGATTTTATCCTTATAAGCCTTCGAAGTAGAAAATTATTTTTGTTTACATATTAATACAGATAGTCATGAAAAATTTTACATTTTTGTTAGTAGTTCTTTTCCCTTTCTTCGCAGCTGGTCAGCCGAAGGAGGCAATAGTAAATCTTGCGAATAAAAGCGCAACGGAAATGTACGGGATTGCAAAAGAATGGTTTGCAGTCAGCTCGAACCCGGGTGATATAGTGATTCAGGTTGACGATCCTAAGGAGCAAAAAATTATTGGTTCAGGGGTTAAAAATATTATTTACACCATTCAGAAATATCCAACTTTTATCGATGTCAATTATGCATTGAGCGTACAGTTTAAGGACGGTCGTTTTAAATATCTGTTGTATGTTAACTCCATTAAATATGAAAATGGTTATGAGATGAGTTTTGAAGAGTTTAAATCGCTGACTACCAAAGAAGGATGGGAAGCTTATCGTAAAAATGCGGGGACTAAACCACTGTTCCGCAATAAAGTATCATCTGCAACAATTAATGATGTGTATTCATTGATGAACAGTAATTTCGATAATATGATTGCCGATCTGACTACTCATCTAAAATCGGATAAAGCGGATACAAATTGGTGACAGAAACTCTTTTATGATCGATTTATCGGTAACAGAATGTCTGGTTCGGAATGGCTTAGTTTTTTGTGAAAAGCATTTCCGGACCAGACATTTTTATTGTCGTTCTGTACATCGCCCCGGCGTAACTTTATTTGTTAGTTCGAAATTGGTATTTGGTGCATTGATGATTGGAATATGGCCAAAGTCAGAACCCCGGCCAGACATCCAGCGAAAGTCATCTTCGGTTGTTGCCGCTGACGATTTTCGTTTCGGAGGCATTGAACCGAAATAGTAAAGCACGTTGAAACCCTGCCAGCGGGAAGTCGGATTTGAGTAGTCTGCCACTGCTGTTGATGTAAAGGAAAGCATTCCTGTCATTCCTACAAGGGCAGTTGCTGCACCTGCAGTTTTAAAAATGAACGCCAGCCGATTTCGTTGAATTCCATTTGATTTGTGCGATTTTAGTTTAAATAGGTTTTCGTGATCTCAGCTGATCAGAAAATGAAAGGATCCCGTTGATCTTGAATAAGAGCAAAGATAAAAAGTAGTTTGTGAAATCTATGATAAGTCTGGTTGAAATTTATGAATACAGATAAGCCCCTTTATTGTTCTGGAAAATTCTCAAATAATAGAATAATAAAATGAATTTTTAAATCTCATTAATTCAGTAACATATTCGACAGCATACGGATATAACCGGATATAACCAGATATATCCGGAAGTAACCGGTTAATAATTAACTTTCAATGTTAACTCTCGTTACATTGCAATAGATGTTTTATTCAAGTCATTAATCCGAACTTAACATTCTTTAATTTTTGAATCCTTGTCTTTTTAAAATCGCCTAAACGAAATTCTAATTGCGGTTTCCATCCGATTATTGATGTTCCAATTAATTCCTGACAGGTTTAATGCCTGTTTGAGTACCAAAAAACAGAACCACTCTGTGTGACCGAGGAGGCGAAGCTGTGAAAAGGCAATGACAAAGCATCCGTTTTCCAACCCTATTGATAAGACCAAATTCCCCGTCAATTAAAAATCAATTATTGACGAAGATAAACAATCCCCATTCAAAACAACCGTAAATTCTGCGAAATGAGATTTGAAAGCATTAATGAAGAGAAAACCCGTGAGGAAGGGATCGACATAAAAAAATTAAGTTACATATTGGTAAAACAATGGCACTTGTTTTTGCTGTTCAGTATTTTAGGATTGGGTGGCGCATATTTGTATACCAAAATTGTAAATAAAAATTACCAGGTAAGTACTTCCATTCTGGTCACTGAAAATCTGAACCAAATAAACATCAAGGATTTATTTAAGGGCACCCAGAATAAATCAGACGACAACATTTACAATCAGCTTGATATCTTAAAATCGTTTTACCCGATTAACAAGGCGCTTATCAACCTGAACTGGCGCACAAGCTGGTACAAAAAAGATTTACTTGTGTGGAGAAGTATTTATAAGGAAGAACCATTTGATGTTCAGGAACCTCAGGATTTTACGAACCCCAAAGGCATTGCCGTTTGCATCATACCCACCTCCGATCAATCTTACACTGTTTCAGTTGATGGTAAATTGAAAAGCAACAAAGTAATTACGAAAATAAAATTCGAGGGCAAAGGCGAATTTGGTCTCCCATTTATAAATGGTCACTTCAATTTTACATTGGTTAAAAAGAAAACCAATGACGAAGCCCTGGACGGGAAGTATAAATTTGAGTTTAACGACCTTGTTGATGCAACGCTGGCTTACCAAAAGAAGCTTGCTGTTACATTGAAGAATAAGAAGGGCGAAATCATTCAGTGTACACTCGAAGGTGATGAACCTGTAAAATATGGCGAATTTTTGAATGAGCTGATTAGTGTTTACACCGAAAGTAAACTGGACCTTCAGAATGAAGTCAACCGGAGATCGCTTGATTTTATAAACAGTCAGTTAAGCGGCATTTCCGATTCGATGAATATGGCAGGAACAAAATATTCTGAGTTCCGCTCCCGGAATGAAATCATCAACCTGGGATCCGAAACAACCATTGTGATGAATAAACTCAAAGAGGCTGAAACGGAAAGAGTCAAAAATCAGGTGCAACTCGATTATTTTCAGAATCTTCGTTCTTATCTGAGTAAATCCGTTGACTATAAACAGCTGGTTGCGCCTTCTGTTGTTGGGATCCAAGACGCCTCACTTAATGCATTGGTTCTTAAATTAGGTGAACTTTACAGCCACCGCCAGTTTATGTCGTTCAGTGTAAGCGATAATAACCCCCAAATAATTAACATCGACAAAGAAATAGCTCAAACGCGTAATCTTTTAAGCGAAAACCTGCGCAATCTGATTGAAAATGCCACAAATACAATCAATAGTCTGAAAAACAGGGAAGCAACCATAAGTTTACAGATGAATAAACTGCCCAAAAAGGAACAACAGATGGTTAATATCCAGCGCCAGGTAGACATGACAAGCGAGATATATACCTTCCTGCTGCAAAAGCGTGCTGAAATGAAAATTGCATTGGCCTCAAGTGTCCCGGACATTCAAATTATCGATAAGGCCCGGCCCGAAACAGCACTTCCGATAGGACTTCCCGGTAAAATAATTTTAATCATCGGACTAATCGTCGGACTGGCGCTTCCTTTAGGCATTATCTTATTATATAACAGTTTAGATACTCATATACGCACACAGGAAGACATTGAATACAATTCAGCGATCCCGATACCCGGGAATATCATTCACGACCAATCCAATGCTGCTATTACTGTACACGAAAACCCCAAATCTGTTATTGCTGAATCGTTCAGGGCATTACGCACGAACCTTCAGTTTATGCTGACTGAGCCTAACGGAAAAATTATAACTATACAGTCAACCAATCCGAACGAAGGAAAAACATTTATTGCTGTAAATCTTGCCTCTATACTGGCAATGAACAATAAAAAAGTACTTCTGATAGGTGCCGATTTGCGAAAACCCAAATTGCATAAAATATTTGAAATGAGTAATGACCACGGATTGAGTACCTGCCTGATTGGTCACGATACCATAGATGAGGTAATTTTTTCAACTCCTGTTATCAATCTGTTTTTGCTTCCTGCCGGACCCATTCCCCCAAACCCTTCCGAGATTCTGGGTAAACCAGAAATGAAAATGCTGATCGACAAAGTCCGGACCGCTTTCGACTATGTCATCATCGACAATGCACCAACACTTTTAGTAACCGATGGCATTATCGTCAGTCAGTTGTCCGACCTTAATATCTTTATTCTGCGCTATGGTTTTTCACGGAAACAACAACTTGAGCTGATCAATCATTACGCCGATAAACAAATGGTCAGCCATCTCGCTATTGTGGTGAATGATATTCAGTCAAACGCATTCGGATACGCCTACTCCAGGTATTCGAGGTATGATCCATACCCGAAAAGTTCTTATAAGAAGAACTACTATGCAGCTGCCGACGAACAACCAGCCAAAAAAAATCGGAAGAAGGAAGCTGAATCAAAGGTGTAATTAATACCAAGTAAGGAATAAACTTATTTCACGAATTGAACACTAATTTCACTAAGGAATATGGCCGAAATTCTCTATAAAAATGAGAGTTATAAAATCATTGGTGCTTGTATGGAAGTTCATAAAAAATTAGGGTCTGGTTTCCTTGAGAGTGTTTATGCCGAAGCCTTAGAGCTGGAATTCAAAAAAGCTGATATTTCTTTTGAACGTGAAAAGAAGTTACCTGTTTATTACGACAATCAACCATTGAAGAAATATTTCAAAGCCGATTTTGTTTGTTTTAATTCAATTATAATTGAGATGAAAGCCACAAAATTTTTAATTGAAGCCGATCTTCGTCAAACAATTAACAATGTAAAAGCTACTCATTACAAATTAGGTTTATTAATCAACTTTGGTACACCATCCCTATCCTACAAACGGATAGTCAATTAGTGAAATTTGTCCCAATTCGTGCCATTTGTTTTAAGTGTAATTGACTTCGTCGAACTTCGTTTCGTATTTATTCGCATTATTTGTCACTATATTTGTTTTATAATTTTTAGTCTTAATATCATGGAAGCACTTTATAAAATAAAAGCGAATGAACTCGATAGTACATGGATTGAATCAATAAAAAAATTGTTTTCAGATAAAGACATAATTATTAAAATTTCAACAGAAATGGATGAAACCGATTTTTTAACGATGTACCCTGCAAATGAAAAACACCTGCTTGAAAATTTAGCGGCTGAACCCGCAGTAAAATTTTCGGGTGATGAATTTAAAGAATACGTTAAAAAGCAGACAAAATAAATCACATTCACTGTGAAAAGAGATGTTATCTTTAAAGGTTCTTCATTTACCGATTTTAATATGTGGCAGGTAAAGGACGCTAAAATTTACAGGAAAATTGCAGAATTAATTGAAGAGGTACGAAGAAATCCATTTGCTGGCAAGGGGAAGCCAGAACCGCTGAAACACAGTTTTTCTGGTTACTGGTCACGGAGAATTACAGATGAACATCGTCTCGTTTATAGCGTGAATGAAAATGAGGTACAAATTATATCGTGTAAATATCATTATAACGATTAACCCTGAATCGTACGAATAAATTCCATCCCTGCTTTAAAACCATATAGCGATATTCCGATTTTGAAATAGTTTGCGGTGAAACCTTATATCTATTCATCCAACCTCTTAGTAGTTACCAGAATACCACCTTTCTTCAACTTTATTTAGTTTGCGAGATCAATTGGCGGCTTTCCCATTCGGCCGATTTTTTGGAAATGATAGTTAAACAGTGTCTCACGGAGTAAAAACACAATGTTCCACAGTTGAGTTTTGTTTTAAGAGACTTCGTCGAACTTCGTTTCGCTCTAATTCGCTCTAATTCGTTTTCATTCATATAAACAATTTAAATTAAAAAATCATGGCTACTCCTTTTTTTCGAAAGTACAAATGCAAAGACGAGGAATTACCTCGGATATGTTACTTTGCAGCATTTAGTTTTAAACGCGATCTGGCTGATTTTAATGCCTATTCGCCATTGTTTGATGATAAGTATTACAATTCATTTATTGGAAAGATCGCGGTTGTAACCGAACTTGTCGAGCCAAAATCTGAAATCATCGAACAACGAATTATTACTGAACGGTTCTATTCAATCATGGATAGCATGATTGACCCCATTAACCGACTGACGGGATATGTTGAAATGGTCGAAGCATCGTTGAAACATACGCCAACCGATTTTGGATTAACAGAATTACGTGAGGGCATCTACAAAAAAGATACTGAAAACGTAATTAAAAATCTGCATACTGTGAATGAGAACATTGGGAAGTATAAAGAGATTCTCGCCACGAAAGGTCTCAAAGAAGAGCTGATTGGCAAGTTTGCTTCGGCATATACCCAGGTTTCGGATGATAAGCAAAAACAGTTTGAAATTGGTAGTAACCGCCAAAACATCGTACAAAATAATTTAGGCGAGCTGAATGGTTTGTACGATCAGCTTACCGAAATTCTTTCGAAAGGTAAAATGTTGTACAAGTTCACTGATCCCGCAAAATTAAAGGAATATACTTTCAGCGAACTTAAAAAGCGCGTGCGTAAAGTAAATAAACCGGTCAGCAACGAATCAACAGAGCCGGAAAAATAAAAGGAAGGTAGAGACAAGGCACGCCTTGTCTCTACCAATGGTCTTGTCACTATTGGAATGTTAAGTAGCGGCCTAAAGTTGACCTTTAGTAAGGATTAGTTTACCTTCAGTAGGCATTAGTTGACCTTAAGTAAGGATTAGTTTGACTTCAGTATGCATTAGTTTGCCTTCAGTAGGCATTAGTTGACCTTAAGTAAGGATTAGTTTGACTTCAGTAACCATTAGTTGACCTTTAGTGAGGATTAGTTGATCTTCAGTAAGTATTAGATTGAAGACCTTCTGCAAAGGCCGTTTCTGAAGACAAGTCGAAACAGGCTAAAATTTTCAACAACCGAAAAAGGATCGTACAAAACAATTTAGGATTGCTGAATGGATTGTTTGATCAGCTTACTGAAATATGCACAGCGGGGAGGATACTGTACAAATCATCCGATCCGGCAAAACTGCAGGAATATACCTTCGAGGATCTGAAAAAACGGGTACGCCGGGCATCCAAACCCGAAAAAAAAGTAAGTAAGGATAAAGGCGAAGATCCTGCAGCAACGGATGAAAAATAGAAAGATATAGTAGAGGCGCACATGCAGATGTCATTGCGCACCTACACGTTAAGGCGGCCTGAAAACGCCCGCCTTTCATTTAATTCTTTTATTTTCCGCCCGATTTTCCAAAGGAACGCCCAGTACGACCTTCGGAACACCCAGTACGACCTTCGGAATGCCCAGTACGACCTTCGGAACGTCTAGTACGACCTTAGGAACGGCCAGTACGACCTTCGGAATGGCCAGTATGATCTTCGGAATGGCCAGTATGATCTTCGGAAGGGGATGGCCTCAATGGCAACTGATCTCACTAAGTTAAAAGATTATACTTTTCGAGGATCTGAATAACCGAGTGGACAGAGCATCCAAACCCGAAAAAACGGAAAGTAAGGATATTCTTCAGCATCCAGTGAAAAATAAATAGCAGGGGCGCACTGTGTGCACGTAGAGGTGACCGGGAATTGCCTTTACGTGTGCGCCCTTCATTTAATTCTTTCATTTTCTTTCGAATTACCAAAGGGCGAGCTTGAATGACATAAGGGCGAAGGGTGATGCCTTTCGGGCAATGGGGGGATGACCGTTGAGAAGTGTAAATTAGACAATTTTAAGAGTGTTTTATGGATTTAATTCTTTTCAAAACTACATCAATTAAGATAAGGCAATTCCTTACTGATTTTTTCACAAAAGGTCATGAACGAAGTATCAAAGCAAAAAAAAATATTGTTGCCATATCAATTATTAAAGGTTTTAGTATTGCTATTATTTTGATATTGGTACCTCTTACTATACATTATATAAATCCGACCCAATATGGTATTTGGCTTACATTAAGCTCCATTGTTGGTTGGTTTTCATTTTTTGATATCGGATTAGGTAATGGATTGCGAAATAAATTCGCTGAAAGTGTGTCAGTTGGAAATATAAAACTTGCCCGGATTTATGTTAGTACAACTTATGCTGTATTGGCTATAATTGTCTCTATTGCTCTAATATTATTTTTTTTTATTAATCATTTCTTAGATTGGACCAGCATCTTAAATGCCCCTGAAAATATGGCTAAAGAGCTGAATCTATTAGCCTTACTAGGTTTCGTTTTTTTTTGTTTGCAATTTGTATTACAATTGATAAATACAGTTGTGACTGCCAACCAACAACCTTCAACGTCATCACTTTTCAATCTCCTTGGGAATTTATTTTCCCTGATTGTAATATTTATACTTACGAAAACAACCGCAGGAAGTTTAATTGCTTTAGGCATTGCTTTAGGGTTGGCTCCTATTGTTGTTCTAGCAATCTCCAGTATTTGGTTTTATAGTACTAGCTATAAAGCCTTTGCCCCAAGTATTAGGCTTATAAATTTCAAATATGGTAAAGAATTATTAAAAATAGGCAGTGAATTCTTCATAATTAATATTGGCGTAATGATAATTTTTCAAACTGATAATATTATTATAGCGCAAGTCTTAGGTCCAAGCGAAGTAACTGTTTTTAATGTTGCATATAAATTGTTTTTTGTTGTCATAATGATATTTTCAATTTTATTGACACCTTTTTGGAGTGCTTTTACAGAGGCATATGCAAAAGGTGATATCCAATGGATTAGGAATGTATTTAAAAAAATAAAGAAATACTGGTCACTATTAGTTGTATTTAATTTATTGTTGCTTATTGCTTCACCACTATTATTTAAGCTATGGTTAGGCAAAATGGTTTTTGTTCCGTTAGCCGTATCAATTGCATTGACTATTTACGTTACTGGATTTAATTGGCTGACGATGTCTTGTTACCTTTTAAATGGTATAGGGAAAATACGATTACAACTATATTTATATTTATTTGGTGCAATTGTAAATATCCCTCTTTGTATTCTTTTAGGAAAAGCATTTGGCTTGTCAGGTGTTATTATGGCAAATGTTATAGTTATTATAATTATGGCCTTTTTTCTGACCGTACAAACAAAAATGATATTAAATAATACTGCTAAAGGAATCTGGAGTAAATAACCAAAATTGATTTTAACAATGAAATATCATTCATTAGTTTTAAAATCATATTTATCATGAATCTAATATTTATAATTTTTATAAGATAATAGATAGAATATTGATGCTCCTTTATTCATTTTTTTGTAAAGGAAATCGATGCAAGTCACAATAGAAGATAATGTTTTCGTTGGAGCTCATTGCATAATATTAAAGGGAGTAACAATTGGAAAAGAAGCATAATAGGTGCGGGTTCTGTAGTAAGTAAATCAATTCCATCCGATGAAATTTGGGCAGGCAATCCAATTGTTTTTATAAAAAGCATGAGAATTGCTGAGTTAAATATATATGACTTTTTTTACAAACTTTTATCTACTGAAATTTTTTAACAATATTTCATACTTCTGATTAATCAAAACAAGATTTATTTTAGAAGGTCATATAATATAACTTATCAGGTACATCTCTATGATATACTCATTTGAATTAATAGATACAAGTAAACAAAGTACACTAAAACTTGATCATAAATGGATCATTAAATCCATCTTTATATGTACATTAATTTTCTTAAGCAATAATATTTTTACATATTTATATGGTGACATACCAATAATTATCAAAAGTACATTTGATCTAAATTTATTCATTTGTATAATTTTCTTATTAGCCAATTTTCTGAAAAATAAATTTAATAAGCTTCTCATTCACATATGGATTATTTTCTTTTACCTTGGTATATTAAATATACTTAGCTTCATTAATGAGGATAACTCATGGGGAATAAATATTCATGATGGTTCAATTTATTATTTCGCTAACATACTTATACTTATTTGCACTCTTATATATTTTGAAAATGTTAAAGGACAAAGTAAATACAGAGAATCTATTGACAACTTTAAAGATTCAATGCGAAAAGTTACAAATACAGGCTTTACTTATTTAGTTCTTCTTTTCCCAATTATATTTATCACTTCTTTATATTTACACGTTGGTTTTATCCCTATTCTATCAGGTGAAAACTTTGTTGATGATATGTATGAATATAATTATGGCTCACTATATGGTTTTAAATTATTATGCGTGTATAGTTTACTAATAGTAGTCGTTAAAATAAGAGAAAGTAGTATCAAAATTTGGAGTCTTGTTTATATAATTCTAGTATTAGCAATAATGTCTGTTGATGGCAAAAGAATGGTTTTGCAGATTGGTTTGATTTCATTTATACCATTTATTGATAGTATAAGTAGCCAACAGATAAAGCCAAGGAATACTTATAGACAGTCTTTATATATTTATGGTACATTATTAGTTGTGTTTTTTTTATATATGTTAATTAATGCAATAAGAGAGGGAAATATTGATCAAAACCCTGTTGCATATTATCTTGAAAAGATTCCTATTGGGGTAGAATTTCGTGAATTTATTCTTTCCTTTACTCACTATAAACCTGCTCAAATGCCAGGCTATAATTATGAAATAAGTTCTTTTGCATCTCTTTTGAATTCGTCGCTCCTAAAAGTATTTGGATTTTCAAAAATTGAATTGGTTCAAATGGGAAGTGCTTATTCATGGATGAGATTAGACCGAGGTGAATTTGGAATTAGATCCGGTATTTTATGTGAGTTATACATTGCATATGGGTATTGGGGATTATTAGGAATGGTAGTTGTAGGATACCTAACATTTAAAGTTACAGATGCAATAGCACATCCGAAATCTTATTTTTCATTGTTCCAGAATTGTATTCTTTACTCATTGATAATCCTGTTGATAGTGGGTCAAAGCGATGTTTTTTTTGGTAATTTAACTGTGATGTTTTACTTTTGGATTTTATTTAAGCTATTATCAATTAAAATAATAAAATAGCATTTTTATAATAATAGCTTATTAAAAGAAAATATTGAAAGAATGGGACCTCTCCTGCTCAACAACACCGGAATATCCACATTTAGGCGAATGGTTATTGACTTTTATTTATGTAATAATGGTAGTATATTGACTATCATTACAAAACGATTTTTAAAGGTTAAATAAATAACACCGATTATTATACGAAATATTGTTTACTTGTGAACTTTAAATCCTGAACTAAGAATAGATCATTTTGATGTATAAGAGTTATATAATCAGCGTTCTATACTTGCTAATTATCCGGTACGAAATGCTTTTTAATCTTATAAGCTGATAAGTTCAACTCTTTGTCCCTATCAAAACCATTAAAAACCAACTTGCCTCTCCGTGCTTAAATATATTGTTCAGTGGTATTATTCCTATGTATCCTATAATTAATTATAAAAACATTACAATTCAATGATTATAGTCAGTTTTAATGGAGGTCTTGGAAATCAGATGTTGCAGTTTGCAAGCTATGTCGCTTTACAGGAACGTTATCCTAGTATTCGAGTAGTGGCAGATATTAGAAAATATAATATCTCAAGGATACATAATGGATTAGAATTGGAAGGGCCGTTTCCGATCCGTTTAAATGTTCTTCTTGGTAAAAAAGCAAATAAAGTTTCAAGCATTGGAAGATTTTGGCATTTTGCTCTCAATAAAGTAGTTATTATGTTCTTTAATATTGGTTTGAGTAAATATTGTTTTGTGAAAGATGATGGAGTTTTCAAAGAGCATTTATTTCATTTAAATATCAATAAAAATTACTATTTAGATGGCGAATGGGGAAATGAGAAATATTTTACAAATGCAAAAGAACTGATTAAAGAATATTTTACATTTAAAAAACCATTAGATACTCTTAATGAAAGGATAGCAGATAAAATCAGGAGCCAAAATTCATTGAGTGTACACATTCGTAGAGGCGACTACTTATCTTCGGGTTCTTCTTTTGTGGATTTAAGTAAAAGTGATTATTATCCTGATGCTTTCAATTATTTAACTAAAGCGGTGATTAATCCTGTGTTTTTCATATTTTCAGATGATATCGAATGGTGTCGCATAAATCTTAAGTGGTTGAAAGAATATGAGCACTATTTTGTAAAGGGAAATGATGGGATGGGAAGTTATAAGGACTTACAATTAATGTCTTTGTGTAAACATAATGTAATAGCAAACAGTACTTTTAGTTGGTGGGGCGGGTGGCTTAATAGCAATCCTAATAGGATAGTTATTTGTCCAAAAAAATTGTTTTATGATGAAAAACTAAATGATAAAATTTTAGCGGAGTTTTATCCTGAAACTTGGGTGAAAATATAACTTTGCTCTAATAAATGTCGGTGCAAAGAAAAAAGAAGAAATAAAACAAGCTTTCAGTATCTTTTAAACATCAACTTGCTAAAATTATTTCACAAGCTAAAGTCAAAACGATCAGAATTACTGCTTAAATAATTAGTCCTATTATTCGCAATTGATTTTATTTTTTTTAGTCAATAATTTACCTAAATTGGCCATTCCTATCATATTGATTTACTGCGTTACATGTTCTCCATTTTTATTTAAACCGCATAGGATATCTTTTTATCAACTTATAATCTGGCAATACAACTACTTGGTTGTTCAGTGTGAAGGATTCTTTCAAATAGTTTTTGTTCCTTGATTTCACACCTCAAATTTAAACCAGTCCCAAACTTAAGACAAGACACACTTCAAGCATTAAATTTTGAAACCAATTATTTAGAAACTAATAATTTCATTTAGCAAATGACAAAAAAACCAGAAATACAACTATTAGCAGTGCTGATTACTTGTCATAATCGCAAAGAAAAAACATTAATATGTTTAAACTCGCTTTATAGTTGTTTTTTGCCAGATAATTACTCTTTCGATGTTTTTCTAGTAGATGATGGTTCAACAGATGGCACTGGCGAAGCCGTAAAAAAACATTATCCACTTGTAAATTTAATACAAGGAAATGGCAATTTATATTGGGCAGGTGGCATGCGAATTGCTTGGGAAATCGCACTGAAAGAAAATAGATACAACTCTTTTCTTTTATTAAATGATGATGTTATTTTAGCTGACAGTTGTTTGAGAAATTTATATCGAACACACAATTTTTCAATACAAAAGACAAAAAAAGTAGGAATTTATGTTGGTACAACTGCAGATTGTAAAAATGGCCAAGTTTCATATGGAGGACATATAATAACACAAAACTGGTTGATTATGAGAAGTAAACTATTAAATCCCTCTAATCAACCGCAACAATGTCATTTTGCCAATGGAAATATCTTATGGATTTGTGGTGATGTAGTAAATAAAATTGGAATATTCAGCATTAAATTTACGCATGGAATAGCTGATTTCGATTATACTCTCACAGCACATAAACATAAAGTACCATTATGGGTTGCTCCTGACATATGTGGTTTCTGTTCAAATGATCATGGGAATAGCTGGCAATCAATGAAAGCCCCATTAAAAGACCGGATAGCATATTTAAAGAGTCCTAAAGGATTAGCCTTTAAAGAATATCTTTATTTTATTAAAAAAAAATTTCCCTTTTTTTACCCTTACTCATTTGTTATGCTACTTCTAAAAACATTGTTCCCGTTTATTTGGGATCGATTAAAATAGTTACTCACATTTAATTAACAATTTCACACGTTAGTAAGGATACCTATTTCTAAATGAATGACAACAAGTTCGAAATGAAGCCAGCCGAAAGTAGCTATTGCTGAATATTTCCATAGCTTTATATTGGTAGAATATTTTATAATTTAATTAATCGTTCTTTATCCAGCGACACAGTTTATTCATAATATATTAATGCCATTTACTTTTTTACATCATAAAAGTGTTAATATTCTAAATGAGATTGAATTTGAAGTTGAGTCAAAAAATGAAGGAAAACCGTTGTAGATTCCATTGTACAAATGAAATTACCTAACCGCACAATTGATTCTGTAATAGGAAAAGTGACTTCTTTTATGAATCTTTTAAAAAAAAAGCACAATGAGAAAACAATTTGAAACTCCTATCCTGTTTTTATTATTTAATCGCCCTGCTGTTGCCCAACAAGTTTTTAATCAGATTAAGGCAATAAAACCCCGGCATTTATATATTGCAGCTGATGGCCCAAGAACCGACAGGAAAGACGATATCATAAATTGCAAACAAACTCGTGAGATTATTAATCAGGTAGATTGGGAATGTGATATAAAAACATTGTTCAGAGGTGAAAATCTGGGATGCGGATTTGGTGTCTGTTCTGCAATTAGTTGGTTTTTCGAACAGGTAGAAGAAGGTATTATACTTGAGGATGATTGTTTCCCGGACATAAGTTTCTTTTACTTTTGCGATGAAGTATTGCGTAAGTATAAAGAAGATAAAAGCATTTATGTAATTTCTGGCACGAATTTACAAAACGGCATTAAAAGAGGAAATGCCAGCTATTATTTTTCAAATTATCCCATTACATGGGGATGGGCAAGTTGGAGAAGAGCATGGCGTCAATTTAGTTATAATATACCAGATTTTGATAAATCATTTAAATCCGGCGCACTCAGCCATGTATTTCAGAGCGCACAAGAGAAAAACTATTGGCGCAATAAAATTCGAAAAGGTGAATTGGAGAAGAAATATATTTGGGATTACCAATGGTATTTTGCAGTATGGAAAAACAAAGGGATAAGCATTGTTCCAAATGTTAACCTAATAACAAATATTGGGTTTAGAAATAACGCTACTCACACATTCTTGTGTGATTCAATTAGGGAACCATTAACTAAAAATTCAATTCAATTTCCATTAATAGCACCCCCAAAAACTATTGATCGTAAAGCCGATTATTTCGCTTATCAAAATGCATTTAGCCATTCGATTTCCAGATTTTATCGATTGATAAAGGAAAATGGAATTTTTTCCGTATTTAAGTACACCCTGTCAAGATTAGTAAATAGTATAAAATCAGAGTAGCTTCAATAAAATTGAATATGTTGGCTTTACTAGCCAACCGGAATTATAACTAATGAACTCGATAAAAATAATTGGCTTTGCCGTTTTTTCAGATAACTTATCTGTAATTCCCATACAGGAAGAAACTTGCAGAGTAATCAATACAATTAGCCCTAATTCATATGGAGTTTCAACAAAAGACACTGAATTTGAACAAGCCTTAAAAACCTCTGATTACCTGGTTTTGGATGGCGTATATTTTGCAATTGCCTCTCTTTTATTACAAGGCAAAAATATAAAGCGAAATCAAGGGTTTGATGTGTTTTACCATTTTATTAAACGGTTGAATGAGCAGAAAGGAAAAGCTTTTTTCCTGGGATCATCACAAAGTACACTTCAAAAAATTAAAGAAAAGGCCAATATTGATTATCCAAATATTCACATAGAATATTTTTCACCACCATTCAAACCCGAATTTTCAAATGAAGAAAACGAATTGATGGTGGAAAGAATAAATGCATTTAAACCTGATATCCTTTTTGTAGGAATGACTTGTCCTAAACAAGAGAAGTGGGCCATCAAACATCGTGATCAATTAAAAGCCGGTTTAGCTATTTGTATTGGAAATGTATTCGATTGGTACGCAGGGACACAGAAACCAATTCATCCGTTTTGGTTTAAAATCAGGTTGGGTTGGTTGGTTCGTATTTTAGTACGTCCTGAAGTATTTCGTCGAAATATCGGAAACCAAATGTTGTTCTTCTGGCATGTAATCCTGATATTCTTAAAAATTAAAAAGATATGATTAAAGGAGCCATTGTTGGTCTTGGCAAGATGGGAATTTCCCATGCTGCTATTGTGGGGGCGCATCCCGATGTAGAGATGGTTGCTGTTTGCGATACCTCGTCGCTGGTACTCGATGCATTTAAAAAGTTTAGTAAGGTAAATACCTATAGCGATTACAAAGAGATGATTGAAAAAGAGTCGTTAGACTTTGTACTGATCGCCACCCCTACCCGCTTTCATTATCCGATGGTAAAATATGCCCTGGATAAAGGGCTGCATGTTTATTGTGAAAAACCGTTTAGCCTTACAACCAAAGAAGGGGAAGAGCTGGTCAGCCTGGCCAAAAGCAAAGGGCTTGTCAACCAGGTGGGATATCACAATCAGTTTATAGGCACCTTCAGAGAGTTAAAACGGCTGATCAATGCAGGTATGCTTGGTGAAGTGATTCATTTTGTAGGTGAGGCTTATGGACCGGTTGTAACCAAAGAGAAAGGGAATACCTGGCGATCGAAACCCGAAGAGGGAGGAGGTTGCCTGTATGATTATTCATCTCATGTATTAAACCTGATCCAGGAGATTGTCGGTCGGCCTGTAAAAGCAAGCGGCTCGCAATTGAAAAGCATTTATTCCAAAGGAGTTGAGGATGCTGTTTATGGCACATTGACCCTTGCAAATGGTGTAAGCGGGTTGTTATCGGTCAACTGGAGTGACGAAACCTACCGTAAAATGTCGACTTCAATCACTGTAATCGGTAAAAACGGGAAAATTATTTGTGATGCCACCGAGATTAAGATATTTCTGAAAGAGTCAAACAAAAAGGAAGGATTAGATAAAGGGTGGACAATAAAATATATTACTGACTTTGCCATTCCGGTAGAATTCTATTTGCGTGGCGAAGAGTACAGCGCCCAGATCGACCAGTTTGTGGGTTGCATCAAAAATAAAAAACAGGCAGCTATCAACTCTTTCGAACAAGGGTTATATACCGACAAGGTGATTGAAATGATTATTGAAGATGCTAAAAAACAATTAATCAATGGATAAAATTTTATTTGGCGACAACCAGTTTTTTGCTGTAAACCATGCTTCGGATGAGAAAGCACGAGCCCAGTCTGTCAGGTTTAAGACCGATGCAGCTATCATCAAAGTACTCGATCAGACCATCGATATGGGTATTAATACTTTTATGTGCACGACGCATGACAGGATTGCCGGTATTTGTGATCATTTACGGGCAAACCCGGCACGTTATAAAAACTTCAACATCTATCCCTGTATGCCTTATGCCCACAAGTATGCAAATGCCGTTACCGAATTAGGGATCATGGGTACCATCAAGCAATATGTCCCTGGCAATGTATTCAGCACATTTGCAAGGGGTGGTTTTGCTTTTCTGAGCAAAGACTTTATCGGATTGATGGAATTGCTCATTGATGCGGAGATGAAGATGTTCAAAGGGATCAACACCCCGGTTATCTTTATCCAGAATGTGCTTACAGACATGATCCTGGGATTAAAGATGTATGATGTTTTTAAGGAATACGATGCCTATATCCGCAAAAAATTCAATGCAGAACCGGGATATATCACGATGAACATGCCAAGATTGCTGGATGCACTGAATTCGGTAGGTATTGAAAACCCTATCATTTGTAGTTCAATCAATAAAATTGGTTTCCGGATGAGTGGCGGAATTGAAATTTACGAAAAGTACCTTAACGAGAAGCAATTTCGGCCTATTGCGATGCAAGTGCTCGCGGCGGGCGCACTACGGCCCAAAGAGGCGATTGAGTATTTGGGTAAGTTTCCAAGGATCGAATCGGTGTTGTTTGGTGCATCGTCGAAAGAACATATCCGGGAGACAATGGATTTGATTGAAGTAAATTTGTACCAGAGCTGTCGTTGCGAGGAGGAAATTCTACGACCAAGCTGTCATTGCGAGCGAAGCGAAGCATTCCCCCCGTACTGATGCCGGGTCCGATGTTTTTTGAACCCTGCTTCATACGAAGAGATTGCTTCGTCGTGCCTCCTTGTATTGTCAGTTTGGTAGCATTGACATTCCTCGGGGGGATTGCTTTCCAGAAGGATCGGGACAGGCAGTCGCATTTTGATTGTGCTAAGAAGGCAATTATACACGCTTCTCGCAATGACAGTCTTGAGGATGAGCGCTCCCCGCAAAGACAATCCCAGTCGCACAGGGTTTCCCTGAATCTAAAACAAGAAGATCGATCATAACATCGTTTTTTACCACCCCTCTAACAGTGAAATTATGAAATCATTTGATAAAGAATTATTTCCTATTTATTTACTTGTTGATCTGATTATTTTAAATTGCTGTTTTATCGTTTTCCATGTATACCGTCTTGATGCCTTTCCAAATGTATTTCCTGAGCATCTGATGTATTTCCTTCATTTCAACATTAGCTGGATCTTTGCCTATTTTGTTTTTAAAACAAAGTGCCATTTTATCCATAAAGGCTTTTTGGATCGCATATTTATGATTTCACAAAAAGTGCTGATCTATGTAGGTGTATTTGCCGTTACAACTCATCTTTTTGCCCTGGAATATAACCCAAACCATTATTTTGCAGAGTTTATCGTGCTCTTTTATTTAGGGACAGTAAGTGCCTATTTTTCGATCTATAAATTGTTGAAATACAAACGTAAAATAGATGTGAACACTACCCGTGCTGTAATTGTATCAAATTGCGAGGCAGGGCATCGAATGCGCAGGATTATTGAAAGCAATCCTCTGCTCGGGTATAAATTTCTTGGTTTTATTGTTTCTGATAATTCTACTCCACAACAGGGTGTTCTCGGCTCTAAACAAGAGCTGGAAGAACTTATTCGGGAACATCAGATTCAAATTATTTTTTCAGTACAGGATGATGCCAACTGGGAATTTAATAAAACACTTACTTCAAAATGTGATAAATATGGGGTTAAATTAAGATTTGTCATTGGAAATAACTACCCGTTTAAACTACAGTTGAATGTTGCAAAACAAGCCCACATAGAGCTTCATAATCCTCGTAGGTATCCTTTGGATGATGCAGTGTCAAGGATTGAAAAAAGATGTTTCGATATCTGTTTCTCATCATTTCTTATTCTTTTCGTATTCACCTGGTTGTTTCCCATCATTGTCCTGATGATTAAAATTACTTCACGCGGGTCGGTATTTTTTTGTCAGAAGAGAACGGGCATCAGCAACAAAACATTTACTTGTTTGAAATTCAGAAGTATGAAGCCTAATATACTTTCAGATATTAAACAAGCATCATTGAATGATAGTCGAATAACCCCTATTGGCAGGTTTCTCCGTTCTACATTTATTGATGAACTGCCACAGTTCTTTAATGTTTTTTTGGGTCAAATGTCGGTTATTGGCCCTCGACCTCATATGTTAAAGCATACCGAGCAGTATTCTGAATTGATTAAGCATTACCTGATCCGCCACTACGTTAAACCTGGCATTACCGGATGGGCTCAGATCAATGGTTTTTGTGGCGAAACAGACGAATTGTGGAAAATGGAGAAAAGGGTTGAATATGATATGTTTTATATTCGCAACTGGTCTTTTTTTGCGGATATCCAAATTGTATGGCATACAGTTTTTAAACCAAATAGTATTAAAATAGCCTCGTCAAAATCAGAAATTCTACAACCTGTTCTCAAAGAAAGCAGTAGAACGGAAAATGTTCGAAGCGTTTCCGCAAGTATTTTATCTGAAGTTTAGTTCATTCTATTTATCTCAACAATATTAATAAGCCAGCTAGTGATTGTGACTTTTTTGAAGAGTTAGGATTTGATAGTGGAAAACGTTCAATATCCGTTTGAACATTGCTGAATATGTAAATCAGAATCATTAAATTACAATATTGCCCGGTGACCGAAAGGTCGTCGGGCATTTTAATATCAGATAGCATCATTTATTGTTTTGTCTGATCAGCAAATTACCGAAACGAAGATCAGCGCAGCTAATTGTCGGGTTCGATTTCGTACTTTTGTCAAAATTTGATGATATGGGAAAACAAAACTGGAAACCGGGTAATATGGTTTACCCGCTACCTGCGGCACTGATCAGTTGTGGGGATATAAACGGAAAGATGAACCTGCTGACTGTGTCTTGGTTGGGTACGTTGTGCACCGATCCTCCAATGTGCTATATATCCGTTCGTCCTGAGCGATATTCGCACGAAATAATCAAGCAATCAGGTGAGTTTGTGATCAATCTGACAACTTCCGACATGGCAAGAGCCACCGACTGGTGCGGGGTGAAATCGGGTCGCGATTTCGACAAGTTTAAAGAAAGCGGCTTGACACCAGCAGCTGCAACAATTGTAAAATGTCCCATCGTGGCTGAGGCTCCAATTTCTATTGAATGCAAAGTTAAAGAGATCAAATCGTTGGGTTCGCATGACATGTTTATCGCCGATGTTGTCAATATCATTGCCGACGACCGGTACATCAATTCCGAAACCGGAGCTTTCGACCTTTCTGCCTCCGGAATAATGGCTTATTCACACGGAACTTATTATTCATTGGGGAAGCGCATCGGCAAATTTGGATGGAGTGTGATGAAGGATAAAACAAAACTACACACCAAGCGTTAAGGGATATTACAGGATCTCTGAGTCTTAATCCCTTCAACTCAGTTTTTACTGATTAAATTTCAGTGTTTATGGTATTTATCATACTTCTGTTAAAGTAAAATCAGTATAATTGGAAAACTTTGTTTTTCTTTTCTCCCCTGCAAAACTTTATTTTATAAGTATATGAAGGCCAATTTATTAATAGGACTATTTTTATTATCCGGTATGACGACAGGTTATTCGCAAAATGAAGCAAAAGAGACCAATCCGCTTTTAGTGGAATGGAATACACCACATCAGACACCTCCTTTTCAGGAGATTAAGCACGAACACTTTATCCCGGCAATTGATGCGACATTAAAAGAGGCGAAAGATGAGGCAGATGCAATTATCAACAACAGCGATCAGCCTACTTTTAAAAATACAATTGTTGCGCTCGAGGTGGCCGGCGAAAATCTCGAACGCGTAACAAGCGTTCTGTTTAACCTGAATTCCGCAGAAACTGACGATGAAATACAGGCGATTGCACGCAAAGTTTCACCAAAGCTTTCAGAATTTTCAAACTATATTACGTTGAACGAAAAGCTTTTTGGAAAGGTTAAAGCGGTATACCTTCAAAGGGAGAAACTTAATCTGTCACCTGAAGATCTCCAGTTGCTGGAAAAGAAATTCCTTGGGTTTGTTAGAAGTGGTGCCAATCTTGAAGGTGATGCAAAAAAACGGTATGCTGAGATTACCACTGAATTATCGAAGCTTTCGTTGCAATTCGGCGAAAATGTACTGGCTGAAACCAATGCATATCAATTATTACTTACTGATAAAAAGGATCTTGCAGGAATTCCGGAGTCGGATTGCGAGGCTGCAGCTCAAACAGCAAAATCAAAAGGGAAAGAGGGTTGGATGTTCACACTTCAGGGTCCCAGTTTTGTCGGTTTTATGAAGTATGCCGACAATGGTAAACTTCGCGAGCAGATATATCGTGCTTATTCTTCACGCGGATTTCAGAAAAATGATAAAAACAACGAAGAGATCATCCGTAAAACGGTGAATCTTAAGATGGAAAAGGCCAAACTTCTGGGTTTTAAAAGCCACGCTGAATATGTACTTGCTGAACGGATGGCTGAAAATCCAAAACGGGTGAACGATTTTCTGAATCAGCTTCATGACGCGTCACGTCCTGCAGCTGAGAAGGAATATGCCGAAATTCAGGAATTTGCGAAGAAACAGGGATTGAAAGAACCTTTGCAACGCTGGGATTGGAGTTATTATTCCGAAAAGTTGAAAAATGCTCATTATGGTTTCGACGAACAACAGGTCAAACCTTATTTCCAACTGGAGAAAGTACGTGAAGGTGTTTTCGATCTCGCTACAAGACTTTATGGACTCACTTTTAAGGAGAATAAAGCGATTCCGGTTTATCATCCCGATGCCACAGCTTACGAAGTATTCGATGCGGATGGTTCGTTTCTTTCGGTGCTCTATCTCGATTTTTTTCCGCGGGATGGTAAAAATGGGGGAGCGTGGATGAATGACCTCCGGCCTGAAAGTCACGTTAATGGTAAAATTATAAGACCCATAATCACAATTGTTTGCAATTTTACAAAACCTACTGAAACAAAACCTTCTTTGCTGACATTTAATGAAGTGACAACCTTCCTTCACGAATTTGGTCATGCATTGCATGGTATGGTGGCAAAAACTGTTTATCCAAGTCAGTCCGGGACCAATGTATACCGCGATTTTGTCGAGTTGCCATCTCAGGTGATGGAGAACTGGGCAACCCAAAAGGAGTGGCTTGATCTGTTCGCTGTGCATTATGAAACAGGAGAGAAAATCCCAGCCGAACTTGTTCAAAAACTCATTGACGCCGAGAATTTCCAGGCAGGATACGCGAGTGAACGTCAGTTGAGCTTTGGCATGAACGACATGGCCTGGCATTCTATTTCCGAGCCATTTAAAGGCGATATTGTTGAATTTGAGCTGAAAGCGATTGCACCTACCGATTTTTTTGAACCTGTGACAGGAAGTTGTCTCAGTACTGCTTTCACACATATATTTGCAGGAGGTTATGCAGCAGGTTATTATGGATATAAATGGGCAGAAGTGCTTGATGCCGATGCATTTTCGGTATTCAAAAAGAATGGAATTTTTGATAAAGCCACAGCAACTTCCTTTCGTAAAAATATCCTTGAAAAAGGCGGAACCGAACATCCAATGAAACTTTATGTCGCTTTCCGCGGACAGGAACCATCTGTAGAACCATTACTCGAAAGAAGCGGATTAAAGAAGTAAAAAGTAATTCGACAATTAGATAATTAGACAATGAAAAAAAGGCTACTACTATTTGCATTTCTTGTTGCCCTAGACATATGTGTTCAGGCGCAACAAAAATGGGATTTGGGAACATTTGTAAAGACAAAGGAGAATCCTATAGTCAGGGCAGACTCTACACTGACATTTTTCTGTCCCGTGAAAAAAGAACTCGTTAAATGGCAGAAAGCAGATGTATTTAATCCTGCTGCCATTGTTAAAGACGGTAAAGTGTACCTCTTCACTCGCAGCGAGGATAATCCAAAGGCAATTTTGGGTGGCCGTACGTCACGCATCGGATTAGCTGTTAGTGAGGATGGGATTCACTTCAAAAATTTCAAAGAACCAGTTCTGTTTCCAGACAATGATGAATTCAATAAATATGATTATCCGGGAGGATGTGAAGACCCACGCATTGTAGAAACCGCTGAAGGCATGTATGTTATTGCCTATACGAGTTGGAACTACAAGGTTCCGCGCCTCTCAATTGCAATCTCTAAAGATCTGTTTCACTGGCAGAAAAAAGGCCCGGCTCTTGCAAAAGCATACAATGGCAAGTTTTTGGACCTGGCATCAAAATCAGCTTCTATCATCACGAAAATGGTCAATAAAAGACCAATTGTAGCAAAAATTAAAGGTAAATATTGGATGTATTGGGGTGAGCAATTCGTGAACCTGGCATGGTCCGATAATCTTTGGGACTGGAATCCGCTCTTGGATAAGAACGGAGATTTAAAGAAGATAATGTTGACCCGTCCTGGTAAGTTTGACAGCGATCTGACTGAATGTGGTCCGCCAGCCTTTATGACAGATAAGGGCATCCTACTCCTCTACAATGGGAAAAATGCCGTAAATGAAAATGCAACAAGTACTTTACCGAAAGGCACTTATTCTGTAGGTGAAGTGTTGTTCGATCTGAATGATCCTGAAAAGATACTTCAACGTACAGACAGTTATGTTCTTAAGCCAACACTCCCGCACGAAATGACCGGGCAATATGCTGCAGGAACCACATTTTCAGAAGGATTGGTCTTTTTCAAAAACAAATGGTTTTTATACTACGGCACTGCCGATTCTTTTGTTGGTTTGGCTGTTTCTGAAAATAAATAACATGCTGGTAATCTGGTAGAATTCTATCAGGCCAGATCACAGATTAAAGATCTTGTCCGATTTCTCTCGAAATGAAAATCCTAACAACCTTTTATTTTGAAGGATGAAAGCATTTGCTCAACTCGAAGGATTGGCCAAAGGAATTGCTGCGATGATGCAATAATACCGACAATTCATTGGTAAGTTCGTGTCAGATGGAAAAGCTCATTCATAAAAGCGCTTAAACCCATATTTTTTGTAATTTCGCAGCTCACAAAACAAGGATTGCAATGTTAACGCGCATCAAAGAATTACAGCAGGAGATTGAAGGAATTGTCGCCAAATCGGTTGAGGAGGCCGAAGAGCTTCGCATCAAGTACCTTAGTAAAAAGGGTGAAATTTCTAAATTGTTTGAGGAATTCCGGAATGTCTCAGCCGATCAGAAGAAAGAGATTGGTGCTGCCGTAAATACCCTGAAAGTGTTTGCACTCGAGAAGATCAATATGCTGAAAGAAGGTCTTACAGAGCAGAAATCAGCCGGATCGGGTGTCGATCTTACACTTCCGGGCGAACCAATGAAATTAGGAACGCGCCATCCCATCTCAATTGTCAAAAATGAAATACTCGATATATTCAAAAGGTTAGGCTTTGTTGTCTCTGAAGGACCTGAAATTGAAGATGACTGGCATGTTTTCAGTGCTTTGAATTTCGCCGAGGACCATCCTGCACGCGATATGCAGGATACCTTTTTCGTCCAAACCAATCCGGATGTGTTGTTACGTACCCACACCTCCTCGGTGCAGGTTCACGATATGGAGACCATGAAACCACCCATTCGTACGGTAACGCCGGGACGTGTTTTCAGGAATGAAGCCATTTCGTACCGTGCTCATTGTATGTTTCACCAGATTGAAGGTTTATATATCGACGAAAATGTATCGTTTGCCGACCTCAAGCAAACCTTGCTTTATTATGCCAAGGAGCTTTTTGGCGAAAATGCCGAGATCCGGATGCGCCCTTCATACTTCCCGTTTACGGAACCTTCGGCCGAAGTAGATGTCTCTTGTTCTATTTGTGGCGGAAAAGGTTGTAATGTCTGCAAATACACGGGATGGCTTGAAATCCTGGGTTGTGGAATGGTGGATCCCAATGTCCTCGAAGCATCAGGCATCGATAGCAAGAAATATACAGGATATGCTTTTGGAATGGGAATCGAAAGAATTGCCATGCTGAAATTTGGCGTCAACGATTTGCGTCTTTACTTCGAAAATGACGTTCGCTTCCTGCAGCAGTTTGAATCAGCGAACTAATTAAGCTATAGCCAGATAATATGAGAATTGTAAAGCCAGTACAGTTAATTTTACTGGCTTTGATCTTCGCGTTAGGCGGATGCTCAAAGCCGGAAGAATGGGTGATAAATTCGCCCAACAATAAAATCAGCTTTAAAGTATTCAAAAAAGAGAACCGGCTGTTTTATACCGTTGGTTTTCCCGATTCCCTGGTTATTGAGGAATCTCCACTGGGAATCACACGGAATGATGCACAATTCGTCGAAAAATTATCATTTGTCTCTGAGACGGAAATAAAATTCTTTAACAAGACTTATAGGTTAGAGACAGGTAAGCAGCTGGATTGCAGATACTCGGCAAAGGAACTTGTGCTTACTTTCGAGAATGAGCAAAAGGCAAAAGTTGAACTTGTACTTCGTGCCGGAAACGACGGGGTTGCTTTTCGCTATCGTTTTCCTGAATCTGCAACGGGCAATTACGAGATTACAAATGAGATCACCGGATTTAATCTGGCGGAAACGGGCAAAGCCTGGATTGAACCTTATGATAGTATCACAAAGTATTCTCCTGGTTATGAGCGAAATTTCACCAACGGAACACCGGTTGGAGAACCATCTCCTGAAACTGAAGGATGGTGTTTTGCAGGTTTATTTCAGACTTCAAATGCTTGGGTTTTACTCACTGAAGCAGGTCTTGACAGTACCTATTGTGGTTCTCATCTTGCGCAAAACGCTCCCCGAGGATTGTACACAGTTCGCTATCCGGATGAAAAAGAGGCAATGGGCCTTGGGAATTCCAATCCGCGAAGTAATGTTTTGCCTTGGGCGACTCCGTGGCGAGTTATCATCATCGCGAAAGAATCTGCTCAGATTGCCGCTTCGACAATGGTGTATGGTTTAAGCACGCCCTCTAAAATCGAAGATGTTTCGTGGATTAAACCTGGATTGGCATCATGGAGTTGGTGGGCAGATCCTGCAAGTCCTAAAGTATACAAAAGCATGATTCCATTCATCGACTTTGCGTCCGAATGGGGCATTCCTTACTTCCTTGTCGATGCCAACTGGAACATGATGGAAGGCGGAAATATTGAGCAACTAATTGCCTATGCCAATCAAAAGAAAGTAGGTATCTGGTTGTGGTACAATTCAGGCGGACCGCATAACACTGTTACGGAAGCACCCCGCGATATCATGTTCGATCCTGCACAGCGCAGGGCTGAATTCGAAAAATTGCAGAAATGGGGTGTCAAAGGGGTGAAAGTTGATTTCTTTCAAAGCGATAAACAGCACATTATTCAGCAATACATGGGCATTCTGAAAGATGCTGCCGATTTTCATATAATGGTCAACTTTCATGGCTGCACGCTACCCCGGGGTTGGCAGCGTACCTGGCCGAACCTTGTTGCGATGGAATCTATTCCCGGTGAAGAGTGTTACATGTTTCGTGCTGCTTATCCTGAAACGGCTGTCTGGAACAATACGATTCTCCCTTTCACACGCAATGCGGTTGGGTCAATGGATTACACCCCTTTTGGCCTGACGGATAAAGTGAATAAACATCTTACAACTTATTCCAACGAACTGGCTTTGACCGTCGTTTTCGAATCCGGCGTGGTACATTTAGTTGATTTTCCTGAAGTTTATAAAGCATTGCCCGAATATGTGCAAAGTTTTGTCAAACAATTGCCGACTGTTTGGAATGAGAGTAAAATGATTTATGGATATCCCGGACGTGATGTCGTAATGGCACGCCGCTCAGGTGAGAAATGGTTTATTGGTGGTATTAACGGTGAAATGTCAGATAAAGCGATAACCTTAAACCTTGACTTTCTGACGGAAAAGAAGACTTATATCATCAAACTGATTGCTGATGGTGCCGACGGAAAATCATTCGCTTTCACCGAAATATCAGTGAAAAAGGGAGATCAGCTTCCTGTGAAAATGTTACCTGCCGGTGGTTTCTCAGCAGTTGTTGAGTGATTTACTGACTTTATAAAATGCAAGGCCGTTCCGAATTTTGGGATGGCCTTTTTTTGCCTCCGTTCAAATCTTTGTGGACTTCACTTCCTGGAATTCATCCGAAAACAAACTAAAGAACACCCCATCAAAACCTTATTGACCTTTTGGTTTGGTCAATGGATATCCGATTAAATAGGTAACATTCAAACCCCAATTGCTTCTCTTTTTACCAGCTTCCCAGAAATAATTCACATTGTCAACTTCACAGGCAATTTTAAGAAGTTCGCTTGGTTTATACAAACGGGTAATTGAAACAACACCATCCCACACTGTACATATTGGAATGATTGGAATCAGATATGTAAACAGTAATCTCGAGAATCTGAATGGTTTAAAGAATGGTGTGAATACGAAAAAGAGGATCGGATGAAAGATGAGCACCGCTAAAACCGCAAAAATATTTTTATTCCCGCCATCAAATATCCCAATTCCAGACCTGGCATCAGCTGCATTTTTCAATACTGATTTTGCAAATTGATTATTGAAATGATGGAAGCCTGAAAATATCGTTCTGAATCCTTTTAAGCTTTCCGGCACATAAGCAGCATCAACTGAAGTGTCTGAAAATGAAATCTTCCCTTTGGTTTTTACAGATATGAAATCAAAAGCACTTTTGTTTGGAAACTTATCGGTAAGAATGATTTCTATTTCATTCGCTGATTGAAGTACCAGGTTTTTATGAATCTTTTCAATGGCACCTCCGCCACCTGAACACAAATCTATGATTTGGTTGGTATTTGTTTGATTTAATCCTTTAATGATTAAAGGGATGATTGGCTTGTAAAAGTTTAAGGCGGTTATCAGGTATCGCAGGTAATCGGTCATGCTTTCCCTGATGGTATCAGGGAACCAGTCCAGATCTTCGAACTCAAACAGGTGATCCTTTATGTTCATGGTTGCACGATTGTTAATTGAGATGCCTTCTAAATATGAAGGTCAATCAAGTCTTTAACAAATCGCTTCACGGTTTGGCTTCACGGATTTTAAACAGGCAAAATTCAATGTTATTTCTCCGCCTTGTCCGAGTGCGCAATTTTAATAATCCGTTGCGCGATATCTTCGGGTGAGAGTATATAATCGATACATCCGCTTGCAATTGCTGATTCCGGCATATCTGGCTGTGAAGCCGTTTCAGGTTTCTGCGCAATTGTGATGCCTCCTACCTCTTTTATTCCACGTAGTGCTTCTGCTCCGTCTCCGTCATATCCCGAGACAATCACGGCGACGATTTTGCCATCCCAGTTTTGTGTGAGCGACTTCAGAAAAACGGTAATCACGTCGGGCCATCCCCTGGGTTTTGAGATGGGTTTCAGGCGAAACTCATCATTTAGAACGTGTAAGTCGCGCTGTTCAGGGATGATAAACACATGATTGGGTTTGATGTCCAATTTTTCTGTGATCAATTCAACCGGCATCTTCGTAAAGCGTGGCAGAATCTCGTGGAGCATGGTCGCCAAAGTTCTTACATGATTGACAATCACAACTGCAACACCCATATCGTTCGGAAGTTTCTGCAGTAATCGGATATAAGCATCAAGACCACCGGCTGAACCGCCAACACAAACAACTGGAAAGTCTTTTGAAGCACTCTTAATTTTCAGATCTTTCATTTGATATTTCTTTATTGTTTACATAATACCAACAGAGCCTAAGCAAAGATAATGATTGTTTTACCAGAAAGCTGATTGTTTCAATAAATATTCCGTTTGCTGTTTGCTTCGTCAAGCGTGAGCTTCATATTCCTGTGCGCAAATTTCATCCCTTTTAAATTGAGAAAGATCTGCTGTTCGTATTTGGGGGGAACATTAAAGTATGAACGATTTTCTTCGACTACCACGTTATAGATATCGATCCGATCTAGACCGGCTTCTTCAACCAGAAAGTCTTTCAGGCTCTCTTTGTCAAAAGTTTGACCATATCCCATATTCATATAAATTGTAATCGGGGGACTTGCCTGTAATTCAGAGGCGACCTTCACCTGCAAAGCTGTAAATTGAATGTTGAGCTGTGTTTCAAGTGCGTTAATTTCATTCATCTCATCCTCTTTTACAAAACAGACAGATAGCCCCGATTTCCCGGCGCGAGCTGTTCTTCCGCTTCGGTGTGTATATTGTTCGGGTTTTTCGGCTAAATGGTAGTGAATGATATAATCCAGATCTTTTACATCGATACCTCGCGCTGCAATATCGGTAGCAATCAGTAAATTGATTCTGCCATTCTTAAATCCCCTCATCACCTTTTCGCGCGACTCCTGGTTGAGGTTGCCGTGAATGGCATCGGCCGAAACTACAAACCCTGCCAGTTGTTTTGATAACCGTTTGGCGGCAATCTTGGTCCTGCAAAACAGGATTCCGCGCTGTTCGGTACGTGCATTCAATAAAGCCTTCAAATACTCCAGCTTCATTCCTTTTTTATAAACGACAAATTGGTGTTCGATCTTCTGATTGATCAATTCCTCTTCATTGATGCGAATCTCAACCGCGTCTGCACCCAAATATTCTTTAATCAGTTGCCTCACATCTTTGGGCATTGTTGCGGTGAACAGCGACTTTGTAATCCCTTCTTTACACGATTTCAGAATCTCATCTATCTCGGCTTTGAACCCCATTTTAATCATTTCGTCGGCTTCATCCAGCACCAGGAAGTTCAGGTCGTCGAGACTGAGTGCTTTTCGTTCGAGCAGGTCGATCAGCCGACCAGGAGTTGCAACCACCACATGTGTTGCACGTTTGAGGTTCTGTATCTGTTCGTCGATGGGTGCACCTCCATATACCGATTCGGCAAATACGCGCGGCAGGTATTTCGAGAAGAGAAAGAATTCACGTGCAACCTGTTGGCCTAACTCACGCGTGGGGACCAAAACTAAAGCCTGTATTTTAGGCAACATCGGGTCGATTGATTGTAAGATCGGCAAACAAAATGCGGCTGTTTTACCTGTCCCGGTTTGTGCAACGGCTACTAAATCCTGTTTCTTGTTGAGGATATGTGGTATTGCCTGTTTTTGAATATCTGTTGGTATGGATATTTTATTGTTCTGAAGCGCCTGGATTATATATTCGTTAATCCCTAATTCTGAAAAAGTCATCTTTGATCTGTAATTAATTTTCGAATCCTTCATTTTGAAGAATCAGCGTCAAAGGTATTCTTTTTCAGGGAGAAGTAGTTGATGATTCGTGTAGAGACAAGGCATGCCTTGTCTCTACACGAATTAACTCCATAAAAAAAGGGAAACCGAAGTCCCCCTTTTAAATATATTAGTGATGTTAAAACCCTACTTTGTTGGTCGTTCCAGTAATTTGAAGAACTGATCAAGTTGTGGAAGGATCACGATGCGTGTTCTCCTGTTGGCAGCTTTACCCTCTGCAGAATCGTTCGGGTTTAAAGGCTGGTATTCGCTGCGACCTGCGGCGGTCATCTTGGCAGGATTTAAACCATATTTGTCCTGAAGTACGCGGATCACCGCCGTTGCCCTCTTGACGCTCAAATCCCAGTTGTCGACAAGGTCACCTCTTTTGAATGGAACATTGTCGGTATGTCCTTCAACCATGAATTCGATGTCCTTTTGATTTTTCAGGACCATGGCCACTTTACCCAACACTTCGCTGGCCCTGTCTGTTATATTATAACTTCCGCTTTTGAAAAGCATCTTATCAGAGATGTCGATGTAAACCACACCTTTATCGACCTTGATATTGATGTCCTTATCATCCAGATTGCCTATCGCACCTTTCAGATTCATTACCAAAGCCATATTTAAAGAATCGCGCTGAGCGAGTGAGGTCTGAAGGCTGAAGATCATGTTATCCTTCATTCCCATATTCTCCATCGACTTTTTGATGCTTTCGGCTTGCGAACTTGAAATCACAGAGAGATTTTCAAGTTGTTTCAATGCCTGGGTGTTGTTCTGCTTCAAAAAGGTAGTTTGTTCCTGTGCCAAAGCCAGTTCGGCCTGCAGATCGGCAATTTTCTTTTCATCAACAATCACTGTATTTGAACACCTGTTCAGATCATCTTTTGTGGCGGAATGGGCTGATTTCTCCTGTGCAGCCTGACTGACCTGATCATTATATTTTCGGGTACTAACACACGATTCAATCATGATAAAAGCAAGCAAGCAAACCATTAATTTTGTTTTCATATCCTCTATTTTTTAATTTTAAATAGTAATAACAATTGCAAAATTATACATTCTGTTAGTCAATCGGTCAGTAAAGGTCTAATATTAACAAAGTATAACATTTTTTGCATCATTGAATGGAAATGTAAATTGCTCATAATTTGCGGTTTGCTGTATTCTGCCTTTTATTCAGTTTCTTTACCGAACATTCTGATAGCAGTTTTACACGTTTAAATTTTTCCGGAACATTCCATGCAATCAAATTGTCTTATTTGTCAGCATCTAAATTATTAACAAACATATTCAGGAATGGAAAATCGAAAATATATGAATCCTTATTTGGCAGGAACGCTTCTTGGATTAGTGCTGTTATCTGCCATGTTCCTATCGGGGCGCGGACTTGGTGCCAGCGGAGGTATTAAATATGCGATGGTGGCCATTGTCGGCGCGGTTGATAAAGATCATGCAATGGAATCGCCCTATTACAGTAAATACTTCGAAAATGGGGAAAGCCCTTTGAAAAACTGGTTGGCGCTCGAGGTGTTTGGAATGGTGCTGGGTGGTTTTATTTCGGGCGCTATCTCGCACCGTCTGAAATTCAAAGTTGAAAAATCACCAAAAATCACCAATAGGAAAAGATTGCTTTTTGCTTTTCTTGGAGGACTGTTTTTCGTCTACGGGGCTCAGCTTGCCCGCGGATGTACCAGTGGGGCCGCACTTTCGGGGATGGCGGTTCTTTCGGTCGCTGGTTTTGTAACCATGGTGGCCATCTTTGGATCGGCTTATCTGTTCGCCTGGTTTTTTCGAAGTCTCTGGATTTAAAAAGCTGATAGTTTATTAATCAATCATTCAATCTTTCAAACGATGGGTCCACTTTCAATACTTTCAGAATTTCCGGAATGGTTAAACCTCCTGATCGCGCTCTTCATTGGAGTTGGCTTTGGTTTTGCCCTTGAGCAAGCCGGGTTTTCTTCAAGCCGCCGGTTAGCCGGGATGTTTTATGGATACGATACAACCGTGTTAAAGGTATTTTTTACTGCGGCCATTGTTGCCTTGGTAGGTTCTCAGCTGCTCAGTTTCTTTGGTTTATTAAACCTGAAATTGGTCTATGTGAATCCCTATTATATGAATGCAACGATCATTGGTGGCGTCATTATGGGTGCCGGATTTATCATGGGCGGGTATTGTCCCGGAACCGGAATCAGCGCACTCTCAATCGGGAAAATCGATGCGATGATCTTCTTGTTGGGCGGATTGGCCGGCGCTTTTCTTTTTGCGGAGACATCCCCGTATATTCAAACTATATTCCTTGGAAATTATAAAGGCGAAATGCGGATTGATGAATGGATGGGTGTTTCAACAGGCGTTTTCACATTCATTCTGATTGTTGCCGCCGTTTTCTTATTCTGGTTGGCAGAACTTGCGGAGAAAAAATTCAGCCGTCCCGAAATTACCTCTGAAATTTAAACCGGACAAAATGAATGCAAGAATAAAATTTTCGATCCTATTAATTGGAGTTGGAATTATGATGGCTTTCTTACCTTTCAATACCGCCAGATCATTTCAGCTCAAACCGGACGAATTACTTTCAAAGTCGGTATCCGACGATATTTACTTCTCGGTTGATCAGGTTGCCCGTTTTATCAATAATGAAGATACTACCTTTCAATTGATCGATGTCCGGGATGCTGAACAGTTTAAAGCATTTAACATTCCCGGTTCAGTTAATATTCCTTTTAATGATTTCTCAGATCCCAAATGGGAAGTTTATTTGAATCAGAAAGGATTAAAGAATATCTATTACGGGAATGATGAGCAAACTGCCAGCTATGCCTGGACAATCAGCACTGGCATGGGTTACGGAAATAATTTCGTTATGAAAGGTGGCCTTAACGAGTGGTACAAAACGGTAATGTTGAGCCAGTTTGATGGCGAGAATATAACTCCGCGTGAGAATGCACTGTTCGAAAACCGGTTCAACGCACGTAAGACATTTACCCAAATCAACAGTTTACCCGACAGCCTAAAGAAGAACTATTTCAATGCAAAACATCTTCAGGCATCCAAATTGGACGGAGGCTGCGAATAAACCTAAAAATCAGAAATAAAATGAAACAATTAAAAGGCCTTGGATATATATTCCTTTTTTTAATCATCATACTGGTTTTGGTGCTTGTCAGAAGCTATAATCCTAACCTGTTTAAACAGGATTCGGGAAATGCGGTTGAGGCTGCTTTGAACAATCGCAATTCGATTACTATGGCTCAGTTGAAAGCGCTAAACACGCAATACCTGGTCATTAATTTAGGAACCGGGGGGAAGTTCGATTCAATTAAGATTAAGAATGCAATAAATATTCCAGTTGAAAATCTTTTGGATAAGGCGAACCAGACAATTTTAAAAGAATCGAAGGATGAAATCATTCTTTATTCAGCCGATGTATCAACAACAGCAAAAGTGTGGGTGATACTAAATCAGCTTGGCTTTAAGAAACTTCTGATTCTTTCTCCTGATGAGCAACCTGAAGTCTTTAAATACAAATTCCAGCCTGACACAACAGTCCGGCTGGAAAATGATTCAATATAGAAGGAAACTAATTTTTCACATACGGAAGATTGTCAATTTCAGCTTCAGTGAATGGAAGCCACGAAAGTTTTTCCTTTTTCTCTACCATCGTTTTATGCATAAATGCATTGTTCCCGTAAGGTATCGTCTTTGCATTGTACCCAAATAAACGCAGATAGGCAGTTACAAATCCGGAGTTATGTCCCGTGCCGCAATATACAGCCACTTCTTTGCCTGAAGGGATGGACTCCATTTCGGAAACTATTCCAAGTGTGCCATTGGGTTTGTAACGGACAGCTCCTGGAATATGTCCTGCATCATATTTGTCTTTCCGCTCATAATTAATCGTATAGAAGTTTTTTGGTTGATCAAAAACTTTTTCAGCCGAAGTAAACGCGTCCTCATAACCAGCAGAAAATACACTTTTAAAACGTGCAGCCATAATCTCTTCACCTGTTGATTTGCCGGTATTCAGCTGCGGAAAGTCATTCGCTTCAGCTCTTTGGTTCTCCGTTAACTCTAACTTGTCTTCATACTTATCCGAAACTGCCGTCAGCCACGAATCCTTTGCAAAATCTTTATTCCAGCCGCTCATTCCCCAACGCAGCGCATAAACATTCCCATATCCCATTAAGCGTAAAAGGGATGTGGTGTAGCTCGCAATCTGCCCCGCATAGCAAACCATCACAATCTTGCTGTAACCGAAAGGTTTGATCACGTTTGTGAAATAGTCGGGGATTTTAGTGAATTCGACATTTACAGCACCCTTAATATGCCCTTTGGCAAAAGCTTTCGGGTCTCTTAAATCGATAATATGAATATTCGATTCAAGCTCTTTATTCACTGCCGAGGCTTTTATCAGCGATGGGAAATTCCGTCCGTTCACGTAATCTCCCGTTTCTTCCAAATATTTGAGCAACTTCTGTGATTCGTCGTTTACCTTAACAGTGGTGGCAATGACCTGACCAGGCGTCGCTGCCTGCGGTTGCTTTTTCTGATTTCCTCCGCCTGAACAGGATACAAGGAACAGCACCATTATTAATGCAATAGTCTGATTGAATGACCTAAAATATTTCATTGTGTCGTTTTAAATTTTAAAAAACTAACCTTTAGTTACAATCAGAACATCATTTTTATCATATTTCAATGTTTCGGTCCTGCGCCCGTCCTTATCGTATTTATAGACAGTTGTGGCGACACCATTCGCGGGGTTATTGATCAAAGTTTTGTTTTTATCCATCGAAATCTGTTTGATCACAGCGCCATGTTCGTCGTACACAGATGTAGTTACCGGAACATTTTTGCCACCCAGGTATTCATTGTCCTGGTCGAATTGTGTTGCTTCAAGAACGTAGCCATTCTGATCGACCACACTGACGCGTTTTGCCCAGCCCCAGTATAAATTAGATAGTTGTCCGAACGTGTTATGAACCGAAAAGCTTAACACATCGCCATGTTCATTGTTGTCTAACTGAAAATACGAAACACCAATGTCGCCGCAGTTTTCAGCCGTGCAATTCGTGAGGGTATCTGCAGAGTAATTGGCGACCCTTGTTGCATAACCTTTTACATCATACGAGAAACGAAGTTCATGGAAAGGGCAGAACTCATTCATCACCACATCTGCTCCGGTCAGGTTAAACCTGACTTCCTGAATCATTCCGTCATCCATCTTTTTCCATTTGTAATTATGAATTTTGTTCCGGTTTTCAATTGGTGTGCCTTTTTCATCCAAATAACACATCGCAATCCTCATCCCTGTTTCATTGAGCGTATATTCAAAGACATCTGCTCCGCCATTTTTTGTAGCCACGCCCTTGTCATCAAAGAAGTGTTTGAGTTGTTTGTCTCCTTCATAGGTATATGTAATTCTGGCCGCTCCAAACGATGAATAATCGAGCAATACATTGTTCCTGTTGAATTCAACGGAAACCAGCTGGTTCTTTTCGTTATAGGTAAACTTGTAATTATTAATTGTTTTGGCTTCCTCTGCTGTTAGCGGGTGAGAACCTTTTTCCGTATCCCATGGAGTTTCACTGAATTGAATGCCCCGGTAATATTTTACATTCGCATCTGCATCCTTTTTTGCCGGGCTCTGATTACAAGCGTTCAATGCCAACGCAATGAAGGCAAATAAAATAAATTTGTTGAATTTCATATTTAATAAATTGAAGTTATTATTTTACCTGTATTAACCACTTGGTCACCTATATTGTTTAAGCTCAAAAACCTGGTCTGTATTGAAACGGACGCTTACCGATAATAGTTGATGAATGTACCGGACAAAAATGTTTTCATCAAAGCCGATGTCTTTGTTAATACCTAAAAGTAAAGGAATTCTTAACATCTCTCAGGCAAAAGATAGTGTCCGACATCTCTTTTGCTTTCCTGTTTCTGAATAAGTACATGTGAATGATCGTGTTTTTATTCGCGAATGTTTTAGTTTCAATAATTGATTTAACTTTTCCACCGATCCACCTGAATTCAAAATCAGGGACTGCCCCCATGTTGATCACTTTATGCGGGTATATTCTTCCGTCATTGCCATCGGTTTTCCATGAAATGAAAAGCGTATCGCAGGGCACTGTTTTGTTAATCCGCTCAATCTTAATGCTGAGATCGGTAAATTTTTCAAGATTGAAAGTTAAAAACTTTGCATTGCGTTTAAGTTCATAAATACTTACCATTTGGGTGGAATAGGGATAATCTGAATCACCTGCAAAAACAAAATTGTACCAGATAACATCTTTGATTTCTTTCAATGTAAAGGTGAAATGTCCTGAGCTGTCTGTGTCGAAGTGACCAATATCTTCCGTAGGTACAAACGTTGAATCAGTGGATTTCAGCCCATGGATAATCGCAGTTCTTTTGGGAATGCCTGCTTTCGTGTATTCATCCAATACATTTCCCGCGATGTCAACCGTTCCTACGGTTCTTGTGCAACCCATCAGGAGTAAACTCCCGGCGACGGTAACGGTATACAATAAATGTCTCATTTTGGAAGAATTTTATTTGTTCTTCAACTATGCGCAGGGAGGGATCTTTAACCGCTGAACCTCCTAAGAAGTGCTGTAGTTCAAATATACGCTTTCCTTTCAACAAAGCATCTGGAAAAACCGCTATTCAGTTGTGACGTTTTGTTTATCTATAAACCTGACTACGAATTTGCTGTTTGTCATTAAAAGATAACCCAAAATGGTTTTTACTAAATGAAAAATAATCCATCCCGAGTTTGGACTTTCTCTAAACAGGTTATCTTGTTGAATAAACACCAACGTCTGTTGACAAAGTAGCGGGAAACTATCAACTAGCATAATTCCTCCAATTACAATTACAGCAATCGTAAAAACAGTTGTGCGTTGAATATTTAGCTCTAATTTTTCTTCCGAAAACCCTTTATCAAGATGCAGTTTGTCAATGAGCCAGTCTGTCTTAAAAATGAAAAGCCGCAAAATGAGTGCATAAATTCCGATCGTCAACAGGAATAAAGCGACGGTAATTCCAATACCCAAAAGTCTGTCATTGCTGGTCGTTCCGAAAAAAGTTAACATTCTCGCGAATTGCGGAATAACAGTCAGGGCGCTCAGCACTAACCAAATTCCTAAGATCTTAATAAAGATGTTCCAGAAGGTTCTGATTGTCATTGTTGTTTAGTTTTTAAAATGGTTCAAGCGTACGTTTATTTTATGAATCAATCTTTTAATCCCGTTCACCGGAATGCTGTATTTGTCGTTACAAACGACTTACAACGCAAACGGGGAGCAGAAACAACATGAAAATTCACGAAATCAAATTTCCTTTTATTACCAATATCTCGAAAGCGCACATCCGAGTAACAAACCGGCAGTAAGCCAGATTAATGAGTGCTTTGTCCAATAAATTGATTTGTCATCAATTAGTTTTTCGTTCTCTGTTAGCTCCAGTTTTATGCCAAAACCAAGATTCCCCAGGCCTGATTTTATTTGATATTCCTTTTTGTTTAATTCAAATTTATGTTTCGTGCCAAATATGGAAAACTTCTCCGATACAACTTTTCCATCGACCAATACTTTTTCGTTCCCGACTAATGAATTATGAAATTCAATCGTGTTTTCGTTTATTTTAAAGTCTGCGTATTTCATTGATATGTGTGTTAAATATTATTTGATAAGACATGTATAGGCGACATATATGTGAAATATTTATCTATCGTTATAAATGACTGACAACATACCCCTCATTGCAAATGAGCAGTACCCGTTATTTTTTGCTGATCGGTCGAACTTTCAAATAGTCTTCAATCTTAACATTTGCTGGCAATGCTTTCTTTAATGCTTCTGTTGGTTTTAACCAAACAACAATCGTATCTTTTCTGCTTCGCAGTTTCGTTTCGCTCATGCAGATTGCTATCGGGAACAGTTTCAAATCTTTCGCCAATGTCTCATTATCCAGACTTTGCTCTCCTTTCGTATTACCTATCAGTACCGGGTAAAAATCATTTCTTGTTGTTTTCAGGTTCATTAGTAATCTTTCATTTTTGTTGTTTGCTTTGATTACCTCTGCCTCTGTGTAATGAATTGTAGTTAAATAATTGTCGCTGCAACAATAGAAACTTAAACCGGCGTTCCTTACATTATCCTGTTTCCAATTAGGGTTGAGGTTCTTATAAAACACGCCATTCCCATTTAGTACAATCCCCAATGGTTTCAGCTGATTTGAATTTAAAAACAAAAATTCAGGTTTCGACGGACTGATCCAGCTACAAATGAATACCATTGTAATAAATGCCACTAAAAGTTTAATTTTCATGATATCAGTTTTTAAATTGTTATATGTTGGTTCTTTATAAGGTGCCGTAACGGTCATTTGTAAGTTGTCATTGCGGATTTCGAAGAGCGTCAGCGTCCAATAGAACATGACGGTCAAGAAAGGAGCGGAGACAACGCGCTGCGCGAACCCCTCAATGCAATTTACAATTTGTTATTGTGCCCAGTTATTTATTCATTTTTAGTTCGCCTATATAGTTAATTAAGTTTTCTTTTTTCAATCGTGAAACACAATTCAAAATTCCCATTGAGAATGGAGTGTTTGAATTTTTTATTTTAATGTATTCAGCTTTTTGAAGAAGATATGAAATTACATCTGCTATTTGAATTCCTTCAGTGAATTTAGCTTTTGAAAAGAAAACAGGACTTATAAAAGAGTTAGATTGGTGATAACATAAATTTTTGGCTAATTCGGGATACATTTCTTGAACATAGATACTGCTATGAATCACATAGCAAAACTCTCTAACTAACCTTTCATCAACACCATCCATTACTGGAATAAATAATGCGTCTCGAAAATTATTGCTTATTGTCCTGGATATGTTGAACCAATTTAAATCATATAATTTATTGTCTTTGTGATTCAAGTTTTTTAAAATTTCTTTCACATTTTTATATCCTTGTCGAACAACAAATAACTCATTTTCATTGATGAGTTTTATTATATCACTAAATATTTGAAGTCTAAATTCATCGGTTATTGATGAAAAGTCAAATTCTTTGTTTTCATTGGATTTACTTAAAAATTTATTGCCATGCAAAACAGGTGGAGGTTGATTGACGCATGGTAAGCCGTCTGGATATAAATAATCTAGAATTTTTGAGCAGATTTTGTAGAAATCACTTCTCACTTTTTCGAATTGAGATATTGTAATAACAACACCTGTTAATGATGCAGTGTCGATTTGAATCGTTAAAGATTCATCTATAAAAATAAAACAAGCTTCTCTACTCATTACTTGCGTTTAGTTTGTTTAATTGGGCATAACTCGTATAATTGTCTGATAAAATCCGGTCTCTCCGTTCAATTTGTTGAATAGGTATCATAACTCCCATTCAATATTGTAAACAAATATACTGATTATTAGATTTGATATGGTAAAGTAATAATTTTTTATATTATTTAAGTTTAACCCAAATAAAAGAGGACTATTCCGGAATTATGGAACAGTCCCCCCTTTGAAAAATTACTAATTATTATTAAACCGACTCAGGTTTTGGTTCCGGCTCGCTGCTGTTTTGTTTGCGGGTTTTGCGTGCGCGTGCAGTTGTATTGATTTCGTTGATATAGGTCACCAACTGGTTATAGATTTCACCATATGTTTCCTTATCAATTTGATTATTGAGCTGGATCATGGCCAGTAAATCTTCCATTGCCGCAATCAATTCTTCCAAAATAGCGGTAGCCGGTTTCGAATCTGCGGCCAGGGTTGTTTTTTCATCCGATTTCTGTTTGCTGACCGAATCGAAAATCTGATGTGCGGTTTTCAACGACTCATAAAAAGGTAAAAGATCCAATTCTTTCAATAAAACCTGATTTGCAGGCAAATCGAATTCCGAAATTAACGATATTAATGTCGTTGTTCCTTTTTTATAGCCTGGCTGATAACCCGCTGCACCATATTCTTCAAAAATGGCATATAATTTTAATGCTTTCGCTTTGGGTTCTTCGAGTAATGAAACAGTTATACCTTGCAAGATATTCCGAAAAGCGACGCGTGCCTGATTGCGACGCTTACCAAGTTGACGCAATTCTCCGGTTAAACGACTCTTGCTCGCATTTTTCTGACTTTTTACCAACCGTTTATAAACGGAGGACATACGGGTGTGAAGATTCTTGATTTTTGGATCTTTTTCCGCCAGCGGTTGTGTGGTCTTTTCAAATCGCTCAGCCATCAGGATACCATCACTGACTGATAGCAGAGAAGGAACAATTAATTTTTCCATTTTAATTATTTTTTGTGGATTTCGATTGAATTATTCAACTAAGTTAAAACATTCACAGCAGAAAAAGAAGTCTGTTTTGTAAATAATTTTAAGAAAATTGAAAAAAAACAAATTTATTTTTCTCAAAATAATTATTCCATCCAAAATCAATCTTAAAAGATGATTTTGACTTTCGGTTTAGGCATATTCGATTATCAAAACATGGTTTTACAAATCGGTTTGGGCATAATTGATCATCAAAACGTGGTTTTACAAATCGGTTTGGGCATAATTGGTTATCAAAACATGGTTTTGCAAATCGGTTTGGGCATAATTGATCATCGAAACATGGTTTTGGATTTCGGTTTGGGAATAATTGATCATCGAAACGTGGTTTTACAAATCATTTTGGGCATAATTGATCATCGAAACATGGTTTTGGATTTCGGTTTAGGCATAAATCGAACCAATTTGGATGTTTTGTGATGTGAGAACAGCAGAATCCGGAATGAATGATATGTTTTTGTGATTTGGGAATGCCACGCTAAAGGTAGAGACGCGATTTAATTGATTCCTCCATAATAAGAATATGGCAACCAGGAGAGGATGGTAAAGATTTTGATCTGACGCGTTGAAACGGGATGAAAGACCACTCCGCTGATGGGCTCAGGTTTTCCCGTGACAGTGGTTACCAACTGATCATTGATGTAGAATTCTTTGATTCTTTTCCCCTTCCATGTTTTCATTGAAAAAGTATCTTTACCAGTCGTGCCCGAAATGACCATATCTGCTTCTGCAATCTTATTGTTCCAGTCGGGCGGCAGCGGAACAACCGATGTACTGTCTTTTCCGTCCCACATATGGTCATAACTTGCAAGTGCAAACGGGTCTTTTTTATTTGCGATTCTGAATGTGGCTAACGTATCTCCGTTAATTGTTATCACATTCTGGGCATGCGCGTCCAAATACCGGGCAGAAAAGGTATAATCAGAGCTCTGCATCGAGAAAGATCCGTTTTCATTTCTCACTCTTTCACGGTTAGCTACTACTTCTTCCTCATAGCCAATCAAACAATGCCATGTGCTGTCTTTGTCCTTAAAGGCATAGTCCGCCCTGTATTTAAAATATTTGGTCTTGCTGCTGCTTAAGCCTGTCAGAAAGGTAATAGCGCCGCCAATTGATCTTCCTCCTACATTCCGCTTAATACCTGTTTTTTCATAGGTTGGCGCTGAGGGGCTCAATGTAAATGCAGGACTTACGAGCTGATTAATGCCGAAGATATCTCTTTCAAAAGTAAGTCGGTTAACAGGTTTGTCAGGGTAAAATGTTTGCTGAAATATGCTGGCTGGTCTGACGTGGATTGTTTTCTGACTTATTTGTTCCGGTTCGAAAAGCCAGGTGGCAATACTATCGAATCCCTGCACAAACGAATCAGGATATCCAGGTAATCTTTTCAATGGCACCTGATCGGGCGGCAAAACCATTTTCAGAATATTCACAGTTAAAGTTTTGTCCGTAATCACCGAATCATTGTCGCCGCTGATGATCTTGCACCTGAGATCAAGTTCTGTAAATGCGGGATCTCCGTCGGTCCCGGGATCGTAAACTGGTCCGGTTTCATATACTTGTAAAAACAGGTACCATTTGCCCGGTTGCTTTTCCGTTAACTGTGGTTTGAACTTCGGTTTATAAACTAACAGTGGCAAAGGCCTGGCTGAAAGGATAACCGGAGGCAGTTCTACATTCCAGCGAGCTTTGACCGCTTTGGCGAAACTGTTTTTCATGCGGAGTTTTACCGAGTCATTTAAAGCCAGAATTATATGTGTATTGCCGTTACCGCCCAACCATGTATATTCAAAGCTTTTCACTTCAAGAACAGGCTGCTGACCCATGCACATCATCGATAAGAAGATATGAAAGAGAATTAGTGTAGCAGGCAGTAATTTACGCATCGTAAATATTCCTTGAATATTATTAACGGCTACTTAATTAAATGCAACACGGACGGTTGTATTATTCAAAGTTAATCATTCGAAAGGTCATTTGCAATTATTTCTTTTTCGTTTTTGCCTTCAAAAGGTTCTCTTCCATCCTGAACTTTACAATCTTCGTAATCAGTTCCAGTGGCATCGCTTGGTCGAGCGGAAACTGTACCGAACCTTTGGCTCCTTTGTAAACAGAAAGCTCTTTTTTGAACGCTTCGATGCCCGATGGGACAGGATAGAAGCCAATGTGGTTTTTAAAGGCTGCAAAATGAACCAGGTTTCCGTTGAAGACGAATGTTGGCATCGCATATTTTATCGCTTCTTCCGCCTCCGGGGCTGCTTGCCTGATTGTCGTCCGAACCTGTTCGAGTAATGTCTGAATCTCTTGCGGGAATGTCCCTATGTATTCATCGATGTTGTTAGCCATTGTGTTCATTGCTTTTTGAATTATTGGGTGATTAATAATAATCCGATTGTCAGATTCCTTTTCGATATTGAACATTCGTTGTGGGATGAATAACCTGCCGTAACTCCTTTTCTGAATCGGGATCTTCGTTTAGAATATTTTCAAACAGCTTAATGATGCCCGGTTTATCCATCTCTACTTTCGTATCAGTTTTAAGCTCTGTTAAATCGATTAAAAACCCTGAAAAGAGATCGGGTAGCTCTGTCACAACGGCAGTATTCAGAAAATTGATCTCATTATAGATCCGGTGATAGTTTCCCTTTGTTTTTTCAATCAAGAACGTTTCCTTTTTCAGGTTTGTGATGGATGCAGATTTCACACAGTGCTGAATGCAGTCATCATCCATCTGATCTTTTTCGCAACCCGTCACCTGGTGAAGCAGGCATTGCCGGCTTGTCATCAGCACGATCGGGTGATAGATGCTGTAATACAGTTTGAAATCGTCAGGTATTTGAATACGCTGCATCTGAACTTTACTAATTTCATTTGAAATAAATGCGCCGGAGCAGTTGAAATGTTCTTTTAAACAGAACAGGCTAAATGAATTAACGATATTCAAATAAGGTCCGGCGATCCAACGAATTCCAATCTTACAGGCTTCATACGCGATTCCTGTATTGTTTGTTACAATCAGTTTTGGTTGTACCTGGTGAAGAAATTCCACCGCTGACTGGTAGTCATCACCTGTTAAAACAGACGGGAACCAGGGCACAATTTTCTTGTTTTTTGTAAAAAGGGCGGTCAGCTCAGCAGATTCATTCTTAAACGATTCTGGCAATTGGAAAAAGACAGTTGCATCAGTTTTATCACAAAGATAAAGATCCTCTTTGGAGGAAATTAATACGGAAAGCGTGGGTTTATCTTTCTGTCGGATGTGCTTTTGCAGGACGGGAACATCAATGGGATCTACAAATTCCTTTGATTTATTCAGGATGAACAGGATTTGTTTTTTAATTGACGTAAGTGCCTTAAACGGTATGTAAACATCCCCCTGAAGATTCTCTAATGTCAGTTTCTCAATGTAATATTCTGTATCGTTGATGGCTTTCAGTCGTTTAAATAACATCGCGTAACTGATGGCTTCTGTTCCTGTGTCTGAAAGATTCATTTCCGAAAACACATCAAATGAAGTTTCCGGTGTCTTTACCGCAACATGTAATGGTGTGCCGCATTCCCCTGAAATATGAATGATTAATGGCGCTTTCGTGATGCTTAATTGTTTGATTTTATTCTCAACAGTCGTTTTAACCGCCTCTTTTTCATCATACAGTTCCAAATGACCTTTTTCCATTTCATCAGCCGTAGAATAATCGTTTATCCCGGAAAGATGCTGAATGGAATGATCGCGCGGATTGTCGATAAACATATCCCTGTGTAGGTCTCCTTTCAGGTAGGAATCTGAAAAGTCACGGTTAAAAACCTTATAGTGATCGCCGTTATCATTGTTTGGATGTCCCTGGTTGTAAAAACCCTGGAGTTGTTTTCTCCAGCTGTTTACAATCGTATAAACGTAATCTGACTTTTTAATTCTTCCTTCAATTTTGAGTGAATCAACTCCCGCGTCCGATAGTTCCGGGAGATCGAAAAAGGCTGAATTATCTTTCAGATTCAAAGGGTAATCTTTACCTGCAGGCGTTGTTAAATACTGATCCCTGCAGGGCTGACTGCATCGGCCACGATTGCCGGAGTTTCCTCCATGAACAGAACTCATGTAACAAATGCCTGAATAGGAGAGGCAGTAGGAGCCATGGACAAATACTTCTGTTAAGAGATTGTTTTGATGGGCGACCGTCGTCAGCGCTTTTATCTCTGCTATATTTAATTCTCTTGAGAGGTTGACGCGGGAAGCATTCAGTTTGCTTAAAAACTTTACCTGTCCTTCGTTATGCGTCGTAAGCTGGGTAGAAGCATGTATTTTAAGACCTTTGAAGTATTTTGAAATGAGATAAAACATTCCAAAGTCCTGCACAATTACTCCGTCGATACTTGTATTGATTAACTTATTCAGCAGACTTATAATTGCCGGAATTTCATTTTCAACAATAATGATATTAAGTGTCAGAAAGATCTCACAATTGTTCTGATGTGCGAGTCTTAGAATCCCTTGCAGATCATCAAAGCTGATATTGGTTGCCCTGTTTCTAGCATTAAAACGGTCGAGGCCACAATAGATTGCATCGGCCCCTGCAAGAATTGCGGCTTTTATGGAATCTATATCTCCGCCCGGCGCCAGTAGTTCAATTCTTCTTTTCACAGTTTTCAAATATACACTTTCCATTTTGAAGAGCAAGAAAGGCAGTTTTCAGATTGTGTTTAATCTCCGACATAGAGCGATGATATGGATTTGTTGATCAATTCACAAATTGCTTTCAGTGCGTTTAATCAATGCCTGAAGTTATAACGCAAAAAAAAAGGATGTCCCAACATGTGAGACATCCTCTTTTAAGATTTTATTCGTACTGAAACTACAACAGTTTCCAGCCCGCGCGGTATTCGTAATGCATTTTCTTCGTTGCTGCGCCATCGGTATCGCCGATAAATGTTTCTGTTTTTGGATCCCATTTGATCGTACGTTTCAGATCGCAGGCAATGTTACCCAACGTGCAAACACAACAGCTGCTATGTCCGATTTCAACCGGAACTGCAGGATCTTTATGAGCTCTTACAGATTCAATGAAATTGACCTGGTGAGGAATCTTAGTTTCATATGGACCATCGCTGGTTACCTTTTCCTTTGAATCGTATTTAGGATCAGAACCTTTGAAATAGCCGCGTGAAACTTCAATCCATCCTTTTTCACCGATGAATTTAACACCTTTGGTTTTCTTGTCATCGAATGGTTCAGAAGTCATTACCACGCCATTGGCATAAGTCCACGACATAAATTCGGAACCGTCGCCGATAGGAGAGATTTCAACAGGACCGTTTTTGTCCATGCCAAGACCCCATTGAGCGATGTCGAACATATGAGCGCCCCAGTCGGTTGTGAAACCTCCGCCCATCTCTTTGTACCAGCGCCATGCACCCCATATTTTCTCATTAACATCAGGATCGATAGAAATAATTGGATCCAACGCATTGTTATAGTGAATTGTGGTAGGAAGTGGCCCTAACCAGAGATCCCAGTTCAAATCTGCAGGAAGTTTTTCTTCAGGAAGATCGTATGGTTTTGGGGGTGCTCCAACATAGGCTTTTACATTTGTGATTTTTCCAAGCGCACCTGTTTGTACAAGATGAACTGCGTGCTGGAAGTTCGGATCCGAACGCTGCTGGCTTCCAAGACCGAAGATGCGGCCATTTTCGCGAACTGCTTTCTTCAGTTCCTGACCTTCTTTGATTGTAAAAGTCATTGGTTTTTCGAGGTATACATCCTTGCCGGCTTTTAAAGCAGCAATTGCAATATAGGCATGCGAGTGGTCTGGAACAGCAATGACGACTGCATTGATATCTTTCCTTTTCAGGATTTCGCCATACTTTTCATAAGTTTCAACTTTAAGACTTTTTCCTTTTTTCGTATTAAAAGCATCCACCTTTTTTTGAAATCTTCTGCGTTTGATGCCATACACATCGCATCCGGCAACTACATTAACTCCAGGGATTTCGAGGAAACCGTTCAACAGAAAATTTGCCTGTTGACCTAACCCGATAAAACCCAATGTAATTTCCTTTTCAGCGGCAGGCATTGCAAAACCTGTCATTCCTGGTAATACTGCCAATCCGGCTATTCCAACTGCCGATGCTCCAAGAAACTGGCGTCTCGACCATCCTTTTTTTTGTTCTTCCATTACTTTTACTTTATTAGTTCGTTGATATGATATAATTAATCCTTTAACTGGTTGTGTTTTACTTGTTAATCAAATCCTTCAATAAGTTACGCAATTTAGAAATATTTTTGGCTCAATGGGATGAATTTAACACGAATTTTGACTGTGATATTTAGGGGAGTCCCTATGTGGCCGCCCCTATGAAAAGATCACACACATCTGGCATCCGATTGTACAGGGTATTGGACACCCACATAGGAGTGTCCATACATGTTAATTAATGGTTTTAAAAATCAGCTCGCCTCCTTCAACTACCTGCAGATGCTGAATAATATTCCCTTTAACAGGAAGACCATTCAGTGTGATGCTTTCAGCCACATTTGATTTTGACTTTCCATGAATTGTTTTGATTGTGAATGGTTTCGCTTTGCTGCCTGATTTCATCTGTACTTCATCAAAGGAAGAGGTTCCGATTACATATTCAGGTTTTCCGGGGCATACGGGATAAAATCCAATCATTGAGCACACCAGCCACGCCGACATTTGTCCTGCATCTTCGTTTCCACTCAATCCGCCGGGTCCGGTGCCATACTCTTCATCAACAATTTTCCGCACCAATTCTGCTGTCTTTGCAGGTTCTCCGGCCAGTGCGAAAAGATAAGGTGCCTGCTGATCGGTTTCATTTCCATGCCAGTAATACCCGCCATCGAAGAATTCATTCAACCTTTTAATAAATGACTTTTCTCCTCCAAGCATCATAATTAAGCCGGGAATATCCTGCGGAACATACCAGGTATATTGAAACGGAGTTCCTTCCGTAATATAATTTGTTTTGACCAACGGATTAAATGGTTCAATCCACTTGCCATCTGCATGACGTCCGCGTGCATAACCGGTTGAGGAATCAATTACATTCACGTAATTCTTCGATCGTTTCTTTAACACAATCGCGTCATCCTTTTTCCCAAGCTTTTCGGCGAATTGCGACAGTGCATAATCGTCAAGCGCATATTCCAGTGTTCGTGATACTTGTTCCCGTTTGTGGAATGCATCCCAGACACTGTCCTGAAGCGGAATATACCCGTATTGCAGGTAACTCGCCAGCGCCCTTCTCCCTTTTCCGTCCTTATATTCTTCAATTGTAGGCTGATCGAAAGCATTCTGACGCATATATTTATAAGCGGCTTTTGTATCGAATTCCGTTATTCCTCTTAAGTATGCATCCGAAATCATCGTACTTACATGATCGCCGATCATCGCTGCGGTGTAACTTCCCCATGCCGGGAAAATGGGCATCCATCCGCCTTGCTGCGCTTTGGCAACAAGCGATTTAACCATGTCGAGACTTCGTTTTGGCTCAAGAATTGTCATCAGCGGATGTAATGCGCGATAGGTATCCCACATCGAGAAATCATCGTAATAATCGAAGCCAACAGCTTTGTGAATGATCGTATCTTGTGCAAATCCCTGGTAACTTCCGTCAACATCACTTGCAATTCGTGGAAGCTGATAGCAATGATACAGTGCTGTATAGAACTTTACAAGATCATTGTGCGAACTGTTCTTTACCTGAATCTTTCCGAGGGTCTGGTTCCATTCTTTCTCCCCTGCCTTTACGAGGTTATCAAAATTCCAGTCGGGAATCTCACTCTTCAGATTTTTCCGGGCAGCATCTAAACTTGTAAATGAGGTTCCGATCCTGACTTTAATGTTCTTCTCTTTCCCGAAGCTAACCACCATTTGCTGGTCATTTCTGATCTGGGTGATCTCTTTAAATGGCCGGTCACATTGAACAACAAAATAACCGCTGAAACCGGCAGACTTTCCCATTCCCTGGTAGATCCTGAAAACAGGATTGTAACCTGTTATCTCATTTTTTTGTTTGTCAACTATTATCTTCCCCTGCTTTTCGTCGCTGTTGACGCGCAGGTAGAGGAAGCTCTCTTTATCCCCGGGATAATTGAATCGCATCATTCCCGAACGAACAGAACCAGCCAACTCTGCATTAATTCCAAAATCTTCAAGTTGAACACTGTAATGAACTGGTGAAGAGGTCTCATTCTGATGTTTAAAACGGGAGGTTGGACGGTTCTTTATTGTGTCAATTTTCTCCGAAACAAAGGGCATCAACGTAACGCTTCCATAGTCCTGCGTACAGCTTCCGCTCATCCAGTGTGTTCCCCTGAATCCGGTAACGAATGCATCGTTGTAATAATAGGGTGAGACGCATTTGTCTTCTGTCGTGCGCGTTTCAGGCGTCCATTGGGTCATTCCGAAAGGTCTGCCAACACCAGGGAATGTCTGTCCTTTTAATTCAGATCCGGCTTCGCTGTGCTTTTTAGCGCTTTCGGTGGTTGCCGGAGCCGTTCCGATCAGCGGATCAACATATTGCACGAGTGATTGTGCAAAGATGGTTGATGGTAAAAGCAGCAGCCAGATTAAAAACTTCATAGTAAAACAGTTATCGATCGTTTTAAAACTTGATATTCAGATCCCGAAATTACAGTTTTCAAGGGATTAATTCCTCATTGTGCTCACGATTCTCTTCTTTTCTTCCTTGTGACAATCAGCACATGCCACGAAATGGATGTTGTTCGGACTTGTGGCGTCGGCGTAACTTGTATTCATTGTCTTCACATCAATCTTGCAGTTTGATATCGCTGGATGACAGGAAGCACAACTGTTTTTGGCATCATTGCTGTGAGGATCGTGACAGGCGGTACAACTTAAACCTTCGTGAACACCACGGGGCGTCCGGTCATCTGCGGTTCCTCCCTGGTGTTTGGCGTTGGGAGCATGGCACTGAACGCAATTGCGCATGATGGGATCATCCGAAACCTTGACTTTCCGTTCGCCTGCCCACAAGTTTAACTGTGGTAATTCTTTGGTGGGGAAATAGACTTTCTCATGACGGTCATAGAAGCCCAGTTTCGAAAAAACGTTTTTCTTTTGATAAAAGATCGTTTTAGGATCAGCGTAATCTGGTCTCGCTTTGGGCGTTCCGTCCTGGTGTATCTGATGGCAGGCCATGCAAGGAATTGCAGGATTTGTTGCCATCTTCCCGTCTTTCAGTTTCCATGGTCCTTTTATATTCAATGGTTCAACCACGTCATCAACAGTGCCGGCAAAAAACATTCCGTGACAACGCAGACAGTCGTAGTTGATTTGTTCGGTTGAATTGTGCTTCGTATTTAAAAATATGTGCTCATAATTTACCGAATGACCGCCTGATGTCCACTTTGCGTATTCGGAGGTGTGACAACGTTTACAGTTGTTGAGTACTTCCAACAGTTGTTCTTCATCCAGTTTAATGTTCTCAACCTTTTTGTCTTTGATGTGATTTACAACCATCATCCCTTTCTCTTTCATGCTGTGAAGGCCATTACTCAACGCTGTTCCATGGCACTCTTTGCAATGAAAGTTACGATGTGACGATTGTGCCTGCGAGTTGACCGATTTACCGATCTCGTGGCACGAAGAGCATGTTTTATCGGGAGAGGCGGTGTTCCAATAGGTATAAAACGATCCAAAGGCGATGGTACATACGATCAGAATTGCCGGAATCGTGAGCAGTGCTATTTTAAGTTTTCTGTTCATTGTTGCTGGGTTATTTAAATCGGTTTCCTTTTGACCATTCACTGGCAATGTATCCGCCTACACGGAAGCCTAATGCCATGATTGTCAATGCCGGATTGAAACCTCCGTTGTTGACATTGAGGCTGCCATCGGCTACGAAGAGGTTTGGAACCGCATGAATCCTTCCGTATTTGTCGGTTACCGATGTTTTGGGATCGTTACCCATTCTGCAGGTACCTGCCTGATGCTGACCTCCGCTGATCCCTTTTCCGCCACCAAGCGATTGCCAGGTTTGTATGGCTCCGGCTTCTTTGAGCCATAATTCAGCTTTTTCTGACATTAACCGGCATCCTTCGATGTCTTTCTCGTGTCGTGAGCCAGATAATCTCACAACTGGGATTCCCCAGAAATCTTTTACAACCGGATCGACTTCGACCCTGGCCTCAAAGCTCGGGATCTCCTGATAAGGTCCGACCGCCTGAGCTATTCTTTTGAAATTAAGTCGCTGAAATGCTTTGTGTTCTTTGCCCCAGCTCGCTGATCCCGGAGGGCGGATTCCAGTAAATGAATATGGCATCCGGATAAATTCGTTGCAGAGCACACCTCCGCCCATGATTCCGGGGTTATGGTGGTTGAAATCGCTGATGGCTACCGACGCGCCCGGACCCAGGTCATCGTAAACTTCATCTTCAAAGATTCCATAGGCACCTGTGTAGGCGTGTCCCTGGAGGTTGCGCCCTACCCAGTCATTCTCGTTTCCGATTCCGTTTGGGAAGAACTTCGACTTGGAATTAAGCAGTAGTCTGGCTGTTTCTGTAGCAGAGCATGAGACAATTACAATGTCGGCTGTTTGAGTTTGCTTCCTGTTTTTCTCATCGAAATAGGTGACTCCGGTGATTTTACCCTGTTCGTTTACAATTATTTCACTGACTACTGAATTGATTCGCAACTCGCAATTGCCGGTTGCAATCGCAACGGGAATCACTGTATTTTGTGTGCCGCATTTGGCATTTACCGGGCAGGCATAACCACAGCAGGTGCGCATCCGGATACATGCCGGACGGCCACCATACGGAATTGAATTACGCAGCATCGGAATAGGGAAGGGGTGATATCCCAATCTTTTGGCCGCATCATATAATAACCGCGCCTCTTTGTTATGCGAAAAGGGTGGCATCGGATAGGGTTTGTTACGTGGTGCACCAAACGGATTCTGTGTAGCATCGCCTGCAACGCCAATTTCCCATTCTGCTTTTTCATAACAAGGTTCCAGATCTTCGTAGGTGAAGGGCCAATCGGCGAGGGTAGAACCTTCAATGGCTCCGTAAGTAGTCTTCAGTTTGAAATCTTCCTGCATAAAACGCCAGGCCATCGCTCCGTAACTAACAGTTCCGGAACCCACACATGCTGCGTTATTGTTATAACTACCTTCACTTGGCAAAACAGTGTAGGTGCTTCCATCTGCATTTTCTATTACGCGTTTATAACGCTGATCATCTGGCCCGTATGCGTTACCAAGAGGGGTTGTGCGCTGAGATTTCAGTTCGTCGGTATCGGTATCATCGTAAGTGGCCCATCCTCCGCGTTCGAAGAGAACAACCGAAAGTCCGGCAACACTTAACTCTTTGGCAACTATTCCACCTCCGGCTCCTGCACCGACAACGATGGCATTTACATGTTTATTTCCCATAAGTTAGTTGTTGTAGCGGTTTTGTCCAATGATAACCGGATAATCGAGTCTCATCATTTTATAACTGACATTGTTTTTGTTCCCACCATGGCGTGGACTGCCATAAAAGCCCTGCAGTGAATGATCGCGGATCAATCTGAAAAATTGTCGGTCAAGCCCTTTCTCCCAGAGCTTCCCTTCCATCTTACCTGCTTCCATGGTTTTTAGAAACTGTGTCTGCTCGTCGAAAGGCAATTCTTCGAATCTCTTTTGAAATTTGGTCTTGCAGGTTTCCTGAATCGCCTGTAAACCTTTCCGATAGGTTTCCTGGAAACGCGTATAAGGACCAGTTAATTGCATGTCGATGAAATTGGTAACACCTGCGTCGCGTCCACCAGGCCATTCATCAGTTGGAACGATTTGTTCCACCAATGCATCGAGTAAATCTGATTCCTGCACAGTAATGAATCTCCATGGCGAAAGGGGAGGATTGGAGCACCGACTTAGTAAGCACATTCCACCTGCTCCCAATACGGACAGGGTGATAAAATGGCGTCGCGTTAGTTTGGACTGCTTTTCCATTCGAAAAGTCTATTTGGTTATAATTATACTTAAAAGGAATTCGCAAATATAAAGAATGTTTAAGTTATACTTAAAACTTTCCTTCATGAGTCAAGCTATTTTAATCGCTTATGTTGTTTAATCCGCAATTTCAAATCGCTGGCCCAAATTTCAATATTTTCCAAAAATCATCCGACAGTGCTTTTTCATCTATTTTAATGTAAGAGCGGATATTTCGCTGTTTGTTTTCCGGCGGAGTTGTGACTGTCTTCAGTTGAGACAAAGCGGGGTTCAGATAGGCCTCAACCAATGCAAGATCCCACATCACGCGCGTTTCGTCCTGTGGATTTTGCTCACGCCACCGGTCTTCCAGGATTTTCTCCACTTCCAGTTTTTCATCAAGACGACTGTAAGTCTCTTCCCGTTTGAATTGAAGAGGTTTAGCAGCTTCCAGACTCATCACCGTGAAATCAAAACCTTCAAGATTTAATAAATAGTCGAAAGCATTCAGGTCGTTGCGGATATTGAACTCGTTTTTATTCCACACTTTGGTCTTAGGATTGTACTGTGCCCCAAGGGCAAAACAACGAATCCTGGATTTGATTTCGGGTGCAAGTATCAGGGCCGTGGCCATATTGGTCATGGCACCTATTGTCAGGATGTCGAGTTTTTCATTTGCAGGAAGTTTTTTCACAGCGACAATAATAGCTTGTGCTGCAGGAGAATCTCGCGGGTCTTGCTCTCCCCATGAGCGTCCAATCTGGCGGTCAGCACCCAGCGGATGGGCAACATCCATTCTCCCCAAAGCTTTTAAAATTTGTTCGTTAAGCCGCTGGCTCTCGGCCACTGTATTCAATCCTTTGGTGTCGTAAGCATTCCATTTTTCGAATACCAGTAAATCTGGATTGTTGTAATGTGCCGAACTTAAGCCAATCAGGTCAATCTGAGATGCTTTGACTAGCCGGACAATTGCGTACAAATCATCCATTTCGTTTCCGGTATCGGCATCGAGCCAAACTTTCTGTTTCTGGGCAAAGGAAGAAAAGGCGAACAGAGTAATTGTAAGTAGAAGAATTAAGTATTTCATTTCCGTTTTTATTGAATGATAATGCTGCCTTTCAAACGTAAATCGGTTGAAGAAGCTCCTATTGAGAAGTTTAGTTTTCCTTTTTCGAGTACAAAGGCATGTTTTTCCACATTCCAATATTTCAATTCGTCGGTATTTAATGGGACTGAAACTTCTATGGTTTTTCCTTTGGCGACAAAAACCCGTTTGAATCCTTTTAATGCGATTGCTGGTCGTTCAACTTTCGAATCAGGGAAAGTGACATACAACTGTGCGACTTCATCGCTGTCGTAATTCCCTGAATTTTCAAGTTTGAATGAGATGTTGATAGTTTCGCCATCTTTAACCGATTGTTTTTCAGTCTTCAGACCCGAATATTTAAATGAAGTATAGGTTAGTCCATATCCAAACGGGAACAGCGGTTCGCTTTTATCATACATGTAGGTGCGGCCATTCCTGATGTTATAGTCAAGCATCGGCAATAACTGATCGATTGAAGTAGGCCATGTTTGCACCAACCGTCCGGCTGGACTGCTTTTCCCGAAAATGACATCTGCCAATGCGTTTCCTAATTCTTGGCTCGATTGGGTAATATGCAAGATAGCAGGCACATGTTCTTTTGACCAGTTGATGGTATAGGGGAAACTTGATACCAACACAAGAACCGTATTCGGATTGGCTTTATAAACCAATTTCACAAGATCTTCCTGTTCAAGCGATAATGCCTGTCGGTCAACATCTTCGCGGCCATCGCTGGCGACATAGTTTTGACCCCAGCCTAAACCATAACTAAGCGGGTGGTTGCCAATACAAACAATGGCAATATCCGCCTTTTTTGCAGCAATAACTGCTGAATCTGCCTTATTCGAAGAGGTATAGCTGATCTCCACCGCGCTTCCAACAGCATTCCTGATTCCCTCGAGGGGTGTTATTGCATAGGGTGGAGTGCCTGCATACCAGTCAGAAATAACCTTGTTGGCGCTGGGCCCGATTACGGCAATACTCTTCACTTTCTGCATGTTAATGGGAAGAAGTTGTTTGTCGTTTTTCAGCAGAACAATTGATTCTATGGTTGCTTTGCGTACCAGTGACATGGTTTCAGGCTTCGTCCATGGAGCGATAGTATCTTTAATTCCAATCTGCGAATACGGATTTTCAGTTGATTGATCGAACAAACCCAGCTTTAGCATGACTCTTAAAGAACCTCTGATAGCATTGTCAATTTCTTTTTCTGAAACCTGCCCGGCTGTAATTGCTTGTTTTAAAGGCTCCTTGTAATTGTCAAGGAACATTGTGATGCCGGCTTTGATACATTCGGCGGCAGCTGTCTGAAGATCGGGATAATATTTATGAGTGGTCAATAACTGCCGGTAAGCTCCGCCATCAGTCGCGATAATACCGTTTTGACCCCATTCGTTAATTGTGACATTTTTCAGAACAGGATTAACAACACACGGGATTCCGTTGTATTTATTGTAGGCTGTCATGAAAGCGCGCGAACCACCTTCGGTTACACCCTTGAAAAAAGGATATGAATAATATTCGCGGAACAGGCGTTCATCGAAATCGGATGAATTGATGGTCCGGTTGTTTTCGTTGCTATTAGCGAGGAAGTGTTTCATCAACGAGGCTGTTTTCCAGTATTTCGGATCGTTTCCCTGAAGTCCTTTTACGAATGCAACGACCAATCGTGAAGTCAGATAGGCATCTTCACCGTAACACTCCTCTGTTCGTCCCCAGCGCACATCGCGTCCAAGATCGGCATTTGGAGAAAACACGATTAAACCGGCACTTTCGTATTTCGGACTTTGCGCCAGATACCGGCATTCTTCGGCTTCCAACGAGGCCAATTGTGTAAGCAATTCAGGATCCCAGGTTTCTGCAAGGCCAATGGATTGTGGAAAGGTAGTGGTGCATGATGCACCTTTGCCTTTTAAAGCCCAGTTTGCCGGTCCGCTAAGTGCCAGTCCATGTAATCCCTCGACGGTGCGTGTCCCTTTTATCCCGAGTCGGGGTATTGACAACCTTGTTGACAAACAATTGATTTTCTCATCAAGTGTAAGCTGTGAAATCAGATTATCCAGACGTTTATCGTCGCTGAGTTTGTTGTCCTGAAACGGGTAATTTTGAGCCCTCAAGCTAACTTGAAGCAGGCAAAAGAAAGTCAGTAAAATCAGGTTTTTCATTGAGCAGTTGATTTATAGTATGTTTAAAATTTCCGAGATTTCTGAAATGGTAATAAAGGTTTCGCTATCAGGTGTTGAATGGTTGCTTTCGTGCTGCCAGGTTACTTCGAATGGTATGTGGACAGCTTTAGCCCCAATGTTAATTACCGGTAAGATATCTGATTTAATTGAATTTCCAACCATTAGAAATTCTTCAGGTTTTATGTCAAGGCCGCTGAGGAGTTTTTTGTAGTTATTTTCATGCTTGTCACTCATGATTTCGATGTGATGGAAATAATCGATTAGTCCCGATTTCAATAGTTTTCGCTCCTGATCAAGCAAGTCGCCTTTTGTCACAAGGATTAGTTTGTATTGTCCCTGAAGTTTCTGTAACACCTCTTCAACGCCAGTCAGCATTTGAATGGGCATCGTCATAAGCGTTTTCCCGATTTCGATTATATTGTTTATTTCTGATGTCGATATTTTTCCATTTGTTGCCCGCAGAGCGGTTTCGATCATCGCCAAAAGAAAACCTTTTGCACCATATCCGTAAATCTCCAGGTTTTGCATTTCTGTCTTAAAAAGCTCTGCAGAGGTCTCCTTTTCAGTTAAATATGGTTTCATGATCTGGCAAAACTCTTTCTCCACATCCTGGTAAAAAGGTTCATTGACCCAGAGTGTATCATCGGCATCGAATCCGATTACTTTGATTTGTTTGAGCATTTTTTTTTAGTATTGTACCCTGTTATTATGAAGAGAAAGATAGGTTTAGCTATTTGTCACCAAAGCGAATGATTGCCTCTTCCATCATGGCTGTTGTGGCAGTCGCACCGCAGCGCGTGCATCCTGCTTCTTTGACGGCAATCAATTGATCAAGTGTGCGCACTCCTCCTGCAGCTTTGACTTTGACTCTTGGACCGGAATGTTGGCGCATCAGAAGTAAAGTTGGAATCGTTGCTCCGATATAACCGTATTTTCCGTCCGCACCTTTCACAAATCCAAACCCAGTAGAAGTCTTCACATAGTCGGCGTTGACCTTCGTGCAGATTTCGCAAAGTTTAATAATGTCCTCTTTCTTTGTGACATAGTCGGTCTCGAAAATCACCTTTACTATGGCACCATTTCGATGACTTGCATCGGTCACTGCCTTGATCTCCTCTTCGATGTAATCCCACTCACCTTGAAGTGCTTTGCCAATATTGATCACCATATCAATTTCGACAGCTCCGTCCTTGCAGGCAGATTCAGCTTCAAAAACTTTAACGGGTATCGTGGAATTCCCTGCAGGAAAACCGATTACACAACCCACAAAAACGGTTGTCCCCTTAAGAAGTTCTTTTGCCGGTTTTACCATGTATGGTTTTACACAAACCGAAGCCACGTCATACTTTTTAGCGATGGCACACTCTTTTATTAAATCTGCATCCGTCATTGTTGGATGAAGAATCGAGTGGTCAATCATTTTTGCAAGTTCTTTTACTGTTGTCATTTTATTAGTAATTAAGGTTTTCAAGTGAACGCAGTGAATTGTTGATCTATTAAGACGTTGGCAGCCAGCTAAAGATGGTAGCTGTTTCCGATTGGATAATTAGCTGTATTGCAATATAATTCACTATATATATAGAAGTTATTTTTGCTTGTGTGAAATTTTAACGAAATATGGAGAACAGGAGAACTTTGCGGTATTTTAAGCAGTATGGCAATGTTCTTATTGGCATATTCTGCCCGAAGCTCTTGTTCTGATCCGGTGATCTCGATTCGGTAATGCTGACTCAGCGTTTTAAAGAATGAATCATCAATAAATTTAAAACCCACAATTCCTTCAAGGTGATTACCTGCCAGCCAGTTGTATTCGATCATAACAGGAATTTCTCCTACGCATCTGAGCCGGGCAAAATGAATGCATGGTTCTTTATTCTCGGTTTCGCTGATCGAAAAATGAATTTCAGAACTCCAAAAACCTGGTTGAGGATGCTGAAGGAAAACCGTATTGACATCCTTACCAACTGCTTCGGAGAATCCTTTTACGTTCAATAAACCAAGGGACTGCCTCCGTTCACGCACAATACTTCCTTTTCCATGCTGACGGTCGATGAAACCTTCTTTCATCAGTTCGTCCAGTGCTTTTCGGGCGGTTGTTCTTGTGATATTGAAGGATGCACAAAGTTCGTTTTCGGAGGGGAGGAAGTCTCCGATGACATAATCGCCTTTCTGGATCTGAAGTTTCAGAAAGTTCTGTACCTGTTTGTACCTTTTTTCCTCCATTTGAAATGAATTTTCACAAAAATACCACTTTCGCTTGTACGTACAAGTAAAAGTGGTAATATTTGTTACTCTACCGATGGACTATTTATAAATGACACTTTTCCTTTCAATTGAATAGGCAGCAAAAATGCCGACTGCATCATCAATTGGTTTGATATTCGTCGGAATATTTGCAGATGGACCACTGAAAATAGGGACTTTAGGATAGTAGTCTGTAATATAACTATAAATAAATGAGTAATAATCTTCAGTAATTCCATACATTTCCAAAGTGACAGTGTCGCCTGGCGTTAGTTTTTCATCTTTGCGATCCTCCCTTAAATTATATACCGGAAAACCGTTGAAGTATTTGCCTTCGAAACTGTTATTGTCACCAATTGAATATTTGAATATACTGTCTGTCAATAGAATATTGTTCTTTCGAACTTTAAAAAGGTAGAAATTCCGTCCGTTGCCGGGATCCATCGTAAAAAGATTAACGCTCCAACCACTTCTTTCACGCTCTAAATGGTTGTAAACCAAATGAATAGAGTCGATAGGATTCAGTGGTTTTAGAAGCGACTGGGCAGAGTACTCCTCCATCACCTTGTCATTATTAATATCAACATTCTTTATCAGAAGGGTATAAGTACGACCTACGACTCCGAAAACGCCAGGTGTTGTGAAATAGGTCCCTTTTTTAGTTTGATCTTCGGTAAGACCAAATGTTGTTGTACCATCCGAAATTGTAATCACTGCATTAGGTATCACTTGAACCGGCTCAGTATTAAGTGCATCGCCCAACTTCGACAACTTAACTACCTGACGGGTTGTATCGGTTGAAATATACCCTTCGACTACCAGACGTGGCCTTGTGGAATCGAGCTGAATGTTATCGATGTTTTCGGTACATCCGGCAGAAATGATTGCAAGGATAAAGACGAATAGGGCAATAATTTGAATTCTAATATTTTTCATCATGACTAAAATTTAAAATTGTAGGTTATTCCCGGAAAATTCACAAAAGGAAGATACCACCTTTCGGCGGTGACTTTCTCCGCATTCTTTGAGTCTTGGACAAAGTTGATCATCCAGTCGTTGTGTCTGCCATAAGCATTATACATCGAAAAAACCCATTCGCCTTCCCACTTTTTACCAGGATGTACTTTCCCTTTTATCGTAAGCGATAAGTCCAGCCGGTGATAATCGCGCATTCTGTAGCCGTTTCGGGCAGAATAATACTTCCCGTAGGTATTATCAATCACATACGATCCGACCGGGAAGGTGATCGGCGCACCGGTGGCATAAACCCAGTTCCCCGATAGAATCACCCGATTCGAGAACTCGTAATTCACGATAACGTTAATATTGTGAGGTTTATCGTAGGTAGTCGGGTAGGGGTTTCCGTAATTGATTTCGGCAATTGTACGGGTAACTTTCGACAAAGTGTAACTGATCCAGCCATTCAGCCGGCCACTGTTCTTTTTGACATATAGTTCGAGTCCATATGCTTTTGCGGTTCCCGACCGGATGTCGCCCTCCATGCGCGGATTCATTAACAATTGTGCATTATCTTTAAAATCAATTACATCGTACATCTGCTTGTAGTAACTTTCGATTGATGTTTCGATTGTATTGTTTGCAAAATTTCTGAAATATCCAATGGCATACTGGTTTGCCTTCTGAGGTTTTATATTTGGACTCGAGGGAAACCAGACATCAAGCGGCATTCCACCGGCCGAGTTTGATGCTAATTGCATGTATTGAATAGTGCGTGAGAAACTTGCTTTCACAGACGATTGCTCATTAAAAGTATAATTGATGCCGAGACGTGGCTCAAGTCCCTGGTAGGTGTGAAATATCTTACCCTTAGCATAATATGTGGTGTCTGTCACGACGTAATTCGGATACCCTTTGGCATAAGTATAAATGGTAGCAGTACCAATATTCTGGAAAACGGTGTATCGCAATCCATATTTAAAGGTCAGCTTTTCTCCGATTTTCTGTTCGTTCGAAATATAAAGTCCATGTTCGAGTGCGTAGTTCCTGGGAACTGGAGCACCAATTCTACTTCCTTCACCTTCGATATAGGCATCTGCGGGATTGAAATCGTGGAAAGTAGATGAAAGACCAAACTTAATTTCATTTTGGGGATTAGGGAAGTAATTGAAATCCAGCTTAAGTGTGTAATCCAGCATGTTAGAATTCCACACATAATTCGATCCGCCTTGTTTCATTTTAAGAGAGTAATCGTACCTGGCAACTACTGCTGATAAATTTGAAAATAATTTATTATTAATGAGGTGATTCCAACGCAGCGTTCCCGTAAGGTTCCCGAATCCGGCATCTGAAGTTCCTTTTTGACCAAACAGGTCGCGCCCGGTATAAGCAGAAAGGTATAAACGATTCCGGTCATTGATCTGATGATTAACTTTTAGGTTGAGGTCGTAAAAATACAATTTGCTTTTTCTGAGACCGGAATCTGACATCAATGGAAAAAAGAGATCTGCATAGGTGCGTCTTCCAGCAAGAAGGAATGAAGTTTTGTCGTTTCCGATCGGTCCTTCGAGTGTTAATCTGCTTGAAATTAAACCAATGCCTCCGGTAGCCGTGAATTTTTTGTTGTTTCCTTCCTTCATCCTGACATCAAGAACCGATGAAAGTCTTCCCCCATAATTTGCTGGAATATCTCCTTTGTAAAGTTTCACATCCCTGACGGCATCATTGTTGAAAACCGAAAAGAATCCCATCAGGTGGGAGGCATTGTAAACTGTTGCTTCATCCAGAAGTATCAGGTTCTGATCATTCCCTCCGCCCCTGACACTAAATCCGGAAGTTCCTTCAGCCGTTGACTGCACTCCCGGGAGCATTTGTATCACCTTGATTACATCTACTTCGCCCATTAGTGCAGGTACTTGCTTGATGGTTTTCATCTCCAGTTTCGAAATACTCATCTCCGCTTTTTTCACATTTGCTTCAGGACGGTCAGCCGTAATTACCACCTCTGCAATTTTATTCTTTTCGGGAACCAGTTCGATATTTATGGTGATGTCTTTATTTAGGGTAACTATTTTTTGAATGGTCTGATATCCAATGTATCTGTACTCAAGAATATAATTTTCCGGTTTCAGGCTTACTGAGTAAAAGCCATATTGATTTGCGGCCGTACCTCGGTTTAATTCCTTAACTGTGATTGTCGCGCCGATCAAGGACTCTCCGCTTTCCGCATCTTTTATATAACCGCTGACAGTTAATAATCCGGCCGGACGATCTTTGACTGCCCAGACTGGTAGCGCAATGATTAAGAATAACAGACATATAATAAAATGTTTCTTTTTAATAATCATCTTGTTGGATAAAAGTTGATTTTTTGTTGATGTTGACGCTTTCAGATTATATGCACAAAATTAAACAATGTTATGTCACAAGTCTGCATAAAATCGACGAATAACTTATTTGGATCGGTGAATTGAGGATTACATAACATTCACTTCTGTCTGAAGAGCAATGTTTCGTTATTTGTAAGACATTAATTCATACAAAAAGGTTGTAATTCGTTCAATTATTTGAAGATGATTATTTGAAGAGATGGAAATACAATCGATTGATTTGATTGGGAGTCGTCAGTCCGGTTATTTAACTTTTAATCGAAGAAATACCGAAATAAGGATGAAACTAATTATTGAGGCAGCGATACCGTAAATATTAAATGCCAATATAAGTGCAACTGAAATCGCCAAAAATGTGAATCGCACCTTATTGTCTGCCCAGGAAAGATTTTTAAGCTTTAAAGAAAACATTGGAAGTTCTGAAACCAAAAGGAGTGACATTGTTATTGTAATCAGAAGCAAAACAATTGGTTGTAAGACGAATGCATCAAGAACATCATATTTGCCATGTTCTGTTATAAGTGCCAATGCAGCTATTAACAGTGCATTTGCAGGGGTTGGTAAACCGATAAACGATTCAGTCTGCCGGGTATCGATGTTAAACTTTGCCAACCGAAGCGCAGAAAAAACCGGGATAAGTAAAGAAGATGAGATGCATCCTAACTCCCACATTGATAAACTTGCGAAACTTTCTGCCCGAACATTGATGCCGAACAATGCATATTCCATCATAACCATCATAAGTGCTCCGGGAGCCAAACCAAACGAGATCATATCTGCGAGCGAATCAAGCTCTTTTCCCATCGGAGAGTAGGCTTTAAGCCAACGTGCCGCCATGCCGTCAAAGAAGTCGAAAATCGCAGCAGCAATAATCAAAATCACTGAAACGGTAAGTTGTCCTTTTATTGCGAAAAGCACAGCAAGACTCCCCGAAACGACGTTGAGACAGGTGATAAAATTGGGAATATTCTTGCGGATCATATTGGGTTTTATTAAAGGTCTGCTATAACAGTTTGACTACCAGTTACGAGTTGCCCCAATTCTACAAAAACCTTTGTTCCTATCGGAAGAAAAAGATCAACACGCGAGCCAAACCTGATAAAGCCAAGTTCATTCCGCTGAGTTACAACAGCATTTACCTTAGCATAGGTAATGATCCTTTTAGCGACTGCGCCGGCAATCTGTCTGGCCAGAATTTCAGTACCATTCTCCATCTGGATAACAGTTGTTGCTCTTTCGTTGTCGGTTGATGATTTTGGCAGATAGGCTGCCATAAACCGGCCATTGTGATGTTTAAAATATTTTACTACTCCGGGAACAGGTACCCAGTTTACATGTACATTGTAAACCGACATAAAAACGGACACCTGAAGCCGGCGATCGCCAAAGTATTCTGATTCTATTGTTTCTTCGATGGCAACTATCTGTCCATCAGCTGGAGATAAAACACTATTCGGTTTTAATTCAATGGTACGCCTTGGATGTCTGAAAAAACGAATAACAACTACCAAAACCGGCGTTGATGAAAGAAATGTAAAACAACGGAAATAAAGTTCGCCGGTCATTCCAACAATGATATTAAGTGCCAGCCAAATTAGAAACGCTACCACGATGACCAGAAATCCTTCTTTATGAACTCTCATAAGTTTAAACTATTGTGGTGCGAAATTAAGCAAATAATCATCAGCTAAAAAATTGGAATACAAAATAAATAACCGGTGAAGCCAGAAGAATACTATCAAAACGATCGAGCAGTCCGCCATGACCAGGTAAAAAACGTCCTGAATCCTTTACGCCGATGCTTCGTTTTATCATCGATTCTACTAAATCGCCAAGAGTTCCGGAAATAACGACAACGATAGCCATAACTATCATTAAAATAATATTATACTGCGGAAATAGTAAATTAAGAATCCATGCTGTTGCTATTGCGGTGATCACACCTCCTAAAAGCCCTTCCCACGACTTTTTAGGAGAGATTCTTTCAAACAGTCGGTGACGTCCAAACCGTACCCCAAAAATATAAGCACCTGAATCACCAGCCCAGACTAAAACAAACAGGCTGATTAGCAATCCATGGTTGTAGATTTTGTATCCTTCAAATTCGGGAAACGCCAGGAAGTTGAGCATTGCAAATGGAATAGATACAAAGCTGATGCCGAATCCGGTAAGGGCAATATTGGCCATCGTGTTTTCCTTCTTACGAAAAAGCTCGTAAACAGGGATCGCATATATTAATGGCAGCAGAAAGTAAAATGCAGCGTAAGTGATGGTCTGATTAGCTACAAAATACGATAAAACAAAGATTACGGCTCCGGTAATGAGACCAGGATAAACCTGCGGTGAAAATCCCGCAGTTTGGCATAACGTGTAGAACTCGCGAAGCGCAAATATTGAAAGGATTAAAAATAGAGTTACAAACGTATAAGGTCCGATAAGGATTGCTCCCAAAAGAACTATTACATAAAGGAATCCCCAAAATGTTCGCGTACGAAACTCGTTCAATTTCAGCCTATTTTTAATTGTTCAAGAATTTTTACTGCCTCCTTCTCATCCTCATCTCTGACGTATAGCTCAACTTCTCCCATAAAAGCATAAGACGAATCCTTGTGATTCATTACAACGGATTCAATCTCATTCTCCTGAAGTAACTCTTTTGCAATTGCTCCAAGGTACTCATCTGATGTAGAATAGACAATTTTCCATCCTATTTCCATCTGGTAATTATATCTTGGTTATTTCTGATTCTAAACTTGTAGGCTGAGTGTCGTCGTCCTTTAATGGATTTTCATCATCTTTTTTCTTTCCCCATGGACGTGCGCCAAAAATATTTTCCATATCTTCGGTGAAAATGACCTCACGTTCGAGAAGCAATTCAGCAAGCTTTTTATGTCCTGCTGCATTTTTGATAAGAATATCTTTGGCCCTGGTAAAAGCGGTATCAATCAATTCCTTGATTTCAGAATCGATCAGTTCGGCCGTTTTTTCGCTGTATGGTTTATTAAAGCTGTAATCACTTTGTCCCGACGAATCGTAGTAACTGACATTTCCGACTTTTTCGCTCATCCCAAAATAGCAGATCATCGAATAGGCTGTTTTGGTAACTTTTTCAAGGTCGTTTTGAGCACCTGATGAAATTTTTGAGAAGACAACTGTTTCGGCTGCTCTTCCGCCTAATGTGGCACATACTTCATCCAGCATTTGTTCACGGGTTGTAATCTGGCGCTCTTCAGGTAAATACCATGCAGCTCCCAGGGCTTTTCCACGGGGTACAATTGTGACTTTAACCAGCGGATGAGCATGTTCGAGTAACCAACTTACAGTTGCATGTCCAGCTTCATGGTAGGCAATAATTGCTTTTTCATCAGCTGTAATAATTTTATTCTTTTTTTCAAGTCCTCCGACAATACGATCGACGGCATCCAGAAAATCTTGTTTTTCAACCTTCGTTTTTTTCTTACGTGCTGCAATCAACGCTGCTTCGTTACAAACATTGGCGATGTCAGCACCCGAAAATCCTGGTGTTTGTTTGGCAAGGAAGTTTACATTCACATCTTCCGATAAAGTCAACGGACGTAAGTGTACCATAAATATCTCTTTACGATCAATCACGTCGGGTAGTTCAACATGAATCTGACGGTCGAACCTTCCTGCACGCATCAAAGCCCTGTCAAGAATATCGGCACGGTTAGTTGCACCCAATATGATTACTCCTGAATTGGTATCGAAACCATCCATTTCAGTAAGCAATTGATTTAGTGTGTTCTCACGCTCGTCATTCGATCCCATATTCGGATTTCTACCCCTGGCGCGACCAATGGCATCAATTTCATCTATAAAGACAATACATGGGGCTTTTTCTTTCGCCTGTTTGAACAAATCGCGAACTCGTGATGCACCAACTCCGACGAACATTTCAACAAAGTCGGAACCCGACATGGAGAAGAACGGAACATCTGCCTCACCAGCAACGGCTTTGGCCAATAGGGTTTTACCTGTTCCCGGAGGGCCTACAAGTAATGCTCCTTTTGGTATTTTTCCACCAAGTTTTGTATATCTATCTGGATTTTTAAGAAATTCGACAATCTCTTCGATCTCTTGTTTTGCTTCAGCCAAACCGGCTACCTCCTTAAATGAAGTATTGACCCTTGACTCTTTATCGAAAACTTTTGCCTGCGATTTGCCGACATTGAAAATGTTGCCACCTCCGCTGCCACCCTTACTCATTCGTCTGAAAATCCAGAACCAAACGGCAATAAGTACCAGTGGCAGGAACAACCAGCTTAGAATCTCGCTAAAATAATCGTGACGAATTTCGTAGGTCAAAGTAACCTTGGAATTTTCTCCAAACTCCACCTGGGCAGCTTCAAGGTTCTTTTCGAACACATCAACTGAACCGATTGTAAAGAAAAAGTGTGGACCAATCTTCGCCGGGGCTCCAAAACCTGTGTTAAGTTTGCTCTTATATTTATCGTAAGAAGCTTCTTTCAAATAAATATCAGCTTGCGATTTATTTACAACAACTACTTTGTCAATATCCCCATTTTTAAGCATTGTATTTTTTACTTCCTGCCAACTGGTTTCAACCGGCGTACCACTGGAAGTAAAATATTGGATCGCGAAGAATGCAATCAGCAAAATCCCATAAATATAAATTGGGTTAAACTTAGGTGTGAACTTTACACCACCGGTGGTTTTTTTATTACCCTTGGGGTTAATATTCCCCAGGTTATTTTTTGTTTCTTTCTCAGCCATAATCAATTAAATGTCAGCATCAATATTTAAAATTTTTCCGTCTGCCCACAAACTTTCAAGATCGTACAACCTGCGTATGGGTTCCTGGAACACGTGAACCATTATGTTTGCGTAATCGAGCAATATCCATTGCGCTTGTTTATAACCATCGCGATGCCATGCAGGTTCATTTTTTAATTCTTCAACAGTTTCCTCTACTGAATGAGCAATGGCATCAACATGAGTATTAGAATTACCATGACAGATGATATAATGATCACATTCGGTATTATTAATTATCTGAAGATCAATATCGACGATTTCAAGTCCTTTTTTTCGTTGAATACCCTCGATAATTGCCTCTATTAAATCAATTGAGCCATCTTGAATGGCATGATTAACCATATGGAAAATTTAAAGTACAAAGATAATTTTTTTGTCCGATAGAAAAATAAAGAAATGTGAAGGTAATTCTCTGAGATAATAGTTTTTACTTTGACCTCTCAAATATACCGGGCAAAAATGAACGAAGTTATCGGATCGAAAATTGAACGAATCGACGAATTAGGATCTTCCAATAACTATGCCGCAACGCAGCTACTGACAAAACGTCTGCCGGAAGGAATTGTTTTTGTTGCAAACAGTCAGGTTGAAGGACGCGGACAGTCTTCTAACAAATGGGAAAGTGAACCGAATAAGAATTTAACGTTCAGCATTCTCCTTTATCCCGATTTTTTGGAAATTATGAAGCAATTCGAGATATCAAAGGCGATCTCGCTGGGAGTTGTGGATTATTTGAAAGAAGTGACGAATGATGTTGCAATTAAATGGCCAAATGATATTTATATTGGAACAAAGAAAGTAGCTGGAATACTTATTGAGAACTCAATCAGGCTGGACAAAATCTCGTCGTGTATTATAGGCATTGGGTTGAATATCAATCAGCAGAAATTTATAAGCGATGCCCCAAACCCGGTATCTTTAAGCCAGATCACCGGACAGGTTTACAATCTCGGGGAATCGCTTTCCAATTTGTGTCAGAAAATAGATGTCCGCTATGACCAGCTTCGTAAAGGAGATTTCGGGCAAATTGACGATGATTACATAGAAATGCTTTATAATCGTGGTCGCTGGTCACCCTATTCCGATGAAAATGGCGATTTTGAAGGACTTATCCTTGGCGTCGATCAAATCGGCAGGTTGATGATCGAAAAGCGGGCCGGGAAAGTGAACAAATACCACTTTAAGGAAGTCGTATTTAAATAGAATTCGAAATTTGCTAATCAGGCGTAAGGTATTTTTGTCAAAGCTTCAGCAATCTGATCAACCCCGTTTTTTAAATGTTTGTTAACAAGCATTTTAATCATTGGATTTAATTCAGCATGCAAGGTTATTTTTACTTTACAGCTTGTTTCATCAACTGCGACAAGCTGAATCCAGCAACCAAACTGAAATGGAACAGACTTGCTCCCAGCAAGTTTAATCATTTTCGATGGTTCGCGCTCGACAATATGTACACCAACAGTACCAACCGGACTCACGGAAAAGCTGCATTCATCTTCTGTTGCCTGAAAATTATCAAGCCTAATGTCCGGAACGTCAGGGTATTGCTTTTTAATCTCCTCCATTTTCTTTGGATCAAAAAGCTGCTCGAGATTCTTGAGGTTCGAAAGGCGGTTATAAACTGCCTCCTGAGGAGCGGAAATGACTTTTACTTCACTGATATATTTTTCGGTTCCCATTTTTTGCTGATTAAAATGTTTCTATAAACAATTGATGATTTATAGCTTAAGTAATTAAGCCATTGTGAGGATGAGATTTTTGATAAAATGGGATAGTAAGAAAACGAGGGTGGAAAATGGTGAGAGAATATATTAATGCTCACACATTAGCCTTTATCCTTTCAGCTCTTGTCCCCAGGTTTCAGGATTTTTCCTCCAGTTATTCAGACTTTCGAGCTGTGTATCAGTAATTTCTCCTGAATTGTAAGCCAGTTTAAGCAACAAATTGTAATTACTTAATGTCGTGAGCTCAATATTGGCATCCGCAAAGTTCTTTGCTGCAAGCGGAAAATTGTATGTAAAAATGGCAAGCATTCCCAAGACTTCAGCCCCATAATTCCGAACTGCTTCTGCGGCACTTAATGAGCTTCCACCAGTTGAAATAAGATCTTCAATCATTACCACTTTTGTACCTGGCTGAATATCACCCTCAATCAGGTTTTCGAGTCCGTGTCCTTTGGGTTTGGATCTGACGTAAATAAATGGAAGTTGTAACACTTCTGCTACTAAGACACCATGGGCAATGGCACCAGTCGCCACACCGGCAATTGCTTCAGCATTCGGATATTTCTCGCGAACCAATTTTGCAAACTGATTGCAGATAAAAGTTCTTGTTTCGGGGTATGAAAGCACCTTGCGATTGTCACAATAAATTGGTGCTTTCCATCCTGATGCCCAGGTAAATGGATTATCAGGCTGTATTTTGATTGTATCTATTGCCAACAGGCGTTTCGTGACTTCTATTTGTGTGTTTTCCATGATGTTTACAACATTATATTTTATGCAAAAATACGAAGAATTTCGGCTCTGGTGTGAATCAATTCATTGTCATTTCTTAAAAAATCGTTAATTCCGTTGTCGTTTGAAATTGTAGTCCCTGAACATTTTTAAAAACAAGGGTTCGAAGCCTTTTGATGGGGAAGGTGCCTGAGAGAGTTTTAGCATGCCATCCGGACCGACGAGGTAGAATGCAGGTGCAATTGATGCATTATAGCTGTTAATCAGTTGTTTTTGTTTGGAGCCATTGAGCAATTCCCATTTGTAACCTTTTGTTTTCCAGAGTTTCACAGAAACATCAAAATCGTCGTCAAGCGATACTGACACGACGGTAAGAACTTGTCGAAGTCTTTTTTCGATCGAAACAATTGAATCAAGTTCTGCCCGGCAGTCGGAACTTTTGCTGTTAAAAAAAGAGAGATAAATGAACTTTCCACTGAACTGATCGAGTGTAACTGTTTCACTTTTTGAATTTTTCAGTTTTATTGCAGGCGCTTTCCCGCCAACTTTCAGAAGTGCAAGTTTATTTTTGATCTGATGGGCAATAGGCTGCAGGATGACAGTGGTAGTGGCTGTTTGTGCTGTTTCAATTGCTTTCAATACCCCTTCTTTTGAGAAAGTATTCGTATAATATCCATCATTTAAACCTTTCAGAACAACTAGTTCAGCGAACTCCTTTTTGTAATCCCTGTCTTCAAAATAACTTACCAACTTCTGATAATTACCTGAATTAGTAATGTTAACGATCTCCCGGTTTTTAATGTCCTGCGATTGCTTCCTAAGAAAATCGCTAAATATTGTTTCAAACGCTCTTTGATAAGCTGGATGATGAAGTTGTACCGGTTCAGTTGCGAAATATTTCCGGATAACTATTTCTGGTGATCGTTGATTCACTGCATACTCTAGTTCAGCAAAATAATATTTTTTTAATGTCTTGAAGTATTCGTTTTTATTGGCTGAATATTTTGCTTCAAGTCTTTCAATGATTTCATTTACAACTTCTTTGGACTGTGTTTGATAGATTGGAATGGTGTTTTTAACGGTCTCTGAATTGAATTCCATTACAAATGAGCGAACGGCAAAATTCAGATCGGTGTTATCTGTAGCTGGCAATCCCAGCCAATAAGGGGCAGGTTTAAAATAGGAACTGTGCGCTTCATTGCTCGTCCGGAGCGAAAAAGGGGGGAGCGTTACAGTGTAATTTTTTCCGGGTTCAGCAACCATTGTCCCGCAATATTTTTCGAGATCAGCATATATTTCGATTGTCTGACTGATGGGCAAAGTCAACGAAAAGGTACCGTCATTAGCTACCCTGGTTGTGCCCAGTTCAAGTTTCTGACGAAGAACAGGATCTGGTATTGTATAAAAAATAATTTCTTTTGAGCTGTAATCGACCGCTTTACCTGACAGTATCGATTTTTGGGCATTAAGCTGAATTGATATCAGCGACAGCAGAATTAAAATTGGGAAATAGCGCATGTTTATTCTTCGTAAAACTCCGATATGTCAAGACAAGCGGGCAGAAAAAGACTTGCATCCCCTTTGTGTCGGAGGATATCGCGTACGATTGTTGATGAGATTGCCGTAGTTTCGGGTGTGGTCAAAAGAAATACAGTTTCTACTTCAGGATGCATCATCTTATTAATCTGGGCAATGGCTCTCTCGTATTCGAAATCGGAAGCCGTTCGTAATCCTCTTAAAATATACTGGGCATGGACCCTCGTACAATAATCAACTGTAAGACCTTCAAATTTTCCCACCTTAATCTTCGGTTCGTCCTCGAATACCCGTTTAATCCATTCTTTTCTTTTTGCCAAAGGGTAGTAGGGTTCCTTATTCGAATTGTACCCAATCATAATGATAATCTGGTCGAACAATGGCAAGGCACGCCTGACAATTGATTCATGACCTAATGTAAACGGGTCAAAGGAACCCGGAAATATTGCAATTTTTTCCATGTGCGCTATTTTATTGTACAAAACTAATAAGAAAAATTTGACAATTAGATAATGTAGTAACCAGACAATTTGACAAATCGTTAATGATACAATTTGAGAATTTTTGTTTCCTTTACATCACTAGTACTAAATACGATGACAGAACGCGATATCATTGGAATTTTCGGGAAGATGAATTCAGGAAAGAGTTCCCTGATGAACCTTCTTACGCAGCAGGAAACCTCCATTGTGGATCCAAGTCCCGGAACTACAGCCGATACAAAAATTACATTGACAGAGATTCATGGGTTGGGTCCCGTGAAACTATTGGATACAGCCGGGTTTGATGAGCAGCATGATCTGGGTCTTAAAAAGCGGCATAAAGTGATTGCCGCTTTGAAAGAATGTGATCTTGTTCTGCTTGTAATTGATCCGGCAGCTTTTGACTGTGAAACCGATAAGTTAATCCTCGAAGAGGCACGGTCGCTTGATAAACAAGTAATTGTTGTTTACAATCTCTTCCGTATCAACGATAAAAACCGGATAGATAAGGTTGAAGAATTGCTCACCCGATTACGCGTTTATCATAGGATTGTGGTAAATGCGATTGATATTACTTACCGCCAGCGATTGCTGGAGGCTATACTGGCCAACTATATCCCCAAAAATGTAAATATCGATTTGTTGCCGTTTGTGCAGAAAGGTGAATTTTATATTCTGAATATTCCGATGGATGAGGAGACACCACCCGGAAGGTATTTGCGGCCCCAGGCAATGGCTGAAGAGTACATTACGCGAAAGTGGGCTTTCCCCGTTTCGTACCGGATGAACCTCGCAAAAGCAAGGGCGGGTGATTCGTCGGAAAAAGAGAGATGGAATGGCTTTATCAACAGTTTCACGAAAAGACCAAAAGCGATTATTACCGATTCGCAGGCCATGGACATCATGAAAGACTGGGCGCCAGACGATATGGCATTGACGACTTTCTCGGTGATGATGATCAATTATATGAGTAGAGGAAGACTGAATGAGTTTGTGAACGGCATCAGGGCATTAAACTCCTTAGTTACAGGTGATCACATTTTGATAGCCGAGGCATGTAACCATTCGCGCATAAGGGAAGATATCGGGACGGTACAAATACCCAATCTGCTTAAGAAATATTACCCGGAAGTAATTGTAAATTATACTTTTGGAAGGGAGTTCGTCGATGATCTCGATATGAAAAAGTACAAACTGGTGATCCATTGCGGCGGATGTATGATCTCGAATCAACTCATGGCAGCGCGGCTTCGTGATCTTAATGCAACCGGTGTACCAATAACCAACTACGGCATTTTTCTCTCCTATATTCACGGTGAAAAAATTCTGGACAGGGTGATTGCTCCATGGGAGGCAAGAAGCGAATAACGGCTATAGGGGTTTAGACTGTAGGCTTTTAGGTTGAAGACTTTTGGCTGCAACCTAAACCCTAAATTACCGAAGCCTATTTACCCAGGCAACAGCTTTTATATTTCTTTCCCGATCCGCAGGGACACAAATCGTTACGGCCAACATTGTTGAAAATGTTTGCGAGCATTGGATTTTCTTCTGCAAAAATTTCTTCCGCATTTTTGTAATGGGCATTCCAGTCACCGCGCTGTTTAAAATAGCAACCTGGCTCATGGGTTTCATCATCAAATAATTCAAGCGCATACTTTAACTCTTCACGAATCAGATTTTCATTCGTCCCCATTTGGGTAAAAGGAATAAATGCTTCATGAAGTTTTGTTACTTCACCGCGGCACGACTTTAACCTGCTTTCTGCGGCATGTACAGCCAGTAATGGTTTCCAACCGGTGTCTGGATTACTCAACAGTCTGGAGATCATCTCACCGTGAATTTCATCTTTGGCAAAGTAGATGCAATCGTAAAGGAAAAGATAGGGGGCATTGCTTTTCTTCGATACCTGTTCTTCAATAGCATCAAGAAAGGAAACAATGGTTCCGGGATAACGTTCTGAAAGCATTCCAACCAGAAATAACCCTTGCTCGTCCAGGAGATCCCAGTCAGGGGAATCGGGTGTCGTAAACAGGTTGATGACCGACGGAACCATTTTAAGCGAGGAATGCACCTCGGCAAGAATGGCGTACCACAAAGGCAGATTTGGCAATTGTTTGTTCAATATTGCAATTCGTTCATTGTAAGCATTATCCAAGTGAAAGATGATTTTGCTTTCAATATCTTCGTCGTAAGGAAGATTCATCAAAAACTCAAGTGCCTCAAATGGAACTCCTGTTGTCTGTGAATGCAGAACTGCTATTGCTTCTTTTTTTGTCATTGTGCTTTTTGTTTTCGGCGCAAAGATAGAGTTTCACATCCACGAAACAAATCACCGGAATTCAACAGATCAATATTGAGATTTCTTAATTCGTATCTCCAAGTATCGTTATCTTAATTCTGAGTAAGGATTTTCATTGTCTTGGTATCGTTCCAGAATATTGGAGAATCGTTTTTGATTGTCAATGATGTTTTTCTCAGCATCAATTGCCATTTGTTTTTGGAGTACCATCACATTGGTGATTAGAATTTTAACTTGATTGAATCAATTGATTTCGCTTCAGATTAAAATAGCTAACTTTGAGTAAAATTGGATAAAGCTGTATTATGAAGCGTTTTGCGATTATAACAGGCATTCTTTCTGGGTTTCTTTTTGGTGTTGCCACACCATTTAGCAAGTTGTTATTGGCCGGTTTAAACTCTTTTCAGCTCGCCGGTCTGCTATATTTAGGAGCAGCTTTGGCAATGTTACCTTACATTTTCAGAAGAAACAGCCAGCTTAAATTGCTATTCCATAAGGGTAGCCTGGCAAAAACGATCGGAATAATATTCTTTGGCGGGTTCGCAGGTCCTTTACTTTTATTGGCAGGTTTGAAAACTGCCAATGCGGCTTCGGTTTCAATCTGGCTGAATATGGAACTTGTGGCGACTGCCATTTTAGGTGTTTTAATTTTCAAGGATGGACTCGACAGAAATACATGGATCGGCGTAATTCTGACAATTGCGGCCGGAATCGTAACCTCGTTTGGAGAAGGTTCAAGTGGCTTAATTTCAGGCTTATTAATCACTGCAGCCTGTATTTGCTGGGGTATAGACAATCACCTGACAGCCCTTACAGATGGGGCTTCACCTCAGACGGTAACCTTTGTCAAAGGAATCATTGCGGGCTCGGTTAATTTAATGATCGGATGCCTAATTGCTGGAAATGCGATGACGCCTGAAAGTGTGGTTCCGGCAATTGTTGTGGGTATTTTTGCTTATGGGATCAGCATCGTGCTTTATGTAACCTCTGCACAAAATATTGGCGCAACCCGGAGTCAGATATTGTTTTCCACAGCGCCTGTCTGGGGTGTGATTTTATCCTATCTGTTTGTTCACGAATCCTTCCAATGGGTTCACGTTATTTCGATTGTCTTGCTGGCACTTGCCGTTATCGTTACAAATCTGTTATCTCACAAACATATCCATACTCATGTCTTGATGGAACATATCCATTATCACCAACATGCCGACGGGCATCATACCCATTTGCACGAAGGTGAAACAGTTCCCGGGAGCAAATGGCATTCACACCTCCATACGCACGACCCTTTAACCCATGAGCATCCTCACGACCCTGACTTGCACCACCGGCATACCCATGACTGATTTTCGGTTAGACAAATGAAAAAGCCGGACTTTTAAAGGGTCCGGCTTTAATATTGAAATATTTTGAGATCTGACTTGTTACTTTTTCAAGTCTTTTTAACAATTGAATATCCATCGCATAAAAGAGATTTATTTATTCCCTGTTGCAGCTTCAAGGCGTTTCAAAATACTGAAGATGAAAGTTGCGGATAACAAACACATTACGACTAAAATAGCGAAAAACTGCCACAATTCAATTTTGTCCCAAAGGATGCCGATCAACCCTGCTGCAAGGTTACCAAAAGCTGTTGCCCCAAGCCAACCGCCCTGCGCCAAACCTTTGTATTTAGGAGGAGCAACTTTCGACACAAATGATATCCCGATAGGACTAAGGAACAGTTCAGCAACAGTTAAAATCAAATAAGTATTAATCAGAAAAAAGGGTGAAACAAGGTTTTCAGATGTGCCACCATTCAATTGTCCAGGTGAAGTAAGGCCCATTGAAGCGGCAATCAAAAGTCCAAATCCGACTGCTGTAAAGAGCATCCCAATCCCGATCTTCTTTGGAGCCGAAGGTTCTTTTCCTTTGTTCCGGAGCCAGGTAAAAAATCCAATAATTACAGGTGTGAGGAATACAATAAATATCGGGTTGAATTGTTGAAATTTCTGTGGTGTGATGGTGTAATCACCCGTGAAAGAGCTAATCATATAATAAGCAAGCGCAACACCTGCGATAAAAAGCCCGCCCCCAATTAATTTCTGGTTACGTCCTTTCCCAATAAAAAACAGGATTGAACCGATTATGGCAAACAAAATAGGCAACAATTGGCTCAAATCGAAAAGCACATATGTGCTTGGGGCAACGTGTCCCAGTTGGGTATAGTCGCGGGCAAAGATGGTCATCGTGAAACCATTTTGATGGAAGGCCATCCAGAAAAACATGACTACGAAAAAAACTAATCCCAATGCAATCAGCCGCTCACGGGTTTGCTGATAGGTAAGAACTACCATCTTGCTTTTTAAATCTTCCGATTTCGATTTTTGCTTTTCAGTAACGTCGGCTTGTTGATAATATTTTTTAAATCCGATAAAAATCAAAAAAGAAACAATCATACTGGCTGCAGCAACTGCAAAACCAGCATTGTACGAACTGGCCAAAACGTCAATATATGTTTTTGAAAAGGTTGTCAAATCGGTGAAATTGGGTCCCATTTGTGCATGTGCCAACTGAGTTAATTTGCTTACATCATCCAGTTTACCATTCAGAAACTGATGAGCCATATGCGGAATTGAAGAATCGTAGGTAAGCCCTTTACCTTTAAGAACCCAGTTTCCGATTGCTTCAGCTGCCGATGGTGCAAAGAATGCCCCAATATTAATTCCCATATAGAAAATATTGAAGGCATTGTCGCGGTTTGCGCTGTATTTCGGATCATCGTACATGTTTCCGACAAGTGCCTGTAGATTTCCTTTAAAAAATCCGGTTCCGAGCGAAATTACAGCAAGGGCGGAATAAACCACCCCGATTCCCAATCCTGGCATAGCCAACAGTGTGTAGCCCAGAAACATGATAACAATACCGATTGTTATTGTTTTTCCATACCCCAGTACGTTGTCAGCCACATATCCCCCGAGTAAAGGCAAAAAATAAATTCCGAACAAAAAACTGCCGTATATTCCACCTGCTTCAGCAGTCGAGAAACCAAACTTTGCCTGTAGGTAAAGCACAAAAATGGCCAGCATTGTATAATACCCGAACCGTTCGCCCATATTGGCAAAAAAGGCCACAATAAGCCCTTTGGGATGTCCTTTAAGCATAAGATTTTATTGTTTAAGGAGTTAATTAAATTGATTATTTGCAGCAAATATAGCGATCTTTTTCGGTGTCGTTATGCTGCGAAAAATCATGTTTTTAGTATGCCTGGCTCATTTATTGAACTTCACGCAATCTTTGTTTGCCACGAAACGATTTCTTCTTAAATTTGAAATAAGTAAAACGATGAACAATGAAACTATTTACCACCTCTCAAATTGCTGAACTCGACAAGTATACAATAGCAAATGAGCCTGTAGCGGCAATCGATCTGATGGAGCGCGCTTCCGAACAGCTTGCCGGATGGATTGAATTACATTTTGATACCAGTCATCGGGTTGCGGTTTTTGCTGGACCGGGGAATAACGGCGGCGATGCTTTGGCAGTTGCCCGTATGTTGGCGGAGAAAGACTATAAGGTTGATGTTTTTATTTCTGATTCAGGAAAAAAGTTCACCGATTTATTTTTAATCAATCTCGACAGGTTAAAAAAATGGAATGTAGTAAGGACGATCAATTGGAATGTTGATGAGCCGCTTCCGGAACTGTTTGAATATGATTTGATTCTTGATGGTTTATTCGGAGCTGGTTTAACACGCCCGCTCACTGGCTTTCCTGCCCAGCTTGTAAAACACCTGAATCATGCCGGCTTGCCGGTTGTTTCAATCGATATGCCATCCGGACTCATGGGCGAGGACAATGGGGGAATTGACCCGGAGGCCATCGTTCACGCAACTTATACGCTGACATTCGAGTTCCCCAAATTGAGCTTCTTCTTTAAAGAAAATGAACAGTTTACGGGCAAATGGGAAGTCATTCCCATTAGATTGCATCCGGATGCAATTGCTCAAGCCGAAACTCCCTGGCACTATTCCCATTCCCGGTCTATGGTTTCAATACTAAAGCCAAGGGAGAAATTTTCGCACAAAGGAACCTACGGGCATGCACTTTTGGTGGCCGGAAGCCTGGGGAAAATGGGAGCTGCAGTTCTCTCAGCAAAAGGATGCCTCCGGTCAGGAGTCGGTTTACTCACTATTCATATCCCAAAATCGGGAAATCAGATCGTACAAATATCTGTACCTGAAGCGATGGTCAGCCTGGATAAATCTGAAAATCTGATTTCAGGGATTCTGAATCTTGCCGGTTTTAAAGCCATCGGCATTGGGCCGGGAATCGGAAAAGCGAACCAGACGGCAATTGCCCTCGAGTTAATATTAGAGAATTTTCATACTCCTATGGTAATTGATGCTGACGCAATTAATATACTTTCGGAGAACCCCGAAATGATTGAATTAATTCCTGAAGGCTCAATTCTTACACCACATCCGCTTGAATTTGAGCGTTTGGCCGGACATGCATCTTCTGATTTTGAAAGGTTAAAGCTCGCAATGAACTTCGCTAAAATCCACTGTATTGTTCTGGTTTTAAAAGGGACTTATACGGCCATAGCTTTACCCGATGGTAATTGCTGGTTCAATATTACCGGCAATCCAGGAATGGCTACAGGTGGTAGCGGTGATGTACTTACAGGAGTCCTGACCGGATTACTTTCTCAAGGTTATACGCCTGCGGAAGCTGCAATTCTGGGTGTTTATCTGCATGGTCTTTCGGGTGATTTGTCCGTTTCAGATTCCGGAATATCTGAAGAATCATTGCTTGCAAGTGATATTGCCAACGGGCTTGGTCGGGCTTATGGACACCTTAAAAGCGCTGATGATTTTGGGAAAGCCGAAAAAAAGAGTCAATTTTGAAAGTTTAAATTTTGCTGAGTTGGAAATAGTAACTTAAAATAATAATGATGAGACGAATCGTAATTTTGTTATTTACCTCTTTTCTGATCGCCGGAAATCTTACCGCGCAACGAAACGAAAAAAAGAAATCGGCCTCCGAATTAGGTGTTTTTAATGGTGGGGTTCTCTATAGTTTGCCACGGACAGGTATCCGCGTTGTGGTTGATGTAACGCAGGAGAAATTCTTCCGTGGACCTTACAGCGAATATGCCCAGAAATATCTAGGTGTGAAAAATGCCGCAACTTCTGATGCTGAAGTCTGGAAAATCAATGACTTGAAAATTGAGACCTTCGGCGAACCCGATCCTGCTGAAATGCATAAAGCAACCGGTGCCATTGCATCAATGCTTAGTCTGTCCGAAAATGGTGTTCTGATCGGAATTAACAGTTCTGTAAAAGGAGAACCGGCTGTTACCTATACATCGGTATTTACTCCGGATTTAGAGATCCCGCGTGAAATATGGCCCGATCTCTCGATGCGATCGTTTTTCGCCGGGAAAGACAGTTTGAACCAGTCGGGTGGTAAATTGAAATCATTGGAGCAAAAGGCAGCCGAAGCAGCTTCCGATATTTTGACTTTACGCGAACGTAAGGTCGTTGTCCTGGAAGCAGATGACAATCCACTTCCTCCTGATGGGAAGGCTTACCAGGTAATGGTTGATGAGTTGAATAAAATAATGGCCGAATACGAAAGCCTTTTTATTGGAAAATCATATAAATCAACACATAAATATGTCTTCGACGTAGTTCCGGATACAAAAGGAAGCAAAGCGATTGTAGCATTTAGGTTCTCAGCTTCCGGTGGAATTTTGCCGGAGAGTAATGTGTCGGGAAAACCAATTATGCTTGAGCTCGATTCCAACGCAGATCTTGTACGCAATGGTGAACAGAAAGCTGCCCCGGTTGCAGGTGAAACTTCCTCTAACGGATTGTTTTACAGAACACCGGGAATTGTAGTCGCACGATTGCTTAACGGTAGCGATGTTCTTGCACAGGCACGCCTTTCGATGGCCCAGTTTGGTGTCGTAACACCGGTCCCCGATGGTTTGACAAACGGCGAATATTCAATTGAATTTCATCCTGTTACCGGCGCAATAAAACGTATTGGAAATTAAAATGGGATAAAAGGCTTTTAAATGAGGAAGGCTTAAAAGGCTTAAGGTTGTTGACCTTTGTCCTTTTAAGCTTTCCTCATTTGGTTTAATGATTTTTGATCTATATTAAATCATCCGTTTTTAACTATATTGCGACGCTTATAATCAAAAATAATTTATCCAATTAAACATTCTTACCCGTTAAAAATGCAAGAACTTAAAAAATCCCTTCGTGACTCGAAGTCAGCACGTTGGATAATGCTTGGACTGGTATCATTTACCATGATGTGTATGTATTACCTGACGGATGCCATGGCTCCTTTGCAGGAAAGATTACAGGCTGGTTTATCATGGTCGGCTTCAGACTATGGCTTGTTTACCAGCGGTTATGGCTGGTTCAATGTGTTTTTGCTGATGCTTGTTTTCAGCGGTATGATTCTTGATAAAATGGGCGTCCGGTTTACCGGAATTCTTGCGATTGCAATTATGCTGATCGGTGGATTTATTAAATACCTTGCTATTTCAGGCCATTTTCACGGCATGTTCGAGTTAACGATAGGTTCATGGCAAATGATTGGTCCGACTACAAAATCTGCAGTTGTGGCCGGATTTGGTTTTGCCATTTTTGGAGTAGGATGCGAAATGTTTGGTATTGCAGCGAATAAAGCGGTGGTACGCTGGTTTCGCGGAAAAGAAATGGCTTTGGCAATCGGACTTAACACCTCGACGGGTCGTATCGGAACTGCCCTGGCCATGTTCACACCCATTCCATTGATAAAATTGACTGGTGATATCAGCATGCCGGTTATTGTTTCCCTTTTCTTATTAGGTATCGGGATGCTGGTATTTGTCCTGTTTACATTCATGGATCGCAAACTGGATCAGGAAGATATTGATGCCGGAATGGAAAAAGATGAAGAATTTAAGTTTGCTGATATTATCGAGATCGGCAGAAACCGTGCGTTTTGGTACATTACCATTCTGTGCGTCTTGTTTTATTCAGCCGTTTTCCCCTTTATTAAGTACGCAACAAATATGATTGTCCAGAAATTTGGAATCACGGACTCTTTTGCTGGTTATATTCCCGCTTTACTACCTTTCAGTGCGTTACTGCTTACACCAATTTTTGGTAGTATGTTCGACAAAAAGGGGAGAGGTGCCACGATCATGATTATTGGTTCGATCCTTTTGGTCTGTGTTCATTTGTTGTTTGCTATACCTTCCTTAAACAGTTTTCCGATCGCCATTGGATTAGTAATGGTATTAGGTATTGCCTTTTCGATGGTGCCATCAGCGATGTGGCCATCAATTGCCAAGATTATTCCTGAAAGCAAGCTGGGAACAGCTTACGCGATGACATTCTGGGTTCAGAACTGGGGCCTGATGGGAGTGCCTTTGCTTATTGGTATTGTGCTGGATAAATATTGTATCACAGGGACAATCAATAAAATGGTTGACGGCAAAGAACAAATCATCACTCAATATAATTATATGATCCCTATGTTGATTTTTGCCTGTTTTGGAATGCTTGCCATCGTGTTTTCATTTTTGTTGAAAGCTGAAGATAGGAAAATGGGATACGGTCTCGAGAAACCAAATATCAAAAAATAAGAATAATTGATTAAGAATTTAATTCATAACTATTATGGCTAAAGAAATTGCAAATCTCGAACCCAAGGCGGTCTGGGAAAACTTTTATAAACTGACGCAAGTTCCGCGTCCTTCGAAGAAAGAGGAGAAAATCCAGGCATTTATGGTTGATTTTGGTAAAAGCCTTGGACTCGTTACTGAAAAAGACAGCGTTGGAAATGTTCTGATCCGTAAACCTGCCACAGCAGGAATGGAAAATCGGAAGGGAATTATACTTCAGGGACATCTTGATATGGTTCCTCAGAAAAACAGCGGAACTGCTCACGATTTCGATAAAGACCCAATCGACGCCTTTATTGATGGCGATTGGGTGCGTGCCCGTGGTACAACACTGGGAGCCGATAACGGAATAGGTGTTGCAAGTGCAATGGCTGTTCTTGCAGCGAAAAATCTGGTTCATGGCCCGATTGAAGCCATCTTCACCTGTGATGAAGAGACTGGGATGACGGGTGCGATCGGATTAAAAGCCAATTGGCTGAAGGGTGATATTCTATTGAATATGGACTCTGAAGAAGAAGGCGAACTCTATGTAGGTTGTGCCGGAGGTATTAATGCAAATATCGAATTTGAATACGACGAGGTGATTGTTCCTGAGGGTGTAAAACCATTCAAGCTGACAATTTCGGGTCTCAAAGGCGGCCATTCCGGACTTGATATTAGTCTTGGAAGGGGTAATGCCAATAAGTTACTGATCCGTTTTCTGAAATATGCAACCCGTGAACTCGATGTACGTCTTGCGGACATCAATGGCGGAGGAATGCGCAACGCAATTCCGCGCGAAGGTTATGCAATTTTATTGGCGCCCCCTGAAAATGAAGACCAGTTGAAGAAAGCGGTGAAACGTTACGAATCAATTTATCAGCACGAGTTAGGCGCAGTAGAGCCAACGCTCAGTTTTAAGCTGGAAGCCACTGAAATGCCGAAATCGATGATCGAAGAACGTGTTCAGGACGATCTGATCGACACTGTTTATGGTTGTCCGAATGGTGTTATCAGGATGTCTGACGGAATGGCAGGAATGGTTGAAACTTCGACGAACCTTTCAACAGTTAAATCGCAAAAAGGGGTGATTTTTGTCAAATGTCTGTTACGTAGTTCTGTGGAATCTGCAAAAGAAGACCTTGTTGAACAGGTCGACAGTGTTTTTGCAATGGGCGGTGCGATGGTATCGTTCGACGGCGGTTATCCCGGATGGAAACCAAACATGGATTCGCAGATCCTGAAACAGATGAAGGAGATCTACGAAAGTAAATTTGGTAAGACGCCTGCGGTTTTAGGTATTCATGCCGGATTGGAATGTGGTATTCTGGGTGCAGTCTATCCCAACTGGGATATGATCTCATTCGGACCTACGATGCGCTCGCCTCATTCACCTGACGAACGCGTCAACATACCATCGGTTCAGAAATTCTGGGATTTCCTGGTTGAGGTCTTAAAGAATGCTCCCGTGAAGTAGTTTGTTCCGCTGATTAAACAGGATTCATATAAAACCCTGAAGGTTTCAAAAACCTTCAGGGTTTATTTATTCAAAGAATTCCTAGTTTGTCCATATTTTATCTGTCGAAACACCGTGGCAACTGTTGCATTTCCCGTTGGTTATTGCGGTTGGCATGTGTTTAGGTGCAGCACTTCCCTGTACTGACGGGTATAATCCGCTCCCAAAGTCGATGTTTTGTGTGGTGTAGAAATTGCCAATAGCATCGCCCGAAATGGTGTATTTTAATGTTCCGGTTCCATTAATCCCTGTATATAAATTTACAGTTGTATTGGGATAGATGTTGATTTTTGCGACATCATAAACGGTTCCTGCAACAGTAAACAATCCATCTCCTGAACCACCACTGGAATGACAACTCATACAGTCTTGTCCGGTATGATGACTTCTGCTCGTACCATTTGAGCTGATTTTTGATTCGTTCTCACCATTTTCTTTCTGGCACGATTGAAATGCAATGATCAACAGTGAAAATGTCAGAATAAGTGTTAATCTCAATTTAATGTTCATCATTTTAAACATATTTATTTTTCAAGAATATCATAAGCCATCAACGCTTTTCCGTGCCTGATGTACATTGTCCCGTTAGAGATCACCGGATGCGAGAAGTGTTCCTTGGTTCCTTTCTCCACCTTAAACTTGCTGATTTCTATGAATTTATTGTTTTCGAACTTAATCAGTTTTACATCACCCGTTTCGTTATAACAATAGAATTTGCTGTCGGCATAAATAAGGCTCCCCTTGTTGGCTGATAAAGAGTCGACCACGTTGCCGTTGAATGTGTCAACGCAAACCAATCTCTTTTTCTTTGTAGTGGTAAACAACTGATCGCCGAGTTTGATAAGGCCACCCTGCGCATTTGTCACATTAATATTCCGCCAGACTTCTTTAATACTTTTCCCGTCAGGTGATAATTGAAGTTTCACGGCTCCGTTTGCAGCTTCTTCACCTGCTGTGAAGTAGATAAACCCATCGGCATAAACAGGTGTATTGGCATGTAGTTTTTCGAAGGCGAAGTTGTCGAGTGTTTTTGATGACCAAAGCAACTCTCCATTCTGTGCATCAACCCCAAAAACAAAATGCGATGAAAGTGTAACCAATACTTTTCGTGTGGGCAGCGTAATTAAAAGCGGCGAACAAAAAGCGGCCGTATCGCCCAGCGCTTTTGATGACCAGATTGTCTTTCCGGTAAACCGGTCTAACGCAATCATATTATTCGAAGCGCCACCAGCCATGAAATAGACTTTGTCGCCGTCAATCAACGGTGATTCCGAAAAACCAAACATGTTTTCAATTCCACCAAGATCGGGTACCATATCAACCGCCCATTTTTCCTTACCTGTAGCCAATTCATATCCTGCTAATCGTCCTTTGCCGGAACTGGTATAAACGAGATCACCAACAACGGTAGGAGTGGAGCGTGAACCGGGGAAACTGGCAGAAAAACCTTTCCCGTAATATTCTTTACCATTCGCAGTTTTCCAGAGTAATTTGCCCTTCAGATCGAATGCGTATAAAAAGCTGGTACTATCAGCTTCACCATTAATAAGTAATTTGTCGTTTGTAACAACTGGTGCTGCATAACCCTGTCCAATCTCTTCGTTAAACCATAAAAGTTCGGGTCCCTTTTCGGGCCACGACTTCATCAGTTTGTTTTCAGTATAGATGCCGTCGCGATTGTCACCCCGCCATTGATAAATTTTCTGGCCAATGCTTTGGAATGTTACCAATAACAGAAAGACTAAAGCTAAAATGGATTGAAATTTCTTCATTGTTGATTTTACAAATTGTTAAAAACATTTACCATCAATACAACATCATTCAGATAGCTGACTGAAGGTTGCAAATGTAATCAATACCGCTTCGGGGTAAAGCCTTTTGAAATAAAGTATGTCTGGAATGGTTTTAAATTGAGGATAGATATAATAAAACGATACCGCGTCATTGTAGAGACAAGGTATGCCTTGTCTCTACACAATCCAAATTCATTTTATTTTTCTTTGATATCGTAAGCCATTAAGGCTTTTCCGTGCCTGATATACATGGTGCCATTCGCAATAACGGGATGCGAGAAATGCTCCTTGGTCCCTTTTTCAACCTTAAATTTGCTGATCTCCGCAAATTTGTCGTTTTCGAACTTAATCAGTTTAACTGTCCCGGTTTCGTTGTAACAATAGAATAAGTTGCCGGCATAAATAAGACTTCCCTTGGTTGAAGACAATGAATCAACGATAATTCCTGTGGTTGCATCGATGCAAATCAGTTTCTTTTTATTGGTTGTTGTAAACAAATGATTTCCGATTTTCAAATAACCACCCATCGCATTTGTTGCATTCTTGTTTCGCCATAACTCCCTGATGTTTTTCCCGTCAGGCGATATTTCAAGTTTTACTGCGCCATTTCCATTTTCATCTTCAACTATATAGTATAGAAAACCATCAGAAAACAGGGGGGTGCTGCAATGTTCACCCTCGTATTTAAAATTTTCGAGCTTTTGCGACCAAAGCAATTCTCCGCTTTTGGCATCAAGACCATAGATATAATGCCGGGAGATGTTTACAAAAATCTTGCGAACAGGTAAATTGATCATTATTGCAGAACAAAAAGAGGTTGTATCACCCAGGGCTTTTGAAGTCCAGGTCGTTTTACCTGTAAACCTGTTTAATGCAACAACATTTTTATTTGCGCCGCCTGGCGTGCAAAAGAGATCGTCTCCGTCAATCAATGGTGATTCGGAATATCCAAACTCATTTTCAATTCCATCCAGATCTCTGACCATATTAACTGCCCATTTCTCTTTACCTGTGACTACTTCAAAACATGCTACGCGTCCATGACCTGAAGTTGCATAAACCAAATCGCCAACTACCGTAGGGGTTGAACGCGATCCGGGATAACTGGCTGAAAATCCTTTTCCGTAATATTCTTTTCCGTTTGGTGCTTTCCAAAGGAGCTTGCCTTTCAGATCGAAAGCAAACAAATAGCTTGTACTGTCAGCTTCACCATTAATAAATACTTTGTTACTTGTTATAACGGGGGCAGCAAAACCGGAACCAATCTCCTCCGTAAACCATAAAAGTGCAGGTCCTTTTTCGGGCCAAACCTTCATCAGTTTGTTCTCATCGTAAATACCATCACGATGGTCGCCACGCCATTGATAAATTTTCTGGCCTATTCCCTGTTGCGCAGTAATTATTAGAAGGATACATGCTAAAATAGTTTGGAGATTCTTCATCGTTGTTTTTGCTGATTGTTAGAAAAATTTACATTCAAGGCAACTTCATTCAGTTCGCTGACTGAATATTACAAAAGTAGTAAATCCGGATATGGTGTAAAGCCTTTTGAAATAAAGTATGTCTGGAATGGTTTTAAATTGAAAAGACCTTGTCACACGTTTTGCATGAAACGCTTATATAAACATGGTACAACTAATTGCAGGCATGTTTACAGTTATTTCCTCTTCAAGACAATCTATAACGTCCGAAAGATCCATTTTAACCTGCATGAAATGCGTTTTAACATCCGGGAGAATGCATTATAGTGCCGGAGAAATGTATTTTAACGAGGGAGAGTATACATTATAGTGTCCGAGAAATGCATTTTAACGCGGTAGAGAATACATTATAGTGCCGGAGAAATGCATTTTAACGTGGGAGAAACTACATTATAGTGCCCGAGAAATGCATTATAACGCGGGAGAAATGACTTTTAACGCGGGAGAAACTACATTATAGTGTCCGAGAAATGCATTTTAACGCGGGAGAAACTACATTATAGTGTCCGAGAAATGCATTATAACGTGGGAGAAACAACATTATAGTGTCCGAGAAATGCATTTTAACGAGGGAGAGACTACATTATAGTGTCCGAGAAATGACTTTTAACGCGGGAGAAACTACATTATAGTGTCCGAGAAATGCATTATAACGTGGGAGAAATGACTTTTAACGTGGTCGAAATCTATTTATCGCATGACAAGATATTTACGGCTATGTGTCTTTTGATAAAAATCAGAAATGGAATCAGAAAACCCGGCCTTGAAATGAATCAGGCCGGGTCTCACTTTACTAACTAACAATCTAACTTAAAAACAAACAATATTTTACCAGACATATGTGCCAACAGCATCTTTTCCCAAAGAGGTGGAGCCTGTTTTGCCATTAAAACTGATATTGAAAACCTTCTTTGCACCGCTGTTATTCTGAACGATCAATATTTTTTTGCCCTCCGGATTCTTAAAGGCAACGTTGGGAAGGGTTAATGATGAATTTGAATCAATTCGAACCGATCCCGGTCTTACAAATTTCGCGGCATGAGCCAGGATATAGTAGGCAGGATTTCGGGTTACTTTGTTCCCGTCAATTGTGATGGTTCCGAGGCATTGGTCGCAACCGCCAATTGTGTGCGGATCTTGTTTCGGATCGGCAGCCAGGTTCCATTCCAATACAGTGCGGCACCAGTTACGCGTTCCACCGATAATCAGCGTGCGAACATGCCATGCAAGATCGCCGGACATATTCCCCGGAGCCCCCACCCATTGTTCCGTGAAATAGAGGTTTTTATCAGGAAAAGCATCGTGAACCGGTGTCAGTGCATCGATGGTTCCTCCGTAAAGATGAAAAGCCGAGCCATCGACATACTTTGATGCTTCCGGATCTTTGAGTATTGTCAGCGGATAGTCGGGACGGTCGGCGTTGTGATCGTAAACAATGATTTTAGTTGAAATATTTGCGGCTTTAAAAGTCGTTCCGAGGCTGCGTTTAATAAATAAAGCCTGGTCTTCGGCTGTCATATACATGCTTGGATTGTTCCCGGGATGCAAGGGTTCATTCTGGATCGTTATCGCATCAATTGTGATCCCTTCAGCTTTCATTCCCTGGATGTACTTCACGAAATACTTCGCATAGGCATCAAAATACTCCGGTTTTAAGCTTCCGCCTTTTGAATTGTTATTCGTTTTCATCCAGGTAGGAGCAGACCACGGAGAACCCATCAATTTAAGTTTGGGATTGATGGCCAATATCTCCTTCAGTACAGGAATCAGATCAACACGATCAGCATCGAGCGTAAATTTCGACATTGAAGGATCGGTTTCCCCGTCAGGAAGATCGTTATAAGAAAAAACCTTCGGATCTAAATCGGATGCGCCAATGCTGATCCTCAAATAGCTAATCCCGATGTTATTACCATCAGTGGCAAATAACTCTTTCAGGATTGCAGCCCGGCTTGCAGCATCCATTTTATGCAATAATGTGGCGCTACCGCCCGTCAGACAATTGCCAAACCCATCGATGGTTTGAAGAGTCTTCTTTGCATCGACAGTAATCGTCTCACCCGGATTGGTTTGCTTTCCAAAAACCAGGTTTTCTTTCTGATGCTGAAACAACACGTTGGTTGCTGGACTTGTCATCCACACTGCGATCCCTTTTTTCGCTTTATCCCCGGAAGGAACAATTCCTTTACCGCTCAGGGAGGTGAATAAGGCTATTAAAATAATGAAGGTCTTTATCTTTTCCATAATTTCAAATTGATTATTCTTATTGCCAAATATACGTTCCTGCTGATCCGCCTTCCAAAGAGGTGGTGATCCACTTTCCGTTGAATTTGATATTAAACAACTCGGTGGTTGTTCCATCATTTTCGACGATCAGAACCTTTTTATCACCGGGTATTTTAAAAGCGACCGTATTCAGATTACCGCTGATATTACTTGCGATCCGGACAGAACCGGCCGGAACAAATTTAGAAGCATGAGCGATGATGTAATATCCAACATTTCTTGTAAAACTATCACCTGAGTTAACTGTAATTGCACCTTTACAGGTTGAACAACCACCGGCAGTGTGCGGTTCGAAAGTGCCGTTATTTGCAAGGTTCCATTCAAGTGCCACCTTGCTCCAGTTACGCATCGAACCAATCACAACATTCTTTAAGTGCCATTTTATATCGCCGCTAAAACTTCCCGTTGAGGCTGTATATTGCTCGGTAAAATATACATTCTTATCGGGAAATGCATTGTGAACCACCGACAATGCACTAATATCACCACCATATAAATGGAAGGCAGAACCATCAACATAGGACTTTGCTGCGGCATCGCTTAAGATTGAAATGGGATATTCGGGTTTGTCGCAATTGTGATCGTATATAACAATCTTTGAGGTGATACCAGCAGTCTGAAAAGCAGGGCCCAGGTTTTCTTTAATGAAAATGGCCTGTTGCAAGGCAGACATTAACATGCTGGGGTTGTTTCCGGGATGCAAAGGCTCATTCTGAGGCGTTATCGCATTAATTGTAATCCCTTCAGCTTTCATTTTTTGAATATACTTTACAAAGTACTGTGCATAAACACCATAATATTGTGGCTGAAGACTTCCTCCCATGAAGTTATTATTGTCTTTCATCCAAACCGGAGCCGACCAGGGTGTTGCAATAATCTGGATGGAAGGATTTATCAGTAAGATCTCTTTTAAAAGCGGGATTAATCCGCTTACATCCGCAGCGAGACTAAAATTTGTCAGGTTTACATCTGTTTGTGCGTAGGGTAAATCATCATAAGTATATGGCATACTGTCCAGATCGGATGCTCCAATGCTGACTCTTAAATAGCTAATCGAGATGGACGTGGCACTTTTACCAAACAGCTCCTGTAACAATTCCTGTTTCTTTGCTGCACTTAATAGATTAATTACCTGGGCACTTCCGCCTGTAAGCGTATAACCAAAGCCATCAACAGTCTGAAATGTTTGTGTGTCGTCTACGTCGATATTGGGGTACATATTATAGATCGTGCCAAAACCAAGCACGGTCGTTTGTTTTTGAAGATTTACACTCTGATCTCCTTTGGTTAACCAAAAATCCACATCATTTGTAACAGGTGCAGGAGGTACAACAGGTATTGGATCAACACCGGATTTACCACATTTCACCTGAATGAGTGCCAGGGCTATCAGCAACAGAAACTTCATATTTAATTTCACGATCATCCTTTTATTTTGAACTAATTTGAAAACGTTTAAAGATACAAGACAAATTAATAAGGTTAAAAACAAGAGGGAATTTTGCTTGCTACTAAGGTTGGCAAAATGGAAATAAGGTTTTCTCTTTAAAATCCTTTTTCACTTAAGATTTTCCCTAATTATTAAATTCAAATTGAACCTTTTTGAAACGTCATTGCTCCAATGCTGTCTTATTTAATTGCAAACTCACCATGCAAACCCTCATCAGAATTTGGTCCGATCCAGACATCAAATGCACCGGGTTCGATCACATTTCCTTTTCCATTGAAGAATTCAAGCGCCGATGCAGGAAGTTCAAAAGTCACGCCAACGGTTTCGCGGCTTTTCAGGTGAATTCTTTTAAATCCTTTCAACTCTTTGACCGGGCGTGTAATACTTCCGACCCTGTCGCGGGTATAGAGCTGGACAATTTCATCAGCATCGACATTTCCGGCATTCAGAATGGAAACCTTTACCGTCAGATTGCCATTCTTGCTTATTTCGGTTGATGAAAGCTTCAGGTCGCTGTATTTAAAAGTAGTATAGCTTAAACCATATCCAAAAGGGAAGAGCGGTGTAAATCCGTAATCGAGGTGAAATGATTTATATCCTAATGAGGCCTGGCTATTTATGACCGGAATACTATCCATCGGTGTCCATGATTTGACATTGGCAGGACGACCTGTATTGTTGTGGTAATAGTAGAACGGAATCTGACCGGAACCTTTCACAAAGGTAACAGGAAGTTTTCCGGATGGCGATTCTTTGCCAAAAATCAGATCGGCGAGTGCAGGTCCTGCCATCGATCCTCCATGCCATGCATAAAGAAGGGCATTCGACTTTTCAACGACCTTCCCAATCGCCAACGGACGACCTGCCATAACGACAACAATCAAAGGTTTTCCGGTTTTTGACAACTCTTCGATCAGCTCTTCCTGAGCTCCGGGAAGGTTGATTTCGCCACGGCTCTGACCTTCGCCTGAAAGGATCCACTCTTCACCGGCAAAGAACAAGATTGCCTGTGATTTTTTTGCAGCAGCAATCGCTTCCGCAAACCCCGATTTGCTTTTATCGCGGCTATATTTCAGTCCGGCTGCAAAATTAACTTTTGCGTTGCCCAGTACTTCCTTAATTGCAGTCAATGGTGTTACTGAATTTTCGGCTTTCCCGTCGAAAACCCATGTTCCAAGCTGATCGCGAGGTGCATCGGCCAATGGTCCGATAACAGCGACAGATGAAATACCGGCAGAGAGCGGTAGCGTATTGGGATCATTCTTCAACATTACCGTACTTTGTCTTGCCACAGTTCTCGCATGGTCTAGAAATTCAGGTGAGAGCATTTGTTTCTCCGCTTCGGGATTCACATAGGGGTTTTCAAATAATCCCAGTTTAAACTTCACTGTCAATATATTTTTGACAGCCTCATCGACCATTGTAAGATTCACCTTTCCTTCGTCAATTAGGCTTTTAAGATTTTTCAGATAGGTCGTTCCCGACATTTCCATGTCGACACCGGCTGTAATTGCCTTTAATGCAGCTTCCTTCTCATCTGCACAATAGCCATGTGAGATCATTTCGGCAATTGAACCCCAGTCGCTTACAACCATGCCATCATATTTCCACTCATTGCGAAGTACCTGGCGCAACGTAAATTCGTTTCCTGAAGTTGGCACACCATTTAAGTCATTAAAGGCAGACATGAAGGTTAGTGCGCCAGCATCTTTTGCAGCCTTGAAAGGTTTAAGTACCACGTTCCGAAGCATGGGCTCCGATATATAAGTTGTATTGTAGTCTCGTCCTCCTTCCGCAAATCCGTAACCGACAAAATGTTTGGCACATGCCGCAACGGCCGTTGGATCTGTCAGTTGTTCACCCTGGATGCCTTCGACCATTGCCTTCGCAAAAGCAGAAGCGAGATAAGGATCTTCGCCGCAACCTTCAGCAATTCTTCCCCAGCGTGGATCCCAGGTAATGTCGATCATTGGGGCAAAAGTCCATTTTATTCCCTGTGAAGAAGCTTCGATCGAGGAGATTCTGAAAGCCTTTTTAACAATCTCGGGGTTCCATGTTGAGGCCATTGCCAACGGAATGGGAAAGATGGTCCGGTAGCCATGAATAACATCACGTCCAATGATCAAAGGGATCTTCAGTCGGCTCTCTTCCATTGCCAGCTTTTGCAATGCGTTAATTTTTGCAACGCCGGATACATTTAAAAAGGACCCGTAATTTCCATCACGGACTGCTTTATTGATTTGATCAGCTGACATAGATATCGGATCAATCTGTGTCATTTGCCCTATTTTCTCTTCAAACGTCATCTTCGAAAGCAGGCTTGCCACTTTGCTTTCAATATCGTTGTTCTTCGACTGAGCCTGTTGGCACGAATAGGCCGAGAGAGAAACGATTAAAATGATGGCAAAGCAAAAGGTCTTCAACAATCGAAGACTCATTTTATTGAGATTAAAGAACATTGCAATTTCTGGCATAACCTTTCTGTATTTTAAATTTTAAGTGAAATAAATTGGCCGGGTACGTCTTTAAAACATGGAAACCAAACACACCCATAAAGACGATCCGGCCAAATCTATTATTTTGCCTGATAAACCCTCACGTAATCAACGACCATTGAACGCGGGAAAATGGTTTCATCAATGCCTTTCTGTCCTCCCCAGTTACCCCCAACTGCAACATTAAGCAACAGGTGAAACCGTTGGTCGAAAGGCCAGACTTTAAAACCTGTACCTTCATTTTTGAATGTAAAATATAGCGTGTCATCAATATAAACGCGATACTCGTTGGCTTCCCATTCGAGCGCGTAAACATGAAATTTGGCGTAGCAGTCTGCCAATTTCATTTTGTTGTTTTTCTGGGTTCCTATCACATGGTTGTAAGTTTCTGTGTGCGCTGAAGCAACAATCACATATGGATCGTATCCGACATTTTCCATAATGTCGATCTCGCCGCTTGCAGGCCATCCGCCATACTTCCAGTCAGTAGGCAACATCCAGATCGCAGGCCACATGCCACGGCCTTCGGGAAGTTTTGCCTTTACTTCAATTCGTCCGTATAACCAGTCACCTTTTGATTTCGTGATCAGACGGGCAGAGGTGTATTTAAAGCCCTGGTAGTCTTCTTTGAAGGCATTGATATTCAGGAATCCGTCCTTTACTTCTGCATTTTTCAACCTGGCTTTCGTGTAATACTGCTTTTCGTTGTTTCCCCAGCCCGAGGCATTGCCCTGGGTGTCGTAGCTCCACTTTAAGCTATCGGGCAGTCCATTGTAATTAAATTCATCGCTCCAAACGAGTTTCAACTTGTTGTCAGCCTTTTCAGAAGAACCGCTTTTCTTCGATTCATTCTGACGGGTAATCGCCTTGTTTTGATTCGCACCTGCAGGTTGTGCCTTTGAGATTAAGCCAAAGCCGGAAATCGCAAGTGTTAATGAAATGCAGAGAACCTGTTGTTTCAATGACATATTTTTATCTTATTTGCTTTTTATAAACTATCTAATACCCTTATTGAAATACCCTTACGTAATCGACAAACATCCTTTGAGGAAACTGCGTGGTCGCATCGGGCGGACCGGGCCAGTCACCTCCGGTTGCTACATTAAAAATAAAAAACTGATTCGCATTAAACGGGTAATTAGCCGGGCCTGAGTCAGTATTTGTAACTGTCAGGCTTAATATATCATCAACATACCATTTAATGACATCCTGTGACCAAACAACACTATAAACATGAAACTCTTGAGAGAAATCGCCGGAAGGCAAGTTATAACTCGATCCTTTTGAACCATGTGTTCCGTCTCCGTTTTTCCAGTGCATTGTACCTGAAACCCTTCCCGGGTAGGTGCCGACCAGTTCCATGATATCCATTTCGCCGCAGGCAGGCCAACTAACCGAGGTGATGTTTGCTCCAAGCATCCACAATGCAGGCCATATCCCTTTGCCAACAGGCAATTTAGCCCTTATATCAATTCGGCCAAATTTAAATGTCTTTTTATTCTGGGTTGTCAATCTTGCTGAAGAATAGTTAAAACCACTGATCGCCTCTTTGCGGGCTTCGATGATTAAGTTCCCATTCGACAGCAATGTATTTTTCGAACTATTTGTATAATATTCCAGTTCATTATTACCCCATCCGTTTCCGCCATTTCCAATTTCCTGGTTCCAAACGCTTAAATCTAAATTTGTTCCGGAAAATTCATCACTCCAGATAAGTGTATATCCAAGGTAAGTTAGGGGTGTGGTATAACCTGTATTATCTGTTGGAAGGTAAGTACCATCTTCGGTTAGCAGTGTGCCTTTTGCGGAGGCTGTTTTTATTGTACAAGACTTTGGATTACTTAACTGAACCGTAAACTGCAAATTGTTTTGGCGCAAATTAGTAGGATCACCTTTAATCTGAACATCAATTGTTGTCTGTGTTTTGCCAGCAGGAATCGTTAATGTTCCTGAGGTTGACACAAAATCTTTGGGTGAAAGTGCCGTTCCATCAACTAAGGAATAGTCTATTGAAACTGCATTTGTCGAAGTTTTATTACTATTTATATAAAACTGCATCGTTGTGTTAGTTGCAGTTATTGGTTGGCTTACATCCAGAACGCTTATTTCCGGAACTGCAGCAGGTATAGGATTGGGCGCATCACTACTTGTTTTTTTGCATGAGAACAAAACCATGCAAAAGACAAGTATTAAAATGATTGAAGATATTTTTATTTGATGCATAAAAAACAATTTATCAGTGAGTGATTACCTTCCTTAATTGCAAAATAAAAATGGAGGAGAATACCTCCTCCATTTTATTTGTTTTTCAATACTACCTGTAAAAGCGTGTGCTTAATACAAGCATTTAATCGATTATTAAAGCGCCTTTAATTTAAGATACCATGCATTTCCGGTTTCAGTACCTTGTACCCTAAGATACATATAGGTTGCTGTTAATACCATAATCTCATATTCCTTTTGCGTTGCACCATAGCCAATATAAGTAGTGTTTCCTGCAAGCAGAATACTAGTCTGAGTAGAAGGTGTTGCAGCAGCAATACCAGTACTGGCAGGAATGAAAGAGAAATTGGAAGTTCCTCCGGTATAAGTATAGCAAGCTTCCGCTCCCGTTGCAGGAATACCAGGAAGTGTTGTCAGAGCTCCTGTTTTTGTAAATGCACCGTCAGGATTTGTAACCTGTAATGTATAGTTACCGGTTGCCATATCTTTGGAAAATTTAAAAGTTGAGGTGTATAAACAATTGGCAGTGGCTACTTTCTCGTTAATTGCAGCAGACCACCATTCAGGAACAACGGAACCAGTCCAGGGACCAACACCCATATGGCCTGCAACGCTTTTATCAACAATCCAGGTTTTGGATGTTCCACCTGTCAAGTTGTCCGCAATTGCAGGAGCCACATTGAAATTACTTTGGACTGTTACGTCTTTTGTAATTGTAGATGAAGTACCACCTTTCCCATAGGCAACGGCAGTGATCCTGTAGGTATTTAAGCCCAATGTTGCATATTTTTTAGTCACTGTGCCAGAAGATAAATAGACTAAATCGACTGCGTTATTTGCGTCATAGTCAATTTTATAGGCAAGAGCATTGTTCGCGGTAATGGTGATTTTCACATTCCCGGAGCCATCGCCGTTCGGAGTGGCAGTTGTAGCACCTGCAATTTCCGTAGTAATCACTAAATCTGTGGGAGCAGTTAAATCTCCCATTGTATAGGTAGTATCTGTACAACGGCAGATTGTAATAACGATTACAAATATGCCCAACAGGTATTTTAAAGTTTTTTTCATATCCCTTTTATTAATTAGTTAATCTAATATTATCAACATAGATAACAGCACCCGCTCCATCTGATGAATCATTGAAACGCAAAACAAGCTGTCCGAATTTCGCTGAAACTGGTAATGCAGCAATTGTGCTGAAGTCAAATACCAATTCTTCCCATGCACCGGATGTTGTAAAAGCCACTTTGAGTACCGCAACTCCGTTTGCAGGGCTACCACCAACAGCAGCTTCCAGTTCCACATTCAGTTTTTTACCAACGAGAGCAGGATCAGGGTTATAAGCCAAGATCTTGATTTTTTTACCTGAAGCAAAGCTAATCGGGATATCCAAAGGACTGTATGTTCCACTCCAGCCTTCGCTGCCCCTTGTGAATTTTCCCACCTTGGCACTGGTATTCAGGCCTGTTGCATTAGGATTTGCTACTGTGGCAAATAACTGTCCGGAGCCAAAAGTGCCGAAGAAGTAATTCATCGTAGCAATTTCAAAGGTTGCAGGGAGTCCAAAGAGTGTTTTAATTGATTGAATAGTTGCGGCACCACCACTTAGAGCCACGACTTTAAGATCAAAAGGTCCTCCGTCTGGATAGATATGGGCCGGAAGTTCCTGGCCAACTGCCATTGGGGTCGCCACTTCGTTTGCAACATCACCATAATAGACTAAAAAAGAATTAGCATATAAAGCGGTAGCTGAAACTTTTATTGCTCCTACACCTGATGTGGTGACAAGCAGTTTTTCAGGAGCTCTGTAAGTAACCTTCAACGGATAAGTAGCCGTAGTTTCATGGCCTGCAATATCAGAGGTTACAATCGATACAGTATAATCACCTTCGGGATAAACATGTGTCGCACTGGCACCTGCTAATACTGTTGCAGAAGCGCCTGATCCGGTACCATGTCCAAAACCAATTACAAAAGAAGTAACGCCGTCGCCAGTTGGGGTAATCTTTACCTTTCCTGAATTATCGTTGCTGATGTCAAAGATTTTATTGACATTTCCTGAGACTGCGGTATCTAAAAATGTCAGGTCCTGATCAATACCATCTTTTTGTGTACAACTCATTGCAACAATCAGCAGCAATGCAAAGCCGTAGATAAATGTTAATTTCTTCATATTTCTAAGTCTTATTAATTATAGTTCGGATTTTGTACCAATTTAGTCCCTTGTAATTCCCTGTAAGGAATAGGGAAGACTTCATTCTTACCAGCAACAAAACCTTTGCCGGCCAACTTCGTAGCTGCATCACCCCATCTTACCAAATCGAAAAAGCGATAACCTTCGCCAGCTAATTCTATTCTTCTTTCTGCTTTAATGGCGGCCATATTAACAGTTACAGAAGATAGTCCAACGCGTTTTCTTACTGCATCAAGTAATGCCTGGGCTCTTGCACCTGTTGCACCCAATGCTTCAGCTTCCAATAAATAGGTATCAGCTAAACGAATGGCATAAGTGTCTTGTTTGTAATTTAAAACCTGATCTCCGGCGCCTGTTGATACATCAGATGTTCTTGGCAGGAATTTATTTAAGTAATATCCCAAATCCTGATATCCGGCAATATAATCTGCTTTACCTGCTGCTTTTAAGGCATTTAAATCAAATACAGTTGCTGTGAATCGAGGGTCTGTTTTAATGACATCATAAAAATCCTGGGTAAAGGTGTTGAAACTCCATCCGGATGGTAAATCCGCGGCAGTTGAACCTGAAGGTCTTGAGTAACTTCTTGGTCCTACCATCACATTTACTGAATTTCCTTCGTCACTGCCACTACCCCAGTTTCCCCAACCTGAACTTCCGATACTGCTGTGATTAACTTCAATAATTGCTTCTGTATTGAATTTATTACTGACCACCCAAAGATCACCGAAATTAGATAATAAACGGTATCCATATTGACTCGTGCCGCCGGGAGTTCCATTTACCTCGGCCAGTTGAGTTGCTGCGAGCGCATTTTTACCATCATAAAGGTAAACTTTACCAAGCAAAGCCTGAGCAGCTCCTTTTGTTAAACGTCCACCTTCGGATGCAACAGGTACAGTTGCCGGTAAATCTACAATTGCTTCCGTGAGATCCTTTTCTATTTGGGTATAAACATCTGTCGGAGCGGCCTGCACTACATCATACATATTTGTTGCAGTCAAAGGATCCAATAGCAAAGGGATGTTCTTAAACATTATTACCAGATTGAAGTAGTAATAAGCTCGCAAGGCCTTTGCCTCAGCTCCAAATCTTGCTTTTAAGGTAGCATCCATAGGGACACTCTCCAGTTTTGACAACAATGTATTTGCCCTGAAAATGCCTTGATAATAGTCGCTCCAGAAACTTCCAGGCATTATTATTGCGTTTAATGTAAAAGTATTAAACCCTTGTATTCCTGCACCATCTGTTGAACCGCCACCACCAGCAACCTGGTCGTCAGATCCTGCGTTCATCATAGTTATCATGTTTTCAAAACCACCAGAATTTTTCCGCATTACATCATAAACTCCAACCAAACCGGCAAAGGCCTGATCTTTGTCTGAGTAATAGTTGGCCGAGAGGAACTGCCCTTTTGGTTGAACCTCAATAAACCCTTTTTCGCAGGATACCAATGAAATCATCAAGGCAACTGCTATAAATAAGTAACTACTTACTTTTTCTTTCATGTCTGTCTATTTTTTAAAATTGTAATTGAACGCCAAGCATAAATGAACGTGCCTGAGGATATACTCCCTTATCTATCCCAAATACACCACCGCCAATTTCAGGATCATATCCTGTATATTTGGTCAGGGTTAACAAATTTTCAGCAGAAACATAAAAACGCAATTTATTAGCTCCGATTTTGCTTACTAATGAGTTTGGTAATGAATAACCCAGTTGCACTACTTTAAGACGAACATAATCCCCTTTTTCTAAGTAAAAGTCAGACATTTTACCAAAGTTTTCGTTGGTATCGTTACTTGTGAGGCGAGGATAAGTATTGGAAGTTCCATCACCTGTCCAACGGCTTAAAGCTACGGTTTGCCAGTTTGAATTACTGATATCTAAACGACGTAACCCCTGGAATATTTTATTGCCTGCTGCACCCTGAGCAAATACGATTAAGTCAAAGCTCTTGAAATCAAGATTCAAAGTTAAACCAAAAGTATACTTTGGAATACTGCTTCCCAAAAAGGTTTTGTCTAAATCCGTAATCTTACCATCTCCGTCTGCATCTACCCAACGGAAATCGCCTGGTTTTGCAAGTGGCTGAATAAGGCCACCGGTTGAATTGGTATAGGCATTAACTTCAGCCATATTTTGGAAAATTCCTGCAGTTTTATAGCCATAAAATGAGTTATACGATTGTCCAACCTGAGTTCTTGTTACAGCACCCATTGATTGAAAAGAAGCATCACCAGTAATGTAATTGGCATCTGAGGCTACATAGGTAACTTCATTTTTTAGGTAAGCAACATTACCATTGACACCAAAATTAACCTGTCCTATTTTCTTACGGTAACTGAGTTCAACTTCCAATCCACTGTTGGCCATATCAGCGATATTGCCTACAGGCGATGAAGAAACACCTACATATCCTGGAATTGTAACAGGTCGTAGAATCCCCGTTGTTTTTTTCTGATAATAGTCAACGGTTAAGTTGAGCGAATTCAGTAACAAAGCTTCAAAACCTATGTTTGCCTGTGATGTCTGTTCCCAACGCAAGTCAGGATTGTCAAGTGAGGCAGGAGCGTATCCGGTAGTTATACTTCCTGTATTTTCCACTGTATAGTTGAATCCCCCACCTACAGTGGCAAGATATCCAAAGTCTCGAATAGCATCATTCCCTACAATACCATAGCCACCTCTGATTTTTAACGTATTTATGATATCATTGGTTTTCCAGAATCCTTCTTTTGAAACCACCCATCCTAAAGAAAATGATGGAAATACTCCGTATTTGTGATTAGCTCCAAATCTTGAAGAACCATCACGACGATATATTCCTGTGAATAAGTATTTTTCCTTGTAGTTGTAGTTTAAACGTGAGAACAAAGAAGTTAATTTATGCTCGGTATTATCCCAGGCTCCTCCAACTCTGTTTGTAGCATCAGGAATATTAAAGCTAAACGAAGCATCTTTGTAACTCGTAATTGGTAAATCATAAAGTGTTACATTCGAACCTCCGCCAATATTATCAACATATGCAGCCTGACCTAATAGTAAATTGAAACTGTGGTCGCCAACCGTTTTGGAATAAGTGATTGTATTTTCTACATTCCAGTTAAAACTTTTTTGATTTTGCTGGTAATAACTATTTTTAAGTACCTGGTTGGTAGCATTTAAATAATAAACAGGATTAAAAGCCTGATTACCCCAATAAGCTAATTTTGCTCCAACGGATGTTTTTACTACAAGATCTTTTGTAATAGCCGCTTGTAAATAAGCATTTCCTACAAAATTGTCAGACCAGCCATAGGCTCCTAATCTTGTTTGAGTATAAGCTAACGGATTTGTCATTTCTTGTCCGACAATGGATGAAATGCCATAAGGATTACCATTTGCATCTCTCAGAACAGGATTCACACTGTAGGGTGCAGCACCTGCAACTGCAGGGTCTGTAACAACCAATGGAGTAGTTGGATCAAGATTGATTGCGGAACTCAAAGGACCACCAAATTCGCTGTTTGTGTTTCCGATACCCAATTGTTTTTGATGCGTATATCCAACCGTTTGTCCAAAAGTGAATATTTTAGATATTTTATGGGTAGAGTTTAAGCGCATATTCTTTTGCGTGAAATTTGAGATTTCTGAAGAAACAATCCCTTGTTGGTCCTGAATACCAAATGAGAGGTAAAAAGTTGATTTGTCGTTACCCCCGCTCATACTTAACTCATGAGAATAGCGGTTTGCACTGTTATTGAAAATGGCTTTTTGCCAGTCGGTGCCAACACCCAATGCGCCAAGGTTTGAAAACACTGCATTTCCACCTCCAGCAACCGATCGCTCATTTAATAAAGCACCATATTGAGTTGCATTTAGAAGGTTTAACATCTTGGCAGGTGCCGAAACGCCATAAAAACCGTTATAGCTTACATTTAATTTTCCAGCTACCCCTTTTTTGGTCGTAACCATAATAACACCGGTTGCAGCACGAGTCCCATATATAGCGGCTGATGCAGCATCCTTTAAAACTTCAATTGATTCAATATCTGATTGATTAAGGAAGCCCATTCCACCTGCATCAACTACAACACCGTCAACAACCCAAAGTGGATTATTACCTCCATCTCCAAAGGTGGTTACACCCCGGACACGAATCGTTGCCGCCGAGCCTGGCTGGCCCGAAGTTGCTGCAACAGTCACACCGGATACACGACCCTGAAGCGCCTGTTCAACACGTCCAGGTGAAACTTTTTCGAGGTCCTTTGATTTGATGCTTGAAATCGCACCTGTTACAACACTCTTCTTTTGGGTGCCATAACCGACAACAACAACCTCGTCAATACCAACTGTTTCGACTTTAAGTGCAACATTGATCACAGGATTCTGACCGATTGTAATGTCCTGGGAAATCATTCCGATAAATGAAAATGATAGAATTTTTGAATTAGAAGGTACAGTAAGGTTGTACTTCCCATCAATGTCGGTAACTGTACCTGTTGTTGTTCCTTTCACGATAACCGTGACACCCGGAATGGGTTGCCTGTCATCGGCTGAAGTCACAACACCTTTTACTTGTATCCCCTGTCCAAATCCAGACAGTGAGCATACAATGATCAAGAGAACTAAAATTGTTTTTTTCATAAATTTGTAATTAAATTTAAGAATTGTTAATGAAAATTGACAACTGATAAATAACTGACTTTAGGATTTGTTAACAATGATTTAAGAATAATTAATCCTGAATCAGATTTTAAGTCGCAAAATAAGTTATAACAATTCGATATAAATCAAATTTAAGTACAACATTAATACATCAAATTGAAAATTGCTATACATCAAAAATACATCAGAATGAAGCTATAATGCACATTGATTGAATAATAGATCAATACAATATGATTTAATAATACACGTAACTGAAATTTTTGATACTACAACTTTAAAATTGACATTAAAGGTCAATTATTAAGCTTGTGAGATTGGTGTCACGATCAATGTTAAGTTTTTTCCTTACCCGGTAGCGACATATCTCCACTCCCCGAATTGAGATATTCATTAAGGGTGCGATCTCTTTGGTCGAGATGTTCATCCGTAAATAGGCACATAAACGGAGTTCCTTTGGGGTTAATGTTGGGAATCGTGCTTTAAGCCGGTTTAAGAAATCTTCATGTACATCATCAAATGCCGTCTCAAAAACCTCCCATTGTTTGTTATGATCAATATCTTTATCTATCTTACTCATCAGTGATAAGATTTTTTCTTTCGACTGTTCATCAGTAGATGTCATTCTTGTCTTTTCGAGCTCCTCTTTAATTTTGGCCAGAAACTTATTCTTGCGGATCAGATCCATTGTTTGATTGGCAAGTTCTTTATCCCGATGGATCATTTCAGTTTTAAGCTTATCGTTTTTAAGCTTAATAATTTTCTTTTCAGATAAAAAAACCTGCTGAATGTAATCACGTTCCTTTTGCCTGTATGCTTTTAGATGTTTTAAACGCTCTTTTCGTCTCGATATTTCGATCCTTTTAATAAACAACCATGCAGAAAAAAGACCGAAAATTACAAGAAGGATAATGTAACACATAATCGCAACTGTCGATCTGTACCACGGGGGCCTGACAGTAAACGGAAGCTCATCGACACTACTCTCAACACCAAGAGAATTGCGTGCTTTGACGCTAAATATATACTTACCTTCTGGTAAAAGAGCAAATTCTACTGAGGAAGAACTGCTCCAGATTGACCAATCGTTATTCAATCCTGCTAATTTGAAACTGTATTCAACACTTTCCGGACTATCGTAAATGGGTGTAGAAAAGAAAAACTTAAATGCGTTTTTGGGATATTTGAAGGAGTATAATTCATGAGGCAGAATATCATTTGCATGACTAATATTCCCGTAAAAGAAGGTGCTGTCAATATTAGATGCAACAGCTTTGGTTATGAACGTCGAAAATTCGGGATTGAAACTAAAGTGCGAAGTAGGAGAATAATGAGCGAAACCATCCTCTGTACCAAAAAACAGGTGATCGTCTGAAAAAGGATAGACTGATTCGAACCCACTGATAAATTTACTGTTCAGCAAAATAAATGGGGAAGTAATGTGCTTTAAACTACCACCCTCCTGCATACGGAAAACTCCGGCTTTGGTATTTGCCTGGTACCATGCCACATACGAGATATTGCCGTTCTTATCCTCTTTGAGGTATGAAAAGTCAGTTACCGGGCTTAACAGCTGATTGAAATATACGGACTTTTCAAAACGCTCATTTTGTGAGTTGTACTGATATATCCCTACATTTGTGGTAAAAATAATTTGCTCTTTAATTTTAAAAACATTCAGGTTATAATTCGTGGGCAGTCCATCACTGGTTGTAAAATACCTAAAAGACTTAATGCTCTCAAGGTTACTTCCAAAGGTGATTTTATAGATGCCTTTGAATCCATGACTCATCCAGATATTGCCTTCGCCATCCTCTTCGAATACCCTGAATGATTCGTTAAATCCCTTCACCTTATCTACATAATTCCAGGTGCCGTTTCCCTTTTTAAAGAAAATCATTCCGCTATAGGTTCCGCCAATTAAATAATTGGGGAACCGCTTCATAATATGATACTTCCAGCCTCCCGGAATTTTGCTGATCTGTCGGGCTGTTTCCCCTTCAATCACAAATGTACCATTGTTATGCCCGCAAATTAATACACCATCCTGAACTCCAAGGTACCAAACTTGTCCCGAGGTATTTGGTATCATCTTAAAAGTACTGTTTTGATCACTTCCATTCCAATCCTTCACAAACAGACCCTGATTCGTTCCAAGATACAACTTTCCCTGATGAATAATAGAGGTATAGCCCGTTCCAATCCCTTCCGATTGTTTCAAAAAAGTGATGGGTGAATTAATGTTGATGAAGTCAATCCCGTTATCAAGCCCAAGCCATAAATCTCCGGACCTGTCGGCAAATACTTTAAGAACAGTGTTGTTCTGAAGTCCTTTTTTTCGGTTGATATGCTGAACAATCTCTCCGTTTGCTTTAATTATAATGATCCCATCCTGAATGGTACCGAAGGCATAATAATGATCCTGAAGAAGTATTGCACTGAAAATCTGATTCTTTTTTAAGTATTCATTTACCGGAACTTTCCACTCTTCAAGTTTCCCTTCTTTATAAATGAACACCCCTTTGGTTAAAGTAGATATAAGCAATTCGTCAGCGCCGGCATATGGGAGGATTGACCAAATCTCCTCTCCATTTAAAATCTGGCACCCGGTTAAAGGCACAAGTTTACCTCTTACCAACTCAAACAGGCCTTTCTCAATATCATTAAAGTACAATCTTTCGTTGACTTTATAGGAATTTTGAAACCTGACGGGAGCTTTTATGACAGTAAAAGAGGTGTCATTGTCATAGACAAATGCGCTTGAATAGGATTGAAAAATTATTTTCCCTTCAAATGATGTGATGTTCCAGATATCATCAAAATTCTGATATTCAGCTGGTATATATTTTTTGAGTGATTTGAATTCCAATTTTCCATTACTTCCAAAAACCATCTTGCCTAACTCATTGTAGGCTCCGACATAAATGCTTTTGTTTTCACCAATATAAACAGACCGGGTGATCGATGAATTCGGCATTTTATACAAGTGCCATACAATTCCATCAAAGGAAACAAGTCCTTCATTATTTGCAAAATACATAAATCCCCTTTGATCCTGCGCGATCGACCAGTTTTGGGTGCCGGCTTTGTACTCTCGTTTGGGAAAATTCCTTATAAAAGGAATTCCGATGTTTTTGATCTGGGAATATCCTAAGTTGAAAAACAGCTGGAAAAAGAAAAATGCAAAGAGAATTTTTTTTGTCATATCAGATAAAACCACTTAAATCAACTGCAGTGCAATGATGTTCGATTAAAGGGTTGCGACAAACTTACACATTCAATCTGAAAAAGTAATTTGCCGGAGGAAATTTGTGCAGGCTTAACATTCCTCGTCGGAGTATTAGTCCCGACTCAATAGTTTTCTGCCATCTCTTCAAAATAGCCTGTTGGGTGCTGACATGCCGGACAAACCTGCGGTGGTTGTGTACCTTCGTGAATATATCCGCACTTGCGGCATTCCCATTTAATTGGCTGCTCGCGATGGAAGACAGTTCCATCTTCAAGTCTTTTTAATAGTTTCAGAAACCTTTTTTCATGCGCTGCCTCCACTTTTGCAATCATTTTAAAGATCGCAGCAATTGCCGGAAATCCTTCCTCTTTGGCAACCTCAGAGAAACGCGGGTAAACAGCAGACCAACCATTATTTTCCTCATTGATCGCCACCTTTAAATTGACAATTGTCTGATCGGCAAGGCCCGTCATAATGGTAGTTTTGATTTCAACCGCTCCGCCTTCCATAAATTTGATAAACTGCTTCGCATGTGACTGTTCCTGCAAAGCTGTTTTCTCGAAAATGGCGGCGATCTGTTCGTATCCTTCCGCTTTGGCTTTTTCGGCAAAGAATTCATAACGATTCTTCCGCTGACACTCGCCCGCAAAAGCGTTCAGCAGATTCTGTTCGGTCAGTGTTCCTTTGATGCTATTTCCCATTTCGTTGAATTTTAGCAATGTATCTGATTGAATTATTGTCACATTTGCGAATAAGTTGCAACCTGCCAAATATACGATGATTCCAGCTTAAACAGGATAGATTTCCGGTTAGTGGCAACTTTCAACGGAAACTAAAATGGATATGCAACAAAATCATTATTTATTTGGTAGTTTTGAGAAACCTAAAACAGTATCCACCATGCGAATATTCCGCCTTCTAACGATATTGAGTGTTCTGCTTTTTTGTAACTGTACTAAAACCCAAAGCCAGATGATTGACAAAACGACCGTGAAAGAACTCGACCTGAACCGTTACCTCGGAAAGTGGTACGAGATTGCCCGTTTCCCGCATTCGTTCGAGAAGAATCTAGTTGGTGTAACTGCTACTTACCGACTGAAAGATGACGGGATGATTGAGGTTCTGAATGAGGGATTTAAAGGAACCCTTGATGGGGAACATTCTAAGGCTATCGGGAAGGCAAAGATCCCGAATAAACTGGAGCCAGGCAAGTTGAAAGTCTCCTTCTTCTGGATCTTTTATGCCGATTACTTTGTGTTGGAATTAGATCCAAATTACCAGTATGTGATGATCGGAAGCTCGTCCGACAAATACTTCTGGATTCTGAGCCGCACGCCGCAAATGGATTCAACGGTATACAACATGCTGATCGACAAAGCTCGCAAGCGTGATTATAACCTTGATAAGCTTTACAAGGTGCCGCAAACGGTGAAATAGAAAGGGCAGAGCTTATTTTCGCGCTCGTGGTATAAACTGTCAAACATTAAAAATATGAAGACCAATTGGCTTATCTGTTTTGGCGTTATTTATATTTTAGCTTCTTTTTGCATTTATCAGGCGGTTAAAAAAGAGGACATCTATATTTCTTTCAAGGATTTATGCGGATTCAAGTACCAATTTATTGACTCGACGGATGTTTTAAAAACTGGAAAAGTATTGATAAATCAGGAAGGGAAATTTAAAAATCATTTTTGGGAGATCAATATTGATTCACCTAATATTAAAAAGGCCGAAGCCAATAGGATTCAAAGACTTGTAATTAATTCCCAATTTTTCATTATTAATAATTTTGGATTCTATCCAAATGAAAATGGTCATTTGCATAAAACAGCCAAGTATCGGATTTGTATTCTTAAGCAAGAAAAGGATGACTTATATATACTTCCAGTAAAAGAAGTCAATTTCTTTATTTCAAGTGGTGGATCTGAATAGAATATGGAATGTAACGGAATAATGGGTATTTGTTGAAAATGATTTGATAATCAGTTATTTGTATTCGATAACGCAATATTCAGAATCAAATATCAGATTTATTTACCACCAATCTTTTTCCGAAGCTGTTCCCTTAAATCAAGCAGCGCTTTCGAGCTTCCCACCTTGTAGATATGCGGCATGATAAACCGTTTGTGTTCTGCGGGTAATAATGCAGCGCGTGCCATTAAATATTCGTGGCACTGTTGAGGAGAAGGAAGTTCGCGAGTGATAGATTGATGCTCATAAACCATTGAATGCAGGTTTTCTCTTGCCAGACCGCTTACAGTTGTGCATTTGTCCGGAAGAATCGGGTTATAAATACAATCGCACCCATCAGGGTCTTCGTTTTCGAGTAGGATGCCGTCGCGGAAGAAGTTTCCCTCGCTGTCGTAATAACGATAGACCGATTTCCGCCCGGGATAGGTCATTTTTTCAACATTCTCCGAGATTTTCATGCGGGGTGTATCGTTGCAGAGTGCGAGTTTATACACACCGTCGAGCGCAGCATCGGGTTTGCCGGTCACAAGTTCCGTCCCGATTCCATATCCGTCCAGCGGGGCGTGTTGTTCATTCAAACTGTTCACGACATATTCGTTCAGCTGGTTGGAAGCGAAGATTTTAACATAGTTCAGGCCTGCATTGTCCAGCATTTTACGTGCTTTTTTACTTAGGTAGGCCAGGTCACCGCTGTCGAGCCTGATACCGATCAACTTGTTTCCTTCGGATTCCATCTCTTTGGCCACTACAATTGTATTTGGGACACCGCTACGCAATGTGTCGTAAGTATCGACCAAGAGGACCGTCCGTTCCGGATTAAACTTCGCGTATTCGTGAAAGGCAGTCAGTTCATCATCAAAGCTTTGAACCCAGCTGTGCGCCATTGTTCCCGAAACGGGAATGTCGTATATAAAGCCGGCCTGTACGTTTGAAGTGGAGGAGGCCCCGCCAATTATTGCAGCACGGCTGGCCATGATGCCACCAGTCCCATGTGCCCGGCGAAGGCCAAAATCGGCAAACTCTTTTTCGCCGCAAACCAGTTTTATCCTGAAGGCTTTGGTGGCAATCAACGACTGGAAATTAAGGATGTTGAGGAGCATTGTCTCGATCAGTTGGGCTTCGATGATATTTCCTTCAACGCGAAGCAATGGTTCATTGGGAAAAACGATCTCACCTTCCCTGACAGAATAAATGGTTCCTGTAAAGCTGAAGTCTTTCAGGTAATCAAGAAATTCGGTACGGAAACCTTGTTTTGCAAGGTATCCGAGGTTTTCATCCGAATAGCGAAAGGCTGATAACGAATGGAGTAAATCTGCAAGTCCTGCAAAAACAAGAAATCCACCCTCGTAGGGATTCGTCCTGTAAAAGTAATCGAAGACTGTTTGTTCATCTTTCTTCCCGGCTAAAAAATAACCCTGTGCCATCGATAACTCGTAGAAATCGGTGTAAAGACCCATCGTTTCGGAAGTTGAATTGATCATCATAGCGCTTAATTTATCCAAATGTAACCAATTGCCACCAAATAAAAAATCCCGGTGAAGTTCCGGGACTAGTTGTTGTTATACTAATTATAAATTTGCGGCGCATAGAGAAGTACTGTTTCAATCGAATCTTGCAGATGCGCCTTTTTCTGAATTGCATTTTCTTCCCCGGGTTTCGCTCCCATCGGTCGCACACCCGGGGTTATTAATATTCGACACTTTCAGTGTCGTGTTTTGATATTTTGGTTTCGAACCTATCTTTTGTCACCGTCGTTCCGTCCTCAAAAAACTATCGCTCAATCGTTTGGGACCTGTCCGGGCCTACAGAAACGATCCTGATTGGAACATTCAGCTTCGTTTCGATGTATTTAATGTAGGAGTTCAATTCAGGAGGAAAGTTTTTCTCGCTGGTAACTCCCGTAAGAGGTTTTTTCCAACCAGGAAGAGACTCATAAATTGGCTCTTCATTCCCATCCAATTCGTAAGGGAAGTCTTCGGTAAGCTGACCGTTAATTTTATATTTTGTACACACTTCTATTGTATCAAAATCATCGAGAACATCGGCTTTCATCATGATCAGTTCAGTTACACCGTCAATCATGATAGCATATTTAAGCGCAACGAGATCGAGCCAGCCACAACGGCGTGGACGTCCTGTTGTCGAACCAAATTCATGTCCTACATCCCTGAGTTTTTGTCCGGTTGCATCGTTCAGCTCAGTTGGAAACGGACCGCTTCCTACACGTGTGCAATACGCTTTAAAAATTCCGTAGACCTTTCCGATTTTGTTCGGAGCAACGCCCAAACCTGTGCAGGCACCAGCAGTGATTGTATTTGATGAAGTCACGAAAGGGTAGGAGCCAAAGTCGATATCAAGCATTGTTCCCTGTGCGCCTTCGGCAATTACCGATTTTCCGGAATCAACCAACTTGTTGATCACTGTCTCGCTGTCAATTAATTGAAACTGTTTGATTGTCTCAATTCCCTCAAACCATGTTTTTTCGTAATCGCGAAGTGCTTCTTCGTAATCGAAATGATAGTAATTGGTCAGCAGATCAGTATGTTGTTTGACCCGCGCTTTATATTTTTCCTCAAAATTATTAAGGATGTCTCCAACCCGAAGTCCGTCGCGTCCAATCTTATCGCGGTACGCAGGACCAATTCCCTTCAACGTTGATCCAATCTTATCGACACCCTTAGCTGCTTCAGATGCGGCATCAAGAAGCCGGTGAGTCGGAAGAATAAGGTGCGCTTTTTTAGAGATTAGAAGCGTCTTTTTCAGATCGAAGCCCAATTTGAGCAACGAATCGATCTCTTTTTTAAAGATGGACGGGTCGATTACAACCCCGTTCCCGATAATATTGATCTTATCGGCTCTGAAGATTCCGGAAGGAATGGTATGTAGGACATGTTTTATGTTATTGAATTCCAGCGTATGACCGGCATTTGGCCCTCCCTGAAAGCGGGTAATAACATCATATCGTGGAGTTAAAACATCCACAACTTTTCCTTTTCCTTCGTCTCCCCATTGAAGACCAAGCAATACATCTACTTTCATTTTAAATATCTTTACTAACAATTATTGTTTTGCAGTTGATCTTTCCTGAAGTACAAAACCTTTAAAGTTTAAAGTCTTTGCAGAATTCATTAAACGGCGGGCAAAAATCGACCAAAGGTAAAGATTATTTTTTGAAAAAGGATAAAAAAAACCTTCCGCACGGAAGGTTGATTATTAATGCTTTTAGAATTGACGTGTAATTTTCAGTTACAATTGCATTTTTTGCAAAAGCGATAATTACCTAAATTAAAGTTGTTTATAATCATCAATGTAATTTCGGTTTATTTCGGATCAATCATCTCGCCATAAAGGTAAAGGGAGTGATGTGAGAGCTTGAAATTGTTCTTGGCACATGCATCTTCAATGATTTCCTGTAATCGCGGATCCTGAAACTCGGTTACCTTTCCGTTTCGGATGTCGATAAGGTGATCGTGTTGCTTGGAGGCAAGCGTTTTCTCGAACTGAGCAATGTTTTTCCCAAACTGATGCTTTACGACCAATTTACAATCGAGTAGAAGTTCAATGGTGTTGTACAACGTTGCACGACTTACCCGATAGTTTTTATTTTTCATCGAAATATATAACGTTTCGATGTCGAAGTGCCCTTCCCGAGAGTATATTTCATCAAGAATAGCGTACCGTTCCGGAGTCTTTCGGTGTCCCTTTCTTTCAAGGTAATCCGTGAAAAGGGATTTTACTGTTTCTCTATTATCTAGCAGACTATTCATACTTAATCTAAGTTTAAATAGAGCGTAAAATTAGAAATATTTTTAAGAATCAAACATTTAAAGAAAAAAAATTATACGTAAAAAACTTAAATTTCCTTGCGATTCACCGTATCGACTCCTTTAATATTTAAAAGCTTCGTGATCAGCGTTTCAAGAAGCTCTGTATTTTGAATATAGAGGTAAAAGTTTCCTTCGAAAATACCATCGTGTGCATCGAGATTGATTGACCGCATGTTGATTCCATATTCGTTTGAGATCACATTGGTGATTTTATTGGCAATTCCCTGCTGGTCAAACCCCCTGATATATAAGTGAGTAAGATAAAAAAGCATCTTTGATTTTGTCCAGGTTGCTTCAATTATGTCATCTCCGTGACTTGACATCAGTTTTACCGCTTCGGGGCACGATTTATTGTGGATCATGATTCTTCCATCATCCGAGACAAACCCTACTACATCATCACCAGGGATTGGATTGCAGCAAGGAGAAAGAAGGTAATTGGCTTTTTTCTGATCTTCGTCGAGCAAATAGGGCTTTTTTTTGTCGATAATTTGATTGGCTGATTTTTTGTCACCTCCAAACGAAAAAGAGAGTTTCCAGAATTTTATAAATTTATTGACCGATTTTTCCAGGAGAGTTGTTTCGAGGTTATCTAGGCTCACAAGGCCCATTCCAATTTCGGCGTACAGTTGTTCTTTGGTATGTAATCCGTAGTGGTTAATAAGTTTCTTGAGGGTATTGGAAGACGGTTTTACATTTAATTTCTCGAGTTGTTGATTCAGCTGATTTCTACCGTCTTCGATGTGCCTTTTCTGTTCCTGTTTGAAAGAATCTCTGATTTTAGATTTTGCCCGGGCAGTAATGGCGCTTTCAATCCACGAAGGTTTAGGTGATTGTTTATCGGAAGTTAGGATTTCGACCTGGTCGCCACTCTTCAAAACATGGCTCATCGGCACAAGAATATGATTGACTTTTGCTCCGATACAATGGTTTCCCAGTTCGGAATGAATATCATAAGCGCAGTCAAGTACGGTAGCACCTTTGGGAAGCATCTTCATCTCTCCTTTGGGGGTAAAGATCACGATCTCCGCTGAATAAAGATTCAATTTAAATTCATCAAGAAAGTCAAGGGCATCCGATTCCGGATTACCGAGCAATTCGCGAATTTTCAGGAGCCATTTGTCGAGTTCACTTTCTGAAGCGCCCTCTTCTTTGTAGCGGTAGTGAGCTGCAAATCCACGTTCTGCAATTTCATCCATTCTTTCCGTACGGATTTGAACTTCAACCCACTGTCCTTCCGGCCCCATCACCGTAACATGCAGTGCTTCGTATCCGTTAGCTTTTGGAATTGTGATCCAGTCGCGGATCCGGTCCGGTTTAGGGGTGTAGACATCGGTGATTAATGACAGAATATCAAAACATTGTCTTTTTTCTGAGATCCCCTCTTTTGGTTTAAAAACAATCCTGACTGCCAGCAAGTCGTATATCTCATCGAACGTAACATTTTTGGTCTGCATTTTATTCCAGATCGAATAGATCGATTTAGGGCGTCCGCTGATGGTGAAGTCAAAATTTTCGGTGTAAAGCTTTTCTTGAATTGGTTTCGCAAAATCGAAAACAAGGTAATTCATTCGCTCCTGTTCCGTTCGGAGTTTCAGTTCAATTTGCTGGAAAATTTCGGGATTTTTGTATTTAAGAGCTAAATCTTCGAGTTCTGTTTTTATAGCATAGAGGCCAAGACGATGGGCGAGAGGTGCAAAGATGTATAGCGTTTCGGAAGTGATCTTTAGCTGTTTCTGATAGGGCATCGATTCGAGCGTACGCATATTGTGTAGCCTATCAGCAAGTTTGATGAGGATTACCCTTACATCGTCCGATAAAGTAAGAAGCATCTTCCTGAAATTGGTAGCCTGCTTCGAGTCAAATGTTCCTGAAAGCTTGGTGAGGCCGTCAACAAGGGCAGACACTTTTGCTCCAAACATGTTCTCAATGTCGTCGAGCGTATATTCGGTATCTTCAACAACATCATGTAAAATTGCAGCAAGAACTGATTTTGTTCCAAGACCTATTTCACTCACAACAATCTTAGCAACGGCAATAGGATGAATAATATAAGGCTCACCTGACTTACGTCTGACCCCCATATGGGCCGTATTGGCAAATTGAAATGCTTTTCGGATAAGTTGTTCGTTTTCAGGCGACAGAGGTCTCGTGAACGACTTTATCAGGTCTTCAAATAAATCTTCAATTTCTCTTTTTTCTATTTCGGTCTGCAGATCCATCCTGTAGTTTTACCTCATTTTATTTTTATAAAGCGTAAAAATAACTTTTTAATTTAAACGATTTCAAACTACAATTTGTTGATGTTTCCATATACTATTTCGATGGTCTCGACCATTGTGCCCCACGAAAACTTCTCCTTTTCGGAAATGACATTTCCGGTGAAAAAATCATTGCGATCGTTGTTATAAAAATCGAAAATTGCTTCGGTTATTGCTTCTGGTCCAGGATTTACAACATATCCTACTTTCCCGTGGGGTATAATTTCGCCAAGTCCACCTACATCGGTAACAAGCATAGGTTTGTTATAGTGGAAGGCAATTTGCGTAACCCCGCTCTGGGTTGCTGACTTGTAGGGCTGTACAATCATATCGGCTGCTCCAAAGTAATTTGCAACATCTTGATCTGGAATAAAATCAGTTCGTAATATCACATGTCCTTCAAGTTTCATATCGTGGATGAGCTTCAGATATTTCTCCGAGGAGGTATAAAATTCCCCTGCAACGATCAGTTTAACCGGAAATTGCCGAAGTTTTTCATCGCCAAAAGCTTCCAGCAACCAGTCAAGCCCTTTGTAATCGCGGATAAACCCAAAAAATAAAAGGTACCGGAAATTGGGATCTAAATTTAATTGTTTAATCGCCTGTTCCCGGGGTACTATATTTCCAAATATATCGTATAGTGGATGCGGTGTATAGACCATGGGTGCAGCAGGCATGAATTTCTTAAGGTCGTTCAGGACCGCTCTTGACATGGTGATAAATCCATCGCAACTATTAGTGAAATAGCGAGTTAGTGCATTGTCGATAAAATGGGTTTCATGAGGGATTACGTTATCGACGATCGCAATTACTTTGGTATGATTGTTCCCACGGACAATTTTCGAGATCGTTCCCAGACAAGGTGCCATAAATGGTGTCCAGTATCGAACCAGAAGCAGATCAGGTTTGAGCCGTTTAATCTCCCGACCAACTGCCAGCCAGTTGAACGGATTAATAGAATTTACTTTTATTCTGATATCCAACCCTTCAGGAGCAGGTTGATCCGAGAATTGGGTCTTGCCCGGAAACAGAAAGGACGGATATTGAAGTGAAAAAGTATAATTGATTACTTCATCACCTTCTTCAATAAGCGCGCGCGTAAGTCGTTCATTGAAAGTCGCAATACCTCCGCTTCGGAAGGGCCAGGTTGTACCGAGAAGGATAATTTTTCTTTTCAAAGCAATCAGAATTTAAGACAAAGGTAAATTTTTTTAATAAGACCGCGAACCTCTATGTTGATGCAATTATAAATAAATATCTGAATATTTAAACTAGTGTCAAATGCGTTCTGCTTTATATCCCTCTAATGGAACTATGTATTAGATTTTTAATTAGTGTAATAAGCTAAATGATAGAAAAATAGCGTTTAATTAGTATTCCGGTTTCTCAATATTTGTCACTTTGATTTCTCCTGATAATCCTCTATTTTTTATTCAAGAGACCAGGTTTAAAGCAATCCTGAAAGAAACCGCATTCTGTTTCAATATGCAATCTGCTAAATATTAACCATGCGGTCTTTGTCTCAAACATCTCAAAATCTGATTTTTTAAATAATATAACTTTACTTACTATTGAATCCATTATCTTTGGCAAACTATTAATCTGTAAAAAAGCAATGGAGGAGCGACCTTTAATCCTAATTACCAATGACGATGGGGTTTATGCGAAAGGTTTGAATGAATTGATTGAAGTGATCCGCCTTTTTGGAAATATTGTTGTTGTTGCTCCCGATAGTCCTCGTTCAGGAATGGGACATGCAATAACTGTAGATCATCCTTTAAGGGTTACTCGTCTTCAGGAGGACGAAGGGCTTTTAATCTACTCGTGTACAGGAACACCTGCTGACTGCATTAAGTTGGCTTGCAATCAATTGTTGGAGAAATTGCCCGATTTTATTATATCCGGAATCAATCACGGAGCAAATACTTCGGTTTCTATTTTATACTCCGGAACGATGGGAGCTGCGCTGGAAGGTTGTATTCATGGAGTTCCTTCGATTGGTTTTTCATTGAATGATTACAGTCCGGAAGCTGATTTTTCGAGGTCTAAAATTGTTGTTGCCCGTGTTTTTCAGGCGGTTGCAGAACGAGGACTTCCTGAAGGTGTTTGTTTAAATGTGAATATTCCTCAGGGAGAGGTAAAGGGCATTAATTTCTGCCGTCAAACCAGGGGAAAATGGATGGAAGAATTCGAGAGAAGAACAGATCCTCATGGACGTGAATACTATTGGCTCAAAGGATATTTCAATAATGCTGAGGCTGAAGCACGTGATACAGATGATTTTGCATTGCTTAATGGTTTTGTTTCTGTAGTTCCGGTTAATACAGATCTTACGGCCTATACGGCCTTCCCTGGAATGCAAAAATGGAAATTTTGAAATTAGAAAGATAAATTCTATTGAAATCAATCGTTTCAACAGTATGGTAATAATTAATTTTTTAATCACGAATCTACTGCCATGTAGATCTACGAAACCGATATAAGTGCAAATGAACAATCCAAGAAATTACGATGATAAGACATTGTTTATTAATAAAATAAGCTACGGAGTTATCATAGGAATCCTTAGCCCGGTTCTTTTTTTTCTGTTGAACTACACTTTTCGGTTTCGCCAATACAATTTTAACGACTACCTGCAATTTTTGATTGAATCAAAAAAACTGGTCAGTGTAATCAGTTTAACCATATTCCCTAATCTCATTCCTTTTATGCTGTTTATCAACAGTAATCGGTACAGTAGTGCCCGGGGAGTTCTGGCTTCGACCATCATTTTCGGGATTTTCATTTTCATTTTTTATTTCATTCAATGAGATACTTTATAATAGCCGGCGAAGCTTCGGGTGATCTTCATGCGTCTCATCTGATGCGCGAACTTAAAAATGGGGATCGTAACGCCAGTTTTTCTTTTTTCGGCGGCGATCTGATGGCTTATGAAGGAGGTACACTATTGAAACATTACCGCGAAATGGCATTTATGGGACTATTTCCGGTTCTATTCAATCTGCATAAAATCAAGCGGAACTTTACTTTGGCAGAGCAAAAGCTGCTCGAGTTTAATCCCGATGTTTTGATTTTGGTCGATTATCCCGGTTTTAATCTTCGGATGGCCGAATTTGCAAAAGCCCACGGCATTAAAGTATTCTATTATATCTCTCCCAAAATCTGGGCATGGAAAACCAAACGTGTTCATAAAGTGAAAAGATTTGTGGATGAAATGTTTACGATTTTTCCATTCGAATCAGCGTTTTACGCCAAATACAATTATCCGGTTCGGTTTGTTGGTAACCCAACCATTGATGAATTAGCTCACCGGCCAAATCAGCAGGAAACTTTTGCCGATTTTATTCTGAGAAATAAGCTCCGGGATAAACCTGTGATTGCTTTGTTGGCAGGAAGCCGTCATCACGAGATTAAAAGAATTTTGCCAGTCCTTGCAACAGTATCCAAACGATTTCCTGACTATCAGTTTGTTATTGCTGGCGCGCCGTCGCAATCTCAACCTTTGTATGATGAAGTTTTGGGTAAGACCGCAATTCCCGTCGTGTTTGGACAAACCTATGAGTTGTTGCAACAATCAACAGCGGCTTTGGTTGCTTCCGGAACTGCAACGCTTGAAACAGCCTATATTAATATTCCCCAGGTAGTTTGTTACAGAATCGAGGCAGGGAGACTTGGTACCTGGGTAAAGGACCAGCTCATTAAGATTCCTTTTTTCTCACTTGTTAACCTCATTGCTGGCCGTGAGATTGTAAAAGAGCTTTTTCAACAGTACTGTACCCCCGACACGGTTAGCGAAGAATTAAATAAGATACTCACCGATAATGTCTACCAAGAAGCGATGTTAGCTGGTTATGCCGAAGTAATGGAAGATCTTGGCGGTCCCGGGTGCGCAGAACGTGCTGCAAGCCTGATGATTGAATTGTTGAATAAAAAATAGGTATTGGTATGATCAGTTTATTCAAAAAGGAGATCACCCAGTTTTTTGGTTCTATTACAGGAACAATGGTGTCAGTTGTTTTTTTGTTACTGACTGGACTGTTTTTGTGGGTTTTTTCCGGAAATTACAATATTCCAGAGGGAGGTTATGCAACCCTGGATGGTCTTTTTGAAATCGCTCCCTGGATTTATTTGTTTCTGATACCTGCTGTTACAATGCGCATGTTTGCCGATGAAAAACGAAGCGGCACCATGGAATTACTTCTTTCCCGGCCGGTTACAGAACTACAACTGATTCTTTCAAAATTTCTCGCCGCTTTGGCAGTAGTTTTACTCACACTATTGCCAACCCTGATCTATTTTTTTTCCATTTTCCTTTTAGGCAACCCTGTTGGAAGCATTGATACCGGAGCAACCTGGGGAAGTTATACCGGACTTTTTTTTCTTGCTGTTATCTACCTTACAATAGGATTACTCACGTCTTCAATTACCGAAAACCAGGTCGTCGCATTTATTCTGGCTGTTTTTATGTGTTTCATTTGGTACTCGGGTTTCGGATTCCTGGCACGATTGCCTTTCCCGTCAAATATCTCATCTATTATAACTTCACTTGGAATAGATGCTCATTACGAGTCGGTTAGCAGGGGCGTACTCGATAGCCGCGATTTGCTTTATTTTATTTTGATGGCCGGGTTCTTTATTCTTTTAACGCGTATCGTTCTGGAATGGAAACGAAGACCATTAAAAAGATCTGCAAACCATTTGTTCATGTATGTGTTTCTTGCATTGATAATTGCATTCATTTCTGAGAACAATTTCTTTCGGCTTGATTTTACGACAGAGAAAAGATTTACCCTATCTACTCAAAGCCGGCAATTGTTAAAGAAGGTGAATGCACCGGTCGAAGCTGAAATTTTACTTGCAGGTGACCTTCCTGCCGGATTTATGAAATTGCAGTCGGCTGCCATTGAAAAGTTACGCGATTTGAAAATCTATTGTGATCAGCCATTCAAAATACATACCACAGATCCTTATGATGTTATAATACCTGGTGGCGATAAAAACAAGTATTTTGAAAGCTTGTTGGCAAAAGGAATTGCTCCGGTAAATCTCAGGATAAATACTGAACAGGGAGTTACGACAAAGACTGTTTTCCCAACAATCATTTTTCGGGCTAACGGCAATGAAGTGGCTATTAATTTATTAAAAAATGACCCTTTCCTCCGTGATGAGGAAAACCTGATTCGTTCTGTCGAATTGCTTGAATATGAATTTGCCCGTGGATTGAAATTGCTTTTTCAGGAAAAACGGGAAAATGTGGCCTTCCTGACCGGTCACGACGAATTGGAAGAGGTACAGGTGCATGATATTTCCGCAACTCTTTCCGAAAGTTTTAATATTCATCGGATTACATCTGCAAATCTTCTGGCTGTTCCTGATAGTTTCAAACTTTTGATCATCGCAAATCCGACAAAATCATTTCCCGAGAAGGATAAATTTGCAATCGATCAATACCTGATGCGTGGTGGAAGTATCATATGGCTGATCGATCCTGTCAGTGTCAGTCTTGATAGTTTGTCGAACGGAATGTCAACAATGGCTTTTCCAAGAGAACTTAACCTGAGTGATCAGCTTTTTCACTATGGTGTGAGGATCAATTCAGACCTTATACAAGATGTTGAATGTCAGCAGATAAAAGTAAATACGGCATTAGCCGGGCAACCACCAAAATATTCGAATGCTCCATGGTACTTTTCACCGTTGTTGACTCCATCCCAAAATCATCCGATTGGCAAAAACGTCAACCGGGTATTGTCAGAATTTGTGAGCTCAATTGAATTGGTCGGAGAGACAGAATCGCGAAAAAGCACTGTCATCCTTACCTCCTCTCCTTATGCCCGATCAAATCAAAGCCCGATGATTGTCAATCTTGCAATGATCGATGCTCCTCCGGCGCGTAGTCTTTTTAACAAGCAGTTTATTCCGACAGGTATTTTAACGGAAGGTACGTTTACATCGGTTTTTAAAAATCGGATGGTACAGGAGTTTGGAATAGCACCTGGAACACCAATAATTCCGGAAAGCAAGGCTGCAAAAATGATTTTTATTTCAGATGGGGGGCTCATTGCCAATAAATTGAGCTATAAAGAAGGGAAATATATTCCATTGCCGCTTGGATTTGATAAAGTTTCGAACATTACTTTTGGGAACAAGGAGTTTTTAGTCAATGCCGTTCACTATCTTTGCGACGATTCCGGATTGATACAGTTGCGTTCGCGTACAATGCAAATGCGCTTGCTCGATAAAGTAAAATTACGCGAGCAAAAATTGTTTTGGCAACTTTTCAATGTTGTTCTTCCGGTAGCTTTAATCTTGTCAGGAGGATTAATTTTCTGGTTTTTAAGACGCCGAAAATATTCGCGACTGCACCTTGACAATTAATTGGATAACAGATGAGTCGCAGATAATTTTTTTCATAATTAGGCTAAATTTAAAATAATTGCCTAATGAAATTGTTTAATGATTGAATATTTGTAAATTCGTGAATTCCTGCAAACGAGATTTTCGATCTCTTTTGTCAACAAAAAGAGTGAAATATAATAATATAGTCAACTAATTTAAGAGCATAAGCCGATGAAATTTGTCGTTTCAAGTACCGAATTGCTGAAGCATCTGAATGCAATCAGCCGGGTGATCAGCAGTAAAAACACCTTACCCATTCTTGATAATTTTCTGTTAAAGCTTGAAGGGAAAACTTTGATGATTACGGCTTCTGACCTGGAAACCACACTTATCACAAGGATTGAACTTGAAAATTCGGAGGAAGAGGGTTTGATTGCCATTCAGGCAAAAATAATGCTCGACACATTGAAAGAGTTTCCTGAGCAACCCCTTACTTTTAACATTGATCCTGAAACGATGGCTGTAGAGATTCTCTCAGCCAATGGTAAGTTTTCGATTGTTGGACACAACGGAGAAGATTTCCCGGTTTTACCGAAAATTGGAGAAAAACATCACGAGATCACTCTGGGTCATGACCTTTTACTTACCGGAATTAATAAAACGTTGTTTGCAACTGCCGATGACGAATTACGTCCGGTGATGAATGGTATTTTTATTGAACTTTCTCCCGACGAGATTACTTTCGTCGCTTCAGATGCTCATAAACTTGTACGATACAAACGAAGTGATGCAAAATACAGTGATGTAGCATCTTTCATCCTTCCTAAAAAGCCAGCTTCGTTACTTAAAAACCTTCTTCCACGCGAAGATTCGGATGTAAAACTTGAATTCGATGAAAAGAATGCATTCTTTACTTTGAGTGGTTTTAAAATGGTTTGCCGACTGGTTGAAGGGAAATATCCCGCGTATAATTCTGTTATTCCGTTGAATAACCCGAATGAAATGGTGGTCGATCGTGTTGAATTCTACACAACACTTAAACGGGTTTCGGTTTTTGCCAACCAGGCAAGCAACCTCGTTCGTTTGAAACTGACGCCAACTGAATTGATTGTTTCAGCTCAGGATATTGATTTTGCGATATCTGCTGTTGAAACCATTAAATGTGAATATGATGGTCAGCCAATGGAGATTGGTTTCAAGTCAACTTTTCTTGTCGAAATTCTTTCAAATCTTTCATCCGAAGATGTGAAGATGAAACTATCTGATCCGTCAAGGGCGGGTCTTTTATTACCAGCCGAAAAAGAACTTGATTATGAAGACGTTCTGATGCTGTTAATGCCAATGATGATCAATGCTTAATGCTTGAATGTATATATTAAAGGCCTGGTGGTTTTCAGACTGCCGGGTTTTTTGTTTTAATTTAATAGTCAATTGTGAAACTTAACCTTAAAAATCCAATCGTATTTCTTGATCTCGAAACCACAGGGGTCAATGTTGTCACAGATCGTATTGTGGAGATCGCTCTTTTGAAAATTTTCCCCGACGGGAGGGAAGAGGAGAAGTTGCAACGGATCAATCCTGGAATTCCAATTCCGGCACAATCATCTGATATCCATGGGATTTACGATGAGGATGTAAAAGATGCCCCACTTTTCAAAGAAGTGGCAAAAATATATGCCAAATTTATTGAAGGTTGCGATCTGGCTGGTTTCAATTCAACACGCTTTGATATTCCGCTGCTAACAGAGGAGTTTTTAAGGGTTGACATTGACCTTGATCTAAAGAAACATAAATTCATTGATGTGCAAATCATTTTCCATCGCATGGAGAAAAGAACACTGGCTGCAGCTTATAAATTCTATCTTTTAGAAGAACTTGAAAATGCGCATAGTGCAATGGCTGATACCAAAGCAACTTATGAGGTTTTGAAAGCACAACTCGATCGGTACGATGGTGTCGAATTTGATGATAACGGTAAGAAGTCGGTTCCAGTTGTGAATAGCGTTGATGCTTTGGCTTCTTTTTCTGCGTATGATAAGAGTGTCGATTTTGCGGGGCGTATTGTTTATGATGAAAATGGGATCGAAGTTTTCAATTTTGGGAAGCACAAAGGAAAGCCTGTAGAAAAGGTGCTACGTGAGGAACCGGGATATTTTTCATGGATGATGCAGGGCGAGTTTCCACTTTATACAAAAAAAGTGCTGACCGCCATAAAACTGAAGGAATTAAACAGAAAAGTATAGAATATTTTAATTTTCAAATAGATAGCTATGAAGATCATTTGCATAGGTCGTAATTATTTAAAACATGCCCGCGAACTTGAGCATGATATTCCAACAGAACCGGTTTTCTTTATGAAACCAGATTCCTCATTATTATTGGATAACAGGTACTTTTATATTCCTGGATTTTCGAATGAAATTCATTACGAGGTTGAGTTGATCATTAAGATTAACCGCTTGGGAAAGAGTATTGAAGCGCGTTATGCGCATCGATATTACGATGAAATTGGTCTGGGTGTCGATTTCACCGCGCGCGATTTGCAACGTCAGCTCATCGAAAAGGGGTTACCGTGGGAAAAGGCAAAAGCATTTGACTCGGCAGCTGTATTGGGTGGATTTATTCCTAAAGAAGAATTGGGAGATCTTGGTCAGATTGATTTTTCACTACGAAAAAATGGGGAAGTGGTTCAGCAAGGAAATTCGCGCGATATGATTTTTGCTGTTGACACCATCATAGAATATATTTCGCAGTTTGTGACCTTAAAGATTGGAGATCTGATCTATACAGGTACGCCGGCTGGAGTTGGTCCGGTCAAAATTAATGACCAACTCGAAGGCTTTATTGGTGAAAAGAAGATGTTTGATTTTTTGGTGAAATAGTTGATGTTCTTGTTGGTCAATTATATATCGAATGGATTTAAATAATTTTTAAATTTATTTCAATCCATTTTCATTTATACTATCCTTATCTCCAAACCAATGCAATTCTCCATCAGGGTGGATATGCGAAGCCGGATAGACTGACGAATTCTCGGAACCATGAATTATTTCATTGAAAATCATCGCTTTAGAGGCTCCGGAAATCAGAAATGTGACTCTTTTGGCGTTGTTTAGTACCTTACCGGTTAAGGTAATGCGATTCTGTCCGGTGACCGGGTGAAAGGCAATACCGGTAATCTCCTCTGATTCGAGCAATTGCATCTGATCTGGGAAAATAGAGGCAGTATGTCCGTCATCACCTAAACCCAGCATAATCAGATCGAATTTCGGCCAATTGTTATGCGCCGGAACCAGTGATCGTATTTCCAAACTATATCTTTTTGCCTCCTCTGCTGGTTCAGCCTCACCTTTAATCCGATGAATTTGTTTCGGAGACTGCCCGATCTTCCAAAACAGGAGCTTGTTTACAATGCCAAAATTACTTTCCTGATCGTAAGGCGCAACCATCCTTTCATCGCCCCACCAAAAGTGGATTTTATGCCAGGGGACTTCATGTAAATATTTTTCAGCCAATAATGAAAACAGCAATGACGGAGTTTTCCCACCAGATAACGCCAGGTGGAAAGTATCTCGCGGAGTTGCATTTACCCAGCTAATTAATTGCAAGGCAAATGATTCAGCCAAATCTTCAGGTGTTTTAAAAATATGAATAATTGGTTCCATTGACTTGCAATCTATAATTCGCAGTATAACCCGTCATCTGAAAGATTTTTGCACGGATACCGCCAGGTTTTATCTCCTTCAATAAGGCCATCCGATTCGTATGGGCCCCATGTTCCTGCAGGATAACCATATATCGGTATCGAAGGATCATTCGCCCATGCATCAAGAATTGGTTGAATAAAATTCCATGCCGCTTCTACGGTATCGCCACGTGAAAAAAGTGTGGCATCCCCGTGTAACGAATCAAGTATGAGGCGTTCGTAAGCTGCTGGTAAATGAATATCGGTGAGACTCGAGTAATGAAAATCCATATTCACCTGGTTCACCAAAAATCCGGCTCCGGGCTCTTTCATATTGAATTTCAGTAAAATACCTTCGTCGGGTTGTATTCTGATAATTAATTGGTTGGGTTTGTATTGTTCAAGTCCTTTCTGATCAAATAGATGATGAGGTGTTGGTTTAAATTCGATGACGATCTCTGTTACCCTTGTCGGTAGTTTTTTCCCTGACCGGATAAAAAATGGGACGCCTGCCCATCGCCAGTTATCGATGTAAAACTTCATTGCAACAAAGGTCTCGGTGTGAGAATCGGGATCAACTCCCGGTTCATCGCGATAACCAGCTATTGACTGGCCTTTTATCGTCGATGCAGTATACTGTCCTCTAATTACTTGCTTTTGTATATCTTCAGATTTTATTGGCCGTAAGGACTGAAAGACTTTCATTACCTCGTGTCTTATGGCATCCGCTTCGATGATAACGGGGGGTTCCATGGCGACCATTCCCACAACCTGCAGCAAGTGGTTCTGTACCATGTCTCGCATGGCTCCTGAGTGGTCGTAATATCCCCCGCGTCCTTCAACACCAAGGCTTTCTGCAGATGAAATTTCAATGCGTTCGATGAAATTTCGGTTCCAGACGGGCTCAAAGATCCCGTTTGCAAACCGCGTGACCATTAGGTTTTGAACTGTTTCTTTGCCAAGATAATGGTCTATCCGGTAGATCTGGTTTTCTTCGTAATTTTTCAGAAGGCTGATATTCAAATTTCTGGCACTGTTTAGATTGATTCCAAAGGGCTTTTCGATTATCAGCCTTTTAAACCCATCCGCCTGGTTATTTAGATCTGCAAGCGCGAGCTTTTCAGGAATTACATCATAAAGATTGGGTGGAGTGGAAAGATAGAACAGGTAATTTGAAGGGATGTTCAGCGTCTGTTTCAGTCTCTCTAACCGAATTTTTAATTTTTGATAGTCGTCCTGTCGGTCGTAATCGATTGTTTGATAATAGATATTGTTTAGAAATTGTGAATTTGTTTCTTCTCCGGCGGGTAAAAACTCATTCATCCGTTGACGAAACTCTGCATCCGTAAGAGGCGTTCGGCTGGTACCGACTATTGCAAAGTTATCGGGTAGCAGATGGTGAATAAATAATTGATGAATAGCCGGAATAAGCATTCTTTTTGTCAGATCGCCTGAAGCGCCAAAAATAACAATGATATGTGAATCAGGTATTTTCATGTCAATTTTATTTGTCATTGGATAAATAGAATAAAGACGTTTCAACGCCACGATTGTTCATTTCCGAAGGAAAATTGTTCCGGTGAATTCTAAAGGTGGAACTTGTTAACATCAATACAGCCCCATACAATAAGCACCTCATCTAATATCTTATAGTACAAGGTGATGGGTATTGAACCAGACTTGTCATTGAAAATTCCCAGAAATGAACCGGAATCTTCAGCTGAGTCACTCATTTCAATTCGGATATCAGTTGCGAATTCAATATTGCTAACTGGCACCATTTTATAAATGGCCTCTTTTGCACACCAATGTACCAGCATCCGATGATTCGAAAGCTCAGCTTGTTCATTGCAAACAGCTAACTCATCAGAGGACAGGAAACGGCTGCCTACTTTTCCCACTTTTCGGGTGGTAAGTTCAATATCAATACCTGGAATCGACGTGGAATGAAGGATTATTGCAATGTAACCTGTTGAGTGAGAAATGCTTATATTGATTTGGCTGTTGTCGAGATAAGGTCGTCCATCAATATGATATTTAATAAGGTGTTGTTCTCTAATTAGTTCGTTAAGAAGTGCTCTTGTTGCAAGCCACTCTTTTTTACGGTGGATGGCAGAAATTCCGGAATAGGTGAGTGTGTCATCTGCAGTTAGTTTGGCCAGTGAAAGCAACGTTTCAATCTCTTCAGAAACTTTCCAAAGCCCGATCTCTCCGTAATCGATATTTTCGTGTAGAATCAGTGGCATTATTTACGTTCTTTCCATTCAGTTGATTCTATCAGTCGGAGCACATCCTGATTTAAGAATTCAATAACTGGTTGTAAACTGTCGATGTTTGGTATTTCCTTAATATACAGCGACCCGCGAAGGAAATGATTTACGCTGTCTGTCAAATAGAACTGCATTGGGGATGCTGCATTTCCTTTGATATTGTAAATAGTCCCAAAAACCTTTTTTGACGGATTTATAAAAATCTGTTCTTCGATCGAACTCGCTTTCTGCGAATGTTTGTAAGCGAGTGAGCGTGACTCTTCAATGTATTCCCCCAGATTCTTATTAATTGCCTTATAACTAAGATGTATCTGTGCACGGTTGGCAGGAACTTCAATAGTAACCCAATCAAGTTGCTTCAGATTTAACGAATCTCTTCCTGCAATAGAATAGACTGGTATCTGGAAATTATATGGGACAGGCATCTCGAGTGGTTTATAACTCTTTGCCGGGAACGAGATTCTGAAGTATCCTCTTGGTCTGGGCGTATATTCTTTCCTGCATGAATCGAAAAAAAGCAGCATTCCGAACAGTAAAAAAACAACTATTTGCTTCACTTTTAACATCCTATAAAGACTTGTTTGTTATGATTGGCTGAATTGTGACTTTGATTTTTGTAATGCGACGGGTATTTACACCTTCAACTTCAAAAGTAAAGTTTTTACAATTCAGTTTCTCGTGCAGCATTGGGAATTCTCCTTTTAATTCGAGTATCAATCCAGCCAATGTATCGGCTTCGCCCCGAATATCATCAAATATATCATCTTCATAATCAAATACCTTACAGAAGTCGTTGAGCATTGCTCTTCCATCAAAAAGGTATTCAAACTCACTTATTTGCGAAAACAAAGACTCATCATCGTCAAATTCGTCGGCTATGTCACCAACAATCTCTTCGAGTATATCTTCAAGTGTTACAAGGCCTGAAGTTCCTCCAAATTCATCAACCACAATGGCCATATGAACTTTTGATTTTTGAAAATCTTCGAGAAGATCATCTATTTTTTTTGTCTCAGGAACGAAAAATGGTTGTCGCATAAGTGGTTGCCATCTGTATGCTGCACTTTTATCCAGATAAGGAAGGAGATCCTTAATATATAGTATACCCCGCACATCGTCCAGGGTACCGGAGAATACTGGTATTCGTGAGTATCCCGATTCCTTAATAATCTGGAGCACCCGTTCAAAATTGCTGTGTATATCGATGGAAGTCACCTCGAGACGCGACCGCATAATTTCATTGACACCCTTGTTCCCGAATTTCACAATCCCTTCCAAAATTTCCTTATCGTCCGAAATGTCGAGGTGGTCGGTGAGTTGCAATGCTTTGGAAATTTCATCAATTGAAAGGTTCTTTTTGTATTTGATGAGCCGTTTATTTACAAAGGATGTCGAGTTAATAAGTAAAAAATTGACAGGTCTAGTGATAATTACGAGAATATTAATGAACGATGACATCCTTAGCGCTAATGTCTTGGGATAATGTGCAGCGTAAACCTTCGGGATAATCTCTCCGAAAAGAAGGATGAGGGAAGTAATAAATATAGTATTGAAAATAAAGCCCAGGGTTGGTACCAGCGAAAAGTCGATCAAACTATTCGTTATATGGGCTGTCAATAGGACGATTGCAATATTTACAAAATTATTTCCAACCAAAATGGCTGCAAGAAGTTGTTCGGGCTCAGACAACAGTTTGATTACTAATCCGGCAGATCGTTTCTTATTAGATTTTAGATCTTTGACCTCTTTCGGTTCCAGCGAGAAGAGTGCAACTTCCGATCCCGAAATAAGTGCCGATATGGCCAATAATACAATTACAATAAGCAAGCCAGTGAGGGTTTCGGAAGTAAAATGATTAAATCCAATATCCCCACTTAGCGTTTCAAAAAATGAAACCGCGTCTGTTTCCAACTTTATTAGTTTAATTATTAGAAGGGTAAATCGTCACCCTCTTTATCGTCGTTCCCGTAAGCGTTTGTGCTGTTAAGTGGTTCGCTTACTCCTGACGGTTGAGCAACCTTGTTCCCTTCAGAGGATGTACCATCATTTTTCTTACCGAGTAACTGAATCGTGTCTGCAAGAATTTCGGTGATGTATCTTTTTGATCCATCCTGTGCATCGTAACTTCTTGTTCTGATTTTGCCATCGACATAAATCTGACTTCCCTTTCGGATATAGTTCTCTGCAAGGGTAGCCAGTCCGCTCCAACACACGATATTGTGCCACTCTGTTGTTGTCACCTTCTCTCCGCTTTTATTTGTGTAATGATCGGAGGTGGCCAACGTGAAATTTGCCACAGAGGCATTACTGTCAAGATGCTTTACTTCAGGGTCTTTCCCTACATTTCCTACTAAAATAACTTTGTTAACTGACATGACTGTTAAGATTATGGTTTGTAAGTCTAAGTTACGAAAAATGTTTTTAGATTACAAGTTCTCAAAGATAAAAAAATATGACAAATTTTTCAGGCCTTTACGTTATTGGTCTATGCTTTTGCCATTAAAAAATTATCGATTAGTTTTGGTACAGGGAAGTCATTAATCTCCTTCGGATGAACTTTGATCCAGGGAAGACGAATCTCCGGTTTAGCAATGATGATATCTATGAACCTGACATGTAGTTTCTGATGGGTCAGAACATGGATTATTTCATGACTTATTGATTCAATTGTAATTTCCAAACCATTAAATGTTGATTTGAATTGCTCATTGGCGAGAAGTTCTTCAATTGTAAATGTTTTTGTAGTCTCAATAAGCGGGAATTGGTATAAATTACGCCAGATGTCATTCTCTTCACGTTTCTCAAGATAGAAGTATCCCTCTTGTTGGATGAAAAGATAATTGAAAAAGCGGTTTTTTACTTTAGTTTTTTTTGATTTAAAGGGGAGCTCTCCTATTATATTATGAGCAAAGGCAATGCATTGATCCTGAAACGGGCATTTTTGGCAGTCGGGGTTTTGAGGAGTACATTGTAATGCGCCAAATTCCATAAGGGCTTCGTTAAACAATCCTGGATTTTGGCGATCGAGCAACTCATTGGCCAAATCGCTGAATTCCCGTTTCCCAATTATTGAATCGATTGCAGTTTCAATTCCAAACACTCTTGAAAGTACACGGTAGACGTTCCCATCGATTGCAGCGTGAGGTAAATTAAACGAGATTGATGCAATGGCTGCAGCGGTGTAACTGCCGATTCCTTTCAGTTTTTCTATATTAATAATAGTATCAGGAAACAATCCATTGAATTCGTTCATGATCTGCAAAGCCGCTACGTGCATGTTTCGGGCCCTTGAATAGTAACCCAGACCTTGCCAAACCTTTAAAACTTCATTTTCCTGTGCTTCCGCAAGCGTTTTTACATCTGGAAATTTCTCGATAAAACGGAGAAAATAAGCTGTTCCCTGGTCAATCCGTGTCTGCTGAAGTATAATTTCTGATACCCATACCAAATAAGGGTCTTTTTTTGCTCTCCAGGGTAGATCTCGTTTGTTCTGTTGATACCAAACTGTCAATATTTTATGGAATTTGGGCATGTTTTGGCTGTTTTTAAAAAAATTTCACGAAAAGAACAAAAAATATTGATTAGTATGATGTTGGTTAAATCAAAAGCTATATATTTGTGAACCAAAATTAAAATAGAAAGTCGAATCATTTAAATTTATAGCAATGACAAAAGCAGATATCGTAAACGAGATTTCGAAAAACACGGGTATCGAGAAAGTAACTGTTCAAAAAGCAGTTGAAGCATTTATGGACACCGTATCCGGTTCACTTGCGGAAGGAAACAATGTATACCTTCGCGGTTTTGGGAGTTTTATCGTTAAAAAACGTGCAGAAAAAACAGCGCGTAACATTTCCCGCAACACAACGATCATTATTCCTGAACATTTCATTCCTTCTTTTAAACCGGCTAAGACTTTTGTTGGTCGTGTTAAGAGTAATGTAAAATAATTAAACGTATTTAAATTATGCCGAGCGGTAAAAAAAGAAAAGGACATAAGATGGCTACCCATAAACGGAAAAAACGTTTACGGAAAAATCGCCACAAGAAGAAAAAATAGTCTTTTCGTGGTAGAACAAAAATTTAGAACCTAAAGTGCTTTTGCACTTTAGGTTTGTTGCATTTATTAATATTTATTTACAGTAAGAGTAAAGAACGTGAGTAATGAACTGATTATTGATGTATCGCCCTCACATGTTGAAATTGCTTTACTCGAAAACAAAAAACTGGTAGAACTTAACAGGGAAAACAGCGATCTGAAATTTGCGGTTGGAGATATTTACCTTGCAAAGGTGAAGAAAATCATGCCGGGATTAAACGCTGTTTTTGTTGATGTAGGCTACGAGAAAGATGCGTTCCTTCATTATTTGGATTTAGGACCACAATTCCAGACTTTAAACAAGTTTCTGAAACAGTCAAGTTCCAAAAAATTAAAGCTGACAGCAGAAATAAGAGTTCAGCCGGAGCCTGATATACAGAAAGATGGAAAGATTACCGACGTTCTTAAAACTGGTCAGACAATTTTGGTGCAAATAGCCAAAGAACCGATATCGACCAAAGGACCAAGGCTCACTTCCGAAATTTCAGTAGCTGGCAGAAATATGGTTCTGATCCCCTTCAGTAATAAAATTTCAGTTTCTCAAAAAATCGAATCGACTGAGGAAAAAAGTCGTTTAAAAAAATTAGTCCAAAGCATATGCCCAAAAAATTATGGGGTTATTGTACGGACAGCTGCTGAAGGGAAACGTGTAGCGGAATTAGATCCTGAATTGCGAAGATTGGTGACTAAGTTCGAGAATGCAGTAGTCAAACTCGAAAAAGCTGTAGCACCATCGCTTATTTTAGGAGAACTCGATCGCACAATCGGAATGATCAGGGATTTATACAATCCTGAGTTTTCGAATATTTTTGTGAATAACGAGGAGATTGCCGCCGAAATCAAGGAGTATGTAGGAACTATTGATTCTGAGAAGAAAAAAGTAGTAAAACACTACAATGGTAAATTGCCAATTCTGGAATATTTTGGAATCGATAAACAAATAAAAGCATCTTTTGGTAAAACCGTCTCTTTCAGAAGCGGTGCCTATCTGATTATTGAACACACTGAAGCGTTTCACGTAATTGACGTTAACAGTGGAAACAGGTCGAAGACCGGCGATCAGGAATCAAATGCCCTCGAGGTTAATGTTGCTGCCGCCGAAGAAGTAGCCCGTCAATTACGCCTTCGCGATATGGGAGGTATTATTGTTATCGATTTTATCGATATGCACGGGAATGAAAACCGCCAGAAAGTTTTCGAGAAAATGAAGGAAGCGATGGCTTCCGACAGAACAAAGCATAACATCTTGCCATTAAGCAAGTTTTGTTTGATGCAGATTACACGCCAACGGGTTCGTCAGGAAATGGCGATAGAAACTGCCGAAATTTGCCCGGTATGCAAAGGCTCAGGAAAAGTAACTCCTACCTTATTATTCATCGAAGAGATTGAACAGAAAATCAGGTATATCTTCGAAGAACTGCACAAACAAAAGCTGACAATTAAGCTGCACCCCTTTGTGGGCGCATTTCTAACAAGAGGTTTTCCCTCAAAAGCACTCAAATGGAGATGGAAATATCGCAAGCGAGTAAGAATTGAAGAGACTAATTCAATGAGTTTTCTCGATTCAAAGTTTTATGACGAGAACACCGAAGAAATTATCTTTTAGACATTTAAAGCTCATGCACCTAAAGCATGAGCTTTTTTTGTAGTTTTGAAATTGTATTACTGATTTCTGAAAAATGATAAAAAAACATTTACTCCTTATATCACTGATATTTGCGTCAAGTGTTATTGCCTTTGGACAGTTGTTGAGTCCGGTGAAATGGAGCTTCGAGCAAAAACCCACAGAAAAAGGAGAGGTCGAGCTTATTTTTAAAGCGGCTATTGATCCTGGCTGGCATTTATATTCTACTAATTTACCGGAAGGTGGGCCTATCAAGACTACTTTTACTTTTACTCCCGATAAAGAAAACTACAAGGTTATTGGTGGTGTGGTCTCAAAAACAACTTCAACGAAGGAGCATGATAAGATCTTTAATATGGATCTTGAGTTTTTTAGCAATCAGGCAATCTTTGTTCAGAAGATAAAAATTCTTTCAAATCATTCATTTGATTTGAAAGGAACTATTGAATACCAGAGTTGCAATGATGAAACGTGCACACTCGATGATCATGACTTCTCATTCAAAATAGCCGGATCGGAAAATGCTGCTGCTCCTATTGAAAAGCAGGTAATTACGAGTGAAATTGCCAAACAGGATAGTTCAGCAGTTTCTTTGAAAAGCCCGATCATTACAACTGACGTTGGGAATAGTCAACATGGATTATGGTGGTTTTTGATCTTCAGTTTTATTGCAGGACTGGCCGCTATACTAACCCCCTGCGTTTTTCCGATGATTCCAATGACGGTCTCTTTTTTTATGAATAGCAATAAGTCGAAGACACAGGCTAAAATACAGGCTTTTATCTATGGCGGATCGATTATTCTGATTTATACGCTCATCGGAACTGTTGTTGCCCTAACTTTGGGGGCTGATTTTGCGAACTGGATCAGTACACATTGGATTCCTAATGTGTTATTTTTTATCATATTCGTAGTTTTTGCCTTTTCCTTTTTCGGAGCCTTCGAGATTGTTCTCCCAAGCAGTTGGGGGAATTCAACTGATCGGTTTGTTGATAAAGGTGGAATTGGCGGTGCATTTTTTATGGCTTTAACATTGGTTCTTGTTTCATTTAGCTGCACAGGACCTATTGTTGGTGCTATTCTTGTGGAATCAGCTGGTGGAATGGTGATTAAACCAATTATTGGCATGCTTGGTTTCTCACTTGCTTTTGCGCTTCCGTTTACGCTTTTTGCCATATTTCCGCAGTGGTTATCCAACTTACCCAAATCGGGTGGATGGCTTAACTCCGTGAAAGTAGTACTCGGGTTTGTTGAGCTCGCACTCGGGCTTAAGTTTTTGAGCATTGCCGATCAAACCTACCATTGGCGAATACTTGATCGCGAAGTTTACATAGCCTTTTGGATCGTCATTTTTACGATGATGGGTTTTTATCTGCTTGGAAAGATGAAGTTTGCGCATGATAGTGAAACGAAATTTATTTCCGTTCCGCGGCTGATGCTGGCTTTGATCACCTTCACTTTTGTAGTTTATCTCATTCCTGGAATGTTTGGTGCACCGCTTAAAGCGATTTCAGGTTACCTGCCCCCGATGACATCTCACGATTTTGATCTTCATAAAATTATCAGGGATGAAGTAAAACTGGTTGATCGTGGCCCGTCGGGATTGGCTAATTTTTCAGATTCGGCTAAGGGTCTTTGTGAAAAACCAAAATTTTCTGAATTTCTTGAACTGCCGCATGGTTTGGAAGGCTTCTTCGATTTTGAACAGGGATTGGCCTGTGCCAAGGCACAAAATAAACCCATTTTCATTGATTTTACTGGTCACGGTTGCGTGAATTGCCGTGAGATGGAAGCCAATGTGTGGTCGGATCCACGAGTATTGGAAAGGCTTAAAAATGATTTTGTGATTATTGCTTTGTATGTGGATGATAAAACAGATCTTCCTCAAAATGAGTGGATCACATCAACGTATGATCAAAAAGTTAAAAAGACAATAGGTAAGAAATTTGCTGATTTTCAGATCTCAAGATTTGGTGTAAATGCTCAGCCTTACTATGTTTTACTTGATCAGAACCAACAGCTTCTAACGAAACCTACTGCCCGGGATTTGAACCCAGATCATTTTATTGAATTTCTTGATAAAGGACTTTCTGAGTTTAAAGTCAGGCAATCTAAAAAATAGTTCTCTAAATATTACTAAAATATTGATTTATGAGTTACTCCAAAACACTGTTCTGGAATGTCGATACCCAGGAAGATTTTATCGATCAATCAGGTAAGCTTTATGTACAAGGAGCTGAGGAGATCAGGCCAGTATTGAAACAGATTACCGATTTTGCAAAATCAGAAGGAATACGGGTGGTTAATACCTGCGATTATCATCATATCAACTCAGAGGAGCTTTCATCTACTCCTGATTTTGAGACAAGTTTTCCGCAGCATTGCCTGGCAGGTTCATCTGGTGCAGAGTTTATAAGTGAAACACTTCCCGAATCACCAATTTTGATTGATTGGGATTTAGAGATTGCGATTTATGCTGAATTTGATAATCCTGAGCGGTTTCGTAATATTGTGATCAGAAAAGATGCATTTGACGTATTTACCGGTAATCCATATGCCGATAAAATAGTGCAAATCCTTCAACCCGATCAGGTATTTGTTTATGGAGTATCAACCAATGTTTGTGTTGATAAAGCAGTTATCGGTTTATCAGAAAGAGGGATTAAAGTTTTTGTATTTGAGGATGCAATTAAAGAGCTTCCTAATTTGCCACTTCCTTTCGAGGCATGGAAGGCTAAAGGGATTCACATTATCTCATTTTCTGACATCAGAAAGTACTTATAGATTAGGAGATTTTTCCGATTATCGGATTCAGCAAAATGCCTGAAAAAAGGAACTCTTCCTTATTTTCAGGCATTTTGCTGAATATTCAATGCGTTTTATTTTAAATCTTTTCTTTTTTAAGATATTTCATATTCGCTCACAACATCGGTCAGAACTTCATATCCTGTTTCGGTTACCAATATCGTATGTTCGAATTGGGCTGAAAGCTTATTATCGACGGTTCTTGCCGTCCAACCATCTGACTCGTCAACTCTTACACGTGGTTTCCCTTCGTTGATCATCGGTTCGATTGTGAAAATCATTCCTGGTTTCATTTTGAGGCCACTGTTTTTTCGGGCTGCGTGATCTACCTGGGGCTCTTCATGGAATTCAATTCCGACGCCATGTCCACAATATTCATAAACAACTGTAAAGCCTTGAGAAATTGCATATCGCGAAATGGCATACCCAATATTTCCCAGGTAGTTTCCTGGTCTGACTTGCTGAATTCCAAGATTAAGACAATGTTTGGTTGCGTTTACAAGTTTTAATGCAGCTTCGGTGGTTTGACCAACAATAAACATTTTACTGGTATCGCCGAAATAGCCATTCAAAATGGTCGTGATATCAATATTGAGAATATCACCGTTTTTCAGGATAACATCCTCAGCTGGAATTCCGTGACAAATAACATCATTTGGCGATATGCAACACGATTTTGGAAAACCGTTGTAATTCATTGTTGCCGGAATTGCTTTGTGCCCGATGATATAATTATGAATTAATTGATCTAAATAGTAAGTACTTACGCCTTCTTTTACAAAATCTTCAATGTATATCAGAACTTCTCCTGCCAGTTTTGAACTTTTACGGATACCTTCAATTTGTTCCTTGTTCTTTATGATTATGTTCATTTATTTTTCTTAATTCGCGTAAAATTGTAAAAAATTACCATCAAAACAAAATAACGCCTATTGGGAGGGTTTTGTTCAGGCGGTTGATGCAATGATAATCACTGGTTAAGCCATGAAATAATTTTGTCAGTTTTTTCATTAACGGGCATGTACCCATCCAACCATTTAATTTCAAATCCATCGCGTTCCATCTTTCGGAACCATGTCATTTGTCTTTTGGCAAACTGATGAATTGCGGTGTTTAAACCTTCAAACATCTCGTTATAGGTTAATTTACCTGTAATAAAAAGGGTGAGGTATTTATATTCCAGACCGTAATAGGTGAGATCGTCTGGTCTTAAACCTTTGTCAATTAAGTTTTTAACCTCGTCAATCATCTCATTGTCAAGACGTTGTTTTAACCTTGCGGTAATTCTTTTGCGGCGCGAATCGCGGTCGTATTTCACACCAACGATCAAGCTATGAATTTCAGGGAAGGAGAGATCAGTTTCAGGATGCACCAAACAATATTCTTCGATTTCAATTGCCCGGATTGCACGTTTTTTATTTTCAGTATCGCTTGTATTATTTATTGATTTATAATGCTTTAGTATTTCAGTTAGCTCGTCAAGCGATAAAAGTTGCAATTCTGATCTTCGCTCTTCATTTACAGGAACCTGAATCAGAAGGTAACCTTTTAAAATGGCTTCGAGGTACATTCCGCTTCCGCCACACATCACCGGGAAAGTTCCTTTTCCCTTGACTGACTGATAGACTTTAAGAAAATCGCGTTGATATTCAAATACATTATACTGGTAACCTGCTTCTGCAATATCGATCAGATGGTAAGGCACATCGACTCCGTTTACCTGGTATTCTTCGAGATCTTTACCTGTACCCAGATTCATTTCGCGGTAAATTTGCCTCGAATCTGCTGATATAATTTCGCCTTTGATCTTAAGCGCCAAATTAACAGCCACTTCAGTCTTTCCCGATGCAGTTGGTCCAAGTATGGTAACCATGTCGAATTTTGCTACGTCCATTGCAAATTTAAATTGTTAGGCAAATTAGCTTATTTTTGTAAATCTAAAAGGGTAAAAAATGGATTTAAACCTATTTATTAAAAATTTATTCTCAAGGTGCATCGGAATAATTGGGTCACCTAAAACAGAATGGATTAAAATCAAGGAGGAGGAAGGTTCATTCTTTCAGTTGATTGTCAATTTCTTATTTCCGTTATTGATACTAACGGCTGTTGCTTCAATGATTGGAAGTTATTTTCATATGGCGGGAAGTGGATTTGCCAGGGATTTTGTAATTGTTTCTGGATTAAGTTCTATTTTAAGTATTTCGGTATCGATTTTGATTAGTATTCTCGCTATCAACGCGATGATCAGGACTTTTGGGGGAACTCCAAATTTAAATCAGGCAGCTAAACTTGTTGTTTATTCCTTTGTACCGGGAATTTTGGTTGCGATAATCTTTGGAATGATTCCCTGGTTTTACATTCTGGGACTATTCTTCCTCTACTCGTATTATATTTTCTTTCACGGAACACCGGTAATGTTGAATATCCCACCGGAACGACAATCAAATTTCAGTACACTCTCTTCCACTACAATCCTGATCATTTACTTAATGATTAGTTTTATTTTCTCTTCTTTCTTTGGCGCAATTCAATTGTAGAATTGCAGATTCATAAATGGTTTTGTTAAATTTGTAAATTGCGTTTCCAGAATTTAAACATGATACTTCAGCAGAAAATTAATATAAAGAATAAACGTGCAAGTTTCGATTACGAGTTTATCGAGAAGTACGTTGCAGGTCTGGTGCTACTTGGTACCGAGATTAAATCAATCAGATTGAGCAAAGTAAGTATGAATGATGCTTACTGCCATTTTATAGCGGGCGAGCTATATATTCGGAATCTCAGCATTTCGGAATACGATTTCGGCACCTGTAATAATCACGAAGTGCGTCGCGAGCGCAAACTGCTTTTAGGCAGACGGGAGCTGAATAAACTTGAAAGGAAATTAAAAGAGTCAGGACTAACCATTGTTCCTATAAGGTTGTTTCTGAATGATAATGGATTGGCAAAAATGGAGATCGCATTATCGCGCGGAAAAATCAATTACGACAAGCGCCAAAGTCTGAAGTCAAAAGATGCCGATAGAGAAATGGCCCGCGCCCGGAAAGAGTAAGGTTAAAGTAAAAAGGATAAAGGTTAAAGTTCGCTGAATTTTCAGCTTCAAACTTTATCCTTTATCCTTTGACCGTTAGCCTTCGTTTTTATTCCTTCGCTTGCTTGCGGCTAAATTTTTCAAGCTTATCCAAATCTTCCACTTTGAAATTCCCATAGAAAGAGACCAGACAACTGAATTGGTTATCTTTACTGTCAGTTACGATAACATGACACTCTCTTACCTTTTTTGAATCACCTTCAATCCAAAACTCAACGTCATCATTGCCGCTCTTGTCTTTTGGCTCCACTTTTCTGTAATTCAGTTTATTAAATTTGTCGGCAATTATTTTTGGCAATGATCCGCCAAGGTTACTTTTCTCACGGTTTAAAACCAATATCCGAATCTCATTCAGATCGCCGGTGATCTTTTTATTCTCATCGTCTAATTTCAAATCGACAGCATCGATCATTGACTTCGAAAAAGCCATATAGGTAAATCCTTCGTGATTAGCAAACTCATCAAAAATCCGATACGATTTGCTTTGAGCTGATCCTGTTAATGTTGTTACTATTATAGCAACTAAAATCCCAAGTTTGTAAAAGAGGTTCATTTTTTAAGTTTTTTAGAAGTTTCAACTAGAGCTGGTTTCCTTTGAGTAAGTTCCAATCCTTCGGGTGTCATTTTCCAATATTTCCCAACCATATCCCCATCCCACATGTTTGAGGTATTTTTGATATCGTGGATGATCTTTACCATTTCATTGCTTAGGTAAATCGTTTTATTTTCAGGAACTTTCAATACAATGTCGATCTCCTGTTTATGCCATACTGATTTATCAGGCAGCATAAACCATGGCTGGAATGTAATCAGAGAATCCTGTTGCGTGAATTTGTAGTTGATATTGCGGGCATTGGTCTGAGCGACATCAAGATCCCGTCCCCTTGCTTTTGATTTGATTACGACGCTAAATTCATTCGTTTCACTTTTTTCAACTTCAAGCCGGGGCTCATTAAGCAGAAATTGTTTTCCATTTACGGAGGCAATCCGCAGTCCGTCGAAATCGAAGTTTGAGTCGAGGTAATCGCTGAATTCGTCAGTTCCAAGCTTAAGGTACAGCGTATCGGATTTTGTGACAACTGGTTCTTGTTTTGTACTGGTGGAGACGCTTTTAAAATCACTAACCCCATGTACCGATGCAAAAATCAGTAAGATGATTCCAAAAACCCAAAGGCCGAGGGATGAAAAGCCGATTGCCGGATTATTCGATTCGAACTGGAAGATAAGTTTTGTCCCCAGGTATGCAAGCATAATCAATGGAATTCCAAGTGTTAGCGCAAGCCCAATCCAGAACCATGTGAGTGTCCCATCGCTTACAAACAATCCGAGATAATGTGGCAATTCGTTGCTAAAAGGAGTTATCCCGATGAATTCACTTGAGACGAAAAGCGAAGTGAAAAGTGCTATGATTGCGATTATTCCAATTGAAACCAATATAATTCCGAAGAAGACTACGATAATTTTCAAAATGGCCCTAAGAACTGACATAGCAACATTCCCGGCATCATCAAGGCGTTCACGACTACGGATATACGATTTATTTGCCCTGAAATTCTGGTAATTCTCTTTTACATCCTGAATCTCTTCCTTGATCGTTTTGGAGATATTGTTGATATTGACCTCTTCACCTTTCATCTCGAGCCGCTGTGCAGTATTGGCTGCTTTTGGAGCTATAATCCATAAAATCAAATAGATAATGAGACTTGATCCTCCTCCAAAGAAAAGGGCAACGAAGATAAGCCGGACAATAATTGGATCGATATTGAAATAGGCTGCCAGCCCGCTACAAACACCTCCCAGAACACGGTCATCGGGATCACGATAGAGTTTTTTCGTGCGTGAGCGAGGCATTTTTGTAACAATTTCTTCGTTTTCATCTTTGGAATCAGCAAACGCTTCCGGCATTCCCATTATCTTGATGATTTCTTCAACCTGTTCAATTGTAATTACTTCGCTACCGTCTTTAACCCGTTCCTGGAATAGCTCTGAAATTCTTGACTCAATATCCTGAACAATTTCCTTGGCATCAGCATCATTGCCAAAGTGTCTGTTAATTTGTAAGATGTAATAATTAAGTCTTTCGTAGGCATCGTCATCGATGTGAAAAACTGTACCGCTAATGTTGATTGTAAATGTTTTTTTCATGGTGATTGAATTTTACTACAGGTTATTATTTTTAAGCTGGTTTATTGCATCGACAAGGTCACTCCAGGCCATATTCAGTTCGTTAAGGAACAATTTCCCATCCTCGGTCAATTCGTAGTATTTACGTGGCGGCCCCTGCAACGACTCTTCCCAGCGATAGCCAAGATATCCGTCGTTTTTTAGTCTGGTCAGAAGGGGATATAAAGTCCCTTCAACCACAATCATCTGCGCTGTTTTCATTTCGGCAATGATATCCGAAGCGTACGATGGTTTCTTGGAAAGGTTCAGAAGTATGCAATACTCCAGAATCCCTTTCCTCATTTGAGCTTTTGTGTTTTCGAGATTCATGATTTTTTCATTTTGAAAATCTTAAGTCTTTTGAAAGTAGTTTTTTCAATTCGCATCAGTTGTTTAACGGCTTCGATGAAACCAGGCTTGCTACTCCGGCATTTCCAATCGAGATTGGCATAAACATTTGGTTACGCCCTGCTTTCTCGTTTTTTTTGCCGGATAAACCTTTTACATTTTTTGCCGCAGAAGAATTCATAACGTATTTTGAAATTTTATTTCCGGAATATTTTGTGGCATTAATTGCCATAGATGGAATGGTGCGATAAATGGCATTCACACTTGCTACGGATGTAATGTTGATGTCGCTACCGCACGAAGTGAGAACCGCTAATCCCGTTAGCAGGACTCCCAATTTTAACTTCTTTATTAGCGTTTTCATTTTGACCATTTTTAAATTATAATACCATCTTATACCCTGAAGTATGTATTACAAACATACATCCTAAAGAAGGTACTATGCAACACATAGTACTAAAATATTTCAATATTATTTAAAATATTTTTAAATAACAGATATACAGTGAAATAAAAATGCATTTTTTTCTTGCGAAGTTTGTTTTTAGCTCAAAATAGTAAAAAAATGGGAAGTTTCACAGCAAATTTGCTCCGCAATACCGTTATTATCGAAGGTAAAAACGCGCGTTTTTGTCATTTTTGGTGAAATGCCAATTGAAGTCTGCAGCTCAAACAGCGTTTAAATGATGAAATCTTTCCCTCTTAATATTAAATAGGAGCGGAGTATTGGTTTTAATGAGTTCTATTATCGATGTAGAATTGCCTGAAATTATTATCAATGTTTTGGAAGCAAAGCGTGATCATTTCCGTATTTTGTATCCACTAAATTTAAGTTGTTTAATTTTAATCTCTACAAATGAAAAAACAAGAATTGATGCGATTTTCGCTCATTTATCTCGTAGTGTTCCTAATGTCGGTGACATTGCATGCTCAGCCGACTGAAAAATTGGTAAAGGTGGCCATTGCACCTGATCATGCTGACTGGGTTTATATTAAAGGCGAAAATGTCAAATTTAAAGTGACGGTTACAAAGAATAGCGAGTTGTTGTCGAATGTGAAAATCAGGTATGAAGTGGGACCAGAAATGATGACTCCAACATTAAAGGATTCAGTTGTTCTTAAAGATGGTAGTATGATTGTTGCTGGAGGAACCCTTAAAGAAGCCGGATTTTTGCGTTGTAAAGTTATTGCCGAATACGATGGGATCAAATACGAAGGGCTGGCAACTGCTGCATTTAACCCTGAATTAATTAAACCGACAGTGGAATACCCTGCTGACTTTATGCAATTTTGGGACAAAGCCAAACAAGATCTCGCAACTGTCCCAATGGATGTTAAGCTTACGCTGCTACCAGAAAGATGCACTGAACTAACGAATGTTTATCAGGCAAATATTCAAAACTACAAACCAGGAATGAGGCTTTACGGAATTGTGAGTATTCCGAAAAAACCGGGGAAATATCCGGCATTGCTAAGAGTTCCTGGGGCAGGAGTACGTCCTTATTATGGCGATCCTTCTACAGCCGATCTCGGAGTTATTACTTTTGAAATTGGTATTCATGGAATTCCGGTTACGATGGATGCAGGTATTTACACCGATTTAGGCAGAACAACGTTGGACGGATATCCAACATTTAACCTTGATGACCGCGATAAGTATTATTACAAAAGGGTTTACCTCGGATGCGTGCGTGCGATCGATTTTATTTACTCTTTACCGGAATTCGACGGATCGACTTTGGCAGTTACAGGCGGAAGTCAGGGAGGCGCTCTGTCCATTGTTACAGCGGCACTCGACAATCGTGTCAAATACCTGGCTGCTTTTTATCCGGCACTTTGCGATTTAACGGGATATTTTTCGAACCGTGCAGGTGGATGGCCTCACATGTTTCGCGACCAGAAAGCCGGAAAAGAGAAAATCGAAACCGCAAAATATTACGATGTGGTGAATTTTGCCAGGAATGTCAAAGTCACCGGGTTTTATTCATGGGGATTTAACGATGTGGTCTGCCCGCCAACTTCAACGTATTCGGCATATAACTCTATAACAGCGCCGAAAGAACTTTTGATAATGCAGGAAACTGGTCATTGGACTTATCCGGAACAGAACGAAAAATCGAAACAATGGTTATTGGGGAAATTGCTGGGTAAATAACCAATGATAGAGATAAGGCATTTGTAGAGACAAGGCATGCCTTGTCTCTACAATACCAAATATACAAAACACTGAAAACCCTTAATTTGCAATTGATTGCAAATTAAGGGTTTTCAGATTATAGATATTAGTACGAACTAAACTATTTTTTTGGCAGATCGTTTACGATCGTTTTCGTTTAGCTGTATTTTCCGAAGCCTGATGGACTTTGGTGTTACTTCAACGTATTCATCTTTCTGAATATATTCGAGTGCTTCTTCGAGACTGAATTTGATCGGAGGTGCAAGTCTTACCTTATCATCAGAACCTGAAGCGCGCATATTGGTCAGCTTTTTCGGTTTTGTAAGATTCATTGCAAGGTCACCTTCACGACTACTTTCTCCAACAACCTGACCTTCATATATTTCTTCCTGTGGATCGATAAAATACCGTCCTCTGTCCTGAAGTTTGTTCAGTGAATATGCAAAGGCGGTTCCGGTTTCAAGCGCAACCAAAGAACCATTTAAACGTGTTTCGATGGCTCCTTTGAAAGGTTCGTATCTGATAAACCTGTGTGACATTACGGCTTCACCCTGTGTAGAGGTCATCATAATGGTACGTAATCCGATAATTCCGCGGGAAGGGATATTAAATTCAAGGTTCACGCGGTCTCCCTTGTGTTCCATGTTAATCATTTCTCCTTTACGACGTGTGACAAGATCGATGGCAGTACCGCTCATCTCTTCGGGTAAGTCGATGTTCAGTAATTCAACCGGTTCTTGTTTTACCCCAGCCACTTCTTTAAACAACACCTGTGGTTGTCCGACCTGAAGTTCGTAACCTTCGCGACGCATCGTTTCAATTAAAACTGAAAGATGCAGAACACCACGGCCATGAACATTCCATGCGTCAGCCGAATCTGTTGTCTCAACACGTAATGCAAGGTTTTTCTCAAGTTCACGCTTTAATCTGTCGTGAATATGTCGGCTCGTTACAAACTTTCCTTCTTTTCCATAAAACGGAGAGTTGTTGATTGTGAATAACATACTCATGGTCGGTTCGTCAATAGAAATCGGTTCGAGTGGTTCGGGATTTTCCCAATCGCAAACGGTGTCACCAATTTCGAATCCTTCGATTCCAACAAGTGCACAAATATCACCGTTGCTTGCTGAGGTTACTTTCTCTCTGCCTAATCCGGTGAATACATGAAGTTCTTTGATTTTGGTGCGGGAGATCGTTCCATCGCGTTTAACAAGTGAAACGTTCATTCCTTCTTTTAGTTCTCCGCGGTGAATGCGGCCAATCGCAATACGTCCAACGTATTGTGAATAGTCGAGCGATGTAACCAGCATCTGCGGGGTACCTGGATTTTCTATTGGTGCGGGGATGTGCTCAATGATGGCATCAAACAACTCCGTAATATTTTCGGTGCGAACTTTCCAGTCGTTACTCATCCAGTTTTGCTTGGCAGAACCATAGACAGTTGGGAAGTCAAGCTGATCTTCAGTAGCATCAAGGCTGTACATCAATTCGAAAACCTGTTCGTGTACGACATCCGGCCGACAATTGGGTTTGTCAACTTTATTGATGACCACGATCGGTTTCAAACCAAGCTGTAATGCTTTTTGAAGTACAAACCTTGTTTGAGGCATTGTTCCTTCAAAAGCGTCAACGAGCAGAAGAACACCATCTGCCATGTTTAGAACGCGTTCCACTTCACCACCGAAATCGGCATGCCCCGGGGTGTCGATGATGTTGATTTTTGTACCATTGTAAACGACCGATACGTTTTTGGCAAGAATGGTGATTCCTCTTTCCCGTTCCTGGTCATTACTGTCGAGGATCAATTCTCCCGGATTCTGATTGCCCCTGAAGATATTGGAATCCATGATCATCTTGTCAACCAACGTCGTTTTTCCATGATCGACGTGCGCTATGATCGCTATGTTTCTGATATTTTGCATCTATGAATTTTGAGCCGCAAAGGTAATCAATTATTCGATGGTTAAAACTTATGCCTGTTCATCAGTCCGCACATTTTAAATTTCTTTCGCATAATTTGTTAAAACAATACTATTTTATTGTGTGCTAAATCATTAATGTTATTTTAACCAATTAAAAATCAGGGCTCTAATTCTGACGACCGATTTTTTAGAAAGAAATTTGGATGATACTGGACACCATATTGTTATATCTTTTGATCATTGAAATGCCGGCGATTAAAATTTGTTATCCTGCTTGAAAATAAAACCAGGATACAAACCAATATGTTGATTCCATAACCAACATTATTTTAACATTAATTAAATTGATTTCTTTTTAAATTTAATGACCTCAATAACTAACTTTGCATGTTTTTGCCTTTTACCAGCAATTTTTTACTTTAAAATCGGTTTTCGATATTTGTGCGGTAACCATCTATTTAAATGAATGAAAAAGATTAATTTCAAGATCATCCTCAAGTTATTGAGTTTTATTTTTTTCATCGAAGCATGTGCCTTTTCGATGTGTTTGCCGGTTGCTTTCATTTACAATGAACCGCTTCTGCCATTCATTTTGTCTATATTAGTCGCTTTATTCCCATCGCTCATCTTTCGGTTTTTAGCAAAATCGAAGGTCAAGGATGAAATTCAGAATCATGAAGCATTGTTTTCTGTCGTATTTGGTTGGTTCATAATGATTTTGCTTGGGATCCTTCCCTATATTTTCAGTGAAAGTATTCCGCATTTTATTGATGCCATTTTTGAATCTACCTCCGGATTTACAACGACGGGTTCTTCCATCCTTACCGATATCGAGGCATTGCCAAAATCAATTCTGTTCTGGCGTAGTTTAACCCACTGGGTTGGTGGAATTGGAATTATTTCCTTGGTAATTATCATATTGCCTTCATTAGATGTAGGCGGTTACCGTATATTTTCTTTGGAATCGTCTCTTCAGGAGAAAATCCATCCACGCATAAAAACAATTGGACGCAGCCTGCTAGCAATCTATTTATTACTTACTTTCTCGCAGGTGATATTGATGATGTTGGGTGGAATGAATCTGTACGAGAGTCTTTGCCATTCTTTTGGTACGGTGGCTACAGGCGGTTTTTCTCCTAAAAACACAAGTATTGCGGGTTATTCGCCCTATATTCAGTATGTTGTTACAATCTTTATGTTTTTGGCGGGTGTGAATTTCCTCGTTCACTTCAATCTGCTGATGGGAAATTTCAAAAAGGCCTTGTCAAATGAGGAACTTCGGTTTTATGCCAAAGTCATTATTTTTGCCGGTTTTTTTATCATGGCTATCCTGCTTTTGAAAACGGATAAACCAGTTGAAGAGGCTTTTCGGAGTTCTTTTTTCTATGTAGTTTCAATTGTAACCTGTACAGGCTTTGCGACCGAGGATTATTTACTATGGCCTACTGCAGCCTGGATGGCAATCTTTCTGCTACTTTTTGCAGGTGGAAGCACCGGATCGACAGCAGGCGGTATAAAAATGGCGCGTCACCTGCTTGTACTTAAAAACATTAAGTCTATACTTTACAAAACAGTCCACCGAAATGGTGTTTACCCGGTAAAACTGAATGGTATTGTTGTTTCGGAAGAGAGTAACCGGTCAATAATCTCATTTGTATTACTTTACCTTGTTGTTTTTGTGGTGATGACATTTCTCTTAATACTTGATGGTTTGGATGTTCCTGGTGCCGCAAGTTCAATTGCGACAGCATTGGCTGGCATTGGACCGGGAATCGGCTCAGTGGGTCCGGTTGCTAATTTTGCACACCTCCACGATTTTTCTAAAGCTGTAATGTCGTTGGCAATGTTTATTGGGCGATTGGAATTGCTCACCTTCTTTGCATTGTTTACGCCTGCTTTCTGGAAGTATTAGAGAGAAATAATTCATTAACTAAAATTCAATGACACGAAACAGCTGGTTTCATTACCTTATTTTATTCCTGGGCATACTTTGCATATCTTGGTCAGCAATATTTGTGAAATTGTCAGAAGTTTCAGGTTTAAGTTCTGCATTTTACAGGATGTTCATTGGTTTTCTTGGTGTTCTTCCCATCTGGCTTCTTCGCAAAAAGTCGGTCACTGACAAAAAATCCATCCGGATCGCAATCCTCTGCGGCGTAATATTTGCCTGTGATATTGCGGTTTGGAATGTTTCTATTTTGCTTACCAAAGCAGCTATATCCACACTTATTGCCAATCTGGCTCCTGTTTGGGTAGGAATTGGTGCAATCTTGTTTCTGAAGGAAAAACCCGGCAAAATCTTCTGGGTAGGGACCGCAATCGCATTATTTGGAGTATCTGTAATCGTTGGAATTGACAAAATTTACAATTCGCGTCTCAATTTGGGCCATTTTCTGGCTATCCTCGCAAGTTTATTCTACGCATTTTACCTGCTGATCATGCGAAAGGGGCGGCTACATCTTGACACTGTTACATTTACAACCATCTCAATGCTGGCGAGCTCGGTGGTTTTATTTTTTATCTCGATTTTTACGGGTACCCAACTTTCAGGTTTTTCCATTCAATCGTGGGAAGCCCTGATAGGACTTGGATTAATATCGCAGTTAGGTGGTTGGTTGGCAATTAATTATGCAATGGCATACATGCCTCCGACGATTGCTTCAGTAAGTTTACTAAGTCAATCCGTATTCACAGCTTTAATCGCGATCCCGGTTCTCGGAGAAAAACTTACAACTGTTGAAATATCAGGTGCAGCGATCGTTTTGGCAGGAATTTTCCTCGTTAATAAAAAGATGTTTAAACGGAAAGTGGCTGTTCAACAAGAATACGACTGATGGATCAAGACTTTGAGATGGAGGAACTTTGAGATGGAGAGAAAAAGCGGATGAATTAATTCATATCCGGGAATATTAAGCTAATAACTCATAATTTATGATATTCCCCGCAGCATTTCTCCCGATTTTACGATTAAAACTTTTTCTGTAGACTTCAACGCCATCTTTAACATGCCTTCGGCAACCTTTTCAGCCTGGATCGCTTTATAGTTATCAGGGATTAAAAAATTGAAGGTTTTCATGAAAACACCCGACAATCTTTCGGCCAACCTGGCTTCAAGCCTTTTTCCAAGCAACAACGAAGGCCGGAATATAACGAGTTGGTCATACCCGATTTTTATTAATGCCTCTTCGGTCATTCCTTTTATCATGTTATAGAAAATGGCTGATTTTGAATCAGCTCCCATTGCACTGATGACCAAAAACTTCGATGCTCCTGACTGTTTACCTAGGTTGGCAAGGGTGACAACATATTCAAAGTCAACTTTTTTAAAGTTGTCACGGCTACCAGCTTGCTTCATCGTTGTTCCCAATGTGCAGAATACATCATCGACCGGTTCATCAAATATCAATTGATCGATTTTTTCGAAGTCGATTACCAGCTCTCTAATTTTCTCGTGGGTAAATTCACCCTTCCGTCTGGAGAGGAGATATATCAGCCGATATTGGTCTGAATTGATCAGCTTCAGAACTAATTCTTTGCCAATTAGTCCTGATGCTCCTGCAAGGATTGCTGTTCTCATACGAAAGGGTTAGAATTAATTTGATTAAAACAGATAGTTTAATCCAATATAGATTCCCGAATCTCCATCCTGTGAATTCGTTGCGATTCCATAGTCAACCGCAATTACAAAATTGTAATTCATTACCAGGCGCAGACCTGCACCATAACTGGTGTGAATCTTTTCTGCTCCTTTATTGAAATAATCGGAAGTGACTACAGAAGTTGGGATATTGAGATTTACGGGTTCAATCTTTTTAGTCACCTGCCCGAAATCGACAAAGGTGTTTAACCCCATGTAGAAATTCTGATTCATAAATTTCAACCGGTAGAATTTCCATCTTAATTCAACATTTCCCAGGATATATCCGTCACCTACAACCCTGTTCCGACGAACACCACGCAGGTTTTTAGCTCCGCCCAACCCTGTTGATGATGAACCGGTTAGTACAGAAGAGATGATTTGTGGCTCATAATAATAAGGGACATGTCCACTCAAAGTCTGTTGCCAATTTACGCGATAAGCAAACGAAAGGTCATCTTTTACCAGGGTAAAATACTGGCGGTGAGTGAAGGAAAATTTCGAGAAACCACTCTCCGCGCCCAGAAAACCCGGTGCCACTGCGATGACGGCCTCGGTCCACATCCCTTTCATCGGATTTATTTTGTAATCGCGTGAGTCGTAAACAATACCTGCTTTTAATTCCGGAATAAACCCCCCATTGGCTTCCTTTTGAGGAATAAGACCCCATTCGATGTATTTTTCGTAAAGTCCGGGTTGCTCTGCAACGGAAGGTAATTTATCGGCTTCGCTTTTCCCTTTGTTCAGTTTGTTCACATCAACAGAGGCCGAGTTGTAGTTGAGCAGGTTAAATCCTGCTATCCATCCAAATTTCGAGCCTTCAAATTTTCCCTGTAAGTCGGTTTTAAAACGGAAGAGTTTCTGTTGGTACTTATAAAACATCCGGGTTTTATAATCCGGTGAATTTTGATCTTCCCAACTCTTATGCAATACCGATTCATAACCATTAAACCCGTAGAAATCATAAGCCTGATCGGGCAGGTAACTCAAATCGGTGGTGACCTGAATTCCGGGAATGAGCGACTCTGAATCGTAATAAAAACGGTAAATGCCGCTACCTTTCGTAAACCGCGAAATTTCGAAATAAAGTGAGTGTTTGTATTTCGGAAATGTACTGCCATCACCGAAATTGTAGAAATTGACCGCCGCACCATACTGAAAGCCTTGATCGGTATCGAATGTGATCGCTGGAATGGCGCCAAAGTTCCACCCGGTTTTTATTTTAACGGAATCGGATTTCACTTTATTCTCCTGAGCAATTGAAGAATATGCAGTCAATAATGAAATAATGCAAACAAAGATGAGCCGGATCTGTTTCATACTTGACGGGTTTTTAAAGGTTGATTTTCGTCATGTAAAATTGACGCTTTTTATTTCAATTTCAAAATAAAACTTTGAATAGCAGTATTTTGAAATCGTATTTATTTAGCATATTTGTGAGGCCTTCTATACGAGTAGGGCTCATTCTTTATATTATTTTTATAAATTTAATTCTAATAATTTACAAATGAAATATATAGGTGCTCATGTAAGTGCAGGCGGTGGCGTTGAGAATGCTCCGCTGAATGCAAAAGAGATTGGCGCGAAAGCTTTCGCACTCTTCACAAAAAACCAAAAACAGTGGAACGCGGCTCCTTTAACAAAGAAAAGCATCGATGCTTTTAAGAAAAACTGTGCAGATCTGGGTTATCTGCCCGAAATGATTCTTCCGCATGACGGCTACCTGATTAATCTTGGTCATCCCGAGGAGGAAGGCCTTGCAAAATCGCGTGAAGCTTTCAATGATGAAATGATGCGTTGTGAGCAGCTTGGATTGAAAATGCTCAACTTCCACCCCGGAAGTCATCTCAATAAAATCTCTCCGACTGAGTGTTTGTCCAGAATAGCAGGGTCGATTAACATTGCCTTGGATAAGACGCATGGCGTTACTGCTGTGATTGAAAATACAGCCGGGCAGGGAACCAACATGGGATATGTTTTTGAACAACTGGCCGAGATCATTAGCCAGGTGGAAGATAAATCGCGGGTTGGTGTTTGTATTGATACCTGTCATACCTTTACGGCCGGTTATGACCTTCGTACGAAAGATGTTTTTGATCAGACTTTTGCCAAATTTGATGAAGTAATTGGCTGGCATTACCTGAAAGGAATTCATCTGAATGATTCTAAAAAGGAATATGCCACCCGTGTAGACCGGCATAACAGCATCGGACAAGGATTCCTTGGAATGGATATTTTTGAAATATTAATGAATGATTCCCATTTCGATCAGATGCCAATCATTCTCGAAACGCCGGATGAAACTTTGTGGGCAGAAGAGATCCGTTTGTTGTATTCACTGATCAGATAGTTTAATTTATAGTGATCCAAATTAATAATCTCATTTCTGATGATTAGTTTTTTATACAAAGAGAATAACCGAATCAGAATTCTCGAGATTAACAATTCGATCGATGAATTTGCAGGTCGTGATATCATCGGGGTTGATCTGGATATCCCAACTGAGAAAGAGATAGGTTTGATTGAGAACTATTTTGGCATTCAGTTATTGAGCTGGCAAAAAGCCGAAGAGATTGAGAGCAGTTCGCGTTATTTCGAAACTGTTGACACAATAAGGGCAAATTCTAACTTCCTGAAATTGGAAGATGGCCACTATGATGCCGTGCCGGTTTCTTTTACATTAAAAGATAAAGTATTGATTTCGAATCACAACGAAACAATTAAAACTTTTCAGGCCATCTTTGAACGGTTACAGGGGCAAACATTTGACCAAATTGATGGATTCGATATCTTCCTGGTTCAGCTCGATGTCCGGATTGATTATATCGCTGATATTTTGGAGGGTATTGGTCGTACAATTAACCAAATGACCAAAAGAATGCGCATTGAGAAAGATCTTGATGAAAACGGCATTCTTGAAATATCATTTCTACAGGAGGCGACCATGCTGATCAGGGAGAATATTGTAGATAAACAACGGGTGATGTCGGCAATTCTCAAAAGTGATAGATTTCCTGCCAAGAAAGATGATCACATCAGAATCATGCTCAGGGACACCGGTTCGCTGCTGACCCATACGGCTTTTAGTTTCGAAAGGCTTGAATTTCTGCAGAATACATTTCTTGGTTTAATGGATATTGAGCAAAATAAGGTGATAAAAATGTTCTCCGTTGTTGCCGTCATTTTCATGCCGCCCACGCTGATTGCAAGTATGTATGGAATGAATTTTAAAATATTGCCCGAACTTGATTGGGAATGGGGCTATCCATTTGCTATCCTTCTAATGTTGGCATCCTCAGGATTTACCTTGTATTATTTTAGACGAAAAGGTTGGTTATAAATCCGAAATATTGATAATATTGTCCTGAAACTCCGCTTTCAGTTATTTATTTCATCCCTTTTGTTAATCGGATATGTCATATTGGATACCATTCTTATGAAAAATAATATGTTTAGACTTATGTGAAGTGTAAAAAAATAATACTTAATATTACTGAATTGGACGTGAATCGGTGTTAAAGAGCTAATTGTTATTATGATGAAATTTTTTAAATAAATCCGTTAAATGCATTGTGTAATTAAAGAAATGAATATATTTGCACACTATAATGGAAAGAAAAGTTCATACTCAGAACTTTTATATCATTTATTAAGTTTTTGAATCTGTTGTAACTACTCCCTTAGGTCGTACTTATAGCTTTTTTCCATTTTTTTATATCCAAAGATTTGTTTAAGGAAAATTATTTTTATGGAAGATTTTTTTTCGCCGGAGGACATCCGTGCATTGATGGTCAGGTGCGAGTCTGATCGCCAACGGGTTATTTTATTTTTGTTATACAACTATGGTTTAACGATTGAAGAAGCACTCGATTTAAAAGCGGGACAATTTATGCTAAAACCCGATTACGTCCGCTTTAATTTTACACGAAAACAAACCGGGAAAGCGCATACCTATAAAATTCAATTCGAAAATTATCGTCTATTCTATAGGGTTCTGAATAAACTTCAGGATCATGAACCTCTGTTGCACAAGGATAAAAATCTTCCGATTTCTGATGCAATGGTTAAGAAAGATCTGTTTGACATGGCCGTGACCATGAATAAGAAGATTACCCCTGGTCAGTTATTTGATAGTCACTTGTTTTGGTTGTTCCGAAAAGGTGTCAGTTATGCACAAGCAGTCGAAGAGTATGGCGTTCCGCTATCGGGAAAACCATTCAAAGTTTGGGAAAGTGCGATGCTAACCGGCAGATTGTGGCCGTTTCTTTTGGAGTAAAAGCAGGTTTTATCCTCGTTAAATATTGTATGGCGGATCCTTCCTTTATAGTTGCAGATCCGCTGAATAATTAGCATCACTATATTCAGGCATAAGTGATATCCCTTTTTACGGATTGAATCATTTATTTATTAACCGCATTGCAAACAGGCGATTGTTCTAAATCTAATTTTGTCAAGTCCTGATTTCATTTCCCTCACCTCCATTCTTCCCTTTCTGTTTCAAATCTTCCTTATCAGGCGGCCTTACCCTGTTGCCGGCATCATAAAACGATCGCAAATCCTGTTCCCGGAGACTTCTTATTGGTTGATTGCGTCCACTGTTTCCTGCCTGGAAGGAAACAGATGAGAATATTATTGAAACAATCATTACCGGGAATAATGTTTTTCAGGATAGAAAATACGTTAAAAGACCATATGGAATAATATTTGCACTTCTTATTCCTATATTACATAACGACTAAACAAATATTGTATATATTATAGTGATGCTTTTGCTTATGAACGCTTAATAATAAAGAATTTGTGATAATTATTTTTGTTAAAAACGAACCCTTTTTATTTCTGTTTACGTATATTAATATAGAAATCCGATTGTAAAATAATTCAAGACTTAAATCCTGTTATTTAATCCTAAAAATTCTTCATTATGGCAAGTAAAAATGAATCTGGCATTCCGGTTAATGTTGCAAACTTTGATCAACTACTCGCTTATGTCATTGGTTATGGAGTTGATTTCAATCCGACCAAGGAAACAATCAAAACCAATTCGCTGCTACAGGTTGCTACCTATGCCAAGGATGCGCTTGCAGCTGTTAACCTGGCGCTTCCTCCTCACACAAATGCTGTTGCCGCACGTGAATCTGCATTCGAGCCTTTGGGTAAATTGGTGACACGCCTGATAAATGCGCTACAGGCAACCGATGCAACCAAACAGGTTGTAGACAGCGCAAAAACATTGGGTCGCAAAATTCATGGAACACGGGCCACGCCGAAAAAAACCGAAGAACAAAAGAAGGCCCTTTTAGCTGAGGGAAAGGAAGTCAATGAAATATCATCATCTCAAACGGGTCTTGACGATCAGTTGGAATTTTTCGACAAATTAATCAAACTATTGGCCAGTATTGATTTATACGATCCAAATGAAGCGGATTTAAAGGTTGCTACCTTACAGGTTTTGTACAATGACTTACAATCTAAAAATTCAGTTGTCAAGAGTGTTCAGGTGCCATTAAGTAACGCCCGTATAGCTCGCAATAAAATTCTTTTTCAGGATAATACGGGTTTGTGTGATGTTGCATCCGACGTAAAAGCCTATGTGAAATCATTGTATGGTGCCACAAGCCCCCAATACAAACAAATATCAAAATTGAAATTCAAAAAATTAAAGTATTAAATAGTAGCTATTTACAACATACGCGATTTGTTAGTATTTGTGTTCATGTTTATTGGACTGCAGTTGTCGGGATGATAACTGCAGTTTTTTTTGTACCTCCTTCAATTATAATCCAGGCCTCCTCATTCATGAAATAAGGATCTTCATTTATAATCCAGGCATCTTCATTCATGAAATAAGGATCTTCATTTATAATCCAGGCCTCCTCATTCATCAGATAAGGATCTTCATTTATAATCCAGGCATCTTCATTCATCAGATAAGGATCTTCATTTATAATCCAGTCATCTTCATTCATGAAATAGGGATCTTCATTTATAATCCAGGCATCTTCATTCATGAAATAAGGATCTTTATTCATAAACCAGGCATCTTCATTCATGAGGTAAGAGCGTGTTTACCTGAGATTCATAAAAAAAGACGATCATCGCTGACCGTCTTTCTAAATGGTGACTTTTTCTTTTTTATTTCGTTATCCCCGGTCTGGAATCGGTTCTGAAAGGATTCGCAGGTAAGTCTTCTACGTTATAAAGGTTCAGGTCATCAGGATTGTCGGCCCATCCATATCTTACAGCAGCCGGATTTTCAACTGCATCACTCGTCACCATCACCGTATTCTCATTCACAACAGTTGCTTTGGCCCATTTGAAATCGCCGTCCTTCGTGGCAATTGTAAAACCATTGATATAGCCATATTTATCATTCACCTTAAGTCCTTTGCCAACCTGGTCGAACGTGATATAGATCTTGTTTTTGTCAATTTTCATCTCCTTATAAGTGGGGCCGGTATAAACAAGTGTTTCGCCGTAAGCCACTTTACGTGCAGCAAGCGACAACCGGTAGCCGACCGTTTGCTTATCTGTTGGGTGGATATTATCTGCATCTCCTACATCTATAATGTTAGCCATACCAGTATTTTCGAGTTGAAGCGTTTGAGTCTGTGCTTCGCGTAATTCTGCCCACTCACTTTCTGAAGGTTCTGTAACCGGCTTTTTGAAATTCGCTAACTGAACAAATAAGAACGGGAAATTTCCCTGGTTCCATTTGATCCGCCAGTCCTTGATCATATTCGGGAAAACCCTTTTGTATTGCTGTGCGCGCGAAGCGTTTGATTCGCCCTGATACCAGATGGCTCCCCTGATTCCGTAAGGGATAATCGGATTCAGCATTCCATTGTAAAGCAACGTCGGGTAGGCATTCGGTCCGACTTTGGCGGCATTCATATCTACGCTTTTAAGTTTTGTGAGCATCTCCGAAAAGTCGGGATCCTTCGCAATTGCTTCCGGACTCATCCATGTTTCGGCAACGGTGCCGCCCCACGAAGTGTGAATCAGGCCGATCGGAACTTTTAAATGTTCGTAAAGATTCCTTGCAAAGAAATAACCCACTGCGGAGAAATCTGAAACTGTACCTGGCGAGCATATCCACCATTCACCTTCCTCCAGCTTATCCTGGGGTTCCTTGGATACCCTTTTCGTAACGGTGAAAGAACGTATATCAGGATAGTTGGCGGCAGCAATCTCTGCTTCAGCATTCTTTGCCGACTTTACTTTAAACTCCATATTCGACTGACCCGAACAGACCCAGACTTCACCTATCATGATATTCTCGATGGTTCGGAAGTTTTTTCCTTTAACTGTCATTTTATAAGGACCGCCATAATCCATTTTCGGCAGATTAACACGCCATTTCCCGTTTTTGCCGGCGCGTACGCTAACTGTATTCTTTTCGAAAGTAACGGTTACTTTTTCGCCCGGGGAAGCCCATCCCCAAACAGGAATCTCAATGCCCTGTTGAAGAACCATGTTACAATTAAAAAATGGAGGCAGAACAACCTGCGACATTCCTGCAAATGACAACAAAAGCAGAAAAGAAAGGGCAAACGTTTTAAAAGCGTTAATTTTCATGGTAAAATGAATTATGTGCTGAATAATAGTAGTGATAATCTAAGTTAATGTGATCGAGCCAATCATATAAGTGCATGCATTCCCTGAAATTAAAACCCTTTCTCCCATTAGTTTACATTTCAGAAAACCTCCTCTGGCTGAGAGTTGACGTGCTTCAAATTCAAGCTGGTTAAGCCTGTGGGCCCAAAAAGGGACGAGCGAAGTATGTGCAGAGCCTGTGACGGGGTCTTCATTAATTCCTAAATAGGGTGCAAAAAACCGTGAAACAAAATCGCAATCGTAACCTGGCGCGGTAACGATGATTCCCCTTGCCACTATTTTTTTTAGCATTCCGAAGTCTGGTTTGATTTCCTCAATATCTTCCTGCGAAGGATAAAAAAGCAGATAATCAGATCTCCCTTTCCAAATTTCGAGCGGTTTGCTTCCCATCGAATGAAACAAATGATCGGGCGGCAGCGCGGGTTCAAGATGGTCAACCGGGAAATCAAGTGTCAGATATTCACCTTTTTTATATACTTCAAGCTTTCCGCTGTAAACAGATTCGAATATCAGGTGATTACCTTTGAATTTAAGGTGATTAAAAAGCACATGTGCTGCAGCAAGCGTGGCATGACCACATAATTCGACTTCGGCAAGAGGGGTAAACCACCTGATTTCGAAAACCTCATCTTTCTTTTTGATGAAGGCCGTTTCGGGGAGATTATTTTCTGCAGCAATGTTTTGCAAAATATCATCCGAAAGCCAGAAATCCAGCGGACATACAGCGGCCGGATTACCTGAAAATAAACGGTCAGAAAATGCATCAACCTGGTAAATCTGAATTATCATTGGAGTGAGTTGCTAAGATTTTAAATAGAGTTTAGTCTTCAAAGATATAATTATAATCTTTTACCGGATTTATTTTTCACCAAAAACGATTGCTTCGTACGTGTAAAGTTCTGCGGTTTTCCATCCATCCCATCCGATGCCTGTTTTGTCGTGGGCACAATGTCCAAGAAATTCCTCTTTTGTCCAATTTGTATCTGTGGCAACCTGCGGAAGAAAAGTACCGCTGTAAAGTCCTTTCCTGATATAGATTCCATGTTTCCCAAGTTGGACCTGATCGATGGAATAGATCTTCTTGAGTGGCGTCAGGATTGATATTTCTATTTCAATCTGATCAAGTTCTTGCGTGGAAACTGCCTCGAATCGCGAATCGCGGGTTGCTGCTGCGATAGCCATTTCTGCAATTGTCTGATATAGTGTTAGAGATGGATCGAATCGGCCAATGCAACCGCGAAGCTTACCATCCTTCTTTAGGGTTACAAAAGCCCCGTAATGCTCCTTCATAATTCCGGATGGTTCCGTTGTGGGCGTTTCATTTTTACTATTGATAAGATACAATGTAATACTTTCCCTGGCCAGTTTCAATAATGCCTGCTTATCTGATGCTGTAATTTTTATATCCTTACTGTTTCTGTTTACTGAAATAGCCCAGTAACCAACAACGCGATTTTTATCGCCATCCGGAACGTCACCAGAATTTTTATAAACGATTTTTTCGAAAGCAAGATCAGGGTTGTTTTGGGTGAGATGAAGCAATGTCTGAACGGCGGCTGCTCCGCAAAGTCCTGTTGCCAGGTTGTTTTCTGTCGACTGTTTATTTCTGAGGCAACATTCCAGCAATTTTTCAGAATCATTGGCAATGATGGCTTCTGCAGTTTCTGCATCTGTTTTAACTGCTTTTTCGTAGGTAGGATAGTGTGAAAAATCGGTACTGATTACAAACAGATTGTCGGAATTAAACCATGGCTTTAATGCTTCTGCAAGCTTTACGGATATGGAGAGATCATCACTCCCAATGATCAATGGCACTATTTGAAAATCATTGTATAACCAATGCTGCAGGAAGGGGAGTTGTACCTCAAGAGAATGTTCTGCACGATCTGCATCTTCGTCGTAATAAATGAACTTGTACTTTTCAATGAGTTTGGAGGTTGTTTCATCGTTGATTTTAACCTCTCCGGAAGGGGTAGTGTAATGACCTTTTGGGTAGATGCTCACTCCGGCGAAATATTTACGGTGCGACCGTCCGATGATAAAAATATTTTTATACCGTGCATTTCTATTGAGTTTGGCATAGGCTGAAGCAGCCACGCCGCCCGAAAAAACATATCCTGCATGAGGCACGATCAATGCTGCCACGTCTGATTCCGGAACTTTTGTCACTTTTTCGAACAGGTTTATAACCTGATTTTTTAAAGATGTTGATGTTGCAGGGTAGAATGTCCCTGCAACTGCCGGCATTCTGTCTTTCATAACTTCGTGAATTTGTATTGATGTGTCTGAAATCCAAATAATAACAGTAAATATTGAAAAAAGAACCTGTTTCAATTCCCAAATTGTTTTGAAACATTAAATTTAAGAAATATTGCAATTGGTTGAATCTGATCGAAAAATGAATTGAAATGCTTCAAAGATTTGAGGTTGTCTGAGTTTTATTAATTTTAGGGCTTAAACCAAAATATATTATGCATCCATATCTTCTTGCAGAATCCAACTGGAAGACAGTAAAACCAGCTGATTTTGAACTGGCCATACTGCCATGGGGAGCTACCGAAGCCCACAATTATCATCTTCCTTACGGTACAGACAATGTTCTTGCTGATCGGATTGCGGCCGAATCGGCCCGGATTGCCTTTGATCGGGGCGGTAAAGTGATCGTCCTTCCAACTATTCCTTTCGGTGTTAATACCGGTCAGCCTGATGTGAAATTTGATATGAACCTGAATCCGGGAACACAATTTCTGATCCTTAAGGACCTTATTACAACGCTTGATCGTCAGGGCGTTCATAAGTTTGTAATCATGAATACGCATGGCGGGAACGATTTCAAACAGATGATACGCGAGTTGAATCTGCTTTTCCCAAATATGTTTATTTGTCAGTGCAATTGGTTCAAAATTCCGGGTGCTGAGCGTTACTTTGAGGACATGGGCGAACATGCCGGAGAGGTTGAAACCAGTTTTATGCAGTATTTAACGCCGGAACTTGTCCTTCCGTTGTCAGAAGCAGGAGAAGGGAAAGCACGAGTTTTTAGTGTTCCGGCATTGAATGAAGGTTGGGCCTGGGCCGAACGAAAATGGACAAAGGTTACCAAAGACACTGGAATTGGGAATCCGGCACTCGCGACAGCCGAAAAAGGAGAAACCTATTTCAAACTGATTACCGAAAAAATAGGTGAATTTCTTTACGAACTGGCAATTGTAGATCCAAAAGATCTGTATAAGGATAAATTTTAAAAAATATTTCCATGTGTCTCATTATTAGGAGATACATGGAAATTTGAATTTCTACAGGTTTGCTCCGGCTGAAATTAAACTAACTATAAACCAAGGCGCAACGGTTTAAAATACAACCATCCGTTGCCGCTTGAAATTCTCAGAAACCAATGGAGAATGAAAAGCAACTAATTATTCCAAACGACCATTTGCGTAGCTCGCAATCGTATATCCTGGCGACAGCGTTTCTGGCACTTTTTGCTATTGTGGGTTTTGCCTATTACGGTCTTCCTTTCTTTTACGACTTTATGACAAAGGAGTTTGGGTGGTCACGAACAGTTGTCACTTCCGGGAATGCAGTTGGTAAATTAATCGTCGGGCCATTATTCGGATTTGCAGCCGGTTGGATGATTGATCGTTATGGTCCCAGAAGACTATTAATGACCGGCGCTCTAATGGCAGGGACGGCACTCATTGGACTGAGCTTCTCGAGCTCACTGGGGATGTTTTATTTGTTTTATATTTTTAATGCCCTGGGATACGTATTTGGTGGTCCGCTTCCCTGTCAGGTATTGATATCAAGATGGTTTGAGAAAAACCGGGGGAAGGCGATGGGAATTGCTTACCTCGGAATAGGAACGGGAGGTGCATTGGTTCCCTTAATTTCAGCCGGACTCGAAAAAAATATTGGATGGCACCTTGCGTTAACTGCTTTGGGCGTTTTAGTGATTCTGATTGCCTTCCCAATGGCCTTTTTTATCAAAGATTCTGCGAAAGATCGGATGGAAAAGGCAAAAACAGGAATGATGGTTCCTATCAGTACAATTCTCCGGAATCCGAATTTTTATCTCCTGGCTTTTGGAAGTATGTGTTCAATCGGGGCTGTGGGAGGAATTAGTCAGCACCTGAAACTTTATCTTCGTGATTTTGACTTTACCCAATCGCAGGCTGCTCATGTGATGTCATTTGTGTTGCTATCGAGTTTAGCAGGGAGAGTTTTGATGGGATTTCTGGCCGATCTGATCAATCGAAAATATGTAATGATCCTGATTTACATGATTGTCGCGTGTGCAATTCCATTGCTATTGATTCCGGATTTTCCGGGAAGAATCTACATTTTCGCAATTATCTTTGGAATCGGACTTGGCGGCGATTACATGATCATCCCGTTAATGGCAGCCGATTTGTTTGGTCTAAAAGCCTTGGGTCGGACAATGGGAATTATTTTAGTAGCCGATGGGATTGCCGAATCTGTTTTCCCAATGTTGGTAGGAGCTTTGTATAACGAGGTATCAAAAAGTTATATGATTGGATTCATTGTTTTGATAGGTGTCGCTACACTTGGAGCAGTAATTGTCTCTTTCCTTCCAAAGACAAACCAAACAGGAAAAAATGCGGAGATGCCTGTACGTGCGTCTGAAATTAATAATGATTGACCCATTAACTATTCTATATGATAATTGATTACAACATCACACCAGAAGCTTTAAAAGTAAAACTAGACCAATTCTGGAGCTTGTCTGGTGAGAAAATACTCAGTATTGAATCGGAATATAACCCGGATTCAGGGGCACCGGTTTTTACGGTGAACGGCAAATATACTTCACGGGGCTGGACGGAGTGGACACAAGGTTTTCAGTATGGTTCTGCTTTACTTCAATTTGATGCAACTGGTGATGAAACCTTTTTAAAAATTGGCCGGGAAAATACAGTTGGTAAAATGGCGCCTCATGTCAGCCATGTTGGAGTTCATGATCACGGGTTTAACAACATCAGCACCTATGGAAATATTCATCGTCTCATGAAGGAGGGAAAGATACCACAAAATGATTGGGAGAAAAGCTTTTACGAAATGGCGTTGAAAGCTTCTGGTGCAACTCAGGCCAACCGGTGGAGCCAAACGTGCGGAGGTGGTTTTATTTATTCGTTCAATGGCCCGCACTCCCTGTTTGTCGATACCATCCGCTCATGCAGGGTTTTAATGATCGCGCATCAGTTGGGACATTATCTGCCGGGAGAAAACGATGTCCGGATTTCACTCTTCAAAAGAGGAGTCGATCATCTGCTGGCAACTGCAAAATATTCGGTTTATTACGACGAAGGCCGTGATATTTTTGATGAATGGGGCCGGACTGCGCACGAGTCTGTCTTTAATCCAAACGATGGTATTTACCGCTGCCCGAATTCCCAGCAAGGATATTCCGGTTTTTCGACCTGGATGCGTGGTCTCAGTTGGGCGATGCTGGGATTCGCGGAGGAACTCGAGTTTATTGATACAATTCCGGACGATGAATTTAAAAAAGTAAGAAATAAGGAGCATGTAATCTGCAAGTTGATCCAGGGCGCCGAAGCGACCTGCGATTTCTATATAAATCATACTCCATTGGATGGTATTCCATATTGGGATAGTAATGCACCAGGTTTGTTTCATATGAAGGATTGGCTCAATCGGCCATCTGAACCTTTCAACGATTTCGAACCGGTGGACAGTTCGGCTGCAGCTATTGGAGCCCAGGGCCTGCTTCGGTTAGGCCATTATCTGAATTCAAAAGGGCGAACTGAGAATGGATCCCGTTTTTGGCAGGCCGGATTGACAGTAGTTTCACGATTGCTCGAACCGCCTTACTTATCCGTGAATCCGGAACATCAGGGAATTTTACTTCATTCAGTTTATCACCGCCCTAATGGTTGGGACAATATCCCCGATGGGTATAAGATTCCTTGCAATGAATCAGGCATGTGGGGTGATTACCACATGCGCGAATCTGCTTTATACCTGTCGAAGATTGTCTCCAATGAGCCATATTACACTTTTTTCAACGGAATAATTTAAGCGATGGCATCTGAAATAAATGATTTCTCGAAACTTTGCGTTCACACGTTGACAACCAAACCCTGGGGAATAGAGGATTGCGTGAGGAATTATTCCAAAGCCGGAATTCATGGGATTACAATATGGCGCAATGTCCTGGAGAATAAGAATCTGTCGGAGGTAAAGTCGCTTCTGGACGATTACGGAATGACAGTCGTTTCACTTTGCCGCGGCGGGTTTTTCCCTTCGATTGATGTTGCAAAACGAGTGTTGGCAATTGAGGATAACCTGCTTGCGATTGATCAAGCCGCTGCAGTGGGTGCCCCTTTAATTGTCCTTGTTTGTGGTGCGGATGGTTGTCAGTCGCTCGAAAAGTCAAGGGAACAGATTGCTGAAGGGATCATGCGGTTATTGCCTGCGGCTCAGAGTGCGGGTATAAAACTTGCTATCGAACCGCTTCATCCGATGTATGCAGGCGACCGTTCTGCGATCAATACGATGAAACAGGCCAACGATATGGCTGAGATGATCAATTCTCCATGGGTTGGTGTGGCTGTTGATGTATATCATCTTTGGTGGGACAACACCCTTCAGCACGAAATTAAGCGATGCGCTTCGAAGGATCATTTATTCGCATTTCACGTTTGCGACTGGAATGTGCCTACAACCGATTTTTTGAACGACCGTGGACTGATGGGAGATGGTTGCATCAATATCCCGGAAATAAGAGGTTGGGTTGAAGATGCGGGATTTAATGGTTTTAATGAAGTGGAAATATTTTCAGATAAATATTGGGCAACTGACCAGAAGGCTTATCTCGAAAAAATAAAACAAGCTTATATTACAAAGACTTAGCATATGAGTAAGGAAATAACCATCCACAAAGTTGGAATAATCATGAATGGCGTGACAGGTCGAATGGGAACTAATCAGCACCTGATGCGATCAATTGTCGAAATCATTAAGCAGGGTGGGGTAAAGGTGAGCCCTTCAGAATTTATAATGCCAGATCCTGTGCTTGTTGGACGCGACGAATTAAAACTCCGTAAACTCTCGCAGATGTCAGGGGTTGCAAAATGGACAACCAATCTGGATGAAGTAATGCAGGATCCATCCTATCAGATTTATTTCGATGCACAAACCACCGGTCGAAGGGCTGATGCAGTGAAAATGGCAGCAAAAGCCGGTAAGCATGTTTATCTTGAAAAGCCTGTTGCTGTAGATACTAAAACAGCCCTCGAACTTTTTGAGGTCTGTGAAAAAGCCGGGGTAAAGCATGGTGTCGTGCAGGACAAACTTTGGCTGCCAGGATTAATGAAGCTCAAACGATTAATGCAAAACGATTTCTTTGGAAAGATATTATCTGTCAGGGGTGAATTTGGTTACTGGGTTTTTGAAGGATTTAACGTGCCGGCACAGCGCCCAAGCTGGAACTATCGCAAGGAAGACGATGGTGGAATTATTGTCGATATGTTGTGTCATTGGCGTTATGTGCTTGATAATCTTTTCGCTGATGTGAAAGGGGTGTTCTGTCTGGGTGCCACCCATATCCCTGAACGGGTTGATGAGCAGGGTAATGTTTACAAATGTACTGCTGATGATGCTGCCTATGCAACATTCGAACTTGAGGGAGGAATTGTGGCGCATTTTAATTCCTCCTGGGTTACTCGCGTAAGACGGGATGATTTGCTTACGCTTCATGTTGACGGAACAAAAGGTTCCGCTGTAGCCGGTTTGCGAGAATGCTGGACACAACATTACGGAAATACACCAAAACCAGTCTGGAATCCCGACCTCGCGAGTTCGATCAATTTCTACGAGGGTTGGTCAAAAGTTCCTGAACAAGAGGTATTTGATAATGCTTTCAAAGCTCAATGGGAATTGTTCCTTAAGCATGTAGTGAAAGATGAGCCATTCCGCTGGAACCTGATGGAAGGTGCAAAAGGGGTGCAATTGGCCGAAAAGGGGCTTGAAAGCTGGGCGAAAAAGTGCTGGGTAGAAATCCCCAAACTGAAATCATGAGCATTCAATTGCCGTTGACCGAATTGCCGTTGACTTAAGTCAACGGACAAAATAAGATAAATTAGGCTTTAAATCTTTGAAATTAAAGTATTCAAAATGTCAAAAATCGCACTTGTAACAGGAGGCACAAGAGGCATCGGCCTCGGTATTGCCATCGAATTGGCAAAAGCTGGTTTTGATTTGGCAATTAATGGAATACGCGATGAATCCCTGGTGAAACCTGTTCTTGAAGAGTTAACCAATTGTGGAGTGAAGGTGGCTTATTTCCAGGGAGATGTTTCAAAAACGTCAGATCGTCTGAGGATGGTTGAGGCGGTTCGGAACCGTTTTGGGAAGATTAACATCTTGATTAACAATGCTGGAATTGCTCCCACAGAACGAATAGATATCCTTGAAGCAAATGAGGCGAGTTTTGATCAGGTGTTGAATGTCAATCTCCGCGGGCCTTATTTTTTGACTCAATTGATTGCCAGGCGAATGATTGAAACCAGGCAACAACTAACCAATGAGTTCTTCTGTATCATCAACATCTCATCCATTTCGGCATCTGTCGCTTCTGTGAATCGCGGAGAATATTGTATTTCGAAAGCAGGCATTGCGATGGCAACCAAATTGTGGGCATCCCGGCTCGGTGAGTTCGGTATCCCTGTTTACGAAATCCAGCCAGGCATTATCCATACAGATATGACTTCCGGAGTACAGGAGAAATATGACCGGATGTTTGAAAATGGTCTTGCCATCCAGAATCGGTGGGGTGTGCCTTCTGATGTTGGCAAAGTCGCTTGTGCAATGGCTACGGGAAGTATGCCCTATTCAACCGGTCAAGTCGTAAAAGTTGATGGTGGGATGACAATTCCGAGGCTTTAATTCAAGAGATTTTAATATTTTCTGTCAATTTTAATTCTCTGTAGTAGTTTAGTATTCAACTTATAATCTTCAATATACGATGGTCAGACTTAATGGTTTTATCACATTGAAGTTTTTACTTCTGCTCTCATTATTATTTGTTGGTTCCGGTATTTATGCCCGGCAGGGTGGATCCAAATTCAAAGTAATTGCTTTTTATACCGGTCAGAACGACCGTGCTCACGTTAGCTATGTTCATGAAGCAAACCGATGGTTCAATGAAACGGCTAAACAATATAAGTTCTCGTATGATTCAACCAATAATTGGAACAACCTGAATTTGGAATTTCTGGCTAAATATGATATTGTCCTATTTTTGGATACACGCCCTGACAAGCCGGATCAACGCGATGCTTTTGAGCAATATATGATGAGGGGAGGAGCGTGGATCGGATTCCATTTTGCTGCCTTTGCACTTACACCATCGGATTTTCCACAAAACTGGGACTGGTATCACAATGAATTGTTGGGGTCGGGTGAGTATAAAGGAAATACCTGGCGACCTACTTCGGCAATTTTGCGGGTTGAAAATCACAAACATCCGGTTACCAAACATCTGCCTGCAACTTTTAAGTCTACTCCGAATGAATGGTACAGCTGGAAAAATGATTTGCGAAAGAATCCCGATATTAAAGTGCTTGTTTCAATTGATCCGTCAAGTTTTCCGCTGGGTACCGGACCCAAAGCATGGGAGATATGGCATAATGGCGACTATCCGGTGGTGTGGACAAATATTAAATACCGGATGATTTACATCAATATGGGACACAACGACATAGACTATGAAGGGAAAACAAATAAAGAACTCTCTTTCACCTTTGCAAATCCGGTTCAAAATAAATTGGTGATCGATGCCCTACTTTGGCTGGGTAAGAAATAATAAAAAACTTTGAATTATAGGCTAACATTGTGTCTTGGACCTAAAACACAAATGGGAACAACTCTTTCAAGTAGTTCCCATTTCGTCGCTTCTGAATTGCTTCAACAGCGGCGTCAAGTTACGGTTATTGTGGCTGGCTGAAATGAAATCTTCGTCGTGCTTGCGCATTCTGTCGATTTGTTCTTCAACCCATCGCTTTCAGGTTCGGCTTTTTATAGCGTCACCCGTAGGCTGTCCCTTCGGTTTTCCTTGCGGTTGACCTTCCCGGACGGAGTGCTTTTCAGACTACAGTGTGGTTCATCTCTCGCGATCAGAAGTTCTTCTGTATAGAACATTTAAAGCTTTTCAGCTGTCCTGTTCCCCGGATTATTTCACGAAACTTGCGTCTCCTTTTTTATCCGCTCTTTAACTCAACCTTCTAATGAACGACTGGCGTTTTTCCGGTTGACTGAACTAATAAGATTGCTCTTTTCGTCCAACCTCTGACTCTTCAGTTGCGCAAACCCGAGGGTTTGAAAGATCCGGTTCTTTACTCAGCTAAGAGTCTTTTCCCGATTCCACTACTTCAAAGTAACCTTTTATCGCTGACCTGATATTTCAAAGATAGACCACTTCATATCCTCTTGCAAATATTTTCAACCTTTTGTATCAACTATGTATCAGCTAAGTATTAACCTGAGTTATTAACAATTGTCAATTACTTTAAATTTGTTATAAGGCTGGTATTTAGTATTTTAATGAAAAATTATTGTTTCCAGGTTTTCCCCCGGACTTTTTCACGATATATGTCAGTTGATTATCTGTATATTAAACCATTCTTTTGAAGTTAAACTGCTCCGGAAAAAGAAAGTTGGAAAGCGTAAATTCATCCTAATTTCCGAGGAGGATTTTTGAAGGTTAAATTTCGATTTTGTCTTTGCCGAATTGCAGAGACGGGAATCTGAAAAGATAAAGAAGATGATCAGATTTTAGTTGAAGTTCAATTGGGCCCGATTCAATTTCATCCAATACTTATTCTTTTCCCCAGCCAGTGAATTGATAAAATTTGGGAGGGGCCTAAAACACAAATGGGAACGACCCTTGCGAGTAGTTCCCATTTCGTCGTTTTTGAATTGCTTCAGCCACGGCGTCAGGCTACGGTTATCGTGGTTGGCTGCATTTTCATCTTCATCGTGCTTGCGCATTCTGTCGATTATTTTTCAACCCATCGCTTTGGGGTTTTGCCTTTTACAGCATCACCTTCCGGCTGTCCCTTCGGTTTTCCTTGCGGTCGACCTTCCCGGACGGAGCGTTTTTACAGAAAACAGGTTTGGAACATCACTTGCGATCAGTACTTCTGCTGTCTGGAACATTTGAGACTTTTCAGCTTTCCTGTTCCCCGGAATATTTCACGAAACTTGCGTCTCCTTTTTTATCCGTTCTTTAACTCAACCTTCTAATGAACGACTAGCGTTTTTCCGGCTGACTGAACTAATCAGATTGCTCTTTTCGTCCAACCTCTGACTCTTCAGTTGTGCAAACCCGAAGGCTTGAAAGATCTGGTTCTTTACTCAGCTAAGAGCATCTCCCCGTTTCCACTACTTCAAAGTAACCTTTTATCGCTGACCTGATATTTCAAAGATATGCGATCACCCAAACTCCTGCAAATATTTTTGGCCATTTGTATCAACCTTAAATCAACTATGTATTAACATGAGTTACAAACATTTGTTAATAATGTGACATGGTTAATCAGCTGGCATTTAGATTTATAATGCTTCGGCTGATTTTGCCGATGAATATTCATTTTACAACCTGTTGATTTCCGGCTAACAAAACCGGTGAAATGGGGTAAAACTGATTCTGAATTTATGGGTGAAAAAGCGTGAAAATACCTGGATTATTAAATGGGTTAAACTTAGGTTAAAATGGATATTTTTAAAGTGCCAGGGTAACACAGGAATAAGTTTGGATTTACAAATCTTTGAATGTCCAGATTGACATGGGAGCCCTAAAACACAAATGGGAACGACCCTTTCGAGTAGTTCCCATTTCGTCGTTTTTGAATTGCTTCAGCCGCGGCGTCAGGCTACGGTTATCGTGGTTGGCTGCATTTTCATCTCCTTCGTGCTTGCGCATTCTGTCGATTATTTTTCAACCCATCGCTTTTGGGTTTTGCCTTTTATAGCATCACCTTCCGGCTGTCCCTTCGGTTTTCCTTGCGGTCGACCTTCCCGGACGGAGCGTTTTTACAGAAAACAGATTTGGAACATCACTTGCGATCAGTACTTCTGCTGCCTGGAACATTTGAGACTTTTCAGCTTTACTGTTCCCCGGAATATTTCACGAAACTTGCGTCTCCTTTTTTATCCGTTCTTTAACTCAACCTTCTAATGAACGACTAGCGTTTTTCCGGCTGACTGAACTAATCAGATTGCTCTTTTCGTCCAACCTCTGACTCTTCTGTTGTGCAAACCCGAAGGCTTGAATGATCTGGTTCTTTACTCAGCTAAGAGCATCTCCCCGTTTCCACTACTTCAAAGTAACCTTTTATCGCTGACCTGATATTTCAAAGATATGCGATCACCCAAACCCCTGCAAATTTTTTTGGCCATTTGTATCAACTATGTATCAACCTAAGTTATCAACAATTGTTAATAGCCTCGTGGTGTTATCAGATTGATAATCAGGTGTATATTAATTGTTCTTTCAAATTTAATTTTTCTCCGATTCTTTTTCGCAGCTAATCAGCAGTTTTGCGCTTGGTTAAAGTAAGAATTTAATAAAGATAAACCTATCAAAAACGCGTAAGTTGATTTTAATCTGTCAATCCATTTACCGGGGCGTACAACTTTACATCAGCAAGTGTAATTGATTTGTTGCAAAGGATGATTAATCTTTCAATTACATTTCGAAACTCACGGATATTCCCGGTCCACTCGCGGTTCTGCAACTCTTCAATGGCATCAGGATCTATTTCTTTGGGTGGTTGTCCATATTCACCGCAAATCTGCTCAATAAAGTAACTGGTTAACAATGGAATATCCTCTTTGCGACTTTCGAGCGAAGGAACATTAATCAGAATTACACTTAACCGGTGATACAAATCCTCGCGGAAATTTCCATTCTTAATCTCATCTGCGAGATCTTTGTTTGTTGCTGCAATTACCCTGACATTTACTTTTACCGGCGTATCGCTTCCCACCTTGGTAATGATATTTTCCTGGAGGGCCCGTAATACTTTCGATTGAGCCGAAAGACTCATATCGCCGATTTCGTCGAGAAATAATGTTCCACCATCGGCCTGTTCGAATTTTCCTTTCCGTTGTTTAATCGCGGAAGTAAAAGCCCCTTTTTCGTGTCCAAATAATTCACTTTCAATTAATTCAGAAGGTATTGCCGCACAATTAACTTCGATAAACGGGGCCTCTGCCCGAGGCGATAATTCATGCAAACGACGGGCAATTAATTCCTTGCCTGTCCCGTTGGCTCCGGTTATTAACACCCTAGCCTCTGTCGGTGCAACGCGATCGGTCATTTCGAGCACTTTCAAAATCTGGGGTGATTCACCAATTATTTCGTACCGTTTATTGATTTTTTGCTTTAAGACTTTGGTCTCCTTAATAAGTACTGTTTTATCGCCTGCATTTCGTATAGTTATAAGCAATCTGTTTAAATCTAGTGGTTTAACGATAAAGTCAAACGCTCCTTTTTTTATTGCTTCTACAGCTGTATCAATGTTCCCATGTCCGGAAATCATAACGACTGTTGTTTCTGGTTTCAGTTCCATGATTTTTTCCAGGACTTCAATTCCATCTATTTCGGGCATTTTGATATCGCAAAGAATGATATCGAAATCAGTGCTTTTCACCATTTCAAGACCCAACAGACCGTTTTCGGCCACTTCAACTGCATATCCTTCAAAACCAAGAATATCTTTAAGCGTATTTCGGATGCTACGCTCATCATCAATGACCAAAATCTTTACCATATCGTTGATTTATAAATTCATGTGAATTAGTCGATCCATCACTCCCTCTTTCAGTGCATAATGTGTGTGTATCAATCTTTGAATTGTTAATCTTTGAAGGATGAAATTAGTAAAAACAGAGGCAATCACAATCATCTCGACGCGCATTTTGTCCATCCCTTCCATTTTACTTCTGGTTTCATGGTCTGATTGAATAAGTAGCTTGTGGATCTTCAAATAATCTTTAATCGGAAATTCTGAGACTCCACGGATTTTTAAATCGGGCTCGGCTTTTTCGTGAATATCCATTAAGGTATCGAATGCACCAGAGCAACCAACGATTGTCTGTGGTTGGTATCGTTCGCAGGCAATCCACAAATCCTGAAGATGTTCATCGAACCAATTTTCATAAGCCAAAATTTGGGTAGGTGTAACCGGATCGGATAATATTATCGTTTCGAGTGCCCTGGCAATGCCAATGTTAAAGCTTTTTCGCCAGAGGATGTCGTTGTCGTTTGCAAGTATAAATTCAATACTTCCGCCACCTATATCCACGATCAGGTATTTCCCGATTCCGTCCGGAAGAGACAGTCGTACTCCTCTGAAAATCAATTCGGCTTCAAGTTCGCCATCAATGATTTCGATTTCCCAGTCCAGTAATTGCTTCACTTTTTCAAGAAAAACGGACCTGTTCGTAGCACCGCGCAAGGCCGAGGTGCCAACGACTTTGACCTGATTGACTTTGTATTTCTGTATTGTTTCGAAATGACTTTGTAGTGCATGTATACCTCGTTCGATGGCTTCTGGCTGCAGAATCTCTTTGTTAATACCGCCCCTTCCCAATTTGACGGGCAATTTCCGATCGTAAACTGTCTCGAACGATCCGTTAGGTAATATATTGGCGATAAGTAAATTGCAGGTATTTGTTCCTATATCAATCACAGCAAATCGGGTCATGGATAAAGTTTAAATATTTATGCTGCAAGGTAGGAAAGAATGTGGTTGGTTCGAATCCGATTGTTGATAGTTCGTTCTCTTAAAAGAAGAAAGGCAGGAAACTCCTCAAAGTTCCTGCCTTTCCTTAAGTTCGATATATTTTGTTTGAATTACGATTTGTACATCAGCCACTTGCCGATCTCTTTCCACGAAGGTTTTTTGCCGTACATTAGGATACCAGTCCGATAAATTTTACCGGCCACCCAAACCATCCCGACAAAAGTCGCAACGAGCAGAGACATCGAAAGGGCTAATTGCCATGCAGGTACGCCAAAAGGTATCCGGGCCATCATCACAATTGGCGAGGTGAACGGAATCATGCTAAACCAAAAAGCGATCGGTCCTTCAGGATTTTTAATAGCGCTCATCATCACTATAATAGAAAGGATAATCGGTAACGTAATAGGGAATATAAATTGCTGTGCATCTTCCTGTGCATCAATTGCAGAGCCAACGGCAGCAAACATCGAGCTGTAAAGCAGGTAACCTCCGATAAAGAAGAAGACAAAACAACCTATGACCAATGGAAAATTAATGGTATCGATCATCGAAAATATCTCCTGCATTTTATCCATTTGGGGTGCGGCTTGTTGAGCAGCATTTTGACTCTGGGCCATCACACTTTGTATTTGCTGAGGCTGAGCATGATTTGGATACATGCTTTTCGAGGCGGTAAGAATTGCAAATCCGAGAATTACCCAAATTGCGAATTGAGTTAATCCTACCATGGCAATTCCGATGATTTTCCCCATCATGAGTTGAAAGGGCTTCACACTCGATATAATAACCTCGACAATGCGACTTTGTTTCTCTTCCATGACCCCTTGCATCACCATTGTACCATATAGAAAGATGAACATGTAGATCATAAACCCAAAAATATAACCAAGAATCATCCCAATTTCTGTAGAGCTTTTTTTGGCCTCTCCTCCTTCACCTAGTTTGATGGTGTCAATATTAATGTGAGCACGTGTTGCTTTGATTCTGGCTGCCAGATCGGGTATTTTGGTTTGACGTACCACTTCATCCATCTTATCTTTTTCAATCACATCCTGGATTTTACCTTGGATCTGCGATTTTAGATCATACGGAATATTACTTCCAGAAATTACCTGAACAGTACTTGTGGTCAGGAAATTAGGAGCCACAAACAGAAGTGCGTAATATTCCGAGTTCTGGATCTTGTCTTTAATTTTTAGATATTCTTCTTCCGGAATGAACTTGAATTTTGTGAATTCGGTGCTCTCAAGTCTACCGAGTAAGACCGCTGAACCATCATACACGGCAATTGTACGACTCTTTTCGTCATCCATCGACATGAAATAGGTAGGAAGGATCATCAATGCCGACATTAGAATGGGCATGAGTAGCGTCAGAATAATAAACGATTTTTTCTGGACACGGGTCATATATTCTCTTCGAATAATCAGTGCTATTTTATGCATGGCTTTGTTTTTAGGCGTTTTGTTTAACAACTTTAATGAATACTTCGTTCATGCTGGGAATTACTTCGTTGAACGAAACGATCTCGACATGCTCCACTAGGTCTCTGATCAGTTCTCTTGAATTACTTCCGTCGGGATACTGGATACTTAATTTGTTTCCCATTCCATTTTGTTCGTTACTCAGGATATTATATTTCCCGGCAAGCACATGACCGTGAATATCCAGATCACCGCGATAAGCAATATCGTAAATATTCGATTTGTACTTTTCCCTGATCTGTTGAGTTGGACCATCGAGGATCTTCTTCGATTTGTCAATCAATGCAATATGATCGCAAAGCTGCTCGACTGATTCCATGTTATGGGTTGAAAAAATGATCGTAGATCCATTCTTTTTCATCTGGAGGATCTCCCGGGTTATAATATCGGTATTAATTGGGTCGAAACCACTGAATGGTTCGTCAAAAATCAGAAGCCTGGGTTTGTGAAGTACCGTGCAGATAAACTGCACTTTCTGCTGCATTCCTTTCGACAATTCCATTACTTTCTTGTCCCACCAGGCGGTAATTTCGAACTTTTCGAACCAGATCTTGAGCTCTTTCATCGCGTCGCGTCGCGAAAGCCCTTTCAACTGACCCAGGTAAAGTGCCTGTTCACCAACTTTCATTTTTTTGTATAGTCCACGTTCTTCGGGCAGATAGCCGATCTGATCAATATCTTCGGCTTTCAGTGGTCTGCCATCCAGCCATACCGAGCCGCTGTCGGGTCCTGTAATCTGGTTGATGATCCTGATTAGCGTTGTTTTACCAGCTCCGTTAGGTCCGAGTAATCCGAAAATGGATCCCTCATCGACCGAAATCGAAACATTCGTCAATGCCTGATGATTGGCATAGGTTTTAGAGACATCTTTCGCTGAAAATAATTCCATAATTGTTAAAGGTTATATATTTATTTTTCTTCATATTCATCATACTCATCTTCAATATAGTCTGATTGGTCTTCTTCTTTCTTATCGGGTTGGCCAATTTTCTCAAGGAGATAATTCCATTCAGGCCAATTAAATTTGCGGCGGGCCACAAAAATAAAAATCACTGAAAGGACAAACAATGAGATTAAATCGAACAGCGGACTAAATTCTGTTATCCGGTATAAAGCAGGTGTTTGCAGCGCGCTTGAATCTTGCGTGAAAAATATTGACAAGAAAACATTGTTCATTGCATGGACTCCCCATGCCAATTCGAGTCCTTCGTCCATCAATGCACAAATCCCAAAGAATATCCCGAACCATATATATTGCGGCATTAGAATCGCGGCTCCGTATTCCTTTACTTCCGGATTGAAAAAATGAAGCGAGCCAAAAATAAGTGCCGTAATTACAATTGGTATCCATTTGTATTTAAAAATTTTAGCAAATCCCTGCATCAGGTATCCCCTGAAAAGTACTTCTTCGAAGCCGGTCTGAAACGGTAAGAGCAATACCGAAACTGCTATCAATATGAAAAAAGTGGTGGAATCAAACTGAAGTTCTACCTTCTGAATTCCTGTAATTGTGGAAAAAACAGCATAAGCTGAGAGTAGTAGCAACCACACACCTGCTCCCCAAAAAAACTTTTTCCACCGGAATGACGATGATCCTGTAATCACCGATAGCATTGGTCTTTCGTGAATAGGTTTCATCAAAATCAGTAACATGATAAGACCAAAGGCAAACGGAATAATTGTCAATGCTAATCCTGTGATGGGCGATATATCGTATGCCGAAAGGTCCATCAGATTTTCGGGATTAGCCTGCAAGTCCGGGTTATCCAGCATTTTTAAAGAAATAAAAAGGCTAAGCGGTAACGACCCAATAAATTGGCAAAGGATAACAACGATTACAATCATTGCTATCCACCGTCCGATATCATTCTTGCCTTGATATACCTTCTCCAGAAACATTCAGAATCAATTTTATTAATATGTCACGAAATTGGTTAAAATATTACATAAAAATGAAAGCAACCCAAATTTTTATAACGAAATATTCTATGATTGGGTTACATAGCAGAAACATCCTTTATTTAAATCTTACATCTACGAATACCGGACTATGATCAGATGCAATTTTTTCGGGTACAACTTTCTGTTTGATAATATTATAAATATAATTGCAACAGCTTAATCCCCAAATGTAATCAATACATTCCTTCGGTCCGGAGGATGGAAAAGTCGGTTGTTTTCCACTTAGGTTTATCCAGTTTTCTGATAATAAATTAATGGCTTTAGATTCGGGTGAAGCATTCAGGTCGCCCGCAAGAATGACTCTTTTATGAAGCTCCTTTGCTTTTTGGCTGATTAATTGAACAGAAGCAACTCTGTCGGTCTCGGTTAATGAAAAATGGGAACAAAAAAAGATATATTCTTTGAACTCTGCCATCAGCAGACCTCGTTTTTCTTCTCTTCCCGGCAATGGTAAAAAAGAGGTATTTGAAGGAACTTCTTTTGATAAAATTCCAATTCCGTATTTCCCTCCCTGATAAGGAATTGAAGCGCCATAGAGATATTTCATTCCGCACTTTTGGGCAATGACCTTCAGTACATCTTTTCCATTGCTCCGTGTAGTGACACTGTCGAGTTCCTGTAATGCAACAACATCGGGATGAATTGTATTGACAACCTCGGCAACGCGGTCGTAGTCAGTTATTTCGTCCATTCCGCGGCCGTTTCTGATATTGTAGGTTAGTATCCGAACGATGCCTTCACCGGGCTCAGTGTATTTATAATTTAAAACACGGATGGGTTTATTGTCTTGACCATCAGCACTCTGATTTAATAAGAATGAAGTTGCAATTACAAACAAGATGATACAATAGTGATGTTTCATTCTGAAGAGTCTAATTGAAAAAGTAGTTTGCAGGTCAGCGAAAACGTAAAGATAGGTATCTCAAATCATATGTTGTAGTCTGCAATGCAAAATAATCAAAGGAAGGTTCAATTCTTCAGGATCTGACTAGCGTCTAATTGGAATTTTTCGGAATTTCCCAAAGTATTCTTCCAGCTTCCTGGTTCTAAAGGCGAAAATTTCATTAAGTTGTTTCTTTATAACCAATTGGTTGGCGATTGCACCAATAAATCCCATTGGTGGCTGGTAATCAATTATGTCAGTCATAAGTACGCCACCTTCAACTGCCTCGATAATGTGCTGGTGGTGCCACATTTTATAAGGGCCAATTCGCTGTTCATCAACAAAATACTTCAGTTCACTCACATGTGTAATTTCAGTAACCCATCTCATCTTAATTCCGAGTAACGGACTGACGGTATAACTGATGATCATGCCGGCGTACACTTTTTCAGGAAGGTTTTTGGTCGTGATATCAAAACCCATGTAGTCGGGTGTGATGCGTTTTAAATTTTTAGGTGAAGAGATGAAATCCCAAACCTTATCAATTGTAGCCGGAATCTTCAGTGTTTCGTGTTTTGTGTAAACTGGCATATCTGTATTTTCTATGGAAAAAGATTGAGATTAGATTGTTATTAGTTTAAAAACCAGATGGCTGAGTTGAGAATTGTCGCAAAGGAGACCCAAAGCAGATAAGGGATCTGGAGAAATGCGGCCAGTTTGCTGATACGCTTAAAGATAATAATCATCAGAAGGATGCTGATCCAAAGCAGCACGATTTCGACGAGTGCCACTCCAAGAAGGTTGAATTTGAAGAACAAAAAGCTCCAGATAAAATTGAATATTAATTGTATGGCGAAGATTAGCAGGGCATTGGTTCTGTTCCGCCCAATGGGTGATCTCCAAATGGTAAACAACGAAACACCCATTAATAAATAAAGTGATGTCCAAACTGGCGCAAAGAGGTAGTTGGGCGGATTAAACGACGGTTTATTCAGCGTAGCATACCAGTCAGTAATGCTTGCTGCTGTTGCAAACCCTGATATTCCACCAATAGCCAGCGGAATTAAAAGACAAATAAGGATTGTGCTTAAAGCTTTGATTGATTTCATTTCCAATTGATAAGATTATGCTTTCGCGATGTTGTTGATCATTCCTTTAAAGATGAATCCATGAAACGGGAGAACGGCGTACCAATAATTGCGTCCCCAGACCCCTAAAGGTCTGAAGGTTGCTGTCTGTATTAATTCATTATCTTTTGTTATTTTAAATTCAAGCCAGGCCTCACCCGGCAGTTTCATCTCTGCGTAAAGAAGTAATCTTTTCTCTTCTTTATCTGCCAATAAAACGCGCCAGAAATCAAGTGAATCACCTGCGAATAATTCAGTCGGATTTTTCCGTCCACGACGCAGTCCGACTCCTCCTACCATCTTGTCCATAATTCCTCTGATTCTCCATAACCAATTCCCATAGAACCAGCCATGCGTTCCACCTATCGACCAGATATTTTGCAATACCCTGTCACTATCTTCGATTTTCAGATGTCTTATATCAGTAAAACAGCCATTTACAGGTACCCGAACATGATGTGATATTCCTTTGTTAAGCGTCATACTAGTGAGCGCATCCTTCCAGCTCGACACGACCTGATTCTGTTCAATTTTTCCGAAAGCGAGTTTAATGGCTTTTTTATATCCAATTAAATGAATTCCAGTGACCAGATCATTTAACTGGTTTTTATTACAAACAATTTCCACTTTCATACTATTAACGAGATTGATGGCCAAAGAATATGAGGTGGATGTGACGAAATAGAGCCAATAGGACGACAATCGCGGTGTCATAACCGGTATTATCCATATCCTTCGTTTTAGTCCCCTGACTTTGGCAAACTCTAATATCATCTCTTTATAAGTCAGAACTTCAGGACCGCCTATATCATAGCTGTTGTTATAAGTCGGTTTGTTGTTCAGTACCCCCATCAGATAGTCGATCACATTTCTGATTGCAATGGGCTGGGAACGTGTATTTAGCCAGCGAGGAGCGATTATCAGCGGGAGTTTCTCCACCAGGTCGCGGATAATTTCGAAGGAGGCACTACCTGATCCGATAATAATTCCGGCTTTTAGCGTTGTAAGGGCGTATTTCTTTGATTTCAAAATGTCTTCAACATTCTTTCGCGAAATCAAATGTTTCGATAATTTTCTTTCGTTGGTAATTCCACTTAGGTAGATAACTTGTCTTGCCCGGGTAAGTTCGATCCGGGATCTGAAATTTCGGGCCGATACATCTTCCATTTTAGCAAAATCACCGATATTGGTTGACATTGAATGGATCAGATAATAAGCCGCATCAATATCTTCGGGAATCTGATCCAATGTTTGTTCATCAAGAAAGTTTGCTTCAATCACTGTTAAATTTAGCCAGGAATACCGATCAAAATTAAACCTCGATTTGTCGCGGACGCAACAAATTACCTGATGGCCATTTTGCAGCAAAACCGGCAATAAACGTTGTGCAATATATCCGGTTGCTCCGGTAAGGAGAATCTTCATCTGTAAGTTTTTAGATACAACATGCAGAAAAACTTTTTGTTTTGCGCCGGATTGGGTTCCTGACAGAAATGTTTCCAATATCAAGCTACCTGTACATCGTCATCGAACAGTTAACATCAATACCCGAAAACGTAATTTGACCGCTTAAATCACTCAATCGGGATTGAAATCCGATGGAATAACTGAATCAACTATTCGAATGTTGTCAAACTGACAGGATAAATGCCCAATCATGATCAAAATGATAATAATTTAAATCTGTTTAATAATTAATGAAATTAAATATATTAAAATGACATACAAAGTGTCAATATATAATGAAAGTATAAAAAAAGATTAATAAAATGTGATAAATACTATCAAAATAGGATAAAAAAGTGTAAAATTGTAATAATTAATAACCACCAATATTTATCAAATTATGAGTAACGATGTAGAATTGTTCATTGAGAATTTTATGGCAAATCTGATTGCTAAAAATCCACACGAGAAAGAGTTTCATCAGGCGGTGCGCGAAGTCGTTGAAAGTCTGGCGCCGTTTCTTTTAAAGAATCCAGCTTATAACAAGTTGAAAATTCTTGAAAGAATGGCTGAACCTGAAAGAGTCATTTTGTTCAGGGTTCCCTGGCTGAATGATCGGGGTGAAGTTGAAATAAATAAGGGATATCGTGTACAAATGAACAGTGCTATTGGTCCATATAAAGGAGGGCTGCGTTTCCATTCATCGGTAAATTTAAGTATTCTAAAGTTCCTTGCATTTGAGCAGGTACTTAAAAACAGTTTGACCACATTGCCAATGGGCGGAGGAAAGGGTGGTTCCGACTTCAGTTCCAAAGGTAAATCTGATAATGAAGTGATGCGTTTTTGTCAGTCGTTTATGACAGAACTTCAACGACATATTGGTCCGGATACCGATGTTCCTGCGGGAGATATTGGTGTTGGTGGCCGCGAAATTGGTTACATGTATGGACAGTACAAACGACTACGCAACGAATTTACGGGAACACTTACCGGAAAAGGTTGCAACTGGGGTGGAAGTTTAATGCGGCCTGAAGCTACAGGATATGGAACAACCTACTTTGCTCAAGAGATGTTGAAGACGAAAGGCGATTCGATTGCCGGTAAAACGGTAGCTATATCGGGCTCAGGTAATGTTGCGCAATATGCAGTTGAGAAAGTGACCCAATTGGGTGGTAAGGTGGTAACAATGTCTGATTCAAATGGCTATATCTATGATGCGGATGGAATTACGGCTGAAAAACTGGCTTTCGTGATGGAACTTAAAAATGTGATGCGTGGCCGTATCAAAGAATATGTCGACGAATATCCAGGTGCCAAATACTTCGAAAACGAACGTCCGTGGGGTGTGAAATGTGATATTGCATTGCCATGTGCCACGCAGAATGAACTCCATGGAGATGATGCCAATACTTTGATTGCCAATGGTTGTATTTGTGTCGCTGAAGGTGCAAATATGCCATCAACAGCCAAGGCGGTAGATGTTTTTATTCAGAATAAAATCCTGTATGGACCCGGGAAAGCTGCAAATGCCGGAGGTGTTGCCACGTCGGGTCTTGAAATGTCGCAAAATTCTATGCGTATTAAATGGTGTTCAGAAGAGGTGGATACAAAATTGCAGACAATTATGGTCAACATCCATGAAGCATGTGTAGAAAACGGACAAGAGCCTGATGGTTACGTCAATTATGTGAAGGGAGCCAATATTAGCGGATTCCTTAAAGTTGCATGTGCGATGCGCGAACAGGGATTGGTTTAAATCATCACGATTTTAGATAACACAAAAAAGAGGAGGTCAGCAATGACATCCTCTTTTTTGATTTTGGAAGGCAGGAAGTGCTAAAACTAGCCTGGCTTACCTCCCGATTACACTGATAGTGTTATTAGTTGTTACTTGTACTCATTCCATGCCTTGATCGAAATATCATCCATATCGAGTTTGCAGATCGCATAGATAAATGCACTGGCTACTCTGGCGTTGGTAATCAATGGGATATTAAAATCGATTGCGTTCCGACGGATGTTGTAACCATTTGATATTTCCCTGGTTGTATGATCTTTAGGGATATTGATCACCATCTCAACTTTTCGTTTCTTGATCAGATCGAGTGTATTGGGCTGCTTGTCTTCGTCGGGCCAGAATACCTGCTCTGTTTCTACGCCATTCTCCTGAAAGAAGTTGTGTGTTCCACCTGTAGCGTAGATTGTAAAACCACGCTCTTTTAGCATTCGTGCACTTTCGAGTAATTCTACTTTGCCACGTGTTGGTCCAGAAGAGATCAGGATGCTTTTCTTTGGAATGCGATATCCCACGGACAGCATCGATTTCAATAGCGCTTCGTAAAAGTTTTCACCAATGCACGCCACCTCACCGGTCGAAGCCATGTCAACTCCGCTAACCGGGTCGGCATTTAAAAGACGGTGGAATGAGAATTGTGGTGCTTTAACTCCCACATAATCAAGTTCAAAAAGCGACTTGTCCGGTTTTTCGAAAGGGACATTCAACATTGCTTTGGTTGCGATCTCAATCAGGTTCGTTTTCAAAACTTTTGAAACAAACGGAAACGAGCGCGAAGCTCTCAGGTTACATTCAATCACCTTGATATCGTTGTCTTTTGCAAGATACTGGATATTAAATGGTCCGGTGATTTCAAGTGCCTTGGCAATCTTACGTGATATCTTCTTAATCCTTCGGATGGTCTCGATATAAAGTTTTTGTGGAGGAAAGACAATTGTTGCATCTCCGGAGTGCACACCGGCAAATTCGACATGCTCGGAAATCGCGTAAGCCACAATCTCACCGTCTTTGGCAACAGCGTCAACCTCGATCTCTTTTGCATTTTCAATAAATTCAGATACCACAACAGGGTGTTCTTTCGAAACTTTTGTCGCGAGTGTAAGGAAATGATGTAACTGATCTTTGTTCGAAACAACATTCATGGCAGCACCTGAAAGTACGTACGAAGGGCGGATCAATACCGGAAATCCCACTTCATCAACAAACCGGTTGATATCTTCGATGGTTGTGAGCTGGCTCCAGCGTGGCTGATCGACATCGAGACGGTCGAGCATCGCTGAAAATTTATTCCTGTCCTCGGCATTGTCAATTTTCTCGGCGGTGGTTCCAAGGATTGGAACACCTTGCTGATGCAATTTCATTGCCAGGTTATTCGGAATCTGCCCACCCATAGAAAGGACAGTTCCCAGCGGTTGTTCAAGATCACATATATCGAGCACCCGTTCGAGTGTGAGTTCATCAAAATAGAGCCGGTCGCAGGTATCGTAGTCGGTTGAGACTGTTTCCGGATTATAATTAATCATGATGGAGCGGAAACCCTCTTTCCTGATTGTGCTCACTGCATTGACTGAACACCAGTCGAATTCAACCGAAGAACCAATGCGATAGGCACCTGAGCCAAGAACGATGACCGATTTGTTGTCATGCTGAAATTCAACATCATGTTCCGATCCGTTGTAGGTGATATACAGGTAGTTTGTCTGTGCCGGATACTCTCCGGCAAGTGTATCGATTTGTTTGACGAATGGAATAATTCCCAACTTTTTCCGAAAGGCCCTGACCTTCAGGTTATCTTCGTTTTGCGACTTATCTTTGCTTTTAAGAACCAGCCGGGCAATTTGGAAATCTGAATATCCTTGTTTTTTAGCAAGTTGCAACAATTCGACAGGCAATGTTTCGAGCGAGTTGAATTCTAAGAGTTCGTTCCGAAGCCGGTAAATATTTTCGAGTTTCTGAAGAAACCATTTGTCAATCCGGGTGATTTCCCAGATTTTATCGACCGAATAGCCTTTGTTCATTGCTTCGGCAATCGCGAAAATTCGGCGATCCGTTGGATTTTTCAACTCCTCGTCGATGTTGTCAATCTCCATTTCGCCACGGTTTCCAACAAAGCCGTGCATTCCGCCGCCAACCATCCGGATACCTTTCTGGATGGCTTCTTCGAATGAACGTCCAATGGCCATAATTTCACCAACCGATTTCATGCTCGAACCAAGCGTTTTCGAAACGCCGACAAATTTATTCAGATCCCAGCGTGGAATTTTAACCACCACATAATCGAGTGCAGGTTCAAAACAGGCTGTCGTTACCTTCGTAACCGAATTCTTTAACTCGTGAAGTCCGTACCCCAATCCAAGTTTAGCAGCGACAAAAGCAAGCGGATAACCCGTTGCTTTTGAAGCCAATGCCGAAGATCTTGAAAGACGGGCATTTACCTCGATAACCCTGTAATCCTCAGAGTTTGGATCGAGTGCAAACTGAACGTTACATTCCCCGACTACACCGATTTTGCGGATAATTTTAATCGAAAGAGCACGCAGTTTATGATATTCGACGTTAGACAAGGTCTGAGACGGCGCCACAACAATCGACTCGCCCGTATGAATTCCAAGCGGGTCGAAGTTTTCCATGTTACAGACGGTAATGCAATTGTCGTAAATATCGCGGACCACCTCGTATTCAACCTCTTTCCACCCTTTGATCGATTCTTCGACCAAAATCTGTGGAGAATAACTGAAAGCGTTTTCAGCCAGTTTATTGAGTTCTTCTTCATTCGAGCAGAATCCTGAACCTAATCCTCCAAGTGTATAAGCAGCCCTGATAATCAGGGGAAAACCAAGCTTTTTGGCAGCTTCTCTCGCTTTTTCGATGGTGTCGCAGGCAACACTTCTAGGGGTGAGAACATCAATTTCGTGCAGAATGTCCGAAAAAATCTGGCGGTCTTCGGTATTGATGATCGACTGAACCGGAGTTCCAACCACCTTAATATTGTGTTTTTCGAGAATTCCTTGTCTGAAAAGGTCAACACCGCAGTTTAATGCGGTTTGACCGCCGAATGCGAGTAAAATCCCATCAGGCTTTTCCTTTTCGATTACTTTTTCAACAAAGTAAGCAGTCACCGGGAGGAAGTAGATTTTATCAGCAATCTCTTCCGATGTCTGAATAGTCGCTATATTTGGATTTATCAGGATCGTGAAGACACCCTCTTCTTTCAATGCTTTCAACGCCTGAGAACCTGAATAGTCAAATTCTCCTGCTTCTCCGATTTTCAATGCCCCCGAGCCGAGGACAATCACTTTTTTGATGGATGAGTTAATCATTTATCTGACTTATTTTTTTTAATACTTTCAATAAAATCATCGAACAGGTATTCTGTGTCCACTGGACCTGAAGAGGCTTCCGGATGGAATTGTGTCGAGAAGAACGGTTTCGATTTGTGCCGTATTCCCTCGTTGGTATTGTCATTTACATTTACAAACATCGACTCCCATTCTTCGGGCATTGTTTCATCTGCAATTGCAAAACCGTGATTTTGAGACGTAATAAAACAGCGGTTTGTGCCTTTAAGCAAAACCGGTTGATTATGACTTCTGTGCCCGTATTTCAATTTATAGGTTTTAGCACCGGCTGCCAATCCAAGTAATTGATTTCCAAGACATATACCCATGATCGGTTTCTCTTGTTCAATTGCCGTCCGGATATATTTGACCGTGATCTCGCACATCGCAGGATCTCCGGGACCGTTGGTAAGAAAGAGACCATCGTAATCAAGCTTTGTAAAATCGTAGTCCCAAGGAACCCTTATCACCGTGGCATTTCGGTTTAGCAAGCAGCGGATAATATTGTTTTTTACACCGCAATCCACCATTACGATCTTGTATTCTCCATCTCCGTAGGTCTCAACCACGTCAGTGCTTGCGATAGCGACAAGATTAACGAGGTTTGGATCATAAAATTCGATTGCCTCGTCTTCAAACTCAATCTTTCCAAGCAATGAGCCTTTTTCACGAAGAATTTTAGTGAGCAACCTGGTATCAATATCGTAAATGCCTGGAATCTTCTGTGATTTCAACCAGTCGCCCAGGCTCATCATCGCATTCCAATGGCTGAAGCCAACCGAATAGTCCGAGACGATCAATGCTGTAATATGGATCTTGTTTGATTCAAAATGTTTGTGTACTCCATTTTCCATCAAATCTTTAGGTACGCCATAATTCCCAATCAACGGATAAGTTGAAACAAGAATTTGTCCCGTATAGGAAGGATCAGTCAGACTTTCGGGATATCCGGTCATCGCAGTGTAGAAAACTACTTCTCCGGCAACCGACTTTTCGTATCCGAACGATTTCCCTTCCAACACTGTTCCGTCCTCAAGAATCAGTTTTACTTTTCGCATTATAAGCTATTTTTCTCTTGTTAACTAATATTCAAATACTTAATTCTCAAAAAAAATGCGTTTTCACTACCTTTTAATCAGTAGCAAAAACGCATTCTCCGGCGTCTTCTTCATCGATATTCTTAGTTGATGTCGCACAGCCCAAAAGTAGTCTAATCTGCGAAACTCACAAAGCCATTCCTGGAATTTTATAATTATTCACATTAATTTAATATTCGACGTCAAAACTAAATAAATATGCATAAAATCACCATATATCAAAATAAATGCATAAAATTGCACTCTTTGATAGAATAAATATTCACTCATGATGGATCGGTCACAAAGAATTCAAATGATTAAAAAGATTATCTCTGAAGAGGTAATCAGTAGTCAGGACGACCTGCAAATCCGTTTACAGGAGATCGGATGCGACGTTACTCAGGCGACGCTTTCGCGTGATCTGAAATCGCTGCAGGTGATAAAAGCGAGCGATGTAAAGAGTGGATATATCTACCGGCTCGCTGGTAATAATCCTGTAAATCAGCAGAGTAATTCGGAAGCGTCGAGACTTGATTTTTTGGCAGATGGCGTAGTGGGGATTGAGTTCTCCGCAAATCTGGGGGTAATCAGGACCTTACCCGGATATGCCAATAGTGTTGCCATCATGATTGATAAAGCGAACCCTGTCGAAATTCTGGGAACGGTGGCAGGCGACGATACCATTTTGCTGATCATGCGCGAAGGTGTAGGTCGCAATGATTTGATACAGGCATTAAAGAATGTGATGCCCAAACTTGAAAGTAAAATTTAAATTGAAGTTATTTTTAAAACCATGATATTTAAGAAAAAGGAAGATATTCAGGAAAAGCCTGATATCCAGATAATGGTAGCCGGGGACCAACATCTTCGTTACGTTGACGAAATAAATGATACCATTGAAAAAGCTTCATTGGAGCGTGGTACAGGGATTGCCCGACGCACACACGAATATATTGCCTCTAAAATTTCGGAGGGAAAAGCTATCATTGCCCTTGAAGGTGAGAAATTTGCAGGTTTTTGCTACATAGAGACATGGAATGACGGAAAGTATGTGGCGAACTCAGGTCTAATTGTCCATTGGGATTACCGCGGGCACGGTCTGGCCAGAAGCATTAAGATGATGGCTTTCCAGTTGTCGCGATCAAAATTCCCCGAGGCCAAACTTTTTGGTTTAACGACCGGTCTTGCTGTGATGAAAATTAACTCTGAATTGGGTTATCGCCCCGTCACCTTCTCTGAACTGACTGATGATGAGCAATTTTGGAAAGGATGCCAGAGTTGTGTCAACTATGATATTCTGCTTCGGATGAATAAAACCAAATGTTTGTGCACCGGGATGTTATATGACCCTGCATGGGAAGAGAAGAAGAGAAAACCAAAAACTCCATTCAAAATTTATAAAGAGTGGCTTGAAAAACGGAAAAACGAAAAACTGCATTTTTCAGCCATCGACTGGAAAAAGATTATTATCTTAGGACATTGATAACAATCTGTTATTCAAATCAAAGATCGAAGTAATTTATAAAAAAAATATTCTCATGAAGGAAAAAGTAGTTTTGGCATTTAGCGGAGGGTTAGATACTTCGTTTTGTGCAATATATCTGTCGGTTGAAAAAGGGATGGAAGTTCACACAGCGATTGCAAACACAGGCGGATTTTCGAAGGAAGAACTTGCTGCAATCGAAAAAAAGGCTTATTCACTGGGTGTAAAATCACACAAAACAATCGATGTCACCGATGAGTATTATAACAAGGGCATACGGTATATGGTGTATGGCAATGTGTTGAGGAATAATACCTATCCTATTTCGGTCAGTTCCGAACGTATTTTCCAGGCGTTGGCGGTGATTGAGTATGCCAAAAGTATTGGAGCAACTCATGTTGCGCACGGAAGCACCGGAGCCGGTAACGATCAGATCCGTTTCGACCTTGCATTTGGAGTACTCGCACCCGAGATCAAAATTATAACTCCAACACGTGACCTGGAACTGTCGCGTGATGCTGAAATTAATTACCTGCGTGAACACGGCGTTGTCGATAATTTCGAAAAGATGGCTTACTCTGTTAACAAAGGACTTTGGGGCACAAGTATTGGCGGTAAGGAGACACTTCACAGCGACCAAACCTTGCCGGAAGAGGCATATCCGACTCATCTTCAAAAAGAAGGCGAGGAGATAATCACACTTGAATTTCTAAAAGGACAGCTCCGGGGAGTCAATGGGAAAACGCACCGCAATCCTGTGGATTCAATTAACGAAGTTGAAAAGCTTGGTTCTGCCTGGGCCATCGGTCGCGATATGCACATCGGTGATACGATTATCGGTATTAAAGGACGTGTTGGTTTTGAGGCCGCCGCTCCGATGCTGATTATCAAAGCACATCAGATGCTTGAAAAACATACGCTTACAAAATGGCAGCAATACTGGAAAGAACAGCTGGGTAATTGGTACGGGATGTTTTTGCACGAAGCAATGTACCTCGAACCAGTCATGCGCGACATCGAGAAATTCCTCGAAAACAGCCAGGAAAATGTTACCGGTAAAGTGATAATAAACTTAAGACCATATTGTTATCAATTAATTGGAATAGAATCGGAGCACGATCTGATGAATTCGGAATTTGGGCAATACGGTGAAATGAACAAAGGATGGACTTCAGATGATGCGAAAGGATTCACAAAAATATTGGCTAACCAGTTGAAAATCTATCATTCTGTAAATAATAAATGATGCTGCACTCAAATAAAATCAAGGTCGGAATAGTTGGCGGAGCTGGTTATACTGCCGGTGAGTTGATCCGCATATTGCTTTATCATCCGGCAACAGAATTGAAATACATTCAAAGCAGCAGCAACAACGGATTACGTGTTTCAGCTGTTCATACAGATCTTCTTGGAGACACGGATCTGATATTCAGGGATATCGATTTTAATGACCTGGATATGGTATTTTTATGCTCTGGTCACGGCAAATCAATTGATTATTTGAATAGTACAGTAATTCCGCAGCGCGTAAAAATTATTGATTTGAGTCACGATTTCAGGTTGAAACGCGAAGGGAATGATTTTGTATATGGTTTGCCGGAACTTAACCGTGAAGAAATCAGGGTTGCAACAAAAATAGCCAATCCAGGATGTTTTGCGACTGCAATTCAGTTGGCTTTGCTTCCGCTTGCTTCTACAGGATTGCTGATCGATGAAGTTCATATTAATGGGATAACAGGATCAACCGGGGCAGGACAGGCTCCTACAAAAACTTCTCATTTCAGCTGGCGCGACAATAATTTGTCGGTTTATAAAGCATTTGAGCACCAGCATCTTGGTGAAATTTGTCAAAGTCTTAAACAGGCTCAGCCCGGTTTCGACCAGGATGTTAATTTCATCCCGATTCGGGGAAATCATACCCGAGGAATTTTTGTGACCGCCTATACAAAATATGAAGGCACTTTGGAAGAGGCGAATTCAATCTATTCCGATTTCTACGCCGCACATCCGTTTGTGAATATGGCCCCCGAAAATCCCGATCTGAAACAAGTGGTGAATAGTAATAAAGCGTTGCTTTTCCTTGAAAAACATGGCAACAATCTGATGATCATTTCTTGCATTGATAATCTTCTAAAAGGCGCTTCAGGTCAGGCGGTTCAAAATATGAATTTGATGTTTGGACTCGATGAACGCAGTGGTTTAAACCTGAAGGCAATTGGATTTTAAGTCAAGGTGTTAAATCGTTATTCAAAGTCTGACAGATGAAAGCTAGTTTGCCAACAGTCAGTTACTAAATGTTTAGAATCAGACAATATAAATGGCTCAAGTCTTAGCAAATTCTTGAGCTTTTAATTTAATTAAAATGAAACTTTTCGACGTTTACCCCCTATTCGATATCGTTCCGGTATCGGCAAAAGGATGTTATATCACAGATGATAAAGGAGTTGAATACCTTGATTTGTATGGCGGTCATGCAGTAATCTCTGTAGGTCATTCCCATCCCGGTTATGTGAAAAAACTGACGGATCAGCTCAACAAGATTGGTTTCTATTCCAATTCGGTTCAGAATCCGTTGCAGGAAGAGTTGGCGTTGAAATTGGGAGAACAATCCGGTTATCCCGAATATTCTCTTTTTCTCTGCAATTCAGGTGCCGAGGCGAATGAGAACGCGTTAAAACTGGCCTCTTTCCATACGGGTAAAGGGCGGATTATTTCTTTCGAAAAGTCTTTTCACGGTAGGACCTCGGCAGCAGTTGCCGTAACTGATAATCCAAAGATCATCTCGCCATTGAACGACACTGTTATACGTACAATGTTGCCTCTCAATGATGTTGCTCAGCTTGAATCAGCCTTAAAACAGGGTGATGTTGCTGCTGTGATTGTTGAGGGAATCCAGGGAATAGGCGGATGCCGGGTGCCAGAACCTGTTTTTCTGAAAGCTGCCTCCCAATTGTGCGAAAAATATGGGGTGGTTTTGATTCTTGACGAAATACAATCGGGATACGGCCGTAGCGGAAAGTTTTTCGCACATCAATATGCTGATATTAAACCCGATATTATCTCCGTAGCTAAAGGAATGGGAAATGGATTCCCGATAGGTGGAATACTGATCAGTCCGAAACTGAAACCCTGGTTTGGCATGTTGGGCACCACCTTTGGTGGAAATTACCTTGCCTGCGCTGCCGGAATTGCAGTTCTCGATATTATGAAAGCTGAAAAGTTGGTGGATAATGCCCTTGAAGTGGGGAATTATCTTTTCTCGAAACTTGCACAAATACCGCAAATTAAAGAGCTTCGCGGAAAAGGACTGATGATCGGCGTTGAATTTGATTTTCCGGTTGCCCCCATCCGAAAGCAGTTATTGTTTGAAGAGAAAATATTTACAGGAGTTTCAGGGATTAATACCATCAGGATACTTCCCCCACTGACATTGACGAAAACTCAGGTCGATCTTTTTATTGATTCACTCGTAAAGGTGCTGAATAAATCGTAAAATTGCATATCTTTAAATATTACGAAATTCTAATATCATGGAGATACAAAAATTGAAAATAGCAATCGTTGGCGGTGGCAATCTGGGGCGTTCAGTTGCAGATGGTTTTCTCAAATCTGGCATCTCCGCTTCAAAACTGACAGTTTCGCGTCGGCGTGTTCAGTTACTGGATGATCTTGCCGCAAAGGGTATCAGCATTGAGAAAGATAATAAAATTGCTGTCTCAAAGGCAGATATCATCATCATTGCCGTAAAGCCCTATCAGGCGGTTGAGGTGATTACCGAAATCAAACCAGTTCTTCGTCCGGGTCAGATTGTTGCATCTCTAATGACTGGAATCAGCATTGCCCAATTGAAAGAATTACTGCCGACAAGTGTTATCCCGTTGAGGGTGATGCCCAATACAGCGGTTGCACTTCGGGAATCAATGACATTAATTGCTGCTCCCGATTGCTCACCGGATCAATTAAAAATGATACAGGAATTGTTCGAATCGCTTGGCAAAGTGATCTTTATCGACGAAGAACTCATGGCCGCTGCAACCGTTCTCGGAGCCTGCGGAATTGCCTTTGCACTCCGGTTTATTCGCGCTGCAATTCAAGGCGGTGTCGAGATCGGTTTTGGAGCCGATGTGGCGCAACAGATAGTCGCACAGACAGTAAAAGGCGCAACAGAATTGATCTTGCAAACAGGCCATCATCCTGAACAGGAAATTGATAAAGTAACGACACCTAAAGGAATTACGATTTCAGGGTTGAACGAAATGGAACATCAGGGCTTTTCTTCCGCACTGATCCGGGGACTGCTCGTCTCGTTCAATAAAATCAACAGTTCAAAGTAAATTGAGATAAGACACTAATATTCAATTTTATACCTATGGATGAACAGATCAAACAAATAGCCGATCGTTTACGTGGTATGCGTGAAGTGCTTGAAATCACACCTGATGCTGCTGCTGCAACATGTGCTATTTCAACTGTGCAGTACCTGAATTTCGAAAGTGGTCAGGTAGATATTCCGGTGAGTATTCTCCACCGGATGGCTCAAAAATACAATTTTGATATAACCTCACTTCTCACTGGCGAGGAGCCGCTTATGCGTTCTTATACATTGACGCGCAAAGACAAGGGGCTCAGTGTTAACCGTCAGAAAGCATATAAATACCAGGCACTTGCAGGCAATTTTCAGAACCGGAAGGCTGACCCTTTTGTAGTTACCGTTGATCCCAAAGAAGATCCAACTGTAAGTTTTAATTCCCATCCCGGGCAGGAATTTAACTACCTTATTGAGGGAAAACTAAAAATTTTCATTGGTACCAGGGAGATGATTCTCGAGCCGGGCGATTCGATTTATTTCGATTCAGGAATTCAGCACGGAATGCTCGCCTTGGAAAATAAACCTGCCAAATTTTTAGCCATTATCCTTTAAATTTTAGTTTTCATGTTTGAAAAATATCTTAAGAAATCGTCTTTTGAATCACTCGAAGATTTTCAGAAAAACTTCGAAATAATTGTTCCTGAGAAGTTTAACTTCGCCTACGATGTAGTGGATGAGTACGCCAGAACGGAGCCTTCCAAAAGGGCCATATGCTGGGTAAATGATCAGGGCGAAACCCATGATTTCACATTTGCCGATCTGAAAAGGGAGAGCGATGAAACTGCTTCGTTCTTTCAGTCACTTGGAATAGGTCGTGGCGACAAGGTGATGTTGATCCTTAAAAGAAGATTTGAATTCTGGTTTTCGATTCTTGCATTGCATAAAATTGGTGCCGTTGGCGTGCCGGCAACCCATTTATTGACTCCTAAAGACCTTATATACAGAAATAATGCTGCCGGCATAAAGATGATCATCACGGTTTCAGAACCCGAAATTGTCCACGGCATCAACGAAGCTTTGGCAGAATCTCCGACAGTTGAAAAGTTAGTGACAGTGGGCGAGCATACGCCCGAAGGTTGGATTTCGTTCCATGACGGCGTGCGTAACGCCAAACCGTTTGTGGCACCTCAGGGAGAGGCAGCCTCTAAGAATACCGACATTTCGTTGTTGTATTTCACTTCAGGTACAACTGCAAATCCCAAAATGGTAGTTCATGATTTTACTTATCCTTTGGGGCATCTTGCGACTGCAAAATTCTGGCAGAATGTCGAAAACAACGGCCTCCATTTTACGGTTTCCGATACAGGATGGGCAAAATCTGTATGGGGAAAACTGTATGGACAATGGCTGGTCGGAGCTGCGGTATTTGTCTATGATTATGAGAAGTTTACTCCTGATGATATGCTTTCAAAAATCAGTGAATTCGGAGTAACCAGTTTTTGCGCGCCCCCTACAATTTACCGGTTTCTGATCAGGGAAGATTTTTCAAAACATGACTTGTCGAAGCTTAAATGGGCCTCCGTTGCAGGTGAACCTCTGAATCCAGTCGTTTACGATACTTTCTATAAACAAACTGGTTTAAAACTCAGGGAAGGTTTTGGCCAGACCGAAACTACTTTGCAGATTGCCACATTTCCGTGGATGGAACCTAAGGCTGGATCGATGGGCGTTCCGTCACCGCAGTTCGATGTTCTTCTGATAGATGGAGAAAATAAAGCATGCGAAGACGGGGAAGTCGGGCAAATCGTTATCCGCACAAGCGAAAAAATTCCGATTGGCTTGTTTTCAGGATATTACCGTGATCAGGAAAAAACGGACTCATGCTATTTTGGTGGCAATTATTATACCGGAGATCTTGCCTGGCGAGACGAAGATGGCTACTACTGGTTTGTCGGCCGTGTTGATGATGTAATTAAATCTTCGGGCTATCGAATTGGACCGTTTGAAGTGGAAAGTGCCCTGATGACGCATCATGCTGTAATTGAGTGTGCTGTTACTGGTGCTCCCGATGAAATTCGTGGTCAGGTTGTGAAGGCTTCCATTATTTTGGCACCCGAGTTTCGTCCTGGTAGTGATGAGCTTGCAAAAGAGATTCAGGAACATGTTAAAACGGTTACTGCTCCTTATAAATACCCGAGGATCATTGAATTCGTCACCGAACTGCCTAAAACTATCAGCGGTAAAATACGCCGGGTTGAAATAAGGGAGAGAAGTAAGAACAAGGATATTTAGATAATTGTTAGATATGAATAAACTTGTGATGGTCGGTACCATTGTAGTTTTCTTTGCGCTGACCTTTTATTCGATCGGTATTTTCACCGAACAGAAGCATAAAAAAGTACTTCGGCGTGTGATCACCTTTTTGACAATGGGGATTATCGCCGACATCATTGCAACTGCTTTTATGATAGCGGGTTCATCGAAAGGATTGTTTACATTTCACGGCATTATCGGGTACAGCGCTTTGGTGGCCATGTTGATTGATAACATATTGATCTGGAGATTGCGGCTAAAAACCGGCATCGGAACGGATGTGCCTGATCGAATTCATATATATTCACGTTACGCTTATATCTGGTGGGTAATTGCATTTATAACCGGAGGTTTGCTTGTGGCTGTTTCAAAGATGGGATAATGTATTGGTTTAGATGCTCATCTGAAGTAATTTAATTTTTATGTCATTATTATACAATAGGATAGTCGTAAAAGTCGGGAGTAATGTCTTGACCCGTGAAGATGGGATGCTCAATGTTACGCGGATGGCACATATTGTCGACCAGATTGCGGCGCTTCGAAAAGCCGGATTACAAGTGATTCTGGTAACTTCGGGAGCTGTTGCGGCCGGGCGTGCTGAGGTTGAGTTGCAACGGAAGCTCGATCCGGTTTCAAGCAGACAATTGTGGTCGGCTGTTGGACAGGTGAAATTGATAAACCGATATGCCGAGCTTTTCAACGAAAACGGAATAACCTGTGCCCAGGTGCTTACGACGAAAGAGAATTTTAGCGACCGGCTTCACTATCTCAATATGCGCAACTGCATGACTACTTTACTTGAAAATGGAGTTGTTCCTATTGTAAATGAGAATGATACAATATCTGTGACTGAATTGATGTTCACAGACAACGACGAGTTATCCGGTTTAATAACCTCGATGATGGATATGGAAGCACTGATTATTCTTACCAACGTTGATGGCGTTTTTACCGGTTCACCGGATGAGCCCGGAAGTCAGTTGATTTCATCCATCAAATTAGGTGAGACGCTTGATGTGGAAGCTATATCCGGAAAAAAATCTAACTTTGGGCGGGGCGGCATGCTTACGAAATTTCATATTGCATCTAAACTGGCAGGACAAGGAATATCGGTTCATATTGCCAATGGCACAAAAATAAATACACTTGCTAATATATTAAAAATCAATAAAGAAGCTGTTCATACCCATTTTGTACCCGCCAAAAAGAAATCAACGGGAGTTCGGAAATGGCTTTCGCATTCCGATGATTTTGCAAAGGGCGAAGTAATTATTAATGATGGTGCCCGCGAGGTATTACTCTCTGATAAAGCGGTCAGTTTACTCCCCATCGGTATTATTCGGGTTGAAGGATTCTTTAAAGATGGTGATATTGTGCGTGTCAAGAGTTCAGACGGAGAATTGCTGGGACTTGGAAAGGCCTCCTATTCTTCGGAAGAGGTACTTAAAGAGATGGGGGGCAGAAAGTCGAAACCGTTTATTCATTACGATTATTTATACCTGTTATAATCTGACACCATGAACTACCGTGAACAATTCGAAAATGCCCTGAGCGCCAGTCGCGAATTAATTATGCTGAGTGACGAAAAGATCAATGATGTGCTTAAAAAAATTGCTGAGGCAGCAGTAAAAAGCACTGATTTTATTCTTCGTGAGAATCAGAAGGACCTGGCACGCATGGAAAATTCTGATCCAAAATACGATCGGTTAAAACTTACCGGTGAACGTCTGGGATGTATTGCTGAAGATATTCGCAATGTGGCAACTTTACCATCACCGGTTGGAAGGATTTTGTCTGATTCAGTCAGACCAAATGGATTAAAAATTTCCAAGATAACAGTTCCATTCGGTGTGATTGGAATCGTATTCGAAGCAAGACCCAACGTTACCTTTGATGTATTTTCACTTTGTCTTAAATCGGGTAATGCCTGCGTTTTAAAAGGTGGGAGCGATGCAACTAATTCGAATCAAACCATTGTGTCTATTATTCACAAGGTTTTGGAAGCTAATAATATAAATCGACATGTTCTCACGCTACTTCCTTCCGGAAGAGAGGCTACTACCGAATTATTGAATGCCCGGGGATATGTAGATCTTCTGATACCTCGCGGAAGCCAGGGATTGATTGACTATGTGCGGAAAAATGCGACGATTCCTGTCATTGAAACAGGTGCCGGAATTTGTCATACTTATTTTGATGAATTTGGCGATTTGGCTAAAGGATCGCTGATTGTGAATAATGCCAAAACACGACGTGTAAGCGTATGCAATGCCCTTGATTGTCTGATTATTCATGAATCACGTTTGCCTGATTTAAAGAGTATCGTTAAGCTATTGATTAAGAGTAATGTTGAGATTTATGCCGATAAGCAGTCCTATAGTACTCTCGATGGTAAATATCCGGATTATTTGTTGCAGGCGGCTGACGATGAATCGTATGGGACAGAATTTTTATCCTATCGGATGGCAGTTAAAACTGTGGCATCGTTCGACGAGGCTGTTGCACACATCGCCCGGTATGGTTCAAAACACAGTGAGTCAATTATTTCGGAGAACAAAAAGAATTGTGAATTGTTTCTGAAGACGGTAGACGCAGCGGCAGTTTATGTTAATGCAAGTACTGCATTTACCGATGGTGCCCAGTTTGGAATGGGAGCTGAAATTGGGATTAGTACCCAAAAATTGCATGCCCGCGGTCCAATGGGCCTCGAAGAACTGACGAGCTATAAATGGCTCATCGAGGGTGATGGACAGATCCGTTCGTAACTGAATCCAATCACTCCTAACGACTTATAACTCTTTAATTTTAATAAGATTACAATCATTTTATCAAAATATGCGACACTTTACTTCAGTTTACGACCTTCCAAATCTGGCGGAAGCGATAAAAACAGCCCGGGAAATAAAGCTCAACCCTTATGGTTTTCAATATCTTGGTAAGAACAAAACAATGGTATTGATCTTCTTTGATTCGAGCCTTCGAACCAGGTTGAGTACGCAGAAGGCAGCGATGAATCTTGGAATGAATACAATGGTTCTGAATGTAAATCAGGATGGATGGCGTCTCGAAAGCGAATTGGGTGTTGTGATGGATGGCGACAAGCCAGAACATTTGCGCGAAGCCATTCCAGTTATCGGAAGGTATTGCGACATCATCGGAGTGAGGGCATTTGCCCGTTTCGAAAGCAAGGAGGATGATTACAACGAGAAAATTCTCAACCAGTTTATTCAGTTTGCCGGAGTTCCGGTTGTAAGCATGGAGGCTGCCACCCGGCATCCGCTTCAAAGTTTTGCCGATCATATGACGATCGAGGAATATAAAACGAAACCGCGACCTAAAGTTGTAATGAGCTGGGCTCCTCATCCGCGTGCACTTCCGCAGGCTGTTCCGAATTCATTTGTTGAATGGATGCGCCAGACCGATTACGAATTGGTAGTCACTCATCCTAAGGGATATGAACTGGATCCGAAGTTTATGGGTGATTTAAAGGTGGAATACGATCAGGACAAAGCGTTCGAGGGTGCCGACTTTATCTATGCAAAGAACTGGTCGTCTTATACCGAATATGGTGAAATCCTTTCAAAAGATATGAGTTGGACGGTAACAGCCAGTAAAATGGCACTGACCAACAATGCTAAATTTATGCATTGCCTGCCAGTTCGGCGAAATATGATTGTTTCGGATGAAGTTTTGGACGGACCTTCATCTATTGTTATTGATGAAGCTGAAAATCGTGTATATTCGGCCCAGACAATTTTAAAAATGATATTGGAAGGATAACATGAAAGATCATTTGATAATCATTAAAGTAGGTGGTAAAATCGTTGAAGAGGAAGTTCCGCTCCGATTGTTATTAAAGGACTTTTCCCGCATTGCCGGCGCTAAAATTCTCGTTCATGGCGGAGGGAAAAGTGCCACTGCATTGGCCGAAAAATTGGGAATCGAAACCAAAATAGTTGACGGACGCCGGATTACAGATGCCGAAACACTGAAAATTGCAACAATGGTCTATGCTGGTCTGGTGAATAAAAATGTCGTTGCCGGGTTGCAGGCATTCGGGAATAATGCAATCGGGCTGACTGGAGCGGATCTTGATATCATCCGCGCAGCCAAACGTCCGGTCGGTGAGATCGATTATGGATTTGTCGGCGATATTAACTGGGTGAATGCACAGGCTTTGTCCGAACTGCTTGGTAATGGGGCTGTACCGGTGATCGCTCCAATTACACACGATGGCAAAGGATCGTTGCTAAATACAAATGCAGATACAATAGCCTCAGAACTTAGTACATCATTGTGCACCAGGTACGAAGTCCGTTTAATATTCTGTTTCGAAAAACCTGGTGTATTAATGAATGAAGCCGACGAGAAATCCGTCATTCCCGAAATTGACCCACAGATGTTTGAAGAATTGAAAGCAAAAGGAGTGGTCTCCGGAGGGATGATTCCAAAGCTTGAAAACGGATTCAATGCGTTACGGCGTGGTGTTAGTGCCGTTGTAATCACAAATGCACAAGGTATTTCGGGAGGTTTAAGAGGAACGCGGTTAGTACTCAACCTATGACGCAAAATCAGATCACTTCCGAAAGTATTGAGTTATTAAAATCTATGATCGAAATCCCTTCGTTTAGTCGGGAGGAAAAAGGCGTTGCAGATTATTTGGAGAAAAAATTTTCAGATTGGGGACTCAAACCATCGCGGATCGGCAATAACCTATGGATGCGCAATAAAGTGTGGTCTGATGATAAGCCGGTTATCTTATTAAACTCACATATTGATACTGTTCTTCCTGCCGGAGGCTGGAACTACGACCCCTTTAAAGTAATTATTGAAGAACAGCGGATTACAGGTCTTGGCAGCAATGATGCCGGGGCCTCTGTCGTTTCATTACTCGCAACTTTTCGCTATTTTTTCGAAGCTGAAAATTTGCCTTATAACCTTCTGTTTTGTGCCAGCGCTGAAGAGGAAATTTCGGGAGAAAATGGCATAGCCTCCATTCTGGATCGGCTTGGCAGAATAGATTTGGCAATCGTAGGTGAACCAACGCAAATGCATATCGCTATTGCTGAAAAAGGCCTATTGGTACTCGACTGTGAAGCAAAAGGACGCTCGGGTCATGCGGCCCGTAATGAAGGCGAGAATGCCATATATAAGGCAATAAAAGATATTCAAATCATTCAATCATACCATTTTCCGCTCGAATCGGCAGTTTTAGGTCCTGTGAAAATGACGGTTACACAAATAGAAGCAGGAAAGCAGCACAATGTCGTTCCCGATTCTTGCCGCTTTGTCGTCGATGTACGCACCAATGAATTTTATTCAAACAAAGAGGCCTATCAAATTATCTCAGAATTGATTCAATCTGAAGTACATCCGCGTTCCTTTAGGCTTAACTCTTCCGGGATCAATGCAAATCATCCCTTGGTTCAGCGCGGAATATCAATGGGATTGCAAATTTATGGTTCCCCGACTACATCCGATCAGGCAGTAATCCCATATCCCTCTATAAAAATGGGTCCAGGCGATTCTGCCCGCTCGCATACTCCCAACGAATATATCCTTATCAATGAAATTAATGCGGGAATTACCACATATATAAAGCTTTTGGAAGAGCTAAAATTTTGATATCCCACATTTTTATTTCTAACTTACCTTATTAACTTTAAGACGGATGTCTGTTAAAGATAACAACAAATACATGTTGAAAGCCATTAAAATGGCAGAGGAAAATTTTATTTCAGGAAATGGCGGACCTTTTGGAGCCGTTGTCGTGCGGAATGGTGAAATTGTAGCTGTAGCAGGTAATTGTGTCACCTCCACAAACGATCCAACTGCCCATGCCGAAGTCGTTGCGATACGCGAGGCATGTAAAACACTTGATACTTTCGACCTCTCGGGCTGTGAAATCTTCGCCAGCTGCGAACCATGTCCCATGTGCCTTGGAGCGATTCTGTGGTCGCGCATTGGCAAATTGTACTATGCCGCCGACAGGAATGATGCTGCGCGTGCAGGGTTTGATGATGAATTGTTTTATCGTGAACTTTCCTTGTCAAATGACAAACGCTTGTTAAAACCAACCCAGATACTTCAGAAAGAAGCGATTAAAGTATTTGATCAATGGATTGATACGACTGATAAAATTCCGTATTGAAGAAATGATTTTTTGTAGAGACAAGGCATGCCTTGTCTCTACGACATTGCCTTGTCTCAACCGGAAATTATCTTTTCAGTTTAATAACTTCGCTACCGGCAAGAAGGTAAGCCCCTGAACCATAAACTTCCCAACTCTCAGAAGTGAAGTTTTTCTTCGGATCAGCTCCGATCGGCTGAACCCAGCCAACATGACCATCCTTGCCGACACATTTATTCAGTCCAATCCATGCTTTTTCGACGACAGGCAGGTAAGTTGTTTTATCGAGAATGCCGTTGTTAATTCCCCATGCTATTGCATAACAATCAAATCCAGAGCCACTTACTTCGCCGCCTGGATATGAACCGGGATCGAGTAAGCTGGCACGCCACATTCCATCTGCTTGTTGAAGTTCTTTCAAACGTGCCGACATCTCCCTGTACACTTCAATATAGAAATCGCGCCCTTTATAGTTAGCTGGAAGTTCCTGTAATACTCTTACAATTCCACCCATTACCCAACCATTTCCGCGCGACCAGAATATTTTCTTGCCATTGGCTTCATGGATGTCATTTCCATCATTCTTAATCACATACTTCAGATCGCGGGCAAAGAGGTGTTCATCTTTGTCGTATAACAGATCGTAACATTCTTTGAACAGATGATCGCTGAATTTAAGATAATCGTCATTGGCTGTTGCAATACCAAGTTTGACGATTGCAGGCGGACCCATAAACAAGGCATCGCACCACCACCATTTAATAACTTCGTTTCCTTTTGCCGGATATGGATTTTTCATTAGAACTGCCAGCGTATCTATAAATGGCTGAATCATTTCCCGTTTTTTCTCCACTTTAAACACATCAACATAGGTCTGACAAATTGCGATATCGTCAGCATGGTACCATCGTGAACCTGGTTTCCAGCTATTTGCATTACCCATATCCATCATTGCCTGATAGATTGATTTGGATTTGGTTGTTTCCCATGCTGCTGAAACGCCGGCGTAGAAAGCACCGTTAGTCCAGTCTGTTAATTCATGTTTGGGGTTTTTGAGTTGCCAGGCCGTCACATTTTTCATTGTTTTCTTAATGTAACCGGGCGAAAAAAGTTTCTTATTGTCCCCGGTTTTTGAGAAGCTCGTCGAAGCTATAAAAACAAGAACAATCAGGGCGATCATCTTTTTAATCATAGAGTAGCATTTATTTAATCAGTGCAAATATATGAAAGGTGCAATCGATTGCAAACACAATTAATTAAAATTTAACATTCAATTTGGCGATTTTAATGATTCAATCTGATTTTTGCTTAATATTGCATTATTAAAATAAAAATGACAAAGATCAGCATTCATACAGGACTTCATCATCACTTACCATAAGGTGAGCCAGGGTTGGTACGTCCATAATCATATTACCAAAACAAAGGCTTACCTCATCATTTAGGTAAGCCTTTTTTAATTTAAACACATGGATTCGATTTTAAGAATTGCTATTCAGACCAAAGGTCGGTTAAACGAAGATTCGATGGCATTGCTCACAGAAACAGGCATTAAGCTTGTCGCAAGTAGTCGTCGATTGATTTCACCTGCAAAAAACTTCCCGCTGGAAGCCTTGTTTTTGCGCGATGATGATATTCCTCAGTGTGTTGCCGATGGGGTAGCCGATATCGGAATCGTCGGGAAAAATGAGGTGGCGGAGCAGCAACAAACGGTTGAAACCATCAAACATTTGGGATTCAGTAAATGCCGGTTGTCGCTGGCAATTCCAAAGGATATCGAATACGCTGGCCTTGATTGGTTTTCGGGAAAGAAAATCGCCACTTCCTATCCCAGGATATTGATGGACTTTTTAACTACGCACAGCATCAAAGCTGATATTCATTTTATTGCAGGTTCCGTTGAGATCGCTCCCGGGATTGGTCTTTCGGATGCTATTTTTGATATTGTTAGTTCCGGGAGTACCCTAGTTAGTAACCGTTTGAAAGAGGTTCAGAACATTATGGATTCGGAAGCGGTAATCGTTGCAACTCCCAATCTTTCAAAAGAGAAGCAAGTTATCCTCGACGAGTTGATCTTCCGAATCGAAGCAGTTGAGAAGGGGCGAGGGAAAAAATACATTCTGCTGAATGCCCCAAATGACAAACTGGATCAGATTATCAAGGTCCTTCCTGGCATGACTTCACCGACGATTATGCCATTGGCAAAAAGTGGGTGGAGTTCGCTTCACTCCGTGATCAACGAAAGTGAATTCTGGGAAGTAATTGGGAACCTGAAAAAAAACGGTGCGGAGGGTATATTGGTCATTCCGATAGAGAAAATGATTTTATAAAATTTTACTGTCATGCAAATCTACCGATATCCATTGTTTAAATCGTGGCCGGAAATTACACGACGACCGTCTGCCGACAATTCAGATAAAATCGATACTGTCCGCAAGGTGATGTCAAGGATCCAAGAAGATGGCGATGTTGCAATCCGTGAATACACAAATCAGTTCGACCATGTGGATATTCCTGATTTTACTGTTACTACGGACGAAATTAAAGCTGCTGGCCGCAAAGTTGATCCTGAATTAAAGAAGGCAATTAACATTGCTGCTAAAAATATCGATACTTTTCATATCGCGCAGAAGGTTCCTCATCGCGTGATCGAAACAATGCCAGGCGTAAAATGCTGGCAGAAATCGGTTCCGATTGAACGGGTCGGGTTGTATATTCCTGGTGGATCTGCTCCGCTGTTTTCGACGGTATTGATGCTTGGAATTCCGGCGTTAATAGCCGGTTGCCGGGAGGTGGTTCTTTGTACACCACCCGATCACAATGGAGAAATTCACCCGGCGATCTTATTTGCAGCTTCCATTTGCCACATCACCGAGATCTATAAAATTGGAGGAATGCAGGCAATCGGAGCAATGGCTTATGGCACTGAATCGATATTGAAGGTTGATAAAATATTTGGTCCCGGAAATTCGTGGGTTACAGCAGCCAAGCAGTTTGTTGCCATGGCAGATTGTGCAATTGATATGCCTGCAGGTCCTTCGGAAGTTGCTGTAATAGCTGATGAAACAGGAAATCCAGAATTTATAGCCGCCGATCTTTTGTCTCAGGCTGAACACGGACCTGATAGTCAGGTAATCCTGGTAACAACTGAAGAAAAACTGATCCAGGACGTTGTATCGGTAATGGGGAAACAACTTCTAGATCTTCCACGTGCAACTATTGCGGCAAAAGCGCTTGATAATAGTCGAGCAATCCTGGTGAATGATGTGGAGGAGATGATAAGCCTGATTAATTTTTATGCACCTGAACACCTGATTATAGCAACAAAAGAAGCTGCAAGTTTGGCTGAGAGGATTACCAATGCAGGGTCGGTTTTTATCGGAAATTATTCACCCGAGAGTGCCGGCGATTACGCTTCGGGAACTAACCATACGCTACCAACAAATGGCTGGGCAAAATCCTTTAGCGGTATTGGACTGGATAGTTTCTGCAAAAAAATTACTTTTCAGGAGATAACCCACGAAGGGATTAAGTTGTTGGGACCGGTTATTGAACAAATGGCTGAGGCGGAGCAACTTTTTGCTCACAGGAATGCAGCAACACTTCGGATGAAATAAATTGGGGGTAAAATCTACCTGCCAATGATAAAAAATATTGTTTGTATGAGTTTCGATATCAATAAATTACTTCGGAAAAATATTCGCTTATTAAAGCCCTACTCCAGCGCAAGGGATGAGTTTTCTGGTGAGGCAATTGCTTTTCTTGATGCGAACGAAAATCCTTTCAATTCACCATGGAATCGTTATCCCGATCCGCGACAGGTAAAGCTGAAAACGAGGGTTGGTGAAATTAAGAATATCCCGATTTCGAAAATCTTTCTGGGTAACGGCAGCGACGAGCCGATCGATCTGCTGTTTCGCGCATTTTGTGAACCCGGGATAGATAATGTTGTATCAATTCATCCGACTTACGGAATGTACCGCGTTGCTGCTGATACAAATAACGTCGCTGTAAATCTGGTTCCGTTGAGCATTGATTTTGAATTAGATGCAATTGAAGTACTTGCAGCTGTAACTGCCAATACCAAAATAATCTTTCTGTGCTCACCCAACAATCCGTCTGGCAATGCATTAGATCATCATGCGATGATGCGGATTATCGAAGGATTTGCCGGTATTGTAGTAGTTGATGAAGCATATATTGATTTCTGTTCTGAAAAATCTTTTCTTCCTGTTTTGGATCATTTCCCTAATCTGGTAATACTTCAGACATTTTCGAAAGCCTGGGGAATGGCCGGACTACGTCTGGGAATGGCGTTTGCTGCCGAACCCATTATTGAGGTGCTGAGCCGGATAAAATACCCATATAATCTGAGTATTCTGACCCAGCAAAAGGGGCTCGAACTACTTTCTGACGAGAAGCAAATGCTTGACTGGGTTGCGATTATCCTGAAAGAACGGGAAAAGATGATTGCAAATTTGAAAAAATTTCCATTTGTTGTGAAGGTTTATCCCACGGACGCCAACTTTGTTTTGGTCAAGACCCATGATCCGCGTGGAATCTATCAATATCTTGTCGATGAGAAAATTATCGTACGCGACCGCTCCTCCATCTCCCTTTGCGAAGGTTGTTTGCGGATTAGTATTGGTTCGCCTGAGGAAAATGCCACTTTGATTGAAGCGTTGGATGATTTGATATAGATTTGTTCTCAAGAGTAAAACTGATACAGAATGAAAAAAGTCCTTTTTATTGATCGTGATGGAACGCTGATTGTAGAGCCATCAAACGATATGCAGGTTGATTCGCTTGAAAAGCTGGAGTTTATTCCTGGTGTATTCCGGAATCTATATAATATTCAGAAACTTCTTGATTTTGAATTAGTCATCGTCTCCAATCAGGATGGAATGGGAACCGCTTCCTACCCGGAGGAGACATTTTGGCCTGCACAGCGGATGATGCTGAAAGCTTTTGAAAATGAAGGTGTTAAATTCAGTAATGTTCATATTGACCCCTCCTTGCCCGCTGACAAATCACCCAATCGCAAACCGGGTTTAGGTATGTTGAAGGATTACTTTTCCGAAGAATATGATCTCGCCGGATCGTATGTTATTGGTGACCGGCCGACAGACGTTGAGTTGGCAAAAAATCTGGGTGCCAGGGGAATATTTTTCGCTTCTCAAAACCGGATGAGCGAACTCGATACTAAAAATCTGCAACAGTCGTGTGCCTTAATATCTGACAGTTGGGACGATATTTTCAATTTCCTGGCAATCGGCGAACGTACCGCCACAATTCGAAGAAAAACATCTGAAACCGATATTTTCGTTGAGTTGAAGTTGGATGGCACCGGGAAATGCGATGTTTCAACCGGTTTGGGATTTTTTGACCATATGCTCGACCAGATTGGACGTCATTCAGGATGTGATCTGACAATCAAAGTTATTGGCGATCTTGTTGTGGATGAGCATCATACTATCGAAGATACAGGTATTGCCCTTGGTGAGGCCATTCGCAAAGCGCTTGGGGACAAACGAGGTATTGAAAGATACGGGTTCTGTCTGCCCATGGATGATTGTCTGGCGCAGGTCGCGCTTGATTTTGGCGGAAGATCGTGGCTTGTATGGGATGCTAAATTTCAGCGCGAAAAAGTTGGAGATGTGCCAACTGAGATGTTCTTTCACTTTTTTAAGTCATTGTCTGATTCTGCTTTAGCTAACCTGAACATTAAAGCAGAGGGTACGAATGAACATCACAAGATTGAAGGAATTTTCAAGGCTTTTGCTCGTGCGTTAAAAATGGCAATCCGCAAAGACCCATTTGTTCAGTCGCTTCCAAGCACAAAAGGCGTACTTTAATTTATTCAGACATAAATAATTTTCAAACAATTATATGCAATCGATCCGCAAAGAAACCGGGATAAGAAACACTGCGATATTACTCATTCATTGTCCTGATAAACAAGGGATACTGGCAGCTGTCACCGAATTTTTAAACGAAAATCGTGGTAACATTATCTACCTTGATCAACATGTCGATCACGAAGAGGAGCTGTTTTACATGCGTGTTGAGTGGGAATTGGAGAAGTTTGCAATTCCTCGTGAGAAAATTGCCGACTATTTTCAAACACTTATTGCACAGAAATTTGAAATTAAGTTTTCGCTCCATTTTTCCGATAAGCCTCCACGGATGGCTGTGTTTGTATCAAAAATGTCACATTGCCTTTTTGATATCCTTTCGAGGTATACAGCCGGTGATTGGGAAACTGAGATTCCGCTGATAATCAGCAACCACGATACCTTAAGGCCGGTGGCACAACGTTTTGGTATTGATTTTCATCTTATTGAAAAGAACAATTCAAATAAAGCGGCTCAGGAGCTGAAAGAGATCGAAATTCTTAAACAATACAATATAGATTTTGTTGTATTAGCCAGGTATATGCAGGTACTCTCTGATCAGTTTGTGTCCAATTATCCCAACAGGATCATTAATATACATCACTCGTTTTTACCGGCATTTGCAGGTGCGAAACCATACCATGCGGCACACGAACGGGGGGTAAAGATCATAGGGGCTACAAGTCACTATGTTACAACAGATCTCGATGCCGGGCCGATTATTGCGCAGGATGTTGTTCGGATTTCTCATATTGATAACGTTGACAGTCTTATCCGGAAGGGACGCGATCTCGAAAAAATTGTCTTGAGTGAAGCTGTTTACAAGCATCTTCAGCGGAAAGTATTGGTTTATAATAACAGAACCGTAGTATTCAACTAATAGATTTATAATGAAAAGCATTTTTATAAATATTAAAATTGTCCTCGTGGGCATGTTAATTTTCACGAATGCTTTTGCCCAGACGAATATTGAAATTCCTTATCAGGAGATCCCGGCTGAATACGAATTTACATCCAAAATCGGCGATACGATCCCCGATTTCACGATGACCCTCATAAACGGGAAAAAAATATCTTCAAAAGATTGGAAAGGGAAAGTGGTAATGCTGCAATTCACAGCAAGTTGGTGTGGTGTTTGCCGCAAAGAAATACCATTTATCGAACGCGATATCTGGTTGAAACATAAACGAAATTCCGATTTTTTACTTTTCGGTGTTGATCGTGACGAACCGCTCGAAAAGGTTCAACGATTCCAGAAGGAGATGGATATTACTTACCCGCTTGCTATAGACCCCTTTGCAAATGTTTTTGGAATTTTTGCCAATAAAAAGGCCGGGGTTACCCGAAATGTGATCATCGACCAAAAAGGGAAGATCGTTTTTATGACACGTTTGTTCAAGGAAAATGAGTTTAACGAAATGGTTCGGGTTATTGGATTACTGCTTAAATAACTGAATTTCATCAACAAAATTTAGAATGAAGATTGCAATTGTAAAATATAATGCAGGAAATATCAGGTCGGTTGATTTTGCATTGCAACGACTTGGCATTTCGGCAATGATCACTGCAGATCCTGATGAAATCAGAAGTGCCGATAGGGTGATTTTCCCGGGGGTAGGAGAAGCTTCGACTACAATGAGTTATCTCAGGCAGCATAAATTAGACGCCTTGATTTGTGACCTCCGGCAACCCGTCCTTGGCGTCTGTCTGGGATTGCAATTGATGTGTGCTTATTCCGAAGAAGGTGATACGGAGTGTCTGGGTATTTTTCCTGAAATAGTCAGGAAATTTGTTCCGCAACCGGATGGTTCCACTTCGTTTAAAGTTCCGCATATGGGTTGGAACAGTATTTCCGGACTTAAGACTTCTCTTTTTAATCATATCAGTGACGAGGATTACTTCTACTTTGTTCACTCTTTTTATGCCACTACAGGAGTTGATACCGCTGCAACCTGCAATTACCTGGTTCCTTTTAGTGCGGCGCTTCAGCGCGATAATTTTTACGCCACACAGTTTCATCCCGAAAAAAGTGGTAAGACAGGTGCCAGAATCCTGGAAAACTTTATAAATCTGATCGTTTAAGCAATATGAAGATTGAAATTATTCCTGCCATTGATATTATCGACGGTAAATGTGTCCGGCTAAGCCAGGGGGATTATCAGCAAAAAATTATTTACAATGAAAATCCGCTTGAAGTTGCAAAAATGTTCGAAGCGGTTGGTTTGAAGAGATTACATTTGGTTGATCTTGATGGTGCGAAAGCACATCACATTGTGAATCAAAAGGTATTAGAAAGTATTGCGGCAAATACAAATTTGGTTATCGACTTTGGCGGTGGATTGAAATCGGATGAAGATCTGAAAATTGCATTTGAATCGGGCGCAGCGATGGTAACAGGAGGAAGTATTGCTGTAAAATCGCCGGAGATTTTTATGACATGGATCGAGAAATTTGGTGCTGAAAAAATTATTTTAGGTGCAGACGCAAAAAACGAAATGATCGCGGTAGCCGGATGGCAGGAAAGCACCGGAACTGATATCTTCACTTTTATAAATAACTGGCATTCAAAGGGTATCCAAAAGATAATCAGCACCGATATTAGCCGTGACGGAATGTTACAGGGTGCAGCTACCGAACTTTATACAAAGATCCTTCTTTCAGTTCCGGACGCTTACCTGATCGCAAGTGGAGGTGTGAGTTCGATGGCCGATATCCTTGAATTACAGAATGCCGGAATTCCGGCTGTAATTACCGGAAAGGCAATTTATGAAGGGCGGATTACGATGGAAGAGATCAGGGAATTTTTAAACTAAAAGGAATGCTTGCAAAACGAATCATACCATGCCTCGACATCAGGGACGGACAAACTGTAAAAGGTGTCAATTTTGTAAATATCATCAACGTTGGCGATCCGGTGGAGTTGGGGAAGCTTTATGCAGAACAAGGCGCCGACGAACTTGTTTTTCTTGATATAACCGCTACTCACGAAGGGCGCAAGACCTTTGTTGAATTGGTCAGACGAATTGCACAAAACCTCGATATCCCGTTTACAGTAGGTGGTGGAATCAGTGAGATTAAAGATGCAGAGGCTTTACTTGCTGCGGGAGCCGATAAAATTTCAATCAATTCTTCTGCTGTCAGAAATCCTCAACTAATTGACGATCTGGCCCGTAATTTTGGAAGTCAGTTTGTTGTTGTGGCGATAGATGCACGCGAAGCAAATAATCACTGGACAGTTACAGTCAATGGCGGTCGCATTCCTACCGAAAAAGAACTTTTCTCATGGGCCAAAGAAGCCGAAAACCGCGGGGCCGGCGAAATCCTCTTTACCTCGATGAACCATGACGGAACTAAGAATGGCTTTGCCAATAAAGAGCTCGCAATGCTTTCCGAAATACTTACGATTCCGCTTATTGCATCGGGAGGAGCCGGAACAATGGAGCATTTTGCCGATGTTTTTAAGCTTGGAAAGGCAGATGCCGGGCTTGCTGCCAGCATTTTCCACTTTCGTGAAATTGCCATTCCCGATCTAAAGCACTACCTTCGCGGGCAACAAATTTGCGTGAGATAAGGTAAATGAATAGTCTTCCGCTAAAAGTTTGATTTAAAGGTTTTCGTGCAAAGACGAGAGAGTAGCAAAGTAATAAATTTGATGCAAAATAAATATGGAACTTAATTTCAATAAACTGGCAGGTGAACTTCTTCCAGCTGTAATTCAGGATAATACGACCGACAAGGTTTTAATGGTCGGGTTTATGAATAAAGAGGCCTACGACAAAACCGTTTCAACAGGATTGGTTACTTTTTTCAGCCGTACAAAAAACCGGCTCTGGACAAAAGGGGAAGAGTCGGGAAATTTTTTGAAAGTGGTTACCATTCAATCCGATTGTGATCAGGATACCCTTTTGATTAAAGTCAATCCGGTTGGTCCTGTTTGTCATACCGGCGCTGATACCTGTTGGGGAGAAGTCAATAAGCAGGATGATTTGATGTTCCTGAAACATTTGCAGGATTTCATTGACAAACGGAAACGTGAAATGCCACAAGGGTCGTACACGACAACGTTGTTTGAAGATGGACTATCCCGTATGGCACAAAAGGTTGGAGAAGAAGCCATTGAAACGGTCATCGAAGCCATGGCCGGAAATGATGAACGGTTGCTTTACGAAGCGTCGGATCTTGTATACCACCTGATCGTCCTTTTGTCGCACAAAGGCTACCGCATTGAAGATATTGCCCGTGAGTTGAAGAAGAGGCATAAGTAATGGTCTGCTAATGTGATAAATGGTTTGGTTCAAACTAATAACTAAAGTGATGAAGATAAAGGTTTTATTATGGTTCGTTTTGACTTTCACCCTCAGTTTAGTAGTTTCTGTGGCTGTTGCAATTCCTAAAATTGTCGTGACCGAAAAAGACAAGGTATTACTTCAGGAGAAACTCGATAAGTTTTCGAAGGACGGTAACCTTTCCACAGGTGAATTAGTGCTGAAGATCGGGAATAATTTTATGGGAACGCCATATGTCGGAAATACGCTGGATCGCACTGTCGAAGAAGATCTTGTTGTTAATTTACGCGAACTCGACTGCACCACATTTGCTGAGAATTGCCTGGCAATTGCGAGGACGATTAAAAGCAGTAAACCAACCTTTGAAAGTTTCACAAATGAACTTGAAAAGATCAGGTACCGCAACGGACAGTTGAACGGCTATGTAAGCCGATTGCATTATTTTGGTGAATGGATTACGAATAACGCCGAAAAAGGTATCGTGGAGGATGTGTCTTCGAAAATTGGCGGTGTAAAATGTCCCATTTCCCTTAACTTTATGGGAACCCATCCTGATTCGTATCCACAGTTGAAGGCAAATCCTGCATTGATAAAAGAGATCAAACAAATTGAAATTCAAGTGTCTGGCAAACCATTTTTCTATATTCCAAAGGAAAAAATTGCCAGTCGTGAAAAAGAAATGCTGGATGGAGACATTGTCGCTCTCGTAACCAAAATACCAGGAATGGATGTCTCGCATGTTGGGATACTTTTTAAAAAAGAGGGGCGGGTTTATCTGCTTCATGCCTCCTTGTCGGGTGGAAAGGTTGGAACTACAAAGGTTCCGTTGGCCGATTATCTGAAGGACTCGAAAAATACGACTGGTATTTTTGTGGTGAGGGCGAAGTGATTAAGCATTAAGCAAATATATCTTTTTGAAATATATTAACTAATAGGCAAAACGAGGCCATCGCAAAATGTATTGAGATGGCCTCGCTAATATTTCGACCGATTATTTATTTTCGGTTGCTGTTTCCATTTTCGTCACGCTTATCCGCTTTTTTGTTTCTGTTGCTAAGACCATTATCCTTTTTTTGATTTTTTGCATTACCACGTTTGTCATAACTGGCATCACCTGCTTTATCATTACCTTTTATCTGATTGTAACGACCTCTGTTAGCCTGGTTGCTTTCGCGATCACTTTTATCGTAGTCACTACCTGGTCGTTTACCTATGGTTCTTTGAACAAACCTGTTCTTTCCATTTGCGTATTTTGCTCTATATTCACTATGATTATTGTAAGGGGTATTTCCACGATACCCTCTCATTTCTACCTTGTATCCACTGTACAAATCATAGTTTCGGTATCGGTTGGGAAGGTAACTGCGATGAATCCATGAATTTCCTTCGTAATAAATAAACATCGAATTACTAACATCATAATAGGCCTCCACATCTGGCAGATAATAAAAACGTGAATCTTCGTAACCTACCGGAGCCCATGCCGGTTGAGAGCCGATGTTAAAACGTACTGAAACCTGAGCCTGAGCTGCGCCTGCGAAAAACAGCACCATTCCCAAAGCAACTAATTTTAAAGTTTTCATATTACCTAATTTTATCTTTTAAAGTAATTATAACTATGCAAAGGTGAATTCTTTTAATCCGGAAAGTGTTACACAATTTCTAAAAAGAGTTACATTTTTCACATAATTTAAAACTATAATCGCACCTGACTGTTTTATTGGTATATCGTAATAAAAACAGAAAATATGGATATTATATCAAAATTGAACACCCGCTATGCCACTAAGGTTTTCGACCCAACGAAAAAGGTTTCGGAGGCGGTTATGGAGAAATTGCTTGAAGCAATCAGGTTATCTGCTTCTTCTTATGGATTACAACCTTACAAGGTTTTGGTTGTTGAAGATCCTAAAATAAGGGCTGAACTTCGCAAAGTAGCCTGGGATCAGCCCCAGATTACAGATTCATCAGCGCTACTGGTTTTCGCCGTTAACTACGAAACAAATGCAAAGTCGGTTGATGAATTTGTTGATCTGATTTCGCAAACCCGTAATATTCCCAAGGATGCTTTGTCTGGATATGGTGATATGATGAAAGGATCCATTCAAGGACAAAGCCATGAGCAAATTGAAACATGGGTGAGCAAACAGGCTTATATTGCGCTTGGTTTTGGTCTTGTATCTGCTGCTGTTTTAGATCTTGATGCTTGTCCAATGGAAGGGTTTAGTGCACTTGATTTCGATAAGATTTTGGATATTAATAAATTAGGTTTAAAATCCAAAGTGATTATGGCTGTTGGCTACAGATCGAAGGATGATCATTATCAGGATCTTGCCAAAGTACGACAGAAAACGGAGGAATTGTTTATTCGGGTCTAGATTAGATATTAATTAGAACGCGGATTTCTCAGATATTAAAATCTGAAGGAATCCGCGTTTTTTGTTTCTGTTTAATCTGCCAGAATTATTTCGTTACAAACTGATGAATTCGTTTTGCAGCATCGCGTCCCGAGCGGATTGCCCAAACAACAAGGCTTGCGCCCCTTGTGACATCGCCGGCAACAAAGATTTTATCGAGATTTGTGCTGTTATCAAGTGATTTAACGTTGCCACGCGGATCGTATTCAACGCCTAAACTGTCGAGTAAACCAGTATGAACAGGCGATAAAAATCCCATTGAAAGAAGCACGAGGTCCGCTTCGATGAGTTCTTCTGTTCCCGGAATCTCTTGCATAATCATCCGGCCATTGTCGCGAACCCATTCAACCTGTGCAACTTCAACTCCTTTGAGATATCCATTTTCACCAATGAACTTTTTGGTAACAAGACTCCATCTTCGTTCGCATCCTTCGAGATGTGAGCTGGATGTGCGTAGCGTATTCGGCCAATAGGGCCATGGATTGTCCTCACCCCGTTTTTTGGAAGGTTTGGGAAGAATCTCAATCTGAGTTACAAACGCGGCTTTCTGCCGGATGGAAGTACCTACGCAGTCGGATCCGGTATCGCCTCCTCCGATGACTAACACTTTCAGATCTTTAGCCGATATCCGCGCAGTTTCATCAACGTACTCTCCGCTGACGACTTTGTTCTGCTGCCTGAGGAAATCCATTGCGAAATAAATACCATTCAATTCGCGTCCTTCAGCCGGTAAATCGCGCGGGTCCATTGCTCCGCAAGCCAGGCATACAGCGTCAAAATCGTTCAGAAGCTTGTCTGCCTGAAGATCAACTCCCACTTTTGTATTTACCTCGAACTTAATCCCTTCCTTTACAAATAGGTTGATCCTTCTGTCAATCACCGTTTTATTTAATTTGAAATCGGGGATTCCGTAACGGAGCAACCCCCCAACTTTGTCGTCCTGCTCAAAAACTGTCACCGAATGTCCAGCCTGATTTAGCAGGTCGGCTGTTGAAAGTCCTGCCGGACCGGAGCCGATGATTGCAATTTTCTTTCCGGTTCGTTTTGTCGGAATCTGTTCGACCACATGGCCCATGTCAAACGCTTTTTCAACGATCGAACATTCGTTTTCACGTATTGTAACAGCCTCATCGTGAATGGCAAGAACACATGATTTTTCACATGGAGCAGGACATATTCTCCCGGTAAATTCCGGAAAGCTGTTGGTTGCCGAAAGCAAGTCATATGCTTCGCCCCATTTGCCCCGGTAGACCGCATCCTGCCACTCGGGAATATTACTTTCTACAGGACATGAACTGTGGCAGAATGGTATTCCGCAATCCATACACCGCGAAGCCTGATCTTTACGATCGTTTTCATTAAGTGTCTGTTCTACTTCACCATAATCAAATATCCGCTCATTGATGGGGCGATATCCGCCCACCTTACGTTCTATTTCGATAAAACCTTTTGGATTTCCCATTTTTCTAAACTTTAATCTTCTTGTGTGTTAAACGTTTTTATTACTAAAATTACTCCCTCCTGTCAGGTGCATCTTCGGCCATTTCAAGCTTTCTTTTCACCTCTTTCAGTTTCATTTCGTTCAACACTTTTTTGTATTCTAATGGAATGACTTTTACAAATTTTGGCAGGTATTCTTCCCAGTTGGTAAGAACCATGCTTGCCAGCGGGCTTTGTGTATACAGGAGATGCTTTCCGATTAATTCCTGCAATTCCGAAATATCCGCCTTGTCTTCAACCGGACCTAATTCAACGAGTCCTTTGTTGCAATAATACTCGAAATCACCGTTTACGTCGAGAACATAGGCAATACCACCACTCATTCCAGCAGCAAAATTACGACCTGTTGTACCCAGGACGACCGTGCGTCCGCCGGTCATGTATTCACAGCAATGGTCGCCCGTACCTTCAACAACTGCATTTGCCCCTGAATTACGCACACAAAAACGTTCGCCGGCAACTCCCTGAATGTAAACATCTCCACTTGTTGCGCCATAAAGCGTCGTATTTCCGACAATTATATTTTTATCGGGTGCAAAAGTTGAGCCGTTCGGTGGAAGGACCACAATTTTACCACCTGAAAGTCCTTTTCCAAGATAATCGTTGGAATCTCCTTCAAGCCGGAATGATACCCCCTTCACAAGAAAGGCGCCAAAGCTCTGACCGGCAGTTCCACGGAAAGTGCAGTTGATTGTATCTTTCGGCAAACCTTCTTCTCCGTAACGCTTTGAAATCTGACCGGATAGCATTGCGCCAACCGTACGCATCACATTGTTAATTTCGTGGGCCAACCAAACTTTCTCGCCGCTTTTGATGGCTTTGTTTGCTTCGCGGATCAATGTTTTATCAATTACATCATCCAGATTTTTGGTATTCGGCTGGGTGTTGTGAATTGGATATAGTTTAGCCTCTTCGGGGAGATTTAAAAATTTCGATAAATCGACATTTTTCATCTTCCAGTTGGTCACTTCATGATTCTGCTCTAAAAGGTCAACCCTTCCGACCAGTTCGTCGAAAGTGCGTACCCCTATTTCAGCCATGTACTCCCGAATTTCTTCAGATATAAAAGTGAAATAGTTGATTACGAATTGTGAACGACCCAGGAAACGTTTTCTAAGATTCTTATTTTGTGTTGCGATACCGGCAGGACAGGTATTTAAATGGCATTTGCGCATCATTATACATCCCAGCGAGATCAAGGCACCTGTGGCGAATCCAAATTCTTCACCACCAAGCATTCCCATGATCACCACATCGCGGCCGGTCTTTAACTGACCGTCGACCTGAAGTTTAACACGTCCGCGTAAATTATTCATTACAAGTGTCTGCTGGGCTTCGGCAATTCCAAACTCAGCGGGCAACCCGGCATGTTTGATTGAACTTGCCGGTGAGGCACCTGTTCCTCCTTCGCATCCGCTGACGATGATAATATCTGCAAATCCCTTTGCGACACCGGCTGCAATTGTACCAACTCCCGATTCTGCTACCAATTTAACCGAGACTTTTGCCTGTGGGTTCACATTCTTTAAATCGAATATTAACTGCGCAAGATCCTCTATCGAATAAATATCGTGGTGAGGTGGCGGCGAAATCAAAGTAATACCTGGTGTTGAATGCCGAAGTTTTGCTATGATTTTATTGATTTTAAAACCAGGCAATTGACCGCCCTCTCCGGGTTTTGCGCCCTGGGCAATTTTTATCTGAAGCTCGGCAGCATTAATCAGGTAATTATTGGTTACACCAAAACGCCCCGAAGCAACTTGTTTAATTTTTGAGTTTTTGTCAGTTCCAAATCGGCCGGCATCTTCTCCGCCTTCACCCGTATTGCTTCTGCCACCGATCGTATTCATAGCAACCGCAATTGCTTCGTGAGCCTCCTTCGAGATCGATCCGTACGACATTGCTCCGGTTACAAAACGTTTGAGAATATTTTCAGCCGGCTCGACCTCTTCGATCGGGATAGGATTCTTCTTCCATTTTAAAGCACCGCGGATGAAAGCCGGTTTTGCATTCTGCTCATCGACCAGTTTACTGAATTTTTTATAGATCTGGTAATCATCAGTTTTAGTGGCCCACTGTAAAAGCGCAACACTTTGCGGATTCCATGCATGGAACTCACCGTTGTTGCGGTAATTGTATTCTCCGACTGTTGAAAATTGAACTTTCTTTGAAGGGTTCAAAAAAGCGTCATCGTGAAAAATCATCGCTTCCTTGAATATCTCTTCATAACCGACACCTCCAATACGGGAAGGGGTTCCTTTGAAATAATTGTCGATCAATTCGTCACTGACACCAACAGCTTCAAAGAGCTGTGATCCGTGGTAGGAACGAAGGGTTGATATTCCCATTTTCGATTGAATCTTCAACAGGCCTTTATCGATCGATTTGATATAGTTTTTACGCGCTTCAACATACGGCAGTTTAATCTCGCCTTCAGTTACGAGGTAATCAATGGCTGCAAAAGCAAGATAAGGGTTAACAACGCTGGCGCCATAACCAAGTAACAATGCAAAATGCATGACCTCGCGGGGTTCAGCAGTTTCAACAATGATGCCGATCTGCATCCTTTTCTTGGTTTTAATCAGGTGATGATGAACCGCGGCAACCGAAAGGAGCGAAGGAATCGGAACCAAATCTTCCGAAATATTCCGGTCGGTAAGAATTATAAAGTTCTTTTTGTCATCAACTGCTTGCTCAGCAGCTTCGAGCATCGCTTTAAACGACTTTTTAAATCCTTCTACGCCCCCTTTTTTAGAAAAAAGCATTGGGATTGTTGCATGCGTAAATGTCTCATGCTTAAGATCCTTGATCTTTCCAAGGTCGGTATTTGTAATAATCGGACTGTCAAATTTGATCAGTTTGCAATGGTTGGGTGTCTCATCAAGGATGTTGCTGCTTAATGAACCGATGTAATTTGTCAGTGACATTACAAGGCCTTCACGAATTGAATCGATTGGCGGATTGGTAACCTGCGCAAATAACTGTCTGAAATAACTGAAAAACCGTTTTGGTTTATCAGAAAATACCGCCAGAGGTGTATCGTTACCCATCGAACTTGTAGGTTCCTGGGCGGTTTCAGCCATTTCTTTGATGATCATCATCATCTCCTCTTTGCTGTAACCAAATACCTTGGAGTAGGGACCAAACTGATCACCCATTCCGGAAGGAACGCGCTGTTTTACTTTGATCGCTTCAAGCTCTAACCTGTTTTCTTTTAGCCAGTTGACGTAAGGGTTTTTACGGCTTAATTCAGCTTTAACTTCTTTATCCGGGATGATGATTCCCAGCTGAGTATCAACCAATAATAATTTTCCAGGTCTTAGGCGTCCTTTTTCTTTGATTTCGCTTGCCGGAAAAACCTGGACCCCAACTTCAGAACCCATCACAATCAGGTCGTTTTTAGTAATGATATACCTTGAAGGGCGCAATCCGCTCCGGTCGAGCGTACCCCCAATGTACCGGCCATCGGAGAAGACCATTGAAGCGGGTCCGTCCCATGGCTCCATCAACGTGGAGTGATATTCATAGAAAGCTTTGAGACTCTCCGGGATTGGATTTTTCTCGTTAAAAGACTCCGGAATCAGCATACAAAGTGCGTGAGGTAAGCTTCTTCCAGTCATATTGAGGAACTCGAGTGTATTATCGAACGACGCTGAGTCAGATTTACCGGGTTCAACAATCGGGAAAAGTTTGTCGAGATCTTCACCGAAAAGGTCGGATTGGAGCAGCGATTCACGCGCATGCATCCATTGGCGGTTTCCTTTGATGGTATTTATTTCACCGTTGTGGGCGATCATTCTGAATGGCTGGGCAAGATCCCAGGTTGGGAATGTATTCGTACTAAAACGGGAATGTACGAGCGCTATGGCGCTGGTCATTGCCGGATTGGTGAGGTCTTTAAAGTAACCGCGAAGTTGTCCTGCGGTGAACATTCCTTTGTAAATGATAACTTTACTAGAGAAGCTTGGTAAATAAAACGAATCTTTCTCCGCCAGTTGCGATCCTCTTACAATTCGTTCAGCCTGTTTGCGGGCAAGGTATAATTTACGCTCAAGAACATCCTGCTCGTAATTTCCTTTTACAAATATCTGACGGATACGTGGTTCTGATCGTTTGGCAATTTCGCCCAGCACGGAACTGTCAACGGGTACATCACGCCATGTAATCAGATGAAGACCCTCCGCTTCAACATAGCGGTTCAATACTTCAATACAATAGGCAGCCTCTTCCTCATTTACAGGAAGAAAAACAAGTCCTGTTCCGTACTTACCGGTTTCGGGAACGGCAATTTTAAGTGAAACGTAGAAATCATGTGGTAATTGCAATAAAATACCAGCACCATCTCCGGTTTTATTGTCGGAGCTGGTGGCTCCCCGATGATCCATATTCAGCAAAACAGTAAGTCCGCGCTGAATAAGATCGTGCGACTTCTGTCCTTTTATATGGGCGACAAATCCGATCCCACACGCATCGTGTTCATTATTGGGATCATACAGCCCTTGAGCTTTTGGAAAACTATTTAGTTCCATTTGATATAAAATTAGCAAAACTCTGTACCCGTTGTCAGATAGAAAGCTTTTGGGGTAATCTGTTTGTAAATATTCAATGAAAAGCGATAATCTGTAACAATATGAAAGAAAATAACAGTTATTGCTTATTAATTAAAATCAAAAATACAATTTTTATGCCGAAAATCAAAGATCGTTGCTTATCTGAAATAGCCAAATCCCTTATTTGGTTCCGGTATTTCAGGTAATTTGGGTTGGTACCTGTTAATAATCAAAGTGATGGCCGCAAATATTAAATAATCATTAAATGTCATTAAGTAAATAAAACCCATCTATTTCAGACAAATTGAAAATAAATTGGCCGTTTTTAAAACGAATTCACTTAATGACGTGACTTTTAAAAGTCAATTTTTTACTTCGATTTGTCACCGGAAATGAGCAGTTCGAAAGCTTTGTCGGCTTTGCTGAAGTTGAAACTCCCTAAAACGGCTTCCATTTTTTCACGTATCTGCGGTAGGCAAAGATTTCCGATGCTTCCTTCGTGTGTATGGAGAACGTTTTTGTCGGGGTGAAAAGTCCCATTTTTAATTGATTCTCCAACCTGACGATATGCATCCCTGAAAGGAACACCTTGAAGTACCTTTCGGTTCACTTCTTCAACACTATAAATGTTTTCGTACCGGCTATCCTCCATGATCTTCCCGTTCACCTTTATATTACTTATCGCGAAGGAGGCAATCGTCAGGCAACTTTTCAACTCGGCAAAGGCGGGTATGAATACCTCTTTTATTAATTGTAAGTCCCGAAAATATCCGCTGGGTAAATTATTTGTCATAAGTAGAATCTGGTTGGGAAGCGACTGAATGCGGTTGCAATGCGACCGGAGCAATTCAAAAACGTCGGGGTTTTTCTTGTGGGGCATTATGCTTGATCCGGTTGTCAATTCGTCGGGAAGAGACACGAAATTAAAATTCTGGCTCATAAACAGACAAACATCGTAAGCCATCCTGGATAAGGTAGCTGCCACTGAGGCTAGTGCAAAGGTTACGCTTTTTTCCACTTTCCCGCGACCCATCTGTGCGTAAACCACATTGTAATTCATCGATTCGAATCCTAAAAGATCGGTGGTCATTTGCCGGTTCAAAGGGAAAGAGGAACCATAGCCAGCTGCAGAACCGAGCGGATTCTGATCGGCAATGCGGTAAGCTGCCTGAAGCAAGAGCAAATCATCGGTAAGACTTTCGGCATAGGCACCGAACCATAAACCAAACGAAGAGGGCATTGCAACCTGTAAATGAGTATATCCAGGCATCAGCACTTGCTGGTATTTTTCGCTTTGGGCAATTAATAGTTCAAAGAGCTCGAATGTCTGGTCTACGATTGTTTTTATTTCGTTTCGGGTAAATAATTTTAAATCAAGCAATACCTGGTCGTTCCTGGAACGGCCGCTGTGAATTTTTTTACCGACATCACCTAATTTACGGGTAAGCATCAACTCAACCTGCGAATGGACATCTTCGCTACCTGCTTCGATCACAAATCTGCCTGCCTTTATTTCTTTGTAGATTTCGCGCAACTCGTCTGAAAGCATCACTAATTCCGGTGCAGTTATTAATCCGATGGATTCAAGCATTGTAATGTGTGCCAGTGAACCAATTACATCGAATTCTGCCAAAAAATAGTCCATCTCAGTGTCATGGCCAATCGTGAAGGCTTCAATCAGCTGATTTATTTCGATACCCTTGTCCCAAAGCTTCATCGTGTTTAATGGTTATGATTTATTCTGTAAAATTATTATTAATTCTTACTAATTCCGCAAACTTTCATCTGTTAGCCGTATTTATCAGGATTCCCTTTTTCGCTTTTCCCCGGAGATTATTTGGCTGACTTCGGTAATTTGCTTCTGATTTTAGGGATGTGCAATCTATAAGAGCGGATTTCTCCGGTATTCTTATTTTTTATTATAACATACTGGTACCCCCCATTTGTTTCGAAATATCATTTTAATCAATTTTTCATGTTTGAAAATTAAAATATCAGAAAGACAGAAAGAGCATTAAAATAATATCTATATGCTATTATAATATACTTAACTATGGCTAATAGTTAAATATGATTGCCAAAAACGATCAGATGGTTCGAAATGTTACTAAAATGTGGTAAAAAATTCAAAAAATGGGGTATGATTGTTAATTTAATGTTATTTTGAGTATATACAGCTAATAAAATGGGGTCAGAGATGTATACTTATATATATTTGTGTCGTACTACTATTTAAAATAGGGTATACGATTAAAAAAAGAAATATAACGATTTGAATTGAAGATAGATTTTATATACAAATACCTTAGTTATTACTTAAATTAAAAAAGATGATTATGAAAAAAGTAGCAAGAAGTTTTACTAAGCTGGTAATATTATCGGCGATGGGTTTAATGATGACTGTGAACATTGCAAAAGCCACGGGTTCTACTATTATTTGGATTCCTTCGGCAGACTTTCAAGGTTTTAATTCATGGCACCTTGGAATAGACAATTATATTCGAACCCAAAAGGACAATGGTGTGCGTGGAGCCGGAATTTATGATTTAGGCATAACAGTTGGTATTTTGCCGTTCAAAAAAGTCCAGGCAGAAATTGGTATCGATTATTTGTCAATGGGCGATAACGTTTATGATGACCACCCAATTTATTTTAATGCAAAAATTGGTATGCCTGAAGGAACAATATTTAATGGTGCACCAGCAATTGCCATTGGTGCCTATAACTTTGGCTTAAAAAATAATTTGACCAATTACAACATTGCTTACGGTATTATTGCCAAAACGGTTCCAGTACTTGGCCGACTTTCTGTTGGTTACTATGTGGGTAATGATAAACTCCTTATTGACGGAACCGGAGCCAAGGCAGGTTCAGGAATATTAGCGTCATGGGATCGCTCAATGAAAGAAATATCAGACAAACTTTGGTTTGCGGTAGATTATCAGGGTGGTAATAATTACCTGGGAGCTCTGAATTTTGGTTTTTCATGGGCATTCACCGACAAGGTATCTGTAATATTTGGTTATGATATTTACAACGACAGTAAAACATTTTATAATTCAGTAAATACGAATAAAAATACCTTCACAACTCAGTTAGATATTAACTTTTAAGAAGTACAATAAATTATAAATCTTAATAATAGTGTACTATGAAATCAAGAACAATTAGCCCTCCAAAGGCTTCGTTTATCGCACGAATGAGCGAAAACATGTCAAAACCCATGAACTGGAAACTTGGATTAACCATTTTTGCGGGTAAGATGCTAGGTCTTCTTGCCGTCATTTTCGCAATGATGACGCTACCCGGTCTTATTGGTATGCCAGCAATGGCTGCAGATACTTATACTCCACATGAAACAGCGATGATAAACTCGCTAAATACAGTTTGGACACTTGTCGCTGCAGCATTGGTATTCGGGATGCAGGCTGGTTTCGTAATGCTTGAAGCGGGTTTCGCCAGAAGACGTGAAACAGTAAATATCTTAGTGGAATGCACTTTAGACACCGCTATATGTGGTATTTCGTTTTGGGCAATCGGTTATGCATTTATGTTTGGAGCAGGTAACGGATTTATTGGAAGTCAATATTTCTTTTTACAAGGTGCCCCGGCAACCTATGGTTCAACAGGAGTTGCACTATTAGCTCACTGGATCTTCCAATTTGCATTTGCTGATACCGCTTCCACAATTACTTCAGGTGCAATGATTGGTCGTACGAGTTTTCGCGGCGATATTATTTACAGTATTGGTGTAACAGCATTTATTTACCCAATTATTGGTCACTGGGCATGGGGCCCGGACGGTTTCTTAGCTTTGATGGGAAGTCCGGGTAACTTCTTACCTACTTTAGGCCAGCCATTCCGTGACTTTGCAGGCTCAAGTGTTGTTCATACAATTGGTGGTGTGGTTTCACTGGCAGGGGCAATTGTATTAGGTCCACGTATTGGTCGTGTCTTCTTGCGTGACAATAAAGAAAAAGGCGGTTTACCGGCTGCTCATAGTTTACCATTAGCTACTATAGGTGCTTTCTTATTGTGGTTTGGCTGGTATGGTTTCAATCCTGGCAGTACACTTTCGGCAATGGATTTTGAAGGAATTGGCCGCGTTGCCGCAAATACTACACTCGCCGCTTGTACCGGTTCGTTGGCTGCTATGCTGGCCGCACTCTGGATTGGTCCTTTCAAAGGGAAGTTTGATACTGGTTTTGCCTTAAATGGAATGCTGGCAGGGCTTGTGGCTATTACTGCTCCATGTTACTGGGTGTCTCCATTTGGATCGGTTGTTATTGGTCTTATTGCAGGGCTGGTTGTTTTCGGTGGTGTTTACATGTTGGAATATTTTCGAATTGATGATCCGGTTGGGGCGGTTCCTGTTCATGGATTGAATGGTATCTGGGGAACTCTTGCACTTGGACTATTTGCAAGTGGTCAGTTTGGAGCTACAGGACCAACTGGTGCTGATAATTCAGCTCCGGTGACCGGTCTGTTCTATGGTGGTGGTTTTGATGTTTTAAAGGCTCAGGCAATCGGAAGTTTCACTATTACTGTCGCGACATTTGTGGTGTCTATCATCTTAATGTATGCCGTGAGTAAATTGCCTTATCCTTATAAACTCAGGATTGAACCGGAAGGAGAAACCGGACCTGGTGGAATTGATGTTTTTGAACATGGTGCTGAAGCTTACCACGAATAATTACTAAAAGCTTCAATTAAATTTTTTTATAAATTTGAGATTCATATAAAATATAAATGACATGAAAAAGATCGAAGCAATAATACGGGTATCAAAGTTTCAGGAAGTAAAAGACGCACTGCATGCAATTGACATTGATTTCTTTTCCTATTATGACACAGTTGGAGTAGGCAATGAAAAAAAACGAAAGGGCTCCTACAGGGGAACTTCAGGTGATACGGAATTTATTTCACGAAGGACACTTACGATAGTGGTCAGGGACATCAATCTTAAGAAAACAGTAGATTGTCTATTGAAATCTGCTTATACCGGTGAGATAGGAGACGGGAAAATATTTGTTTCTCCGATTGAAGAATCTTACAGGATCCGGACCAAAGAAAGCGGGGATGATTCGATGTACAATAAAGAATAACCGGACCTAAAGACGGTAAATCATATTCTGTTATTGGGCTAATTAAGCGGTTAAATCAGCTTTTAAGGCATAACAATTGAAATAATATTTTCTTCAGCAATTTAATTTGTTGACTTCAAGAGGAGGCCTGTCGGGGGACAGGTCTCTTTTCTTATGCATATAATAAAGCAAAAAAGTAAATCTGATTTAATTCAAAAATAAGGGGTGTGTTTAGAAAAAATGTATAAAAAATAATTACACCCCTTTAAAAAGCGCATTCAATGTTAAATTTACATGTATTTTTAAAAATACGGTTACTTATTTAGGGGTTGCTACGTATTGTATTTATATTTTTGCTTGAAATCAAGAATTATTTATTTTTTCAATATTTAGGAACTACCCATTCCAGTATTTATTAACTCAAATTTTATTGTTATGAAGAAAATTGAAGCCATCGTACGAAAGTCAAAGTTTGAAGAGGTGCGTGCAGCATTACACGAAGCGGACATCGACTTCCTTTCCTGGTGGGAAGTGAAGGGACAGGGCACCGCCAGACAAGGTCTCATTTTCAGGGGAATTGCCTACGACGTAAATTCAGTTGCCCGCATGTACATCGCCTTTGTTGTCCGGGATATCAATTTCGAAAAATCAATCAATGCCATTCTTAAATCTGCCTATACGGGTGAAAGTGGTGACGGACGAATCTTCGTCACTCAAATAGAGCAATCTATCCGGATCAGAACCGGCGATAGGGGTGATGAATCACTCTATGATAAGAATGAAAATTAACTAATTAACTAAAGATTTATACGATGCTAAAAAAATATTTCAAATATATAGGTCTGCCCATTGGATTATCAATGGTTTTGCCGGTTCTGACATTTGCACAGGATTCAACAGCAGTTGTAACTAAAGCAGTTCAAGCACTCGCCCCGGCAGTAGCCGCCACACCTGTACCTTTTATTAGCGCTGGAAATACAGCGTGGATGATTGTCGCAACCGCTCTTGTGATGTTGATGACAATTCCAGGTTTAGCCCTTTTCTATGGAGGTCTGGTTCGAAGCAAAAATATTCTTAACGTTCTGATGCAGTGTTTTATCATCACAGCAGTCATTAGTCTCGAATGGGTAGCATTTGGCTACAGCAATGCATTCGGCTCAACAACCGGTTTTTTGGCTCCCTTCATTGGCGGATTTGACTGGGCTTTTCTGAACGGGATCGGAATTAACGACGTGAGTCCTTATTATATTTCGCAAGCTACCGAACGCATTCCACACATCGTTTTTGTGTTGTTCCAGTGTATGTTTGCTGTTATTACACCAGCTCTTATTATTGGCGCTTTTGCAGAACGCATTAAATTTCGTGGATTCCTGATTTTCACTGTTCTTTGGGCCATATTTGTTTACAATCCCGTTGCGCACTGGGTGTGGTCAGCCGACGGCTGGTTGTTCAAGCTTGGCGCTCTTGACTTTGCCGGTGGAACTGTCGTTCACATCAATGCCGGAATAGCAGCCCTGGTGATGGCGGTAATGCTTGGAAAGCGAAGGTTGCCTAAAGGTCAACATATTACTCCTCCGAACAATATCCCTTTTGTGGTGATAGGTGCCGCTTTATTATGGTTTGGTTGGTTCGGTTTCAACGCGGGTAGCGGATTGGCTGCTGACGGTCTTGCAGCAAGTGCATTTCTTGTAACTCATATTGCAGCAGCTGCTGCAGCATTATCCTGGGCACTTCTTGACTGGATTATTAACAAAAAACCTACTGTAGTAGGTATATCAACAGGTGCCGTAGCCGGTCTCGTTGCGATAACACCTGCTGCCGGTTTCGTCGGTGTAGGGAGTGCCATGATCATTGGATTGCTCGTCTCTGTTTTCTGTTTCTTTATGGTCAGCGTTGTCAAAGGGAAACTTGGATATGATGACTCACTTGATGCTTTTGGAGTCCATGGTATTGGTGGAATCTGGGGAGCCATTGCAACAGGACTTTTTGCATCTCCACTTATTCAGTCAGCTTATAGCGGTGCATTTGCCGGAAACCCAAAACAGTTGGGAATTCAGTTGATTGCGATCGTTTCTACCTTGGTCTACTCGGGCGTTCTTACTGCCATTCTATTCAAAATTGTAGAGAAAACTTTAGGAATACGTGCATCAGAAGAAGAAGAGACCGCAGGTCTTGATATTACTCAGCACGACGAAATTGCTTACAACGAAGCCGATTAATTCAAAATCTATTTGTTCTTCATTGAAAAGCCGGGGTTTGTCTCCCGGCTTTTTTGTGCCTTGTAATTGTGCGAAGAAATTTTCTTATCCGGTAGGAGGTTAATGATTAAATAACAATATTTGTACTTGTCAAAGCCAAATGATCTGTTGAGGAGGTTTAAATTTTAAAATAAATACCATCATTTTATTACGATTATAAAAACGGATACTTATGAAAAAAATTGAAGCTATTGTTCGCAAAACAAAATTCGAAAGTGTGAGGGAAGCTTTGCATGATGCCGATATCGATTTCCTCTCGTGGTGGGATGTAAAGGGGCAGGGTACCGCGAAACAGGAATTGATATTCCGGGGTGTAGCTTATGATGTCACTACGATTGACCGGATTTATATCTCCTTTGTTGTTCGCGATGTCAATATGGAGAAATCAATTGATGCTATTCGTAAATCAGCCTATTCGGGCGAGAGCGGAGATGGGCGAATTTTTGTAACTCAAATTGAACAATCAATACGAATCAGAACCGGTGATCGGGGGGATGAATCGCTCTATGATAAGGAAACGAAGTGATCAACCTGACTAAAAAGAAGCCATCCCAATTTTATTTTGAGATGGCTTCTTTAAGAATTAAAATAGTGCGTTAAAAGTTTTCACCACCATTAATGGCTGATAAACCTTCTGATATATATTATTTTACAAATACATCCACCTGTTTCAGGTAGTCATTGCCATGCCATTTCCCGTCTGTAAGGAACAACAGGTAGCGGCATTTCAGGTTATCCTCAAATTGCATCGAAGTACCCGATGCACCCATTCCGCCCCGGCCACCGGCACCATAAACTCCGACATACTGCCATCCGTTTGACTTTGGATCGCCACTTACAACGGTGCTGTTATCGGAACTCCAGATGCTGAATACCTGGTTTCCACGCTGTCTGAACTGGTCGATGTAAAAGTTAATTTTATCAATGGATACCGGTTTCTGAAGATCGATCACAAATCTGCCTTCACCGTTATCGAACCAAACGGTATCTGCCAAATTTCCTGACTCTGAATTAAGAATCTGATTGATATCCATTTTAACGTTCTGGTAATCTTTTCCGGCAGCCGATTTGCCTGTTGCATAATAAACAGCAGTGACTTTGTTTCCCGATTTAACGTCGGCATAGTCGATTGTCGAAGGAGGCGTTTTAACAACTACGGTATCCGCTCCGATGCTCTTCAAATAAGCTTTGAAACGTGGATTGTCGAGGATCCGCTTTTCGAGATCCCTGTTGAACAGTGGTTTTTGAATATATTTCAACGATTGAAGTTCTGGGGTCACATACTCTTTCACCCTTACCGGAACCGGTTTGTTATCCTTGAAATCATCATATAGCGGCTGCAGCGGCGTTACATCACTGTTGGTGTTATTGGCAACCGTAATCGCGAAGATCTTGATCTTGTCGTTGTTCGGAAGTGTAACCGATTTTACTCCTTTTGGAAGGTTCACTTCATATTTGTATAAATAGCTGTACTGATAAGCGTCGTTGGCCTTTGGAGAATGACGGTGAGAAGCATACCAGGCAATATTGTCGCGTTTGGAGTAGGCGTTTGTAATTTCGGCTACTTTCAGATCGCTGAAGTAGAGCTTGCGGCCATAGTGTTGTCCGATCCAGCCTGTCCAATCCTGAACGGCCAGTTTAATGGTCTGTTTTCCAACTTTCAGACTACCCTCGGTATCTTGTGTTGCAGCAGCAAGGATATACAATTTATTGAAATCACCTGAAGGCATATTCACGACCTGACCCTTGGCAGACACCATGTTGTTTTGTCCGTCGGCACTCGTTCCGATTTTAAAGCTGATGTCCTCGCTTGTAACTTCTGCAGGAATTAGTTCTGCCGGAATTGTAAGTCCGTTTACGATGTTGCCGTCAGTTCTGTTTTTGTCGAAGCTGATTGCATCTTCATTATAAGGGATTGCAACGTTTTGCTGAACGGGTTTTGCCAGGGCGATAGACGATTTCTCAAACTTAACAGCGAAACTGCGCATCAGGAATTTTGTCATATCGAAATTCAACGTTCCGTTTGTGAAATTGGCGGCACCAATTTTTATTTCCTGACCATTGATTTCGTACGCATCGACGATCTTTCCCGGAAAACTCACCGAAACGCCGTTTGCATCTTTGCCATACAATTCGTTGAAGCGCACGATGTAATAGTCGCTTTCCTCCGCTTTTTTGAAGGCCATCACGTCAACTTTATTCGTGTTGATTTTAAGCAGCGATATCTCTTTTCCAATCGCTCCGTCGTGTTTCGATGTTTCGAATCCGATAAGGGGAGCGTTCAGAAAACTACCCTGCCATGGTGTTTTCGCATAAACCCAGTCACCCGAGTGGGCATAAATTCCGTATTTAAATTCGTGAATTCCCCAATCCTGTGATCCCTGGTAAACGTACGAATTTGCTTTTGGGGTGTACATCAACGTGAGGCGCAACGTGTTGTTATCAGGCTTGTCTGAACCATATTTACAGTCCTCAAGGATAGAAACACCGTAGTTGTTGGGCCTGTCGGTGATGTCAATCCATTGTCTGGCCGGCACTTCAAATTTAACGTCGTTGTTAGTTGTACGTTGAATAGCTGCTGTATTGAGACCATAAGTGGCGAACTCGTTTGTAATAGTCGTTGGGAAAGCCGCTTTAAGACTTACTTCTTTCGACTGCCAATCGATTTTGTTGTTCACTTCGATGACTTTACCTGCCTCACCTGCAGCAAGACTGATAATTTGTGTGATTTCGGAGTTCTGTCCTTTTTTGGTGACTTCAAGCGCCACGCGGACAGGTCCCTGCTCTACAACTTTAACCGTAACTTCTTTATTCATAAAGTCAAAAGGTGGATTCTTGCGGTCGTTCCAATCCATATTCCAGGAAGGCCATTGCGATGGACGTTCTTGCTGGAATTGTAGTGAAGCCGGTTTAGCCAGCACTTCTTTCAACGCTTTTTTGTCGTAGATGCTTGCGATATCGCCATTTGCATCGATTTTCACTTTGAAATAATCGTTTTCAATTGAATCTTTTGATGCGGTCATTGTTGTAGGAGCGACCGCTTCTTTGGTTTCGCGAACATCATAAACGGCCAGTCCGGCGGAAGGAAGTTTTGCAAGGAAAATAATTGTAAGTTTTTTACCTGCTGATGCAATGATCTGCGAAGCAACAGTGTTCCCATTTCTGTCAACAACTTTGATGCCGGCGGGAAGTTTTGCATAGCTAAACTCTGCAGTAACGACATCTTCACGTGCGGTGGCCACCGGATTGTAAACAACGATTGCTTTACCTTCAACTTGTGTATTAAGTCCCTGGGCAATGGCACTTACCGAATTTTTCATTACTTCGGAGAAACCATTCATCGCGACAAACTCGTCGTTCCATGCGTAGTTGTATGCCAAAGGTGTACTTGTTCCCGGAAGAATATCATGAAACTGACTGCCCAAAACAAGGTCCCATGAATGATCGATTTTATTCATTGGGTAGGCAGCTCCGCCCAGCCAATCGGCAACTGATGCGAGCTGTTCTGCAGACTTGGCCAATTGTTCATTTTTCCGGTTGGCACGTTTCATAAACGACTGAGAGGTCATTGACCCTGCGCTGTGTTCGGTAAGGAGCAAGTCGCCTGCAAAAGTTGGCAGCTTATCGCGAAGGGCAGGAGTGATGTCTTTAAATATCTGATCGGAAGCAGTTAAAACAACCTTGAAGTTACTGTCGGTGTGTTTGATACTTTCCACGGCATTTTTAACATCTTTTTCAGCCGGAGCACCGCCAATATCACCTGTACCGTAGTAACGAAAGTCAAAATTAATGCCGTACTTGCTGACATTACTTTCCATTCGTGCTGTCCACTCTTTGTCTTTGTCGAGTCGTTCAACAATGCTACCTCCATAGTTGGTTGCATTCAACGCCGACACTAATCCTTTGCCATCGGGTCCTTCCCAGATACCCACATTAAAAGGGACACCGTTTGTTGAACGCCATGTCAGTTTCTGGGTAGAAAAGCCTAAAAGACCTGCATGGTTCCATACCGAAGGGAGGGTGGCCACAAATCCAAAACAGTCGGGTAACATATAGTCGTAGCTCTCTTTGTGGAACTCTCTTTTAAAGTAGAGGTTTCCGTAAAGCACCTGGCGCAGAACCGACTCCGACGATGAAATATTTACTTCGCCTTCGTCGACAGACGAGCCCGAAATAAACCACCGGCCTTGTTTAATATACTCAGCTACTTTTTTATACGAGTCGGGGTAGTATTCCTTCATCATGTTGTAACGGCGGGATCCGGTAAAGTTGAAGACATAGTCGGGATACTTTTCGAGGAGCCGGAAGTTGTCCTCCATTGTGTTTTTGATGTATTCATTGATCGTCGTCGGGTATTCCCAGTTCCACTCGGTGTCGAGATGGGCATAGCCAATGGTATACAATACTTTATCTTTGGAGATGTCGTACTTCTCCCGTTTATCGATCTGTTGTGCAAACATTAAAACAGGGAAAAGGAGACTCCCGATAAGGAGAAGGCAAAAGTGATTTTTCATTATGTTTTAAATTGATGGTGTAAAATGTGAAAATAGATTTTTCTGTTTGGGATGCTGAATTGCTTAAAATTTCGAGGATAATTATTCTGACATTTTTTTTCATGGAATTGATTACTAAACACGCTAATATGCTGTTACCCTATCGAAAAACCTGAGAAAATGGAATAATTATTCCACCTTTTTAAAAGAGGTTGGTAATCAGTCTGGTTTGAACAGCATAATATTTCTTTACGAATTTATAAGAGGCCGGAACTGAAGTTTCATAAGTCCCAAGGATATTAATCTGGGACGACCTGTTCGCGGATTTGGTAAGGACAATGTCGGGTGAGAAAATTACAAACCGGCAGGATTCTTTGGATAGCTTTGTCGGGTTTTGGGGTATATCTATTATTGATTCCAGAAATCCGGAGTATTCATATTGCAGTTGTTCTGCTACAACAATCAATTTCGATAATCCTTCTCTGCAATAAATTCTTCACTATGGGGATAATAATAGTTAGGTTGTTTATATGAAATTCGTATGATCCATACGAAATCAGAATAATAATCCGAAATGGGTAAACGCGCTGACGCCTGCCTAAAAAAAGAGCCCGACCAATTGTTAATGGCCGGGCTCTGTATTATTTTGACACTGATTACCAGTTTGGATTTTGTAATAACGAAGGGCAATTGGTAATTTCGCTTGAAGTCAATGGCCAGTAATAATTTTTGGAAGTAAAAACCCTGTCCTCAAGCAAGAAACGTTGCATTTTGTAATTTACGCCATCTACAACCAATGTTCCGGTTGGATCGACAACCGGTCGCATACCGTGAGCAGCACGTTGTGTTCTGGCATATGGCCAAACCAATTCGGGTGTAGCTGAAGCTTTTGCTGCAGCTTCCTGTGCAAGCTCAGAAGGCGAATCGGGTTCTAAATTCCAACGGGCGTAGAAATAGCGCTTGTTTTCGTAGAAAAATTCAACGCGACGTTCCCGCTGAATGTATTTTAGAAGTCCGGCAGCATCCAATCCCGGAGGAACCGGGGCCATAAATGAACGGGCACGCAACGTATTCAGTACATCGTAAATTTCCGAACTTGGACCGCTGAATTGGTTCGTTGCTTCGGCATAGATTAATTGGATTTCAGGAAGACGGATCATCGGGAAATGTAGTTGCCATCCGCCGCTTCTTTTCCAGTCTTCATGAAAGAACTTGCGCAGGTAATAACCTGTGGAGGTTGCATTACTCGCACCAATTTTATCGGAACCTGAAGCTGTATTGATAATTTTGTTTTGGTAAGTAGCACCATGATACATGATGTCTGAATAAAAACGGGGGTCGCGTTTGTCGTAAGGAAGGTTTTCATCAAATCCTTTTTCTTTTGCCTGAGGATCGTAAGTTGCATATCCAAAACCATCGTTGCCAATGAATTCATATTCGTCAACCTGTTCCTGTACGGGCTGGAGACGAGCAGCACCACCATATGAAGGTGGGATATGGTCACCTTGCCACGATTCTGCCTTGTTGTTAGACATTACCATGATCCACTCATTTTGAATAGATGCTCCGTCAATGTAAATCTGCTTGATTCTAGCATATACCTTGTTATTACTTTCAGCCTGAAAATCACTGCCTTTTCCGGTATACAAGGTATAACGTTGTTTTCCATTGTTTTGCAGATCCATTACAGCTTTAGCAGCATCGGCAGCCAGTTTCCATTTAGCAGCATCATAGGTACTGTAAGCGGATTTACCGGCGCGGGTATCATTCCCGGGTAATTTCCCGCCGTTATACATGGGGCTGGCGTTCATATAAAGAACAATTGCTTTTAAAGTCATTGCTGCACCTTTATCGACCCGGCCGTATTCACCATCGACATGGCGGACCGGTAATTCTGCAATTGCAAATTCAAGATCGACCATCATTTTCTTCATTACATCCGTCCATGGCTGACGAACAAAATTTACATCGCCTGTAATATCAGCAACATAATCCATGTATACAATATCGCCATACCAACGGGCTGCCAGGTAATGAAAATAGGCGCGCATGAAATGAGCTTCCGCAATACGGTTTTTTAAGTCGCCGGCCTGGAGTGGGTTGTCGGGTGACTTGTATTGTACTACTCCGGCAAGAAATACATTTGCCTTACGTATTGAATTGTATAAATCATTCCAGTAGATTCCATTTGCTCCGCCGGGCATTCCGATAGATGGCCCGAAGCTTCCAAAGTTAAACTGGTCAGGGATGGCTCCTTCTACTTTGGTCCCTTTGCATTCATCTGTAATGCCTGACAATGAGAAATGGTTTAACACAACAATACCACGGTCGCGGTCGCGCATTTCAAGGTATAATTTATTCGCCATACCATTTACCTTGTCCCAGTTGGAGAAGGCTATTTCCTCGGTAATTTTGTCATCCGGCGCTCTGTCCAGAAAATCTGCACACGATGTAAATAATAATACAAAACTTAGCAGAATTGTATAGGATAGATATTTTATGTTTTTCATGATTTATTCAAATTAAAATGTTACATCAACACCCAAACTTACAACACGTTGAATCGGATACCAGTCGCCGCCTGTGTTTGTTTCAGGGTCAACATCGTATTTCTTTAATTTATCCAATGTAAAAAGGTTTAACCCTTGTATATAGAAACGGGTCTTTGTGAAACCAATTCTTTGCAAAATGCTTACAGGGATTGAGTAACCTATTTCCATACTCTTTAAACGAACGTAAGAGGCATCAGCTAAAAAAAGTGAGCTGTTTGAATTTTTGTTATTCGGATATGGTCCGTAATGTAACGCGGGGTAAGTGGCGGTTGCTGCGGTTGCAGGCGTCCAGCGATTGAGATGCATGTCTTTTACCCTGCCGATAATATCCTGACCATAAGTTGGAAAGTCCCATGCAGCAGCATCTGTTAACTGAACACTGCAAAGGGTGGCTCCCTGGAATAATAAGCTCATATCGAACCCTTTGTACTCGAACCCCATCGGAATACCAAACTGGATTTCAGGATTACGTGGATTCCCCATCGCGATTCTGTCTTCCTGATCTGTAATCTTGCCATCTCCATTTTGATCTTTGTAAACCACATCTCCCGGAATTAGTTTACCCCATGGTTGGAATACTGCAGTATTTAACTGGTCGGCTTCTGCCTGGTTTTTTACAAAGTGATCAAACTGGTAAAGGAATTGTTCATTGATGCGTTTTCCAGTTCGGTTGGCATAAGGAACTGGTGTGCCATCAGGTGCAATACGATCGACCTCATTCATGAATTTGATTTGATTGCGTGCGAACGAAAAGTTTGGCCGGAAGTGATAGCTGAAATCTTTACCGATCTTGTCATTCCATCCGATTTCCAGGTCAATCCCTTTATTGTCCACTATCCCGAGATTCAATTGGGGAGAGTTTTGTCCGACTACTGCAGAAAGATTTTTCGATCCGTTAGAGCCTGGTTGTGTCAGGATATCATAACGGTGTTCAAAGAAAACGTCTGCTGTAACACTCAATCTGTTTTTAAAAAACCTGGTTTCGATTCCGACATTCGCTTTTTTTGCTTTTTCCCATGTTAAATTGGGATTGGCGAGATTACCTTCATAGACGTTTCCGGGAACCCATGAATTCTGGTCCATTCCAAAATTGTAGCCATTACCATCAACATTAAAAAATTGAAGGTATCCAAAGCGATCGCCAGGAAGCTGATCACTACCAACAAGTCCATAAGATCCTCTTATTTTCAGATAATTAACAATAGAATTGTCTTTCATAAAGGCTTCATTACTTGTTACCCATCCTAAAGCCACTGCAGGAAAGAGCCCATAGCGGCGTCCTTTGGCAAAGTTTTCTGAACCATTATAAGCCGCATTTACTTCAAAAAGATACTTTTCGGCATAGTTATAGGTTCCGCGGACAGCAGTTCCCTGGGTTGCATAAGGAACATCGTTTTGATATACGCGTTTTGACTGACGTGCCAGCAATAGTCCTGAGACGTTGTGAAGTCCAAAAGATCGGGTGTAGTTAAAAGATGCCTGAACATCATTTTTACGTTGAGGTTGAGGTGTCCTGGCATCAAACCCATTGTTCATCGTGTTGTTATCGGTGCGGCGGGGTGAGGTATAAGCGCCAGTGTAATGTCCGCCATTCATTAAGACATCAACCCCATCCTGTGGATAGAAGGTTGCATATCCGCCGTATTCACGGTAACCTTCACTTTCGTGAGGAATTGTTCTGTCGACTGTATTACCAGCCTGAATATCGTAAGAGAACTGAACGTCAAAAACCAATCCTTTTGTGATAAAGTCAAGTTTGTGTCCCATTGCAAAGGTCCCATCCATAAAGGTCTTATACTCATTGATAAATCCTGAATAGGCCAATTCTCCCAACATATTATAGCGATACAATTGCGAGCCGAAAAGTAATCCTTCAGGATGTTTTGCATTGTAAACTGCATTCGCCGGATTATCGTTGTTTTCTAAAATTACAGGATAAATGGAGGGTTGAGTATTTGCTATCGTAATAATTCTTGATGCAGTAGTTCCCGGTGCAATTCTGTTTTGAATACGCCCACCCAGGTTAAGTGTTACATAAAAATCATCGGTAATGTTAATGTCGATATTTGATCGGAAGTTATACCTTTTAAAAACTGCATTTGTGTTATTCGGACCATCGTTAGTATGTTGATAGTTGCCGTTTTGGTTCATGTATCCAACTAAAAGAAAGTACTTCGTCGTTTTCGTTCCACCCTGAATGTTCAGGCTGTAATCCTGTTGCATACTTGGCTTGAAAGCATAATCGAACAGATTGGTATTATAACCTAATCCATCTGAATTATCCCCTTTGGCTTTTCTGTAATTATCAATTTGGGTCTGAGAGAAGAGTGCAGAGGTCGTATTTGGATTGTCGTTTAAATGAGCTTCGTTATAAAGCATTGCATAATCAGCTGATCCAAGATACTGGGGAAATTTAATTGGAGAGGAAACACCCGAAGATGCTTTGAAAGTAACATTTGCCTTTTCCATTACTTTTCCTCTTCTGGTTGTTACCAAAATTACTCCATTTGCACCTCTTACTCCGTATACTGCTGTAGCAGAGGCATCTTTAAGAATAGAGAAGGTTTCAACCTCATCCGGATTTAGGTATTGGAAATCGCGTTCAATTCCATCAACGATTACGATGGGGTTTTGGTTATTATAGGTTGACATACCACGAACAAAAACCGCGCTCTGGTCAACTCCGGGTTCTCCACCGCTAAACTGATTTACCATCATACCTGACATTCTACCTGCCAAAGCATTTGATAAGTTTGTGGTCGGACTTTGACGAAGTTCTTTTGTGTTAATTGTTGTGATTGCTCCAACTACTGTTACTCTTTTTTGTTTGCCATAGCCTACAACTATTACTTCATCAACACCAAAGGATTCTTCCTCAAGTACAACTTTTAAGACTGATTGGTTGCCAATTGGAAATTCCTGCGTTTTCATTCCCATAAAGGAAATGGCCAATATCTTCGCATTTACAGGAAGCGATAGCCGGAAGTTCCCGTCAATATCTGTGGTGATACCTGTCGTTGTTCCTTTTACTAAAACCGTCACACCGGGAATTGGCTGGCCTTTCGTATCGTGCACAGAACCTGAGATGATGTTTTTCTGTTGTTGTTGCGCTGCCGGTTCACCCGCTTTGCGGATCACAACCTGCCGTTCGTAGACGTCGTACTCCACTTTTTCGCCTTTAAGCGCCTGATCTAATACCTCGTTGATTGTCGCATCCTTTGCTTCAACACTCACTTTTTTGTTCGTATTGAAGTCTTCGCTTCGGTAGAGAAAAACAAATTCGCTGTTTTGTTCGATATAGCCGAACAAATCTTTTATGGTTGTATTGTTCAGATTGACGTTTAGCTTGGTTTTCTGCGAATAACTGTTCGCTGATACCGTCATCATAAATCCAACAAGTAATACGATCGTCAATTTCATAATTTGCCACAATTTTTTTTGACTTTCCGGGTCAGGAAAGCCTGTAAGCCATTTTTTTTGCATAATTTTGAACTGTCTTAATTAATAAATACTGAATTGATTTGGTGTTTATTGCAACCGGGAAATGTTCCACCATTTTCCGGTTTTTTCTATTTTATAGTGTATTTAGGGTCTGCTGTTAAAGTTTAATTGTACTGAAATTTAGATAATTGTAGCTATCTTTGGATAACCAAGTGCAAGGAATTATGAGTATAGCCAAAAGAAAACGTGCACCTACGCCCACTTATGTCAGC